>JAESFO010000046.1_pt1 | contig 439912 bp, 361 predicted proteins | sample 9269421 | NCBI WGS metagenome assembly JAESFO01 (sample SAMN14502839, study PRJNA617101) | algae metagenome | isolation source: Nostoc desertorum CM1-VF14 and co-occurring heterotrophs from rocky... | place: USA: Clark Mountains, San Bernardino, California | collected 2000-06-05 | reverse complement strand
CATGCGGTCGGCGGTCTGGACCAGCGTGCCATAGGTCAGGCCCAGCTCGTGCTGCGCGGCTGCCACCTCATGGTGATGCTTGTCGCAGGGCAGGCCCATCTCGAGCATCGTCGAGACCATCTCGCCGCGGATGTCGACGGCGGAATCGACCGGTGCGACGGGGAAATAGCCGCCCTTGGCGCGCGGACGGTGGCCCAGGTTGCCGCCCTCATATTCCTTGCCCGAGTTGCCCGGCAGCTCGATGTCGTCGATCGCGTAATAGCTGGTCGAATAGCTGTTCTCGAAGCGGACGTCGTCGAACATGAAGAACTCGGCTTCGGGACCGACGTAGACCGTGTCGCCGATGCCGAGCGACTGGAGATAGGCTTCCGAGCGCTTGGCGGTCGAACGCGGGTCGCGGGCATAGAGCTCGCCGGTCGAAGGCTCGACGATGTCGCACACCAGGATGAGCATCGGCGTGGCCGAGAAGGGATCGACCCACACTGCGTCGAGGTCGGGCTTGAGGATCATGTCGGACTCGTTGATCGCCTTCCAGCCCTCGATCGAGGAGCCGTCGAACATCAGGCCGTCCGTGAGTTCGTCCTCACCCAGCACGCTGGCGACCATCGTGAGGTGCTGCCACTTGCCTTTGGGATCGGTGAAACGCAGGTCGATCCACTCGATCTCCTGGTCCTTCACCATCTTCAGGATGTCACTGGCCGAATTCGCCATTTCTCAAACCCTTTCGCTCTCTTTCGTGCGCCCGACGAATCGGGCAATAAAATTGCGTGCTCGCGAGGAGCCTTTGCACAATGTTGCGGCGTCAAATAGCGTTTTCGTTGCGCTCGCCGGTGCGGATGCGGAGTGCCGTCTCGACGGGGATGACGAAGATCTTGCCGTCGCCGATGCGGCCCGTCTGGGCGGCGGCGGCGATCGCCTCCACCACACGATCGGCCAGACCATCCTCGACCACCACTTCGAGCTTCACCTTGGGCAGGAAGTCGACGACATATTCGGCGCCGCGGTAGAGCTCGGTATGGCCCTTCTGCCGCCCGAACCCCTTGGCTTCGGTGACGGTGATGCCGGAAACGCCCACTTCGTGCAGCGCCTCCTTCACTTCATCGAGCTTGAACGGCTTGATGATGGCTTCGATCTTCTTCACGTCTTCCCCCAACAGGACAGAGCACTCCCCGTCATCGCGCGTCTGGCAACAACCGTGCCAGAGCGAGTCTCCAGGGTTTGCCTGCGGTCGCATGCCGCGCCGCGCTGCACAAGTGCCTAGCAAATGGGCAGCAAGGGCGATGCTGCCTCATTCGAGTGCATTTGTTGCATGCAGGGCACAGCGTTGCTCGCCGCGCCCGGGCCGGTAGCGAAACGACGGTAGCGTCGGGCCTGATGGTGTATTAAGAGACTGCCACGCCGGCGGGGGGATTCTGCCGCGCGCACCTGAAACGTCGAAAGAGAAATCATGAAGATCCGCACGATGTTCGCGGCGGCCGCCGCTGCCGTCCTGATGCTGGGCGCGAGCCCGGCCGAGGCCCAGTTCGGGGGACTGGGCAAGCTGGCCAAGAAGGCGGGCATCGGCCTGCCGAGCCTCGAGAAGGCGCCGATCACCACCAGCCTGGAAGATGCCAAATGGGGCGTCGCCGACCAGGACGGGTTCACCCCGCGCGAAGCCAAGCGCTCGATGATGCAGCTCCAGCGCACGCCCAACGGCGGCTTCGTGCTCCAGCCCGGCTATTACGAGCTGCACAACCAGAGTTATTGCCTGAAAGCGGGTACGCACGGCCCGGGCGGCGGTGACGGCTATCTCTACGCGCCGCCGGAAGGGCCGGCCGAAGACGCGGTGATGACCATCGTCCGCAATTCCGTGAACCGGCCGGAGATCGGCCAGCAGAAGATCCAGACCCTGCTCTGGGCGATCATCGCCCGCGCCAAGTTCGAGGATCTTTCGACCGAGCACAAGGCCGTCGCCTCGCAGCTGCTGACGCCACGCCAGCTCGCCTCCCTCAACCGCAGCGCGCTCAGCATGCTCAGCGAAGGCCCGATCGCCGACAATTTGCCGAGCGGCGTGCGCCAGGTTCTTCAGGCCGAGGCCGACCTGCGCCGGATGCTCACCTCGCCAGGCACGAGCTTCGCCGAGCTCGAGCGCGTCGCGGTGCTGAGCGGCATGGCGGGTGTCGGCCCCGGCAGCCGCGACGTGCCCTCGGGCCGCTGGAGCCTGCATCCCGACGGCTATTACGTCCGCTACCTACCACAGAGCTACACCAACACGCTGGTGCAGATCTGGGTGCCGCAAGGCAGCCCCGCGGTGGGCAAGGAGTACGACCCCGCCACGCACATTGCCGTGCCCGGCAACACCGCGCGCCAGCGATTGATCCAGTCAGGGCGGGCATACGGCAGCCACTGATCGCGGCACGCCTGCCGAGCAAAAGGGGAGCGGCTCGCGGGCTGCTCCCCTTCTTGTTCGCCGTGCGCGACGTGTGGTTCAGTAGGGCGGGCGGTCCAGTCCCTTGGGGCTCTTGGTGAAGATCTCGCAGCCGGTCTCGGTGATCCCGATCGAATGCTCGAACTGCGCCGAGAGCGAGCGGTCGCGCGTCACTGCGGTCCAGCCGTCGTCGAGCAGCTTCACGTCGGGGCGGCCGATGTTGATCATCGGCTCCACGGTGAAGAACATCCCTGGCCGCAGCTCGGGACCGGTGCCAGGGCGGCCGACGTGCACCACTTCGGGGGCGTCGTGGAATACCTGCCCCAAGCCGTGCCCGCAGAAGTCGCGGACCACGCCGTAGCGGTGCTTCTCGGCATGGCGCTGGATCGCGTGGCTGATGTCGCCCAGGTGGTTGCCCGGCTTCGCCTGCTCGAGCCCCAGCATCAGGCATTCGTAGGTCACGTCGACCAGCCGGCGCGCCTTGATCGGCACGTCGCCCACCAGATACATGCGGCTGGTGTCGCCGTGCCAGCCGCCGAGCATCGGCGTTACGTCGATGTTGACGATGTCGCCGTCCCTGAGCGTCCGTTCGGAAGGGATGCCGTGGCACACGACATGGTTGATCGAGATGCAGCAGCTATGCGTGTAGCCACGGTAGCCGAGCGTCGCGGGCACGCCGCCGCCGTCGATCGTCATCGTCCGGACGATGTCGTCGAGCTCCGCGGTGGTCACCCCCGGCACGACATGCGGCACCAGCGCGTCGAGGATCTCGGCTGCCAGCCGGCCGGCCTTGCGCATCCCCTCGAAGCCCTCGGGGCCGTGGAGCTTGATCGCGCCCGTCCGGGCCTGCGGCATGTCTTCGGTGACGGTGACATATTCGGTCATGCGCGGCGATATAGGCGTTTGCGCGGCGCTTTGCGAGGCTATAGGCCGGGCAAATGAGCGAGCGCATCTGGACCGCGGCACTGGTGGTGATCGGCGACGAGATCCTGTCGGGGCGCACCCAGGACAGGAACGTCGCGCAGATCGCGACCTGGCTCAACGTCCAGGGCATAAGGCTGGCCGAGGTGCGGATCGTCCCCGATGTCGAGCCGGCGATCGTCGAGGCAGTGAACGCGCTGCGGGCCCGCAACGACTATTGCTTCACCACCGGCGGGATCGGTCCCACGCACGACGACATCACCGTGGACGCGATCGCTGCGGCGCTCGGCGTGCCGGTGGTGATCCATCCCCAGGCGCGCGCGGTGCTCCAACGCCATTACGAAACGCGCGGCGGGCTCACCGATGCGCGGCTCCGCATGGCGCGCGTGCCCGAGGGCGCCGAGCTGATTCCCAATCGCATGTCGGGCGCGCCGGGTATCCGCGTCGGCAATCTCTTCATCCTCGCGGGCGTTCCCCACATCGCCGCGGGGATGCTCGACGCGCTCACCGGCACGCTCGAAGGCGGGCAGCCTTTGCTCTCGCGCACGATCGGCGCCTGGGCGGCCGAGAGTGAGATCGCCGAGCTGCTCCGGGAAACCGAGCGGGCGCACCCCGGCGTCGCGATCGGCAGCTATCCCTTCTTCCGCGAGGGCCGGACGGGGGCGAACTTCGTGGTCCGCGCAACCGATCCAGGGCTGGTCGAACGTTGTTCGGACGCGCTCGCGGCTGGGCTGCACGCGCTTGGGCTGGAGCCGGTAGCGGGCGGGATCTAAGCCCTCAGTTCGTCTTGCTGGGCTTGTTTCAGCATGTCACAAGCGACGACATCGCGCGCAAAGCCGCTGGCAAAGTAGGATTTGTTCTGCTTTCGTTCGGCCTGTGAGCAGGCAGCGGAACCTCTTCGATCGCAGGGTGTCTCCTCGGCGCCGCGTGGATGCTGCATCGGCGCCGCCTCAGTGGCGCGTCCGTGTAGCGTCACGGCCGCGTGGGCGCCGCGTCGGTGCTGCTTCACCGCCGCGCGTGTGCAGCGTTACTGCCGCGTATGTGCCGCCTACCTGCCGCGTTCCCGCTGCCAACCTGCCGCTTCCCGCGAGAAACACGGTTTCGAGTCAACCGGATCGGCCAGATCGAATCGACTCACAAGCCGACCGTGCCAGGGCGCCCCGCTCACCGCCCGAGCAATCGCCCGATCGCTCCGCGGTCGCGCAATATCTCGCGTGCCGCATTATGCCCCGGCGCGCCGGTCACGCCGCCGCCCGGGTGCGTTCCCGATCCGCACATGTAGAGCCCGCGGATCGGGCCGCGATACTCGCCGAAGCCGAGCAGCGGGCGCGCCGCCCAGAGCTGGTCGAGCGACATGCGGCCGTGGAAGATATCGCCGCCCACCAGCCCGAACTTGCGTTGGAGGTCGAGCGGCGAATGGATCTGGCGCGCGATCACCGATGCGCGGAAATTGGGGGCATGGCAGGTCACCGTATCGATGATCCGGTCGGCCGCCGCCTCGCGTTCGTCGTCCCAGCTCCGCGCGCTGCCTTCGGAATTCGGGGGCAGCTCGGGCGCGAACTGCTGGCAGAACAGGCTTGCGACATGCGCGCCCGGCGGGGCCAGGCTGTCGTCCACCGTCGAGGGGATCGTGATCTCGACGATCGGCTCGCGCGACATGCCGTGCGCGCGGGCATCGTCGAACGCCCGGTCCATATAGTCGAGCCCCGGCGCGATGATGATCCCGGCCCGGTGATGCTCGCCGTCCTTGCCCGGCAGCACCGTGAAGTCGGGCAGTTCGGAAAGCGCGACGTTCATGCGGAAGGTGCCCGATCCCGCCTTGAAGTTGGCGATCCGTCGCCGGAAACCGGCGTCGAGGTCGGCCTCCGCGATCAGTTGCTTGTAAAGCAGCAGCGGCCCGACATTGGCCGCGACGATCGGTGCGGTGATCTCCTCGCCGCTCTCGAGCCGCACGCCTGCCGCCTTGCCACCGTCGATCAGCACCTGCGCGACGGGCGCCTCCAGGCTGATCTCCACCCCTGCGTCTTCGCACGCCGCCGCCATCGCCCGGGTGATCGCGCCCATGCCGCCCACCGCATGGCCCCAGGCGCCCTTGTTGCCGTTCACTTCGCCGAAAACATGATGGAGCAGCACATAGGCCGATCCGGGCGTGCTGACGCCGGCATAGTTGCCGACCACTGCGTCGAAGGCGAAAGCGGTCTTGACCGCGTCGCTCTCGAACCAGCCGTCGAGGAACTCGCGTGCCGATCGGGCAAAGAGCGCCAGCATCTCCTGCTGGGTGTCGAGGTCGAGCCGCGCCAGCCGCCGGCCCTGCGCCGCCGCGGCGAGCAGGCTGCGGAGACCTCCGCCCGCATTGGGAGGGGTTTCGAGCGCCAGCCCGCGCAGCACCCCGGCGACCCGCTCCAGCGCGGCTTCATAGGCGGGGAGGGTTTCGGCATCGTGTGCCGAGAAGCGCGCGAATTCCGCTTGCGTCCGGGCGGTGCCGCCGCCGAGCTTCAGATAATCGTTATCGAAGGGAATGAAGTTGGAGATCGGCCGCTCGATCACGCGGTAGCCCCGCTCGGCGAGCCGCATGTCGGCGATCACCTTGGGGCGGAGCAGGCTGACGGTATAGCTGGCGGTCGAGTTGCGGAAGCCGGGGTGGAATTCCTCGGTCACTGCCGCACCGCCGACGACATGCCGCCGCTCCAGCACGCGGACCTTGAGTCCGGCCTGGGCGAGATAGAAGGCGCAGACCAGCCCGTTGTGGCCGCCGCCGACGATCAGGGCGTCGTAGCGGCGAGGCATGGCCTATTTCGCCAGATCGGTGAGGACCGATTTGTAGAAGGTGATCGCGGGGCCGATCTCGCCCACCGGGATCCGCTCGTTGAGCCCGTGCGCGAAGCTGTCCGACGCCTTCATGAACAACGGGCTCACGCCGTAGCTCGGCACGCCCTTGCCGCGGAACCACATCGAGTCCGTCGCGCCCGAGGACATCACCGGCACCACCGGCACGTCGGGGAAGCGCGCGTGCACGGCCCTGGTGATGACCTTCATCAGCTCGGGCCGCAGTGGTGAGGCGTCGCTCGGCACCGATCCGCTCTCGACCTTGGTGATCCTGATCCCGGGATCGCCGATGACCTCCGCAAGCTTGGCACGCACCGCTTCGATCGGCGTACCGGGGAAGATGCGGCAGTTGACGTTGGCGGTCGCGCGCTGCGGAAGCGCGTTGGGAGCGTGGCCGGCGTTCACCATGGTCGCGACGCAGGTGGTGCCCGTCTGCCCAATGTAGTTGGGATCGGCGCGCAGGATGGCGCGTGCCTCCGCATCGTCGGGATTGGCGGCGAAGCGGCGCATCGCATCGGCCAGCTTCGGATCGGCGGATTTGGCAGCTGCTGCGGCCCAGCTCGCCCTGGTGATCTCGTTCACCTGCCCGGGGAACTCGTGCGCGGCAACCTTCTCCAGCGCCGCCGCAAGCTGGTAGATCGCGTTGAGCTTGCGCGGCGCGCTCGAATGGCCGCCGGGGTTGGTGACGCTCAGCTCGAAATCGGCATAGGTCTTCTCGGCGCCCTGGACACCGAACATCACCGGGCGGCCAGCTTCGTCCAGATCGCCGCCACCGCCATCGATGTTGAGCAGCAGCTCGGCATCGTGGAACTGCTCGGAAAGCGCGGCGGTGGTCTTCATCCCCGTCTCCTCGTCGCCCGAGAAGAGCAGGAGGATGTCGCGCGCCGGCTTGAAGCCTTCGCGCTTCAGCTGAATCACCGTTGCGACGAAGGTCGAAAGGTCGAACTTGTTGTCGCTCGCGCCGCGGCCGAACAGATAGCCGTTCTCGATCACCGGGGTGAAAGGATCGCGCTCCCAATCGGCTGGCTTGGCCTCGACCACGTCCATATGGCCGGAGATGAGAATGGGCTTTGCGCCGTTCTTGCCCTTGCCGGAGCCGCGATAGCGCGCGACCAGATAGGCAGTGTCGCCGATCCGCTCGATTCGGACATCTTCGTCCGCGAACCCGCCGGCGACCAGCGCAGATTTGAGATAGGCGGCATATTCGGGCGTCTGATTGCCGGCCCCCGCGACGGTACGAAAAGCAACGCCGCGCTTGAGCAGCTCGAGCGCCTGCGCCTCGGCCTGCGCATTGGTTTGGGCCTGCGCGGACCCGGCGGCGAGCGCCACTGCGAAGATTGCCGCAATGTGGCGCATCGAATCTGCTCCGCTGATCAGGGGAAGAATGGAGCGGGCGAAGGGAATCGAACCCTCGTCGTAAGCTTGGGAAGCTTCTGCTCTACCATTGAGCTACGCCCGCGCAGGCCGCGGAAATCCTCGGTTTTGAGGCATGTGTCAAGCGGCACGTACTGCGCTTTGCGTAAGATCGCATTGATAAGATAAATTGCGCCGTGCTACATGCTGGCCAAAGGGCACCGAGCCCGAATGCGGGAGAGGACGATGAAGCTTGGTTTCACCATCAGGGCGATGATCGGCGCCACGTCGATAGTCGCGATGAGCCAGGCGAGTGCGTTCGCCGGGGAGAGGGATGCGCAGCCGGGGGCGCCCGCGCGACCCAATCTGGTGGTCTTCCTCGCCGACGATCTGGGCAATGATGCCGCACCGTGGGGCGATCCGAATGCCCGTACACCCAATATCGCGAAGCTCGCGGCGAGCGGCGTGACTTTCGATCGCGCGTTCGTCGCCTCGCCCGCCTGCGCGCCGAGCCGGGCGGCGCTGCTCACCGGGCTCATGCCCGCGCGAAACGGAGCCGAGGCCAATCAGAAGGCGCCGCGACAGGACGTCCGCAAGCTGCCCTCCTATCTGAAGGAGCTCGGCTACGAGGTCGTCGCGTTCGGCAAGGTCTCGCACTACAAGCAGACCGGCATGTACGGGTTCGATCATTTCGAGCACGACACCTTCCACGATCCCGATGGCGTCACCTCCGCGATCCAATGGCTGAAGGCTCGCAAGGACAAGCGGCCGCTCGCGATCTTCGTGGGCAGCAATTGGCCCCACGTCCCCTGGCCCGAAACGACCGAAGGATATCAGCCGTCGAGCCTGAAGCTGCCGCCCAAGACGGTCGACACGCCGGTCACGCGCGATGCGCGGGCGCGCTACTATGCGGCGGTCTCGCGGCTCGACAAGGAACTCGGCGACACGGTCGCCACCGTCGACCAGGTGCTGGGCAAGAACACGTTCGTGCTCTTCTCGTCGGATCACGGCGCGCAGTGGCCGTTCGGCAAGTGGAACCTGTACGATACCGGCACCCGCGTGCCGATGATCGTGCGCTGGGGCGGCCATGTCCGGCCGGGCACGCGCACCGATGCGATGGTGAGCTGGGTGGATATCCTGCCGACGCTGGTGGATGTCGGAGGCGGCAAGCCTTCGACTGAGATCGACGGCAAGTCGTTCGCGCCGCTGCTTCGTGGGCAGATGTCGTTCAAGGGGCGCAGCGAGATCTACACGACGCACAACAACGACGGCAGCATCAACGTCTATCCGATGCGCAGCGTGCGGACCGATCGCTGGAAGTACATCAGCAACCTGCACCCGGAATATGTCTACACGACGCACGTCGACCAGTGGGTCAAACGCGTCGATTCGGGGAAATATTTCCCCTCGTGGCGCGAGGCGGCTCAGAAGGATCCGGCTGCCAAGGCGATCGTCGACAGCTATTACCGCCGGCCCGCGGAAGAACTGTACGATCTCCAGGCCGATCCGAACGAGATGCACAATCTGGCTGGCGACCCGCGCCATGCCAATGTGCTCAAATCTCTGCGTTCGAAGCTGGCCGCCTGGCGCGCCGAGCAGCAAGACGATCATCCCGTCGAGGGCAAGCCGCACTATCAGGAAGGGCCGCTGTACGGCGAGCGCGATCCGAACGCTCCCAACGCCGATTGATGCTTCGTAAGCATCGTATCGACCCAGCGGCGATTAGCTTATTTGTCATATTTATATTGACACTAGCGCCCGCATCCTCTTTCGTGCCGCCTGATCACGGCAAACGTGACAGCTGGAGGGAGAGGAAAAGATGCGTGTTGGCCTGATGTGCGCCGCCTCGGTGGCGGCGCTCGCGTTCGCCTCGCCGGTCGGGGCGCAGGAAGCGACCCCCGAGCCGGGCGTTCCGCAGACGGAGCAGGAAGCCGGCGGGGCGGAAGACGGCGAGATCGTCGTCACCGGCGTGCGCCAGTCGCTAGAGCGCGCTGCCGAAGTGAAGCGGGAAGCAGTGCAGGTCGTCGATTCGATCGTCGCGACCGACATCGGCAAGCTCCCCGATCCCACGGTCGCCGCCGCGCTCCAGCGCGTTCCCGGCATCCAGGTGCAGAACGATCGCAACAACGAGCTTTCGGGCGTCCGCATCCGCGGCCTCACCGATGTGCTCACCACCGTCAACGGCCGCGAGGTCATCACCACCACTGGCCGGGGCTTCGATCTGCAGGACGTGCCGGCCGAGGCGCTGGCGCGGATCGACGCATTCAAGTCGCAGACCGCCGACCAGATCGAAGGCGGTGTCGCCGGCGCAATCGATCTGAGGCTCAACCGGCCTTTCAACTTCCGCGATCCCACGGTCGTGCTCACGGCGCGCCAGAACTATGGGCTCACCGTTGACAAGGCCAACCCGCAGCTCGGCGCACTGGCCACCACGCGCATCGACACCGGCGCAGGCGAGGTCGGCGTGCTGCTCAACGGCACCTATTCCCATGCGGAGAACATCCGTAGCCAGAGCAACATGACCGACCGACGCAGCTCGGGCAGCGCGCCGCTCAATACGCCGGGCTATCTGATCCCGCAGGTCATCCAGAACATGCCCGACGTCGGCGAGATCACGCGCTGGCAGGCCAACGGCGCGCTCCAGTGGCAAGTAACGCCCGAACTCGAAGCCTATGTCGAAGGGCTCTATACCTATTTCAACAGCACGACGGGCTTTGCCGGGTTCAATCCGCAGCCCTTCACCAACGGCACCACGATCAGCGACATCGTCGCGAGCGACAACTGTTTCCTGACCCGCGTCAACGCCGGGGGCACCAATCCAACCATCATCACTCGAATCGATCCTGCGACTGGCGATCTCATCAAAGAGCTCCAGCCTAACACCCCGCAGACGCTATGCGACATCAAGAGCGCGCGGTTCAACAATGTGGTGATCAACCAGAACTCGTCGTCCCAGGAAGTCACCCAGCGCAACAAGATGGTCGCTGGCGGACTCAAGCTCGAGCAGGACCGGTTGAAGGCGACCGTGGACGTTTCCTATCAGTCGTCGCGTTCGGTCACCCAAAATTTCAACGCCGAGGTGGGTCAGCGCGTGCCTTCGGTGCTGCTCGTGACCGACGATGACAATGGTCCGCAGATCATACTCGATCCGTCGCGCCCGATGAGCTCGCAATTTCTTTCGCTGCGCAACTCGATCAACCAGAACTTCTTCGAGAGCGACGGCTCGCTCTACCAGGCGCGGTTCGACGGCGAATATGAGATCGGCGGACTGCTCCGCAGCCTCAAGTTCGGCGTTCGTTTCGCCAACCGCGAGGCGCGTTCGCAGGCGGTGCAGCAGACCAATACCGTTCAGTCGATCGGCTTCGGCAACATCGGCACCCCCAGCGAGGCCAACGCGCGGCTGGTCTCCTCGCTGCCGCTCTCGCCGGACTTCATAGGCTCGATCGGTTTCGCGCCGCGACTGAACGGCGGGTCGGCCTTCGTCGGGCCGAACCCGGCCTATCTGCGCTCGGAGCGCGGCCGCAACGAACTGCGCGCGATGTTCGGGCTCCCGCTGCGCGCGCCGGACTATGACCCGACCAAGGAGTTCAACGCGGCGGAGAAGACCTACGCAGGCTATCTCCAGGCGAACTATGAAGTTCCGCTAGGCGACGTGACGCTGGACGGCGTGCTCGGCGGCCGTCTGGTCAGGACAGATCGCCGCATCGATGGCTTCACGCGCACCGACAGCGGGCCTGCGCCGATCGGCGCGAGCACGTCCGACACCGACTTCCTTCCAAGTGCGACTGCGCGCGTCCAGTTCCCCGGCGGGTTCCAGAGCAGGCTTTCCTATTCGCGGACGATCCGCCGGCCCGATTTCGCTTCGCTCAATCCCGCGGAATCGCTGACGCTGGTGGGCAACGTCTTCCTGCTCAACAACGGCACGCGCGGGAATCCGGACCTCAAGCCGCAGAAATCCGACAGCTTCGATGCCACTGCCGAATATTATTTCGGCAGCGGCAACATCGCGATCACGGGCTTCTACCGCTCGATCAAGGATCGCGTTGTCAATTCGTCGACGCAGGAAGTCATCGACGGGCGGAACTTCCTGATCACGACTCCGCGCAATCTTGGATCGGTCAAGCTGAAGGGCATCGAAGCGAGCGGCCAGTATTTCTTCGATTTCCTGCCTGGCGTGCTCTCCGGATTCGGTGTGCAGGGCGCCTTCACGCTGGTCGATTCCGAAATCGCCAGCACTGACGACGAGCAGCTCTCCGGATACCCGCTGCTCGGCGTTTCCAAGTACAACTACACCGCCGGCCTGCTCTACGATCGCGGCGGGCTCAGCGGCCGGCTGATCTACACCTATCGCTCGCGCTATTATTCGGAGGACAATACCGGCGGCGTGAGCCTGCGCCCGATCGATCCGGCGCGCGTCGACGAGGTCTTCGTGCCGACGCTGGTCACCTATGTCCGCCCCGCCGGCCGGCTCGACTTCAGTGTCGGCTACGACGTCACCGAGGCGTTCCGCATCGACATCGGCGGGACCAACATCCTGCGCAACAGGACCTCGTCCTATCGCGGGGAGGAATATCTGAACTACCAGCTCTTCGGCGACGAGACGACCTATACCATCGGCGCGCGCGTGCGGTTCTGAGCCGATGCGCGAAACGGCTTCAGGCTGTGGCGATGCGCTCGACCCGGCGCATCGCCACCGCCGCGATCACCAGCGTTCCCGCGGCGAAGGCCATCGTCCAGATCGGCTCGCTGGGGAAGAACCGCTTCATGATCGACCCCATCACGGTCGCGACGAGCAATTGGGGAACGACGACGAAGATGTTGAACAGCCCCATGTAGATGCCGAGCTTCCGCTGCGGGAGCGAGGAGGCGAGGATGGCGTAGGGCATCGCGAGGATCGAGGCCCACGCGATTCCGATGCCGATTTCGCTCAGCAACAGCCAGCGCGCGTCGGGCATCGCAAAGAAGCTGGCATAGCCCGCTGCGCCGCACAGCAGCCCGACGATGTGCGTCCGCGCCTGGCCGATGCGCGCGGCCAGGAAGGGGAGCAGCGTCAGCGCGGCGACCGCGGCGACGCCGTTGTAGGTCGCGAAGAGCACGTCGACCCAGTTGGCACCCTGCTGATAGGCCGGGTTCGCCGCATCGGGCGCGCCGTAGAAGTGCTGCGCGACGATCGGAGTCGTGTTGATCCACATGATGAACAGTGCCGACCAGCTGAAGAACTGGACGACTGCGAGGCGCTTCATCAGCAGCGGCATGCCCGAGAAATCGCCGACGATGCTGCTCAGCATGTTGGTGCCCGAGCCTGCCCGCGCGAGCGCGATCCCCGCCGCGCTCGCCACGCCGTAGCCAGCGAGCAGCGCACCGAGCAGGTAGACTTCCTTCTCGAGCGCGAGCGGGTGGACGGCGAGGATCACCAGCGCGCCGGTGACGATCCAGGCGAGGCTGGAGCGGTAGCTGCGCCCCGCGAGCGTGCGAGCCGCTTCATCCCCGGTGGTGGCGGAGGCATCATCGAAGGCCGCCATCTCGTTCGGGCTGTATTCGCGCGTCGTGAGTACGGTCCACATCACCGCCAGGAACAGTGCCGCGCCGCCGAACCAGAAGGCGTAGCGCACCGTGTCCGGGATCGCCCCGGCTTCCGCCAGGTTGGAGACGCCGAGGTGCTCGAGCACCCAGGGGAAGATCGAGCCGACCACCGCGCCTGCGCCGATGAACGCGGTCTGCACCGCATAACCGGCCGCGTGCTGATCTTTCCGGAGCATGTCGCCCACGAATGCGCGGAATGGCTCCATCGAGACGTTGAGCGATGCGTCTAGCACCCACAGCAGCGTCGCCGCGAAGAGCAGCGCGGGCGCGAGCGGCATTGCGAACAGCGACAGCGCGGCGAGCAGCGCGCCGGCCACGAAATAGGGCCGCCGCCGCCCGAGCCGGCCAAGCCAGGTGCGGTCGCTCATATGCCCGATCACCGGCTGGACCAGCAGTCCGGTAAGCGGCGCGGCGACCCACAGCCAGGAAAGATCGTCGATCTTCGCACCGAAGGTCTGGAAGATGCGGCTCATGTTGGCGTTCTGGAGCGCGAACCCGATCTGGATGCCGAAGAATCCGAACGAGATGTTCCACAGCCCCGCGAAGGACTGGCGCGGCTTCTCGGTCATGAAATGCTCCAAGTTGCGGTCAGGACCCGCAGGACCTGCGGACGACGAGCCTGGTGGGTAGAAGGGTGCTGGCGACCGGCTCCTCGCGGATGCGGCCGATCAGCGTCTCGACGAGCTTGCGCCCGGCGAGCCGCGGATCCTGCATCACCGTGGTGAGCGGCGGATTGGCGATACTGGCGGCGGGGATGTCGTCGAAGCCGACGACGGCGATGTCCTCCGGCACGCGCAGCCCTCCGGCCTGGAGCGCCCGCATCGCGCCGATCGCGATCAGGTCGCTGGCGGCGGCAACTGCGTCGAAACGCTCGCCGCTCGCCATCAGCGCCTCGGCGGCGGCGGCGCCCGAATCCTCGGTGGTGATCGCATCGAACTGAAGGCCGGGCCGCGGGATCACCCCGGCTTCCTTGAGCGCGGCGACGTGCCCCCGGTAGCGATCGTGGAACTCGGGATAGTGGCTGGAGGCGGTGCCGAGGAATGCGATGTTGCGCCGTCCGAGCCGCAGCAGATGCCGTGTGGCTTCCTTCGCGCCGCCGCGATTGTCGCAGCCTACCGTCAGGCCCGCGGCTTCCGCCTGCACCGATCCCCAGCGGACGAAATGGGTGCCGGCATCCTTCAGCGCCTGGAGTCGTGTGCGATACAGCTCATAGTCGCCATAGCCGAGCAGGATGATGCCGTCGGCACGGTGCGCGTCCTCATATTGGCTGTGCCAGTCGCTCGAGAGCTGCTGGAAGCTGATCAGCACGTCGTGCTCCAGTTCGGCGCTGGTGCGGATGATCGATCCCAACATCGACAGGAAGAAGGGATTGATCAGCGAATCGTCCGAGGTGGGATCTTCGAAGAAGAGCAGCGCGAGCGTTCGCGAATGGCGCGTCCGCAGGTTCGAGGCCGCCTTGTCGACCTGATAATTGAGCTGCTTGGCGATCGATTCGATGCGCAGCCGCGTTGCGGGCTTGACGCCGGTCATTCCGCGCAGCGCGCGCGAGACCGTGGGCTGCGAGACCCCCGCGAGATGCGCAATGTCGAAAGATGTCGGCCTGCGCTGCATGCGCCCCATTCCTCCCGCACGTGCCGCTGTCGTCCCGGCATCGCATAATATGCAGGACAGCGCAGAACGCTCCCCCGGTCAACGCCGCTCGTGGTGCAAATGGGCCACGCCGGCGGGGTAACGGCATTGAATACGTATGTGGCCCGCTGGCGAGCGGACGGGGTTTCGCACGAATAGGCGACCGAGCGCACCGGGGGGCACCGGTGCGCAGCAACGCCGTGCCAGCGATACGAACCGCCGCCAGAGCGGAAAGGGCGCGAAATTAGGGAGAAGGAACTTGATCAGCACTTCGCGTCGCCGCACCGCCACTCGCCTGGCTAGGGGAGCCGGGAGCCGGGCCCTTGCCGCAGCGCTCGCGCTGGCTGCAGTCGCGGCGCCCGCACGGGCGCAGGACGCCCCCGCCGAGCCGCAGGACAGCGCCGCCGGGCAGGAACCTGAAGGTGAAATCCTTGTCACCGGCATCCGTGCCTCGCTCGCTTCGTCGGCGGCGATCAAGCGCGACGCGGCGATGATCGTCGATTCGGTCTCGGCCGAGGACATCGGCAAGCTGCCGGACGTGTCTATCGCGGACTCGCTGGCGCGCATCCCTGGCGTCACGGCGCAACGCCTTGAAGGCCGCGATCAGCGTCTGTCGATCCGCGGTCTGGGCCCCGACTTCTCGACCACGCTGCTGAACGGCCGCGAGCAGGTGACCGTCGGCGACAACCGCGGCGTTGAATATGACCAGTATCCGTCGGAGTTCTTCAAGAACGTCAACGTCTACAAGTCGGCCGACGCGTCGCTGATCGCGGCGGGGATCGCCGGCACGGTCGACCTCCGCATGCTGCGTCCGCTCGACCAGTCGCGGCGCACCATCGTGGTGTCGGCGCGCGGGCAGATGAACGAGCAGGACAAGCTCAATCCCGACGGCAGCCGCTTCGGCTATCGCGGCTCGGCGACCTTCGTCGACAAGTTCGCCGGTGACACCTTCGGCATCGCGATCGGCCTGTCGGCGCAGAGCACGCCGACCCAGATCGAGCGCTACGCCGCCTGGGGCTTCCCGGCCGAGCCGGCCGCTGGCGGCAATCTCTTCCTCGGCGGCGCAAAGCCCTATGTTCAGTCGAACGTGCTCCAGCGCTACGGCGGCGTGGCCACGCTCGAGTGGGAACCCAGCGACAATTTCCACTCGACCCTCGACGTGCTCTATTCGAACTTCAAGGAAACGCAGCGCCTGCGCGGCATCGAGTTCCCGGTCGCGCCGACCTGGGGCTCGAACGCGGCCATCCAGCCTGGCTACACGGTCGAGGACGGCCTGGTCACCGAAGCGGTGCTCACCAACGTGGTCGGCGTCCAGCGCAACGATTTCAACGAGCGTACCGCCGAAAGCCTGTCGGTCGGCTGGAACAACGAGTTCCGCGTGAGCGACTCGATCCGCTTCGTGGTCGATGCGAGCTGGAGCCGTGCGACGCGCACCGACTTCCTGCTCGAGACCTATTCGGGCACGGGCTACAACTCGTCCGGCGCGAAGGACACGATCCGCATCGCGCAGAACGACGACGGCACCTACGACATCGTACCTACGCTCGACTACACCGACACCGGCATCATCAGCCTGACCGATCCGCGCGGCTGGGGCTTCAACGGCACCCAGACCGTTGTCCAGGCGGGCTTCCTCAACCGCCCGGACTTCGTCGACGACCTCAAGTCGCTGCGGGCGAGCTTCGACGGAGAGATCGGCGGCAGCATCTTCAACCGCTGGGAAGTGGGCGCCAACTACAGCCGACGCGAGAAGCAGAGCCGCTATACCTCCTACTTCCTCTGCCCCCCGGGCGGAGGCACTGACTGCACCGTCGCCAGCGGCACGCCGACCAGCCTGGCGGTGCCTGCCGACGTGCTGCTCGATGAGCAGGTCTCGCTCGGCTATCTCGGCGTGCCGGCGATGCTGACCTACGACCCGATGAAGGTCTATAGTCTGCTCAATTCGGTGTTCGACAACCGCCCGGACTCGCTCGTGCGCGACAATGTCATCACCGAGAAGGTGCTGACCGGATACGCCAAGCTGACGATCGACGGCACCGTGGGCGGCAAGGCGCTGCGGGGCTCGCTGGGCGTGCAGGTGATCCACACCGAGCAGGGATCGAGCGGCCAGATCGCCGCGCTCCAGGGCGGCGTCGTCACCATCGCCCCGGTGTCCGGCGACACCAGCTACACCAACGTGCTGCCCTCGGCGACGTTCAGCGTCGAGCTGGAGGACGGCTTCTTCGTCAAGCTGGGCGCCGCCCAGACGATGGTGCGTCCGCGTCTCGACCAGGAGCGCATCACCCAGGCGGTTACGGTGGACCTCTCGAAGGTCGGCCTCGGCGGCCTGCCGCAGAACAGCCCGTTCAGCTCGAACGGCGGCAACTTCGCGCTCAGGCCCTATCAGTCGACCAACATCGACGTGTCGATCGAGAAATACTTCGGCGGCGGCGGCTATCTCGCGCTGACCGGCTTCTTCAAGGACCTCACGGACTTCGTCGATCCGAACAACAACGTGCTCTACGACTTCTCACCGCTCCTGTCGGTTCTGCCGCCCGAGGCGCAGGCGATCGTGGTGGCGCAGAATGCACAGGACGGACTGGTGAAGACGCCTGCGAACACCGGCCGGGGCGAGATCCTGGGCGTCGAGGCGACCGCGTCGCTGCCCTTCGGCATCTTCAGCCAGTCGCTCGACGGCTTCGGCATCTTCGCCAGCGGCAGCTATGTCGACAGCCGCATCATCTACGGCAGCAATCCCGCGCCGGTGACGCTGCCCGGCCAGTCCAAGTGGATCGGCACCGGAACCGCCTATTACGAGAAGAACGGCTTCCAGGCCCGGGCCACCTATCGCTGGCGCGACAGCTTCCTCGCGGAGTTGGCGGGTCTCTCGGCCAATCCGGAGTTCCGCACCGGCAAGGCAGAGGGCGTGCTCGATGCGCAGATCGGCTATGAGTTCCAGAGCGGTCCGCTGACCGGTCTCTCGATCCTCGCCCAGGCGAAGAACCTGACCGACCAGCCGTTCGTGACCACCGAAGCCGGCGACGAGCGCCTGGTGCGCGAGTACCAGCGTTACGGTCGCGATTACTACATCGGCATCACCTACAAGTTCTGACGCATGCGCGCGGCCCGAGCTTCGTTCCGCGGAGACCGGGCCGCGGCTTTTGGGGAGGCGTAGCGTGTCGTCGGAGCAACCCTATCGCATCGTGATCGCGGGGGGCGGCACCGCCGGGTGGATGACCGCCGCGGCGCTCGCCAGGCTCCTGGGGCCAGGGTTCGCCGTCGCGCTGGTCGAGTCCGAGGAGATCGGGACGGTCGGCGTCGGCGAAGCGACGATTCCCCAGCTCCGGCTGTTCAACGCGGCGCTCGGCATCGACGAGAACGCGTTCATGGCCGCCACCCAGGCGACCTTCAAGCTCGCGATCGAGTTTCTCGGCTGGACCAAGGGCGGTCGCTACATGCACGCCTTCGGCGAGGTCGGCCGCGACAATGGCCTGCTCGCCTTCCAGCACGCCTGGCTGCGCGGACTGGCGGAAGGGGTGGCGCAGCCGCTCGCCGCCTATTCGCTCAACAATGCGGCGGCGCTGGCTAACCGGATGCAGCGTGGGGCCGCGCGCACTGCGCAGGTGCTGCCCGCGATGCCCTATGCCTTCCATTTCGACGCGGGGCTCTATGCCCGTTACCTGCGCGGCCTTGCCGAGGCAGGCGGTGTCGTTCGGCACGAGGGGCGCATCATCGAAGTCGCGCGCCATGCGGAGACCGGCGATGTCGCCTCGCTGCGCCTCGACAACGGGCGCGAGCTGGCGGGCGAGCTGTTCATCGACTGCACGGGCTTTCGCGGACTGCTGATCGCCGACGCGCTAGGCGTCGGCTTCGAGGACTGGTCGCACTGGCTACCCTGCGATCGCGCGCTCGCCGTGCCGAGCGCGCGCGCGAGCGACTTCACGCCCTACACCCGTGCTACCGCGCACTCTGCAGGTTGGCAGTGGCGCATCCCGCTCCAGCACCGCACCGGCAACGGCATTGTCTATGCAAGCGCCGCGATGTCCGATGACGAGGCGGCCGCGCAGCTGCTGGCCAATCTCGATGCGCCCGCCCTCGCCGAGCCGCGCGCGATCCGCTTCACTGCCGGCAAGCGCCGTGCCTTCTGGCAGGCCAATGTCATCGCCGTGGGGCTTTCGAGCGGGTTCCTCGAGCCGCTCGAATCCACCAGCATCCACATGATCCAGTCGGCGATCGAGCGGATCGTCAAGCTGCTGCCCGCGGGGCGCGCGAGCGATGCGCAGCGCGCGGAATACAACCGGCAGGCGGACCGCGAATATGATCGCATCCGCGATTTCCTGGCCCTCCATTATTGGGCGAACGATCGCGACGAGCCCTTCTGGCGTGCGCGGCGGGCGGTGACGCTTCCCGACGGCGTCCGCCACAAGATCGCGCTCTGGCGCGCCAGCGGCGGGATCGTTCGGGAGGACGGCGATCTGTTCAGCGAAGTCGCCTGGCTCCAGGTGCTCGTCGGCCAGGGGGTCGTGGCCGAAGGGCGGCACCCCCTGTCCGATCAGCCGAGCCGCGCGCAGATCGCCGAATATCTCGACCTGCTCGCCAGGCTCAACACACGCGAAGTCGCGCAGATGCCCGACCACGCCGCCTTCGTCCTTCGGCACTGCGCGGCACTCCAGGAGATCGCCGCATGAAACTGGTCCCCCTTGCACTGCTAGCCGCGCTCGCCGCCACGCCTGCCGCCGCGCAGTCGTTCCGCGATCGCCTGCCCGAGGACGAGATCCTCTATTTCCTGCTGCCCGACCGGTTCGAGAACGGCGATCCTGCGAACGATCGCGGCGGGCTGACGGGCGACAGGCTCGAGACCGGCTATGATCCCACCGCCAAGGGCTTCTACCACGGCGGCGATCTCAAGGGGCTGATCGCGCGGCTCGATTATGTCCAGGCGCTCGGCGCGACCGCGATCTGGGTGGGCCCGATCTTCAAGAACAAGCCTGTGCAGGGTCCTGCCGGGCAGGAATCGGCCGGCTATCACGGCTATTGGATCACGGATTTCACGCAGGTCGACCCGCATTTCGGCACCAATGCGGACTTCGAGGCGCTCGTCGATGCCGCGCATGCCAGGGGCATCAAGGTCTACATGGACATCATCGTCAACCATACGGCGGACGTGATCCAGTACCGCGAATGCGGCGATTGCGGCTACCGCTCGCGCGCGGAGTATCCGTACAGCCGCAAGGGCGGTGTGAAGGGGGAGGCGATCAACCCGGGTTTCCTGGGCGACGGCGTGCGCACTGCGGAGAATTTCGCGCGGCTGACGCGCCCCGACGCCGCCTATACGCCGTTCGTGCCCGAGGCCGAGAAGGACGTGAAGGTCCCCGCCTGGCTTAACGATCCGATTTATTACCACAACCGCGGCAACTCGACCTTCGCGGGTGAGAGCTCGACGATGGGCGACTTCGTCGGGCTCGACGACGTAATGACCGAGAACCCGCGCGTGGTGGCGGGAATGATCGAGATCTTTGGCGACTGGATCGCGCGTTACAAAGTGGACGGCTTCCGGATCGACACCGCGCGCCATGTCGAGCCCGAGTTCTGGCAGGCGTTCGTGCCGGCGATGCTCGAGCGCGCGCGGGCGAGCGGCGTGCCCAACTTCCATATCTTCGGCGAAGTGGCGGACCCGGACACCTCGGCGCTCGCGCGGCACACGCGGGTCGACAAGCTGCCGACGGTGCTCGACTTCGCCTTCGCCAAGGCCGTGAACGACGTCGTCTCGGGCAAGGCCGGGACGGACAGCCTCGCGAAGCTCTTCGCCGCCGACATGCTCTACGAGGCCGGCGAGGCGACCGCGCGGCGCAACCCGACCTTCATCGGCAATCACGACCAAGGCCGAACCGCCACCTTCATCCGCGCCGCCAACCCCGACGCGAGCGCCGAAGAACTGCTCAGGCGCGACATGCTGGGGCACGCGATGCTCCTGCTGCTGCGCGGCGTGCCGACGATCTATTCGGGCGACGAGCAGGGTTTCGTCGGCGACGGCAACGATCAGGACGCACGCGAGGATATGTTCCCCAGCCGCGTCGCGATCTACAACGACAACAAGCTGCTGGGGACGAGCCGGACGACTGCCGAGTCCAACTTCGATACCGCGCATCCGCTGTTCCGCGAGATATCCACGCTCGCGAAGCTGCGGCGCGCGCACCCGGCGCTCAGCCGTGGGCGGCAGGTCGTCCGCTTTGCCAGCGACAAGCCGGGGCTGTTCGCCGTCTCGCGCTTCGATCCCGCGACGGGCGCCGAATATCTGATCGCCTTCAACAGCGCGCCTGCTCCCTGGAGTGGTCTTGTCGAGGTGGGGGCAGGGGCCTCCGCCTTCACGTCGCTTGCGGGGCAATGTCCCGCCGCGGCTGCCGCCCCCGGCAGCCTCCAGCTTTCGCTTCCCGCCTTCGGCTATGCCGTCTGCGCCGCCGGAGCCGCCAAATGAACGAGTTGCTTGCCAGTGCTCCGCGTACGCAGACTCACGAATGGTGGCGCGGCGCCGTCACCTACCAGATCTATCCGCGCAGCTTCGCGGATTCGAACGGCGACGGGATCGGCGATCTCGCCGGGATCACCGCGAAGCTCGACTATGTCGCGGCGTTGGGGGTCGATTGCGTCTGGCTTTCGCCCTTCTTCACCTCTCCGATGCGCGATTTCGGCTATGACGTCGCCGATTTCTGCGGCGTCGATCCGATCTTCGGTACGCTTGCCGACTTCGACGCGCTGGTCGTCCGGGCGCATGCGCTGGGCCTCCGAGTGATCATCGATCAGGTCTATTCGCACAGCTCGGACCAGCATCCATGGTTCCAGCAGAGCCGCACCGATCGCGCCAATCCAAAGGCCGACTGGTACGTCTGGGCCGATGCAAAGCCGGACGGTTCGCCCCCCAACAACTGGCAATCGGTGTTCGGCGGCCCCGCCTGGACGTGGGACGCGCGGCGCGGGCAATATTATCTGCACAATTTCCTGCGCGAGCAGCCCGATCTCAATTTCCACAATCCGCAGGTGCAGGACGCGGCACTAGCGGCGGCGCGCTTCTGGCTGGACCGCGGGGTGGATGGATTCCGGCTCGACGCGATCAACTTCACGATGCACGACCCCGAGCTGCGTGATAACCCGCCGGCGCCGGACAGCGGTGCGCCGCGCACCCGCCCGTTCGACTTCCAGCAGCACATCTACAACCAGAGCCACACCGATATCCCGCGCTTCCTCGAGAAGCTGCGGACGCTCGCAGACGGCTATGGCGAGCGCTTCCTGGTCGCCGAGGTGGGCGGGCCTGCTCCCGAACCCGAGATGCACCTCTTCACCGAAGGGGAGACGCGGCTCAACAGCGCCTATGGCTTCAATTTCCTGTACGCTGATCGGCTGACGCCCGCGCTGGTACGCGACGCCGTAGCCGGCTGGCCATGCGTGCAAGGCGTCGGCTGGCCGAGCTGGGCGTTCGAGAACCACGACGCGCCGCGCGCGATCTCGCGCTGGGTGGCGCCCGAGCAGCGCGACGCCTTCGCACGGACAAAGATGCTGCTGCTCCTGTCGCTGCGGGGCAACGCCTTCCTCTACTACGGCGAGGAGCTGGGCCTGACGCAGGTCGATATCGGCTTCGAGCACCTGCAGGACCCCGAAGCGATTGCCAACTGGCCGCTGACGCTGAGCCGCGACGGCGCGCGTACGCCGATGCCCTGGCGTTCGGATGCACCGCAACTGGGGTTCACCAGCGGCAGGCCTTGGCTGCCGTTGGGGCCTGATCATCGGACGCTGGCGGTGGACCGCCAAGCCGGCGATCCGGGATCGCTGCTCAATCTCACGCGGCGGCTGATCGCCTTTCGCCATGCCAATCCTGCGCTGGTGGCTGGAGACATGGTGGTCCTCCATGCCGACGAGCAGTTGCTGGTCTTCCGGCGCGACTGCCAGGATCAGTCGCTATTGTGCGCGTTCAACTTCGGCACCGAGCCGGTGGTGCTGCCGCCTGCGATGCGGAAGGGGAGCGTGATCGAGGCAGTGAACGGCGCGACGGCGGAGCAGCTCCCGGCGTTCGGCGCGGTGGTGCTGGGGTAGGGCTGGGCGCTCACCCCGTAAAAACGCGCTTGGGAATGTGCGTGATCCGGCAGGCGAGGTCCGCTTCCCCGCTCGCTACAATATAATGATCGCCAGCATCGACGATGCCGGTGGTGAAGACCACGTCGTGGACGTACATCTTGTCCTCGAGCGGGCGCGTGAGCTCGGGGTTAGCTTCGAGCAGGGGCGCATGCTCGGTGCGGATCATGCGTGCCGGATCGTCGCGATCGAGGATCGACCAATAGGTGCGATAGATGCCGACGATCTCCTTGGGCTCGACGCCGTGCCACAGCGTGAGCCACCCGTGATCGGTAAGGATCGGAGGCGTGCCGCCGCCCATGCGGGCGGTGGCGATCGTGTCGGCATGCGGACGAATGCCCGGTTCGCGATGGGGCTTCCAATGGCGCGCGTCGGGCGAAGTGGCGAGATTGATCGATGGGCCGGCGCGCCACTCGCTGCCCGGGGGATAGGTGAAATACAAATCGCCCAGCGGCCGCGTCTGGGCCCAGTAGTGCCCACTGATCCGCCCTTCGAAGATCAGCATGTCCTTGTTCTGGTGGTCGAGCACGATATCCTCGAACCGCCAGTCGAGCCCGTTGTTCGAACTGTAGAGCGTAGTCGAGTGCCGCTCCGGGCTCACCGAACAGCTGGTCATCAGCCAGCGATCCTCGACCTTTGAAACGCGCGCGTCCTCGACGCCATAGCATTGGAAGCTCGCGTGCGGCGCGACGGCGCGGCCGTAGTGAATCGCCACCAGCTCGAGCCCGTCCGGCGAGAGTTCGACCGGCAGTATCCAGGAGAGCGAAGTGAGCGCCATCACCTTCCACCGCCCGCCGCGGATCAGGAACTTGCGCGGATCCGCGGTGTCGACCAGCTCGAGCGGCCAGGCATCGAGCACATAGCGGCCCTCCTGCCATCGGATCGCATGGACATGGCCGTCGAAGATCGGCTGCCGCAGCGCCTCGGCGATGCGAACCATCATCAGCAGGTTGCCGTTGGGCAGCCGCGTCAGACCCGGATTGAAGGCACCCAGTACATAGGTCTCGACGTCGAGATGCCCCGCTAGCGGCGAGCGCGAGAGATCGACGTCATCGGGTCCGAAAACGAGCCGGTCGATAGGGAAGGGGCTCATCCGGCGATGCGCGGCTCGACATGGATCATCGACACGAGCGATCGGCGCGACTGGGTCAGCATGTAATGCGTGGCGACGGCAATGTCCTCGGCGCGCAGCATCTTGTGCGCGTGGATCATCTCGCGCTGCTTCTCCTCGGGGATCTGCGGATACTGCATGTCGGTGCCGGTGAGACCGGGCTGGATGATGCCGACCTTGATGTCCTTCTCGCCGAGCTCCTTGCGGAGCGCCGTGGCGAAGCCCTCGACCCCGGTCTTCGCTGCGACATAGACCGATGAACCTGCCTCCTGCGTGACCGAAGACATCGAGCCGATGAACACCACGTCGCTGCCGGCCTCCATACGCTCGGTGGCGAGCTTGGCGGTCTCGACGAAGGCAGTGAGGTTGGTATCCATCACATAGCGGATGAAGCCGGGATCGCTTTCCTCGAGCGTCTCTGCGGCGAGCGCCGCGTTGATCACGGCGATGTCGATCTTGCCGAGATAACGTTCGCCTTCCCGTACGAAGCGTTCGATGTCCTCCTGGCGAGTCAGGTCGACGTTGATGCCGTCGCCTTCGCCCACTTCGCGGATGCGGGCGAGTGCATCGTCGAGATGCTCGGGCGTTCGGCCGCAGACGAAGACCTTCGCGCCTTCGCTTGCGAGCAGCACCGCAATCGCGCGCCCGATGCCCGTAGTGCCGCCGGTGATGATCGCCCTGCGCCCGGCGAGGTCGGGCCGTTCGGTGTGCGCGTCGGCAAGGTCGCGAACGGATGGCTCGGCGAGGTCGGTCATGGCTCCACTCCCTTGTATTTCGCCGGACTCCAAGGATCGGAAGGCGCTTCGGTTCCCTTCACCAGGCCAGGCCGATGCGCCCGTTGGCCGGAACGAAATATTCTACGCGGTCCGTGTCCTGAGAATGGGGCTCGATCTGCTCGTCTGCTGCCGTGGTGACGGTGAATTCCGGGAGCTTCGCACGGCCGGTGCGGATCAGGCTGAGGCGCGCCAGGCAACCTTCGCCGCCGCCAAGCTGGAAGCTCAGCGCGCGGTCTGCCGGGCGTTCGCTCGCGAGCAGGAAATGATCGCAGAAGATGCGGAACGGTGCATCGTTGACGCTGTGGAAGGTGCGGCTGGCGAAAACGAGGGCCGCGCCCGCACCGTAGATCTCCTGGCCGACCTGCCCTGCCTGCTGTCCGTCGACATACAGATCCTCGACGGGGAAGCTCAGGTTGCGGTCCACATAGCTGTTGCGTGATTTCTCGGCGATGGCTTCGGGGGGGAGCGCGTCGGGATAGTAGAACCACGCACGGTCGAGTGCGTAGCGGCAGTATTCGGAGAGGAGCATCCGTACGCCGGGATCGAGATCCGGGCCACTGTCCTTCAGGAAGCGCTCGAAGGCGGCGAAGCTGTCGAAACACTCGTACATCGCCATGTAGGGGGCGTCGTGCAGCGCGGTGACGCCCAGGAAGTTGCGATAGTGCTTCGCCAAGCCGATGTCGGATTCCCACATCGCGACGTTGTGGAAGAAGCTCGCGACATAGACATAGCTCTGGTGCAGATACGTCTCTTCATTGGTGATCCGCCATAGCCTGAGGCAAGCCGCGGCACCCCAGGCGGTCAGGTTCGCCTGGTAGTTCAGATTGAAGCGCATGCCGTGTGCCGCGTCGATTGCGGCGCGCGCTTCGTCGAGGAAGCGCTTGTCGTCGGTGAGCTCGAACGCCTGGAGCATCACATAGGCATAGATGCCGCCCACATCGGTCTGCCCGAGCCCCTGTTCATCGCGCGAAGCGGTGATCACCGAGAAATCGGTGATCTTGTACTGGATCGGCCAGACGTAATCGAAATGATGAGCGGCCTCGATGCCGAAGTCGATCGAGTCCAGGAACAGCCTGGCGGCTTGCTTGTCGCCATCGATCGCCAGGCGGCCGAGGCTGAGCATCGGGTGGTAGAGATACCAGCTGTCTACCGCGTCCTTGTCCTTGTCCTTGCCGACATTGGGGAGGTAGCGCCGGATCGTGCGGAGCTTCGGATCATAGAATTTGCGCAGGCCGCGCTTGAGCTCGGCGAACAGCGGTATGTCTCTTCTCGTCCAGGCTTCATAGTCGCGGATCGCGGCCAGCACCGAGAGCTGGACCATCGAATCCGGATATTCGGTGGCAGTGTAGGGGTGGATGTACCGGAAGCCATAGTGGCGGATCGTCGCCTCGGGCGCCTTGTCGAGATCGTGCAGCGTGCGTTCGGCGCGCGCCACCCAATCGCGATAATCGGTCGATGGCTGGTCGATGCGGCGGTAGATCGCGCCGAGCAACGAAAGATACCGCCGCGCCATCGCGGCCTCGTCGCCGTCCGCTTCCCGGTGGAAGGCAAGACAGGCATCGGCGACGACGATCTGCTCCCCCTCGGGAAGCGGAACGAGCGGCGGCGTGCCCTTCTGCGAGGCGGTGGGCGGCAGATAGCCGATCTCGGGCCACTCGCCGCCTACCGCGCCGTCGGGGGTCGTGCCGGTTGCGATGAAATAGGGGTTCAGGGTGGTGAAGTTCTGAAAATAGAGAACGCTGCCGAACCGGGGCCGGGCGAGCCGGAAATAGCTGATGCCCGCGTTCATTCCGCGCTGCGCCGCCTCCACCACGCCGTTGGCCCCGGCGGGATCGTCGTGCCCGTCGAGCGGATAGAGGTCGCGCGCGAGGAACGGGATGAGCAGCGGCGTGGCCGGGGTCAGGCGCCCGGTGACGCGCAGGACCGGAACATCGCCCTCGTGTAGGCGGAAGGCGACGACATGGCGGCCCATCGTCGACGTGAACTCGACGCGCAGCGCCTCGCCTTCTCCGGCCGGGCGGGTCCGAACGTCGGAGCAGCCGCCGATGGCGTGGGCCGCGCGCAACGCCAGCGCGCCGTGTCCGGGCCGCCGGATCAGCGCCCATAGCGCGTCGCGCCCCGCGCGCACCTCGATGCGAAGGTCGCCGAGTTCGAGCTCCGCCACCTCGGCCATGGTGCCTGAGCGCAGCTCCTCGCGGAGCAGGAGGACGTTAAAGCTTACACCAGGAAGCTTGCCGGCTCCGGTGCGCGTGGGAAGCGGTTCGATGTCGGCCATGACGGCACAACTGTGCTAGACGGGAATCGTTTCGAGCTCTGCTCGAATTCGCCGGCGCTGGAGCCGGAGGAAGCGTGCCCGGACTTCGGCGTCACGAAGCAGCGTCGCGGGGAGATAGGTGAGGGTACGCAGCCCTGCGACGGTGGAGACGTTGCGCGCGGTCCGGCGCGTCTGGTGGATCACCTGCTGGATCATCTCGCTCCGCTTGATCTCGCCCTCCTCGCGCACCAGCGTGAGTCGGTGGATGGCATAGAGGCCGAGCGCGCCGGCAATCAGGAAATAGAAGTCCCATTGCGAGAGGCGGAGCGGCGAGACGATCGCTACCCCCTCGGGGCTCGTCCAGCGCAGCAGCAGCTCGAACCGCCGCGCCGCGAAGAAGTCGGCGAAGGCGCCCCCGAGGATCGGCGCGATCCCCGCTGCGACAGCAGTCGCCAGGCCCGCGGTCGCGACATAGGCAGTCGACTGGCCCTTGGGCGATAGCTTGAGCGCGATGCTGGTTGTTGCGAGCGTCGCGCCGGCGATCGCCGAGCCCATGAACAGGTGCAGCACCACCAGGTAAGCGACCAGCCACGGCCCATGCTCCATTTGCGAGGCGCCGATCATCGCGACGATGCAGGCGATATAGGTGGGTGCGGCGACGAGCAGCACCGATTTGTTCGCGAACCGGTCCGCCAGCGCACCCCAGTTTCGAAGCGCCACCAGGTTCGCAAGCTGGCTCACCACGCTCAATATCATCACGAAAGTCATGTCGAAGCCGAGCTGACGGATGATGAACACGGTGAAGAAAGGCGTCGCGAGGTTGATCGCGAACTGCCAGCTCGCGAGGAAGATGGTGAGCCGGCGGAAGTTGCGATCGGCAAAGGGCTCGCGCAGTAGCCCGACCAACCCGAGCTGCGTCTCCGGCCGCGGTGGCATCGCGGGTTCCGGGACGCGCGAAGTGAGCCATGCGCTCACCAGCCCCGCGAGGAATCCCAGACCGTAGAGCACGCCGAAGATCATGCTGCGCCAGTTTGAGCCTTCCTGCGTGCGGTCGAGCACGATCGCCGCGGCGATGCCCGCGACGAGGCTGATCGCGGCGGCATAGGCAGTGCGGCGGGCGAAGACCCATCCGAGCCGGTCCTCGGGCGCCAGATCGCGCATCCAGGCATTCCAGGCGCAGCTTCCCACGGCGCTCATGCTGCAAAGCACGAGCTGGGCGAGCACGAGGGCGGCGATTCCCATCTCGCCCGGGAGGAAGGGCGCGAGCGCCATCAATGCCATCATCACCCGGCCCGCGAGGCCGCCCGCGACCGATATGAGCTTGCGCTTGCGCAGACGCTCGACGAGCAGGATCGCCGGCGCCTGGAGCAGCTGGCCGAGAAAGGGGGCGCTCGCCAGCACGCCGATCACCAGGTTCGATGCGCCCAGGTGCATTGCCAGCGCGGTCAGGATCACGCCGCTGGTGAGCGCCGTAGCGGCGCTGGCAAAGGCGCCTTCGGTGACCACCTGGCGAAGCGCCTGGTCCCGCTCGATATCGCTCACGTTGTGTTGCGGCTGGAGCGTCATTGCCTACCCTTATTGCGAGCGGGGGGAATGGCTCCGGCGCGCGACTGGTTCCAGCGGAGGGCGAATGGAGGGACGTACCGCGCCGATCGAAAGTTTGGCTGAGCGACCGCCGAATGCAGGCCAGGTGGCACGGCTTGGCGACCAATTGCCGCCTCATGCGTTGGCGCGGGCAATGGACAGGCTCTGGTTCATCACCAATCCGAATTCCGGCACCGCGACGCGCGCCAAATGCGAGGCGCTCGAAGCCGTGTTCGAAGAAGGAGGGCTCACGCTTGCGGGGCGCACGGAATTTCCCGAGCAGGAGCTCCCGACCGGGGAACAGCTGAACGCAGCGAGAGCGGACACGGTGGTGCTTTTCGCAGGCGACGGCACGATCAACGCGGCGCTCTGCGCGCTAGAGAAATGGGAAGGCGCCTTCCTCATTCTGCCGGGCGGGACGATGAACCTGCTCGCCAAGGGCCTCCACGACGAAACCGATCCGCACAAGATCGTCCACGCCGCGCGCCAGTGCGACCGGCGGGTTGCGCTTCCCTATGTGATCGCGGGCGAGCATCGCGCCTTCGTCGGTCTGATCCTGGGTCCGGCGGCAGCGTGGTTCCGTGCGCGCGAGGCCGTGCGCAACGGACGCCTGGGCCGGTTTGTCGGAGCCGTGCGCGGAGCTTGGCGGAGGACCTTCGGCGAGCGCGGCATCCGCGTCTCGGGAGCAGGGCTGCACGATCGGTATCAGGCGGTGTTCGTGACTCCGTTGCTCGATCGGTTGCAGGTGGCGGGCGTCGATGCGCGCGACTGGGGCTCGATCGCCCAGCTCGGCTGGGACTGGCTGACCGGTGACTGGGTCGCGGCGCGTGCAGTGAGCGAGTCCTATGCGGAAGAATTGCGCATTCGCGGCAGCAGTCCCGCGCTGGCGCTGTTCGACGGAGAGCCGGTAAGGCTCGCGCCTTCGATCCCGATCCGCTTGGGCAAGAGCCTCAAGACGTTCATCGCCACCAGGGAGGATGCACCCGAGGCATGATCCGGCTGTTCCATGTGAGCGACGTCCATTTCGGCCGTGAGGACAGGGAAGCGATCGACTGGTTCGGACGCAAGGTGGCGGAGGAGCAGCCGGATGCGATCGTGGTCACGGGCGATCTCACGATGCGCGCCCGCTCGCGCGAGTTCGCCGCCGCGTCGAAATGGCTCGAAAGCCTGGGTCGGCCGGTGACGGTAGAGGTTGGCAACCACGACTTGCCTTATTTCAATCTGTGGGCGCGCTTCGTCACGCCGTACAAGCGTTACCGCGCCCTCGAGCGGATGATCGAAAAGCCGCTCGACGTCAAAGGCGTCGCGGTGGTGCCGCTCAAGACCACCGCGCGCTTCCAGTTCCGGCTCAACTGGTCGAAAGGCTATGTGAGCACGCGCGCCCTGCAGGAGTCGCTCGCGTTCGTGGAGGCGGTGCCCGCGGGGGACCTGATCTTCGTCGCCGCGCATCACCCGCTGATTGAAGCGGGGACGCGCGGAACTTCGTGCACCCGGCGCGGACGCACGGCGCTCGAGGCGCTGGCGACAGCGGGCGCTCACGCAGTGCTGACCGGCCACGTCCACGATCCGTTCGACGTCGAGCACCGGGTCGGCGACCGCACCGTTCGGCTGATCGGCGCCGGTACTCTCTCGGAGCGGGTGCGCGACAAGCCTCCATCCTTCAACGAGATTCGCGTGGAAGGCGCAAGCTTCGAGACGGTCGCCCGGTTCAAGGGAGAAGGTGCGGTGGTGTTGTAGGCGGCGCAGGGCCTCAGCGCAGCCGCGTGCCGATCAACGTGCCCTTGGTGCCTGCGTTGACGAGGCGGAATTCGAAGTTGGGCCATTTGCGGCGCCATTTGCGTGCCACCACGCGCTCGCCGGGGCGCGCCGCGTCGTCGAGCATCACCGTTCCGCCCACCGGCAATCGATCGAACAGGCTGTCGGCGGCGCCGCGCACGAAAGGGTGGATCGTCCAGGGCGGCCCGTCGATCAGCATCAGGTCGATCTCCGCCGGCAGGGGACCATGATCGTACCATATGCCAGGCCAGCCGTTGGGAGAGGGGAGAAAGGGCGTGGCGCGCAGATCGGCCTCGACGCCATTCTCGCGCAGCCAGGCCCGGGTCGCCTCGACGAAGCCCGCATGCTGGTCGCAGCTGATCAGCCGCCCGCCACCGAACTTCTGCAGCGCCCGCGCGGCGATCAGGCTGGACGCGCCCGCCCCCAGCTCGACCACGGTCTGCGGCCGCTGCTGCTCGATCTGGTCGACGATCAGCGTGAGGAAGCCGGTGTCGGCCTTCCAGCTGCCGAGATGGGGAAGCGCATCGGGGGCCAGGTCGAGCCGTTCGAGCAGCGCTGCCTTAGCCTTCTTCGAGCCGCCCGAGAGGCTGCGCAGCAGCCATGGCCAGTTTACGGCGCCGAACAGCGCGAGGTGCGCGATGTCGGAAGCGGAACGCCGCACATCCTCCGGCCAGACGCCGTCATCGGCCAATGGGAGGTAAGGCGTCACGTTGCGCGAGGTCATCCAGTTTCCTCTCCTTTGCCGCCGCCGGGCACGAAACGCCGGACCCGCGATCGGTTTCCCGGAAATGCCTAACCGCGCCGCAATGCTATGTCTTGGCCGAAAACGATGAGGTTCCCGTCCGGTGCGACGACCGCCAGCTCGCGCTGGCCGTAGAGCTGGTCGACGGGGCCATGGATGTCGCCGTCGTTGAGCAAGAGCGCCTTGGGGCGGAGCTCCGCGTGGATCGCGTCCACGTCTTCGACGTCGATGTAATAGCAGCAGCGCCGGTTTCCCGGCGGCGCGCCATCGTCGCCCTGGTTCTGGAGCAGGCGGAACGCCGCGCCTTCGCGCTGGACATAGGCATAGGTTCCCTGGCGGAAACGGCATTCGAAGCCCAGGATCGCCGTAAAGAAATGCAGCGCGGCATCGATATCGGGCACGTGCATGAATGGGGTGATGCGAAAGAGATTGGCCATGGTTCGATCTCTTCGAAAATCCGGTTCATTGCCGTCCAGCAACGATCGGGCAAGCGCTTATGATGGTCAACGCGGGCATAACAAAAGGGCGACCCGTTGCCGGATCGCCCTTTCGATGTTCCCGAACGGGAAAGCGTGCTTAGCGCTTCGAGAACTGGAAGCTGCGGCGGGCCTTGGCCTTGCCGTACTTCTTGCGCTCGACGGCGCGGCTATCGCGGGTCAGGAAGCCCGCAGCCTTCACTGGGCTGCGCAGCACCGGCTCGAAGCGAGTCAGCGCCTGGGCAATGCCGTGCTTGACCGCGCCGGCCTGGCCCGAAAGCCCGCCGCCCTTGACGGTGCAGACGACGTCATACTGACCCTCGCGCTCGGCGACGCCGAACGGCTGGTTGATGACGAGGCGCAGCGTCGGGCGCGCGAAATAGACTTCCTGATCGCGGCCATTGATCGTGATCTTGCCGGTGCCGGGCTTGAGCCACACGCGGGCGACGGCGTCCTTGCGGCGGCCGGTCGCATAGGCGCGGCCGAACTTGTCGAGCTCCTGCGCACGCAGCGGCGTGGCCGGCGCCTGGGCGACGGGAGCAGCGGCAGTGGCAGCGGCTTCGGGGGCGTCGGCCGGGGCCGCACCCTGGGTGATGTTGCCGAGGTCGGCGAGGGACTGGCGGTTGTCGGACATTATGCGCCCACCTTGTTCTTGCGGTTCATCGACGCGATGTCGAGGACTTCGGGGTTCTGCGCCTCATGCGGATGCTCGGTGCCCGCATAGATGCGCAGGTTGCGCATCTGCTGGCGGCCCAGCGGCCCGCGCGGGATCATGCGCTCGACGGCCTTTTCGAGAACGCGCTCGGGGAAGCGGCCCTCGAGGACCTTGCCCGCGGTGATCTCCTTGATGCCGCCGGCATAGCCGGTGTGCTTGTAGTAGACCTTGTCCTGCAGCTTCTTGCCCGTGAAACGGATCTTGTCCGCGTTGATCACGATGACATTGTCGCCGCAATCGACGTGCGGGGTAAAGCTGGTCTTGTGCTTGCCGCGCAGGACGTTGGCGATGATCGTCGCCGCGCGACCGACCACCAGGCCGTCGGCATCGACGATGTGCCACTTCTTCTCCACCTCGTGCGGCTTGGCCGACTTGGTGGTCTTCATCAGCTCCTTCATGGGGCCGGGACCTTTCGTTTGAAACGCAATCGCGCCACCCCGAGGGGCAGCGCGGACGGCGGGCATTTGGCGGAGGAGGGATTGAAAGTCAAGCAAATCGGCGACTTTGCTGACAGGTATCGTGATACCGTCAGGGATTGCCCCATGTTTCTGCACGCGCCGGAACCAACCGCACGACGGTCGTGCGGACCGATTTGCGGGCATCCGGCGCCGAACCCACCACGGTACGGGTGGTGTCGCTGCTGAAGCTCAGGAGCCCGGTGCGCGGATCGGAGCGGCGCGTCCGCTCGAGATCGACTTGGCCTCCGCTCTCCAGCGCTCCGCTGGATGCGCGCGTGACCGACTGGATCTCGTTGCTGCCGATCGCCGTGGTGGTCCGCATCCCTTCGAGTACGAGCCTTTGCCCCAGCGGCGAGGCGCCGGGCAGGTGGACGGGAGTGAGCGCGCCGACGGGATCAGGAGCCTCGTCCACGATCACCGCCGTTACGAGCGTGCTCAGCATTGCCCGGCGGCGCTCGTCGGGTAGCGCCCGAAGCGGAGTGACGATGCGCTGAGCGAGCATCTTCCGGGCCGCGGGATCGGGCGATCCGCTGTCGGCCACCATCGCGCCGATTCCCTGGCACAGCCGCTCCCACAGCGCGGCCATGTCTTCGATGCCGGTCACCTTGCCCGCGGAGTCGAGGTGGAAGACGAGCGTTCGATCCGCCAGCGCCGCAAAGCCTGCCTCGACCATTCCACCGACTGCGGGAGACGCATCGCTGCTCGGGCGAAGAACCCGCACTTCGGCACGATAGCCGCCGGCTGCGCGATGGAACCGGAGCAGTCGCTCCAGTCTGTAGCGGCGTTCGGTCTCGCCAATCGTGGAATGATGCTCGGTAGTTATGAGAAGCGGCGCTTCGATCGGCGGGGCGAAAGCTGATATCGGCGCGACCGCCTGGAGCAATGCTGCCGTCGCAGCGAGCATCAGGCGGTTTCCGCGCCCACCCAGCGCGACACGGCGCTCGTCGCCGCGACCGGCCAGGTCTCGACGACAGGAAGATCATAGGGGTGCAGCGCTTCGATCCGCCCGCGCAGATGCTCGGCCAGTTCGGGCGTGGTCTTGAAGAGCACGGGCACTTCATCGGCGCGCTCGATCACGCCTTCCCAGCGATAGATCGACACGCCCGGCGCCAGGATGTTGACACAGGCAGCGAGGCGCTCGGCGATGACGGTCTGAGCCACGCGCTCCGCATCGGCGGCCGCAGGAAAGGTCGTATAGAGAAGCGCGAGGTCGCTCATCGCCGCTGTCCGATGGCGTGCGCACCCCAGGCAGTTGCGATCACCAGCAGCGCGCCCACGAATTGGTGGAGCGCGGCGAGCGCGATGTTCATGCCCGACATCACCGTGGCGATGCCGAGCAGGATCTGGATCCCGAACGCGCTGTGGATCGCGATCGACGCTCGCCGGTCGATCCCGCGCGTGGCGCGCGCGAGCACGACCAGCGCGGCGACCGTCACCCACGCCCACCATCGATGGACGAAGTGGACGATGGCCGGATCGTTGACCATTGCGTCGAGCAGCGGGCGGCCCTCGATCGTGGCGCCGGGGAAGAAGCGGCCGTTCATCAGCGGCCATTCGTCGGTCACCAGCCCGGCGTTGAGCCCCGCCACGAACGCGCCGTAGAGGAGCTGTATGAACAGGATCAGGCCGGTCACCGCGCCCATCCCGGTGAGCCGCGCCGGGCGCTCGCCGGGATTTCGGGCAAGCGCGCGCAGGTCGAGCGCGGTCCAGACGATCGCGGCGAGCGTGAACAGCGCGACGAGCAGATGCGCGGCCAGGCGGATGTGGCTAACGTCGGTGCGCTCGCTGAGCCCCGAGGTGACCATCCACCAGCCGACCGCGCCCTGGAACCCGCCGAGTGCGAGCAGCGCGACCAGCCGCCAGCCATAGCCGTTGGGAATCTGCCGCCGGATCGCGAACCAGATCAACGGGAGCGCGAAGGCCAGGCCGATCAGCCGCCCGAGCAGCCGGTGGAGATATTCCCAGAAGAAGATCGCCTTGAAGCCCGCGAGCGTCATTCCCTGGTTGAGCTGCTGGTATTCGGGGATGCGCTTGTAATTCTCGAACTCCGCCTGCCACTGTGCGTCGTTGAGCGGCGGGATGATCCCGGAGATCGGCTTCCACTGGGTGATCGACAGCCCGGATTCGGTGAGCCGGGTGATGCCACCCACCACCACCATCACCACGATCAGCGTGGCGACGAAGAGCAGCCAAGTGGCGAGCGCGCGAGGGCGTGCGGTGGAAGAGGAAGTCTGGGTCTGGAGCACGGCGGCGGTTTAGCGCCTCGTCCGCGCGAAAGCTATTCGCGAAACGGGCTGATCTCGCCGCCGTCTTGAATAGTTCCGCGCCACGTCGGTGGGATATGCATTGGACGATGTATGTCCAAAGGGCGCGTCCAATAAGTCAGGCCCGGGCGCCGCTGTCGGCCGCAGCCGCCTCGTTCCAGCGCAGCGCCTTCAGCACCGTATCGACGATGTGCTCGGCGTTGAGGCCGGCTTCGTCATATTGCTTCTCGGGCTTGTCCTGGTCCTGGAAGGTGTCCGGCAGACGCATCGTGCGCAGCTTGAGGCCCGCATCGATCAGGCCGTGGTCGCTCGCCAGCGTCAGCACATGCGCGCCCAGGCCTCCGATCGCGCCTTCCTCGATCGTCACCGCCACTTCGTGGCTGGTGAGCAGGCGACGGATCAGTTCCTCGTCGAGCGGCTTGGCGAAACGCAGGTCGGCGACCGTGGTCGAAAGTCCGCGCGCGTCGAGCGCTTCGGCCGCCTTGAGCGCTTCGGCGAGGCGCGTGCCGAGCGAAAGGATCGCCACCTTCTTGCCCTCACGCACCACGCGGCCCTTGCCGATCTCGAGCCGTTCGGGCGAGGCGGGAAGCGGAATGCCGACGCCACTGCCCCGCGGGTAGCGGAGCGCGATCGGGCCGCTGTCGTGGAGCGCGGCGGTATGGGTCATATGGACCAGCTCGGCCTCGTCGGCCGCGGCCATCACCACGAAATTGGGCAGCGTCGCGAGATAGGTGACGTCGAAGCTGCCGGCGTGAGTCGCGCCGTCTGCGCCCACCAGCCCGGCGCGGTCGATCGCGAAGCGCACCGGCAGGTTCTGGATCGCGACGTCATGGACGACCTGATCATATGCGCGCTGGAGGAAGGTGGAATAGATCGCGCAGAAGGGGCGCATGCCCTGTGCGGCGAGGCCCGCCGCGAAGGTCACTGCGTGCTGCTCGGCAATGCCGACGTCGAAGGCGCGGTCGGGATGCGCTTGCGCGAACTTGTCGACGCCGGTGCCCGACGGCATCGCCGCAGTGATCGCCACGATCCGGGGGTCGGTCTCCGCCAGTTTCGCCAGCGTCTCGCCGAAGACATTCTGGTAGGAGGGCGGCCCCGGAGGCGCCTTGGCCTGAGCGCCCGTTATCACGTCGAACTTCTGGACGCCGTGGTACTTGTCCGCCGCCGCCTCGGCCGGGGCGTAGCCCTTGCCCTTCTTGGTGACGACATGGACCAGGATCGGGCCCTGCTCGCTGTCGCGGACATTCTCGAGCACGGGAATGAGGTGGTCGAGATTGTGGCCGTCGATCGGGCCGACATAATAGAAACCCAGCTCCTCGAAGAGCGTGCCGCCGGTCGCCATTCCGCGCGCGAATTCCTCGGCCTTTTCGGCAGCGTTGTGCACGCGCTGGGAGATCTTGCGGATCGCGCGCTTGGCGAGGTTGCGCAGTCCCAGATACTCGGACGACGAGACCACCCGGGCGAGATAGGCGGAAAGCCCCCCCACCGGCGGCGCGATCGACATGTCGTTGTCGTTGAGGATCACGATCAGCCGGTTGCCCGCCGCCTGGGCGTTGTTCATCGCCTCATAGGCCATGCCCGCGCTCATCGCCCCGTCACCGATCACGGCGATCGCCTTGCCCGGCTGGTCGGCGAGCTGGTTGGCGACTGCGAAGCCCAGCGCAGCCGAGATCGACGTCGAGCTGTGCGCGGCGCCGAACGGATCATATTCGCTCTCGCTGCGCTTGGTGAATCCCGAGAGTCCGCCGCCCTGGCGCAGCGTGCGGATGCGGTCGCGCCGGCCGGTGAGGATCTTGTGCGGATAGCATTGATGGCCGACGTCCCAGATCAGCTTGTCGGCGGGCGTATCGAACACATAATGGATCGCGACGGTGAGCTCGACGACGCCGAGTCCGGAGCCCAGGTGACCGCCCGTGGTGCCCACGGCCGAGATCGTCTCCGTGCGCAGCTCGTCGGCCAGCTGGCGGAGCTGCTTGGGATCGAGCTTGCGAAGGTCCTCGGGCGTGCCGACGGTGTCGAGCAGCGGCGTTTTCGGAAGATCAGCCATTTAACCGCCCTTACTCCAGTGACTTCCTGGTGTCGATTGGGCCGTTGCCTGGCAGCACCGGCCCGGCGGATCATGAGCTGTATGTGAGATTTTGGTGAGGCGGCCGGCCGTTCAGCCTTCGCAGTCGGCGCATTTGCCTCGTACTTCGATCACCGGCCGCTCGGGCGAGAAGCCGGCGCCCTTGGCCGCAGCGCGCACGGTGCGGGTGATCGAATCGTCGTCGATGTGCGTGGTCTGGCCGCAGCTGTCGCAGACCAGGAAGATGCAGTCGTGCAGGCAATCGGGATGCGCGTTGGCCACATAGGCGTTCGCGCTCTCCACGCGCCGCGCGAGGTTGGCGCCCACGAACAGGTCGAGGATGCGGTACACGCTGTTGGCGGCGATGCGGCGCCCCTCGGCCTTGGAGACCGCTTCGGCGATGTCATAGGCCGATGCCGGCTTGCTGAAGCCGGCGAGTGCCTCGAACACGCGCTCGCGCATCGCCGTCCATTGCTCGCCGGCCTTCTCCAGCGTCACCTGGGCGGCGCGCGTGAGATCGGTGCCATGATGCTCGTTGTGATCGTGCGCGTGCATGCGAGAAGATTTAGGCGCGCAGGGGCCCTCGGACAAGCACCAGTAATGGGCACCGGCAGTCGAGGTCAGTAGGTTGCGCGCCGGTTGAGATCGTGGCCGAGCGCGACGATGCTCACGCCAAGGAGCGTCCAGAAGGTCTCGGACCCGCCGTGCGGAAGGCTGAGTGCTCCGGCCATGATGCCGATCCCGAAGGCGCCCACCGCCGCGGGCATCATATAGCCATGCGAGTAGACGCCCTTGCCGAGCGCGAGCACGCCGAAGCCGATCGCGAGCACCAGCCCGACCTCGTGGATGAGCGGGTGCACGAACGCTCCCGCCGACGAGAGAAGGGTCAGCAGGATCGTGGTAGCCATGCAGTGGACGAGGCACAGGCCGCTGAGCCCGATCGCAATGCGATCGAAGCGCGCATCAATGCCACCCCAGAATCGGGTTAGCGGGAGACTCACCTGCATGGCGGCCATATAGACCCGAACAAGTCAGGGTACAACATATCATCCGCGCGATTTTGCGCGGACGGGGCTGTGAGGTGCCCACCGCCGATCGATACAGGTTTTGGGGAGATCATGGGGAGCGGGTAGGCCGGATGACGCTCTAGGGGCACGTCACCCGGCCACGCCCGCTATCTCCCCATATAGGGGTCGTTCCGGCGGCTTGCCATCGAGGATGCGCCAGTGTGAAGGCGCAGCGCGGCGGCTCGTGCCGGGTTCAGGCGGGCGATCCGAGATAATGGGCCTGCGCCGCATCGGTGGCGCTCACCGCCAGCAGCGAGCGCGCCTCGGCCGCCGAGCGGACCCTGCCGTTGCGATCCGACGCCGCGTCGAGCACGCGGTCGAGCAGCGCCTGGCCCTCCTCCCACCAGCCGATCCCCGATGCGGCGTTGAGGTGCCCCTGCGGACCTGAATCGACGAAAAGGCTTCCCCACCCGCCGGCGAGCGCACGCGCCTTGTCGATCGTCACCCAGGGATCGTCGCTGCTCGCGACCACGATCGAAGGGAAGGGAAGCGGTCGGGCGGGAGTGGGACCGAAGCCCGCGAGCTCCCGGCGCACGCCCGCCCGGTCCACATCGGCAGGCGCCACGAGCAGCGCGCCTGCCACCGGCCAGCCGAAGGGCTGGCTCGCGAGCTCGACCCACCAGGCGACGGCGAGGCAGCCCAGGCTGTGCGCGGCGAGCACCACCGGCGCCTGCGCCGCGCGGATCGCCTGATCGAGCTTGGTGACCCAGGCATTACGATGCGGCGAATCCCACATGCCTAGCTCGACGCGGTGCGTATCGGGACGCGACTGCTCCCAGAGCGTCTGCCAGTGCGAGGGGCCCGAGCCGCCGAGTCCGGGTACCGTAAGAACAACGGGCGAGTGATCGTCCAGGGGTGAGAAGATGGACATGTATCCGCTCCAACAGAGAGGATGGCCGGAACGCTCATCTAATTCCTATCAATTTAGTGTGCAATACTGCTGCGCCGGATCGAGACCCCGTTGCGCCAGGGCGAAAAGCACGCCTAAAGGATGCGCATGGCTAAGATCCGCGCCGATCAGATGCTCGTCGACCGCGGCCTCGCCGAGAGCCGCACGCGCGCGCAGGCGCTGATCATGGCGGGGCTGGTCTTCGCGGGCGACCGCAAGGTGGAGAAGCCCGGGCAGACGCTCGCCGAAGACGCCGCGCTCGATGTTCGCGGGCGTGACCATCCCTGGGTGTCGCGCGGCGGGATCAAGCTCGCCCATGGGCTCGATCATTTCGGCTGGGACGTGACCGGGGCCGTTGCGATCGACGTGGGTTCCTCCACCGGAGGCTTCACCGACGTGCTCCTCAGCCGCGGCGCCGCGCGCGTCTATGCGGTGGACAGCGGCACCAACCAGCTCGCCTGGAAGCTGCGGCAGGATCCGCGCGTGATCGTTCACGAACAGACCAGCGCGCGCGTGCTCACGCCCGCGCACATTCCCGAGCCCGTCGACCTGATCGTGTGCGACGCGAGCTTCATCGGCCTCGCCAAGGTGCTGGAGGTTCCGCTGGGCTTCGCGGCATCCGGCGCGCGGCTGCTCGCGCTCATCAAGCCGCAGTTCGAGGCCGGGCGCGACGAAGTGGGAAAGGGCGGCGTCGTGCGCGATCCGGAAGTGCACGAGCGCGTCTGCCGCGAAGTCGCCGAGTGGGTCATCGCGCAGGGCTGGGAGGTGGCCGGCGTCACGCGCAGCCCGATCACCGGTCCGGAAGGAAACGTCGAGTTCCTGATCGGCGCTCGCCGCGGCTGATCCCTTGCGCCGGCGCGCCCGGACGACCAAATGCAGGTTCGACAAGTCAGTAACGCCGATTGGAACTGGAAATGCAGACCGACAACCGCCTGTTCGACGATTTCGTGAAGTTCGTGAACGGCGCGGCGGGCACCGTCGCCGGAATGGCGCGCGAGACCGAGAGCGCCGCGCGCGAGCGCGCCCGCGAGTGGATCGGCGGCCTCGATTTCGTCAGCCGCGACGAGTTCGAGGCGGTCAAGGCGATGGCCGTGGCCGCGCGGGACGAGAACGACGCGCTCAAGGCGCGCATCGCGGCGCTCGAGACGCAGCTTGCGGCCAAGCCTGCCGCGCCGCGCGCCCGGAAGCCGCAGGGCGACGCCTGAGCCGCGGATCGACCCACTTCTTGTCCACAGCTTTTCGACAGGCTTACGAACCGCGCGCTTGTGCCGCGGGAACGCGGTTGGCAGGACTCCGTTCATCCTGTCCGGCCGTGTGGAGGTATTGATGCTCGACGAAGCGGAATTCGACCGCGACGACGCCGCCCCCATCGACATGCTGGAGAATTACTTCGCCGCGCATGGCTGGACCTATGAGCGCGAGGACGAAGAGATCGTCGCCAAGGTCAAGGGCAGCTGGACCGAATATGAGCTTCGCGCGATCTGGCGCGAAGACGATGGCGTGCTGCAGTTCCTCGCCTTTCCCGACGTCAAGGTTCCCGACGAGCGCCGCGCCGCCTTTTACGAGACGGTGGGGCTGGTCAACGAACAGCTCTGGATCGGCCATTTCGAGCTCTGGTCGGCGAGCGGCATTCTGCTCTTCCGCCACGCGGCGATGATCGACAGCGCCGGCGAGGCGACGCTCACGCTCAACCAGGCCGAGCTGCTGGTCGAGAGCGCGATCGACGAGTGCGAGCGTTTCTACCCCGTGTTCCAGTTCGTGCTCTGGGGCGGCAAGAGCCCCGCCGACGCGATCGCCGCCGCGCTCATCGAGACGCAGGGCGAAGCGTGAGCGCCGCCGGGCCGAACGGCCTCTGGCTGGTCGGTTGTGGCAACATGGCCGGGGCGATGCTCCGCCGCTGGATCGAGAGCGGTACGGTGGCGGCGGAGCGTGTGTTCGTCGTCAATCGGCACGACCGCGGTCTGCCGGCAGGTGTCCGGCAGGGCAGGGCCTTTCCCGATGCGCCCCCTCCGGAGTTCGTGATGCTCGGGGTCAAGCCGCAGCAGATCGATGAAATTCCGGCGATCCCCGCTGCTCCCGGCAAGGGAACCACGCTGGTTTCGATCCTCGCCGGGGTGGAGACCGCGGCGCTCGCAGGGCGCTTTCCCGAACATGCGATCGTCCGTGCCATGCCCAATCTGCCCGTCGCTCTGGGCAAGGGCGTGGTGACGATGCACGGGGTCCGGACGGCGGAAATCGACGCCCTGATGGCGCCGCTCGGGCTGGTGGAGTGGATCGATGACGAGGCGCTGTTCGGCGCGGTGACTGCGCTCAGCGGCTGCGGCCCGGGCTTCGTCTATCGCTTCATCGATGCGCTCGCGGCGGCTGGCGCAGCGCTCGGCGTGCCCGCCGAGCAGGCGCAGCGGCTTGCAGTGGCGACCGTCGAGGGTTCCGGACTTCTTGCCGCGCAGGCAGGGGACTCGCCTGCCGCGCTCGCGGACAAGGTCGCGAGCCCCGGCGGTTCGACGCGTGCGGGTCTGAACGTGCTCGATCATGACGGAGCACTGATGTCCCTACTGCGCGAGACGCTTGCCGCGTCGGCCCGGCGCGATGCGGAGATGGCGGCCGCCGCGCGGCGGTAGGACCGTCCTCTTTTCGCGCCGGGGGAACGCCCGTCCGCGCGGATGGTTTTGGAAGCGGCACGGCTTTCACTCACATCCGACGGAGGCGGACATGGCAACCACTACGGCTACGCGCGACAACAAGGGACGATTCAAGTCTTCTTCCAGGAACAGCGGCGGCAGGAACGGCGGCGGCCTGGGCGTGGTCGCGGGCGCAGTTGCCGGCGGTGCTGCGCTGGGCATTCTCGCCATGCTGGGTCGCAAGGCCGCGGTGCAGGCGCCGACGGCGCTGGCGGGCAATTGGGACGATGCGCTCGCTGCCGAGCATCAGGCGACGCTCAAGGTGTTCGACGCGATAGAGGCGACCGACGAGCACAACAACGTCAAGCGGAGCATGCTGCTCTCGCACCTCAAGCACGCGCTGCTCAAGCATGCGGTGGAGGAAGAGAACGTCATCTACCCCGCGCTCCGCGAGATCGGCCAGCGCGACGCGGCCGATGCGCTCACCAAAGAGCACGGCTATGTGAAACAATATCTCTACGAGCTGGAAACCACCCCCACCGCCTCGCCCGACTGGATCGCCAAGGTCCGTCAGTTCCGCGCGGACATCGAGAAGCACATGCAGGAGGAAGAGGAGCAGCTCTTCCCGATGCTGCGTGCCCAGCTGAGCGAAGAGAAGAACAAGCTGCTCACGACCGCCATGAACAAGGAAGGGTTCAAGGTCGCCTGATTCCGGCGTAGGCCCCTCCCCCTCAGGAGAGGGGCGGGGCCTTCGCGTCCTTAGCGGCTCGGTCCGGACACGCGTGCCTTCTCGATTTCCGGGACCAGCCCCTCGAGCACCGCCCAGAAGCCGCCCACGGCACCCTGGCCCGCGCTCGAATAGGCGGCCGACATCTTCTCGCGCAGCGCATCGAACAGCTCGGCCTCGAGTGCGGCCCCCGCAGGAGTGAGGCGAAGCAGCCGCTGGCGGCGGTCGCGCTCGCCGGTACGAGTCTCGACCAGCCCGCGCTCGGCGAGATCGCCCAGCACCCGGCCCAGCGACTGTTTGGTGATCGCCAGGATCGAGAGCAGCTCGCTCACCGTCAGGTCGGGCTTGCGCGCGATGAAGTAGAGCGCACGGTGATGCGCGCGCCCCAGTCCCTGCCGCGCGAGCCCCGCGTCTATCGAGCGCGTGAGATTGGCGTAACCGAAATAGAGCAGCTCGACGCCGCGGCGGATTTCGGGCTCGCGCAGGAACAGCGGGGATGCGGGAATTGTGGCAGCCATGTTGACCATTCTACCCCCGCGGCCTAGTCGTCCGCAAGCCGATCCGGCCAGAGTCGGCCGACGCTCTCGGGAAGGGTGAAATGGAAGATACGACGATCCTGGATTTCGAGTTCGAAGCGCACCGCAACCCGGTGCCTGAAATCGACAGGGCCGCGCTCCTCGCCAATCCCGGCTTCGGAAAGATCTTCACCGATCACATGGCGGTGATCCGCTATACCGAAGGGAAGGGCTGGCACGACGCGCGGATCCAGCCGCGCGGCCCTATCCAGATCGACCCCGCCTGCGCCGTGCTCCATTACGCGCAGGAGATATTCGAGGGGCTCAAGGCCTATCGCACGCCCGATGGCGGCGCCGCGTTGTTCCGGGCCGACGCGAACGCGCGCCGCTTCCGCGAATCCGCCGAGCGGCTGGCGATGCCGCCGCTGCCCGAGGAGATGTTCCTGGGCTCGATCCGCCAGCTGGTGCGCACCGATCGTGCCTGGATCCCCGAGGGGGAGGGCGCGTCGCTCTATCTGCGGCCCTTCATGTTCGCGAGCGAGACCTTCCTGGGCGTGCGCCCGGCGAAGGAATATCTCTACATGGTGATCGCTTCGCCCGCCGGCGCCTATTTCAAGGGCGGCGCGCCGTCGGTGACCCTGTGGGTCTCGGAACATTACACGCGCGCAGCGCCCGGCGGCACCGGTGCGGCCAAGTGCGGCGGCAACTATGCCGCGAGCCTCGTCGCCCAGGCCGAGGCGATCGAGAAGGATTGCGACCAGGTCGTCTTCCTCGATGCGGTTGAGAACCGTTATGTCGAGGAACTGGGCGGCATGAACGTGTTCTTCGTCTTCGACGACGGATCGGTGATCACGCCCCCGCTGGGCGGCACGATCCTGCCCGGCATCACGCGCGAATCGCTGTTCGCGCTGGCGGGAGACGAAGGGATCGACATCCGCGAGGAGCGCTACAGCATCGATCAGTGGAAGGCCGACGCCGCTTCGGGCAAGCTGCGCGAGGCCTTCGCCTGCGGCACCGCTGCGGTGGTCACGCCGATCGGCCGGGTGCGCGGCAACGGCTTCGATTTCTCTATCGGCAACGGCGGTCCGGGCATGCTTACAGGCAAGCTTCGCGAGAAGCTGGTGTCGATCCAGCGCGGAACCGCGCCGGACCCGCACGGCTGGGTTGAACGTCTGTTCTAAGGCCGTATAAGCCGCGGCTCCGTTGGGGCGTCGCCAAGTGGTAAGGCACCGGTTTTTGGTACCGGCATTCGCAGGTTCGAATCCTGCCGCCCCAGCCAGGCAGTCGCGTTGCTGCGGGCAATATGCCCAATAAGGCGCTCCCGGTGAGGCAGAAGAGGAAGGGGAGCGCTGATGCTTCCGCCCGGGACGCCACCTAGTCGAACGGGAAACGGATAAGCAGCGATGCCCAGGCCGCTCGCTGGAGGGGCAGTGTGCCTCGGCCAAGCCGCCGTGCGCGCACGAACCTGGTTGCATGAGACCGACAGGACACCTGGGCCGAGCGTGAGCTGACGGCGCCGATCGATCCTCCATCGCACGGACGCACATCGGGAGCGTACGTCCTATCGCTGCGGCTCGCCGCAAAGTTGCAGACCAAATTACTAGTCCACCTTGCATGACCGCTGATAAGCCAGTAGCGAGTTGCAGGAGACCGGGCGAATCCGGCGGTGGGGAGTTGGCGATGCTGCGATTGGCGTTTGGGGCTGTGTTCTCGCTTGCTCTCCCGGCGCATGCCGCCGAATTCCTGGTCCGCACGCCGAGCGAATACGCCGCCGTGGCGAACTGTGCGCAGGCCGGCGACACGATCGTGCTGGGCGACGGCGAATGGCGCGACTTTCAGATCCTCTTCGCCGGAAAGGGGACTGCGGACAGGCCCATCCGGCTCACTGCACAGACCAAGGGCCGAGTGATCCTCACCGGCCAGTCCAACCTTCGGATGGGCGGCGAGTATCTCGAGGTCTCGGGGCTGGTTTTCCGCGACGGCTGGTCGCCCACGGACCATATCATCGCGTTCCGGAAGGATTCGAAGACCTACGCGTCTCATTCGCGTGTGACCGAGGTCGTGATCGACCGTTTCAACAAGCCCGATCGCCGTGCCGACGACATCTGGATCGCGATTTACGGACAGGACAATCGCGTCGATCACGCGCATCTCGAGGGCAAGGCGAACGCAGGCGTCACGCTCGCGGTGATCCGCGACAAGGGGCACCCGGAGGAAAACCGCGCGCGTATCGACCACAATTACTTCGGGCCACGTCCTCCGCTCGGCTCGAACGGCGGCGAGACGATCCGGATCGGCACCAGCGACGAATCGCTTTCCGATTCCAAGAGCATCGTCGAGCGCAACATCTTCGATCGGTGCGACGGCGAGGTCGAGATCGTCTCGGTCAAATCGGGCGGCAACATCCTGCGCGAGAATTTGGTGCTCCAGTCGCAGGGCGCATTCGTGCTCCGGCACGGCAACGGCAATGTCGTGGAGCGCAACGTCTTCCTGGGCGGCAACAAGCCCGACACTGGCGGCGTCCGTGTGATCAATCGCGATCAGGTGGTGCGATTCAACTATTTCCAGGACCTCGCCGGCAAGGACCTGAAGAGCGCGCTGGCCGTGATGAACGGCGTCCCCAATTCGGTGATCAACCGCTATCATCAGGTCGCCAACGCGGTGATCGAGCGGAACAGCTTCGTGAACGTCGCGCGCGTGACGTTCGCAGCGGGCGCCGATGCCGAGCGTAGCGCGCCGCCCGTGGCGAGCCGATTCGCGGACAACCTGGTGTTGGGCACGGAGGGCAAAAACCCCATTACCGCAGTGGGTGACGCCTCGGGCATCGCGCTGACGGGTAACGTCACGGCCGCGAAGCTCGCCAAGGGGCCCAACGGGCTGCTCTATCCCGAAGGCTCGGCTGCCGGAGCACCGCGCGATCTGGTGCCGGTCACGCGGGGCGAGGTCGGCGTCGGCTGGTATCGGCCGGTCGTGGCGGCTCACAGGCCCCGAACCATCGCCGTTGCGCCCGGCCGGAGCCTCGCCGATGCCGTCGCGGGCTCGGGCGAGGGCGATACGATAGAGCTGGGCGCGGGCCGATACGACGCGCCCGCGGAGATCGCAGTCGGCCACCGGCTTGTCATTCGTGGCGCCGGCAAGGACAGAACGCGGATCGTCTTCACCGGACCTGCCCTGTTCGCGGTGACCGGTGGTTCCGGCGTAGCGCTCGAGGCACTGGCAGTGGAGGCTCGGTCCGCCGGTGCGGGCGCGGTGGTGCGGATCGATCCGGAGGCGCGTGGCAATTACTCGCTCCTGCTCACCGACATGGCTGTCGACGGCTCGCATGCCCGCGCGGGGCTCGAAGTGATTGCCACTGCGTCGGGCACGTTCGCCGATCGCATCGAAATTCGGCGGAGCAGCTTCGCCGGGGTCTCCGGTGCGGTGGTCGCAGCGGCGGCCGAACAGGGCAGCAAGGGCTGGTATCCGGTCGAGAAGCTTGTGATCGCCGAGAGCGATTTCGCACGGGTCGGCATGGTCGCAGACCTGCTCCGCCGCGGCAGCGACGAAAGCACGTTCGGCCCCTATTTCACGCTGGAGAAGTCGAACATCGCCGGGAGCGGCAAGCGGCATGGGGCCTCGGTTCGCCTCTCGGGCGTCCAATGGACGACGATCAGGGACAACAACTTTGCCGCCAGCGCGCCGATCGAAGTGACCCATAGCGTGGGCACGCCGTCGACGGTGATCACGGGCAATGCTTTCGCTGCGACGCCCGCGCCGGTGATCCGCGAACTCAGCTACCGGGGACCGCCGCGCGCGGTGCTCGCCGGCAATCGGGTCGGCTCGTGATGCGCGGGCTCCTTTTCACCGCTGCGCTGACACTGGCTGCGCCGGCACTCGCACAAGGCGGCGCACCCGCGCTGGTCAAGGCGGAGCAGTTCGACACGCTTGCCCGCGAAGGGAGCCGCTATCCGCTCTTCGCTGCCGAGCTTCAGCGAATGCGGACGGAGATCGACGGCGCGATCCGCGCGGGGATCAAGGTGCCCGTGCCCAGGGATCCGGGAGGCGGCTTCACCCATGAGCAGCACAAGCACAATTACCGCACCATCTATGGCGCGGGCCTGCTCTACCGGCTGACGGGCGACAAGCGCTATGCCGAGCATGTTCGGGCGCTGCTGCTCGAATATGCGAAGCTCTATCCCACGCTCGGTCCGCATCCGGCCAAGGCTAACCAGACTCCCGGACGGCTGTTCTGGCAGAGCCTCAACGACAGCGTGTTCCTGGTCCACGCCATCCAGGGCTATGACGCTGCGCGCGCGGCGTTCAGCGCCGCCGATCGCCAGCGCATCGAGGAGGGGGCGCTCCGGCCCATGGCCCGCTTCCTCTCCGAAGGCTCGCCGGAGGTCTTCAACCGGATCCACAATCACGCCACCTGGGCCAATGCCGCGGTAGGCATGACGGGCTATGTGCTCGGCGATCGCGACCTGGTCGAGAAGGCGCTGCTCGGGCTCGACAAGAGCGGCAAGTCGGGCTTTCTGCGCCAGCTCGATCTGCTCTTCTCGCCCGACGGCTATTATGCAGAGGGCCCCTATTATCAGCGCTACGCGCTCCAGCCCTTTGTGCTGTTCGCCGCTGCGATCGAGGCGAATGACCCGCAGCGCAGGATCTTCGAATATCGCAACGGCATCGTGCTGAAGGCGGTCCGCGCCGCCATCCAGCTCACCTACGCCGGTTATTTCTTTCCGATCAACGACGCCATGCCCGACAAGAGCCTTCGGACCGAGGAGCTCTATCAAGGCGTCGCGATCGCCTATGCCCAGACGCGCGATCCCGGCCTTCTCTCGATCGCCGAATGGCAAGAGCGCACCGTGCTGAGCCCCGGCGGACTGCTCGTCGCGCGCGATCTCGCCGCGGGCAGAGCCCGGCCGTTCGCCTTTGCGTCCGCGCTGTTCCTCGACGGGCCGCAAGGGGACCGGGGCGCGCTGGCGGTGCTACGCTCAGGCCCCCAGGCGGACGCCCAGGTGCTCGTGGCCAAGAATACTGCCCAGGGCATGGGTCACGGCCATTTCGACAAGCTCAACTGGCTGCTCTACGACAACGGCAATGCAGTCGTGACCGACTATGGCTCTGCACGGTTCCTGAACATCGAGGCGAAGGACGGCGGCCGTTACCTCAAGGAGAACGACAGCTGGGCGCAGCAGACGATCGCGCACAACACGCTCGTCGTCGATGAGATCAGCCATTTCCGGGCGAAGGAAAAGGCTGGCGAGAACGTCGCTCCCGTGCAGCTGGCCTTCCACGGCGAAGGTGCCACCCAGTGGTCGATCGCCGAAGTGGAGGGCGCCTATCCCGATGTGGCATTTCGCCGTGCGCTGGTGACGATCGAGCTCGAAGGGGCGCCTTCGCCGCTGGTGCTCGATCTGCTGCGGGTGCGGGCGGGGGCGCCGCACCGCTACGATCTGCCGCTGCACTTCAACGGCCATATCATCGACGCGGGATTTCCGCTTCGCTCGAACCCTGCCGAGCGGCCGGTGCTGGGCAAGGATTTCGGCTATCAGCACATCTGGATCGACGCGGTGGGGACGCCCGCTGCGGAGGACGCCCGTCTCACCTGGATGACCGGCAACCGCTTCTACAGCTATCGGATGCTGCCGCCGGCAGGCGCGCAGCTGATCCTGGGGGAGAGCGGCGCCAACGATCCGCGCTTCAACCTGCGCCGCGAGCCGATGCTGATCCAGCGGGTCGACGCCCAGAAGGACGCAGTGTTCGTGAGCCTGCTCGAGCCGCACGGCGCGTACGATCCGTCCGCCGAAACCACCGCGGGAGGCACCTCCCGGGTCGCAAAGCTCGGCCACCGTCGCACTGACGGAGCCGAGCTGGTGACGGTCGCCCTCGCGGGCGGCCGCACCATCCATATCGCCATTGCCGACGATCCCGCCGCGGGTGCCGCCCACAGCCTCACGATCGACGGCAAGGTGCAGCGCTGGATCGGCCCCGTCGGCCGGTTCGGCGGATAGGACGAGGAAATGAAAGCTAGCCTCCGCTGGGCGGTCATCACGCTGATCGCGCTCGCCACGGTGATCAATTATATCGATCGCAACGCGCTCGCGGTGATGTGGCCCGCGGTCTCGCAGGACATCGGCGCGGACAAGGCGGACTATGCGCTGCTCGTCACCGTGTTCATGCTCGCCTATGCCTTCGGCCAGGCGCTGTTCGGGCGGATCTTCGACGTGGTCGGGACCCGAATGGGGTTCGCGATCGCGATCGTGATCTGGTCGCTGTCGATCGGGCTGCATTCGGTCGCGCGCACGCTGGGCGTCTTCGCGGTCTTGCGGGTGACGCTGGGCATCGGCGAGGCCGGCAATTGGCCGGGCGCGGCCAAGGCCAATGCGCTCTGGTTCCCGGCGCGCGAGCGTGCCTTCGCCCAGGGCATCTTCAACGCAGGCGCCTCGCTCGGCGGCATCGTCTCTGCTCCGTTCGTCGCGCTGCTCTTCGCCGGCTTCGGCTGGCAGGGCACCTTCGTGACCATCGCGCTGTTCGGGCTGCTCTGGCTGCTGCCCTGGCTGTGGCTGTACCGCGCGGATCCCGAAGCGCACCCCTGGCTCAGCGAGCGGGAACGGGCGCACATCCTGAGCGGAAGTGGCGCCGACGATATCGCTGCGACGCCCGCGATCATCGGCTACACGCCCGGCTTCGCGCAGATGCTGCGGCACAAGGAAAGCTGGGCGGTGATCGTCAGCCGCTTCTTCCTCGATCCGGTGTGGTGGCTGTTCGTCTCCTGGCTGCCGATCTACCTTGCCGAGACCTTCGGCTTCGACGTCGAGCAGATCGGCTATTTCGCCTGGGTGCCTTTCGTGGGTGCGATGTTCGGCAGCCTCGGCGGCGGCTGGTTCTCGGGTGCGCTGATCGCGCGCGGCTGGAGCGCGCTCAACGCCCGGCGCGCCGCAATCACGCTGGGCGGCGCGATCATGCTGCCGCCGCTGCTGCTGACGATGGGCGCGGCCGATCCGCTCTACGCCGTGCTGCTGATCGCAGTGATCCTGTTCGGCTTCCAGGTTGCCATCAACAACATCCAGACGCTGCCGTCGGACTATTACGGCGGCGGAACCGTGGGCTCGCTGGCCGGGATCAGCGGCACCGCCGCCGTCGCCGGCACGCTGCTCACCACCTGGCTGGTTCCCGTTCTCACCAAGGTCAGCTTCGCGCCGATCTTCGCGATCGCGGCAGGGCTCGTGCCCGTCGCAGTGCTCGCGGTCTGGCTGCTCGGCGGCCGCACCGCGCCCGTTCAACAAAGACAGGAGTAGTAGATGAAGTTTGGAGGCAAGGTCGCGCTGGTCACCGGCGGCGGCCGCGACATCGGCCGCTCGGTCTCGAAGCGGCTGGCGGCCGACGGCGCCCGCGTGATCGTCAACTATCGCGGCGACGAAGCCTCGGCACGCGCGACCGTGGATGAAATCGCCGCCGCGGGCGGCGAAGCCCGGCTCCATCGCGCCGACGTCACCAACGCCGAAGAAGTCGCCGCGCTGATCGCGTCCGCGGGCGAGCGCATCGACATCCTTGTGAACCTCGCCGGGGGCATGGTCGCCCGCAAGACCCTCGCCGAGATGGATGAGGGCTTCTTCGATACGGTGATGGACCTCAATCTCAAGTCGGCGTTCCTCGTCACCAAGGCGGCGCTGCCTCGGCTCGGCGCGGGATCGGCGATCGTCAACGTGTCCTCGCTCGCCGGGCGGGACGGCGGCGGTCCGGGCGCGTCGGTATATGCCACGGCAAAGGGCGCGCTGATGACGCTCACCCGTGCCTGGGCCAAGGAGCTCGGCCCGCAGGGCATTCGCGTCAATGCAGTGTGCCCCGGGCTGATCGGTACCAGCTTCCACGATACCTTCTCCAAGCCGGAGGGCCGCGCGGCGACCGCCAACAACACGCCGCTCCGCCGCGAGGGGCATCCCGACGAAGTCGCCGACTGCATCGCCTTCCTTGCATCGGACGAGGCGCGTTTCCTCACCGGCGTGAACATGGATGTGAACGGCGGGCTGGCTTTCTCGTGAGCGTCGGCGCGATCGTGAGGCTCGGCGGGATTGCGGGGGCGCTGGCGCTCGCGCTTCCCGCCGCGGCGCAGCAGCGCGAGCGCACCGATGCGCCGCCGATCGAGCCGTACAAGATCGTGCTCGTCGGCGATTCGACCATGGCGCCGCACAGCGGCTGGGCCTCGGCCTTCTGCGCCAACCATGTGAAATCGTCGGTGGCGTGCCTGAACCTTGGCCGCGGCGGGCGCAGCACGCGCAGCTACCGCGCGGAGGGCTCGTGGGACATCGCACTCGCGGAGGCGAGGGTGGCGGGCTATCGCGGGCGCTACGTACTGATCCAGTTCGGACACAACGACCAGTCGAGCAAGCCGGAGCGCTGGACCGATCGCACGCGCGAATTTCCCGCGAACCTGCGCCGCTTCGTCGAGGAGGTGCGCGCCGCGGGTGCAGTGCCGGTGCTGGTGACTCCGCTTACGCGCCGCGAGTTCAAGGCGGGCAAGCTCGACAATAGCCTGGCGCCCTGGGCGGACGAGATCCGCAAGATCGCGGCCGAGATGAAGGCCCCGCTCGTCGACCTCAACGCACGCAGCGCCGCCGCCGTCGCAAGGATGGGAGCGGCGACCGCGACCCAGCTTGCCCAGCTGCCCCCCCCGCCCAAAGAGCTTCGTGCCGCGGAGGCGGGGACCACGCTTCCTCCAAGGCCCGCGCCTGAATCCCGATCCGCACCGGCGGCCGATCAGAACGCGCCGCGCGGCGCCGTTACGCGCAAGTTCGATTACACCCATGTCGGCGTGGTTGGCGCCGAATTGTTCGCTCGGCTCGTGACTCGCGACCTCGCCGCAGCGGTGCCCGAGCTGCGCAGCCAGTTGGTACCGTAACCACTGGACAGGCATCGATGTATACCAATCGCCTTGACAGATTGGTCTAACCATACCAGCGTGGGCGGTAGAAAAGAATCCAGGAGAGGAGAGCATTCATGCGCCATGCGCAGACTTCATCCATGCGGGGCATGCGTTCGGCGTTTCTTGCCGGGGCTGGGCTGATCGCGCTCGGCATCGCCGCGCCGGCATTCGCGCAGGACACCGGTGCTCCCGCGACCACGGAAGCGCCTGCGGCCGAGACGAGCGACGAGGAGATCGTCGTTTCCGGCTTCCGCGAGACGATCCGGACTTCGATCGCGACCAAGCGCACCGAGACCGCGATCGTCGACGCACTCTCCTCCGACGACATCGGCGATCTGCCGGCACTCTCGGTTGGCCAGGCTATCCAGACGATCACCGGCGCGACCACGCATCGCGAGAAGGGCGACGCTTCCGAGATCGCGCTGCGCGGCCTCGGCCCGTTCCTCAGCAATGCGACCTTCAACGGCCGCGAAGCCACCAACGGCAGCGGCGATCGATCGGTGAACTTCAACCAGTTCCCGTCCGAGCTGATCAACGAGATCAAGATCTACAAGACGCAGCAGGCCGATCTGGTCGAAGGCGGCGTCGCCGGCACGATCGAGCTCGGCACGCTGCGGCCTCTGGACATCAAGGGGCGCCGCATCCAGCTGGAGGTCAAGGGCAGCTTCAGCCCCTATGGCGATCGCGTGGTCGGCAGCGGCGGCATGGGCTGGCGCGGTACTGCCAGCTATGTCGACCAGTTCGATCTGGGCGGGCTCGGCCGCTTCGGCATCTCGCTCGGCGTGCAGCGCAACCAGGCCAGCAATCCCGAGGAGACGGTCGCCGGCAGTTCTACCTGGACGGCCTGCAACGCGAACATCGTCGTCGCCAACGGCAATTGCACCGAAGTGACTCGGGTGCAGGGCGCCGCGGGCACGCCCTTCTATCTCGTCCCCAATTCGATCGCGTGGCGCCAGATCAGCGAGGAGGACAAGCGCGATGCGTTCTTCGGCGCGCTGCAATGGCAACCGAGCGAGACGCTCGATATCAATCTCGACCTGCAATATTCGGATCGCGTCTTCGTAGAGAACCGCCGCGACCTGAACCTGTCCGAGATGCGCTACGGGCTCACAAACGTGGAGTTCGGCCCGGACCATGTGGTCACGCGGCTGAACGGCATCAGCGCGATCGAATCCACCGCGGCCGAACTGTCGCGCGACGAGGAGTATCTGGGCGGTGGACTTTCGATCGAGTGGGACGCCACCGATCGGCTCTCGATCAAGGCCGACGCCTCCTATTCGCGCACGATCCGCACCGAGATCGAGCGCAACGCCCGGCTGCGCACCGATCCGACGGACGCTTTCGGCACGCGTACCGCCTTCAACAACATGCGCATTCCCTACACGTACGAGCGACTGCCGGGGAACTTCGCGCCGACGGTCACGATCGACCCGCGGTTCGACCTGACCAACCACGCGCTCTTCTGGGACGATGCGCGCATGCGCCGAGACGAGAGCCGGCGCTACAACCGGATCGTCGCAGGGCGGCTCGACGCCAAGTATGAGTTCGACGGCTTCCTGAGCGCGATCTCGGCGGGCGGCCGCATCTCCGAGTTGGTCTTCAACGACTATGACGACCGCAAGGAGTTCAACCTCAATCCGGCGAGGACCGAGGATCTTCGGATCAACCAGCTCTGCCGTACGGCCTTCCCGCAGACCAACTTTCTCGAAGCGGCGGATGGGAACACGATCACGCGCTGGGCGACGTTCGAACCGGACTGCCTGTTCGAGAATTATGTCGGCAGCGTCGATCCGGGCCGCAACGACGACGTCCGCTCGGTCGCCAACCGCGACATCACCGAGCGAACCTACGCCGGCTATCTCATGGGCGAGTATCGCGGCGATCTGGGCAGCCTGCCGGTCCGCGGCAATTTCGGCGTGCGTGTCGTGAAGACCGAGGTCACCTCCGTCGGGCTGCGCAGCGATCTCGACGTGATCGCCAATCCCGACGGCAGCATTCGTCTGGTCGAGAGCGGCGATTTCGCGCGGGTGACGACGCGGACGGATACGACGCGCTTCCTGCCGAGCATCAACGCGATCTTCGATTTGCGTGACGACCTGATCCTTCGCGCCGCGGCCTATCGCGCGATGTCGCGGCCTGCGCCCAGCGGCCTCGGCTCGGGGCGCTCGATCGTACTCGAAAACGGCACTTCGTTCACGTCGATCGAGGATGCGATCGCGAACATCACGGCCAACGGCAGCCCCCGGCTCGAGCCGCTGATGTCATGGAACGGCGACGTGGCGCTCGAATGGTATCCGAACCGCGATTCGCTGCTCTCGACCACGCTCTACTACAAGCAGTTCACCGGCGGCTTCATCCCGGTGGTGATCGACGAGCAGTTCACGATCGGCGGATCCGATGTCACGATCCCGGTCACCCAGACGCAGAACAGCAGCGACAAGAGCCGGATCTGGGGCATCGAGGTCACGGCTGCGCACCGCCTGAGCTGGCTGCCGAAGCCGCTCGACGGGCTCGGCTTCAAGGTCAGCTACAATTATGCGGATTCGGATTTCGAGACCCACGACATCCGGCTGGGCGACGTGCTCGATCCCGTCTCCGGCGCGGTCACGCCCGGCATCATCCCGCCCGCGAACATCAACGGCTATTCGAAGCACGTGCTCTCGGCCCAGGCCTATTATGAAGCGGGGCCGCTCTCGCTCCAAGGCATCTACAATTATCGTTCGAACTATTATCAGGACTTCGTCGGCGGCAACTCGCAGCTGCGCTATGTCGAGGACAACGACACGGTCGATTTCCGCGCGACGCTGAAACTGATGGAAAACACGTCGCTGCGCTTCGAGGCGATCAACATCTTCGACGAGCCGAAGGTCACCTACATGCCGGTGCAGGGAAGCACGCGTCAGTATCATTTCTACGGTGCGCGCTATTTCCTGGGCCTCCGCGTCCGGCTGTGATGCCTCTGGCTGGGCGGCTCGACGAGCGGCCCGGCCCACTGGCTTGCACTCCCACGGCCAAGCGGTATGACAACTGGAACTTGCAGAGGAGAAAGCACCGCCCAATGGCCGATCGTCGACTGTTCCAGGAAATCGCCGATCGCATCGTCGCCTTGATCCGCGAGGGCGCTTTCCCACCCGGATCGCGCCTGCCCGGCGAGCGCGAGCTCTCCGAACGTTTCGGCGTGAGCCGAGTGACGATCCGCGAGGCCGAGATCGCGCTCCAGGCGGCGGGCTGGATCAAGATCAAGACAGGAGCGGGCGTCTATGTGCTCGGCGGCCCCGACGGAGCGGGCGGCGATCTTCCGAAGGTCAGCGCGCTCGAGCTCACCGAAGCGCGCTCGCTGTTCGAGGGGGAGGCGGCTGCACTGGCGGCGACGACGATCACCGACACCGAGCTCGCCAAGCTGGAGGAGCTTCTGGCGGTGATGGGAAGCGACCATGCCGACGAGGAGCAGATCAACAAGGCCGATCGCGAGTTCCACATGACCATCGCCAGCGCCTCCGGCAATCAGGCGATCATCTACATGATCCAGTCGCTCTGGCGGCTGCGGACCGAGTTGCCGGCCGTGCGCGCCAGCCATGCCGCCGTCTGCCGGCAGGACGGCGCGGCGCGCGACGCCGAGCATCGGGAGATACTCGATGCGCTGCGCAACCACGATTCCAACGGCGCCCGTCTGGCGATGCGGCGCCATTTCAACCGATTGCTGGAATCGATGCTGGTCGCGACGGAGGAGCTGGAGCTCCAGGAGCTCCGCCGCAGGTCCGCCGAGAGCCGCGCGCGCTTCCTGCTCAGCACGCGTCTGGCCTGACGCGCTCAGCGCCCCGCATGGAAATACGCCGAACGGCGCTGCCCCGACGAATCTGCCGGGAGTTCGGCAGGCCTGATGCCGCGGCCGCCTGTCACCTGGAGCCGGCCGTCAGCCAGGGCAATATGGTTTCCACCGGCAGGCGCTCCGCCGTGCCGCGGTGGCCTTCGACGGTCTTGCCGGCAAAGAGCGAATTGATCACGGCCTCTTCCGTGGCCTCCGCAACAGCCTGGAAAAGCGGCGAGAGCGCTTCGTTGCGCAAGTCCGCGATCTGCGTAGCGGCCGCGCTTCCTTCCTGACGACGCACTGCCGGGCTGGTCGAAAAGGCGATCGCATAATCGCCCGATCCGTTCGAGAAGGACGATCCGGTCCTGCCGATGCCGATGAAGGCGCGCTCGGCGATGCGGCGCAGGTTGCGGTCCGAAACCGGCGCGTCGGTCGCGATCACCACGACGACCGAGCCGTCGGCGGTTCCGCGATCGACTGCGCCTTTGAATTCGTAGCGGCCCAGCTTGATGCCGACCGGCACGCCGGCGATGTTCAGCACACCGCCATAGTTGGTCTGGACCAGCACGCCCAGCGTCCACCCTCCCAGCGACGCAGGCAGCTTCCGCGATGCTGTGCCGATGCCGCCCTTGAAGCCGAAGCTCACCGTGCCGGTGCCCGCACCCACCGATCCCTCCTGGACCGCGCCGCCTTTCGCGCTTTCGATCGCGCGCCGGGCGTCGGCGATCGTGACTCGCCGCCGGCGGATGTCGTTGAGCAATCCGTCGTTGGTCTCTCCCACCACCGCATTGACCGAGCGGACCGCCTCGTTGCCCGGTTGGGAGAGCGTCCATTCGACCGAAGCAGCCGCAGCCTCGGCAACGTTGAGCGTGTTCGTGAGGAGGATTGGCGTTTCCAGTTCTCCGAGTTCGGCGACCTGGGTCGATCCGACGAATTTGCCGAAGGCGTTGAACGCCACGAAGCCGGCAGGGACCCGGGACCGGAAGACATTGCCTTCGTGCGGGAGGATCGCAGTGACGCCGGTGTGCACGTCCTTGCCTTCCTCGATCGTCACATGACCGACCCGCACGCCGGCAACGTCGGTGATCGCGTTGAGCGGCCCGGGAGGAAGGCCGCCTATGACAATGCCGGCTTCCCGGACGCGCGATTGCGGGGGCGCGGCCGATGCCAGCGCCATGAACGCAATTGCCGCTATCACCTTCTTGGTCCGTCTCATCGATCCCCCCTTCGTTGCGCTATCCTGGAGGCGGGTGTCCGGCGCTCCCGGAAAGCCCGCGTCAAAGCCGTGCGGGAGAAAGCGCGGCCGCGTCGACTCCCATTTCCTCGAGGCCTTCCGGCCATTCTTCTCCAAGGATGAGCGCTGCGGCCGCAGCGGAGAGCGCCGGCGAAGTCTGCAGACCGGCGCCGCCTTGCCCTGCCAGCCAGAAAAAGCCCTCGGCCGCCGCATCAAATCCCACTGCAGGGCTCCCGTCGGCGAAGAAGGACCTCAGGCCCGCCCAGCGCGAAGCGATGCGCCGGATCTCCAGCGTGGTCGCTTCCTCCACGCGCCAGGCGGCGAGCGCCACGTCGAACTCCTCGGCTTGTGCGTCGGTGGGATCGGACGGAGTCACGTCCATTGGCGATGCGAGCAGCCTGCCGGCATCCGGCAGCATGTAGAAGCCGTCGTCGATCACCGTCTTGAGGAACGGCCAGCTATCGACCTTCTCGCCTTCCGGAGCGTCAAATCCGATGATCGTCCGGCGCAGCGCTTGCAATCCCAGCGGCCGCACGCCCGCCGAAGATGCGACCATGTCTGCCCAGGCACCCGCGGCGTTGACGAGCGTCTTCGCGGACCAGCTTGCCGAAGCGGTATCGACGATCCAGCGGTCGCCCGTCCGGCGAATGGAATGGACCTCGGCGCCCGTTACGACCTTCCCGCCGTGCGAGACGATCGTGCGGAAGTGCGACTGGAGCAACGCGTGCGAGTCGATACGCCGGGCTCCGTCGTCGCAGACGCCCTGCACGAAATGCTCCTCGCCGACCCGGAGCACGGGTACTCGATCGGAGAGATCGGCGGTCTCCACGTGCGAAACATTGTTCGAGACGCTTCGCATCGAGCGTTCGAGCGCAGCGAGTTGCTCCAGGTCGGCAGCCTTCGCGACGAACAGGGCGGGATGCGCCACCGACAGCGGAGGCAGTTCGGGACTCGCGGGTGGCTCGCAGAAAAACGGACGGCTGGCCATGGTGAGCGCGCGCACATGATCCGTGCCGATGCCCAGATGCAGCCAGGTCGCGCTGCGCCCCGAGGAGTGGTAGCCGACGGCGTCTTCGCGCTCCAGGACAACGACGGAAGCGCGCCCTGCCAGCCGTGCCGCGCACGACAGGCCGGCAATTCCTCCGCCTATGACGACGATGTCTACGTTCTGCGTCACATGCACTTCCCGCAAGATCGATCCTCGCCAAATGCCGGCGAGGCTGCCTTGCGATTTGTGACGTACAGGGTCGGGGCGGTCCAATGCGCAGTCAGCATAGGCCATGCTTGCCGGGCATGACTAATGCTCGGCAGGGGTGAAGGCCTACCCCGCGAACGCCCTCCGTCCGTGTTCGACATGCATCCGGTGCGTGCCGGCGAGACGGGTGGTCCGGGACTGGATCGTCTGCATGAACAGCCACTCGCCGGTGACCCGATCGGGCGTGATTCCGATCATCATGTAGCCGCGCCGGCTCGTGTCCGCCCATTTCAGCTCGGGGTTGGTGGCGATGAAGCCCTGCGCTACGATTCTGGGATCAGCCGCGAAGCTGCCCTCCATACCACCCGAAGTAACCGCCTGGCCCGCGAACTCGACGCCGGCAGGCTTGCCGTCCTGCGTTAGCGAATAGGCCCAGGCGTTGTGGCTGTCGCCCGCGAGCATGACCAGATCGGCGTCCGCATGCTGCGCCGCCTTCAGCAGCCGCGCGCGCGCTGCCGGATAGCCGTCCCAGCGATCCATCCACATCGGCAGGCCCTGCTTGGCAGCGCGGATATCGTTCTTGAAACGGCTGACGGTCCGGTCGTTGGTGCCGGGCCGAAGCCAGGATAGCGCATCCGCGGGCATCAGCGTCCGCCCGATGATCGTACCCATGCCGACCAGCTGCCAGGCAGTGGAGCGGGCATTGGCCTTCAGCGCATGCGCGAGCCAGCTTTCCTGCGTCGAGCCGAGCATGGTTGCCGAAGGATCCTGCCACGCGCCGTCGCGGAATGCGTTGAGCGCAGCGTCGGGATCCTCCGCCCGGAATGCGGCGCCGATGTCCGCCGGCTGGGTGCGGCCGAGCAGGCGCGATTCGGTGCGGTAGAGCGTGGCGAGCGTCCCGATCGGATAGGCTTTCCAGGGCTCGTCGGAAACCGGCATCCACTCGCGATAGGCCTGTATCGCCGCCGCACGGCGCGTGTTCCAGTCGCCTTCCTTGTCGGACTGATGGTTCTGGGCGCCGCCTTCCCAGCTGTCGTTGGTCGACTCATGATCGTCCCAGAGCGCGATCATCGGCGCCACCTGGTGCAGCCGCTGAAGGTCGGGATCGGCGCGGTAGCAGGCCAGGCGCAGCCGATAGTCAGCGAGCTCCAGCATCTCGTGGTCCGGCTCCAGGACCCGTCCCGCGAGCGCCTTGCCCTTATAGGAGGCGTTTCCGTACTCGTAGATATAGTCGCCGACGTGGAGCCACAGGTCGAGGTCGGGGCGCTCGGCCGCATGGCCATAGGCATTGAACCAGCCGTTGGGCAGGTTCGAGCAGGAGAAGACGCCCAGGTTGAAGCGGGAAACATCGCCCTCGGGCAGCGTCTTCGTGCGCCCCACGGGCGATTTGCTGCCGTCAGGAGCCACGAAACGGTACCAATAGACGGTTCCCGGCTTCAGTCCGTCCACCGTGATCTTGGCGGTCCAGTCGCGATAGGCGCCGGTGCGTACCGTACCGCCGGAGACCTGCCTGGTGAAATCCGGGTCGAGCGCGACCTCGACGTCGAGCCGGACCACGGCGTCGCCCGCTGCCGGCACGTAGCGGGTCCAGAGCAGCATGGAATCGGCGCCCGGCTCGCCGCTCGCCACATTGTGAGTGAACCCGCTGGCGCCCAGCAGTTGCGCCGCGAGGCCGCGGCCCGCCGGGAGGACGAGCGCACCCAGCCCGAGGCTGCCGCCGACGATCAGGCTGCGACGATCGATATTCAGGACCATGCGGGTTTCTCCACGTGATGGATGACCCGCGGCTGCTCCGGCGAACCGGTGCAGCCGCGGAAGGTGAAGCGGGAGATCAGAAGGTGCCCTTGACCCCGACGTTCCACATCGAGCCGTAGATGCTGTATTGCTGCAGACGGCTGGGAATGTTCGAATAGATGACGTCGGGCGCGTTGAAGATGTTGCGACCCGCGAGCATCAGCTCGAAGTTTTTCGACACCTTGTAGCTGGCGCTGAGATTCCACAGCTCGCGCGGGGCGTGGTAGAGAATGCCGTTGTTGGCGGTGGTCGGCGTGTTGCTCAGCGCGCTGGTGCGGTACTTGTCCTGCCAGTTGCCGGTGAGCTGCAGGTCGAAGCCGCCGCGGCTGTATCGGACGCCCCAGTTGGCCGCGGTCTTGGGCGTGTTCTGCCGCTCGCCGTCGGGGTCGACGAAGGTGACCGAGCCGCGCAGGCCGAGCCCCTTCAACGCGCCCGGCAGGAAGGTGAGCTGCTGGTCATATTCCAGGATCACGCCGTTGTTGGTGCTGATCCCCGGTGCGTTCTGCGCGCTGCGGAAGGTATAGCCGGCATATTCCTCCGGATCGTAGCCGACATCCTCCGGGTTTACGGTGATCCCGGTGACCTGCATGTCCTTGATGTCGAGCTTGTAGGCGGAAACCGCGACGATGCCCGAAGGCTCGAGGAAATATTCGAGCCGTCCGAAGAATTTGACCGAATGCTCGGGTTTGAGCTGCGGGTTCGGCACGGTGACGATCAGCGTATCGTCGTTCACCGAGGTCACACCGCCGAGATTGCCGTAGTCGGGGCGCAGGATCGACTGGCTGTAGGCGAACTGCGCGACCAGCTTGTCGGTGATGTCGTATTTGATGCCGCCGCTCAGGAACCAGTCCTCATATTCCCCGCGGCGGGTGGAATAGGTGCCGCCGTTATATTGATAGAGCAGGCCGTCTACCGTGGTGGCCGCGGTGCCTGCCGCGTTCACCGGGAATCCCGCCGCTTCCACCTCCGAGATCGGGCGGGTATCGGCGACCCGCGCTCCCGTCTTGGTCTTCTCGTAACGCAGGCCGAAGTCGAACGCCGCCCGGCCGACGCGCGTCTGGAACTCCAGATAGGCGGCGTAGATGTCTTCCTTGACGCGCTTGTTGTTGTCGAGATCGCGCTTCAGGTTGCCCACTTCGTCCGGCACGAAATATTCCGGGTGCTCCCGGTAGATATCGTAGACGGCATAGTTGCTGTCCGCGCGCCAGCCCTGCGCGTTCATGTTGCCCGCATCGAAGCCGAGCATTCGGAAATGATAGTTCTGCGTCCAGGGGATCACTGCCTCGGGCGCCGTCTGGCTGAGGTCGCCGGTGGGGCCGACATATTGGAACTGGTTCCAGGAGCCCTCGTTCGTTCTCCAGTCGTTGGTGCGCGCGCCGAACCCGCCCATCAGCGTGATCGGGACCCCGTCCACGTCCAGCTTCTTCTTGAGGTCGAGGTTGACGCCGTACATCCGGTTGCGCGCGTCCGATTCGGACGTGCGGATATTATTGTTGATGTCGTCGTCGCGGTTGAAGCTGGTCGGATCGCCCCAGGGCCGGCCCGCAGTCTGGGTGAGATGCCAGGCAGTGGAATCCTCCGATGCGCGGTCGAGCGTGAAGCCGATGCGGGTCAGATAGCTGTCGGTGCGCTGGAAGAAGCCCTTGCTGTTGTCGCGGAAGTTGAATTCGGAAGTCGAATGGCTGCCGCGCAGCACCGCCTCCCAGGTTTCGCCCTTATATTCGAGCTTCGGCGCCACCAGCGTCGCGGGCGTGCCGGCGTAGCGGTGCGAATACTGCGTGTGAAGGCGGGTGTTGGTGCCGCTGGGGTTCACGACGATGTGGGTGGGCGAGGAATCCGGAGTGGCCCGCGAGACGGTGGACGTGCCGAAGATCAGATAGGTGTACTGATTGAAATATTCGACATCATAGTAGGAATAGCTGCTGCGCAGCGAGAAGGTGAGATCGTCGGTGATCTTGTAATCCGCCGCGAGATTGGCAGCGGTCCGGCTGGTGAGCTTCGGGCCCGGGCGCCACATCACCTGGTAGGGGATGATCTTGCCGTTCGGGAGATAGGACCAGTCGACCTGGATGCGATCCTGCTGGACGTAGTTCGCGTTGTAGCTCGCGGCGAACGAGATGCCGAGCCGCCCGTCGAGGAACACGTCGGCATAGCCGATCTGCGCGGAAGGGTAGATGCGCGCGTGCTTCTTGTCGTCGGGCAGATAGATCGGGGAGAGGCCGGAATCGGAAGTCCCCACGCCGCCGAGCTGGAAGCGGAGCTGGCGGCCGTCGCGTTCGAACGCATATTTGCTGCGCAGGTTGATGTTGCCGCCCGGTGAATCGGCATCCATCCTCGCAGTGAGCGTGTTGTTGAGCTCGATCGAGGCGATGCCGGTGATCGACATCTGCTCGAACGAGTTCTGACGGCCGTTGTTGTTGTTCGACGTTGCCGTCGCCATCCGCTCGCCGTCGGTCGTGAAGGTGGAATATTTGGGATCGAGGCCGCCGATGCGCACCGCGGTGGCGTCCACCTCGGTATAGTCGAGCGAGAGGCCGGGCATGTTCTTCATGAACTCGCCCACGTCGCCCATGGTCTGGATACCGTAATTGTCGGCCGCCACGATGTTCTTGGCGTTGAGCGCGGCGCGGCGCTCCATGATCGCGCCCGCCTGGCCGTCGCGCCGGGCAGTGATCGTCACCGCTTCGGCTTCCTCGCCGGCCGAAGCGGCATAGGAAAGCGCGTTCAGCTCGAAATCCAGCGCAGTCACCTGGCCCGGCACGATCGTGGCGACGGTCCGCGCCTCCTGCAGGCCGGCGTAGTTGACCACGAGGGTGGTTTCGCCCGCCGGCACGCCGCTCAGCCGGAAGCTGCCGCCCTCCTCGGAATAGGCGACGATCGGCGTGCCCTCGACGCGGATCTCGGCGTTGCGCACATATTCGCCGGTGGCGGTGTTGAGCACGCGCCCGCGCACCCCGCCGGTGCCGACTGCCGCGGCAGGACGACCGTCCGATGCACCCCGACGCGAAGACCGCAGCGTGATGACCTGGCCGTCATCGGAATCGATCTGCAGCGGCGTTCCGGCGATCAGCCGGCGAAGCGCAGCGCGCACGTCCATCCGCCCCTTGACCGCGGGGGTCGAAATCCCCTCGAGGTCGCGCGCGGGCGCCACGATCTGTACCTGCGCCTGGCGGGCGAACTCCGGGATGGCGCGAACCGCCGGCTGCGCCGCCACGTCGAAGACGCGCTCCTGCGCATGCGCCGGCGAAGCCATCACGAGCGCGACGACGGAAGCCCCACAAGTGAGGATGGAATATCGAGAATGCATCGGCTGACCCCCAATTCGCCGCATTTGGTTGCGGACGTTCGGGGGTTGAGAGCCGCCGGCCGATCGGTTCCGCTATCGGCGCCGAAAATTTTTACTGCGCCGCAGCACTTCGAGTCAGGATGACGCGATCGGGCTGCTGTTCGAGCCGGGCGTCGAACACATGGGCAATGGCGCGGCTGAAGCCGACGGGATCGTTCGCTGCGAAAAGGCCGGTGACGGGCTCGCGCGCCAGATCCGGATCGCCGATCTGGATCCGGGTGTCGCTGTAGCGCGCGAAAGCCTCCGCCGCCTGCTGGAGCGTCTCTCCTTCGAAGGCCAGCTTCCCCTCGCGCCAGGCGAGCTCGCGAGCGACTGCCTCCACGCCGATTGGCTGCGGATGCTCGACGACCGATCGCAGCGCGGCCGGTTCGGACAGAATCATCTGCGTATTGGCGCCGAGCACCAGCGGATTTGCAGAAACCATGGAATCGAGGGCGGTGAGCCCCACCTGGCCGCGGTCCACCAGCACGTCGGCCGGCTTCGTGTCGAGCTTGCGGACTCGAAAGCCGGCCTGTGCCGCGCGCAGTCGCCGCCCGTTCACTTCCACCACGAAGGGGCGCCCCTCGTCACGCGCGACGGAGAAATAGGCCTCGCCCTTGAGCAGCGCCACAAAGCGCTCGCGCTCGTCGAATTCGATCCTGATGCTGCTCTGGGTATTGAGGAGAACGGTCGAGCCGTCCTTGAGCGGGACCAGGCGGATCTCTCCGCGCTCCGTGCTGACGACCGCGCCGGCCGCGGGGATGCTGACTCCCAGCGCCACCAGCGAAGCCGCGGCAGCCGCACCGCCCGTCCAGGTCAGCGCCCGGCGGCGGGACATTCCCGACAACAGGAATCGCCGGGGTTCCGCGAACGAAGCCGGGTCGAAACCTGGGCCGAGCGCCTGCGCGGACTCGCTCATCAGCGATAATGCCTGCGCGCGCAGCAGCGCGCCCTTGCGGCGGGGATCGCCGCTCAGCCAGGCCTCGAAGGCTTCTTCTTCCTTTGGTGTCAGCGGCCCACGATCCAGCCGCGCCGTCCAGCTGGACGCCGCCCGATCAATGTCTCGACTGGTTTCTCGTTCGGCCATCTGCCCAGGCAATCTCCGATTCCATGCTCCTAGAGGTTTGAGCGGATGCCTTTCCGCCACGACCAAACCAATCAATCAAGAATCGAATGCCTCGTGAGATATGCGTTTCGACCGTATTCTCGGATATCCGCATCTGCGCCGCGATCTCGCGCTGTGGCAAGCCTTCGACGCGCCGGAGGATGAAGGCCTCGCGAGTCTTCTGCGGCATCGCGGCGATCGCGCGGGCGAGCTGGCGCAGTTCGTCGCGATCGATTGCGTGCTGCTCGGGGGAGGGCGCGTCGTCCGGTTGGTCGAACCGGTCGAGGTCCTCTGCCGCGTGGATCGGAACGATGCGCGTGCGTCGAACGTGGCGCGTGATGACCGAGCGTGCCACCTGGAACAGATAGGCGCGGGGATAATGGATGGTGTCGACGCTCTCGAGTTCTGCCAGGATGGTATAGGCTTCCTGGATGATGTCGTCGGGATCGAGGCCGGGCAGGGCGCGACGCGACAACCAGCCCCGGAGCGCAGGCTCGTGCGGCAGAATGTTGCGCAGGAGCCAGCGCGCCCTTTCCCTGTCGGTACCGTTCATCCCCAATCCGCTGATCGGACAATGCCCTTGCCGCGGAGCGGTCCGGGCCGGGACCGACCAGGATTGCGCCGCTACGATTCGAGCCGAGGCCTAGACTTCAATTGTGACACTCCAGCTTCTCGAACCCCGTCATTTCGCTCCGCGCGGTTCATCCGTGCGGACCGGTGCGAAGGGCTTTTGCGCGTCCCCGGTCCAGCGCATGAGCGTCAGATCCGCGGTTTGCGCGCCTTTGCTGCCGGCGTTGGTTGCCAGGTAGAATAGCCCCTTGCCGACGGACTGGATGCCTACGTCCGCCTTCTGGTTCCATCCGCGGATGCCGGTGGCGGTGTCGTTCAGGCCGTCCCGCGCGAGTGCGAGCAGATTGCCCTGCTCCCATCCCCTGCCTTCCGGTCCCGGCACGCCGACCAGATCGGCGAGCACCGGCCGCTCGCGGGCATCGACCGCGAACAGCAGATAATTGGGAAAGGCCGGCTTGTTGCCCTGGTAGACGCCCATGAACCAGCGCTGGAGCGTCTCGTCATAGGAGAGGTTCTGAACGCCGTATCGCGTGTTGCCGGTGCGGACGAAATATTTGCCGTGTGCCGCCGCAGGGCCCTGCCGATGCGGTTCGGCCTCGGTGAGCGGGCGCGCGTAGCGGCTCCAGCCGGTGACGTCGTACTGCAGCAGTACCTGATGGTCGTTGTCGCTGCGTGCGACGTTGCCGTAGATGCCGTAGGCCACCGTAAGATAGCGCCGACCGTCGGTGCGGCCGAATGCGGGGCCGAAGGATACGCCGTCGATGCCCGAGCAGCCGTAGCGGTGATCGGGCGAGGCCGTGACGTCCCCGCGGAACTTGCCGTCGTCGCCGTCGAACCTGCCGTCGCCGTTCAGGTCGGCGGAATAGTCCTTCGCGACCTCGGGAAGGTAGACGGTGCGGAAAATCTCCGTCCTGCTCGCATCGATGCCGACGCGGTCCAGCCGGTTCACGTCGATTACCGCGATGTAGAACGCCTCGTCCTTCTTATATTCGAGCGAGCCGTAGACCTTCCCGTCCGCCGGGTTGAAGTCGAGGTCGCCCAGGTGCCCCGTCCAGCCGACGAGCGTCCCGATCAGCTTCCCGCTGAAATCATATTTCGCCAGGAGATTGGTGAAGGAATAATAGATGTAGCCGCCCTGCACATCGACGGCGATGCCCTGCACATGGCCGGAATTCCAGGTGCCGCCGTTCTGCCTGAGCGGCAGGTCGGCCCCCGGCTGGGCCATGGAATGGGCAGGCGCCACGGAGGAGAGGGCGAGCAGAAGAATCGAGAGACAGGTTTTCATGGCAGGGGGCGGAGGTGTCCTGGGCAAGATCGGAAAGGCCGATCTACGTCCCGAGGATTGCATCTCGGAGACAGGCTCCGGCAGCGGAGCTCATTTCACCGGCCGCTTCTCGAGCTTCCTCGCCAGCGTGCGGCGGTGCATGCCCAGACGCCGGGCGGTTTCCGAGATGTTGAAGCCCGTTTCGGCGAGCGTCTGGTTGATCATCTCCCACTCGCGCGTCTTGATCGAAGTCGATCGGTTGCCGACCGGTGCTTCGGCGTCGCCCGCAGTGCGGCCGAACGCCGCTTCGATGTCATCGGTGCTCGATGGCTTCACGAGATAGTGGCACGCGCCGAGCTTGATCGCCTCGACGGCGGTGCCGATGCTGGCGTAGCCGGTCAGCACGACGATCAGCATCTCCGGATCATGGGCGTGGAGCTTCGCGACGCACGGCAGGCCGGAGGCGCCGCCGAGCTTGAGGTCGACCACGGCGCGATCGAAGGCTTCCGCCTCGAGCAGGGCATCGAGCTCAGCGGGGCTCGCCGCCACCTCGACCTGATATCCTCGCCGCTCGAACGAGCGCTGCAGCGTGCGCGCGAAGGTGGCATCGTCCTCCACGATCACCAGCCTGAGATCCATCAGCGCATCTCCTGACGAATAGCGAGCGGGAGCAGCAGCCGCACCTCGGCGCCGCCTCCCACCATGTTGCGCGCTTCGAGCTTGCCGCTCAGCCGGCGCGCGACATTGGTGGCCAGGAACAGGCCCAGGCCGTGTCCCGCACCTTTTGCCGACTGGAGCGGCTTGCCGACTTGTACGAGGGTTTCGGGAGCAAAGCCGTCGCCCCAGTCGCGAACTGCGATCGCAAGCATGTTGCCCTCGACCCCGACGGTCAGCCGCACGCCCGCGGGCGAGGCTTCCGCTGCATTGTCCAGCAGGTTCCAGATCGCCTGGCGAAGCGCGGGGTCAACCGCGATGATCGCCTCGGCTGCACCGCCGTCGCGATAGTCGAGCGGAACTTGCGGCTGGGTCGAACGCCACGCATCGACGACGGCATCCACGAACGCGTCGGCGCCGATGCGCTCCATCGCCTCCCCACGCGGCTGGCCTGCTGAGTGGAGGATGTCGGAGACGATGGTCTTGCAGCGTTGCACTTCGGCTTGCATTTCCTCGACCTCGGCGGCGAGCTCTGGATCGGCCGCGATCTGCGGCATCCGTTGCCAATCGCCGAGGATCACCGAAAGCGTGCCGAGCGGGGTGCCGAGCTCGTGGGCCGCGCCCGATGCGAAGAGCCCCATGCGCACGATGCCTTCCTCCTCCGCAGCGTGCTGGCGCAGGTCGGCGACATGGGCGTCGCGAGCGCGCAGGTTGCGGCTGATCCGGGTGATGAACAGCACGAGCAGCGCCGCGACCATGGCGAAGGCGATCCAGTGGCCGATGGCGAACAAGTCGGTGCTGTCGTCGGCCAGCCGCGGCGGAAGGGCGAGCGGCACGTATCGCACGCTCAGCAGCGCATAGGCGAGGCAGGTGGCGGCGACGAGGACCGCGACCAGCGTCGCGGGGAGCAGGATCGCCCCGAGCACCACTTGCAGCAGGTAGAGCGAGATGAACGGATTGGTCGCGCCGCCGCTGAAATAGAGCTGGAGCGTGAGCGCGGCCATATCGATGAGCAGTGCCGCCATCACTTCGCCCTCGTGCACGCGGTGGCGCGGTACTGCCAGCAACGCGAGCAGATTGGCTCCCGCGAGGAGCGCCGCGACGGCGAGCATCTCGACGAGCGGCAAGGGCACGCGCAGCCCGAAATGGACGAGCAGGATGGCGCCGGTCTGTCCGGCGACGGCGATCCAGCGCAACTGGATGAGCTGGCGCATGTTCGCGGCCGCCGCGGTTTCCGCGGAGGGGCCGCTCGGCACATCGGAGTGCCGCGTGAGCGCGAGGATCGGCGCGTCCATCAGCGGTCGGCCGGCCTGCGCAGCAGGAGAAAGGCGGCGAAGGCGCTCAGCCCCGCCAGCGCGAACCAGGTGAACGCATAGACCAGATGCGTGTTGCGGAAGCGGACCACGGTGAGTCCGCCTAGCGGATAGCCGCCGGGATTGGGAGCGGCGTCGGCGTCGATGAAGAACGGCGCCACCGCGCCCAGCCGCCGCGCCTGCGCGATGGCGGAGACGTCGCGCGAGAACCAGCGGTCATGCGCCGGATCGTTGGCGCGCAGGAAACCGCCTTTCGGCTCGGTCAGCCGCAGGAGCCCGGTGACGGTCACGGGTCCGGCGGCTTGCCCGGCCAGTCGCGTTGCGGGGGCGCGGCGTTCACCGGGGACGAAGCCGCGATTGACGAGCACGATTCCCTGCGGCGTGCGCAGCGGCGTGACCACCCAGAATCCTGCGCCGCGCTCGGTCAGCGCCTGCACCAGCGTCTCGCGATCGTGCTGGAAAACGCCTGCCGCGCGCACCTTGCGATATTCGATCGCGCGGGGATCGAGGCGGGGCCATTCCGCGGCATCCGGCAGCGGCGCGGGAGCCGCGTGGACGCGGGCCTCCACCCGGGCGATCAGGTCCAGCTTCCATGCGCGCCGCTCGACCTGCCAGATGCCTAGCGCCGCGAAGCCTTCCGCCGCGAGCAGCGCCAGCGCGATCAGCAGCGCGCGTTTCAGGGCAGCTGGCCCGCTTCCGCCACAGGCGCCGTCATCGGCATCATGTTGCTGTTGAGGTGGTACATGATCCACAGCGACCCCGCGATGACGATCAGGACGATGACCGCGGTGAAGGCATAGGCCATCAGCGTCCACCCGCCCTCGGCACGTGTGTTGACGTGGAGGAAGCAGACGGTGTGGACCAGGATCTGCACCACTGCGAAGCCGATGATCAGGATCGACGTCAGCTGCGGGTCCAGCGGGCCGGTCATCACCAGCCAGAACGGCACGGCAGTGAGCACCACCGAAAGCAGGAAGCCGATCACATAGCCGCGCCGGGTGAGATGGCCGTGCATCCCGCCATGGTCGTGCGCCGCGTCGGCATGGGCAGCGGCATGGGTGGCATCGCTCATCGCAGGACTCCGAGCAGATAGACGAAGGTGAAGACGCCGATCCAGACGACGTCGAGGAAGTGCCAGAACATGCTGAGGCACATCAGCCGGCGCTGGTTCTCGGCGACGAGTCCGCGCTGTGCGAGCTGGACCAGCATCACGCCCAGCCAGATCACGCCGAAGGTGACGTGCAGCCCGTGCGTCGCCACCAGCGTGAAGAAGGCGGAGAGGAAGGCGCTGCGCTGCGGCGTCGCGCCCTCGGCGATCAGGCTGCCGAACTCGAAAAGCTCGACGCCCACGAAAGCGATGCCGAGCAGCCCGGTCACCACCAGCCACGCCTGGGTGCCGCGCAGCTTGCCTTCCTGCATCGCGATCATCGCGAAGCCATAGGTGATCGACGAGACCAGCAGGATCGCCGTGTTGAGCGCGACCAGCGGCAGCTCGAAAATCTCGCGCGGGGCCGGCCCGCCGGCGTAGCTGGTGCTCAGCACGCCATAGGTGGCAAAGAGCGTCGCGAAGATGAGCGCGTCGCTCATCAGGTAGATCCAGAAGCCGAGCAGCGTGCTGCCCCCGGCTTCGTGGTGATGCTCGTCCTCTTCCACCAGATAAAACGTCGGCTCGCGCATCCGGTCGTCGTTCAGTGCGTCAGCGGCCATGTCACGCTCCCGCCGCGAGCAGCTGAGTGCGCGCGTCCTCTGCCCGCGTCACTTCATCCGCCGGGATGAAATAGTCGCGGTTGTAGTTGAAGGTGTGGAGGATCGCGACGACGAACAGCCCCACTGCGGACACCGCTGCGAGCCACCACATGTACCAGATCATCGCGAAGCCGAGCGCCAGCGCCAGCGCCGAGAGGATCACGCCCGCGCCGGTGTTGCGCGGCATGTGGATAGGGCGGAAGCCGCTGGTCGGCCGCTGCGCGCCGCGCTCCTTCATGTCGTACCAGGCGTCGAGATCGTGCACCTGCGGAACGAAGGCGAAGTTGTAGGCAGGCGGCGGGGAGGAGGTCGCCCATTCCAGCGTGCGGCCGTTCCAAGGGTCGCCCGTGGTGTCGCGCAGCTTCTCGCGATTCTTGATGCTGACTGCGATCTGGATGATGAACGCGAGGATGCCCACCGCGATGATCGCCACGCCCACCGCCGCGATCAGAAACAGCGGCTGGGTTGCGGGATCCTCGATGTGCTGCAGGCGCCGCGTCACGCCCATCAGCCCGGCCACGTACATCGGCGTCCAGGCGACCCAATAGCCGATCACCCAGCCCCAGAAGTGGATCTTCCCCCAGAACGGATCGAGCTTGAAGCCGAACGCCTTGGGGAACCAATATTCGATCGCTGCGAACAGGCCGAACACGACGCCGCCGATGATCACGTTGTGGAAATGCGCCACCAGGAACAGCGAGTTGTGGAGCACGAAGTCGGCAGGCGGCACCGCGAGCAGCACACCGGTCATCCCGCCCACCGTGAAGGTGAGCATGAAGGCGATCACCCACTGCATCGGAAGTTCGAAGCGGATGCGGCCGCGGTACATGGTGAACAGCCAGTTGAAGATCTTGGCGCCCGTGGGGATCGAGATGACCATCGTCGCGATGCCGAAGAAGCTGTTGACGCTGGCGCCCGATCCCATGGTGAAGAAATGGTGGAGCCACACAAGCCACGACAGGATCGTGATGACGACCGTTGCGTAGACCATCGACGAATAGCCGAACAGCCGCTTGCCGGTGAAGGTCGAGGTGATCTCCGAATAGATGCCGAACGCCGGCAGGATGAGGACGTACACCTCCGGGTGGCCCCAGATCCACACCAGGTTCCAATACATCATCGGATTGCCGCCGAGATCGTTGGTGAAGAAGTTGGTGCCGACATAGCGATCGAGCATCAGCATCGCGAACGCCGCAGTGAGCACGGGGAAGATCGCGACCACCAGGATGTTGCTGCAGAAGGCGGTCCACACGAAGATCGGCATCTTCATCATCGTCATGCCTGGCGCGCGCATCTTGATCACCGTCGCGACCATGTTGATGCCGGACAATGTCGTGCCGATGCCGGCTATCTGGAGGGCCCAGAGATAGTAATCCGGCCCGGTGCCAGGGCTGTTCTGCAGATTGGCGACCGGCACATAGTTGAGCCAGCCCGCCGTCGAAAATTCGCCGACGAACAGCGAGATCATCACGAGCAGTGCGCCCGCCACCGTCAGCCAGAAGCTCAAGTTGTTCAGGAAGGGGAAGGCCACGTCGCGAGCGCCGATCTGCAGCGGCATGACATAGTTGACGATGCCCACGATCAGCGGGATCGCCACGAAGAAGATCATGATCGTCCCGTGGGCGGTGAAGATCTGGTCGTAATGGTGCGGGGGCAGATAGCCTTCGCTCCCGCCGAACGCGAGCGCCTGCTGGGTGCGCATCATCACCGCGTCGGCGAAGCCGCGCAGCAGCATGATGATGCCCAGGATCATGTACATGATCCCGATCTTCTTGTGGTCGACGGTGGTGAGCCACTCGCGCCATAGCCAGCCCCACAGCCGGTATTTGGTCACGACGCCCACGATGCCGAGCCCCAGCAGGACCACGACGATGAAGGTCACGAGCAGGATCGGCTCGTGGAGGGGAAAGGATTCGAAGCCCAGGCGGCCGAAGATCGCCTTGGTGATCGGCTCATCGAACATAGTGGCTCCGGCGGCTCAGGCTGCGTCGGCGCGAAAGGCGCGCGGCGCGGCGGGAAGGAGGTTGTGCGACATGTCGCGGTTCTTGTGCGATGCGGGCGCGGTGCTGCCCGGCGTTCCCGGTTCGGGCGGCTTGGTGTAGTGCGGAGCCGTGCCCTTCTCCTCGCCTTCCTTGAACAGCCCGCCCTCGGGCCTTTGGCCGGCGGGCGGCGGTGCGCTGCGTCCAGGAGGCATTCCGGCGCCCGCGCGCGGATCGTGCGGATGGCCGCCGCCGGCTTCCATGTCGCGGCGCATTACGTCGGTCATGCAGGGCGTACCGGGGCGGACGCAGCGGTTGTAGACACGGTCGAACAGGGCGGGCTCGACGCCTGAGAAATACATCGCCGGCACGCGTTCACTCGGCTTTTCGAGCGCGAGGAAACGATTGGTGTCGAGCGCCGGGCCGCTGGCCTTCACGCGCGCGACCCAGGCATCGAACCCGGCCTGATCGACGCCATAGAGCTTGAACCGCATGTCGGAGAAGCCTGCGCCGCTATAGTTGGCGGACATGCCGTGGAATTCGCCCGGGCGATTGAGCACTGCGTGAATCGTGCTGCGCATCGCAGGCATGACATAGATCATCCCCGCCAGCGTCGGCGCGTAGAAGGTGTTCATCATGTTGGTCGAGGTGAGCTCGAACCGCACCTGCCGGTCGACCGGCAGCGCGAGCTCGTTTATCGTCGCCACGCCCTGTTCGGGATAGATGAACAGCCATTTCCAGTCGAGCGAGACGACCTGGACGACGAGCGGCTTCACCTTGGGATCGATCGGCTTCTCCGCCGATATGCGATTGAGCGGGCGAAAGGGATCGAGCAGGTGCGTGCTCCACCAGGTCAGCGCGCCGAGACAGATGATGATCAGTAGCGGCGCCGACCAGATCACCAGCTCGAGTGCGGTCGAGTGATCGAAATGGGGATCGTAGGTGGCGTCCTTGTTGCCCTGGCGATAGCGCCACGCGAACACCACGATAAGCGCCATCACGGGCACGATGATCAGCAGCATCAGCGCCGTCGAGATATAGATGATGTCGCGCTGCTGGAGCGCGATGTCGCCGGCGGGATCGAGAACGGCATGGTTGCATGCCGATAGCAATGCCGCCAGCGGCAGAAGGCTGAGGATCCGGCGTGTCGTGGACGTTCGCTTGTCTTCGCGCATGGACCTCCGCCTATCCCGGCGCCCCCTTGCGCCGACATTGGACATTTTGTCCTATCCCCGCCTTGCCTCTTTTCTGGTGCAAGGCACGTTCAAACGCAATAACATGAAAACAAGGCCGCCGGAGCGAACCGCATGAGTGCACCGATCGCCGCGTCGACTTCGACGCCCCTGGAACGTGATGCCCGACTGGTGAATGCGCGCGATCACAAGATCGCGCCGGGCGAGATCGCCATCGGCGTGATCATCGGGCGCACGAGCGAATTCTTCGACTTCTTCGTCTATGCGATCGCGTCGGTGCTGGTGTTCCCGTCGCTCGTATTCTCGTTCGTCGATCCGCTCACCGGCACGCTCTATTCGTTCGCGCTGTTTGCGCTCGCGTTCATCGCGCGGCCGCTCGGCTCGGCCATCTTCATGTGGGTCGACCGTAACCACGGGCGCGGGGTGAAGCTCACGATCGCGCTGTTCCTGCTCGGCGGCTCGACGATGGCGATGGCATTCCTGCCGTCCTACGCCCAGGTCGGGCCGGTCGCGATCTGGCTGCTCGCGCTGTGCCGGATCGGGCAGGGCGTGGCGCTGGGGGGCGCGTGGGACGGGCTTCCGTCGCTGCTCTCGCTAAATGCGCCGCAGAAGCATCGCGGCTGGTATGCGATGATCCCCCAGCTGGGAGCGCCGCTGGGGCTGATCGTCGCCTCGGGCCTGTTCGCCTTCTTCCTCTCGACGCTCAGCACGCAGGATTTCCTGAGCTGGGGCTGGCGCTATCCCTTCTTCGTCGCCTTCGCGATCAACGTGGTGGCGCTGTTCGCGCGGCTGCGGCTGGTGGCGACTCCCGAGTTCGAGCGGCTGTTCGAGAGCCGCGAGCTCCAGCCGGCACCCTTCTGGGAGACCGTGCGCGTGGAGGGCCGGACGATCGTCCTCGGCGCCTTCGCGCCGCTTGCCAGCTTCGCGCTGTTCCACCTCGTCACGGTGTTCCCTTTGTCTTGGGTGGCGCTGAACACGGATGAAGCAGTGGTCCGCTTCCTGGTGATCGAGATCGTCGGCGCGGGCGTCTGCGTGCTCTCGATCCTTGCCTCGGGACTGATCGCGGACATCGTCGGCCGGCGCGCGGTGCTCGGCGTGTCCGCGGTGCTGATCGGCGCCTATAGCGGCTTCGCACCCCAGTTGCTGGGTGCGGGAAGCTTCGGCGAGACGGTCTACATGATCGGCGGGTTCGTGCTGCTCGGGCTGGCGTTCGGCCAGTCCTCGGGGGCGGTGAACGGCAGCTTCTCCAGCGAGCGGCGCTACACGGGCGCGGCCACCACCGCCAATCTCGCCTGGCTGATCGGCGCGGGCTTCGCCCCGCTGGTGGCGCTCGCGCTCGCCAGCAGCTTCGGGCTGTGGTCAGTCGGCGCCTATCTGCTCTCCGGCGCGATCTGCACGCTGGTGGCGCTCGCGATCAACAAGGACTGGGCGCGGCCCACCGGATCGGCAGCCGAGAACGCCGAGCGCGTTTCCCCAGCTTAGGGTTTTGACGGTCGAACGGAAATCTCTGCCGTCGCTTCCTTGACGCACGGATTGACACCGGTATCATGATCAAGCCCGGTGCCCGAGAGCGAACGCCGGAGCGAGGGAGAGCCGATGCAACTGACAAGACGCGCCACGTTCGGAACGGCGCTCGCCGGGACCGCCGCCACGCTGCTGCCGGGCAGCGCCGAAGCCGGTGCGAAGGCTGCCGACAACTGGAAGCGCCGCTTCGACAACCAGCGGATCGCCGATCTGGGCGACGGCCGCTTCCTCAACCCGCTCGTCTCGGGGGACCGCGCCGATCCCGCCATCCTAAAGGACGGCGCGGACTATTACATGACTTTCTCGAGCTTCGATTCCTATCCGGGGCTCACGATCTGGCACAGCCGCGACCTGATCAACTGGCAGCCGCGCAAGGCCGCGCTCAGCAAGAACATCGGTTCGGTCTGGGCGGTGAGCCTCGAGAAGCACGAGGGCCGCTATTTCCTCTACATCCCCGTCAAGGCGAAGCCGAACTCGATCTTCGTCATCTGGGCCGATCACATCGATGGACCCTGGAGCGATCCGATCGACCTCAAGCTCCCCGCGCATATCGATCCGTGCCACGTCGTGGGCGAAGACGGATCGCGCTGGCTGTTCCTCTCGGGCGGTGACCGCATCCGGCTTGCGGACGACGGACTCTCCACGGTGGGTCAGGTCGAGCATGTCTACGATCCCTGGCGCTACCCGGAGGATTGGGTGGTCGAGGGATTCGCACCGGAGGGACCCAAGCTCTATCGCCACGGCGACTGGTTCTACATGATCACCGCCGTGGGCGGCACCGCTGGCCCGCCCACCGGTCACATGGTCATCGCGGCACGATCCCGCTCGATTCACGGACCCTGGGAGAATTGCCCGCAGAACCCGCTGGTGCGTACCACCAGCATCGACGAGAAATGGTGGTCGCGCGGGCACGCGTCGCTGGTCGAGGCGCCCGACGGGAGCTGGTGGTCGGTCTACCACGGATTCGAGAACGGCTATTGGACGCTGGGCCGTCAGACTCTGCTCGATCCGATCGAATGGACCAGGGACGGCTGGTTCCGGATGAAGGGCGGCGACCTGTCGCAGCCGATCCCCAAGCCCAGGGGCGGCAGCGCGCTCCCGCACGGCCAGCCGCTTTCCGACGACTTCTCGAAGCCGCTCCAGCTCGGCAGCAAGTGGAACTTCTTCAAGCCTGCGCCCGACGAGGCAACGCGTGCGCGGGTCGCAGACGGGACCCTGTTCCTCAAGGCCGCCGGCATCGCGCCCAGCAGCTCCTCGCCGCTGCTCCTGATCGCGGGCGACCAGGCCTATCAGTTCGAATGCGACATCGAGATCGCGCCCGGCGGCGTCGCCGGCCTCGTCCTGTTCTACGACGAGAAGCTCTATTGCGGCCTCGGGTTCGACGAGAAGCGCTTCGTCACGCACCAATATGGCATCGAGCGCGGTCGCCCCGCCAATCCGCACGGGCGCCGGATGCGGATGCGCGTCACCAACGATCGCCATATCGTCTCCTTCCACACCAGCGGCGACGGGGGCGCGACCTGGAAGCGCTTCGATCGCGGAATGGAAGTCTCGGGCTACCACCACAATGTCCGCGGTGGCTTCCTGATGCTGCGGCCTGGCCTCTATTCCGCGGGGGAGGGCGAGGCCAAATTCCGCGATTTTCGCTTCCGGGCGCTGTGAGGAGCGGAGCGATGCGCAGCTTTGCAACGCTCGCGGCGATGGCGCTCGTCGCAGCGCCGGTCGCAGCGGAAGTGATCGGGCACATGACTCCCGCCTTGCCGCTCGACGAGGCGCGCGTCGCCAGCCTGCCGCCGGCGCGGCAGCCCCCATGGACCGAATATCTCGCCCTATCGCGTGAGCAGATGCGCCGCGACCGTGCCGTGCTCGCCGCCGAACGCGCGGCGCTGGGCGGCAACGTTCCCGCACCGCCGCCCCAGTCGCGCGGCGGGACAATGCCGTTGGACAGGGACGCGTCCTGGTACGCAGGCGAGGAGGCCCGGCGCATCGCCGACAATATCGTCAGCTTCCAGACTCCCGCCGGCGGCTGGGGCAAGAACCAGGATCGCAGCGCGCCGCCGCGCACCAAGGGGCAGAGCTTCGTGATCGTCGAGCATCTGCCGGCGATGGCGAAGGGCGATATCCAGGCGCGCGATGCGTCCTGGGTCTATGTTGGCACGATCGACAATGGCGCGACCACCACCGAGCTGCGCTTCCTCGCGCGCACCCAGCGCGAGCGTGCCGGCGCCGCGGGCGAAGCCTATCGGGCGGCGTTCCTGCGGGGGGTGCGCTACCTCCTCGCGGCGCAATATCCCAATGGCGGCTGGCCGCAGATCTGGCCGCTCGAGGGCGGTTACCATGATGCGATCACCTACAACGACGACGCGATGGCCGAAGTGATCGAGCTGCTGCTCGACGCATCGGGGCGGCAGGGCGACTATGCTTTCGTTCCTGCCACGCTCGCCGCCGAAGCTCGCGCTGCGGTGGATCGCGCGGTCGAAGTGATCCTCACCACGCAAATCGTCACCGGCGGCAGGCGGACCGGCTGGGGCCAGCAGCACGATCCGCTGACGCTTGCGCCGGTGGGGGCGCGCAACTTTGAGCCCGTGTCGCTCTCGAGCAACGAGAGCGCGTCGCTGCTGGCACTGCTGATGCGGCTGCCAAGCCGATCGCCCCGGATCGATGCAGCGATCGACGCGGGCATCGCCTGGCTGCGCAGCATCGCGATCCGCGACGTCGAATGGACCGCGGCCACGCCCGGCGAGGGCCGCCGGCTGGTGCCCAAGCCCGGAGCCGGGCCGATCTGGGCGCGCTTCTACGACATCGCGACGATGCGCCCGATCTTCGGCGACCGCGACCGATCGATCCACGACGACGTCAACGCGCTCAGCCCCGAGCGCCGCAACGGCTACAGCTGGTTCGGCACCGGCCCGCGCAAGGTGATCGCGGCCTATGACAAGGCGAAGGCGCGCGGGCGGTAAAATCGGCCAGCAGCTACTGTCCCGCCTAATCGAGCGCCTTGAAGCGGATCGCAGTGCCGCCGCCGGGCGCGAGATCCAGCGTCAGGGTATCGGCATGCGTCACCCCCTGCTTGACGATCTCATAGCTGGTCGGGTTCGTCCGATAATCGGCGCCCGGGTCGTCGCGGTAGATCTGCGCCTCGTAGCGCTTCCCCGGCGCGAGGAAGTCCAGCCTTTGCGTCAGCCTACGCGCATTCTCGTCGGTCACGGCCCCCAGGAACCAGTCCTTGCCGCCGCGCGGCTGGCGGGCGACGACGACATAGTCGCCGATCTCGGCGGCCAGCGTCCTCGATACTTCCCAGTCGGTCGGCACGTCGCGGATGAACTGGAACGCGTCGGGCCGCGCCTCGTAATTCTCCGGCAGGTCGGCGGCCATGTGGATCGGGCTGTAGAGCACCACGTACAGCGCAAGCTGGGTGGCGAGCGTCGATTGGACGCGCCGGGTCAGCGCCTCTTGCCCGTGCACCAGATCGAAGATGCCCGGCGTATAGTCCATCGGCCCCGCGAGCATCCGCGTGAAGGGCAGGATCGTGATATGCTCGGGCGGGTTTGTGGGGTTGCCCCAGGCGTTGAACTCCTGCCCGCGCGCGCCCTCCCGGCTGATCCAGTTGGGCCAGGTCCGGCGTAGCCCGGTGTCCTTCACCGGTTCGTGCGTGTTGATCGCGATTCGGTGCCGCGCGGCGGTCTCGACCACCTTCAGGTGATGGTCGACCATATACTGGCCCGCGAACCACTGCTGCCCGCCGTCGCGATCGGCGATCGTCCCGCTGTGGCGGACATAGCCCGTCTTCACCGCGGAGACGCCGACGCTCTGGTAGAGCTTCATCGCCTCTTCCAGCTGGTTCTCGTAATTGACCACCGCGCCGGCGGTCTCGTGATGCCCGATCAGCTTGACGCCCTTGGACTGGCCATAGGCGGTCAGGCCCGGAAGGTCGAAATCGGGATAGGATCGGGTGAAGCTGAACTTGTCGCCATTGGCGACCCAGTCGCCGTCCCAGCCTTGGTTCCAGCCCTCGACCAGCACGCCGTCGAAGCCGTATTTGGCGGCGAAGTCGATGTACTGCCGCACGTTGGCGGTGGTGGCGCCGTGCGAGCGGCCGCTGCCCCAGGTCGTCTTGTTGAGGTGCATCTCCCACCAGACGCCGACATATTTGCCCGGCTTGAACCAGCTCCTGATGTCGGGAAGCCTGCTCGGCTCGTTGAGGTTGAGCTCGATCCGGCTGTCGGCGAGCGCTCCCGCGCTCTCGCCGATCAGCAGCGTGCGCCAGGGGGTGGCGAAAGGCCCGGCCTTCTTCGCGAGCACGCCATCCGGCCAGGGCATCAGCCACGCGGTGAGCGTGCCGCTGCCGTTGCCCTGCAGCAGCATCGAGGGGAAATCGACCAGCGCCGCCTCGTGGAACGAGAGGTAGAGGCCGTTCGCCCCCTTCATCGTAAGCGGCGTCTCTGCGAGCGTGATCCGGCGCGCATCGGTCTGGGTGTAGAGATACTCGTCACGCTCCTGGCCCAGCCCCTGGTACCACCAGGCCTGATAGGGTCCGGTGAGCGCGAACTGGGTGCGGTCGGCGGTCACCGCGACCGGTTGCCCCGCCGGAATCGCGCCATAGGCGTAGCGAAAGCCCAGCCCCTCGTCGAAAATCCGGAAGGTGACGTCGACGGACTTGTTGAGTGCAGTGTCGCCGGTGAGCGTGACGGTCAGTTCGTTGTGGTTGTCGCGGATCAGCCTTTGCTCGCCCCAGGGCTGCTCCCAATGCGTGTCGACGCTTGCGCGCCGGGGATTGGAAAGCCCGGTGTAGCGCGCCGCTTGCTCGCCCGCGAAGCTCAGGCCCAGCTCGGAAGGGGCGAGGACCGCCACGCCCTTGCGGCTGACCTCGTAATGCGCCTTGCCGCCAGCCACGCTGACGCAGACTTCGATCACTCCGGCCGGCGATTGTGCGCATTCGCGATCCGCGGCTTGCGCGCCAGCAGGGGCGCCGAGAAGTGCGAGCAGGGCAAGGGTGCGCAGCGTCATCGAAAACTCTCTGGCTCGAGGGATGTCGGCATCCGGAGGCGGAGGCGAAAGCCTCGGCTCACGAGAGAAATGGCGCCGCCGACCAGCGCGGCGACACCAAGCAAGGGACTCAGAATTTGAACCGCGCACCGAACTGGAAGCGCCGGTCGGTCTTGCTCCAGTTGGAGTCGATGAAGACCGGTTTCGCGCCCGGCGTGGCGGAGGAGTCGCCGAAGACCTGCTGCTGGTAGACCAGGGTCGTGTCGAGCAGGTTCGACGCTTCCACCGACAGCTCGATGTTGTCGTTGAGCGAAAAGCGGATCGATCCGTCGAGGAAGCCCGCCGCCTTCTGGAACACCGGCAGGCCGATGCAGCAGTCCAGGTTGTTGGTCAGGAAGCTGGATCGCCAGTTGTATGCGAGCCGCATCGCCAGCGGGCCCTTCTCGTACAGCCCGACCACGTTGAACACATGGTCGGAGATGCCCGCGAGCCGGTGCGAGTCGATCACCACGCCGCGCCCGCCCGAGACGTCGAGCCCCGCGCCGAACCCGCCGGTGCCGCCCGCGTCGAGGGCCCCTTGAGTGACGAGGTTCGAGTTGTTGATCCCGGACTGGTGGACATAGGTGTAGTTGAGTTGCGTCCCGAGCCCGCTCAGCACCCCGGGCAGGAAATCGAAGAAGGTCTGGAACGCCGCTTCGAAGCCCATCAGCTCGCCGCCGTCCTCCTGGTTGCGCGGTCCGCGCATCAGCACGTTCTGGGTCGAGCCGTTGGTGGTGAAGGTGCGGGCGAACTCGCCGTAAGCGATGCTGCCGTTGAGCTTCTTGTAGAAGCCGCCGATCGTGAACGAGCTGCTCGGCCCCCAATAGCTTTCGAAGGTGAGGTCGAACTGGTCGGCAGAGATCGGCTTCAACGCCGGATAGCCCGATTCCGCGCGGAACACGAAGTTGTAGCCGGTGACCGTGCCCGCCGAATTGCGGATCAGGTACGGCGAGCTTGCGCTGCCGTCGATGATCGGGCCCTGGATCGCCACGAAGTTGCGCAACAGCCCGAAGTCGGGCCGCGAGATCGCCTTCGAATAGCCGAAGCGGATGAAGTTCCTGGTGTCGAGCCCGAAGCGGACGTTGAAGCTCGGCAGCCAGTTGTCATAGGAAGCCTTGTAGACGTTGGCCGCGCCGCCGCCGCTCGCGAACGCAAGCACTTCGGGCGTCAGGAAGCAGGCTGGATTGACCACCCAGTTGGGCGGCAGCTGCCCGCACGGCGTGATGTTGGCGAAGGTCGTGCTGGGCGGATAGCCGACGCTGCCTTCGCTGCGGATATCGGTGCGGATGTAGCGCAGCCCCAGGTTGCCGCGCACCGTCACGCCGCCGAAGATCGTCCGGTCGCCGCCGAAGCGCAGCATCGCATAGGCGGCGTTGGTCTTCTCGGTCACGTCCATCACTTCGGATGGCAGGTAGCAGCCGAGCACGGTCGCATCGGGCCGGTCGCAGATCGGCGTCCAGCTGAGCGGCGAGCCGGTGGTCGGGCCGCTCAGCCCCTGCACCAGCCGGGTACGGTCCCGCAGCGTGTCGCGGTTGAGATAGACCAGCGGACCGTTGTCGTAGACGCTGCCGTTGAAGAAGCCGTCGCCGAGCGAGACCGACTCCCACATGCCCTCGCTATAACCCTGGAAATCGGGCCGTGCGCCGCAGCCGGCGGGGTAGGGGGCAGGACTGGTGTTGTCGAGGTTGAAGCCCGGCCCGTTGCAGTTCCAGTTCGGTGCGACCGGCGACCAGTTGAAGGTCGAATAGCGGACCACCTGGTTGCGGTCCGAATAGCGCCCGCCGACCTTGATCGCGTCCAGCCACCCGCCCTTGTCGAACTCATATTCGAAGTCGGCGCGCAGCGCGGTCGCCTGGGCGTCGTTGTCCTCCAGGTGCGACTGGATGAACGGGATCCAGTAATTATGGGGGTTCGCGATTCCGCCCGCTGCATAGTTGACGTTCGATCCCGGCAGCAGCGCGACGTGCGGCGTGCCGTCCCCGTTCACGCTGTACTCGACGTTCGCCATCGATCCGCTGGCGACCAGGATGTCGTCGTTGTTCGCGAACGCTTCGATCCGCTGCATGTCGAGCGTGAAGCGGGCGTTTTCGGTCAGGTCCCACTGGAGGTTGGCCGAATAGTCGCGCGTGCCTTCGCTATGATCGAAGTTGCGCGCTTCGTTCTGGAAATAGAGCCCGTCCTGGAGCGTCGAGCAGGACGCCCCCGCGCCGCAATAGTTGACGAAGGGCAGGCCGGGTACTGCCGATCCGGTGTCGATCGCCTCCTGCAGGCTGCTCCAGCTTCCGCGCCAGCTGCCATGGCCTTGGGTGAGCGTGCCCGACTGGAGCATGCCGTTGGGACCGAACACGAAAGCCGAGGTGCCGGGTGCGGGGCCGAGGACCGTCGTGGCGCGCGGGCGGAACGCGGGCTGGCCGAAGTAATTGCCCTCGAGGATCACGTGCGATGCCCGCTCCAGCCAAGCATTGTCGTAGCGCGAGTCCATGAACTGGAAGGTCGCGCGGAACGCGCCGGTCGGGTCCTCGTACTGTGCGGCCACGGCGATGCCCTGACGCGTGCGGTCGTAGTCGACCTGCGAGTAGCGGATGCCGTCGGGCGCGAACGCCCAGCCGGTGCCGCCGAACGGATTGCCGGTGCAGGCGACGCTTCCGTCCGGATTGACGATGCCGCTGCCGTCCGGGTTGGTCGCGCCCGCCGAGCAATAGGTGTCGATCTTGTCCATGATCACGCTTTCGGTGCGCGTGACGACATGGCTGCGGGCATAGTTGGCGAGGATGCCGAACCTGCCGATGTTGGTGTCGGCCGAATAGCTGATCAGGCCGGAGAACTCGCCGGTCCATTTGTCCGAACGATCGCCATAGACTGCCTTGGCGGTGCCCGCGACGACGAGCCCGTCGGCGTCGAAGGGCAGGCGCGTGCGCAGGTTGACTGTGCCGGCGATGCCGCCTTCGATCATGTCCGCGGTCTGGTTCTTGTACGCGTCGACTCCCGCCATCAGCTCGGGCGAGATGTCGTTGAAGTTGAGCCCGCGATAGGAGTCCGCCGAGAAGCTCTCGCGACCGTTGAATTCGGTGCGGACCCAGGTGAGGCCGCGGATCAGCACGCTCGTGGGCTCGCCCGACGGGTGCGTCGAATCGTCCGACGACTGGAGCCGAGACACGGTGACGCCGGGCACGCGGGCCAGCGCGCCGGAGACCGAATTGTCGGGGAAGGCGCCGATGTCGGTAGCAGTGATCGAATCGACCACGGTGTCGGCATCGCGCTTGCGGTCCTGCGCCGTGGCGAGCGCCCTCCGGACGCCGACCACCAGAACTTCGTCGGCAGGCGCCTCGTCCTGCGCCGAGGCCTGCTCCTGCGGCACCGGGGCGCCGTCCTGCGCGTGCGCGGCGCCGGCGAGCCCCATCAGCGCCACTGCCGCCAGCGATACGCCGGCCGTCAAGTTCATCTTCCTCATCAAGACCTCCCCGTCTTTTCCGCCCCGTTTTCGGGACCGTGTTCGCATTCTTCGGGCTTCGCGCGTCGCGACCGGCCCCTCATTTGTTCGGAGAAGCGCAAGGCGTATGGGCTTCCGGAAGCGTAGCCGCGCTCCGCGTCGCCGATATAGCCGCTGGAATCCCGCGGCTTTCGCCTTGTCTGCCCTCCTCTCCAGCAGCGCACCTCCTGGCGTCGCCGCGTCGTGATCGAGCCCCTTTGCCGGCCGCACGGAAATGCGACTCTGCAACGCAGTGCCTCGATTTGCGTAAAATTGCATGATGCTTTGCGCGCGGCAAGCAGGAACTACCCCGTCACGAGAGCTTCGTGCCCAAATCATTTAAGCTACGGACTAATAAAGATATATTCTCAGACAGAGATCGCCAACATGCAGAATTCCTGTTGCTCATGGGAAACATTCCATTTGCGCCGTAGTCGAATTTATGCAACTTTTGCATAATGCGGAGACGCTTTGCCCAGTATTCCGGATGCGGATCGGCCTGCTCAGCCGGCGCGCAGGTCCGCGCGCGGTGGTATCGCGAGGGTGAAGGCTGCGGCCAGCGCGAGCGAGCCGCCGGCGAGCACCAGTGCCCAGATCGCCTCGCCGCCGAAACCGCGTCCGATCAGCGGGCCGAGCACCGTCGCGGCGACCAGCTGCGGCAGCACCAGGAACATGTTGTGGATGCCCATGAACACGCCGGTCTTGTGCGGCGGCACGCCGCTGGCGAGCATCGCATAGGGCATCGACAGGATCGACGCCCAGGCGACGCCGATGCCGAGCGCCGGCAGCCACAGCCAATGCGGATCGTCGATCGCGAGAAAGCCCGTGAGACCCGCGGCGCCGGTCAGCAGGCAGAGCGCGTGCGTCCAGCGCCGCCCCAGCCGCGCCGCAACGGCCGGCAGCAGCAGCGCCACGACCGCCGCGACGCCGTTGTACCCCGCGAACAGCACGCCCACCCAGTCGGCTGCGGCATTATACCCGGCAGAGGCGGCGTCCTCGGTGTCGTAATGGCGCGCGGCCACCGCGGGCACGGTGTAGATCCACATCGCGAACAGCCCGAACCAGGTGAAGAACTGCACCACCGCCAGCCGCCGCAGCACACGCGGCATGTGGAGCATGTCCTCGACGATCTCGAACATGCCCAGCCGCGTCCGACCGCGTCGCCGCAGCCACACCGAAGTGAGCTGCGCGGCGCCGAACAGCAGCGCGAGCCCGGCCACGACATAGATCTCGCGCTCCCAGCCCGCGCTCGCCGCGAAGGCCGCCAGCGCGCCGCCGCCCGCCATCCAGGCGAGCCCCTGGCGCGTGAGCATCGCCGCGCCCCGCACGCTCGGCACCTCGTGCACGGCCTCGTGTTGCTCGATCGCGGCGGGCGCGCGCTCGGGAGTGGTGAACACGGTCCAGGCCACCGCTGCGATCAGGCATATCGCCCCGATGTAGAAGGCCATGCGCACCGACGGCGGCAGCGCGCCCGCCGCGCCATGGCCGCTGAAGCCGAACCACTGGGTGAGCGCGAACGGCAGCGCCGATGCGAACACTGCGCCCGCGCCGATGAAGAACACCTGCATCGCGAAGCCCGTGGTCCGCTGCTCCTCGGGCAGGGTATCGGCAACCAGCGCGCGGAACGGCTCCATCGCGATGTTGATCGAGGCGGTGAGCAGCCACAGCATCAGGCTCGCGGTCCACAGCGCGCCGGCATTGGGCATCGCGAAAAGCGCGATCGCCGCAAGCATCGCGCCTGCGAAGATATAGGGCCGCCGCCGTCCCCATCGGCCGCGGGTGCGGTCGCTCAGATGGCCGATGACCGGCTGGACCAGCAGCCCGGCGGCCGGCCCCGCGATCCACAGGATCGCGAGCTCGCCGACGTCCGCGCCCAGTGTCTGGAAGATGCGGCTGGTGTTGACGTTCTGCAGCCCCCAGACGATCTGCACGCCGAACAGGCCCACGCACATGTTCCATATCTGGAAGCGTGTGAGCCGCGGCAGGTCCCGCGCCGTACCCTTCGCTTGCAAGTCCCCCCCTTCGATGCGCTAACACCGCCGCTTCGCGGCCAACCAGCTTGAGGCTTATGGGCAGCACTAGCAACAGCAATACCACGCTGCAGGACCTCGCCCGGCTGGCGGGGGTATCGGTCTCCACCGTCTCGCGCGCGCTCAACGATCATCCGCTGATCAGCACGCGCACCAAGCAGAAGATCTGGGCGCTCGCGCGCGATCATGATTATCCGTTCCGCGCCTATATGCCCGCCGCGCCGATCGGGGCAGAGGGCTCGATCGCCGTGGTGCTGCCGCACATCAAGGGGCGGCCGGTGCCGCTGTCGCACCCTTTCTTCCTCGAGCTGCTGGCGAGCATCGGCGAGGCGGCACGCGCTCGCGACTGCGATTTCACCGTGAGCCACACCGCGCCCGTCACCTATGAGGACGTCGTCTCGGCCGCCACCACCAGCCGCGCGAGCGGAGTGATCTTCCTGGGCCAGAGCATGCTCCACGAAGCGCTCAACCGGCTCGCGGAGACCAGCGCGCGCTTCGTCGTCTGGGGCGCGCAGATGCCCGGACAGCGATACTGCGCGATCGGTTCGGACAATCTGCTCGGCGGCCGCCGCGCGACGCTGCACCTCCTCCGGCTCGGGCGACGCAACATCCTGTTCCTCGGCGGCAGCGACCCCGAAGCGATGCAGCGCCGCCGCGGCTATCTGGAGGGGCTGCGCGAAAGCGGGGTAGAGGCCGATCCCAAGCTCGTCGTGCCGGTGGAGTTCGAGTATGAATCGGCGGAGGCCGCGGTCAACCGGCTGCTGCGGCGGCAGATATCGTTCGACGGAATCGTTGCCTCGAGCGACCTGATCGCGCTGGGCGCGATCCGTGCGCTCCGCCAGGCGGGGCTGTCGGTGCCGCGCGACGTCTCCGTGGTGGGCTATGACGACATGCTGCTCGCGCGGCTGAGCACGCCCGCGCTCACCACGGTCCGCCAGGATACCCAGGCGGCCGGGCGCAAGCTGGTGGCGCGGATCCTCGATCCTGCCAGCGATCACCCCTCCGAGCGCCTGCCCACCGACCTGATCGTCCGCGAATCCTGCGGCGCCTGAAGCCCTGCGGCGTTACTTCTTGTAAGGGCGGCCCGCCGGATCGACCGGGGAGAGCGCCTTCAGCTCGGCAAGCCCGTCGGTGCTTTCCTTCGCCCAGCGGCTGAACAGCTGCTCGAATTCGCCGGTATTGGTCGCGCGGTTGCGGATATAGGGCCCGAAGTCGTCGGTCTCCTGCGCGTCGACCGCGCGGCCGAGGACCGCGCCGCTCACCGAGTCGCGCGCCTCGACCACCAACATCGCGCTGCCCGCCTCGTGGGTATAGGTGCGCGTAATGCCAACCGTGGTGTCCGGCGCCTCGAGATCGAGATTGAGCACGGCGGTGCGGATGCGGAGCACGTCCGGTCCGGCTTGGGTCACCACCTGATAGCCGGCCTTGGCATATGCATCGCGGAAGATCTTGTCGAAGCCCTGCTTTGCCTCGTCGATGATCCGCCGCGCATCGGCATCGGAGACGTCGCGCGATGCGCCGTCGATCATGCTGTTCTGATCGCGTTGCCAATTCTTGCGGAACGCGACTTCGGTGGGATCGAGCATCACCTTGGTGTAGCCGCGGAAGTCGGCGTGCGGCAGCAGGTAGACCGCATCGAGCTTCTTGGCCTTGATGCGCAGCAGATTGTCCCAGCTGTGCGCGTCCTGCGCCGCGATCGGCGTGGCCACCGCAATCATCAGGCCTATTGCCGCAACCTTGGCGAATGTCCTCATCGGGCTTCTCCCCTGGATTCGCCCGATTAAACACCGCCGGCTCGTGCCGTCGCCATCAGCAGAACTACTGGTGGAGGCGGGGATATTTCCGCAGAGCAGGGCGCAGGTCCCGCTCCCGCATCTCTCTCCCGCAAGCGGAAGAGCGTCTGTCGACCTGCTGCGATAGGCGCTGGCAAAGTAGGATTTGTTCTGCTTTCGTTCGTGCATGCCCGAGCAGCAGCAAAACCGCGGTACCGGCTTGCGATCGCGAGGGTCGTTGACCCGCGCGCGAATGCGCGAACGAGTCAAGCACGAGTCAACCGGTGCGTTGCTCGAAATGCCCGAAAGCCGCACAAATCCGCGCTTTTCCGATCCAACCGAAAGGTTGGATGCCGGCGCGCTGCGGTTTCCATGATGGCAATCGACGTTGAAGCCGCGGTCTCAGAGCCGGCTGTCGCCTTCCACGAGCTGGGCGGAGATGCGGTCCGCCGCCTCGCGCACCAGCTCGGCAGTCTCGCGGCGCGACATCGCAGGCTGGAGCTTCTTGAGATAGGGTACCGTCAGCGCCGCCGCGGCCATGCCCCCGCGCAGCACCGGCGCCGAAATGTCGGTCACGCTCGCGACGAACTTGCTCGGCGTGAGCTCGACATGGCGTTCGCGGACTGCATCGGCGTGCGTGCGGAACTCGGCGAGCGCCGCCGCGTCGAGCGGAGGATTGAACAGCTGCTCCCAGCGGCGGCGGACATCGTCGGGCTGGAATGCATAGAGCACGGCGCCCGATGCGGTCTGGTGCAGCGGGCGGCGATAGCCGACGCGCACCGAGAAGCCGAGCTGCTCGCTCGATTCCATCCGCGCCACCACCACCATCTCGCCCAACGTATGCAATGCCAGATGGCACGACTGGCCGATCGCCAGCGCCAGCTGCCGCATCACCGGCAGCGCCGCCTCGATCAGGTTGCGGGTGCGCGGCTGCTGCATGCCGAGCGAGAACAGCCGGTCGGTCAGGCGATAGCCGTCGCTCGCCGGGTCCTGCTCGATATAGCCGCGGAATTCGAGAACCTGGACCATGCGGAAAAGCTCGCCGTGCGAGCGGCCGAGCCGATTGACGATGCCCGTCAGCGTCACCGGCTGGCTTTCGGCGGCGAGCAGCTCGAGGATGTCGATCCCCTTCTCGAGCGCGGGCGCGCGATAGCGGCGACCGCCCTCGGTCTCGCCCTCTTCGTCTATGTCCGCCACTGGCACCTCATCCCCGTTCCGGCGCCGGGCATACGCCATCCGGTCCGGGCTGCCAAATCCGCGCGGGCCGCCGGATCATCGATCGTCCAGCTGGAAGATGCGCTGCATCGGCACCCATTTCTCGCCATCGGCTGCGTGCGGCAGCGGCCGCTGGAAGCGCCACATCAGCGTTTCCCAATCCGCCACCCGGGGAGGCTCCGCCACGGCGCGGGGATAATCGTCCGCCACTTCGGCGATCATCACCAGCCGGTCGCCTGTGCGCCATATCTCCATCGATTCCACGCCCTGCGCGCGAATATGAGCGATCACCTCGGGCCATACCGCGCCGGGGGCGTGCCGCGCCTCATATTCGGCGATCAGCCGCGTGTCGTCGGCGAGATCCAACGCGAAGCACATCCGCCTTTTCATAGCTACCGTTCCTGCCCCCAGCGATGCGGGCCTCTAATTAAGCAGATCGCAATTGCTTGCGCCAGATAGGTTGGGCAAATATGAAAACTATCATCATCTGCGAACAAACCTCTCGCCGCAGGCGAGGCCGCAAGCGAGAAGGGATATCGAGTTGAGGCGCAACACCGGCCGACCGGATCGAGAAGCAGGACCAGGTATCCGGGGAGGGGAGGCGCAATGACCGTCATCACCCGGCTTCGCGTGCTCGACGTCCGCTTCCCCACGTCGCAACATCTCGACGGCTCCGACGCGATGAACCCCGACCCGGATTATTCCGCGGCCTATTGCATCCTCGAAACCGATCAGCCGGGGCTCGCCGGTCACGGCCTCACCTTCACGATCGGTCGGGGCAACGACATCTGCTGCGCTGCGATCGAAGCGCTCGCGCCGCTGGTGGAGGGGCTGGATCTCGACTGGATCCGCGCCGACGGCGCACGCTTCTGGCGCCATGTGACCGGCGACAGCCAGCTCCGCTGGATCGGGCCCGAGAAAGGGGTGATCCATCTCGCCACCGGTGCGGTGGTCAACGCCGTCTGGGACCTCTGGGCCAAGGTCGAGGGCAAGCCGCTGTGGCAGCTGATTGGGGAGATGACGCCCGAGGAGATCGTCCGCCTCATCGACTTCCGCTACATCACCGACTGCATCACGCCGGACGAGGCGCTGGAATTGCTCAGGGCGCGCGAGCCCGGCAAGGCCGACCGGATCGCGCGCCTCGAGGCGAAGGGCTATCCGGCCTATACCACGTCCGCGGGCTGGCTCGGCTATTCGGACGAAAAGCTCGAGCGGCTATGCCGCCAGGCGGTCGACGAAGGCTTTCGCCACATCAAGCTCAAGGTCGGCCGCAGCCTGGAAGACGATGTCCGCCGCGTCGCCATCGCCCGCCGCGTGCTCGGCCCCGATCGTAAGCTGATGATCGACGCCAACCAGATATGGGAAGTGGGCGAGGCGGTAGAGCATCTACGCACGCTCGCCTTCGCCGAGCCGTGGTTCATCGAGGAGCCGACCAGCCCCGACGATGTGGAAGGCCATCGGGCGATCCGTCAGGCGATCGCACCGATGCAGGTCGCCAGCGGCGAGATGTGCCAGAACCGTATCGTCTTCAAGCAGTTCATCATGCGCGGCGCGATCGACGTGGTGCAGATCGACGCCTGCCGGCTCGGCGGCGTCAACGAAGTCCTCGCGGTGCTGCTGATGGCCGCGAAACATGATCTGCCGGTGTGCCCGCATGCGGGCGGCGTGGGGCTATGCGAATATGTCCAGCACCTTGCGATGATCGATTATCTCGCCTTCGCCGGCACGATGGAGGGCAGGGTGATCGAATATGTGGACCACCTCCACGAGCATTTCGTCGATCCCTGCGACGTGCGCGACGGCGCTTACCGGGTGCCCAGGGCGCCGGGCTTCTCGATCGAGATGAAGCCGGCTTCGCTCGCGGCCTATCGCTATCGCGCGGGCGTTTCCGTCACCGGCCCGCGCGCGGCGTTCAGCGAATAGCTCGCGCGCACGGGACGGGCGGCGGGCGCGGTGCGGGCGCAGCTGCCCGCGATGAAATCCTCGTGCCGCGGCATCGCCTCGGCACCCCGGGCGATCGCGGCGCGGATGCGCGGGAGGAGATCGTGAAGCTTCTCGGCAGGCATGGTGTCGGCGAGCGGATCATGTCCCCGCGGCTGCAGGCCCTGGCCTTCGAGCACGGCGATCCAGCTCGTTTCCGCGAACAGCTCCTCGTCGACCCGGAACACCCGGGCATGGTTCCGCCACAGCGCCAGCTTCTCCTTCAGCGAATCCGGAATCTCCATGTTCCTGCAATGCGCCCAGAAGGGCTCGGAACGCTCGTTCGCGTGGTAGTGGAGGATCAGGAAATCGCGGATGTGCTCATATTCCAGCGCGGTGATCCGGTTGTAGAAGTCGATATCGGCCTGGTGGAAGTTCCGGTCCGGGAACATGCTCAGCAGCTTGACGATACCGGTCTGCACCAGATGGATGCTGGTGGATTCGAGCGGCTCCATGAACCCGGACGCGAGCCCCAGCGCCAGCACGTTCCTGTTCCAGAACTTGCGCCGCCGCCCGGTGATGAAGCGGAGCCGGTTGGGCTCGGCCGTCGGCTCTCCGTCCAGATTGGCGCGCAGGATGGTTTCCGCTTCCTCGTCGGAGGTGAAAGCGCTCGAATAGACATGGCCGTTGCCGGTCCGGTGCTGGAGCGGAATGCGCCATTGCCACCCGGCAGCGTGCGCGGTCGATCGCGTGTACGGGGTGAGCGGGCTGGCGCTCGCGCAGGGCAGCGCGATCGCGCGGTCGCAGGGCAGCCAGTGCGTCCAGTCCTCATAGCCGGACCTCAATGCGCCTTCGATCAGCAGCCCTCGGAAGCCCGAGCAGTCGATGAAGAAGTCCGCCTCGATCGTCTCGCCGCGCTCCAGCCGCACGCCGCGCACGAAACCGTTCTCGTGCATCGGCACGTCGGCGACGCGGCCCTCGTGCCGAACGACCCCGCGCTTCTCGGCATAGTCGCGCAACAGGGCAGCATAGAGCGAGGCATCGAACTGAAAGGCATAGGCGATGTTGGCGAGCGTGTTCTTCGGATCGGCGGACGGTCGGCAGAATTTGCCGGAACGCGCGGCCATCGTGGGAAGGCTGTAGTCGGCGAGTGCACCTGCTCGCCCGGGGGCCTCGGCGCGGAGACGGAGCCAGAAATGGTGGAAGGGCAGCGCATCGATGTCGGCGCCATAGCGGCCGAACGGATGGAAATAACGCTCGCCGGACCGCTTCCAGTCCACGAACTCGATGCCGAGCTTGAACGTCGCATTGGTGCGCTGGACGAACTCGTTCTCGTCGAGCCCCAGCAACTGGTTGAACTGCAGGATCGGCGGGATGGTCGCCTCGCCTACGCCGACGGTGCCGATCGCCTCGGATTCCACCAGTGCGATCTCCACCTGGCGCGATTCGAAGGTGCGCGCGAGCGCCGCCGCCGCCATCCAGCCGGCGGTGCCGCCGCCGACGATCGCAATCTTCCGTATCGCCGATCCGTTCATTCGATCTCTCCTGAGCGATGTCGCGCCAGATTTTCATATGTGACTAACTTTTTCGTAGACGACTACCAGCTTTCAATGTTAGCCGTCCCACGCCGAGAATGCTTGGAAAGTGCTTTGCACCAGCGAAAATACGCGGGCCCGGCATAGGGAGATGAGTCCGGCGCGCTAGCGTCGCGGTCCTCTCTCCCGACACGATCGTGGCGAGCGCGTCCGAACGCGTCGCGGCGGCAAATTGGGGAGGTGACGATGGCAAATTTCAACGATCGGGCGAGGGGCGCCGCATTACGGAGCGGGCTTCTGCTGGGAGTGTCGGCCGCGGCGCTCGGCATTGCGGCCCCGGCGCTCGCACAGACCGCCGAGGGAGAGCAGACGCCCGTTGGGCAGGACAGCGACGTGGCCGCGGCCGAGGACGACACGATCGTCGTCACCGGTCTACGTGCGAGCATCGCGTCGGCACAGTCGATCAAGCAGAACACCGATCAATTCGTCGATTCCATCACTGCGATCGACATCGGCAAGCTCCCCGACGTGAACGTGGCGGAGGCGCTGCAGCGCGTCTCCGGCATCCAGATCACCCGCAACCGGGGCGAAGGCTCGTCGATCGCGATCCGGGGCCTCACCCAGGTGCGTACCGAAGTGAACGGCCGCGACAGCTTCTCCGCCAATAACGGCCGCGCGCTGAGCTTCGAGGACGTGCCCTCAGAGCTGCTGGCGGGAGTGGACGTCTACAAGAATCCTTCCGCCGAGTTGATCGAAGGCGGGATCGGCGGTCTCGTCAACCTGCGCACGCGCATGCCCTTCGATCAGAGCGGCAACCTGTACAGCGTAACGCTGGGCACCAACTATTATGACCTCATCGAAGAGCTTAAGCTCAACATCTCCGGGCTGGTGTCGCAGCGCTGGGAGACGGGCATCGGCGAAGTCGGCATCCTGCTTTCCGCCTCCTATTTCGAAGGCGCCTTCCGCACCGATACGGTGACGATCGAGCCCTTCTGGGATCGCGCGGACATTCCTGGCTTCATCGGAGAGACGCGTTCGGTCGCGGCCGGCGCCGGCGTTTCGACGACCTGGGGTGAGCGCACGAGAGAGGGCTATTACGGCGCCCTCCAATGGCGGCCTGCGCATAATCTGGAATTCTATGCGACGGGCTTCCAGAGCCGCTATTACATCACGACGCCGAACTTCAGCTATTTCGGCTTCGGTCCTTCCGGCAGCGGTGGCGCGCTCACGCCGGTGCCCGACAGCTTTGCGTTCGACGAAGACGGGAACATGGAACGCGGCTCGTTCCTGAACATCCCCGTCAACAACAACTCCGGTTTCCCCCAGCAGTGGACCACCACCACGGATATCGCGGGCGGGTTTAAGTGGGAGATCAGCGATCGGCTCAAGCTCAAGGGCGACCTGCAGCGCATCGATTCGAGCACGCAGGCGCAGAACCTGATCCTGTACGGAGCGGCCCTCAACGGCGGCACGTTCAACATGGACCTGACCGGCGACACCCCCGCGATCTCGATCTCGCCGAACGCGCTCGTCGCCGATCCTTCCAACTACTATTATTCCGCCATTCAGGATCACCGCGACGACAACGACGGGGATGAATGGGCTGCGCGGCTCGATCTCGAATGGGAATTCGATGACGCGAGCTTCCTTCGGTCGATCAGCACGGGCGCACGTTACACCGATCGTAGCGCGATCAATCGCTCTACGAGCTGGAGCACGAGCTGGAGCGGCATCTCCGCGACCTGGGACGGAAGCGGCGCGATCGGATCGGTGTCGGATCCCGCAGGCGAGGGTGGCGGCGCGGTAACGTTCGCCGAGCGGCCCAACCTTTACGTGATGAACCCCTATGCCGCCGATTTCTTCCGCGGCGCGGGGACGAACATCATCGGCGTCGCGCCCTATATCAATCCTGCGCTAGGGCGGGATATCGAGGCCACGGTGCGCTACTTTTCGAGCGACGCGTTCAATCCGACGCCCAGCTTCGCGGACCGCGGGCTCACTCCCTTTACGCCGATCGACACCAATACCCAAGGCGAACGGACCTACGCCGGCTATGCGATGCTTCGGTTCGGGAATGACGAGGGTTTGCGGTTCGACGGCAACATCGGCGTCCGCTACGTCAAGACCAAGACGGAGGCCGACGGCTTCGCGTCGTTCACCTATCGCAGCGATCCTTCGGACCCGAACAGCGCCAATATAGTGCTGTTCGAGCCGCTCGGCGTCTCGCGCGACTACGATCATTGGCTTCCTAGCCTGAACATCCGGGCGTTCCTGGCAGACAAGCTGCAGCTTCGTCTCGCCGCGTCGCGGGGGCTGGCGCGTCCGAACTTCGATCAGATCACCGCCAACTACGCTGTGGGCGAGGTCTACCGGGCCTCGACGCCTCCGCCCCCGCCGGACACCCCGGATCCCGGCGTGTTCGTCCGCTACGAAGGAAGCGGCGGCAACCCCTATCTCGAGCCGATGACAGTGAGCCAGGCGGACGCAGCGCTCGAATGGTATCCCAAGTCGACGACGATGCTGTACGGCACCGTCTTCTACAAGAAGGTGCAGAACTTCATTCAGAACGGGGTTTTCGAATCCACGATCGACACGCCCAACCGTGGCACCGTGCCCTATCGGATCACGCAGCAGGTCAACGGCACCGACGGGACGATCAAGGGCTTCGAAATCGGCGGCAACACCTTCTTCGATTTCCTGCCCGGCGCGCTCTCCGGCTTGGGCGTTCAGGCGAACCTGACCTATGTCGACAGCTCGGCGCCCAGTCCGACTGCGACCGACACCGCAGGCAACCCGCTGATCGTGCCGCTGGAGGGGCTCTCCAAGTGGAGCTACAACCTCATCGGGCTGTATGAGAAATACGGCTTTTCGCTGCGCGTTGCCTATAACTGGCGGGATGCATGGGTGAAGACCACGGCGGGGACTGGCACGGGCAATCTGCCGATCTTCTCGGCCGCCTATGGGCAGCTCGACGCGCTGCTCGCCTACGACATCAACGAGCATGTCACCGTCGCGATTCAGGGTGTGAACCTGACCAACACGCTCGAAAAAAGCTATCAGTTCACGCCGAACCGGCCCCGCGACTATATTCTCAACGATCGTCGCATCGGCGGAAGCCTGCGGTTCAAATTCTAGTGCCTCTTCGCGAGGTGCCGGCTAGGCTGGCGCCTCGTCTATTTTCTAGCTCGGAACGGGGGACCAATGCGGCGGATTGCTCGAACTCTTGCCTGTTGTCTGATCGCGTTTGCTGGAATGAGCCAAATGGCGGCGGCGCAGGAAACGCCTCGCCTCGTCTCCAAGAACGGCAAACATGCGCTGATCGTCGACGGCGCGCCCTTCCTGATGCTCGCCGCGCAAGTTCATAATTCGAGCAACTATCCGGCGATGCTGCCGCAGGTCTGGCCCGTGGTCGAGCGGATCCACGCCAACACCGTGGAAGTGCCGATCGCCTGGGAGCAGGTGGAGCCCGAGGAAGGGCGGTTCGACTTCGGCTTCCTCGACGCGCTCGTGGCACAGGCGCGCGAGCACAAGGTACGGCTCGTGCTGCTGTGGTTCGCCACCTGGAAGAACACCAGCCCCAGCTATGCGCCCGCCTGGGTGAAGAACGACACGAAGCGCTTCCCGCGCATGCGCAAGCCCGCCGGCAGCGCGCATTACGCGCTGAGCCCGCATGGGCGGAACACGCTGGAGGCTGACAAGCGTGCCTTCGTGGCGCTGATGCGCCGTCTCGCGGAGATCGATCGCGACAACACCGTCATTATGGTCCAGCCGCAGAACGAGGCCGGGAGCTACGGCCTCGCGCGCGATCACACGCCGGAGGCGGCGCGGCTGTTCGAAGGTCAGGTGCCGGCCGAGCTGGTCCGCGCGCTGGGCAAGCAGCCCGGCAACTGGAGCCAGTTGTTCGGCAAGCGTGCCGAGCAGTTCTTCCAGACTTGGCACCTCGCGCGCTACGTCGACGAGATCGCCGCCGCGGGCAAGGCCGTGAAGCCGCTGCCGATGTACGTCAACGCCGCCCTCGGCGACGCCTTCACCGACGAGACCGGCAACGTCGGCCCTTCCGGCGGGCCGAACTGGAACGCGATTCCCATATGGAAAGTCGCGGCGCCCCACATCGATGTCGTCGCGCCCGACATCTACAACCGCGATGCCGCTGCGGTGGCCGCGTATCTCGACAAATATGCCCGGCCAGACAATGCGCTGATGATCCCGGAGATCGGCAATGCGCGCGAATATGCGCGTTTCCTCTGGCCGGCGCTCGGCCGCGGCGCGATCGGCTTCGCCCCTTTTGGCATGGATACCACTGGCTTCTCCAACTTCCCGCTGGGCGCGAAGGACCTCGACGAGAAGACGCTGGAGGCGTTCGCAGCGCCCTATCGCCTGCTGAAGCCGATCGCATCGGATTGGGCGCGTATCGCCTACGCGCATCCCACCTGGGGCGTGGCCAAGGGGGACGACGCTGCCGATCAGTCGACCGTGCTCGGCCGCTGGCGCGTCACCGCGCAGTTCGGCCATTGGCAGATGGGCGATCCTACCTGGGACGGCGTCAAGGCCAACCCCAATCCGATCAAGGACGAGCCGGTGGGCGGCGCGGTGGTCGCGCAGCTAGGGCCCGATACCTTCCTGATGACCGGGCAGCACGTTCGCATGCGGCTGTCGCCGGACGGCCCGGCCAAGGGCGAGAACGGCCAGATCATCAGCGCCGAGGAAGGCAGCTTCGTCGACGGCAAATGGCAGATGCGCCGCCGCTGGAACGGTGACCAGATCGACTATGGCTTCAACTTTACCGGCGAGCCGGTGCTGCTCAAGGTGACGATGGGCACCTATCGGTGAGCCGAATTTGGATCATGGCCCTCTGGCCGTGAGACCGTAGATCCGCCGCGCGTTGCCGCCGAAAACGGCCTCGTGCGCGGCGGTGGGAACAATCGCCTGCGCCAGCCCGAGCCAGCCGGCATAGGTGCCGGCGAGCTCGACCACCGGCCAATCGCTGCCCCAGATCAGCCGCTCTGGTCCGAAGCGCGCGAACAGCCACGCACCGACCTGCGCGATCTCCGCCTCCTGGCCGGACGCCGCCTCGGTGAGCAGGCCGGAGAGCTTGCATGCGACATTGGGGAGCATCGCCAGCCGCTCCACCGTCTTGCGCCACTCGCCGAACTCGCCGCTGGCGATATCGGGCTTGGCGCCATGGTCGATCACGATCTGCAGCCGCGGGTGGCGCAGCGCCATCCGCTCCAGCGCCTCCAGATGCCGCGGGCGAACCAGCGCGTCGAACACCAGCCCCTGTTCGGCCATCGCATGAAGCGCGGCATCGAGCGCCGGATCGTCGAGCCAGTCGTGCGCGTATCCCTGCACCATCGGGCGCAGGCCCTTGAGCCAACGGCTGGCAGGCCATGCCGCACCTTCCTTGAGATCCGCCCAGCCGACCACGCCCAAGATGAAGCCGTGCGCTCCGGCCAGCTCGAACAGCCATTCGGTGTCGCGCGCGCTTTCCTGGCTTTGGACGACCAGGCTGTGGGTCACTCCGAGCGGAGCGGCCAGCGCGCACCAGTCCCCGGGGAGGAAGTCGCGGTGGATCGCGGCTTCGGCGGCTGTCGGCCAACTGCAGTCATTGGCGCCGATCCGCCAGAAATGCTGGTGCGCATCGATCATCCGCCGATCAGGTGCTGCGACCCTTCGATCCCCATCATTCCGCCCCTTTCGAAACTATCACCAATGCATCATGATTTTACTGGCAAAATCTTAGTAGCGCATGTGCCTCCGGGCAAGCTCGTGTGTAGAAGCGCAAGCATTCGCCCGCGCGAGGTGCGGCGGCAAAGAATTACATTGTCTGGGTTATTCCGGGTTGCTCTTCCGGGAAATGGAGGCCAAGCGCAAACCTTGGCGTGAGGGCCACGGAATCCGAGTGTTTCGCGTCCGACCGCGATCCTGCGATGGCGCGGGGCCGCAGGACGAAAGCCGTGGTTTTTACTTGTTCTCAAGTTCAATGATTGTAACTGTCTGACTAATGACGATGAGTGGGCTGGAAGGCGATAGAGCAACGCGAGGCGAGGCGACGGCTCGCTTGCGCGTTGGCGCCACCCGTCAGGCGATGGCCGCGCTAGACGACGGCCGCGTCGTCGAGAAGGTCATGCTTGCCAACCGCAATGGCATCTCCGCGACGGTGATGACGCTGGGCGCGACGCTGCAGGCGCTGATCGTGCCGGATCGCGACGGCGTGCCCGACGATGTTGTGCTCGGGCACGACACGCCCGGCGAATATCTGGCGCAGCGCAACTTCTTCGGCGTGTCGGTGGGCCGCTATGCGAACCGCATCGCGCACGGGCGCTTCAGCCTCGACGGGCGCGAATACCGGCTCGAGGTCAACAACGGCCCGCATCATCTTCACGGTGGAGCCGGGTTCGACCAGAGGCTCTGGACGATCGTATCGGTCGGCGAAGGGGAAGGGACGCATGTCGAACTCGCGCTCGACAGCCCGGATGGGGAGGGCGGTTATCCGGGAACGCTGCGCGTCACCGTGCGCTACACCCTTGATGATCGCGACCAGCTCCGCATCGATTATCGCGCGACGACCGACGCGCCGACGATCGTCAACCTCACCAACCATGCGCTGTTCAACCTGGCGGGCGAGCGCGCGCGCGGCAACGTGCTGGCGCAGCGGCTGATGCTGCATGCATCGCACTACACGCCGGTCGATCCGACGCTGATTCCCACCGGCGGGCTCGCGCCGGTCGCAGGTACGCCGTTCGACTTCCGCGTGCCGCGTGCCATCGGTGACGGAATCCGCGATGGCAGCGATCCGCAGATCCGCATTGGCCGCGGCTATGACCATAATTTCGTGATCGATGGCGCGTCCGGCACGCTCCGTCCGGCGGCGCGGCTCGAGGATCCGGTTTCCGGTCGGGCGATGGAGATGCTCGTCACTGCGCCTGGCCTCCAGGTCTATTCGGGCAATTTTCTCGACGGCACGGTGGTGGGCAAGCGCGGCCGTGTCTACCGCCAGTCGGACGGGCTGGCGCTGGAGCCGCAGACCTTTCCCGATTCGCCCAACCGGCCTGAATTTCCCTCACCCCGGGTCGATCCCGGAATGGAGTATGTGAATACGATGTTGCTGCGCTTTTCGCAGGTGGCGCGCTGATGGCCGGCCCCGGCACTCCGGCCAATTCCCGCAAGCTGCGCTCGCGGGCCTGGTTCGACGATCCCTCGAACGCCGACATGACAGCGCTGTATCTCGAGCGCTACATGAACTTCGGCCTCAGCCTTGCCGAGCTCCAGTCGGGCAAGCCGATCGTCGGGATCGCGCAGACAGGCAGCGATCTTTCCCCCTGCAACCGCCACCACATGGTGCTCGCCGAGCGCGTGCGCGAGGGCGTGCGTGAGGCGGGCGGCATCGTGATCGAGTTCCCGGTGCATCCGATCCAGGAAACCGGCAAACGGCCGACAGCCGGGCTCGACCGCAACCTCGCCTATCTCGGCCTCGTCGAAGTGCTGTTCGGCTATCCGCTGGACGGCGTGGTGCTGACGATCGGCTGCGACAAGACCACGCCGGCCTGCCTGATGGCTGCGGCGACGGTGAATATCCCTGCGATCGCGCTCTCGGTCGGCCCGATGCTCAACGGCTGGCACAAGGGCGAGCGTACCGGCTCCGGCACGATCGTGTGGAAGGCGCGCGAGATGCTAGCCGCTGGCGAGATCGACTATCAGGGCTTCATCAAGCTCGTGGCGAGCTCCGCGCCGTCGACCGGCTATTGCAACACGATGGGCACGGCGACGACGATGAACTCGCTCACCGAGGCACTGGGCATGTCGCTCCCCGGCTCGGCGGCGATCCCCGCTCCGTACCGGGATCGGCAGGAATCTGCGTACGAAACCGGCAAGCAGATCGTCGAGATGATCGCAGCCGACCGCAAGCCTTCCGACGTGCTGACGCGCGAAGCCTTCGAGAACGCGATCCGCGTCAACTCGGCGATCGGCGGTTCGACCAATGCCCCGATCCATCTCAATGCGATCGCCCGCCATGTCGGTGTCGAGCTCGACATCGACGATTGGCAGGAATTCGGCCGCGATGTGCCGCTGCTCGTCAACCTGCAGCCGGCGGGCGAGTATCTGGGCGAGGATTATTACCGCGCCGGGGGCGTGCCGGCAGTGGTCGCCGAGCTGATGCGCCAGGGCCTGATCCATGAAGGCGCGCTGACGGTCAACGGCTGCAGCATCGGCGACAATTGCCGCGAGGCGACGATCGAGGACGAGCGCGTGATCCGCCGCTTCGAGCAACCGCTCAAGGAAGCTGCGGGTTTCTCGGTGCTGCGCGGCAACCTGTTCGACAGCGCGATCATGAAGCTCAGCGTGATCTCTCCCGAATTCCGCGAGCGCTATCTTTCCGACCCCGCCGATCCCGACGCGTTCGAGGGCCCGGTCGTGGTGTTCGACGGACCCGAGGATTATCACGCGCGGATCGACGATCCCGCGCTCGGCATCGACGAGAGGACGCTGCTGATCATGCGCGGCGCGGGGCCGATCGGCTATCCGGGCGCCGCCGAGGTGGTCAACATGCGCCCCCCCGCGCAGCTGATCCAGAAGGGCATCCACGCGCTTCCCTGCATCGGCGACGGCCGGCAATCGGGCACCAGCGGCAGCCCTTCGATCCTCAACGCCTCGCCGGAAGCAGCGGCGGGCGGCGGTCTGGCGCTGCTTCGCACCGGGGATCGCGTGCGGATCGACCTGCGCAAGGGCACCGCCAACATGCTCGTCTCCGATGAGGAGCTGGCGCGGCGCCGGGCCGAGCTCGAGGCGGCGGGCGGCTTCGCCTATCCGGCGAGTCAGACTCCATGGCAGGAAATGCAGCGCCGCGACGTGGGGCAGGCCGAAACCGGCGCGGTGCTCGAGCCGGCGGTCAAGTACCAGAAGCTGGCGCAGACGATCGGCGTGCCCCGGCACAATCACTGAAATCGTCGCCCCAGAGGTTGGGCTTTCATGGGAAAGCCCAACTTCTCTCCCGAACTCACTCCGCAAATCGATCGCGCGCCAAGCGTGAGATAAAATACGAGATTGGGCGCGTTTCCGTGAAAAGGGTCAAAACTGAGCGCTGGTTCTAGTCCAGCCGGTACAGCCCGGACCCATGCGCCGGCAGCGTCGCGGCGAAACGGCCTCGTGCAGTACCGAGCGAAGCGCGGGCCCAGAGGTCGCGAACCTTGGCTTGGCCCGGGATGCCCAGCGTGGACAGCTCGACGCTCACCGGCTCCGTCTGCGCGCCGATATTGAACAGCGCCAGGTAGCGCGCGCCGTTCGCGGCATCGCGCGACGTCCAGGCGACATGCCGATCGGTGCGGAAGACCTGCCGCGCCCCTGTGCCGTGCTGGTTGACGCGCAGCACCTCGTCGTTGGTGAGCAGCGCGAGCGTCATGTCGTCCAGCGCACGCAGGTCCCCGCCCATGATCAGCGGCGAGCGCGCGATCGACCACAGGCTCATCATCGTGCGCTGCTCGTCAGGCGTGAAGCGGGTGCGGCGCTCGCCGAGTGCGAGCAGCCCCAGCGGAAGCATGTCGGCGTCGGGCCAGGCGCCAGGGCGCAGGTGCGGCGCCCAGTCGGCGAGCCGCTTGAACTGCGAGAGCAGCAGCGGCCATTCGTCCCAGAAATCATCGCTGATCCGCCACATGTTCGCATGATTGGCGACGTGGGCGGCGGCGCTCAGCGCTGTCTCGCCGGGCGAGATGCTCAGCACCATCGGCCGCCCGCTGCGGTCGATTGCCCGGCGCACCGCTTCGATCTCGGGCTCGTTGCGGTGATAGGGGCGGGCGATGTCGTCGACCTTGACGAAATCCACGTCCCACGACGCGATCAGCTTGAAGACGCTGTTATAATATTCCTGCGCGCCGGGCTTCGACATGTCGACGCCGTACATGTCCGAGTTCCAGGTGCAGATGTTCTTGCGATCGGCGATGTCGCCGCAGCGGTGCGCGGTGCCGAGGATCGGCAGGTTGCGGTCGGCGGCGAGGCGGGGAACGCCGCGCATCAGGTGGATGCCGAACCTAAGCCCCAGCGAATGGACGTAATCGGCGAGCGGCTTGAACCCCTTGCCGCCCGCCGCAGAGGGGAAGCGGTTGAGCGCGGGGAGCAGCCGGCCGTTGCCGTCCATCGCCAACTCGACTCCTACCCGATATTCGAACCCGGTCGCGCCCGGCTCGTACCACTGGATGTCCACCGTGAAGATGTCGTAGCCGTGCGGCAGCAGCTTTGCCGCCATCACTGCGGCGTTGGCGCGCGCCTGTTCCTCGTTGATCGTGGCTGCGAAGCTGTCCCAGCTGTTCCACCCCATCGGCGGCCGCGGCGCGAGGTCGCGGAAATTGGTCTGGACCTGGGCTCGCGCGGCGACCGGCGTCGCTGCCAGCAGCCCAAGCGCAGTGCGGCGGCTGAGCCCGTTCATCGCACCAGCGTCCGCGCTTCGTAGATGAAGGCGTCGGTGCCCTTGGTCTCGAAGCGCACGGTGATCTTCTCCTTGCCGCGGGTGAGGTTCTCGGGGATCGGATAGTCGATGCTGACGAAGCGCTTCTCGGGCGGACTGGCGCGGCGCTCGTTGGCGATCCGTACGCCCTCCACCGCGACGTCGAAGTTCTTGTTCACTTCCTCGCCCCAGTAGAGCGCGCTGAGCAGCATTGGCCCCGGCCGCACCGCAAGCGTGAACTCCAGATAGTTGCCGATGCCCCACGGCAGTTGCCGCGCGCTGCGCCCGCCCCAGGAGAAGAGGTCGCTGTGGTTCGAGCGATAGTCGTGATCCCGCTCGGGCTGCATCTCGCCGAGCTGGATCACGTCGACGGTCCGCGCCTCGAGCGCGGCGCGCGCCTCGCTCTCGGCGCGGAAGGCCGCTTCCTCGGTCTTCCACTGCGCCTCGGTGAAGCGCGGGAAATAGACGGCGGTGCGCCGGTCGTACTGGCGGAAGAAGGGAACGAGGGTCAGCGCGGCGGGCCGCGCGTCGGCGAGGCGGAATCGGTGCTCGGCGGCATTCTCCGCTACCAGCGCATTTGCCGGATCGGCGGTCACCAGCACCGGGACAGGGCTGTCGAACGCGTCCGCAGCCGGGCCCAGATCGGCGGCTAGGACCACGGGGCCGTGGAGATAAGCGACCGTCCGCGGATCGTCTGGAGTGGGCTCCACCCGCACCTGCATCGGCAGGTCGAGCTCGATCCGGTCGCCCGCTTTCCAGCGGCGCGTCAGCCGCGCATAGCCTTCCGCCTGTTCAACCCCGACGACGGCGCCGTTCACCCGCAGCGCCGGCGCGTTGCACCAGCCGGGAAGGCGTAGCGCAATTGTGGCAGCCGAGCGCGTCGCCTGCACAACCTGGAGCGTCACCTGCTCGCCGAAAGGATAGCGCGTCTCCAGCGCTACCTTCAGCCGGCGTTCCTTCCACTCGCCGGTCGAAGGGATGAACAGATTGACGAACAGCGTGGTATCGTCGTGCCAGTAGATGCTCTCGCCATGTTTGGCGTGCGTCTCCATCCCCGATCCGACGCAGCACCAGAAACTCTCCTCGGGCGTCGAATAGGTTCGCCGCGCTCCGGCGCTCAGTGGCATGAAATAGACGAAGTTTCCTGTCTCGGGATGCTGGTGCGCCATCAGGTGGTTGAGATGGACGCGCTCGTAATAGTCGAACAGCGCCGCATCGGGCTTCCAGCCGTAGAGGTGCCGCGTCAGCTTGAGCATGTTGTAGCTGTTGCACGCCTCGCAGGTGCGCTCGGTGATCCGTGTCGAGATCTGATCCGGTGGCCCAAAATGCTCGCGCTCGCTGTTGCCGCCGATCACATAGCTGTGATGTCCGGTCACGGTGGCATGGAAGAAGCGCGCGGCGTCGGCGTGGCGCCTCTCCCCGGTCAGCTCGTAGAGCCGTGCGAGCCCGATCAGCTTGGGGATCTGGGTGTTGGCGTGAAGGCCCTGGAGCGTGTCCTTGCCCGCGGCTAGCGGGTCGAGCACCTTGTGGTGATAGATGCGTTCGGCGATCCGCCGCCAGCGCGGGTTGCCGGTGAGCGCATAGGTCTCGGCATAGCTGTCGTTGAGCCCACCATGCTCGGCGGCGAGCAGCTTCTGCATCTGCGGCTCGCTGAGCCCCTCCAGGATCGTGCCCAGATAGCCCGCCATCGCCAGCATCACCGGCATCGCCTCAGGCACGTCGCCCAGCCGCACTGCGTCGATCAGTCCGGCATGAACCTTGTGCCAGGTGTAGAGCGGCACCCAGCCCCCGTTGATGTCGAACCCGCCGGTGCGGATCTCGCCCTTGCGGATCTCCTCGAAGACGATCTTGCCGTCCACCGTCTTGCCGTCGCGCTCGACCGTGGTGCCGCCGACATAGCCGTCGCCCTGCGCAGCCTGGATGTGCGCCATCTCGGCCACCGTGTAGCGCAGCCGGTCGCGCGCCGCGGCGTCGCCGGTCTGGGCGACGAGCAGCGACAGGCCCGAGAGATAATGACCGAGCGAATGCCCGGCGATCCCGCGCGCCTCCCAGCCGCCGTAGCTCTCGCCCTTGCTTTGAAGCCCTGCGCTCGCATAGAAATTATGGAGCAGCCGCTCGGGCGACAGCCCCATCAGATAGCGCCGGTTGGTCTCCACCGCGTCGAGATACGGCGAAGGGGCCAGCCGCACCGCGCAGAGCGGCAGCGGCCGGACCTTGATCGGAGCTTCCTCGACCCGGACTTGGGCCAGGGCCGGGCCGGCGAGCGCCAGCGCGCTCGCCGAACCTAGGAAGGCGCGCCGGCTCAGCACCCTATTGGACCGCCACCACCGCGATCGACTTGGCGGGCAGGTCGAACACCAGCTTGCCGCCGATACTGCGGCCAGAATAGGCGACCGGCTGGATCGTGTTCGGCCGCTCGAAGCTGTTGTGCGTGTCGAGTGCCGGCCCGGTTAGAAGCCGTCCGGTCGCGCTACCGCTAAGGCTGGTCGTCACCCGCGCCGGGCGGTTCGGATCGACGTTGACCAGCGACAGATAGAGCTTGCCATCGGCTCCCCGCGCCACCGACGCGTCGACCGCAGCCATCTTGAACTTGCCGCGCCCGTATTCGGGGCCCTGCACGCTCGCCGCATAGGGCGTAGCGCCCTGGAACGGCTTGTACATGTCGAAGATGTGGTAAGTCGGCGTGAGCAGCATCTTCTCCTTGTCGGTGAGGATCATCGCCTGGAGGACGTTGACCATCTGGGCGATCGCGGCGAGCTTCACCCGTTCGGTGTGGCGGTGGAAGATGTTTAGCGTCAGCGCCGCGACATGCGCGTCGCGCAGCGAGTTCTGCTGGTGGAGGAACCCCGGCGTCGTGCCGGGCTCGTCCTGCCACCAGGTACCCCATTCGTCGACATAGAGGCCGATCCGCTTCTCGGGATCATACTTGTCCATGATCGCGCTGTGCTTGGTGACGAGCTCGTCCATGCGGATGGCGTTGGCGAGCGTCGAAGCCCATTCGTCCTCGGTGAAACCGAGCGCCCGACCCTTGTTGTCCCAGTTGTTTGCGAACGTGTAGTAATGGATGCTCACCGCCTGCATCGTGTGCCGCGCTTCGCGCATCAGCGTCTCGGTGAACTTGTAATCGTCCACATTGGCGCCGGTTGCGACCTTGATCACGGGATCGTTGCCGCGCTGCGTCTTGACGAAGGTCTGGTAGCGCCGGTGGAGGTCGGCCGAATATTCGGGGCGCATGTTGCCGCCGCAGCCCCAGCTTTCGTTGCCGACGCCGAAATATTTGACCTTCCAGGGTTTGTCGCGGCCGTTCTTGCGGCGCTCGGCCGCCAGCGTGGAGTCCCCACTGTAAGTCATGTATTCGAACCAATAGCCCATCTCGAGCGGGCTCAGCGAACCCATGTTGCCCGCGACATAGGCGTCGGCGCCGAGCATCTCGCTATAGTTCATGAACTCGTGCGTGCCGAAGCTGTTGTCCTCGATCACGCCGCCCCAATGATGGTTGATCCGCTTGGGGCGTTGCGCGCGCGGACCGATGCCGTCGCGCCAGTTGTACTCGTCGGCGAAGCAGCCGCCAGGCCAGCGGATCACGGGTATTTCGAGCTTCTTGAGTGCGGCGAGAACGTCGTTGCGATAGCCGTTGGTGTTGGGGATCGACGAGTTCGGCCCCACCCACACGCCTTCGTAGATGCCGGTGCCGAGATGCTCGGCGAACTGGCCGTAGACGGCGCGCTCGATCTTCGGGCCGGCCTTTTGAAGGTCCACCGTCAACGTCGCCTCGATCGGCGTCTGTGCCTGCGCGGGCACCGCTGCAATCGCCGCGGCGACCGGCAAGGCAAATCGCTTTAGAAGCTTCATGGCATTCTCCCCCTTTTATCAGCTGTTTTCTTCGAACGACCCCACCACGCGCCGCCGGCCGAGCACGAAGGCGTCAGCGACATGGCGGAAGGGCGACAGGTCGACGTCGCTCTCGCGGTGGGTCAGCAGATCGGCAAAATGGCGGTATAGCCGGGCATATTCGGGCTCGTCGCCAACATCCACCGGGGCGCCGCCGATCGCGAGCTTGGAGGCGCCGAGCGAGAGCTTGAGATGCCCTGCGTCGGTCTCGACGTCGATGTCCCAGGTCTGGGGCCCGCGCTGGTCGAAATCGAACTCGACGCGCACCGGCGTGCCCGCGTGGTCATAGTCGAGATCTGCAGCGATCGGCGCATCGCGGTTCTCGGGGAAGCGCAGCTCGGCGGCCTGGAGCAGCATCGGCGATGGCAGGATGCGGGTTAGCACCGAAAGGGCGTTGATGCCCGGATCGAACACGCCGATCCCCGGCTCCCAGATCCACGCCTGCCCCGGATGCCAGACGCGCACGTCTTCCTTCCAGTTGCAGGTGACGCGGGTGATCCGCTTGCCCTCCAGCCAGCGCCGCGCGGGCTCGACCCCCGCCGCCTCGCGCGAATGCCAGGTGGCGTAGAGCACGCGGCCAGCGCGCCGCGCGAGCTCGACGATGCCCTCGGCCTCGGTGAGCGTCGCCGCGGGTGGCTTCTCGATCATCACGTCGAGCCCGTGCGCCAGCGCCTGCTTGACCAGCGCGAGCCGGCCGCGCGGCGGGGTGCAGATCGAGATCGCATCAACCTCCACCGCCGCCATCATCTCGGCGATCGTGCGGAACCCCGGCACGCCTTCGGGCGGCTGATGCCCGGTGACCGCGGCGACGAGCTCGAAGTCCGGGCTGGCGGCGATCGTCGGGATATGCTGGTCGCGGGCGATCTTGCCGATGCCTGCGAGAGCTATCCGTGTCACGCTCACAGCGGCAGCACCGTCGCATCGGCGGGTGCGGCGCGCTTGAGCGGGTTGCGCAGCGTGATCGTGAAGGGCGCGGCCTCGACTTCGAACACGTCGCCTTCCTGCGTGGTCACGCCGTCGGCGAACGACAGCGTCGCGGTGCCGAAGAAGTGGACATGGACGTCGCCGGGCCGGCGGAACAACTCATACTTGAAATGGTGGTGCTCGAGGTTAGCGATCGAGTGCGACATGTTCGCCTCTCCCGACAGGAAAGGCTTCTCCCACAGCACTTCGCCGTCGCGCACGATCCGGCTGGTGCCGCGCACGTCCTCCGGCAGGTTGCCGATCAGCAGCTCAGCACCAAGCGCCGCCTGGCGCAGCTTCGAATGCGCGAGCCACAGATAGTTGCCGCGCTCGGTGACATGGTCCGAGAACTCGTTGGCGAGCGCGAAGCCCAGCCGTCGCGGGCGGCCCTGGTCGTCAATCACATAGATTCCGGCGATTTCGGGCTCCTCCCCGCCATCGAGCGCGAAATCGGGCGAGGTGAGGGGGGCGCCGGTGGCGACCAGCCCCGATCCGTCGCCCTTGTAGAACCATTCGGGCTGGACGCCGGGGTTGCCGTCGCTCGGCTTGCCGCCCTCGACTCCCATCAGGAACATCCGCATCGAATCGGTGAGCGTGCCGCCCGCGGCTGCCTTGTGCATCTTGTCGCGGCCCTCCGCCGAGCCGAGATGAGTGAGGCCCGTGCCGGTCATGTGGCAGTGCGCGGGATCCGGATGATCGATCGGAGCAAGTAGCCGCCCTTCGGCCTCCGCGGCGGCTAGGTCGATGGCTTCGGCAGCGCGGCTTGCGGCGGCCTCGGCAAGTCCCTTCCCCTCGCGGATCGCGGCGAGCGCAAGCGCATAGCTGGTCTCGAAACCCTCAACGCGACGCGCAGTGCCATCGTCTCCCACTGCGAGGATGCGATCCCCGTTCGGGCCGCGAAGCTGCACAAGACGAACCGCCATATCCTCTCCTCAAGCTGTGTCGCTCAAGATTAGTCAGACTTATCGCATCTGAAAACCCCGATTCGGATCACATGAGCGAGGTGCGGCATTTGGTCCGACTAATCAAGCCTTCTCAAAAAACAAGACTTATCAGTTGGTTAGTGAAAGTTCTGCGCCCATCCGCAACAAACCGCTTGCATCGTGCCTTGGGCGAAGTAATTTTTGTCTGACTAATAAAGGTGCCCCAACGTCAATGACGGGTGAGGGCAACGCAGGAGAGGAGATTTCTATGGCCGCCCGGATTCCGTCGCTTTGCTCCGTTTCGCTCCTGGCGCTGATGGCGATCGCCGCGCCCGCGTGGGCGCAGGAGGGGGCAACTCAGCAAACGGACCCTTCGCTTTCGCAGGACGAAGAGATCATCGTCACCGGCGTCCGCGCCAGCCTCGTGGAGGGGCTACAGAACAAGCGCGAGGCGACGCAGATCATCGAGTCGGTCGTCGCCGAGGACGTAGGCAAGCTTCCCGACAACAACGTCGTCGAAGCGCTCCAGCGCGTAACCGGCGTCCAGGTCACCAACCGGTCGGGGGGCGAAGCTTCAGCGATCTCGATCCGCGGCCTGTCCGATATCACCACCACCTGGAACGGGCGCAACATCTTCACGGCTTCCGGCCGTCAGTTCGCGCTGGCCGATATCCCCGCGAACCTCGTCAAGCGGATCGACGTCTACAAAACGCGCGCCGCCGAGCAGATCGAGACCGGCATTGCGGGCCAGGTCGATGTCTTCACGCGGCGGCCGCTCGACTTCGACGGATTCGCCTTCTCGGTGGTCGCGCGCGGCATCTACAACGAGCAGGCCGACGAGATTAACCCCAACCTCAGCGCGCTGCTCAGCAATCGATGGGAGACCGGCGCGGGCGACTTCGGTGTGCTGGTCAACGTCAGCTACGCCAAGACCAAATATCGCGATCAGAGCGTAACCGCAGGCGCGATGGTGCCGTTCGCGACCGAGAGCAACCTGCCACCGGGCAGCGGTGCGGCCAATACGTGCAATCCGTCCAATCCCAATGGCTGGACGCCGCTTGAGCGCATCCAGCCGACAGATTGCCGCGCGCCGGGCCAGCAGCTCTGGACGCCGGGGCTGCAGCCGGGCCTGCCTACCGCTGCGGGGTCGACGCTGACGATCAATGGCGCGCAGGTGCCCTATTATCTCTCACGCGACGCCGTGTTCATGAGCGACCTTTACGGCGAGCGCGAGCGGCCGGCTGTCAACGCCGCGCTGCAATGGGCGCCGAACGACAGCTCCGAATATACCTTCGAATTCTTCTGGGACGGTTACCGCAACACGACCTTCAACAATCTCTTCTTCACCTTCGTGGACTGGTGGGGGAACCTCGGGCCCAATCCGGGAAGTACCTTCACGCTCTACGAGGGCACCAATATCATGAAGACGCGGACGGTCGGCGCGCCGTTCGAGTTCAACAGCGGCGATGCGACCAAGCAGAGCACCGACAGCTTCGTTTATGCGCTCAACGGCAAGTGGGACATCGGCGAGCGCTTCAAGCTCGCGGCGGATGCCGCCTATCAGACCAGCGAGTTCAACACTGCCTTCCTTGCGATGCGCACCACGCGCGTCGCCAACTCGGCCTGGGTCGATTTCAACCAGGGCGGCGGCCTGACTGCCTTTGGTTTCGACGACAACGCGTTGCTCCGCGACCCCGGCCAATGGACCGTCGGCGAATTCTACGACAACGCCAATCGCAACAAGGGCAAGGCGTTCACGGTCTCGGTCGACGGCGACTATGACGTCGGCACCTGGCTCAAGACGATCAGCTTCGGTGCGCGCTATGACGACCGCAACGCGAGCGAAGCCTCTCGGGCGCAGGACGCGCCGGCGCTCAACCGCCCGTTCAACTCGCTCGGCTGGGGCTATCAGTTCTACAACAGGCCCTTCTTCGATGGCCGTTCGGACGTTCCGCGGACCTGGGTGGTCGCGAACGGCTATTACCTGTTCGATCATGCCGACGACGTTCGGTCGCTTTACCAGAGCACCGTCGATCCGGGCATCGAGACGAGCGACGCGCTCGAGCTCAACGAAAATTTCAACATCGATGAAGTGACCTGGGCGGCCTATCTCCAGGCTGATTTCGAGGTTCCGCTGTTCGGCCAGCCGCTGCGGCTTCAGGCCGGTGTGCGCTACGTCAACGTCAAGACGGACATGAACTTCCTCGATGCGATCAGCGGCGACGCCACCTCCGCTTCGGCCAGCACCGACAAGTTCCTGCCGAGCGCGACGCTGCGCTACGATATCACCGATGACCTGCGCCTGCGTTTCAACTTCGGCAAGACGCTGCGCCGGCCCAACTTCGTCGACCTCAATCCGAACCTGATCCTCACGGGTGACCTCACCAATGTGGGTTACGGCTCGGGCAGCGGCGGCAATCCCGATCTGCGGCCGACCGAGGCGACCAACTACGACGTCGCGCTCGAATGGTATTTCGAGAACGACAGCGCGATCTATGCGACGCTGTTCCGCCGCGAGATCGACGGGCTCGTAGTGCCCTTCCGCAGCATCGAGCAGGTCGCCGGCACCGGGCTCAACACCGAGACCTTCATCATCAATCGACCCACCAACGCCTCCGACGGTGTTCTACAGGGCGCGGAAATCGGTCTGGTCTACTTCCCGACGCTTCCCGGCGCGCTCAACGGGCTCGGCGTCCAGGGTAGCGTGACCTTCCTCGACTCCAAGCAGAACATTCCGATCCAGGACGCTGCGGGCAACGTCACCGGCGAAGTCGAGACTTCGTTCTTCGGCGTGTCGGACCTCTCGTACAACGTCACGCTCGCCTATGATAACGGGCCGCTGGGCGCGCGGCTCTCCTATGTCTGGCGCAAGGAGTTTCTCAACAACAACGAAGCCTCTCTCTTCGCCAACCCGATCGGCATCTGGCGCCGTCCGGAAAAGAGCCTGGACTTCCAGCTCACCGGCAAGCTCACGGATCGCTTCGCGGTCACCTTTGACGCAGTGAACCTCACCGACGAGCTCAGCCAGTCCTACTATGCCTTTGACGATGCCGGTGGACCGGATACGCACAACTTCGGCTCCTCGATCATCGGGCGCACCTTCGCGGTCGGCCTGCGCTACTCGTTCGAGTGACGCAGGTGCGGGCTCCTGTGCTCCTGGCGGTCTTGCTGCTCGCCGGCCTCGCGGCGGGCGGCGCCGGCTGGGGCCAGTCGCTGCCGCTCATCGATCGGATCGCCGGCGACATCTCGCCGGTCCACGATCCTGCGATCATCAAGCAGGGCGACACCTGGTACCTCTTCAGCACCAGCCAGGAGCATGAGGGTAGGGGGCTGATTCACGTCCGCACTTCCAAGGATCTCGCGACCTGGACACGCGCGGCCCCGGTGTTCGCCACGATGCCCGCCTGGGCACGTGAGGCGGTGCCCGGGACGCGCGGCGTCTGGGCGCCAGACATCTCGAAAACGGGCGGCGAATATCGCCTCTACTATTCGATCTCGACCTTCGGGAAGAACCGCTCGGCGATCGGGCTCGTCACCACCCCCTCGCTCGAGAAGCCGGTGTGGACCGACAAGGGCGCGGTGATCCGATCGGACAGCCGCAACGATTTCAACGCTATCGATCCCAATGTATTCGACGATGCCGATGGGCGCCAATGGATGGCGTTCGGCAGCTTCTGGACCGGGATCAAGCTGATCCGTCTCGATCCGGCGACGGGAATGCGCTCGGGCGAGGACGGCAAGATCTATTCGCTAGCGCGCCGGCCAAGCCCCGGCGCGGTGGAAGCGCCGTTCGTGATCCGGCGCGGCGATTACTATTATCTCTTCGTCTCGTTCGACTTCTGCTGCCGCGGCGCCAAAAGCACCTACTTCACCGTCGTCGGCCGCTCCAGTTCGCCTACAGGCCCCTACAAGGATCGCGAAGGCAAGGACATGATGGACGGCGGCGGCTTTCCGGTGCTGCATGCCAGCCTGGACCAGAGCGGCCGCTTCGCGGGCCCGGGCCACCCCGCGATTCTGGCGGAGGGCGATCGCCACCTTATCGTCTACCACGCTTATGACGTGAAGAAGGGTGGCGCCCCGACGCTGCGCATCCAGCCGCTCGGATGGACCGAGGATGGTTGGCCGGTCGCGCTCTAGCGCCGCTGCGCGCATGAGACCCGGCTGATGCGTCGACAGGCCTCACGCTTCCCGAAACGCCGGCGGATCAGCCTGCCAGCGTCGCGTTGTCGATCACGAAGCGATACTTCACGTCGCTGCGTTGCATGCGCTCATAGGCTTCGTCGATCTGCTGAATGCGGATCATCTCGATATCGGCGACGATCCCGTGCTCGGCGCAGAAATCGAGCATTTCCTGCGTCTCGGCGATCCCGCCGATCAGCGATCCGGCGATCGAACGACGCTTGAAGATCAGCGCCGAAACGTCGGGCGAGGGATGCGCATGCTCGGGCACTCCGACGAGCGCGAGCGTCCCGTCGCGCTTCAGCAGCGTGGTGAATGCATCGAGATCGTGGCTGGCCGCGATTGTATCCAGAATGAAATCGAAGCTGCCCGCATGCGCTTCCATCTCGCCCGCGTTGCGCGAGACCACCACTTCGTCGGCGCCGAGCGCCTTCGCGTCCTCGCGCTTGCTCTCGGATGTGGTGAAGGCGACGACATGCGCGCCGAGCGCATGCGCGAGCTTCACGCCCATGTGGCCCAGCCCACCGATCCCGACGACGCCGACTTTCTTGCCCGGTCCCACCTTCCAGTGCCGCAGCGGAGACCAGGTGGTGATGCCGGCGCACAGCAGCGGCGCCACCGCGGCAAGCTGCGCTCCCGGATGGCTGACCCGGAGCACGAACTTGTCGTCCACCACGATCCGCTGCGAATAGCCCCCCAGCGTGTGGCCGGGAGCGTCGGGAGTCGGGAAGTTGTAGGTGCCGATGAAGCCGTTCTCGCAATATTGCTCCAGCCCCTCGGCGCACGATGCGCAATGCTGGCAGCTGTCGACCATGCAACCGACGCCGACGAGGTCGCCCACGGCAAAGCCAGTGACGGCGTCGCCGACCGCGCTGACGCGGCCGACGATCTCGTGACCGGGCACGCACGGATAGATGGTGCCGCCCCATTCGGAACGGGCCTGGTGGAGGTCCGAATGGCAGACCCCGCAATAGGCAATGTCGATCTGCACGTCGTGCGGGCCGGGCGCGCGGCGCACGATGTCGATCGGTTCCAGGGGCTTGTCGGCGGCATAAGCGCCATAGGCTTTGGTGGTCATATTGGGGCCTCTTGCTTGGGATCTGGAGAAGTTAGCGCGCTTGCGGGCCGCCGAGATATTGCTCGTCGCTGACGTGCTCCATCCATTCGACCATCTTGCCGTCGAGCGCTTCCTGGATGGCAATATGAGTCATCGCCGTGGTGGGCGTCGCGCCGTGCCAGTGGCGATGGCCGGGCGGGCACCAGATCACGTCGCCGGCGCGGATCTCGACGGTCGGCTCGCCTTCGCACTGCGTCCAGCCGGTGCCGGAGGTGACGATGAGCGTCTGGCCAAGCGGATGGCTATGCCAGGCGGTGCGCGCGCCGGGCTCGAACGTCACGCTGGCCGATGCTGCGCGGGCAGGCTCCGGCGGAGTGTTGAGCGGATCGATGCGAACCGAGCCGGTGAACCATTCGGCCGGGCCCTGCTGCGAAGGGCGCGTGCCGTTGCGATAAAGCTTCATCTCATGCTCCTGATGGAGAGGTGCGGCCGGTGCCGAACCGCCGGCAATCGCTGCCGCGAGCAGAAACAGACTCGATCTCATACGCCGATCTCCGCTCATCTTTGTCGGGACCAGATAGAGCGCAGGCGAACCGCTGATTAGCTGCTATTATCTTCATGTAGTTGTGAACGGGATTCATCAATAAACCGGCAGCATCTGGCGGAGCTGTCCGCTTTTCTCACGATCGCGCGCGAGCGGAGCTTCACTCGGGCCGCGGCGCAGCTGGGGGTGACCCCCTCCGCCTTGAGCCACAGTATGCGCGCGCTCGAGGAGCGGCTGGGGCTGAGACTGCTCAACCGCACGACCCGTAGCGTGACGCCGACCGAAGCCGGCGAACGATTGCTGGGGTCGGTCGGGCCGCGCTTCGACGAGATCGAAGCCCAAGTGGCGGGGCTGAGCGCTTTGCGCGACAAGCCCGCAGGCACGGTGCGGATCAGCGCCGACGAGCATTCGATGGCAGTGGTGCTATGGCCGGCGCTCAAGCGGATGCTGCCCGATTATCCGGATATCCGCGTCGAGATCATTACCGATTACACGCTGACCGACATCGTCGCTGAACGTTTCGATGCGGGGGTGCGCTTCGGGGAGATCGTCGCGAAGGACATGATCGCGATGCCGATCGGCCCCGAAGCCCGCATGCTCGCGGTCGCTTCGCCGGGCTATTTCGCGTCGCGCGGCAGGCCGCGGACGCTGGAGGAGCTGACGCATCATAGCTGCATCAACCTGCGGCTGCCCACCTATGGGGGGCTCTATGCCTGGGAGTTCGAGCAGGACGGCAACGATCTTCGTGTGCGGGTGGAGGGGCAGCTGACCTTCTCGTCGATTCTGCCGATCCAGAAGGCTGCGCTCGACGGGTTCGGTATCGCCTATGTGCCGGAGTCGCTGGTGCAGCGACATCTCGAAAGCGGCGCGCTGGAGGCGGTGCTCACGCAATGGTCGCCGTCATTCCCGGGCTACCACCTCTATTATCCAAGCCGTCGCCAGCCCACGCCGGCCTTCGTCAAACTGGTCGAAGCCTTGCGCTACCGTTCTGAGCAGGACCGATGAGGATCGTGCCGGGGTGAAGGGCAGGCTATCCCGCCCCCACTTTCGCCCGGCTGCCCTTGGACGTGCGCGAATTGGCGGTGTCAAGGAAGGCCATGTCGACCAGCTCGGCCATCGCGCGATGGGCGCCCTCCGCATCGCCTGCGGCGATCGCGTCAAATACGCGCTGGTGATCGGGCACGGGATCGCGGCGTAGCGGGCTGTTGCGCTGCTTGAAGATCGTCGTCCAGGCGACGGCGGCGCCGACGCTGGTGGTGAGCGTCGCGAGGAAGGGGTTGCCTGAGGCCTCCAACAGCGCGGCGTGGAATTTCTGGTCGGCGATCCGGCCTTCCTCCACTGCCAGCGTGTGCTCGGCCATGCCCTGCAGTCCCTCGGCCATGCGGTCGATATGTTCCTGTGTGCGGCGCTCGGCCGCCAGCCGCGCGGCTTCGGGCTCGAAGATCTTGCGCAGCTCGAACAGGCTGGCGAGCAGCGCGTCGTCGGGCTCGAACTCGAAGATCCACGAAAGCACGTCGGGATCGAGCAAATGCCATTTGGCGCGCTCGCTCACGCGCGTGCCGGCGCGCGGGCGCGATTCCACCAGCCCCTTGGCCGCCAGGATGCGCAGCGCCTCGCGATAGGCGGTGCGCGAGACGTGGAGCCGGTCGCTCGCGGCGACTTCGTTGCTCAGCACCTCGCCCGGGTGATAGCGCCCCGAGACGATCAGGATGCCCAGATCGCGGGCGATCGTGCCGTGCAGCCGCAGCGATTTGCGGCGGGCCCGCGCGTCGAGCGCTTTCTTGTTGGGCTTGGTGCTCATGCTAGGTGTTTAGCGCCCCCGTGCCATTAGACAATCATGCGCGCTTGGTGGGGAAGACGTTCCACGAAAGCGGCTTGAGCGTCGCGGTGAGTGTGCCGCCGTCGATCCGCGCGGCGGGATGGGCAACCGGCGCCACCGTATCCGGCGCATCCTTGCTATTGATCGCCTTCAGATCGGCGTGGTGGAGCTCCTCGGCAGCGCCGAGCACCCGATCGCCCATCCCGCGCAGTTCGACGGTGAGCGCCATCTCCTGATCCTGGCTGCGGTTGAGCGCGAACACCGTCGCTTCGCCGGTCTGGGGATCCTCGATCACCGAGGTGACGAGCAGCGGCGCATCCTCGACGCCGCCGGCCGAGAAGCTGCCGGTCTGCACCTTGGTGCGCAGCACGTTGCCGCGGCCGTGGCGCGAAGCCTGGGCGAAGGGATGAAAGATCGTCTGGCGCCACGCCGGGCCGCCGGTCTCGGTCATGATCGGGCCGATCACGTTGACGAGCTGCGCGATGCACGCCGATTTCACGCGGTCGGCATTGTTCATCATCGTAAGCAGCGCGCCGCCCACGACGAGCGCATCCTCGAAATTGTAGATTTCCTCGAGCAGCTGGGGCGCCTGCGGCCAGCCCACTCCGCGCAGCTGCTCTCCGGCGCGCGCGCGGTACCAGACGTTCCACTCGTCGAGCGAAAGCATGATCCGCTTGGGGCTCCGGCGCTTGGCGGCGACGGCGTCGGCGATCGCCGCGACCTCGACGATGAATCGCTCGAGCTTGTCGATGACGGTCAGGAAGCGATCGACTTCATCCTCGTAATTCTCGAAATACTGGTGGAGCGAGATGTAGTCGACTTCCTCGAAGCAGTGGTCGAGGACGGTGTATTCCCACGTGCCATAGGTCGGCATGTCGCGGAACGACGATCCGCACGCGGCGAGTTGGAGTCCGCCGTCGGTCCAGCGCATCACCTTGGCGGTTTCCTTGGCCACCCGGCCATATTCCTGCGCGGTCTTGGCACAGGTCTGCCACGGGCCGTCCATCTCGTTGCCCAGGCACCAGAATTTGATGTTGTGCGGCTCGGGATAGCCGTGGGCGATGCGCAGGTCCGAATAATGCGTCCCGCCAGGGTGGTTGCAATATTCGAGCAGGTTCTGCGCCTCGGCGGGTCCGCGGGTACCGAGGTTGACCGCGAACATCGGTTCGATCTCGGCCTTGCGGCACCAGGTGATGAACTCGTTGGTGCCGAACTGGTTGGTCTCGGTCGATCCCCAGGCAAGGTCGAGCCGCACCGGGCGCTGGTCCTTGGGGCCGACGCCGTCCTCCCAGTCATAGCCCGAGACGAAATTGCCGCCTGGGTAGCGCACGATCGTCGCGCCCAGCTCGCGGGTGAGCTCGAGCACGTCGCCGCGGAACCCGTTCTCGTCGGCGGTCGGGTGGCCGGGCTCGTAGATGCCGCCGTATACGCAGCGGCCGAGATGCTCGACGAAGGTGCCGAACACGCGGCGATCGAGCGGGGCGATCACGAAGTCGCGGTCGGCAATCACATGAGAGTTGAGCATAGATGCTTCCTGGTCAGAGGTTTTCGAGCACGGCGTTCACGCGGCGCTCCATGTCGGAAAGGGTGCGGTCGATCGGCTTGGCGCCCGAGATCGCCGATGCGGCCTCGGTGCCCACGATCGTCTCGAGCGGAAACTGGCGGCGGACGCCCTTGGGCAGCGGCTGGCCCGTGGTGGCGAGCGTGGCCAGCGCCTCGCGGTGCGGCAATGCGCGCCATTCGGGGCTGTCGATGATCGCCTGGAACGCGGGGAGGTGCCCGGTGCGCGCCCAGTGGCTGGCGTTGCTTGCGAAGAATTTCAGGAATTTGAGCGCCGCCGCGCGCTCTTCGGGCGAGCGTTTCGTATCGCGCGGCATCACCCAATTGTGCCCGTCGGCAAAGGTCGCGTCCTTCTGGAACAGCCGGGGGTAGGGGACCACCGCATAGCCGCCGTTCGCCAGCGCGCCTTCGGTCTCGCGGGCCTTCGCGTCGAACGTCCCGACCATCCAGGTGCCGACCAGGAAGACGCCGCCGTCTCCGTTGAGGAACCCCGCTACCGCCGCGCTGTAATCCTGGTTCTTGGTGGTGAAGTCGCGGTCGTAGATCGTCTTGAACAGCTGGAGCGCATTGCGCCCTGCCTCGGTGCGGAAGTGCGCACGTAGCGGGTCACCGGCGAACAAGGGCGCGTCCTGCTGCATCACGAAGGTGTAGAAGTTGCGCGTGAACCCGGCGTACTCGTTCGCCGCGCCCTGCACGAGATACGGCTTGCCCGTCCGCTCGCGGAACTGCTGCGCCTGCGCGTAGAGTTCTTGCGGCGAGTGCGGCAGCACGGGCTTGCCGCCGCGCACCAGCCCTGCCTTGCGGAACAGGTTCATGTTGATGTGCCACAGCGGCGCCCAAGTATCGATCGGCAACCCCCAGACGTGCCCGTCGACGCTCACCGCAGCGCGCGCGGCATTGGTGAAGCCCGCGGCGGGCGCACCGATAGCCTGCAGATCGCCGTCGAGCGGCTCGAGCAGGTCGCGTGCCTGATAGTCCGGGATCACCGAGCCGTGCATCGTCACCAGGTCGGGTGCGTCGTTGGCGGCGAGCTGGGCGGTGAGCTGGTCGTAGCCGGGCCAGAACACGATGTTCTCGACCACCTCGATGTCGGGATTCTCGGCTTCGAAGCGGTTGATCATCGTCGTCATGATCCCGCACTCGCCCTCGGCCCTGGCGATGTCGGTGGCGCGGCCGTATTGCGCCTCGCACGCGCCGAAGAAGCGCTGGATCACCAGCCGCGTCTTCTCGGGTCCCGGTTGCGCGCACGAGCCGAGCAGCGCCAGCGGGAGGAGCCAGAGCGCTCTCATCGTCCCGCCGCTCCCGCCACCGCCTGGACGACGTACTTCTGGAAGAACAGGTAGACGATCAGCATCGGCGCGCCCGCGAACACCGCCTGTGCCATCAGGAAGCCCAGCCCTTCGGTCTGCGCGAAATTCATTTGGGTGGAGGCGATCCCCACGGTGAGCGTGAACATGTCCTTGTTGGTCGCCGAGATCAGCGGCCACCAATAGTCGTTCCAACCGTGGAGGAAGGTGAAGATGCCGAGCGTCGCCTGCGCGGGGATCGTCAGCGGCAGCAGCAGCTTCCAGAAGATGCGCAGGCGCGACGCGCCGTCGAGCAGCGCTGCCTCGTCGATCTCCTTGGGGATCGCGCGGAAATACTGCGTCATCAGGAACACGCCGAAGGGCGCCGAGAGGCCCGGAAGGATCAGGGCAGGGTAGGTGTTGTGCATGCCGGCGAGGCTGAACATCTGGTGCCGCGCGATGATCACGGCCTGCTCGGGCACCGCCAGCCCGAGCAGCACTATCACGAACAGCAGGTTGCGCCCTGGAAACTCGAGGCGCGCGAACCCGTATCCTGCGAGCGATGCCAGTGCGAGCACGCCCGCGGTCATCCCCAGCGAGACGATCACGCTGTTGACGATCCAGCGGAACACGTCGCCGTTGCCGAACAGGTTGCGGTAGTTCTCCAGCGTGTAGCGGCCGTTGAACACCGATGCCGTGTCGGCCATCAGCTCCGAATTGGCCTTGAGCGAGAGCGCGAGCACCCACAGCAGCGGCACCAGCATCAGCACCGCGGCGAGCACTACGAGCGCGATGGCAAGGCGGCTCCGCGTCATGCCGCGTACTTCCGCGCCGAGATGCGATACTGGATCATCGCCGCGATCAGGATCATCGCGAACAGCACCTGCGCCGCCGCGGCCGCATAGCCCAGCTCCCACTGCCGCCAGCCGGTCTCGTAGATGAAGAGCACGATCGGACGCGTGGCGTTGTTGGGTCCGCCGAGCGTCATCAGCTGCGCCTGGCCGAACAGCTGGAACTGCAGGATCACCTCGATGATGATCACCAGGAAGAAGGTTCGCCGGATCGCGGGCAGGGTGATCCGCGTGAGCGTGGTCCAGCGCGCGGCATTGTCGAGCGCCGCTGCCTCGTAAAGATCGCGCGGCACCTGCTGGAGCGCGGCGAGGAACAGCACCATCGGAAGCCCGATGCACCACCAGATCGTGGTGATAGCGATCGCCGGCATCGCCAGATTCTGATTGTTGAGAAAGGCGATCGGCGTCTTGCCCAGCGCCTCGGCAGTCACGCCCAGCAGCCCGCCGTCGGGCAGAAAGACCAGCCGCCAGACGAGCGTCACCACCGTCACCGAAAGCACCGTCGATGCGAAGAAGATCGTTCGCAGCACCGCCGCCCAGCGCTCCTGCCGGTTGAGCACTAGCGCCAGTGCGAGGCCGGCGAGCGTGAGCGCGGGGACGGTGAGCAGCACGAAATAGAAGGTGTTGCCCACGGTCTGGAGGAAGAAGGGATCGCGAATAAGTCGGACAAAATTACGGAGACCGACCCAGGCCTCGGTCCCGAACAGATCGCTCTTGGTGGTGGAGAGCCACATGCCCCAGGCCAGGGGCACCACAAGCATCACCACGAAGACGGCGAGATAGGGTGCCACGAACCAGAGGTTGCTCCACGCGCCCGCGCGCCGGGCGCGGAGCAGTCGCGCGCCGGAGCCAAGCGCAGGCGTGGCGGCAGCGACCGTCGCCATCAAGCGGCCTCGCGCGCATGGTGGCCGAGGCCCTGCGCATCGAACAAATGCGCCGAGCGCCCGTCGATCGCGAGCCCCACACGCTCGCCCGCGCGCACCGCCGAGAAGCCCGAATCCTCGGCGACCAGCCGCGATCCGTCCCCCAGCGATACGTGCACCAGTGTCCGCTCGCCGAGCCGCTCGACGACTTCGGCAACGCCCTGCGCCGTTGCGCCCTCGGGCGCCGCGATCCGCACGCATTCGGCGCGCAGCCCCAGCGTCAGCGTCTCGGCGCGCGGCAGCGCGGCGGCGGAAACCGCGGTGTCGAGCTCGGCGCCGTCGCCCAGCTGCACGCGCGCCCGGCCCTCGGTGCCCTCGCTGACCGCAACCGGCAGCAGGTTGATCCGCGGCGATCCCACAAAGGTCGCGACGAATTCGGTGCGCGGACGGCGATAGATTTCCATCGGCGTGCCGACCTGCTCGATCCCGCCCTTGTTGAGCACCACGATCCGGTCGGCGAGCGTCATCGCCTCGACCTGATCGTGGGTCACGAAGATCATCGTCGTGCCCAGACGGCGATGGAGCTGGGCAAGCTCGACTCGCGTGCGTCCGCGCAGCGCCGCGTCGAGGTTCGACAGCGGCTCGTCGAGCAGGAACACCTCGGGCTGCTTGACGATCGCGCGTGCGATCGCAACGCGCTGGCGCTGTCCGCCCGAAAGCTGACCAGGCTTGCGATCGATCAGCGCCTCGATCTCGAGGCTGGCGGCGGCGGCGGCGATCCGCCCGACGATCTCGTCCGCGGGCACGCGCGCATTGCGCAGCCCGAACGCCATGTTCTCGCGCACGCTCATGTGCGGATAGAGCGCATAATGCTGGAAAACCATCGCGACGCCGCGCTCGCCCGGAGGGAGCGTATCGACGCGGCGCTCACCGATGCGAATCTCACCGGAGTCTACCGCCTCCAGCCCCGCGATCATCCGCAGCAGCGTGGACTTGCCGCAGCCCGAAGGGCCGAGGAAGACGATGAACTCGCCCGGCGCAACAGCGAGCGAGAGCCGATCGACCACGCTCTGCGCGCCATAGGCCTTGCTGACTTCCGCCAGCGTCACACCCGACACTCGCATCCTCCCTAGTGTAATTGTCTGATGATTTGCGGGGAAGGCGCGGCGATGTCAACCGTCGAACGGGAACCTAGCCGATATGCAGATGTTGAGAACCGGTCCGTCCAGGAGAAGGACATATGGAGCTGCAGAGGATCTATGCCTCCTTGCTCGTCGCGGACCTCGCGTCGGCCGAGGGCTGGTACACCAAACTGCTCGGCCGCACGCCGGATCATCGACCGATGGACACGTTGCTCCATTGGGAGCTGTTCGATCAGGGCGGGCTGATGCTCTCCACCAGCGAAGAGATCGCCGCCCGGGGCGTGCTGTTCCTCTACGTCGCCGATCTCGCGGCCGAGCGCAGTCGGCTGGAGAACCTAGGGATCACGCTCGGCGGCGACAATGTGGGCGACTATTCGACGCTGGCGCAGGTGCGCGATCCCGACGGCAACCTGATCACGTTGGCATCACCGCCCTCGCGGCCCTTTCCACCTGCCTGACTGCGTCGCCCGCCACAGCCTCGCCGACTAGGATCAGCGTCGGCTTGTCTTCCGCGACTGCCTTCACCGCGATCGGCAGGAGATCGAGCCGGGTACGGAACAGTCGCTCGCTCGGCAGGCTCACGTCGCACGCGACGAGCACCGGCGTGGCTGGATCGAGCCCGGCGGCAGTCAGTTCGCGGCTGATCTCGCCCGCGGCCGAGCGACCCATATAGAAGGCGGTGGTAGCGCCCGTGTCGGCCAGCCGCCCCCAGTCGAGTCCGAGCGGTTCGCCTGCCTGGACGTGCGCGGTGACAAACTGGACGCGCCGGCCCAGGCCGCGCAGCGAGAGCGACACGCCCGCCGAAGCCGCTGCTGCGCTTGCTGCGGTGATGCCCGGGCAGATGCGCGCCGTCACGCCCACCTCGGCAAGCGCCGCGACTTCCTCCATCGATCGCGCGAACACTGCAGGGTCGCCGCCCTTCAACCGCACGACCCGCTCGCTGTCTAGCGCCGCCTCGACCAGCAGATCGTTGATCGAGCGCTGGTCCTTCGAATGCCGGCCCGAGCGCTTGCCGACGGCGACCATGCGAACATGCGGCGGGATCAGCGCGAGCACGCCGGGACCCACCAGCGCGTCATAGAAGACCACGCTCGCGGCGCGCATCAGTCGCTCGGCCTTGCGCGTGAGCAGCTCGGGGTCGCCGGGGCCGGCGCCCACCAGCCACACGTCGCCGGGGCGGAAGTCTTCATCCTGCATGCGCCGCGCTCCTGTTTTCCTCGATGATCCGGCGAATCGCCGGCCGGCACGATCCGCAGTTGGTGCCTGCCGAAAGCGCCGTGCCCACTGCCTCGACGCTGGTGAGCTGCTGGCTGGCGATCGCGCCGACGATCGTCTTGAGCCCCACGTCGAAGCACAGGCAAACGATCGGGCCGCGGTCCTCGCGCGCGCCCGGCGGGGCTCCGGCGAGCAGCGCCGGGCCGGCGGCTTCGCCGAGCTGCGCGATCAGCCAGTCGCGCGACGGCAGCAGGCCGGATTTCGCGACGAACAGCGTCGCGGCGAGCTTGCCGTCGCGCAGGATCGCGATCCGCCGCGATCCGCGCGAACGGTCGATCGCTTCGATCCGCTCGCCCTTGGGCAGCACGGCCTCCAGCCCCTCGGCCGCGCCGTTGCCCGCGAGCTCGTAGAGCGTACCGCCGGCCACCGCCACGCGCACCGCCCACAGGCAGTCGGGCCGTGCGATCTCATCGGCCGCGAGCAGGAAGCCGTGCCATTCGACCGACACCGGCGCGATCGCTGCGGGAGTCGATTTGAACCCCGGCTGGCCCGAATGCGGATCGGTGAGCGGGCGGGGGAGGAGGCCGGTGCGCCCGCCGGTCGCCTGTCGGTCGGTCCAGTGGATAGGGGTGAAGATCTCGCCGCGGCGCTGCCCATCGCTCGCCGATACGCGGAACAGGCTTTCCCCCTGCGGCGTCGAAACGCGCGCCAGCCCGCCATCGGCGAGGCCGAGTGCCTCCACATCCGCGGGGTGGACCTCGACCAGAGGCTCCTCGCGATGCCGCGCCAATTTGGGGCTGAGACCCGTGCGCGTCATCGTGTGCCACTGGTCGCGATAACGGCCCGTGTTGAGCGTCAACGGCCATCTGGCGAGCGGCGCCTGCAGCTCCATCTGCCGCACCGGCACCAGCCGCGCCTTGCCGCTCGGCGTCGGGAAACGCCCGTCGGCGAAAGCCTCACCGCCCCAGCGGAAGGGTTCGAGCGCTTCGTAATCCTGATTGCCGATCGCGACCTTGCCGGCGAGGTCGAACAGGCGCGCGCCGCCGTTCTGATAGGTCGATAGCCGGGCATGTTCGCGGAAGATGTCGGCAGGCCGGTCATAGGCGAAGGCCGTGCGCCAGCCCATCCGGCGGGCGACTTCCTTGACGATCCACCAGTCGGGCTTCGCGTCTCCCGGCGCGGCGAAGATCGGCCGCTGGCGGCTCACCCGCCGCTCCGAATTGGTGACGGTTCCGTCCTTCTCGCCCCAGGCGGCGGCAGGCAGCCGCACATGCGCGAAGCGGCCGCTGTCTGTGTCCTCCATCACGTCGGACACGACCACGAAGGGGCAGGCGGCAAGCGCCTCGCGCACGCGCCCCGCGTCGGGCATCGAAACCGCGGGATTGGTGGCCATCACCCACAGAGCCTTGATCCGGCCTTCGCCGACTGCGCGGAACAAATCGACAGCCTTGAGCCCCGGCTTGCACGCCATTTCCGGCGCTGCCCAGAAGCGGCCGACGCGCGCGACATTGTCGGGTGCGAAATCCATGTGCGCGGCGAGTGTGGAGGCGAGCCCACCCACTTCGCGCCCGCCCATCGCATTGGGCTGGCCGGTGATCGAGAAGGGCGCCGCGCCCGGCCGGCCGATGCGGCCGGTGGCGAGGTGCACGTTGACGATCGCATTGACCTGATCGGTGCCGCGCAGCGCCTGGTTCACCCCCTGGCTGAACAGAGTGACGGTGCGCGGATGCGCCGCGAACAGCTCGAAGAAACGCCTGAGATCGGCGGGCGCAACATCGCAGCTGCGCGCCACCGACCACAGGTCGCTTCCCTCTCCAACCTTGTCCCAGAAATCCTCGGGCACCTCGACGCTGTGCGCGAGATAATGCTCGTCGATGAGGCCGTTGGTGCGGCAGTGCGCGAGGAGACCGTTCATCAACGCCACGTCGCTGCCCGGCCGGATCGCGAGGTGCAGGTCGGCATCCTCGCAGGTTTCGGTGCGGCGCGGGTCGATCACCACCAGCCTGGTGCCGCGGGCGGCGCGGGCGGCCTGGATGCGCTGATAGACGATCGGGTGGCACCAGGCGGTGTTCGATCCGACGAGCACGATCAGGTCCGCCGCATCGAGGTCGTCGTAGCTCGCCGGCACCACGTCCTCGCCGAACGCGCGCATGTGCCCGGCGACCGCGCTCGACATGCACAGCCGCGAATTGGTGTCGATGTTCGCCGATCCGATGAAGCCCTTCATCAGCTTGTTGGCGACGTAATAGTCCTCGGTCAGCAGCTGGCCCGATACATAGAAGGCGACGCTGTCGGGGCCGTAAGTGGCGATCGTGTCGCGGAAGCGCTTCGCCACCAGGTCGAGTGCCTTGTCCCAGCTCGCGCGCTTCCTGCCGATCATGGGGTGCAGGAGGCGCCCCTGGAGCCCGACCGTCTCGCCCAGATGCGTGCCCTTGGAGCAGAGCCGCCCGCGGTTGGCCGGATGCTCGGGGTCGCCCTTGATCTCGACCGTACGTTCGCCGGTGCGCGTCGCCACGATCCCGCAGCCCACGCCGCAATAGGCGCAGGTGGTGCGCACCGGTGGGCTGGGGATCGGCGACATGCCGCTCAGGCCGCGATCTTGCGGACGTTGTCGTCGGTCGGCGGAGTGAGCACCGCGTTCCGCTTGGGCGCAGTGCGGGCGTGCGTCGCGTAGAGCATCAGCCCGGTGAAGCTGAGGCCGCCGACCAGATTGCCGAGCACGGTCGGGATCTCGTTCCACCAGAGATAGTCACCGACCGAGAATTCGCCGCCCAGCATCAGCGCCGAAGGGAACAGGAACATGTTCACGATCGAATGTTCGAAGACCATGTAGAAGAACAGCATGATCGGCATCCACATCGCGAGCACCTTGCCTGTGACGCTGCGCGAGAGCATCGCGCCGATCACTCCGGTCGAGACCATCCAGTTGCACAGCATCCCGCGCACGAAGATCGTCAGCCAGCCGGCGACGCCGTATTCGGCGTAACCCAGCGTGCGATCGACGCCGATGCCGGCGATCTTCTTGCCCACCACGCTCGGCTCGATCGAGAAGCCGTAGGTGAAATAGACCGCCATCAGGAACGCGACGACGAGCGCGCCGCCGAAATTGCCCAGGAACACCAGCCCCCAGTTGCGCAGCACGCCCTTGAGCGTGACGCCGGGGCGCTTGTCGAGCCATGCGAGCGGGGTCAGCACGAACACGCCGGTGAGCAGATCGTAGCCCAGCAGGTAGAGCATGCAGAAGCCCACCGGGAACAGGATCGCGCCCGCGAGCGGCTGCCCGGTCTGGACGTTGATCGTGATCGCGAACACCGCCGCGAGCGCCAGCGTGGCGCCGGCCATGAAGGCGCGGATCAGCGTGTCGCGCGTCGACATGAAGACCTTGGCTTCGCCCGCGTCGATGGCGTTCTTCACGAATTCGGCCGGTTGCAGATAGTCCATGTGAATTCCCCTGTTGGCGGGCGGATCAGGCCGCGAGGCTGGCGAGCGCTTCCCTGCGCGCGATGAGGATGCGGCCGCCGTCGACCTTGACCGGGATCACCGGCGTGCAGCCACGGTCCTCGCCCAGCGCTTCGCCGGTGATCAGCGAGATGCGCCAGTTGTGCAGAGGACAGGTCACGCTCGTGCCGTGGATGATCCCCTGGCTCAGCGGCCCGTGCTTGTGCGGGCACTTGTTGACCAGCGCGTAGACGTTGCCGTTGGCGGTGCGGAAGATCGCGATCTCCTCCCCCCCCTGCACCGGCAGCGTGCGCGCTCCCGTGGCGGGAAGCTGGTCCACCGGCCCCACGTCGAGCCATTCTCCAACGATGCTCATGCGTCTGCTCCCACGATGGCGAAGGGCCGGATTTCGGCGATGTGCTTGTGCAGATGCGCGTCAGCGCCGGCGGCGCGCTCGGCCCAGGGGTCTTCCTGGCTGAACGTCTGCGAGTGGAGGAAGCGCACGGCGAGCGCGTCGCGGCCCTCGGCATCGTCGACGATCCGCGACTTGACGTACTCGACGCCGACACGCTCGATCCACGGTGCGGTGCGCTCCAGATAGCGCGCCTCCTCGCGGTAGAGCTGGATGAAGGCCGCGCAATAGTGCAGCGCCTCCTCCTCGGTGGCCACCTTGCACAGCAGGTCGGTGGCGCGGACGTGGATGCCGCCGTTGCCGCCGACATGGAGCTCGTACCCCGAGTCCACGCACACCACGCCGAAGTCCTTGATCGTCGCCTCGGCGCAGTTGCGCGGGCAGCCGCTCACGGCGATCTTGAACTTGTGGGGCATCCAGCTGCCCCAGGTCATCCGCTCGGTCTTGACCCCCAGCCCGGTCGAATCCTGCGTGCCGAAGCGGCACCATTCGGATCCGACGCAGGTCTTCACCGTGCGCAGCGACTTGCCATAGGCATGGCCCGAAACCATCCCGGCGGCGTTGAGATCGGCCCACACCGCGGGCAGATCCTCCTTCTTGATCCCGAAGATGTCGAGCCGCTGCCCGCCGGTCACCTTGACCATCGGCGCATCATATTTCTCGACCACGTCGGCGATCGCGCGCAGCTCGCGCGGATTGGTGATCCCGCCCCACATCCGCGGCACCACCGAATAGGTGCCGTCCTTCTGGATGTTCGCGTGCATCCGCTCGTTGACGAAGCGGCTCTGCTCGTCGTCCTTGTACTCGCCCGGCAGCGCACACAGCAGATAATAGTTGAGCGCCGGCCGGCACGAGGAGCAGCCGTCGGGGGTGGACCAGTGGAGCTTGTGCATCACCTCGGGGATCGAGCGCATGCCCTGCGCGACGATCTCACGGCGTACGTCGTCGTGGCCGAAGCTCGTGCATTTGCACATCGTCTTCGGACCCGCCTGGACCTGATCGCCCAGCGTCAGCGCCAGCAGGGTCTCGACCAGGCCGGTGCACGACCCGCAGCTCGCCGAGGCCTTGCAGGTGCCGCGCACCGCATCGAGGCTGCACGCGCCTGCGTTGATCGAGGCGACCACCTGCCCCTTGCTGACGCCGTTGCAGCCGCAGATCTCGGCATCGTCCGAGAGCGCCGCAACGGCCGCCTTAGGGTCCGCCTGCCCACCTCCGGAGGCATAGGCCTGGCCGAAGATAAGCAGGTCGCGCAGCTCGGAAACGTCCTCCTGCTTCCTGAGCAGGTCGAAATACCAGCTGCCATCCGCGGTATCGCCGTAGAGCACCGCGCCGACGATGCGGTCGTCCTTGACCACCACGCGCTTGTAGATGCCGCGCGAGGCGTCGCGCAGCACGATATCCTCGGCCCCGTCGCCGCCCGAGAAGTCGCCTGCCGAGAAGACGTCGATCCCCGATACCTTGAGCTTGGTCGAGGTGACCGAACCCTTGTAGCCGCTGTGTTTCTCGACCAGCCCGTCGGCGAGCGCGCGGCACATCTCCCACAGCGGTGCGACCAGTCCATATACCTGTCCGTCGTGCTCGACGCATTCGCCCACCGCGAGCACGTCCGGATCGCTGGTGACCATGTGGTCGTCGACCTTGATCCCGCGCCCCACTTCGACGCCAGCCGCGCGCGCCAGCGCGGTGCTGGGGCGGATGCCCACTGCCATCACCACCAGGCTCGCGGGAATCTCACGTCCGTCCTTGAGCCGTACGCCCTCGACTTCGGTCGTCCCGATGATCTCGGCGGTGTCGGCGCCGGTCAGCACGGTCTGCCCGCGTGCCTCGAGCTCCTGCTTGAGCAGCCAGCCTGCGGCCTCGTCGAGCTGACGCTCCATCAGCGTCGGCATCAGGTGAAGCACGGTCACCTTCATGCCGCGCAGCGTCAGCCCGTGTGCCGCTTCGAGCCCCAGCAGCCCGCCGCCGATCACCACGGCATCGCCCCCTTTCGCCGCCGCCGCGAGCATCGCGTCCACGTCGTTCATGTCGCGGAAGCTGATCACGCCGGGCAGGTCCTTGCCCGGCACCGGGATGATGAAGGGATCGGAGCCGGTGGCGATCAGCAGCTTGTCGTAGCCGACGCTGCGGCCGCTGCGCGCCGTGACCGTCTTGCCAGCACGGTCGATCGCCACCACGGGATCGCTGGCAACCAGCGTAATGCCGTTGTCGTCGTACCAGTCGCGGCCGTTGATCACGATCTCGTCGAAGCTCTTCTCGCCCGCGAGCACGGGGGAGAGCATGATCCGGTTGTAATTCACGTAAGGCTCGGCGCCGAAGATCGTCACGCGGTAGCGGTTCGGATCGCGCGCGAGGAGCTCCTCCACCGCCCGGCACCCGGCCATGCCATTGCCGATCACCACAAGGTGCGGACGCGGATCGGCGGCGGGCTCGCGGCCCGCCGCTTCCTCTCCGATCGTGCCAGCCTGGAAATTCATGTCTCAGCTCCAGAACGCAAAAAGGCCGCCATGCGGGCTGCTGGAGAGTTCCAGCGCCTGCATGGCGGCCTTGCCAATTCACCCTGACCGGCGGACTGCCGATCGATGCACCGCCGTTTCCCGACCTTGGGAGCGGCAGCTATGTCCCGTTCGGGCGACCTTGCCCGATCGCCCGCATGATGCTGATTCGCGGCCCTGGGTTCAAGTGTGTTTTTTGCAACGCAGCATCACGCGCCAATTCAGAGGGCCCAATCCAATTGCAGCCACAGCTTTCGCGTGTCCGTGGCGAAGCTCTCGGCCCAATAGTCCGCATAGCGGACCGACAGCGTCGTTCGCCCCAGCTTCCCGCTCGCCAGCAGATTTAGCTCGTCGCCATAGCGCCGCACCGCTCGATCGCTTTCGAAGCGATGATATGCCGCCTGCAAGATCACGGCCTTGAACGGTCCTGCTGCCTTCCAGCCATAGCCGATGCTGCCATAGAGATCGCGCACGCCGTCGGGCGGGGTGGTGGTGAACTTGTCGGCCCAGCCCTGGAACTTGAACACCGAACCCAAGGGAGTCTGGAACGACGTGAGTGCGGTGCCGCGATCCGCGCCGAGCACTTCCCAGCCTGCGCCGATCTTCGCACCGGCCACCTCCAGCCCGGCATCGAGCAGATAATAGTCGGCGCGATAGTCGTTGGGGTTGCGCCCATATTCGGCCTGGCGCGCATAGCTCGCCTGGTAGCTGAGCTTGACCCGCGGCGCGAGCGGCTGGCTTCCCGCGAGCCGCACGCCATAGGTCTGGCTCGACAGCCGATAGCCCTGCACTGCGGCTTCGTCCTGATCGATCAGATAGGCGAAGCCGCTGAGCGTGCCGATCGGGCTGGCATAGCTCAGGTTCGCGAAGACATTGTCGCCGCCCACGGCCTGCTGGCGCGCCCCACCGCCCTCGACGCCCCAGATGGTGCGTACGCTCCAGGCATAGCTGACATCGGCCTTGAGGCCGGGGAGGGGAGTCACTTCGGCGCGCACTGCATCGAACGTCTGGGCATTTTGCCGGATCGCCGCGTTTCCGATGAAGCGCTCATCATCGAGCATGATCGGCTGGCGCCCTGCGGTGAAGGCGAAGCCGCGGTCCTTGTACTGGAGCTGGGCGCGGTAGAGCGCGATATTCTCGGGGTCCGCGATCAGCGGACGAGTCGGGGCGCCGTGAAGCCCGTCATAATAGTCGTCGGCTATCGCCATGTTTCCCTGGACGACGGCGAGCGCGCTCCATCCGCCGCTCTTCGCCTCCACCCCCGCCCGGACCCGCAGCGTCACCGCATCGGCTTGCTCGGGCAGGTCCTGCTGGTCGACATGCTCGTGGCGCAGCCGCGCCTCGACCACCGGCTTAAGCTCCTGCGCGCAGGCCGGCGCCGCGACGGCCAGCGCGGCCACCGATCCCAACAACAAACGCATGCGATCATCCCCCAATGGACGGCAGGCGGCAGCGCAGCCGCCCGCCGCATAATCTCAGATCCGGGCGCCCGATGCCGCGCCCCAGCCGGCACGCCACTTGCCCTTGACCCAACTGAGCCCGGCCAGCGCGACCAGCGCAAGCCCGGCGAAGATCAGGAAGCCCGGCTGGTAGCTGCCGCTCAGCTGCTTTGCGAAGCCGAGCGATGAAGCGAGGTAGAAGCCCCCTACGCCACCGGCCATGCCCACCAGCCCGGTCATCACGCCGATCTCTGCGCGGAAGCGCTGCGGCACCAGCTGGAACACCGCGCCGTTGCCCACGCCCAGCGCGAGCATCGCGGCGACGAAGGTGGCGAGCGCGATGCCGACGCTCGGCGCGGCGCTCACGCCGGCGAGCGCCAGCGCGGCGACGACGAACACTACGCTCAGCGCCTTCACGCCGCCGATCGAGTCTGCGAGCGCCCCGCCCAGGGGGCGGATCAGCGATCCCGCGAACACGCAGGCCGCGGTGGCGTAACCGGCCATCACCGGGGTGAGCCCGAACTGATCGGTGAAGTAGATCGGCAGCGAAGCCGCGAGACCGACGAACCCGCCGAAGGTGACGCCGTAGAAGCCCATCAGCCACCAGGCGTCGGCAGTCTTGAGCGGCTGGAGATAGGCGATCAGCGATTTCGGCGCGGGCGCGTTGGGAGCGTCCTTCGCCATGATCAGATAGGCCACGAAAACGATCGTGAGCGGGATGCAGGCAAGCCCCAGCACCGCGTTCCAGCCGAAGATCTTGGCCAGGCCGGGGGCGAACAGCGCAGCGAGCACCGTTCCCGAATTGCCCATGCCGGCCAGCCCCATCGCCTTGCCCTGGTGTTCGGGCGGATACCAGCGGCTGGCGAGCGGAAGCGCGATCGCGAAGCTGGCGCCTGCGAAGCCGAGCACTACGCCCAGCGCGAGCGTGCCGGCGAAGCTGTTCACACCCATCATCCAGGCCGTGAACAGGCCGACGATCACGATCACCTGGCTGATTGCGCCCGAGAGCTTGGGGCCGATCCGGTCGACAAGCAGGCCGTTGACCACGCGCAGAACCGCGCCTGCCAGCGTCGGCGTCGCCACCATCAGCCCCTTTTGCGCGGCGGTGAGATTGAGCGCCTTGGCGATATCGGGCGCGAGCGGCCCGAGCAGCACCCACACCATGAAGGCCAGGTCGAAATAGAGAAAGGCGGCGATCAGCGTGGGCCGATGCCCCGCCTGCCAGAAGCTCGACTTGCGCGCCGGTACCGGATCCACGTCCGCGCCGCCGCCCATGTAGTCGAAGCCTTCGCGCATCAGTTCTGCAATCTTCATCGCTCGAACTCCCCTGTGCCCTGTGGGCACTAAAAATGGCCTGTGCCGCGGGGGCACCCAAAAACCTGTGCCGCGCAGGCACGAAAAAAAGCCGCCTCCGGCCTCCCGCACTGCAGGGACCGGACAGCGGCTTTGCTGATGATCTGGAGGAAGCCCGCCCCGGCGCTGGGATGGCCTTCCATGGACGCGCAGCGTCGCGCGTTATTTCAAAGCTTCACCAACTGGAAACATTTCGCAAGTGCAAAAAATTCACTCGGGAGCGTGTGCAAGTGCAGCAAGATAGCCGTGGATATCGTCGGGATCGAACACCGCGCCGTCGAAGAAACGGTCGGGGCCGAGCGTGAGCGCGCCCTGGTGCGCTCCGACGGGAAGGGGAGCGGTCAGCGCGCCCTCGACCTTCATGCTCGCGCCCGGCATCGCCAGGCCGGAAGCGCCGAGCGCGCGCCGATAGACATCGGGGCGGAACACCTCGCCCGCCAGTCGTTCGTTGGACGGGTCGGGCTCGACCATTCCCCAGCGGACGAGCTGCGAATAGATCCACAGCGCCTGGCTGCGCCACGGGAAGCCCGCTGCCTCGCGGTGGAAGAGCAGGAAATCGGGGATGTCGACCGGGGCGTCACCCTGGCGCAGCACCATCCTGCCGCCGAGCGCGGAGAGGATCCATTCGGCGGGTTGGCCGACATGCTCGGGCCGTTCGAGCAGCGCCGCAAGTTCCTCGTGGTTGGCGGGATCGTCGCACCAGGCGGCCGCGTGGGAGAGCGCGACGAGCAGCCGGTCTACCGTTTCGGCATTCGCCTCCATCCAGTCGGTGCGCATCGCCAGCACCTTCTCGACTCCGCGCCGCCAGATGTCGACTCCGGTGGCGATGATCTCGCCCAGCCCCTCGGCGATCGCCACGCTGTTCCACGGCTCGCCCGCGATGAAGCCGTCGATCTCGCCGAGCCGCAGCGCCTCCACCATCAGCGAGGGCGGCAGCACGCGCAGGTGGATGTCGCGGTCGGGGTCGATCCCGGCATAGCCGAGCCAGTAGCGCAGCATCAGCGCGTGGCTGGAGAAGCGGTGGACGACGCCGATCACCGGCTTGCGGCGATAGAGGCCGATCGCATTGGCGAAATCGTGCGCGGTGGCGACCGGATCGTGGACGCGGGTGGCGGGCTCGGGATCGAGCGCGGCGGCGAACTCGGTCGCCATTACCAGCGCGTTGCCGTTGACGTTGAGCTTGAACGGAGCGGAGAGGGCGGTGCGCTGCTGGCTCAGCCCCAGGCTCACTGCGATCGCGAGCGGTGCGAGCATGTGCGCGGCCTGCACCTGGCCGTAGAGCAGCCGGTCGCGCAGCGTCGCCCAGCTGGTGGTGCGCACCAGCCGAAGATCGATGTCCTGCGCCTCGGCGAAACCCTTGGCGCGCGCGACGATCAGCGGTGCGCTGTCGGTCAGGGGCAGGAAGGCGACAGCAAGTGAAGTCATGGCTGGCCTCCCAGCAGGCTATGGGCCGTGATCAGCGCCTCGGCCACTTCGACGATGCGCTTGTTCTGGCGCATCGCGCTCGAACGGAGCAGGGCGTAGGCGTCGGGTTCGGCGAGGCCGCGAGTCTGCATCAGGATCGCCTTGGCCTTGTCGATCGTCTTGCGGTCCGCCAGCGCGGTGCGTGCCTCTTCGAGCTCGGCCTGCATGCGGGCGAAGGCGTTGAAGCGGCGGATCGCGAGGTCGAGGATCGGCTTGACCCGGTCCTTGCGCAGCCCGTCGACGACATAGGCGGAGACGCCGGCGTCGATCGCTGCGCCGATCATGGCGTCGTCGGACTGGTCGACGAACATCGCGATCGGGCGGGCGAGCGCCCGGCTGACGGTCAGCATTTCCTCCAGCGTGTCGCGGCTGGGGCTTCCGAGGTCCATCAGCACCACATCGGGTGCCATCCGCTCGATCTTGGCAACGAACGCGCCGCGCGGGGGCACGAGGTGAATATCCTCATACCCCGCCTCGCGCAGCCCTTCCTCCAGCACCGTGGCGCGGAGGCCGCTGTCGTCGACGATCACGATTCGCACGGCCCGCTTCCCCTAGGTCGGGGCCTCATGCAGGCGGGATGGGCCGCCGGTCAACCAGCGGCCTGCATCCTCAGCTCGCCGGGGGCTGCTGCCATCCCCCGCCGAGGGCGAGAAAGAGCGTGACTGTAGCCTCCGAGAATGCCGCCTGCGCCTGCGCCAGCAGCGTTTCCGAGGCTGCGCGTGAGCGTTCGGCGTCGAGAACGATCTGGAAGCTCTCCGCACCCTGCTGGTAGCGCAGCCGGGCGATGCGCGCGCCTTCCGCGCTCTGGTCGCGTGCCCGGCGCAGCGTGGCGACTCGGGTGCCCTGGGCGACATAGTTGGAGAGCGCGGTCTCGGTGTCGCGCAGCGCGCTGAGCCAGGTGCCGTCGAACTCGGCGAGTGCGGCATCTGCGCCGGCCTCCGCCTGGGCGATGCGTGCGCGGGCTACGGCGATGTTGGGGAAGCTCCACGAGATCAGCGGTCCGATGCTGAAGCGCAGGCTGGAATCCGAGAACAGATCGTTCGGCGACAGCGCGGTCGAGCCGATCGAACCGCCGATGCTGATGTTCGGATAGAGCTCTGCCGTGGCGACGCCGATTCGTGCGGTGGCCGCGGCGAGGCGGCGCTCGGCAGCGCGCACGTCGGCGCGGCGTGCGAGCAGGCTGGCGCCGTCGCCGACGGGGATGGCCGATGCGACCGTGGGCGTCGTTTCGCAGGACGCCACGTCGGCGGGGAATTCCGTCGGCGGCTTGCCGGTGAGCACCGCGAGACGGAACAGCGCGGCCTTGCGCGCAGCCTCGAAACTGGGGACCTCGGCGCGGGTCTGCTCGAGCTGCGCGGCCGCGCGGCTGGTGTCGAGCCCGGTGCCACGTCCGCCCGTCTCCAGCCGGCGCGTGAGATCGAACGTCTCTTCCTGCAGCCGCAGCGATTCACGCGCGACCGAGAGCTGTCGTCCGGCGGCGCACGCGTCCGAATAGGCGCGGATCGTCTCGGCGACCACCGTCACGCGGGTGAGGTCATAGGTCGCCTGGGTCGCTTCGAGATCGGCGCGGCCGGCCTGGATCGCGCGGGCGATCCGCCCGAACAGATCGACCTGATAGCCGAGGTCGAAGCCGACATCGTAGCTGTCCGTCTCGAATCCCTGCGCCTGGCCGAATGTCGCGCCGGGTGTGCGGGCATAGGTGCCTTGGGCGTTGACGGTGGTGCTGGGCAATCGGGCCGAGCGCGTCTCGCGCAGCACCGCGCGGGCCTGTCGCAGGTTCGCGGCAGCGACGCGAAGGTCGGTATTGGCCGCCAGCGCTTCCTGCACCAGGCGATCGACGATCGGCTCGTCGAACAGCCGCCACCAGTCGGCAGGCGGCTCGGCAGGGACGAAGCCGGGAGCCGAGGCACCCGAGAAGGGAACCTGCGCCGGTTGCTTGGGTGCGGGCGATACATAGTCGGGGCCGACCATGCAGCCCGAAAGGGCGAGCCCGGCGAGGGCGACTAGACCGCGTTTCATCAAGCTTCTCCCGCGCCAGCCGGTGCCGCCGCTGCGGGGGGCGCTTCGGGCTCGGCGCGCTTGCGGCTCAGGCGTTCGCCGAGGCCGCGCATCAGGACATAGAAGATCGGCGTGAAGATCAGGCCGAAGAAGGTGACGCCGACCATGCCGAACGACACCGCGGTGCCCAGCGACTGGCGCATCTCCTGGCCCGGACCGGTCGCGATCGCGAGCGGGATAACGCCGAAGATGAAGGCGAAGCTGGTCATCAGGATCGGACGCAGGCGCGAGCGCGCGGCGTGGACCGCGGCGTCGAACCGGTTCATCCCTTCCTCTTCGCCCTGCTTGGCGAACTCGACGATCAGAATCGCGTTCTTCGCCGCGAGCGCGATGAGCACGACCAGGCCCACCTGCGTCAGAATGTTGTTGTCCATTCCGCGCAGGGTCACGCCAAGCAGTGCCGCCAGGATGCACATCGGCACGATCAGCACTACCGCCAGCGGCAGCGTGATCGACTCATACTGCGCCGCGAGCACGAGGAACACGAACACCACCGCGAGAACGAAGATCAGCGCCGAGCTACCTCCCGCCTCCTTCTGCTGATAGGCGAGCCCGGTCCACTCGAACGAATAGCCTTGTGGCAGCGTGTTGGCGGCGAGCTGCTCCATCGTGGCGAGCGCATCGCCCGAGGAGACGCCCGGTGCCGCCTGACCCTGTAGTTCTACCGCGGGAAGCAGGTTGTAGCGCACCACGCGCGACGCGCCTGAATCCCGGTGGAAGGTGGCAACCGCGGAGAGCGGCACCATCTCCCCGCTGCTGGAACGTACCTGAAGCCGTCCCACGTCGGCGAGATCGTCGCGCGAGCCGGGCTCGGCCTGCGCCGTCACGCGGAAGGTGCGGCCCAGCAGGTTGAAGTCGTTGACATAGGTCGAGCCGATGTAGGTGCCGATCGCTTCGAACACCTGCCCGGGCTCCACCCCCAGCAGCTGCGCCTTGTCGCGGTCGACGTCGGCACGGATGCGCGGATTCGCGGTGTTGAAGAGCGAGAAGACCTGTTCGACGTTGGGCTGCTGCATTGCCGCGCCCATCATCGCGCCGGTCGCGCCCTCCAGCCCGCGCCAGCCTGCGTTGGCGGAACGATCCTGGATCATCATCACGAAGCCGCTGCCGTTGCCCAGGCCCTGGACCGCAGGCGGGGCGATCATGAAGATGTTCGCGCCTTCGATCTGACCGGCGAGGGCGCCGGTGAGCTGGCCGGCCATCGCCGCCGCCGACTTCTCGGAGCCGCGCTCCTCCCAGTCGGCGAGCTTGAGGAACATCACGCCGGAATTGGACGCCTGGCTGAAGCTGGCGCCGTCGAGACCCGCGAAGGCCGCGCCGTCCACCACGCCGTCCGTCTTGCTGGCGATGTCATATGCCTTGTTCAGGATCTCGCTCGTGCGGTCGAGCGAGGCGCCTGGCGGGAGCTGGACGACGCCGATCAGGAATCCTTGGTCCTGCTCGGGAATGAAGCCCGTGGGGGTGGCGGTGAGCCGCCAGCCGGTGAGCAAGAGCAGGCCGGCGTAGATGACCATCATGATCAGGCCCATCCGCACCACGCGCGAAGTCAGCCGCCCGTAGCGATCGGAGAGCCACTCGAAACCGGCGTTGAACTTCTCGGCGCCGACCCGGACGGGGCGGAGCCAGCGGGGGCCGTGATCGACGTCGTGCTGCTTGTGCGGCTTGAGCAGCAGCGCGGCCATGGCCGGCGAGAGCGTGAGCGACACCAGCAGCGAGATCGCCGAAGCAGCGGCGATCGTCACGGCGAACTGGCGGTAGAAGATGCCCGGGATGCCCGCGACCATCGCGGTAGGGATGAACACCGAGACGAGCACCAGGCCGATCGCGATCAGCGCGCCCGAAACTTCCTTCATCGTTCGGTGCGCGGCCTCGCGCGGGGAGAGCCCCTCGCGCATGTGCTTCTCGACCGCTTCGACCACGACGATCGCGTCGTCGACGACGATGCCCACCGCCAGCACCAGGCCGAACAGCGACAGCGAGTTGATCGAGAAGCCGAGCGCTAGCTGCACCGCGAAGGTGCCGACCAGCGCGATCGGGATGGCGACGATCGGGATCACCGCGGCGCGCCACGTCTGCAGGAAGACGAGCACGACGAGCACGACGAGCACGACCGCTTCGAGCAGCGTGTGCTGCACCGCCTCGACCGAGGCCTGGACGTATTCGGTAGGGTTGTAGGGGATCGACCACTTCATCCCCTGCGGGAAGTCGCGCGACAGCGTCTCCATCTCCGCGAGGACCAGGTCGGCGGCCGAAAGCGAATTAGCCCCGGGTTGCTGGACCACTGCGAGCGCGATGCCGGGATCACCCCCGAACGATCCGCGGATCGAATAATCCTGGCTGCCCAGCTCCACGCGCGCCACGTCGCTCAGACGCGTGATCGCGCCGTTCTGCGGGTCGGATTTGACGGTGATGTTGGAGAATTGCTCGACGGTGCGCAGGCGACCCTGGACGTCCACCGACACTTCGAAAGAAGGGTCGCCGGAACCTGTTGGGGTCTGGCCTAGCGCGCCGCCCGCGACCTGGACGTTCTGCGCCCGCAGCGCGGCGACGATCTCGCTGGAAGTCAGGTTACGCGCAGCGGCGCGGTCCGGATCGATCCAGACGCGCATCGAATAGTTGCCGCCGCCGAACACCTGGATGCTGCCCACGCCTTCGAGGCGCAGCAGGCGATCGCGGATCGTGGTGTTGGCGTAATTGCCCAGATAATCGGTATCGAGGCTTCCATCGGGCGATGTGAGCGCCACGATCATCAGGAAGCCCGATTCCTGCTTGTTCACTGTCACGCCCACCTGGCGGACCTGCTCCGGCAGGCGCGGCTCGGCGAGGCGCACGCGGTTCTGGACGAGCACCTGCGCGGCATCGAGATCGGTGCCGGGCTGGAAGGTGACGGTGATCTGCGCCGCGCTCTGGGTAGAGGACGAGCTCATGTAGAGCATGCCCTCGACGCCGTTGATCTCCTGCTCGAGCGGAGCCGCCACTGTCTCTGCGATCGTCTCCGGAGAGGCGCCCGCATAAGCGGCCTGGACCGCGATCGTGGGCGGCGCGATCTCGGGATATTGCGAGAGCGGCAGCAGCGGATAGCAGAAGGCGCCGATCAGCGTGATGAAGACCGCGATCACGCCCGCGAAGATCGGCCGCTCGATGAAGAAGCTGGAAATATTCATGATCCGGCCCTTCAGCGCCCGTTAGCGGGGAGCGCGGTGGAGGCGGGCAGGGCCGAGCTGCCCGGAGGCGCGGCTGCCGGAGCAGCCTGTGCCTGGATCTTGCCGGGCTGCGGCGTGACCTTCTGGCCCGGGCGCGCGCGCTGGATGCCGCCGATGATCACACGGTCCTCTCGCGTGATGCCGCTGCGGATGACGCGCAGATTGCCGCGGAGAGCGCCGGTCTGCACCGGCTTGGCAGCCACGGTGCCGTCCTTGCCAACCACGAACACGATCTGCCGCGCCGCATCGGCCATCACGGCCGTGTCGGGCACCAGCATCGCGTCATAGGGCTGCGATGCCTCGAGTCGCAGCGAGCCGAACATGCCGGGCTTCAGGAAGCCGCCCGGATTGGGCATGATGGCGCGGGCGCGGATCGTACCGGCGCCTGCATCGATGGCATTGTCGATGAAATCGAGCGTGCCGGCGTGGGTGAAGTCGTTCTCGTCGCTCAGCTTGACTCGCACGGGCGACCCCGCACGCACACCCGAACCTTCACGTTGGTACTTGAGCAGCAGCGCTTCGGATCCCTGGAAGACGAAGTGCAGCGGATCGGTCGAAACGATCGTGGTGAGCACCGTCTGATCGGCGGCAACCGAGTTGCCCGGATCGACGCGCCGCTCGGAGATGCGCCCGCTGATCGGGGCGGTCACGCGCGTGAAGCCAGCGTCGAGCTGGCGCGCGCGCACATTGGCCTGAGCCGCTGCCACCTGCGCCGTGCCGGAACGGAGCGCGGCCTGACGCGACTCGACTTCTTCCTGGCTCGCCGCACGCTGCGAGGCGAGCGACTGCGAGCGCGCAAGCTCGGTACGCGCGTTGGCGAGCGTCGCCTGCGCCTGGGCGAGCTGGGCGCGGGCCTGGGCCAGCGCAGCCTCTGCCGGGCGCGGATCGATCGTGAAGAGGAGCTGGCCCTTGCGAACGAACTCGCCGTCGCGGAAATGCACGCCCTGAAGGTAGCCGGAGGCGCGCGGACGCACCTCGACGTTCTGGATCGCTTCGAAACGGCCGACGAATTCATCCCAATCGACCACCTGCTGCACCAGCGGCTGCGAGACGGTGACGGGCGGCGCGCCCTGCTGGGGCGGACCCGATTCGCCGCCGCCGCACGCCGAAAGCGCAAGTGCGGCTGCCAGGGCCGGAATGACAAGCGTCTGGGATTTCATCGAAAACATATGCGCGTTCCTGGTTCTGCCCAGTTCGGCGACCCTCTTCCGGGGTGACCTCTTTGGCGGGCCTTTCCCGTGGGGCGGGCTACGGCCAAGTTGAAGCCTTGTCAACGGTCGTAGACATAAATGTCCACAACTGTTGACCTGAGGGGCTGCGATGATAGGAGAGGGGATCATGATCCCGCCCACCCAGGCTCCGCGCTCGCGCAATGCGGCCGCCACGCGACAGGCGATGCTCGCCTCCGCCCGCCGACACTTCGCCCGCGAAAGCTACGAGAACGTCGGCCTGCGCGAGATCGCAGGCGACGCCGGTGTCGATCCGGCGCTGGTCAGCCGTTATTTCGGCAGCAAGGAACAGCTCTTCAAAGAAGCGGTTCGCGGCGACGACGAGCACATCATGCACGGCGTGTCGCGTGCGGATCTGCCGGCGCATTTCGCCGCGCTGCTGCTCGATGGGAAGGGCGAGGACGCCAAGGACGCCGACGCGCAGATCGACCGGCTGATGATCCTGCTGCGTTCGGCCTCGTCGCCCAAGGCCTCGAGCATCATCCGCGAGGCGATCGACGAGGACATATTGGAGCCGGTGGCGGCGATGCTGGGAGGGAGGGACGCCGAATTGCGAGCGAGCCTTTGCCTCTCGGTGCTGATGGGAACGGGGATTCTTCGTTCCGCGCTCGCGGTGGCGCCCCTGAGCACTGCGGGAAGCGACGCGCTCCAGCGGCGCCTCACTTCGCTGTTTGCTGCCGCGATCGACGAAAAGTCGGACGCGGCCTGACATCCCCGATCAGCGTGTCGGCCAAACGGCCAGGCTGGTCTCGACGAGCCGTTCGAGCTCTTCGCAACTCGCCCCGGCACCGGCCTGGAGCGTGAGACCCTGGAGCAGGGCCACGAGATAGGCGGCAAGGCCCTCGGCGGTCATGTCGTCGGGAAGGTCGCCTTCGGCCTTGGCGCGTTCGAACCGCTCGATCAGGGTGCGTCCGGACGACTTGCGACGCTCGATCACTTCGGCGCGAATCGATTCGGCTTCCACGCCGCACGCCACCGAACTGATCACGCGCAGGCAGCCCTTGGGATCGCCGCAATCGCTGGTCTGCATCGCCAGCGCACCGCGCAGCAGCCGCTCGGCGACAGCGCGGGCGGTGGGGGCATCGATCGCGTCGCGCATATAAGCGAGCTTCTCGCGCTCGTAGAGATCGAGCGCCTTGCGGAACAGCGCCTCCTTGTTGCCGAAAGCGGCGTAGAGGCTGGGGCGGGTGATTCCCATCGCGTCGGTGAGGTCGCTCAACGACGCGCCCTCATAGCCCTTGGTCCAGAAGACGCGCAGCGCTGCTGCCAGCGCATCGTCAACATCGAATTCCCGCGGGCGACCCTTTGCAGCGGGGCAGAGTATGTTTTTCATAATGATCGGTACATAAGCATAAATCGCGGAAAATCCAATCGGATTGTGCCTTGAGGGCCTAGGTAGTTCCCCTAGCGTCCGCCGGCTGTCGAGCAAATTCGCAGCGCATGGTTGCGAATCTGCGCTGGAATGCAGCTTGCCCCAGGATCGAGTCCCTGCTAGTTCGTTCGAACGAACAGGGGTGCCATGGTTTCGCAGACTCTCCTTGAAACGGCGATCGACCAGTTTGGCCGGCTCGGCTTCGAAGGTGCGAGCACGCGCGACATCGCGCGGGCTTCGGGCACGGCGATGTCGTCGATCACCTATCATTTCGGCGGCAAGCAAGGGCTGTATCTCGCCGCGGCGGAGCATATCGCGGCCTCGATCCGCGCGCAGCAGGACGACAGCGTCGCGCAGGCGCTCGAGTCCGGCCGCGCCTCCCCGGCGGCCGCGGCAGCGGCGATCGCCACGATCCTCGACGGGCTCGCGCAGATGATGCTGCGGCCCGAAACCGAAGCCTGGTCGCGCTTCATCATTCGCGAGCAGCAGGTTCCGACCGAGGCTTTCGATCGATTGTACGATCTCGCGATGCGTCCCGTGCTGGACGTGTTCGTCGAGCTGATCCAGCGCGCGCGTCCCGACCTGGACCGGCGCGATGCAGCCGCGATGAGCATATTGCTGTTCGGCCAGGCCATGGTGCTTCGCGCCGGCCGCGCCTCGGTCTGCCGCGCGCTCGAGATCGACCAGCTCGACGAAGACACCGCGGCGATGCTGCGGGCGCGGATTCGCGCCAACGCAATGTGCATTCTTTCGGAGAAGCCCTGATGAACCGACGCCGGCTTGTCGTCATCGCCCTGATCATAGCGCTCCTGGTCGCCGCCGCCGCGACGCGGGGCTTCGGCCTGCTGCGGCCGGCTCACCATGGCGGGCTGGAGCTCTACGGCAACGTGGACATCCGCGAGGTCGACCTCGGCTTCCGCGTCAACGGACGGATCGCGGCGATCGGCGTGGATGAAGGCGACAAGGTCCGGCTGGGGCAGCTCCTGGCGACGCTGGAGACCAACACGATCGACAGCCGCATCGCGGAAACCGATGCCCGCGTCGCCCAGGCCCGGGCGCAGCTCGACAAGCTGCGCAACGGCAATCGTCCGCAGGACATCGCCCAGGCCCGCGCGCGGGTCGAGGCGGCGCAGGCTGCGGCACGCGACGCCGACCGCGACTATGCACGCCGCCAGCCGCTGGTGGGTCCGGGCGCGATCAGCCGCGACGTGTGGGAACAGACGGTCGCGCAGCGCGACCAGGCGCGTGCGCAGTTGCGCGAGGCGCAGCAGGCGCTGTCGCTCCTCAATGCCGGCAGCCGATCCGAAGATGTCGCCGCGGCTGCCGCCGAACTGCGCTCGGCCGAGGCCGCGCGCAAGGGCGCGGGCACCGACCTTTCCGACACGCGTCTCGTCGCCTCCGCCAACGGCACGGTGGTGACACGGGCCCGCGAGCCCGGCGCGATCGTCCAGCCGGGCGAGACGGTGCTCACGCTGGCGATCGACCGGCCGATGCGCGTGCGCGCCTATGTTTCGGAAACCGATCTCGCGCGGATCAGCCCGGGAATGAAGGTGCAGGTCACCGCGGACGGCAATCCCAAGACCTACAGCGGCACGATCGGCTATATCTCGCCGCGCGCGGAGTTCACGCCCAAGACCGTCGAGACTGCAAACCTGCGCACCGATCTGGTCTATCAGCTGCGCATCATCGTCGGCGATCCCGATGATGCCTTGCGCCAGGGGCAGCCGGTGACGGTGCGCGTTCCCGCTGCCCGCCCCGCGCGCGAGGATTGACGCCGTGGCCGGGCCGCTCGCCCGCACCGACAAGCTCGTCAAGCGCTTCGGCGAGGCCGCGCCCGCGCTCGACGGCGTGTCGATGGCGATCGAGCCGGGGCGGATCACCGGGCTCGTCGGTCCTGACGGTGCCGGCAAGACCACGCTGATCCGCATCCTCGCCGGGCTGATGGCGCCTACCGAAGGCACGGTGGAAGTGCTCGGCGGCGCGCCCGGCGACCGGCTCGATGACCTCGGCTACATGCCGCAGCGCTTCGGGCTCTACGAAGACCTTTCGGTCATCGAGAACCTGCGCCTCTATGCCGAAGTCCGCGGGCTGCCGCGCGAGGAACGTGCCGAGAGCTTTGGCCGCCTGCTCGAGTTTACCGACCTTGCGCGCTTCCAGGACCGGCTCGCGGGCCGGCTCTCGGGGGGCATGAAGCAGAAGCTCGGCCTTGCCTGCGCGCTGGTGAAGACTCCGCGCGTGCTGCTGCTCGACGAGCCGGGCGTCGGCGTCGATCCGATCTCGCGGCGCGAGCTCTGGTCGATGGTGGGCGACCTCACCGATCAGGGCATCGCGGTGCTCTGGTCTACTGCCTATCTCGACGAAGCGGAGAAGTGCGACACCGTCTATCTGCTCAACGAAGGCAAGCTGCTGTTCGAGGGGGCCCCTGCCGAGTTGACCGGCGGAGTCGCCGACCGGGTGATCCGCGTCACCGGCTTCACCGATCGCCGCCGCCGCTTCCTCACCCATGCGCTCGATCGAGAGGACGTGATCGACGGTACGATCCAGGGCCGCTCGGTACGGCTGCTGCTTGCAGACGGCGCAGCGATACCCGAGGCAGCGGCGCTGGAGGGCGGCCCCGATACCAAGGTGGAGCCTGCGCCGCCGCGTTTCGAAGACGGTTTCATCGAGCGGCTCGGAGGCGGCCCTCCGGGTACCAGCGCGCTCGCCGAAACCTACCGGGTCATTCCGCCCAACGACGAGTGCGCGATCGAGGCGAACGGCCTCACCAAGCGCTTCGGGGAGTTCACCGCCGCGAAGGACATGCACTTCGCGATTCCGCGCGGCGAGATCTTCGGGCTGCTCGGGCCGAATGGCGCGGGCAAGTCGACCACCTTCAAGATGCTTTGCGGCCTGCTTACGCCCACCAGCGGCACGGGCTCGGTCGCCGGCAAGTCGCTGCGTCACGCGCGGGCCGATGCACGCGCGTCGCTCGGGTACATGGCGCAGAAATTCTCGCTCTACGGCGACCTGAGCGTGCGCCAGAACCTCGATTTCTTCGCGGGTGCCTATGACCTGGACCGAGCCCGCGCGCGCCGCGCGATCGAAGCGATGACCGAGATTTTCGAGCTCGGCGACCGGCTCGACGTGAACGCGGGCACGCTCCCGCTCGGCTTCAAGCAGCGGCTCGCGCTCGCCTGCGCGGTGATGCACGAGCCGCCGGTGCTGTTTCTCGACGAGCCGACCTCGGGCGTCGATCCGGTCACTCGCCGCGAATTCTGGACGCATATCAACGGACTGGTCGAGAAAGGGGTGACCGTGCTCGTCACCACCCATTTCATGGACGAAGCCGAATATTGCGACCGCGCGACGCTGATCTACCGCGCGGAGCAGATCGCCACCGGCACCCCCGACGAGCTCAAGGCTGAGGCGGGCCGCCTCGCGGGCCTCGACGATCCGACGATGGAGGACGCCTTCATCGCGCTGATCGAGGAATTCGACCGCAAGCGCGGCGAGGGGAGGGAGGCGGCATGATCCGTTTCGATCTCCGCCGTCTGGCGGCACTGTCGCGCAAGGAGGGCGCGCAGATCCTGCGGGATCCTTCCACCTTCCTCATCGCCTTCGTGCTGCCGATGATCTTGCTCTTCCTGTTCGGCTATGCCGTGTCGCTCGACAGTACGCGGACGCGGGTAGCGGTGGTGCTGCAGGACAGCAGCGCACCGGCGCTTCGGCTCGCCCAGGCCTATCAGCGCTCCGCCTATTTCGACGTGACGATGGCGCGGAGCGTCGCCGGAGTGCGCGACCGGATGGTCGACGGCAACCTGCGCGCGATCATCGTGATCCCGAGCGATTTCGGTGATGGGGTGAAGCGCGGCAAGGCGCCGCCGATCCAGATCATCACCGACGGATCGCAGCCCAACACCGCCAATTTCGCAGCCGCGTACGGAGAGGGCGTGCGTGCGAGCTGGGCGGCGGCGGAGGGACTGGAGCGCGATCCGCGCGCGGCCGGGCCGCCGGTCTCGGTCTCGACGCGCTACTGGTACAATCCCGAGCTGATGAGCCGCTATTTCCTGGTCCCGGGCTCGATCGCCAATGTGATGACGATGGTCGGCACGCTGCTCACCGCACTCGTCATCGCGCGCGAGTGGGAGCGGGGGACGATGGAAGCGATGATGGCCACGCCGATCAGCATGGCCGAGTTCGTCGCGAGCAAGGTGATACCCTATTTCCTGCTCGCCCAGGTCTCGATGGCGCTGTGCGCCGCGATCGGCGTCTGGGTGTTCGGTGTGCCGTTCCGGGGATCGGTGCTCACCCTGTTCGCCATCTCCTCGGCCTTCCTGATGCCGGCGCTCGGGCTGGGCCTCTTCATCTCGGCGGCGACCAAGAACCAGTTCGTCGCGAGCCAGATCGCGCTGCTCTCGGCGTTCCTGCCAACCTTCCTGCTTTCAGGCTTCATCTATGAGATCGGATCGATGCCCTGGCCGATCCAGGCGCTCACCTATCTCGTGCCCGCGCGCTATCTGATCCCGGCGCTCCAATCGGTGTTCCTCGCGGGCGACCAATGGGGGCTGATCCTTCCCAATATCGGCATCATGCTGTGCTTCGGCGCGCTGTTCTTCCTCCTGTCGTTCCGCGTCACGCGGCGGAGCCTCGATTGATGCGCGCGCTTTTTGGAGGAGCCGGCTTCCGTCGGTTGGGAGCCATGATCGTCAAGGAGCTGTGGGCCGTGCTCCGCGACCCCAAGTCGCGGATCGTGCTGTTCGTCCCGCCGCTGATGCAGCTGTTCATCTTCACCTTCGCGACCACGCTCGACGTCAAGAACGTCGACGTCGGTGTGCTCGATCGCAGCAGCGGCGCGCATTCGGTGGAATTGGTCCAGCGGATCGCCGGCAGTCCCAATTTCCGCGAGATCGTGCGGCTGCGCAGCTTCGACGACCTCGAACATGCGATCGACAACCAGCGCGTGATCGCCGCGATCGTCATCGACGAGGACTTCGACCGGCGGCTGGCCACCAGCCGGCCCGCGACGATCGGCGTGGTGCTCGACGGCCGCCGCTCGAACGCGGCGCAGATCGTCGCCGGCTATCTCACCCAGATCGCAGGACAGGTAGGCGCCGACCTCGTCACGCGCCCGGGGCGCGAGGCGCCGGCGGGAAGCGTGATCACCAACTGGTACAATCCGGCGCTCGACTTCATCTGGTTCACGCTTCCGTCGCTGGTCGCCATCATCACTGCGGTGGCGGGGCTCGCGATCACGTCGCAGAGCGTCGCGCGCGAGCGTGAGCTCGGCACCTTCGACCAGCTGATGGTCTCGCCGCTGCGCGTCCACGAGATATTGATCGGCAAGATGGTGCCGCCGTTCATCATCGGGATGATCAACGGCAGCATCTATCTGGTGGTGGCGCCGCTCGTCTTCGGCGTACCCTTCACCGGCTCCTATCTGCTCTTCTTCCTGAGCCTGGCGATCTATCTGATCGCGCTCATCGGGCTTGGCATGCTCGTCTCGTCCGCCGCGCAGACGCAGCAGCAGGCCTTTCTCGGCGTTTTCCTGGTCATGACGCCGCTCATGCTGCTCTCGGGCTATGCCGCGCCGATCGACAACATGCCCGAATGGCTCCAGCTCGTGACCTATCTCGACCCCGCCCGCTATTTCCTGGTCATCGTCCAGGGGCTTTTCCTCAAGGCGATGCCGGCAGGCGCCGTTTTCCACCAGCTCTGGCCCCTCGTGCTGATCGCGATCGTGACGCTCTCGGCGTCGGCCTGGCTCTTCCGGGCGCGCATGGAGTGACTGCAATGCCTCGTTATCTGCCTCTGCTGGGCCTTACTGTCGCGCTGGCGGGCTGCACCGTCGGCCCCGATTATCGCGCGCCCCAGACGAGCGCCGTACCCGATTGGGTCGAGCCAGGCACTCCGGGGCCGGTGGATGCGAGCTGGTGGGAGCGGTTCGGCGACCCCCAGCTCACTGCGCTCGTTCAGCGCGCGCTGGCGGGCAGCCCCGATCTGGCCGAGGCGCAGGCCCGCGTCGCCGAAGCTCGCGCCAACCGGGATGCCGCGGTCGGCGGGCGGTTCCCCACGATCGAGGCCACAGGATCGGCCACGCAGAACACGCTGAGCGAGAATGGCCAGCTTCCGATCGGCAACATCCCGGGCTTCGAGCGGAGCTTTCCGATCTATGATCTCGGGTTCGATGCCAGTTGGGAAATCGATCTATGGGGCCGCCAGCGGCGCCAGGTCGAGGCGGCAGGCGCGCGGCTGGAGGCGGCGACCTTCGCGCGCGGCGACGTGATGCTCACGCTGATCGGCGAGCTGGTGCGCAACTATGTCGATCTTCGCGCGGCGCAGGCCGATGTTGCGACCGCCGAGGGACTGGCCGCATCGGATGCCGAGCTCGCGCGGCTCACGCAGCTCCGTTTCACCGCGGGCGAAGCTTCCCGGATCGAGCTCGAGCGCGCGCAGGCGAGCGCGCGTACCAGCGCCGCCGCAATTCCGGACGCCCGTGCCCGTGCTGCCGCAGCCGCCTATCGTATCGCTGCGCTCGTGGGCGCGCCACCCGAGCAGGTGGTCCCCGAACTTCGGCCCGCCAAACCTTTGCCGGCCGCGCCCGACACCATCCTGATCGGCGTGCGATCCGATCTGCTCCAGCGCCGGCCCGACGTGCGCCGGGCCGAACGCGAGCTTGCCGCCGCCACTGCCGACATCGGCGTGGCGACCGCAGATCTTTTCCCGCGCTTCTCGCTGCTGGGCGGCCTTGGCCAGCAGGCGCGGGACCCCGCCGACCTTTTCTCAGGCGACAGCACGCGGCTTCAGATCGGGCCGAGCTTCTCCTGGCCGATCTTCTCCTTCGGCCGAATCCGCGCGCAGATCCGCGCCAGCGATGCCCGCGCACAGGGTGCCGCCGCGCGCTATGAGAAGGCTGTGGTCGGGGCGCTTTCGGACAGCGAAGCGTCGATCAACCGCTTCCTAAATGCCCGTGCCGCGCTGGAGCAGGCCGAAGCTGCCGCCGAGCGGGAGCGCGCCGGCTTCGTGCTCGCGGAGCAACGGACGGCCAGCGGCGAGGACGACCGGCTCGCGCTCGAACGTGCGCGCCAGTCGCTGCTCGCCGCCGAGCGCAGCCGCGACCAGGCGCGCGCAGCCAAGGCGCAAGCCGCGGCCGCACTCTACAAATCGCTGGGCGGCGGCTGGAGCTGAGGGCCGCGGGCCCTAGATCAGCAGCTGGTGCGAGCGCGCGAGCAGCGCCACCACTTCGTCGTCCTCGGTCTGGGTGAAATCGGCGTAATGCGCGCCGACCGCATAGAAGACTTCCGGCGTGCGCAGGCACACGAGCTCGTCGCACTCGTCGCGAAGCCCGGCTATGATGTTCGCCGGGGCGACCGGCACCGCGAGCACCAGATGCGCAGGCGCTACCTTGCGTACGCCGCGCAGCGCGGCCTTCACGGTGCCTCCGGTGGCGATCCCGTCATCCACCACGATCACCGTGCGTCCGGCGATCGGGATCGACTCGCGGTCGCCGATATAGGCGCGGCGGCGGCGATCGATCTCTCCCAACTGGCGGCGAAGCTCGGCTTTCACATAGTCGGGTCCCGCGCCGGCCTGGCGGGCGATCGCCTCGTTCAGCACGAGCTGCGGGTCTGCGCCGTCGACGACGGCGCCGATCCCCAGCTCCTCATGACCGGGTGCGCCGAGCTTGCGGACGAAGAGCAGATCGAGCTCCGCGTCGAGCGCCGTCGCAACCTCATAGGCGACCGGAACGCCGCCGCGCGGCAGCGCCAGTACGAGCGGGTGACGCGAGTGGAGATGCGCGAGCGCATCGGCCAGCCGGCGTCCGGCGTCGGCACGGTCGCGGAAAGCGGGACCTTCGAACATCGCGGCCTCTCCGGCGGCTTCTCGCCACCGGCGTTTCAACGATCGATCGCCGCAAACGATGCGGCGGTGGCGCGTCAGGGCCGCTGGTTCTTGCGCGCGATGGCGATCAGGATGAGTACGAAGGCCGCGAGCCGGAGCAGATAGACCCAGCTACGATATTCGCTGGGTACCCCGCCGAGTGCCAGGATCGTCTGCGCGGCGCCAAGCAGCAGGAAGGCGGTGCTGAACGAGAGGAACAGCTCGTCGCGCGTGTCGCGCCAGAAGCGCAGGAAGAAGAGCGCGGCAACGACGAAGCCGAGCGTGATCGCCCCGGAGAGGAAAGCGAGAACCGTCACGCGCGTTCCTCCATGTCCCAGATGAAACCGAACAGCAGTACGCACACGGCCGCAAGGGACAGCCCGAGCCGGACCAGCCCGAAATCGATCCACGCGATCAGCACCATGTCGATGATCACGAACGCGTTGTTCACTGCGAGCAACGCGAAGCACAGCGTGCTCCACAGCAGCAGCCGCGCGCCATTGCGGCGATAGCTGCGGCCCAGCAGCAGCGCGCAGGCAGTGCTGGTGGCGAAGCACAGCAGATAGACTGCAGCGGGAAAATATTCGGCCATGCTCAGTCCCTCCGCAGCTTGAACGCATCGGCAAAGCCGACCACTCCCGGCGCCGGTGCCGGGACGACGATGATCCGCCGCACCGCATCGGGGCGGCGGGCGTAGAGCTCCTCGGCGGCTTCGGCGAGCGCATCGACGCTTTCGGAGACGGGCTGGTAGCGCACCGTTCCGTCTGCCTCCGCCACGATCAGGCCGGCAGCCATGAGCGATTCCACGCTATGGCTTACCACCAGATCGCTGCCTCTCAGCGTCCGCACCAGATCGGGCTGGGTCCAGGCCCGGTCACGATTCTTGCGTAGATGACAGAGCAGCTCGAGCGACCAGACCGACCGGAAGGTCGATCGGATAAAGCTGGAAAGCTCTTGTTTGGCCGGCATCTTTGAAGCCGTCTCCGTTTTGCGACCGTTCCCCCGGACCCGTTGCGCCCCTTACCTAGCGCCTCAATCGCTTCGCGCAACCGTCCCGAAGCTGACGCCGCCGTTAGGACTTTTTTCGGTGTTACTGGGGCAAGCACTTGGCTATGAACGAAAGTTAGGCCGGGGGGTCGTGCAGCTTGTCTCATCTGGGGAGGGGAGACGCCAGGAGTTTCAGGTGAACGCGGAATTGCCCCACGACGCGCTCGACCGTCGCCAACTCGTCGCCGCCCTTCGCAGCCTTCGCCGCGGTGACTTTTCCGTCCGCCTGCCCGAGGATCTGCCGGGGCTGGACGGCGAAATCGCATCGCTCTTCAACGAGGTCGTCACTCTCGAAGAAGAGATGAGCAACGAGTTCGTCCGCCTTTCCCGCGTGGTCGGCAAGGAGGGCAAGATCACCCAGCGCGGCCATGTCCGCGGCGCCACCGGCGGCTGGGACATCAAGCTGCGCGCGTTGAACGAGCTGATCGAGGATACGGTGCAGCCCACCGCGGAGGTGGCCCGTGTGATCGGCGCCGTGGCGAAGGGTGACCTTTCGCAAACTATGGTTGTCGAGATCGACGGGAGGCCGCTGCGCGGCGAGTTCCTGCGCATCGGCAAGGTGGTGAACACCATGGTCGAGCAGCTCGCCTCCTTCGCGGCCGAGGTGACGCGCGTGGCACGCGAGGTGGGCACCGAAGGCAAGCTCGGCGGCCAGGCGACCGTGAAGGGCGTGGCCGGCACGTGGAAGGACCTCACCGACAACGTCAACGCGATGGCGACCAATCTGACCGGCCAGGTGCGCAACATCGCCGAGGTTACGACTGCGGTGGCGTCGGGTGACTTGTCCAAGAAGATCACCGTGGACGTGAAGGGCGAGATCCTAGAGCTCAAGAACACCATCAACACGATGGTGGACCAGCTCAACAGCTTCGCCAGCGAAGTGACGCGCGTGGCGCGCGAGGTGGGTACCGAAGGCAAGCTGGGTGGCCAGGCGCGGGTGGAGGGCGTGGCCGGTACCTGGAAGGACCTCACCGACAACGTCAACCTGATGGCCGACAATCTCACCGGCCAGGTGCGCAACATCGCCGAAGTGACGACCGCGGTGGCGTCGGGCGACTTGTCCAAGAAGATCACGGTGGACGTGCGGGGCGAGATCCTGGAGCTCAAGAACACCATCAACACGATGGTGGACCAGCTCAACGGCTTCGCTTCCGAAGTGACTCGTGTGGCGCGCGAAGTGGGTTCGGAAGGCAAGCTCGGCGGCCAGGCGCAGGTGGAAGGCGTCGCCGGCACCTGGAAGGACCTTACCGACAACGTCAACCTGATGGCCGGCAATCTGACGGGTCAGGTGCGCAACATCGCCGAGGTTACGACCGCGGTGGCCTCGGGCGATCTTTCGAAGAAGATCACCGTCGACGTGAAGGGCGAGATCCTGGAGCTCAAGAACACCATCAACACGATGGTGGATCAGCTCAACGGCTTCGCTTCGGAAGTTACCCGCGTCGCCCGCGAAGTGGGTACCGAAGGGCGGCTCGGCGGCCAGGCACAGGTCCCGGGCGTGGGCGGTACCTGGAAGGACCTCACCGACAACGTCAACCTGATGGCCGACAATCTGACGGGCCAGGTGCGCAACATCGCCGAGGTTACGACCGCGGTGGCGAAGGGCGACCTTTCCAAGAAGATCACCGTGGACGTGCGTGGCGAGATCCTGGAGCTCAAGAACACCATCAACACGATGGTGGACCAGCTCAACGGCTTCGCTTCCGAAGTGACGCGCGTGGCCCGCGAAGTGGGTTCGGAAGGCAAGCTGGGCGGCCAGGCCCAGGTGGAAGGTGTCGCCGGCACCTGGAAGGACCTTACCGACAACGTGAACCTGATGGCCGGCAATCTCACGGGTCAGGTGCGCAACATCGCCGAAGTGACGACCGCGGTGGCCAAGGGTGACTTGTCCAAGAAGATCACGGTCGACGTGAAGGGCGAGATCCTGGAGCTCAAGAACACCATCAACACGATGGTGGATCAGCTCAACGGCTTCGCTTCGGAAGTGACGCGCGTGGCGCGCGAAGTGGGTTCGGACGGCAAGCTGGGCGGCCAGGCGCAGGTGCCGGGCGTCGGCGGCACATGGAAGGATCTGACCGACAATGTGAACGCGATGGCCGCGAACCTCACCGGCCAGGTGCGTAACATCGCCGAAGTGACCACCGCGGTGGCACTCGGCGACTTGTCGAAGAAGATCACCGTCGATGTGAAGGGCGAGATCCTGGAGCTCAAGAACACCATCAACACGATGGTGGACCAGCTCAACAGCTTCGCTTCGGAAGTGACGCGCGTGGCACGCGAAGTGGGTACCGAAGGCAAGCTGGGCGGCCAGGCGCAGGTTCGCGGCGTCGCGGGCACCTGGGCCGACCTCACCGACAACGTGAACCTTATGGCTGCGAACCTCACCGGCCAGGTGCGCAACATCGCCGACGTGACCACCGCCGTGGCGCGCGGCGACCTCTCCAAGAAGATCACGGTGGAGGTGAAGGGCGAGATTCTGGAGCTGAAGAACACCATCAACGTGATGGTGGATCAGCTCAACGGTTTCGCTTCGGAAGTGACTCGCGTGGCCCGCGAAGTGGGCACCGAGGGCAAGCTGGGCGGGCAGGCACAGGTCCCGGGCGTCGGCGGCACCTGGAAGGACCTCACCGATAACGTGAACCTGATGGCCACAAACCTTACCAATCAGGTTCGCGGCATCGCAGATGTCGTGACCGCGGTGGCGCAGGGCAATTTGAAGCGCAAGCTCACCGTGGACGCCAAGGGCGAGATCGCCGCGCTGGCCGAGACGATCAACTTCATGATCGACACGCTTTCGACTTTCGGCGACCAGGTTACCAACATGGCCCGCGAAGTGGGCATCGAGGGCCGGCTGGGCGGGCAGGCGCGCGTGCCGGGCGCCGCGGGCCTGTGGCGCGACCTCACCGATAACGTCAACCAGCTCGCCGCCAACCTCACCAACCAGGTGCGTTCGATCGCCGACGTGGCGACCGCCGTGACCAAGGGCGACCTCACTCGATCGATCGCGGTGGAGGCCTCGGGCGAGATGGCCGCACTCAAGGACAACATCAACGAGATGATCCGCAACCTCAAGGAACAGACCTTGAAGAATGCGGAGCAGGACTGGCTCAAGACCAACCTCGCGCGCTTCAGCCGCATGCTGCAGGGCGAGCGCGACCTCACCACCGTCTCGAACCTGATCATGTCCGAGCTCGCGCCGCTGGTGAACGCGCAATATGGCGTGTTCTACGTCACCACGCGCGACGGCGAGGAGACGATGCTCGAGCTCGCGGCCAGCTACGGCGCCGAGAGCCGCGACCAGCTCAAGCCCAAGTTCATGCTGCGGGAAGGGCTGGTGGGTCAGGCCGCGGCGGACAAGCGGCCGATCGTGCTCGAGAATGTGCCCGCCGATTTCCTGCGGATCGGCTCGGGTCTGGGCGATGCCGCTCCGGCGAACGTGGCGATCCTGCCGGCGCTGTTCGAGGATGACGTGAAGGCAGTGATCGAGCTCGCCTCGTTCGGCGAGTTCAACGAGACGCATCAGAGCTTCCTCGACCAGCTGATGGAATCGGTCGGCATCGTTCTCAACACAATCGCGGCGACGATGCGTACCGAGGGCCTGCTCAAGCAGTCGCAGCTGCTGACGCAGGAGCTCCAGGCGCGCCAGACCGAGCTGACGACCAAGCAGGAAGAGCTGCACAACACCAACGAGGAGCTTCAGGAGAAGGCACAGCTCCTCGAGAACGAGAAGAAGCAGGTGGAGGCCAAGAACCTCGAGATCGAGATGGCCCGCCGCGCGCTGGAGGAGAAGGCCGAGCAGCTCGCGCTCACTTCGAAATACAAGTCCGAGTTCCTCGCCAACATGTCGCACGAGCTGCGTACGCCGCTCAATTCGCTGCTGATCCTCTCGAAGCTGCTGTCGGACAATCCACAGGGCAATCTGAACGAGAAGCAGGTCGAATTCTCGCGCACGATCCATTCGGCGGGATCGGACCTGCTCAACCTGATCAACGACATCCTCGATCTTTCGAAGATCGAATCGGGCACCGTCTCGATCGAGATCGGCGAGATGCCGATGGCGAGCCTCAAGCAGCACATGGAGCGGACCTTCCGCCAGCTCGCTGCCGACAAGAGCCTGGACTTCAATGTCGAGTTCGATGCCAGCCTGCCCGCCACGATCCGCACCGACGAGAAACGGCTGCAGCAGATCGTGCTCAACCTGCTCTCCAACGCGTTCAAGTTCACCGCGGCAGGATCGGTCACGCTCGCCGTGCGCACCGCCGAGAGCGGCTGGAGCTCCAACCATCCGGTGCTGCGCAACGCCGATCAGGCGATCGAGATCGCAGTCACGGATACCGGCATCGGCATTCCGGAGGACAAGCAGAAGCTGATCTTCGAAGCCTTCCAGCAGGCGGACGGCACCACCAGCCGCAAATATGGCGGCACCGGTCTGGGCCTGTCGATCAGCCGAGAGATCGCGCGGCTTCTCGGCGGCGAGCTCAAGGTCAGCTCCAAGCCGGGCGAAGGATCGACCTTCACGCTGTTCGTGCCGATGCAGGCAGCGGCGGCGGCACCCGCGCCGGTGGGGCAGATCAGCACCACGGCACGTTACGACAATTCGGGCGCGACGGTGCCTAACGCGCTGCCGAACAATTTCGACATCGGCGACGATCGCGACGATCTGGGCGGCGATCCGTTCGTGCTGATCGTCGAGGATGACCCGACCTTCGCCAAGATCCTGCTCGATCTCGCGCACGAAGCCGGGCTGAAGGGTGTCGTATCTGCAGCGGGCGCGGGGACGCTGGCGATGGTGCGCAAGCTCCAGCCGAACGCGATCACGCTCGATCTTGGGCTGTCGGACATCGACGGCTTCGTGCTGCTCGACTTGCTCAAGCACGATCCGCAGACGCGCCACCTGCCGATCCATGTGATCTCGGGCGCGGACAAGGTCGCCAAGGCGCTCGACCTCGGTGCGTTCGGCGTCACCGAGAAACCCGCCGAGCGCGAGGAGCTGCTCGCCGTGTTCGCGCAGCTCGCCCAGCGCATCGAGGAACAGCCGCCGCTGGTCCAGCTCGATCGCGAGGGCGCCGGAGAGCTTGCCCCCACGACTCGCTCGGTCCCCGAGCTCGAGGGCGCGAAAATTCTCATCGTCGACGACGACATCCGAAACATCTATTCGCTGACGAGCGTTCTGGAGAGCTACGGGGTGGAGGTCGTCCACGCCGAACGGGGCAAGGACGGCATTTTGATCCTGGAACAGACCCCCGGCATCGATGTCGCGCTGATCGACATCATGATGCCGGAGATGGATGGGTACGAGACGATGCAGCAGATCAGGCACCGTCCGGCGCTTGCCGAGCTGCCGCTGATCGCCGTCACGGCCAAAGCGATGAAGGGCGATCGGCAGAAGTGCCTCGATGCCGGTGCGTCAGATTATATCGCGAAGCCCGTCGACATCGATCTGCTGCTTGCCTTGCTGCGCGTGTGGGTTGCACGCTCGCGCGATGCGGCGCAGGTGCCTGGGCTTCTGGTGACCGAGCGGAACTGAGGTGGGGATGAGCGCAAAACTTCCGTCGGCCCCGGTCGGAAGGGTCGCGGAGAAGCCGCTGCCGGGCGCCCCCGGATCGGCGCCCGAGCGCGCGCGTGTGCTCGTCGTCGATGACGACGAGCACAATCTCATCGCCATCAACAGCGTTCTGGAGGACGTTGCCGAGGTCGTGGTCGCCAATTCGGGCGAGGAGGCGCTGCGCCAGCTTCTCAGGACCGAGTTCGCAGTGATCCTGCTCGACGTATTCATGCCGGGCATGGACGGTTACGAGACCGCCCAGATCATCCGTTCGCGCGAGCAGACCAAGCGCGTTCCTATCGTCTTCCTCTCCGCGGTCAACAAGGAGAGCCAGCACCTGCTGCGTGGCTATTCGATGGGCGCGGTCGACTATGTGTTCAAGCCGGTCGAGGCGACCGTGCTGCGGTCCAAGGTGGCGGTGTTCGTCGATCTGTTCACCATGACCAAGGAGATCCAGCGCAAGGCCAGGCAGGAGCAGGCGCTGCTGGACGCGAACCTTCGCGCCAATGCCGAACGGCTGCGCGCCGAGCAGGAGCTGCGGCTCGCCGAGCAGCGTCAGGCCGCGATCATCGAGTCGCTGCCGATCATCCTCTATCTGGAGGAGATCAACGCCAGCCCCCGCATCCCGAAATTCGTCAGCGGCAATTTCACTGCGCTGACCGGCTTTGTTTTCGAGGACCTGCAGCGTACCCCCACGCTATGGGTGGAGCGGCTCCATCCCGAGGATCGTGCGCGGGTGCTCGCGGCGCTGGCGGGGCGGCCGCTCGGCCGTTCGCTCTCGGTCGAATATCGCTGGCAGTGCGCCGACGGCCAGTACAAGCATTTCCTCGACCAGGCGGTGCTGCTCCGCGACTCGTTCGGAAACCCGGTCGAATATGCCGGAACGCTGCTCGACGTGACCGAGCGCAAGGAACTGGAGAGCCAGCTCACCCAGGCGCGCAAGATGGACGCGATCGGCCAGCTCACCGGCGGGATCGCACATGATTTCAACAACCTGCTCGCCGCGGTGCTCGGCGGGATCGGAATGATCGAGCGGCGTATCGAGCTGAGCGAGGACCAGCGCAAGATCGTCGGCATGACGCGTCACGCAGCCGAGCAGGGAACCGAGCTGGTCAAGCACCTGCTTTCCTTCGCGCGGCGCCAGAAGCTCGAGCCCGCGGCAATCCAGATCTCGCGGCTTGCCAACACTGTCACCGATCTGCTCGCGCACACGCTGGGAGGCTTGGTCGAGCTGAAATGGGAACTGAGCGACGAGCTCGCACCCGTCTATGCCGATTCTGCGCAGCTCGAGCTTGCGCTGATGAACCTCATCATCAACGCCCGCGACGCGATGCCCGAGGGCGGGATCGTGACCGTCACCGCCGCCAATCGCGAGGTTTCCGAAGGGGCGGGGACCGAAGACCTCGCTCCCGGCCAATATGTCGTGCTGGCGGTGGGCGACACCGGCTGCGGCATCGCCCCCGAACTCCTGGAACAGGTGTTGGAGCCGTTCTTCACCACCAAGTCTGTGGGGAAAGGCACCGGTCTCGGCCTCAGCATGGTCTATGGTTTTGCCAAGCAATCAGGTGGCGCGGTGCGCGTGGACAGCGCCGTCGATGTCGGGACCTGCGTGGAGATCTGGTTGCCGCGGGCCCCGGCCGTGCCGGCGGAGGACGGGGAAGCCGAGCTTCGGATCGCCAATTCGCTCACGGCGAGCGCCACCTTTCGCATTCTCCTGGTCGACGACCACCCGGGTGTGCGCGCGACCACGGCGGCACTGCTGGAGGATCTGGGTCACAGCGTCGTCCATGCCACCGAGGGTGCACAGGCGGTCGAGCTCTTCCGCCGGGATCCGGATGCCTTCGATCTGCTGATCACCGATTACGCGATGCCGCGGATTTCCGGCGCCGAGCTGGTGCGCCAGATTCGCGCCGATCGCCCGTACATGCCGGCCATCATCATCACCGGCTATGCCGATCCCCAGGCTGCAGCGCCCGAGGCGGGCGACGTGCTGGTGCTGTCGAAGCCCTTTCGGCCGGAGCAGCTTCACGCGACGCTTCATAGTGCCGTCGAGCGGACGAAAGCGGCCAAGGCGAAGCGCAGGCGGCGGACCTGATCCGCTCCAGCTGGCCGTGACCGGTCAGCTGCCCTTGCGCTCCTCGGCGATGCGCAGCAGCCGTAGCGCGTTGCCGCTCCACATCTTCTCGATGTCGGCAGGCGAATAGCCGGCAGCGCGGAGCCGTGCGGTGACCTTGGGCAGCGCCTCGATGTCCTCAAATCCCGGTACGCCGCCGCCGCCGTCCCAGTCGGCACCGAAGCAGACGTGATCCACGCCCGCCACCTGGATCAGGTGGAGCGTGGCGCGCATGAAAGTTTCGAAATCGGGGCCGTCGGCGGACTCGGCCCGTTCGAGTGTGCGGTACCGGCGGATCAATTCGGCCTGCTCGGCGGGGGAGAATTCATCGAGGCGCTCGAGCTTCTCGCCCAGCGCCTCGCGCTCGGGCGAGGGCTTAGTCTTGCTTTCGCCCATATAGACGCTGTTCACGCAGATCGCGCCACCCGAGGCAGCGAGCTTGCGCACGCGGGCATCGTCGATGTTGCGCGGATGGTCGTAGACTGCCTTGGTACCGGAGTGCGACAGGATGATCGGCGTGCGCGAAGTTTCCAGCAGCTGGTCGAACACTGCGTCGGACGCGTGGCTTGCGTCGATCACCATGCCCAGGCGGTTCATTTCGGCGACCCATTTACGGCCGAGCGGGCTGAGCCCGTTCCATTTGGGCTTGTCGGTGGCCGAGTCCGCGAACTGGTTGTTCCGGAAGTGCACCGGCCCGGCCATGCGAACGCCGCGGCGATAGAATTCGCTCAGCAGCGACAGATCCTCACCGAGCGGATAGCTGTTCTCGATGCTGATATAGGCGAAATGCTTGCCTGCCTTGTCAAGCCGCTCGGCATCGTCCGGGCGGGTCGCGAGCCCGATACGATCGGGGAATTTGGCGATCGTCGTCTCGATTTCGCCCAGCCGCTTGAATGCGAAGGCCTTGGCTGCCGCGAACCCCTCGGGAGTTAGCGGCCCTTGCGAGGTATAGATGACGAAGAACCCGCCATCGAGGTTGCCGTCCATGCGGCCGAGATCGACCTGGGCAATGTCGTTCTCGCGGCTATGACGGTCGCCGAAGTTCCAGCCCGGACGGCCGAAATGCGCCGGCGTGTCGAGGTGCGTATCGAGCGTCAGCAGGTGCTTGTGCAGCGTCGCGTCATCCTGCGGTGCGCTCGCCTGGGAGCCGACGCAGGCGGCAGTGGCGAGCAGGAGCGGCAGGACGGCGTATCTCATCGGGCACCTCGATCTGGCGCAGCAACTGCTGCGGGCGAGGAAGGATGTAGCGCCGGAAAGGATCGCAGGCGAGCGCGAGCCCATTCTTTCTGCGATGCATCACAAAGAGATAGGAATGATTAGCAATAGCCCGCTTCCCGCGAGTCACTCGCGGGGTTCGCCAGCGCTCCGCCGCCCGCGTTCGGACAGGCTTCGGAAGGTGATCGACCAGCGCGGCGCGTCCATCGGCGCGATGCTGTGCTCCCATCGATGCCGCGCCTCGCCCGCGAGGTGATAGGCGGAACGGGGCGCCAGCGGAACCGCGATGCGCTCGAACCCGCCTTCATGCCGACGCCGCCGGAAGCGCATGGTCGCGGAGTTGCCGAGCGAGACGCCCACGACATGTTCGAACACCGGCCGGTCGCGGTGCCAGCCGATTCCGGCACCGGAGTCATATCGGGTCAGCAGCACCTGGACGAGCGCGTCCTGGTCCAGTCCTGCGAAATTCGCCGCTTTCTCGCGAAGCGGCAGCAGCCAGTCGGGAATTGCTTCTGTTTGGCGAAAGCTCGCGTCGTCGAAATCATAGCGCCAGCCGAAGCTCGCGGTCAGCCGCCTGCCCAGCCACCCCTGGAAGCGAAAGGGCTGGAGCCCCGACGCATCGATGTTCGCGATCAGCACCGGCTCTTCCTGGGGCGACACCAGATCGGCGATATGGTTCAGGCCCGGGAGAACGGGCCTTCCGAAAAGATCGGCTGTCGCGGAGTCCATGGTGTCCTTGAAGGCGGTGCGCCGCATGGGAACGTGTGTTCCCCACGGAGGTTTCGCCTCGCCTCGAATTGCACCCGATTTGTGCCGATTTTCCGTGCTGTAGCGGTTGCAACTCAGACGATCTGGGCATAGCGGTCAGCGCCGTGAAAGACCAAATGATTGCCACCGTCGACCGCGCTTCCATCTTCCTGAAAGCGCTTTCCGGTCGAAGCCGCCTTTTGCTGCTGTGCCACCTTCTCGATGGTGAAAAGTCGGTCGGCGAGCTCGCCCGGCTCACCGGCGCGCGCGACACTGCCGTCTCGCAGCAGCTCGCGCTGCTCCGTCGCGAGAAGATGGTCGCATCGCGCCGCGCCGGGCAGATGATCTTCTATTCGCTCGCCAGCGACGAGGCGCTGCACATGCTCAAGGCGCTTCACGCGCTGTTCGGCGCCGAAGCGCCTCAGGTCGAAGCCGCCGAGTAAAGCTTTTCGACATCCTCCCGCCGGACCAGCTCGGCGGGGGGCGTCATCAGTGCCGCCGCGCCCGCCGCAACGCCGAAGCGGAGCGCTTCGGCCAAGGGATCGCCACGCGCGAGCGCCAGGGAGAGCGCCGCCACCATTGCGTCCCCGGCGCCGACGGTGCCGCCGCCCGGCGGCACTTCGATCGCCGGCATCCGGATCTCCTCGCTGCCGCTCACAAGCAGCGCCCCCCGCTCGCCGAGGGAGATCACCACCACTTCCGCAAAACCCCGGTCGAGCAGCTCGTGCGCCGCCGCGCTCTCGTCGGCTTCGCTGCGCAACTCGCGGTCCAGCAGTTCCGCGACCTCCCGAAGGCTCGGCTTGATCAGATAGGCGCCGGCTCCCTCGCAGCCGGCCAGCGCCGGACCGGAGGTGTCGATCACCAGCTTCGCGCCCACGCCCCGGCAGAATTCGCCGAGCCGCGCGAAGATCGAAGGCTCGCATCCCGGCGGCAGGCTGCCGCTCGCGACTAGGCAGGCGGGGCGCTCGGCCAGTCCTGCGAGTGCATCGAGCAACGCCGTCAGCGCCTCTCCCGGCAGCGCGGGGCCGGGCAGGACGAAGCGATATTGCTCGCCGGTCCTGGTCTCGTCGATGGTTATGCTCTCGCGCGTCGTGCCTGCGATCGGGACAGGGACGATCGGCACGCCCGCGCGCTGCAGCAGCTTCTCGATCGTCCCGCCCGCCGCGCCGCCGCTCGGAAACAGCGCCGTCACTTTGCCGCCCAGCGCGTGGATCACGCGCGCCACGTTGATCCCGCCGCCTCCCGGTTCGAACGCCGGCTCGGTGCAGCGCAGCTTGTGGGTCGGACGGACCTCCTCGGTGGTGGTGTTGACGTCGAGCGCCGGGTTGAGCGTGACGGTCGCTATGGAAGGCATGTCAGCGCCGGGTTGAGCGTGACGGTCGCTATGGAGGGCATGTCAGCGCCGCTCGAGCGCGCCGCGCGCAGCGGCGACGATGGTGTCGATCGGGCGGTTGACCCGCATCCGGTGCCAGCCGAACAGATCGCCCACCGATCGCTTCGATTGCTCGCGAACCACTGCCTCGGTCGCGTCGGAAGCGTCGCCCGAGCGCGCCTGCACGCGTGCGATCCGGTCGCGCTCCGGCGCTTCGAGCCAGATGCCGGTGAAGGGCACGCGCTGGCGGATCGCCAGCGCTTCGGCCACCTCGCGCTCGCTGCGGCTCATGAACACGGCGTCCAGTATCACCGCGCTGCCACACTCCAGATGGTCCTGCGCCGATTCGAACATCGCCTCATAGGTCTCCATGTCGGTCTGGCGGGAATAATGCCTGGGCGGCAGCCGGCTTTCCGGCGGCAGCCCCATCAGGCGCTTGCAGAACACGTCCCAGCGCAGCACGCGCGCGCCGGGCATGCGCCCGATGCGGCAGCCGATCAGCCGCGCCAGCGTCGACTTGCCCGTGCCCGAAAGCCCGCCCACCGCCACCAGCCGCGGGGAGGAGGGCTGAAGGATCGCCTCCGCGAGCGCGGCCTCGCCTACAGCGCCTGCCCGAAGCGACAGGAACAGCGGCAGCAGTGCCCAGCCGGTCGCGCCTTGGGGCGTCACGTCGAGGTAGCGGTTCGCCAGGATATTGGCTTCGGCGAGCGCGTTTCGGCGGATCAGCTCGAGCAGCGGTACCGCTAGGTCGAACAGCAGGTCCGCGGGATCGTCTGAGCCGATGGCGCGAACGCGACCGAGCTGTGCACGGCGTGCGATCGTTTCCTCGCGACGCTTCAGTTCGGCGCGCTGCGTTTCGGTGACGGCCAGCCCGGCAAGCCGCGCGCGGAAGGCGCCGCCGTCGCCGGGCGGAGCCATGCCATGCTGCACGCCGATCCTGTCGGCCAGATCGTGCATCGCCGTTGCGTCGAGCCCGCCCGCGCCGAGCCCGGTCTCCAATGCCGCCATTTCGGTCGCGGCATCCGCTGCCATCTTCGTTCCCCTTGCCTCCACCCAAAAGTGGCTAGCACCGCTTTTCTGAACGACAGCTATAGCGCGCGAACGGGGCGCTGAGCCAAGCCTAGTTTGTACGCGCGGGTGCCGCGGCGAACTGCCTGCCGATCGCCGCGTGCAGCGGCTTGGGCCGGAACTGCGCGTCATACGGAGTCGGGCGGAGCGGCGCGCCGTCGGCGCGGGGGGTGAAGCTCTGGAGCCAGCTGTACTTGTCGCACATGCCCCAGGCGAGCACGTCGCGAAGCTGAGGATAGGCGAACATGATCTCGAGATAGGCGGCGGCATAATCGGCCACGGCCTGGTCGCGCGTTGCGATGTCGCGCGGGAGCCCCTTGTCGTTGACGTCGAACTCGGTGATCACGAGTCGATAGCCCATCGCGACGACTTCATCCAGAAACGCGCGCCACGGCTTCTCCTGCTTCGCCACGAACCCTGCGATACTGCCCTCGGCGTGGATGCCGATGTGCGACTGCACGCCCAGCGCGTCGACGGGCACGCCGCGCTTGCGGAAGCCTTCGAGCAGCTTGAGCACGCCTTTGCGATGCGCCTCGTTTCCCGGCTCCCAGCTCATATAGTCGTTGTAGACCAGCTCGACGCCTGGCGCCGCGGCGCGCGCGGTGTGGAAGGCGAGATCGAGCATCGCATCGGCATCACCGAACGCCTTCGAAAGCGATGTCGATCGCTGGTCTCCCGTCTCTTCATCGATCGTTTCGTTGACCACGTCGTAGCTGGCGATCCTGCCCGAATAGCGCCGGCAGACCATGGTGATGTGCTCCGTCAGCAGCCGCTCGGCCTCGCGGCGGGGCTGAGGACCAAAGTCGTGCTCGTTGAGCCATTTGGGGAAGAAGCGGGTCTTGTGCCACAGCAAGGTGTGGCCGCGCATCGGCAGCCCGTGGGTTTCGGCAAAGCTAAGCATCGCATCGAACCGGCTGAAGTCGAAGCGCTCGGCGTCGGGCCGCAGAAACTGCCATTTGAACTCGTTCTCGGGCACCAATATGCCGCAATCCCGGGTCAGCAGCGCTGCATAGGCGGGATTGGCGAAGGAGCCTGCGTCGGCGCCCGCAGGGCTCCAGGCCACGCACGATCCGAAGCGCATCCCTCGGGTGCGGGCGACAGCGTTGATCCCGGCGGTCGTCCCTTGCGCAAGGACGGGGCGGGCGAGGCCGGCTGCGGCGACCCCCGCGCTTCCGGCCAGCATGTCGCGGCGTGTCAGTCCTGTCATCGCCCGTCTCCTCACCAGTTGAAGATCGTCCCGTCCTCGAGCCGCGCGACCGGCAGATAGGCGCGCTTGTATTCGTATCTGGCCGCCAGCTGCTCGTCGATTTCCACGCCCAGGCCAGGTGCGTCGCCCGGATGCATCAGCCCATCGGCATAGCGATAGGCATGGGGGAAAACCGCGTCGGTTTCGGCGGTGTGCGGCATCAGCTCCTGGATGCCGAAGTTTGGCACCGACAGGCCGAAGTGGAGTGCTGCGGCCATGCAGATGGGCGACAGGTCGGTGGCGCCGTGGCAGCCGGTGCGCACCTGGTAGAGATCGGCAAGCGCGGCGATCCGGCGCAGATGGGTGATCCCGCCGGCGTGCACCACGGTCGCGCGGATGTAATCGATCAGCTGCTCCTCGATCAGCTGCTTGGCGTCCCAGATGCTGTTGAAGATCTCGCCCACCGCCAGCGGGGTGGTGGTGTGCTGGCGGATGAGGCGGAAAGCCGCCTGGTTCTCGGCAGGCGTCGCATCCTCGAGCCAGAAGAGGCGATAGGGCTCCAGGTCCTTGCCGAGCCGCCCCGCCTCGATCGGAGTGAGCCGGTGGTGCACGTCGTGGAGCAGGTGCACGTCCCAGCCCAGCACCTCGCGTGCCTTCTCGAACAGCGGCACCACCGAGCGCATATATTTTTCAGTCGACCAGAGGCTCTCGGTCGGGAGCGTGCCATCGGCGGGCTCGTAGCGCTGGCCCGCCTTGGCGACGCCGTAGGTGGCGGCAATGCCCGGTACGCCCGACTGGAGCCGGATCGCCTTGTAGCCCTGCGCGCGGTGCGCGACCGCGCTTTCGATCGTCTCCTCGATGTCCGAGCCGTTGGCATGGCCATAGACCATGCAGCCTTCGCGGCTCGCGCCGCCCAGCAGCTGGTAGACCGGCAGCCCAGCCACCTTGCCCTTGATGTCCCACAAGGCCATGTCGACCGCAGCGATCGCCGCCATGGTCACCGGTCCCCGGCGCCAATACGCTCCCTTGTACAGATACTGCCAGATGTCCTCGATCCGGTGCGCGTCGCGCCCGATCAGGCACGGGATCACATGATCGGTGAGATAGCTCGCCACCGCCAGCTCGCGCCCGTTGAGCGTCGCATCGCCCAACCCATAGACCCCTGCGTCCGTCTCGATCTTGAGCGTCACGAAATTGCGCCCAGGGCACGTCACGATCACGCGTGCGGATTTGATCTCAGCCATCGGCGCGCATTCCGCCATGACAAACTTCGGCGCCGGTTGCGCGCATTGCTTCCCCTCCCGTTGCGCGCACGGTTTTGTACGCAGTTGGTAGCGCTACCATGACGAAGCTGCTATCCGCTTGTCAACGGCGGACGATGATCGCCATGGTGAGAGGATGACGATGCGGCAAATCTTTCTTCTGCTGGCCTTTTTGTTCGTCGCGCTCGCGCCGCCCCAGGCGCGCGCCGAAACCGGCTATGATCTCTGGTTGCGCTATCGGCCGGTCGAGCCCGAATGGCAGCAGCGCTATGCGCGCTTCGCCACACATTACACGGCCGGCAGCCAGAGCCCGACCATGCAGGCCGCGATCGAGGAACTCGAGCGGGGGCTTGCCGGCATGCTCGGCAAGGCGCCGGAGCGGCGCGAGACGGTGACTGCCGATGGCGCGATCGTGCTCGGCACTGCCGGCTCGCCCGACATCGCGTCGCTGGGCTTCCCGCTCGCGAAACTCGGCGGCGAAGGCTATTTGATCCGCGCCGCCACGATCGGTGGCAAGCGAGTAACCGTAATCGCCGGCAACACCGACATTGGCGTCCTTTACGGCGTGTTCCGATTCCTCAAGCTGATCCAGATGCGCCAGCCGCTCGACGCGCTCGACCTCGCCGATGCGCCGAAGCTCGAGCTGCGCGTGCTCAACCATTGGGACAATCTCGATCGTCACGTAGAACGCGGCTATGCGGGCCAGTCGATCTGGGATTGGCAGAAGCTCCCGCGCTACAAGGATCCGCGCTACACCGATTATGCGCGCGCCAATGCCTCGATCGGCATCAACGGCACCGTGCTCACCAACGTCAACGCCAACGCCGATGTGCTCAAGCCCGAATGGCTGGAGAAGGTGAAAGCGCTGGCGGAGGTGTTCCGCCCCTATGGCATCAGGGTCTATCTGACCGCGCGCTTCTCCGCCCCTATCGAGATCGGCGGCCTCAAGACCGCCGATCCGCTCGATCCGCAGGTCGCCGCCTGGTGGAAGGCCAAGGTCGACGAGATCTACCGCGTCATTCCCGATTTCGGCGGCTTCCTCGTCAAGGCCAATTCGGAAGGCCAGCCCGGCCCCAACGATTACAAGCGCACCCACGCAGAGGGCGCCAACATGTTCGCCGACGCGCTCGCCCCCCACGGCGGCGTCGTCATCTGGCGCGCCTTCGTCTATGCCGCCGAGAACCCGGACGACCGCCACAAACAGGCCTATACCGAGTTCAAACCGCTCGACGGCAAGTTCCGCGACAACGTCCTCGTCCAGGTCAAGAACGGGGCGATCGACTTCCAGCCGCGCGAGCCCTTTCATCCGCTGTTCGGCGCGATGCCCCGGACGCCGCTGATGATGGAATTCCAGATCACCAAGGAATATCTCGGCTTCGCGACGCACCTAGCCTATCTCGGCACGATGTGGGAGGAGGTGCTTCAGGCCGATACCTTCCGCCCGCGCAAGGGCAGCACTGTCGCCAAAGTGCTCGAGACTCCGATCGACGCGGGTGCCTCCACCGGCATGGCCGGAGTCGCCAACATCGGCAGCGACATCAACTGGTCAGGATCGCAGTTCGACCAGGCCAATTGGTACGCCTATGGTCGCTTCGCCTGGGATCCGGATGCGAAGGCCGAGCCGGTCGCGCGCGACTGGGCGGCGATGACCTGGGGCAATGATCCTGCGCTGGTCGATCCGATCGTCGGCATGATGATGCGCTCGCGCGAGGCGGTGGTCGATTACATGACGCCGCTCGGGCTCACGCACCTGATGGCGACGGGCCATCACTATGGGCCGGGTCCGTGGGTGTCCGATCTCGCGCGGCCGGAGTGGAACCCGGTCTATTACCACAAGGCCGATGCGAACGGCATCGGCTTCGACCGCACCAGGACCGGGAGCGACGCCGTGTCGCAATATGCGCCCGAAGTCGCGCGCCAGTTCGCGGATCTGAAGCGCGTGCCCGACGGATATCTGCTCTGGTTCCATCATGTGCCTTGGGAGCACCGCACCCGCTCGGGCCGCAGCGTGTGGGACGAACTGATCATCCGCTACGACCGCGGAGTCGACAGCGTCCGCCAGATGCAGGCACAATGGGAAGCGCTGAAGGGGAAGGTGGATCAGCACCGCTGGGAGGAAGTCCGCGACTTCCTCGCGATCCAGCATGACGAGGCCAAATGGTGGCGCGACGCCTCGATCGCCTATTTCCAGTCGGTTTCGAAGCGCCCGCTCCCCGCGGGTCACGCCGCCCCGCCGCACGACCTCGACTGGTACAAGGCGATCAAGACGCCCTACGCGCCGGGGCAGGGCGAGTGATCGTCCTGCTTCAGGGCCGCTGGAGTCCGCGCGCGAGATAGGCGCGGATATAGTTGCGCAGCTGGGGCGTGGGCGGCCCCAGCACGCTGCGGTGCTCGGGCGCGAGATGTTCGGCTGGCTCGCCATGCTCGCCGAACACGAAGGTATCGAACATCGCCGCCCAGGCCTTGCGGCGCTCGGGCGGCAGATGGCTGATCGTCAGAACCGCGTGCACCATCGCGTCGAAGCGCGCGGCGGCGTCGGGTGAATCCTCCCACCAGTAATTGACCAGCACGCTGAGCGGCCCGAACGCATCGACCTGGTGCCACCAGAGCGCCGGGATGAAGATTGCGTCGCCCGCCTCCAGATCGGCCTGCTGCGCGGCGGCCAGTGCTTCGCGGAAGCGCGGATAGCGTTCGAAGTCGGGCTCGTTGAGCTCGACCATGCTGGTCGGCTGGCCCGCCACCGTCTTGTCCAGCGGACCGACGTACAAATTGTGCACCTGGTCGGGGGGAAAGAGCGTGAAGCGCCGCCGTCCCGCGGCGACGCAGGCGACATTGTCCGAAGCGTCGAAATGCGTGCTGATCGTCGATGCGTTGCCGATCCAGATGCGCGGCGTAGCATGGAAGCCCTCGATGAGGGGCAGGGGATTGGCCTCGGCGAAACCCGGCAGGGCAAGGCTCGTCTCCAGCGCGCCGGCATAGACCGCGGGCGCATCGTCGCGGTCGGCCAGCGAACGCAGATAGCGCACCAGATCGCCGAAGCCGCCGCGGCGGCGCTCGAAGTTGAACCCGGAGAGATCGTCCGAATAGAAGAAGCGGCCGCGGATTTCGGGCGGCCCGACGAAGGCCTCTGCGGCCGCGCCCTGATCGAATCCCGCAAGGTGGCCGCACAGCGCATCGATCGATTCCCGCCCGGCAGCTACCGCAGGCCAAGCCTTTGTCAGCCCCCGAAGCACCACGGGTGCATAGCCCGCGACGATCTCCGTGCGGAACCGCTCGGGGGTGATGTTCTCGACTTCGCGGACCGGCTGCAACGCACGCATCGCCTGACTATGGGCCGCGCTGGCGGCACCGCAAACAAAAACGCCGCCGGTCGGGGACCGGCGGCGCAGTACAGGGTTGGAATGATCAGAAGCTGAAGCGCATGATGCCCGCGATGCGACGGTCATTCATGTACCAGCCGCGCGGCACTTCGGTGTTCTCGCCGTCGAGGCCGGTCACCACCGCCTTGGTCTTCACCACTTCGTTGAGCAGGTTCGACCCCTGCAGACCGATCTTCACGTTCGGCGAGAGCGCGTAGAAGATCGATGCGTCGAGCTGGCCCGTCGCCTTGTTGATGATTGGATCGTTCGGCACGATCACGTCGCGAATGGTCAGCAGGAAGTCCGACCGCCACGAATAGGTCGCGCGCAGCGAGAGTGGGCCATAGTCGTAGAAGGGCGTGATGTTGAAGTTGTGCTTCGACAGGCCCTGCAGCGGCAGGCTTGCGAGGTCCACTGTCGTCACGCGGCCCGCGCCCACGTCCGGATCGGTCTCGGAGAGCGTGCTCTGCGGCACGCCGGACGAGTCGATGAACGTATAATTGGCCTGCAGACCGAAGCCCTTGAGCACGCCGGGCAGGAAGTCGAAGGTTTGCTGGTAGGCGACTTCTACCCCCTTGATCGTGCCCGTCTCCGTCGCGTTTCCTGGATTGGTGATGAGCGCGTCGAAGGTTTCCCCATTGTTGGTGTAGGTCGAGCGGTAAGTCTCGTTGGTCACCACGTTCTTCAGGCGCTTGTAGAACCCCGATACCGTCAACTGGCCGACGTTGGAGAAATACCATTCCGCCGTAAGATCGAAGTTGTCTGCTTCGACCGGCTTGAGGAAAGGATTGCCGCGGTTGACCGTCGCCTGGAGACGGAAGCTGCCCGGGATTAGAGTGCCGTCGGGATTGGTGTTCTGCACCGCATTGACGCGCACGTCGCCATAGTTGCGGATCAGTCCGGTTGCCGGCGGCGCGACGCCCTTGAAATAGGCGGCGCGGAACTGGAGCCCGTCGCCCACCTCCAGCTTCAGGTTAACGCTCGGCAGCCAATAGTCGTAGGTGCTTTCGCCTGGTGACTCGACAAGCGCGCCGTTCTGGAAGTCGCGCACCGACTGGCGTACGTCGTCCGGCATCGCACAGAAGCCCTGGACGACTGCATTGTCAGCGGGGGGCGCCAGACAGGTCGCCTCGGTCGGCAAGTAGACGCTGCCGTAGGTGTATTGCTGCACGCCCTGCGAGTTGCGCTTGGTGGAGGTGAAGCGAACGCCCGCGTTGCCGGTCAGCCGCATCCCGTTGCCGAACTCGCTGTCGAAGCGTGCCATGACGTAGGCGGCTTTGTTCGTCTCGCTGATCGGATTGATCTCGCCCGGCAGGAACGTGGTGCCGGGCACAAGGCCGCAACGCGCACTGAGCCGGTTCCAGCCGCCGTTGCGGACGACATTGTCCTCGGGGCAGTTGGCGACCCGCGGCTCCCACTCCTGATTCACCAGCGATGCATAGGCCGCATAAGCGTCGTAATTGTCGACCGTGTTCAGCGAATAATAGAGGCGGCCCTGATTGAGGAGCGGGTTCGAAGCCTTTCCGCGGAAGAAGTTGTTGAAGAAATATGCGTTGTTGGAGTTCATCAGCACCGGTGAGCCGCCGCTGCCGCCGGTCACTCCGTCCACGTTGTCGTCGAGCCAGACCGGGCCGTTGTTGCCCCACTGCTCCGAAAGACGGCCCCAGTTGTAGGTCGAGAAGCGCGCAGTCTGATCGCGGTCGGCATAGCGCACGCCCGCCCGGATCGATTTCAGGAAGCCACTGTCCGGGAAAGAATATTCCAGGTCGATCCGTGCGGCGTCCGAATTGCCGTCGCTGTCCTCGATGTGATCCATCGCGGCGCGCGGGAAGCTGTTGAATGGATCGCTGAAGCTGGTGTGCCCCGCCCCGAAATAGTTCGGCGAATATTGCGATCCGGGCGCGCCGGCGGGGCGGGTGCCGAAACCCGCGCAATCGTTGTCACCGCCGGGCGGATCTTGCGAGTTGGCGGCGGGACCGGAGCACACTTGCGGAGGCAGGAAGGCAACGACCGGATAATCGTCGCCCCGCAACTCGATCGACGCATTCTGGTACGTCGAGTTCCACAGTGCGTTGTCGATCAGATAGGTGCTCGAGTCGACGTGCTGATAGTCGAACGTGACGCCCAGCCGCTCGCTGACGTCCCACTTGAAGTTGAAGCTGTAATCGTCGGTAAGGAGGCGCTCGTCGTGGTCGCGGCGCTGGTTGTTCGACTGGAGGCCCAGCATCGGCACTCGGGCAAGAATGCCGTTAGCCTGCTGGTTCTGGTCGGCCCGCCAGCCGGTCGGGCCGGTGATCATGCCGCTCACGAACATGCCGTCTTCGTCGAACTCGAGCGTAGTGCCCGGCACGCGGCGCGAGTCGCCGTTGTTCGAAACGTTATCTGTCGCGATCTCGACGGTCCGCTCGGTCCACGCCTGGCGCGCGTCGGAGCGCAGGAACTGGAACAGCGCTTCCATCGAGCCGTCGTTGCTGCGCCATTGCGCCGCCGCCGAATAGCCGTAGCGGGTGCGGTCGAACTCCTGGCTGCCGATCACTGCGCCGCGCGGGAACAGCACGCGACCGGCCAGCGTAGCACCCGGATTCTGGACGACGTCGCCGTCCGAATAGAGGTTGCGGGTGCGGAAGCTCGAAACCTGGAGGCGGTCCGCGCGGCTCTTGAGGTTCGAATAGGAGGCGCTGGCGAGCAGGCCGATCTCGCCGATGCCCGTCTCCCAGCGATTGCTGATCACGCCCGAGAAATTCGCACCCGGTTCCTGCAGGAAGTCGCCGTAATTCATCTCGGCCGAGCCCGCGAAAACGAAACCCTTGGCATCGAACGGCGTGCGCGTGCGCAGGTTGACCACGCCCGCGATCCCGCCTTCGATGCGGTCGGCCGAAGGCGATTTGAACACGTCCACGCCGCCCATCAGTTCGGAGGGGACATCCTGGAAGCTCAGCGCCCGGCCGTTGTTGGCGCTGAACGCCTCGCGGCCGTTGAACTCCGAGCGGACATAGGTGAGGCCGCGCACGACCACACCCGAGCCTTCGACCGAGAAGTGATCCGGATCGACACCCGCCGCGAAACGGTTGATCGCCACACCCGGGATGCGCTGGAGCGTTTCGGTCACCGAACGATCGGGAAGCGCGCCGATGTCCTCGGCTGTCACCGAATCCACGATCACGTCGGAGCTGCGCTTGATCTCCTGCGCGCTCCGCAGCGACTGGCGATAGCCCTGGATGACGACTTCGTCCTCGGCCGGCTGGGTCGCAGCCTCGTCGGTCGTCTGGGCGCCCGGAGTCACCTGGGTCGGCGAACCTTCAGTCTGCGCCCAGGCCGGCATCGCCCCCAGGCAAAGCGCGGCCGCCGAGACTCCGGCGCAGAGCAGTCCGCTCCGGCGCTTGCCCCATGTATCGCGGATGTGAGTCGTAGAATGCTTGCGCATCGAGCTTGCCTCCCCCTTTGGTAGCGCTACCATTTACAGGCGCTGTTATTTGCAGGGGAAGGTAAAGTGAGTTGGGCTGAAAGATCAAGCCCATCTTGTAACAAGACGGACATGAGAGTGATTTGTTGTTATTTTGCAACGGTTTCGCTGCGTTGCACAAATTACCCTGCAACGCAAAAGGCGGATATTCGCCCAGATCCTCCGGTTGACCCTGAGGATAGGTGAGCGCTAACATCCTGATGGGAGAGGGGGAAACCCGATGCAAGAAGATCGCGGCCGCATGCACGGCCGGCGCTGTTCCCTTAGGGCAGGCCAGGCTAGGCTGCGCACGACGCAGCGGCGTCGCGCCGTTGCGCCCGCCCCTCGGGCAATTGCCGGATGCGGGGAGACGGGGAGGCGATGAGCGCGCACGGGCCCATACGCAGCATCGTGATCGTCGGCGGCGGCACCGCAGGCTGGATGGCGGCAGGCGCGCTCGCCCGGCTGGTCGCGGCCGATATCTCGGTGACGCTCGTCGAGTCCGAGGCGATCGGGATCGTCGGGGTTGGCGAGGCCACCATCCCGCCGATCCGCACCTTCAACGCGATGCTCGGCATCGACGAGAATGATTTCCTGGCGAAGACCCAGGGCTCGATGAAGCTCGGGATCCAGTTCGTCGACTGGTTGAAACCCGGCCATCGTTACATGCACCCCTTCGGCGAGTTCGGATTCGACATCGAAGGCGTCAAGTTCCACCAGATCTGGCACAAGCTTCACGCGCTCGGGCTGGCGGGCACGCTTGAGGAATACAGCCTCTGCGCCGCCGCCGCGCACCGCAATCGCTATGCAGCACCGGTGGGCGATCCGGGATCGCCGCTCGCCAGCCTCGTCCAGGCCTATCATTTCGACGCCTCGCTCTATGCGGCCTATCTGCGCGGCTATGCCGAGCGCCGCGGCGTGGTGCGGCGCGAGGGGCGGATCACCCAGGTCGCGCTCCGCAGCACCGACGGCTTCATCGAAGCGGTGACGCTCGAAAGCGGGGAGCGGATCGAAGGCGAGCTGTTCATCGATTGCTCGGGCTTCCGCGGACTGCTGATCGAGGAGGCGCTCCACACCGGCTATGAGGATTGGACGCATTGGCTGCCGTGCGACCGCGCAGTCGCGGTGCCTTCCGCCAACACCGGCGAACTCACGCCTTACACCCGCGCCACTGCGCGCGAGGCCGGATGGCAATGGCGCATTCCGCTCCAGCACCGCACCGGCAACGGCTATGTCTATTCGAGCGCGCACCTCTCCGATGACGAAGCCGCCACGACGCTGCTCGCCAACCTCGAAGGCCCGGCGCTCGCCGAGCCGCGGCAGCTGCGCTTTACCACCGGCCGCCGCAAGCTCGCCTGGAACCGCAACTGCGTGGCGCTGGGGCTCTCGTCGGGATTTCTCGAACCGCTCGAATCGACGAGCATACATTTGATCCAGGCCGGCACCTCGCGCCTGCTCGCGCTGTTGCCCGATCGCGGCTGGGGCGCCGCCGAGCGCGATACCTACAACGAGCTCACGCGGCTCCAATATGAGCAGGTCCGCGACTTCGTTATCCTCCACTACAAGGCCAACGAGCGCCCCGGCGCGCTGTGGCGCCACCTCCGCGAGATGGACGTGCCCGAGAGCCTCACGCGCCGTATCGAGCTGTTCCGCAACCGCGGCCGCATCTTCCGTCGCGATGACGAGCTGTTCGCCGAGACGAGCTGGGTGGCGGTGCTGCGCGGGCAGGGGATCACGCCGCGGGGCTGGGATCCGCTGGTCGACGCGATCGACGTCAATCAGCTCCGTGCCATGGCCGAGCGCATCCGCTCCATCTTCGCCCGCGCTGCGGACGCGATGCCGCGCCACGCCGACTATCTCGCCCGCCATTGTCCCGCGGCGCCTGCTGCGCCGCGGGCAGTGGCGGCTGCCCGTTGAGGACTGGAATGACAGACAATCGCATCCGCAGCATCGTGATCGTCGGCGGCGGCACCGCCGGCTGGATGACCGCGGCCACTCTGGCGCGCATCCTCGGGCGCGACTACGCCAGCATCACCCTGATCGAATCCGACGAGATAGGCATCATCGGCGTGGGCGAGGCGACCATCCCGCAGATGGCCACCTTCAACCGGATGCTCGGGCTCGACGAGAACCAGTTCGTCCGCGAGACCAAGGGCAGCTTCAAGCTGGGCATCCAGTTCGTGAACTGGGGGCGGGTGGGCCACACCTATTTCCATCCGTTCGGCAAGTACGGCATCGACATGCAGGGCGTGTCTTTCCATGCCTATTTCCTGCGGCTTCACCAGCGGGGCGAGGCGCCGGACATCGATCAATTCTCGCTTCAGGCGCAGGCGGCGCGCGGCAACAAGTTCATGCGCGGGATCGATGCGGGCAATTCGCCGCTCTCCGACATCGCCTATGCCTTCCACTTCGATGCCGGCCTCTATGCCCGCTTCCTGCGCGGCTATGCGGAGGAGCGCGGCGTGGTGCGGCGCGAGGGCAAGATCGTCGACGTGAAGCTCCGCGGCGAAGACGGCTTCGTGGCGTCGGTGGTGATGGAGGACGGGACCGAAATCGGTGGCGACCTGTTCGTCGACTGCTCCGGCTTCCGCGGGTTGATCATCGAGCAGGCCCTGAAGGCAGGCTTCACCGACTGGTCGCAGTATCTGCCGTGCGACCGCGCGATCGCGGTGCCGTGCGCGAGCGTCGACGAATGGACTCCCTATACGCGCTCGACTGCGCACAAGGCTGGATGGCAGTGGCGCATCCCGCTCCAGCACAGGATCGGCAACGGCCATGTCTTCAGCTCGGCGCACATGAGCGACGACGAGGCGACTGCGATCCTGCTCGCCAACCTGGACGGCGAGCCGCTCGCCGATCCGCGCACCGTCCCGTTCCGCACCGGCCACCGCAACAAGCTGTGGATCAAGAACTGCGTGGCGATGGGTCTCGCCGGTGGCTTCCTCGAGCCGCTCGAGTCGACGGCGATCTGGCTCATCCAGAGCGGCCTGTCGCGCTTCCTCACGATGTTCCCGGATCGCGGCTTCAACCAGGCCGACATCGACCGGTACAACCGGATCATGCGCACCGATTACGAGGAGATCCGCGACTTCCTCATCCTCCACTATCACGCCACCGAGCGCGATGATTCCCCTTTCTGGGATTTTTGCCGGACGATGGAGATCCCCGAGCGGCTGGCCGAGAAGATGCGCGTGTTCCGCAGCCACGGCCGCTGCTTCCGCGAGAATGAGGAGCTGTTCAACGACACGAGCTGGTTCGCCGTGATGCACGGCCAGCTGATGAAGCCGCAGGGCTTCGATCCCGTCGCCGAAGTGATGAGTCTCGACGAGACGCGCGCGCGGCTCGCGCACATCAAGAACACGATCGCCAATTCGGCCGATTACATGCCAGCGCACCGCGATTTCATCCGCGAGAATTGCGCCGCAGCCTGAGGAGACGAATGATGCGCTGGTTCTACCTTCTCGCGACGCTCGCGCTTGCTACGCCCGCGGCGGCGCAGCAGGCGCGGTTCGACTGGTTCGAGTATCGCGGCGCCGACCCGGTCGACCGGCTCTTCGAGCCCGGCTCGGACGAATATCGCAACCCGATCCTCCAGGGCTTCTACCCCGATCCCAGCGTCACGCGGGTCGGGGAGGATTTCTACCTCGTCACGTCCACGTTCAGCTATTTCCCCGGCATACCGGTGTTCCACAGCCGCGATCTGGTGAACTGGACCCAGATCGGCAACGCAATCGATCGCCCCGACCAGCTCGATTTCAAGAATCTCGGCCTCTCGCGCGGGGTGTTCGCACCCACGATCCAGGCGAAGGATGGCGTCTTCTACATCCTCAACACCTGCGTCGATTGCGGCGGCAATTTCGTGATCACTGCCAAGAACCCGGCCGGCCCCTGGTCGGATCCGGTGTGGCTTCCCGATCTCGAAGGCGGAATCGATCCTTCGCTGTTCTTCGACGAGGACGGCCGCAGCTGGGTCGTCAACAACGGCCCGCCGGAAGGCAGGCCGGAATATGAAGGGCACCGCGCGATCTGGATCCAGGAGTTCGATCGCAAGACGCTCAAGACGTTCGGCCCGCGCAAGCTGCTGGTCAACGGCGGTGTCGATTTCTCGAAGAAGCCGATCTGGATCGAGGGGCCGCACATCTTCAAGAAGGACGGCTGGTACTATCTGAGCTGCGCCGAAGGCGGCACCGCGGTGGGCCACAGCCAGGTCATCCTGCGCTCGAAGAGCGTCACCGGCCCCTATGTTCCGGGCCCCGGCAATCCGATCCTCACCCAGCGCGACCTGCTCGAGGATCGCACGCACCCGATCACGTCGGCGGGCCATGCCCAGCTCGTCACCACGCCGGACGGAAAATGGTGGGCGACCTTCCTCGCGGTGCGGCCCTATGAGGGCGATTATTACAACACCGGCCGCGAGACTTTCCTGCTTCCGGTAACCTGGGAAAATGGCTGGCCGCGGATCACGCGCCCGGGCCAGACCATCCCCTATGTCCACAAGCGGCCTGCGCTCGCACCCACCGCCACGCCGAAGCTGCCGACCAGCGGCGCCTTCACCGTGCGCGACGAGTTCGACGGTGCCGCGCTGCCGCTCCACTGGATGATGCTGCGCAACCCGCGCGAGCGCTGGTACGCGCTGGAGAAGGGCACGCTGGTGCTCGACGCGCGCGCCGCAGGGCTTGGCGACAACGCCAATCCCTCGTTCCTCGCGCGCCGCCAGCAGCACATCAACGCCACCGCTGAGACGGCGGTGCGCTTCGCACCCCAGCGCGACGGCGACCGCGCAGGCATCGTCGCACTCCAGAGCGACGAATATTGGGCTTTCCTCGGTGTCACTCGCAGCGGCGGCAAGCCGGTGATCGCGCTCGAATGGCGTGCCGGCCCCGATCAGCCCGCGAACGGGGCGCGGCTCGGCTCGGTGCCGTTCGAAGGCAAGCCCGGCGATCCGGTGCATCTGCGCGTCACCGCGGCTGGCGACAAATACCGCTTCGCCTATGCGACCAAGCCCGGAGCATGGACCGAGATCGGCGCGATCGACGCCACGATGCTCAGCACCAAAACCGCCGGAGGCTTCGTGGGCGCAACGTTCGGGGTGTTCGCCGGCAAGGGGGAATAGATGCGGAGGAAATTCATCTGCAACGTCGCTGCCGCCGCCGCAGCGCTGCTCGTTCTGGCAAATCCCGGCGCCGCAAACCCGCCGCCGCTGCCGATCTACCTCAACCAGATCGGCTTCGAGCCGGACAGCCCGAAGGTCGCGATCATCCAGGGCGGTTCGGCTCCGCTCCCGTGGAAGCTCGTCGATGCGCAGGGCCGCACGCTGCTCGAAGGCCAAGCCCAGGTCTATGGCAAGGATCCAGCTTCCGGCTTCGAAATCCAGCGGATCGATTTCAGCGGCTTCCGCGCCCGGGGGCAGGGCTATCGGCTGATCGTCGCAGGATCGCAGAGCGACGTCTTCGCGATCCGCGAGGGGCTCTACGCCCCGCTCGCGCACGATGCGCTGGCATTCTTCTACCACCAGCGCGCCGGGCTGCCGATCGAAGCGCGCTTCGCCGGCGCGGAATGGGCGCGGCCGGCGGGTCACCCGCGCGAGGTGGCGAAATGCTTCGCCGGCAAGGACGAGCGCGGCACCGAATGGCCCGGCTGCGGCTACACGCTCGACGTGACCGGCGGCTGGTATGATGCCGGCGACCACGGCAAATATGTCGTCAACGGCGGCATATCGCTGTGGACGTTGCTCAACGCCCACGAGACTGGCGGCGCGGTCTTCCGCGACGGTTCGCAGAAGATTCCCGAGGCCGGCAACGGCGTCAGCGACCTGCTCGACGAGGCGCGCTTCGAGATGGAGTTCCTGCTTCGCATGCAGATCCCGGAGGGGACGCGCGCTCGTGTGCCTGTAGGCCAGCCGAAGCCCGCGGCATCCGGCCGTCCGCAATCGGAGCGGCGCCCCGCCGACTTCGCCGAGATCGACGCGAGCGGCATGGCGCATCAGAAGGTCGCCGACCGTAACTGGACCGCGCTGCCGATGCCGCCGCAGGACGATCCCGAAGAGCGGCTGCTCTATCCTCCCACCACCGCCGCGACGCTCAACCTCGCCGCAACCGCAGCGCAATGCGCGCGCATCTGGCGGGGTGTAGACGATGCGTTCGCGGCGCGCTGCCTCGCCGCGGCGGAGCGTGCGTGGAAGGCGGCGCAGCGCAACCCGCAAGTCTTCGCCACCAGCAGCTTCACCGGCAGCGGCGGCTATGGCGACGGCGATGTCTCCGACGAATTCTACTGGGCGGCGGCCGAGCTGTTCGCGACCACGGATGAGAGACCCTATCGCGAGCCCGTGCGCAGTTCGCCGCACTTCGCGCGGATCACCGGCGAGCCCGGCTGGCCCAGCACTGCGCCGTTGGGGACGATCACGCTCGCGACTGTGAAGACAAGCCTGCCCGCCGAAGAGCTCCGGCGACTGAGCGGTGCGATAGTGGAAGCGGCGGACGCTTTCCTCGCCGATGAGAAGACCAACGGCTTCCGCATTCCCTATGGCGCGGCCAACTATCCCTGGGGATCGAACTCGAACCTGCTCAACCGCGCGATACTGCTCGCGCTGGCGCACGACTTCACCGGCGAGACGAAGTACCGCGCCGCGGTGATCGACGCAGCCGATTACATCCTCGGCCGCAACCCGACCGGCTATTCCTATGTCAGCGGCTATGGCGCGCGGCCGATGCGCAACCCGCACCACCGCTTCTGGGCCAAATCGCTCGACCCGAAGCTCCCGGGCCCGCCGCCGGGCGCGCTTTCCGGCGGCCCCAATACGACGGCCATGTCCGACGATGTCGCCAAGGCGATGCAGGGCAAGTGCGCGCCCCAGCGCTGCTGGGCCGATGACGTGAACGCCTATGCGCTCAACGAAGTCGCGATCAACTGGAACGCGCCGCTGCTGTGGGTGGCGGGCTGGCTGGCGGAGTGAACGGATAATTCCCCTCCCTGCGAGCAGGGAGGGGCGAATTTGTCACTTCACCGTCAGCGTCGCGCTCTTCAGGTCCACCGAGTTCGGCCCGGCCGAGATCGTGAACGTCCCCGGCTCCACCACGCGCTTCATGTCGACGTTCCACAGCGACAGGTCGCGCGGGGTGAGCTCGAAGGTCACCGTCTTCTTCTCGCCCGGGGCGAGCGTGACGCGCTCGAACGCTTTCAGCTCCTTCACCGGCCGCGTGACGCTGGCGAGGTCGTCGCGCACGTAGAGCTGCACCACTTCGTCGCCGGTCCGGGCGCCCGTGTTGGTCACGTCCACCCGCACCTTGACGTTGTTGTACCGCCCGATCGTCGGCTTCTCGAGCACCGGCGCGGCGATATCGAACGTGGTGTACGAAAGACCATAGCCGAACGGATAGAGCGGGCTCGTCTCGGCGAAGAGATAGCCGCGCCGCGCGCTCGGCTTGTGGTTGTAGAACATCGGCAGCTGCCCCACGTCGCGCGCGATCGTCACCGGCAGCTTGCCGCCCGGATTTGCGCGGCCGAACACCACGTCGGCGACCGCGTTGCCGGTCTCCTGACCCAGATACCAGCCTTCGATCAGCGCCGGGGCCTTCTCCGACAGATACTTCACCGACAGCGGCCGGCCGTTGAGCAGCAGCACCACCACCGGCTTGCCGAGCGCGAAGATCTCCTCGGCCAGCTTGTTCTGCGGCCCGATCAGCTCGAGCGTGTTGCGGTCGCCCAGATGGTTGTCCGCCCAGGCCTCGCGGCTCAGCTGTTCGTTGTCGCCGAGCACGAGCAGGATCGTATCGGCGTTCTTCGCAGTTTCGAGCGCCTGGGCGCGCAGCTTGTCGTTGGTCGCATCGTCGACCAGCTCGACCGTGTCCTCCGCCCACACCCGGCTCTTCGTCAGCCGCACGCCCTCGGCGTAATCGACTTCGAACTTGCCCTTGCCTTCGGCCTTCATGCCTTCGAGCACGCTCACCACGTGCCGGGGAATGTCGCTGTATCCGCCGATCGGCGTGTCGTTGGCGTGGGTGCCGATTACCGCGAGCCGCTGGATCTTCGATGCATCGAGCGGAAGCAGCTTCTGGTCGTTCTTGAGCAGCACGATCGATTGCCGCGCGGCCTCGCGCGCCAGCGCGATTGCGTCGGCCGTCTCGGTCTTCCGCGCCGCCGCCTTCGCGTCGACATAGGGATTCTCGAACAATCCGGCCTGGAACTTGAGCGTCAGGATCCGGCGCACCGCGTCATCGATCTGCGCCTCGCTCACCCGGCCTTCGCGCACCAGCTTGGGAAGCAGATTATACGCCTCGCCGTCGGGCGTCTCGAAGTCCACCGTAGCGTCCATCGCGCGTACCGCGGCGTCCTCCAGCGTGTCGAACATCTTGTGCCGCGTGTTGAGCTCCCGGATCGCGAAATAGTCGCTCAGCACCGCGCCCTTGAAGCCCCATTCCTGGCGCAGCACGTCGTGGAGCAGCCAGCGGTTGGCGTGGCTGGGGATGCCGTCGATCTCGTTGTACGAGGGCATCACTGCCCCGATCGGGAGCTCGGTCACCGCACGCTCGAAGGGCGGGAAGAACACTTCCCGGAGCGTGCGTTCGGAAACGTTGGCCGGGCCGATGTTGGTGCCGCTCTCGGGCTGGCCATGGCCGGTCATGTGCTTGAGCGTCACATAGACCTTGTCGTTGGCGAGCGGCAGCGTGGTGCCCTGGAAGCCGCGGATCGCCGCCAGCCCCATCTCGCCGACGAGGTGCGGGTCCTCGCCATAGGTCTCCTCGATCCGCCCCCAGCGCGGATCGCGCGCGACATCGACCACGGGCGCGAGCGCCAGGTTCGCACCCACTGCACGCATCTCGCGCGCCGCTACCGCGAAGATCTTCTCCACCAGCTCGGGGTTCCAGGTGCTGGCGAGGCCGATCGACTGCGGGAAGCTGGTGCGGCCGGGTGCGACATAGCCGTGCAGCGCTTCCTCGTGCATGATCAGCGGGATGCCGAGCCGGGTCTTCTCCACGGCCCATTTCTGTGCGGCGTTGATGTAGCGCGCGGTATCCTCGGGCCCGCGATTGTTCGTCCCCGGCGCGGCACCCGCGGCGGGGCCCTGGGTGATCGCGCGCCGATCGTACGGGCGCGAGATCTGGCCGAGCCCGTTGGGGAAATTCTGGCTCGCCTTGACCGGATCGAACTCGCCCTCGGCCGTCTGGATCTTCTCCTTCTGCAGCCAGATCGCGACCATCTGCTGCACCTTCTCCTCCAGCGTCATCCGCTTGAGCAGGTCCTCGACGCGCGCGGCGACGGGCTGGGAGGCATCCTTGTAGAGCGGCTTCTCGGCACGGCTGCCCTGCGTCTGAGCAGCGGGCAGGGCGACCGGCGACAGCGCCGAGGCGGCAACCGCAGCAAGCGCGGCGATGCGGATATGGCGGGTCGATCCCGTCAGGCGGCGCGAAGCAAGCACGTTCATCTCCTCCCCGTGTCGCGGCGCCCGTGCGCCGTCGAATTATGGTAGCGCTATCACTATAGGGGCGGTCGTTCGGCGCGGTCAACCGGCGGAGCTGTCCCGACGAAGCTCGTTTGCTTTCTGCAATTGTTTGTTACACCAATGCCCGCCAACGGGGAGAAGGATGAGCAGACCGAGCCGGAGAAGCCGCGGCACCGTGACGGTGCAGGATGTGGCACGCGAAGCGGGCGTATCCGCGATGACCGTCTCGCGCGTGGTCAACGGCGGGACCAATGTGCGTGAGAGCACCCGCGTCGCGGTGCTCGAGGCGATTTCGAAGCTCAACTATTCGCCCAACAGTGCCGCGCGAAGCCTCGCCGCGGGCGAGGCGACGCAGATCGGGCTGCTCTATTCGAATCCCTCCGCTGCCTATCTCTCGCAGTTCCTGATCGGCGCGCTTGCCGCCGCCCGCCGCGCCGGCTGCCACCTGGTGCTCGAAGCCTGCGAGAGCGAAGGCGCCGAGGAGCAGGCCGAGGCCACGCGAAGCTTCGCAGCCACCAGCGTGGAAGGCGTGATCCTGCCGCCGCCGCTTTCCGAATCCGCGCCGGTGCGCGCCGAGCTCGACGCCGCAGGGATTCCCTGGGTATCGGTCGCGATGGGGCGGCCGCCCGCGCGCAGTCTCAACGTGCGCATCGACGATTTTGCGGCCGCCGCAGCGATCACGCGCCACCTGATCGATCTCGGCCATCGCAACATTGGCTTCATCCGCGGCAATCCCAACCAGACGTCGAGTGCGGAGCGCTATCGCGGCTTCGTGTCGGCGATCGAGGATGCCGGCCTGAACGTGAAGGCCATGCCGGTGGAGCAGGGCTATTTCACCTTCCGCTCCGGCATTCTCGCGACCGAGCGCCTGCTCGATCGCGCCGATCGGCCGACGGCGATCTTCGCGAGCAACGACGACATGGCCGCCGCGGCAGTGGGCGTGGCCCACCGCAGCGGCCTGCACGTGCCGCACGACCTGAGCATCGTCGGCTTCGACGACACGTCGCTAGCGACCACCATCTGGCCCGAACTGACGACCGTGCGCCAGCCGATCTCGGCGATGGCCGAATCCGCGCTCAACCTGCTGCTCGCCCGCATCCGCGCGCATCGCGGCGCGCAGGGTGACAGGCTGGAGGAGCAGGTGCTCGATCACGAGTTGATCCTGCGCGAATCCTCGGGACCGCCGCGTTCGGCGAGCGAGAGCAAGCCGGCCAGCGAGGGCGGCCCGCGGCGCAAGGAGCGTCGCTGAGCGCGAGAAGGCCATTGCATTTCTGCCGCGTCCGCGCCACCGTTACCGCTAACACGACCGCCATGGGTCGGGGGACCAGGAGAGGACTAGGGGATGAATCAAACGGCGGAGCGGGCCAACATCGGCCTGATCAGCGCCATCGTGGCGGTAGCCACGATCGGCGGATTGCTTTTCGGTTACGATAGCGGCGCAGTGAACGGCACCCAGCCGGGGCTGAAGACCGCCTTCGCGCTCGACGATGCCGGGCTCGGCTTTACCGTCGGATCGTTGCTGATCGGCTGCTTCATCGGCGCTTTCTTCGCCGGCACGCTGGCGGACAAAATGGGCCGCCGCAACGTGATGCGGATCGCCGCGCTGCTCTTCCTCGGCGGCGCGCTCGTCCAGGGGCTCGCGCACGATCACAATATCTTCGTCATCGCCCGCATCCTGGGCGGCATGGCAGTGGGTGCCGCTTCGGTGCTCTCGCCTGCCTATATCTCCGAAGTCGCGCCGGCGAACATCCGCGGCCGGATGACCACGGTCCAGCAGATCATGATCATCTCAGGCCTCACCGCCGCGTTCGTGGTCAATTACTATCTCGCCGCCGCCGCCGGCGTGTCGACCAATCCCTTCTGGGGCGGGATCGAGGCGTGGCGCTGGATGTATCTGATGCAGGCGCTTCCTGCCGCGGTGTTCCTGATCGCGCTGTTCTTCATCCCAGAGAGCCCACGCTATCTCGTCTCCAAGGGGCGCAACGCGGAAGCAGGCAATGTGCTCACCAGCCTGTTCGGCCAGAGCGAGGCGAACGCCAAGCTCGCCGAAATCCAGGCGAGCTTCTCGCAGGATCACCGTCCGCGTCTCAGCGACGTGCTGACTCCGGCAGGCGGGCGCGGCTTCCTCGGTATCCGTGCGATCGTTTGGGCCGGCCTGCTGCTCGCCGTCTTCCAGCAGCTCGTCGGCATCAACGTGATCTTCTATTATGGCTCGACGCTGTGGCAGCTCGCCGGGTTCACCGAAGCCGATTCGCTGCTGATCAACATCGTCTCGGGCGCAGTCTCGATCGCGGCCTGCTTCGTCACCATCGCGGTGATCGACAAGATCGGCCGCAAGCCGCTGCTGCTGATCGGCTCGGCGGGCATGGCGGTCACGCTGTTCGTCATGGTCTACGCGTTCAGCCAGGGCACGCTCGACGCTGCGGGCAATCTGGTGCTTTCGCAGCAGATGGGCGTGGTCGCAGTGATCGCGGCCAATCTCTACGTGATCTTCTTCAACGTCTCCTGGGGCCCGGTCATGTGGGTGATGCTCGGGGAGATGTTCCCGAACCAGATCCGCGGCTCGGCGCTCGCGGTATGCGGCTTCGCCCAGTGGTTTGCCAACTACCTGATCGCGCAGAGCTTCCCGGTGATGGCCGCTGGCATCGGCCTGGCTGCCAGCTACACCTTCTACGGCGTCTGCGCAGTGATCAGCTTCTTCCTGGTCCAGAAGTTCATTCAGGAGACCAAGGGCAAGGAACTGGAGGCGATGGAAGGCTGATCTGGCCTTCAGCCGTTTGGAAAGGGGAGGGGCGCGGCCGCCACGGCTCGCGCCCCTCTGCACAAAAGAGGAGCCTATGACCCGAACCCCCGTCCGCCCGTTCCGCTCGCGCGAATGGTTCGCCGCGCCCGGCCGCGCCGACATGGCCGCGCTCTATCTCGAGCGGTTCATGAACTACGGCATCACCCCGGACGAGCTGCGCTCGGGCAAGCCGATCATCGGCATCGCGCAATCGGGATCGGACATCGCGCCGTGCAACCGCATCCATCTCGAGACGGTGAAGCGCGCCCGCGAAGGCATCCTCGCCGCGGGCGGCATCCCGATGGAGTTTCCGCTCCATCCGATCTTCGAGAATTGCCGCCGCCCCACCGCGGCGCTCGATCGCAACCTCGCCTATCTCGGCCTGGTCGAGATCCTCAACGGGTATCCGATCGACGCCGTGATCCTCACCACCGGCTGCGACAAGACCACCCCCAGCTCGCTGATGGCCGCTTCGACCGTCGACATCCCGGCGATCGTCCTCTCGGGCGGTCCGATGCTCGACGGCTGGCACGAAGGCGAGCTGGTGGGCTCGGGCACCGTCATCTGGCGCAGCCGCCGCAAGATGGCCGCGGGCGAAATCGACGAGGCCGAGTTCCTCCGCCGCGCGATGGAGAGCGCGCCGTCCTCGGGCCATTGCAACACCATGGGCACCGCCTCGACGATGAACTCGATCGCGGAAGGGCTGGGCATGTCGCTCCCCGGCTGCGCGATGATCCCCGCGCCCTACCGCGAGCGCGGCCAGATGGCATACGAGACCGGCAAGCGCATCGTCGAGATGGCCTATGACGACCTTCGCCCGTCGAAGATCCTGAGCAAGGCGAGCTTCCTCAACGCGATCCGCCTGCTCACCGCGATCGGCGGTTCGACCAACGCCCAGCCGCACCTCAACGCCATGGCCGCGCACGCCGGCATCGAGATCACCCCCGACGACTGGCGCCAGGGCTATGATCTGCCGCTGGTGGTCAACATGCAGCCCGCGGGCGAATATCTGTCCGAGCGGTTTCACCGCGCCGGCGGCATCCCCGCGGTACTCGCCGAGATGCTCGCCAACGGCGCGCTCGACGGCAGCGTCATGACCTGCACCGGCCGGACGCTCGCCGAAAACATCGCCGCGGCCAAGGTGCTCGACCGCGACGTGATCCTCCCCTGGGATGCGCCGCTCAAGGAGAAGGCAGGCTTCCTCGTCCTCTCGGGCAACCTCTTCGACATGGCGATCATGAAGACCAGCGTGATCGGCGAGGATTTCCGTGCCCGCTATCTCTCGCGGCCGGGTGCCGAGGGCGTGTTCGAGGGCCGCGCGATTATCTTCGACGGTTCGGACGACTATCACCACCGCATCAACGATCCCGCGCTGAACATCGACGCGGACTGCATCCTGGTGATCCGCGGCTCGGGCGTGCTCGGCTGGCCGGGCTCGGCCGAAGTGGTCAACATGCAGCCGCCCGATCACCTGATCCAGCAGGGCATCATGAGCCTGCCCACCCTCGGCGACGGCCGCCAGTCGGGTACGTCGGACAGCCCCTCGATCCTCAACGCTTCGCCCGAAAGCGCCGCGGGCGGCGGGCTGGCGTGGCTGCGCACGGGCGACACGATCCGCATCGATCTCAACACCGGCCGCTGCGACGCGTTGGTCGACGAAGCCGAGATCGCCCGCCGCAAGACCGAACCCGCGCCGCCGATCCCGGAAAGCAACACGCCGTGGGAAGAGCTCTACCGCGAGAAGGTAGGCCAGCTGGCGGAGGGCGGCACGCTCGATTTCGCGCTGAAGTACCGCCGGACGAGCGAGAAGGTCCCGCGGCATAACCACTAGTACGGCCGCTTGTCCAAGGCGGACCTCCGGATTCCTCTCCCGGCGAGGGAGGGGTCCGGCGGTGCGTAGGAAAAGGTCGGGCTCGATGCGCGATCTTTTTCTTATGCCGCGGTTGAACCTCCGGAGATCCGCGCTGCTTCTTCCTGACTAACCTTCGGCCACTTCACGGTCAGCGCTTGGCGCGGCTGCCCGCTCCGGGCGTCGGTGGGGCAGGCGGGGCGACCGCTGCGACCCGCGCGCTCTTGCGGGCCAGTGCCATGCTCAGCGCGGCGGCGCCCTTAGGCGTCATGGCGGCAAGAATCATCGCAGTCGAACGCTCGCGCATCCGCTGGGCGACTTTCATCTGCACTTCCATGTCGAGCTGCTCGAAGACCATTGCGGCGGCCTTGGGCTTCATCGCCTGATAGATGCGCGCGAGCTCGTCGAACTGCGCTTCGGGCGGCTCGGCAGGGCCGGCGCCCGGCGCCGGCGTGGTCGCCGCCTGCTGCTGGCGTGCCTGCATGTCGGCCTGGAGCCGCGCCTCGGCAGCCTTGGCAGCCTGTTCGCGCAGGTCGAGCGCGCGCTTGCGGCGGGCAGCCTCGGCGTCGCGGGCGTTCAGGTCCTGCTCGATCGAGTTGCCGAGCCGGGTCTTGGGCGTCTTGTCCTGCGCTTCGGGCGCGGCGAGCGTGGCGGCGTTGGCCATGACCGCGAGCGCCGAAGCGGCGGCGGTCATCAGCAGGAGCGACGGGCGCTTCATCACGCCGCCTCGGCCTGGCGCTGCACGTTGGCGGCGTCGGTCTCCGCCTCACCTTCCACTTCGGCGTCATCCGCGTCCGCCGCGCGCAGCGCGTTGGCGAGGCTGACGGCGTTGACGATGCGCTCGCACGCGGCGTCGGCGATCCCGGTCATCACCTGCAGTTCGTCGCGAAGCTCGCGTGCCTGCTCGACGAGCCGGGCGTGCTGGGCGCAATCGGTGCCGAGCGTCGCCTTCATGTCCGAAAGCACGGCGCGCGCGCCGGTCGTGGCCTTTTCGAGCGCGGCGACCACGTCGGTCAGCGCGCCATCCTTCACGGTGCGCAGGCTGCGCATCATCCGCACGCTCTGCACGAGCACGGCCATGCAGAAGATCATGGTCAGCGCATTGGCGACAATCGCGAGGCTCATTTCTTCTTTCCCTTGGAAACGTCGGTGAGGAGACGCACGGCAACCTTGCCGCAGCGCTGGCCGATCTGGCCGCGGGCGAGCGTCACGCCGCCGCATGCGATATCGAGCGGGTCGTCGGGACCCTTGTGAAGCGCGATGGTCTGGCCGATCTCCAGCGCGCGCAGCGTCGCGAGCGGCATCGCCTTCTCGCCGAGCAGCACGTTGACCGTCACGTTGGTCTTGCGGATCTCGGAGGCCATGTGCGCCTCCCAGATGCTGTCGCGGCCGCTCTTCTCGCCCATGAAGCGCTGGAGCAGCTTGTCGCGCACCGGCTCGAGCGTCGCGTAGGGGAAGACCAGAGTGAACTGGCCGCCGCGCCCGTCCATGTCGACGCGGAAGGTGGCGACCGCGCAGATGTTCGATGTGCCGGCGATCGCCGCGAAGCGCGGGTTGGTCTCGATCCGCTCCAGGTCGATGTGAATCGGCTCGATCGGTTCGAACGCCGCCGCGAAATCGTCGAGCGCGAGGGTGAGCATCCGCGAGACCAGCCCGGTCTCGATCGTGGTGAAGGCGCGGCCGTCGATCGTCACCGGGTTGCCGCCGCCACGCCCGCCGAGCAGCGCGTCGACAACGGCGTAGATCAGGCTCGATTCGACCGTGACCAGCCCATAGCTTTCCCACTCCTGCACCTTGAACACGCCCACCATCGCGGGAAGCGAGACGCGGTTCATGAATTCGCCGAAGCGGGTGGAGGTGACTTCCTCCAGGCTGACGTCGATCGCGTCCGAGGTGAGGTTGCGCATCGAGCTCGCGAAGGCGCGGACCACACGGTCGCACACCACCTCGAGCATCGGCAGGCGCTCGTGGCTGATCACCTTGGATTCGAGAACGGCGCGCAGGCCCTTCTTCTTCTCGACCGGGCCGCCGAAGTCGCCGAACAGCGCGTCGATGTCGGCCTGGTCGAAGCGGACGTCTCCGTCACCGCCGCCAACCGGCGCGGCGGGCGGATCGGGAAGGTCGAAGTCTTCGAGGTCGATCATTGCTGGACCAGGTCCTGGACGAGAACTTCCTTGACCATGCCGCTGCCGGCGATCTGGGTCGCGCGGACGAGCAGTTCTTCCTTGATGCGGAACACCGCCGCCGATCCGGCCAGATCCTCGGGGCGCAGCTCGCGGAGGAAGGGCTGGTAGGAATCGAGGATCGCGGGAAGCTTGGCCTTGAGCGTCTCGTTGGTCGCGTTGGGCCCGCGCACCAGCATGATGTGGACCTTCAGGAAGCGCGCCTGCCCATCGGGCGAGCGCAGGTTCACCACGATCGGGGGAACATCGAAATAAGCGTCTTCGCCCGCTTCGCCACCGGCACCATGGCTTCCGCTCTCGGCGCTCTCGGTTTCGGCATGGGCTTCGTTCCCGCCCGCAAAGAGAAAGAAGGCACCCCCGCCGCCGCCGAGCAGCAGTACCGCTGCCGCCACGCCGGCGATGAGAAGCTTCTTCTTCTTCGATTTCGGCTCGGCCGCAGACGCTTCGGCGTCCGGACCCACTTCGACGATTTCGGCCGACATTCCCCTGGCACCTTTCGAATTCATCGCGTCCGGCACCCCGCCGGCTGATTTCTTCCTATTATAGAGGCGTCACCCGGCAATTTCTGCCTAGCGACAAATTTCTGAAGGGACCGTCCGGTGGACATCTCGTCTTATGTATTGCTGAGCCAGGAACAGGCGCTGCGGCGCCGGCTCGACGTGGCTGCGAACAATCTCGCCAACATGAATACGGCGGGGTTCAAGCGCGAGCAGCCCGTGTTCCGCGAATATGTGGAGCAGGGCGATACGTCGATCGAACCCGCGAAGAAGACGTCCTACGTGCTCGATTACGGCGCGGTGCACGATGCCGCTGCGGGCGCGTTCCAGGTGACCGAGAACCCGCTCGACGTGATGATCGAGGGGCCGGGCTATCTGAGCGTCGAGGCGCCGGGCGGCGGCACCGCCTATACGCGTGCCGGCTATATCAAGGTGCTGCAGAGCGGCGAGCTCGCCACGTCGGGCGGTCAGCGGATCCTGGGCGAGGGCGGCCGGCCCATTGCGGTGCCGCCCGAAAGCGCGGGCCGCCTCAGCGTCACGGGCGACGGCACCGTGATGGGTCCCGACGGCCCGCTCGGCCGTATCACCGTGACGGTGTTCGACGAAGCGAATGTCGATCCGCGCGGCGACGGGCTGATGAATGCTGCGAACGGCCGCGAACTCACCGCCGCCGAGACCAGGTTGCGCACCGGCGGTGTCGAAGGGTCGAACGTCAACGCGATCGTGGAGACCACCGACATGGTGGAGATCCTGCGCGCCTATCAGACGAGCAAGAATTTGAGCGAGGGCCTCTCCGATCTGCGCAAGCGCGCAATCGATCGGCTCGGACGCGTCAGCTGAACTTTCCAGAAAGGATTAATCCATGCGTTCGCTCTCCATCGCATCGACCGGCATGCTCGCGCAGCAGACCAACGTCGACGTCATCTCGAACAACATCGCCAACATGAACACGACGGGCTTCAAGCGCCAGCGCGCGGAGTTCCAGGACCTGCTCTACGAGCAGATCGAGCGCCCCGGCACGGCGACGGGCCCCGACACCCGCTCGCCTTCCGGCATCCAGATCGGCGCGGGCGTGAAGACCGGCGGCGTCTATCGCATCCAGCAGCAGGGTGCGCTCCAGCAGACCGACAACCGCTACGACGTGGCCGTCACCGGCCGCGGCTATTTCCAGATCCTGCTGCCCTCGGGCGATACTGCATACACCCGCGACGGATCGTTCGGCGTGTCGGATCAGGGCGAGCTGGTGACGCAGGACGGCTTCCCGGTGCAGCCGGGCATCGCCATCCCGCAGGGCGCGCTCGACGTGACGATCTCGAAGACCGGCGAAGTCCAGGTGATCGTCGCCGGCGATCCGCAACCGCAGAACGTCGGCCAGATCGAACTGGCGACCTTCATGAACGACGCCGGGCTCGAAGCGAAGGGCGACAATCTGTTCCTCGAAACCGCGGCCTCGGGCCAGCCCACGATCGCCAATCCCGGCGAGCCCGGCTTCGGCACGCTGAGCCAGGGCTTCATCGAGGGTTCGAACGTCAACGCGGTGGCCGAAATCACCGCCCTGATCACCGCGCAGCGCGCCTATGAGATGAACAGCCGGGTCGTGAAGACCGCCGACGAGATGCTGGCGACGACCAGCCAGCTGCGCTGATGAGTGCGCTGCTCGCACTGGCGCTGCTCGGCGCGGGCGCGGCCGAGGACGTGCCGGTGGCCGTCCTCGTGCACCCGGTCGAGAAGGGCACCCGGCTCGAGGCTGCGGACTTCGCGGTCGAGCCGCGTGCATCAGCCGCCGCGCGCGGTGCGCTGCGCGCCGAGGACGCCGCGGGCATGGAGGCATCGCGCCGGCTGGCGGCCGGGGCGATCGTCCGCCGATCGGACGTGATGCAGCCTCAGCTCGTCCGCCGCGGCGAGCCGGTCACGATCCGCATCGTCAGCGGATCGCTGGTGATCACTGCGGGCGGTCGTGCGCTCGCGAGCGGCGGGCAGGGAGAGATGGTGCGCGTCGTGGCCAGCGCCACCAGCCGCACGCTCGACGGAATCGTGGAGGGCTCCGGCACCGTCCGGGTCGCCGCTCCCTAGGAGAATTTCATGCGTAGGATCATCCTTCTCGCGGCGCTCGGCGCCACGCTCTCGGGCTGCGGTGCAGTCGGGCGGCTCCAGCAGGTCGGCAAGGCGCCGAAGCTTTCGGAGATCACGCCGATCGACACGCCCGAGCTGGAGGCGTCGCTGTCGGCGCCCGCCGACCGCGCGGGCAGGCCCCGCGCGACCCAGCCGCAGCAGCCGGCGCAGAGCGCCTCGCTGTTCCGCACCGGCGCCGGCGCCTTCTTCCGCGACCAGCGCGCGACGCGGCAGGGCGACATCCTGACGATCAAGATCAACATCCAGGACAAGGCCGACATCGGCAACAACACCTCGCGCACGCGCGGCGGCTCGGAAAGCGGGGGCGTTGGCGAGCTCCTCGGCATCAGCCCGGTCGCCAAGCTCGTCGGCGACGATGCGGCTAGGGTGTTCGAGACGGACTCGGCGTCGAGATACACCGGCGGCGGCACCACCGCGCGCTCGGAGACGATCAACATGACGATGGCCGCGATCGTCACGCAGGTTCTGCCCAACGGCAACATGATGATCCGCGGGCGCCAGGAAGTGCGCGTGAACTTCGAGATGCGCGAGCTGATCGTCACCGGCATCATCCGGCCCGAGGACATCGCCCGCGACAATTCGATCCAGCATTCGCAGATCGCCGAGGCACGCGTGATCTACGGCGGCAAGGGCCAACTCACCGAAGCGCAGCAGGCGCGCTGGGGGCAGCAGATCTACGACGCGCTCTTCCCCTTCTGATCGCGCACGAACGCTTCGTTCCCACGGGCCGGGGCCTCCGTTCGGAGGCTCCGGCCTTTGCCGTTCCGGCGGGTTAACGGTCTGCTAACCATCAAAATTCGCAGGGAAATTTTGGTCACCCTGCAATCCTTCCCATGATGAATTTGCGGGGCATGCAAGGACGCCTCGTCGAGGATCGGCGTCTCCGGTCCGGGCCGCAGAAGCGGCTTCAGATCCAAGAAGGAATTGAACATGGCGTTTTCGGTTAACACCAACATCGGCGCGATGGCGGCTCTCCAGAGCCTCAACGAGACGAACAAGGGCCTGGCGACCACGCAGAGCCGCATCAACACCGGCCTCGCGGTTTCCTCGACCAAGGACGACTCGGCTTCGTACACGATCGCTCAGGGCCTGCGTGGCGACATGGGCGGCCTCAAGGCCGTTTCCTCGTCGCTGAGCCGCGCCAAGAGCGTGACGGACGTGGCGATCGCCGGTGCGGAGCAGATCTCCGACATCGTCAACCAGATGAAGGCCAAGGCCTATCAGGCTGCTGACGACGGTATCGATGATGCTACCCGTACTGCGTACAACAAGGACTTCGAAGCTCTCCGCGACCAGATCACCACGATCGTCGACGCTTCGGACTTCAACGGCACCAACCTGCTCAAGGCTTCGGGCGGCACCGTCACGGCGCTCCAGTCGCTCCAGGATTCGGACACCTCGTCGGCGACGACTTGGAACCCGGATTCGCTGAGCGTTGCCAACCAGGGCCTCGACCTCGGTGGCTCGGTTGTGACCGTTTCGGCCAGCGGCAACATCAGCACCCAGGCTTCGGCCCAGGCGATGATCGACACGCTGACCACGACGCAGGACAACCTCAAGACGACCCTGAGCACGCTCGGTGCGGCTTCGCGCAAGATCGACGCTCAGGCGACCTTCACCAGCAAGCTCTCCGACGTGATCGAGGGCGGCATCGGCAACCTCGTCGATGCGGACCTCGCCAAGGAGTCGGCGCGCTTGCAGGCTCTGCAGGTCAAGCAGCAGCTCGGTGTTCAGGCTCTGTCGATCGCCAATCAGGCGCCGCAGACGATCACTTCGCTGTTCCGTTAAGACTCACGCTTTTCCCTGGAAGCGTGGTTCTGACAGGAGGCCGGGATGGGACACCATCCCGGCCTCTTTTTTTGTCGATCTCCGCGGGGAATGGTTGATCTTTCTATAATGATCTAAGAACAGGAGAACTGGATTGTTTCCGCGTATCAGAGAAATCACTGACGCTTTCGGGGGACGGCTGCGGGTGAGCGTGGAGGAACATCCTTCAGGGGCGCTGATTGTGCTCGAACGCCCCGATCTGGGCGGAAAGCCCCGCGTGCTGCTCGATGGTTACGGCGTCGACGTGCTTTCCGGATACATCATGTCCGCGCGGCTCTCGGTTCCCCATTCGCTGCCCGAAGAGCATGTCGAAGGCATTTTCACCACGCGTTTCGAACTCGGGCTCGAGCCGGCGGCGACGCTGCGGCTCGCCCAGTCGGACTGTACCGTTCTGGATATCCCTGCACCGTTCTGGGACCGGCTCTATGCCGAGCTGTGCCTGGTTTCGGCGCATGCCCGCGAGCTCGGCCGCAGGGCCGAGGCGAGAGTGCACTGATGGGAAAACGCCACGTAAGGGCAAACCCTGAATTCGCCCGGACGCAGGTTTGCGGCATTCGGCGCGGCGAGCTATCGGCCAACAGAAAAGGGCTTCGCACCAATGAAATCCCGGGAACAGGCTCTCTCCGATACACCGGTTAGCTTTACTGTGACGCTCACGCTCAAGGTCGATGATGCAGAGAAGCTCTGGATCGCCGCCGCCGAGCGAGCCCTTGCCTCCCCGGGCATGACCCTTGCCGATGTTCTGGATACGATCGGGCCGCGCGAGGATCCCTCGATATCCGATTGCATCGCCATGCTCGCTGCCCCGGCCGACCTGCCCGGCTGCCTGCTCGACGATTTTGCCGTGCGCGAGACTGCGGCACCTGTGCCCCTCGGGGTGCAGCTCATGCAGATGCCGGAAAGATCGCTGGCGCTGCTTCCCGCCGCCAACGGCTGATCGGCCTCAGGCCCGGGCTCCGCAGAGGCCCGTCGTCTTCGATCTCATTGATGTCCGCGCCTGGTATCACGCGTTCGGGCGGAGCCAAGCTCACGTCGGACTGATGTCGAGAGGCGAGCGGATCGCGAGGGGATCGATGCGTCCGCCCGCCTCTCATGATTCATTATAGCCGGTAAAGCGCTCCCCCGGAGCGCTCCCGGGTTCAGGTCTTCTACCTAGGCGCCGATGCGCACCAGGTCGTCGGTCGACACCTTTTCGCCGTTGACGGTAAGGGTGACGCTGCCGTTCGCGAGTTGCACGTCGCTCACCACGCCGATCGCGTGGGCGGTCACCGGCACTTCGATGCCCGAGGCATCCTTGGCGACGAGCTCCATCGTATAGCTGCCGGGGCCCATTTCCTTGCCGGTGCTCGTCGCGCCGTCCCACTGCAGCGCACCCGCGGCGCCGCTGACTTCGATCACGCGTGTGTCGACCACGCGGCCCTTGGCGTCCTTGATCGTAGCGGTCAGCGTCGCGACGCTGCGGTCGGCTTCCCAGCTCCACTGCGCCGGAACCTTGGCGGTGAGACCCGCGGTGGCGGAATCCGATTCCACGAGCTTGCCGAGCAGCGACGAGGCCTGGGTGAGGTTCTGCGTTCCCAGGCTCGCGAGGATCGAGCGCAGCGTCGCGTTCTGCTCGATCGACTGCTCGACCTGCGAATATTGCACCAGCTGCTGCGTATATTCCGAGGTATCCATCGGATCGAGCGGGTCCTGGTTCTGCATCTGCGCAGTGAGCAGCTTCAGGAACATGTCGAAGTCGGCGTTGAGCTTCGATACGGCGCCGCCTGCGGCAGCGTCGGCAAGGGGGCCGGTGGTTGAGGAAACGGTCGTCATTGCTGGCTCCTAGGCGAGGAGATCGACCCGCCCGTCGCCGCGGATCGCGCGGTAGGCCTGGTCATCGGTTTCGAAATCGCCCTGCTCGGCAGAGGCGTGTTGCTGGTTGCCGCGCTGCTGGTGCGGCGAGGACTGGTTGCCGCCGCCATCGCCGGCGCGGTTCTCGAAGCGGAAGCTCTGCGCGTCGGCGCGCACCCCTGCCTGGTCGAGCGTGCGCGCAAGCTCGGGCACATCCTGGCGGAGCAGATCGAGCGCCTGTGGACTCTCGGTGCGCATCGTCGCCTGCAAGCTGCCGCGATCGTCGAACGTGAGCGTGACTTCGATCCGCCCGAGCTCGACCGGATTGAGCCGGACGCGCAGCGTCTCCTCGCCGGACTGGATCTTGCGAGCGATCTCGACGCCCAGCGACTGGCCCAGATGGCCGGGCCGGGCTGCGACTTCAGGCTCGCCGGTAGCCGTGGGCGAAGCGCCGGCTGCGGCGGCTGCCGAAGTATTACGCGCGGTTTCGGTAGCGGGTCCCGGCTGGAAAGGCTGCGGCGCAGTCGAGGCGTTGGCGACCTTGTCGGCTTGCGGCAACGACGGTTGCTGGCCGGTATCGGTTCCGCTGTCGGACCCCTTCTGTCCCTCAGCGGCGACTTTCGCCACGGCGTCGCCGAAGTTGGCGGCGCTCGCGGACACCTCGCTGGTCCGGGCTTCGGCCGACGGGGCACCCGCCCCGGTATTCGCCCGCGCCGCGATCTTGCGCTGGTTCGGAGCCGAGGTGACCGGCTCCGCCGAAGCAGGAGCGGTCGAGGCTTGCTGCTGGACGAGCGGAGCCGCGGTGGGAGTCGCCGCCTGTGCGGGCACTGCGATCGCGGAACCAGCGGGGCCGGCGGCTGCAATGCTCGCCTCCGGTGCAGGCGGTTCCGGCACGTCGGTGGAAGTGAGCTTGCGAGGCTTGGGTGATTGAGCCGCCGGCTGGGTCGCCTCCGTACCTTCGGCGAGGCCCGGCTGTGCGCCGGGAGTAGCAGGGAAAGCCGCTGCTTCGACCGGAGCACCCGTGGCGGCATTCGGATCGACGGGCGCCCCGGCATCGCCTCCTGTTTGCATCGCTTCCGCGTTGGCGGGCGTGGAAATGCGCGCGGCGGTCGTCAGGAGCTGCGCCATCGACATGGGCGGCAGCACGCCGGCAGCGTCCGTAGGCGCTTCGCCGACCGGCGGTTCGATCGTCGGCAACAGTTCGCTCTGGGATGCGGACAGGTCGACGGGAAGCACCGGCGCCGGGCCCTTCGATCCGGCCAGCGGACCGGCGAACGTCCCGCCGAGCGCAACGGCAAACCCGAACCCCGATGGCGGCAGCTGCCCGGCGCCTGCGGCCGTCGCGCCGCCCATCGGAAAACCGAACGGAAGAATGTTCATCCAGGCCCCTCTTGTCCGGCCCGTGGGCCGCTTCAGTTCATTATAGGAAGGAAACGGCTCGCGCGGTTTCGTCAGCCGATCGTTCCGAGCGCGCGTATGCGGGCGCGGGCGTGGATCTCGTTCTGCGAAAGCACCACGGTCGCGGGGCGCACGCGCTCGATGATCGAGCGGACGAACGGCCGGATCGACGGGCTGGTGAGCAGGCAGGGGATCTCGCCGTCCTGCGCCAGCCGGTCGTATGTATCCCGCACTGCGCCGATGAAGCGCTGGAGCGAGGAGGGGGCCATCGCTAGCTGGCGTTCGTCGCCCTGGCCCAGGATGCTTTCGGCAAACGCCAGGTCCCATTCGGGCGAGAGCGTCACCACCGGGATCGCGTCGCCGCGCACCTGCGACGCGCTGATCTGGCGCGCGAGCCGGGCGCGCACATGCTCGGTCATCTGGGTGAGGTTGGCGGTCAGCGGCGCAGCCTCGGCGATGCCTTCCAGGATCGTCGGCACGTCGCGGATCGAAATCCCTTCCGACAGCAGGTTCTGCAGGATGCGCTGCACGCCCGAGATCGAGATCTTGCCGGGCACGATGTCCGCGACGAGCTTCTCGGCGTCCTTGTGGACCTCGGTCAGCAGCTTCTGCGTTTCGGTGTAGGAGAGCAGATCGGCGATATTGTCCTTCACCAGCTCGGTCAGATGCGTGGCGATGATCGTTCCGCATTCGACCACGGTGAGCCCGCGGAAGCCCGCCTCGTCGCGCAGCTCGCGGTCGATCCACAGCGCCGGCAGGTTGAACACCGGCTCCTTGGTCGGCTCGCCGGGCAGGCCAACGGGCGCGCCGCCCGGATTGATCAGCAGCAGCTTGTCGAGTCGGATCTCGCCGCGCGCCGCCTCGGTCTCCTTGATCGTGATGACATATTCGTTGGGCTTGAGGCCCATGTTGTCGATGATCCGGACCGAGGGGAGGACGAAGCCGAAGTCGGTCGCCATCTGCCGGCGCAGCGCGCGGACCTGATCGTCGAGCCGCGGTTCGCGCGTGTCGTCGTTGATGATCGGCAGCAGCGCATAGCCGATCTCGATGCGGACCGCGTCGATCGCCAGCGTCTGCGAGATCGGCTGCTCGACATAGACCTGCTGTGCTTCCTCCTGCGCGGCGACTGCCTTTTCGAGCGCGGTCTTGGCCTCGGCGCGCTTGGTCATCTTCCAGGCGATGAAGCCCGAGATGGCGGCGAAGGTGGCGAACGGCAGGAAAGGCAGCCCCGGCATCAGCGCCAGCGCGCCCATCAGGAACGCCACCATGCCGAACGCCTTGGGGTAGCGGCCGAGCTGGTCGCCCAGCGTCGTGCCGGTCTTGCCCTTGATCCCGCCCTTGGAGACGAGCAGGCCGGCCGCAATCGAGATGATCAGCGCGGGGATCTGGCTCACCAGGCCTTCGCCTGCGGTGAGCACGGTGTAGGTGTGGAACGCTTCGCCGAGCGGGACGCCGTGCGAGACGACGCCGATCGTCAGGCCGACGATGATGTTGACCGCGGTGATCAGCAGCGCCGCGATCGCGTCGCCCTTCACGAACTTCGAGGCACCGTCCATCGCACCGTAGAAGCCGCTCTCGGCCTCGATCTCGGCGCGGCGCTCGCGCGCCTGCTCCTCGCTGATCATCCCGGCCGAGAGATCGGCGTCGATCGCCATCTGCTTGCCGGGCATCGCGTCGAGGCTGAAGCGCGCCGCGACTTCGGCGATGCGGCCCGCGCCCTTGGTGATCACCACGAAATTGATGACGATCAGGATCAGGAACATGGTGAGGCCGATGATGACCTCTCCGCCCATCAGGAACTCGCCGAACGCGCCGATCACCCCGCCCGCGGCGTCCGGGCCCTCGTGCCCGTGTGTCAGGATCGCGCGCGTCGAGGCCAGGTTGAGCCCCAGCCGCAGCATCGTCGCGATCAGCAGGATCGTCGGAAAGGCGCTGAGCTCGAGCGGCTTCTCGATGAACAGCGCGGTCATCAGGATCATGACCGCGACGGTGATCGACAGCGTGAGGCCGAGATCGAGCAGCCATCCCGGCATCGGCAGGATCAGCATGGCGATGATCGCGATGACCGATCCGGCCAGCGCGAGATCGCGGCCGGCGCCGATGCGGTTCAGCAGGTTGGTGACGGCGGGAGGCATCACAGCGCCGGCGAGACCGCGATGCCGGCCTCGATGAAGGTGCGGAGCTTGTTACGCATCGTACGAACCGAGATTCCCAGGATGTTGGAGGCCGAGGTGCGGTTGCCCTGGCAGCGTTCGAGCGTCTGGAGGATGAGCTCGCGCTCGACTTCCTCGACGGTGCGGCCGACCAGCCCCTGGATCTGGAAGCGATCGGGCTCGGCCATCTCCAGCTCGATCAGGCGCGTGCCGTCCGAGCGGACGAGGTCTTCGGCCTCGATGCGCGGACCGCTGGCGAGCAGCACCGCGCGGTGGACGCAATCCTCCAGCTCGCGCACGTTGCCCGGCCAGCCGTAGCGGCCGAGCAGCGCCAGCGCGGCGTCGCTGAACGGGCGGGGCTCGATGCAGTCGGTTTCGGCGAGCCGCTCGGCGAAATGCTTCGCCAGTTCGGCGATGTCTTCACCCCGCGCGCGGAGCGCCGGGACCTCGACCCTCACCAGCCCGAGCCGCACGAGCAGGTCGGCGCGGAAGCTTCCCGATGCCACGGCGGCGTCGAGGTCGAGGCTCGTCGAGGCGATCAGCCGGGCGCGGAAGGGTGCGAATTCGTCGCCGCCGATCCGCGTGAAGCGCTGTTCGACCAGCGCGGCGAGCAGCCGCGCCTGGGTGCTGGAGGCAAGCGCGCCCACCTCGCGCAGCAATATCGTGCCGGTGCCGGCGCGTTCGAGCTGGCCGGTGCGGCGGGCCGCGGCGCCGGGGAAGGCGCCTGCCTCATGGCCGAACAGCTCGGATTCGAGCACGTCGGCGGCAACGCCCGCGCATTCGACCACCAGCATGGGATCGGCGCGGCCGGACGCTTCGTGGATCGCGCGCGCCATGATCTCCTTGCCGCTGCCCTTCTCGCCGGTGACGAGCACCGGCGCGCCGCTCGCGGCCACCGCAGTTGCGAGCTGGAGCGCGCGCGCGAGCACCGGGTGCGTGCCGATGCGCGTGACCGCCCTGCGCTGGACGACCGATGCGATCGCCGCGGCGATCATGTCGCGCTGCGGGGGGAGGGGAACATAGTCGCGCGCGCCGGCGCGGATCGCCGCCACGGCGCGCTCGGCCGAGGCTTCGATGCCGCAGGCGAGGACCGGAATCGTGAAACGTTCGCTGCGCAGGTTCGCCATGAACCCCTGCACGTCGGTCTCGACATCGATCATCACCAGATCGGCGCCGCCTTCGCGCAGCAGGTCCAGCGCGTGCGCGGGCGCATCGGCCATCGCCACATCGGCGCCGGCCTGGCGCGCGAGCTCGGCGGCAAGCCGGAACTCGCTCCCGGGTTCGCCGATCAGCAGCAGCCGGATCGATGCCATCGCCATTTAACGATCGCCCCGGACGATCTCGGTGAGAGTCACGCCCAGCGCATTGTCGATCAGCACCACTTCGCCCCGCGCGATCAGGCGATCGTTGACGAAGATGTCGACCGGCTCGCCGACGCGGCGGTCGAGCTCGACGACGGTGCCCGCGCCGAGGTGGAGAAGCTCGCCGACCGGCATGCGCGCGCGGCCGAGCACCGCCTGCACCTTCACCGGCACGTCATGGACGGCTTCGAGCCCTTCGGTGCCGGTCGACGACAGGTCGGCCGCCGGGCCGGTGTTGAAGTCCTCGAGCACCGGTTCGGTCTGCTCGCGGGCATCGGAGGGGATGATGTCGTGGGGTTCGGTATCCATCGTCATGTTCCTATGCGTTCATCCACTGGCGGATCACCGAGGCGGCCTCGGGGGGGCTCGCCGAGATGGCGTCGCCGATCCGCTTGAGTGCGGAAAGCTTGATGCGGCCGTCGACCTGCGCGAGCGCGATTTCCTGGTCGAGCAGCTGGTGGTCCCCGCTCATCGCCTGGAGCTGCTTCTGCGCTTCCTCATCGCCGTCCGCGGCGCGCTCGGCGAGCGCGAGCATTTCCGGGTTCTGCGCGTTGAGGGCGATCGGCTCGGCTTCGGCCTGGATCGGCGGCAGGATCTTGGGCTTGAGCATCTTGAGCGCGAGCAGCGCCGCGACCGCGATCACGATGATCTGCAGCAGGCCGAACACGCGCTCGCTGCTGAGGAAGGAGAGCAGGCCGCTCTCCTTGTCGGCGAGCGAATCGTCGGCCGCGAAGCGCATGCTCTCGACCACCACGCTGTCGCCGCGCTCGGCGTCCATGCCCACTGCGTTCTCGACCAGCCGGGTGAGGCGCTGGATCTGCGGCTGGGGAAGACCGGCCTCGCCGCCATCGATCATCACCGCCACGGTGAGGCGCGTGACGCGGCCCGGTGCCCGCAGCGTGACAGTCTTGGTCGAGCTGTTGTCGTAGGTCGTGTCTTCGGAAGTCTGGTTGCTCGCCGATTGCTTCGAGCCGCCCAGCCCGCCGGGCTGGTCCTGCGCTTCGGGCAACTGGTTGGCGACGGTAGTGGTCTCCGGCGCGGCATCCTGCTCGCGGTTCTGGTCGCCGCTCTCGACGCTCACCTGGCGCGCGATCACCTGCTTGTCTGGATCGAAGACGTTCGATTCCTCGCGCGTCTGGTCGCGGTCGATCTGCGCCGAGACTTCCGCGCGAACCTTGCCCTGGCCGACGATCGGCTCGAGCAGCGCCTCCACTTCCTCGCGCAGCTTGGCCTCGACCGCGGCCTGGCGTTCGTCGGCATCGGCACCACCGGCAGCCCCGGCTTCCCCCGCGCGGGCGAGCAGCGCGCCCGTCTGGTCGACCACGGACACCGCCTCGGGCGAAAGCTCGGGAACCGAGGAAGCCACGAGATGGCGGATCGACGCGATCGATTCCGACGAGAGCCGCCCGCGCGTCTTGACGGTGACTGCGGCGGTCGCCTTGCGACTCTCGCTCGCGAACATTGCGCGCTCGGGCATCACGATGTGCACGCGTGCGGCGCTCACGTCCTGAATGGTCTGGATCGACTTGGAGAGCTCGCCTTCGATCGCGCGCGTCTCGTTCATCTTGGCGCGGCTGGCGGAGACACCGAAGGGCTGCTCCTCGTCGAGCACTTCATAGCCGATCTTGCCGCCCAGCTTCTCGCCGGCCAGGCTCATGCGGAGCTCGGCGAGCTTCTCCTGCGGCGCCATGATCGAGGTGCCGTCGGCCGAGAGCGTGTATTCCACGTTCTGCGCCTTGAGCTTCTCGGTGATCGCGGCAGCGCCCGAAGGATCGAGATCGGTGTAGAGGAAGCCCATCTCGGGCTTGGAGCCACGCAGCGCCACGAACGACAGGAGCGCGAGCAGCGCGAACGCCACGCCTCCCATCAGCATCAGCCGCTTCGGGCCGATCTGCCCGGCAAAGTTCTTGATCGCTTCCAAGTTAGCCCCGTCGGATGGAGACGCACGGGGCGGCTGCCCCTTGGTTCACTTATAGGAAGGGCGCGGGCGGCAGATTGTGCCGGGTGGGAATTTTTTGCCGGGTGGGATGTTCCGCGCGTCGAATCGGTCGCTGCCGGCCGGACGCTCTTTCCGGACTCCGCCGATCGCGCCTTCTGCGACACACGCGATTGCACTGGGGGCGTGTTACCGATACCATCGCGGCAAAACAGGGAGAGGCTGAATGCGAATTCTCGAATGCGCAGCCGTAGCTGCGGCGCTGATCCTGTCCGGCGCAGCGCATGCCCAAACCAGCAGCCCCCGCTCCGCCGCCACCCGCGGCGGCCGGCCCGTCGCCCACCCTGGAGATGATGCGCGGGCCGGACGAGCGGGTAGCCGATTTTAACAGGTTCCGCGACAAGGTCGAGGCGGGGCCCACCCGATCGACGCGCCCGGTGCCTGCAAGTCCGAAGGATATCACGCAGGGCAGCGAAGTCCGGGATTCGAAGGGCGTCGTGATCGGCTCGATCGAGAAAGTGGACGCCGAGTTCGCGGTGGTCGCCAGCCCGGGCGGTAGGATCGAAGTCGAATTTGCCTCGTTCGCGAAGAACAACAAGGGGCTGCTGATCAACATGCCCAAGGCGAAGTTCGACGCTATCGTGGCCGGCGCCGGCAAACAGGCCAACTGAGGATCGGCCCGGGCCGGTTACGGCCTGCGCGTCTCTCAGTGCAGCAGCAGCGTTTCGAGCTCGGCGCGGACTGCTTCACGGCGCGCTGCTGCATCCACCGCAAGCCCGCCCTGATCCCAGCCGATCATCGCGTCCCCGAGGGGGATCGCGGCGTCGGCGATCACGGTCAGGAACAGCCGGCGACGATCCTTGGACTGGCGCTCGGCGATGCGGGCCTCGATCGCCTCGACCAGCTCAGGGTGCACGCGCACCTCCAGCTCGGTGCCCCGGGCGACCTGGCCGAGGACGCGGCCGATAGCGGAATCGATCGCATCGGTCGGCGCGGCGTCGAGCGCGCGGCCGGCGATCATGTCGGCTGCGGCGAGCGCGATCTCGGCCGCCTCGCCGGTCACCCGCTGTGACACTTCCTCGAAGCGCTCGTCGATCGATTCGAGCCCGGCCTGCAGCGCATCGACTGCGCTCAGCAGCGCCGCCTCGCGCTCGGCGCGCGCCTGCGACAAGCCGGCCTCGAAGCCCTGCGCCCGGGCGAGCGCGAGCTGCGCGCCTTGCTCGGCCTTGAGCGCGGCCAGTTCGGCGCGGAGGTTGACGAGCTCTGGAAGCAGGTCCGCGTCGACGGGCGCGCCGCCCGCGGGCGGCACGGTGAAGACTCGGTCGAATGCGAAACGCTGGACGTTGTGGAACGACATGGCGGCAGCTTCCTCAGATGATCATCGCGTCGTCGGATTTGGGATCGACCAGCAGGATGTCCCCGCGGTCGGCCAGGCTCTTGGCAAGCCGGACGAGCGCCGACTGCGCTTCCTCGCAGTCGCGCGCGCGCACCGGGCCCATTGCGGCCATGTCCTCGCGCATCAGCTTGGCCGCGCGCTCGGTCATCGCACTGAAGAACATCTGCTTGAGCTTGTCCGGCGCACCCTTGAGCGCCAGCGCCATCTCGCGCTTGTCGGCGTTGCGCACGATCACCCCGATCGCCGTCGGCAGCAGGTTCGCCAGATCCTCGAAGGTGAACATCAGCGCGCGGATCCGCTCGGCGCTTTCGGGCGCGCGCGCATCGAGCGCAGTCAGCATTGCCTCTTCGGTCGATCGGTCGAGCGCGTTGAACACCTCCGCCATCGATTCGTGCGGATCGCGCTTCTGCGAACGCGACAAATTGGTCATGAACTCGCTTTTCAGCGTCTGCTCGACCTGGTTGATGACGTCCTTCTGGACCGTCTCCATCCGCAGCATGCGCATCACCACGTCGACCGAGAAGTCGCGCGGCAGCTCGGCGAGCACGCGCGCGGAGTGATCGGGACGCAGTTTGGAAAGGATCACCGCGACGGTCTGCGGATACTCGTGCTTCAGCGCCCCGGCGAGCACCGTCTCGCTTACGTTGGAGAGCTTGTCCCACATCGTGCGGCCGGATGGGCCGCGGATGTCTTCCATGATCTCCTTCACCTTGTCGCCGGGCAGCATGCCCGCGAGCAGGCGTTCGGTGGTCTCGTAGCTTCCGTGGAGCGAAGCCATCGACGCGACTTCGCCGGTGAACTGGACGAGCAGGTGCTCGACCACCGTCGACGGTACGCGGCCGAGCCCGGCGATCGTCGAGGAAAGCTCCTTGATCTCGTCGGTCGTGAGCTGCTCCCAGATCGGGGCGCCATGGTCCTTGCCCAGGGCAAGCATCAGCGCCGCGGCGCGCTGGGCACCGCTGTAACGCTTGAGTTCGGGCGGCTCGGCAACCGGCGCCATCACGCTCATTCGGGATCCCTCGCGAATTAAAATGCATCCGCACGCACTGGGGAAGGCGCACGTCCCTCTATTATAGGAGGGAAGGGGAGACCGGGTTGCGATGACGATCAATTTCTCGAACAGTCTGACGGGCCTCAGCCTGCTCACTGGCACCAACGCGTTTACCTCGATCAGCGAGGTGACGTTCGAGAGCAAGGCCGTGCGCCAGGCCAAGGCGCTGTTCACCCTCGACGCGACCACGCCGCCGTGGAAGGAAGAGCAGCCGAACGTGCCGCTCTCGACCCAGGTGTCGACGATCAAGGCGATGAAGACGATCATCGACAAGGCAGGGACCGGCGCCGAGACGCTGAACAAGGACGTACAAACTACTTTCATCGCCTACAAGGCTTTGGAGCGGCTGCGCGTTCTCGCCGAAGCAGCGACGAGCAAGACCACCTCCGACGCGCAGCGCGCGTCGCTTCAGACCAGCTTCGCCAAGGGGCTCGGCGATCTTCAGTCCTTTCTCACCACCGCCCCCACGGACAAGGTCAACCTCGCATTCTACCAGCCCAATCGTGGGCTCAATTCGGTCGGAATCAGCGCTCCGGATCAGTATGAGATCGCCGGCAAGGGGCTGGTCGCGAACCGCACCGATGCGATCCCGGGTCTCACCGGCGCCGAGAAATTCTCGATCACGCTCAGGCGCCCCGCGGGCAACGACACCGTTACCGTCGATCTCGCGAGCGGACCACAGCCGCCGACGATCGATTCGGTGGTAGGGCAGCTCAACGCCGCGATCGCCGCCGTGCCGCAGCTGAACGCCGACGGCACCGTCCGGCTCGACAGCTCGGGCAACCCGATCTCGAAGTGGATGGTGCGGTTCGAGGCCGAAAAAGGCGCGGACAACAAATGGGGCCTCAAGCTCGATGCTCCCTCGGGAATCGAGCACATCACCCTCGACGAGATCGGCGCCAAGGATGCGCTGGTGGTCGCCACCGGCCAGACCGCGCTCGACGCGCCCACCGCCACTACCGTGTTCCGCCTCGACGATCCGGCCGGCGCCGCGACCCGCAAGACGATGGCGACGATCTCGGCGCTCGACCGCGCCGCGACCGAACAGGCCGCGCTGCTGGGGAAGGTGACCACCACCACCACGGTCAAGACCGACTTCGACGGCAAGACCACGACGGTGCACGAGAAGAGCACCAACGTTTACGCCAACACCGATGCCGCGGCAGTCGTCACCGATGCGCAGGGCAATTCCTACGTCGTCGGCACTACCAAGGGCGATCTCGGTGCCAATCGTTCGGACGGCGACGACAATCTCTTCCTGACCAAGCTCGACGGCGAGGGGAAGGTCGTCTGGCAGCGTAGCCTCGGCGCCGGCGGCTCTTCGAGCGGCGCAGCGGTCTCGCTCGGGGCCGACGGCAGCGTGGTCGTCGCCGGCTCGGTCAACGGATCCTTCAACGGCGCTTCCACCGACGGCGACATGGTGGTCGCCAAGTTCGACGCGGAGGGGGACGAGCAGTTCTCCACCGTCGTGCGCTCGACCGGCACCGATACGGCCAAGGCCGTTGCCGTGGGGGCGGACGGATCGGTCTTCGTCGGCGGCCGGATGGCGACCGGCGGCGGCGACGCCTTCGTCGCGCGCATCGACGCGACCGGCAAGATCACCGACCGTCGGACGATCGGAGGAACCGGCAGCCAGAGCCTCAACGGCCTCGCCGTCGACTCCAGCGGCAACGTCCTCGCGCTGGTCTCCTCCCAGGGCGTCACGGAAGTTCGCAAGCTTCAGGGGACCTCGCTTTCCACCGATCTCGGCAGCATCAGCCTCGGCACCGCCGATGCGCGCGCGATCGCGGTCGCCGCGGACGGCACCATTGCCGTGGGCGGCGCGACGAGCAGCACGCTTACAGGTACCCAGATCAACGCCAAGGGCGGCGGTCGTGACGGATTCGTCGCGCGGATCGATTCCGCGCTGACCGGCTCGAGCGTGACCTATCTCGCCACCGCCGAGGACGACCAGGTCGACAGCATCGCTTTCATGGGCGGCGAGATCTACGCGGGCGGGCGCACTACGGGCGCGCTCGGCGCGCCGCGCAGAGGCTCGACCGACGGTTTCGTCGCCCGCATCGATTCTGCGACCGGCGCGGTCGAGAACGTCAACCAGTTCGGCGCTTCGCTCCTCCGCACCGAGCCCGTCCGGGTCGCCGCGGCCCAAGGCGGTGCGAGCAGCCTGTCGGCGCTCGGCTTCGCGCGCGGCACTATAAACCCCGACGTCTCGGACAAGCTCACGACCCAGACCGCGCTTCGCCCCGGCGACAGCTTCTCGATCCGCGTCGACGGCGGCGCGCTCCGCAAGATCACGATCGAAAAGGACGACACGCTTACGACAGTGGCGGATCGCCTCAGGAGCATGATCGGCGCCTCCAAGGGGACCGTCACCACGCCCAAGTCGAAGGAAACCCGATCGTTTCGGATCGACGCCAAGCCGGGCCATTCGATCGAGCTCGTCGCCGGCCCCGAAGGCAGCGACGCGCTCGCGAAGCTGGGGATCGAAGCCCAGCGGCTCGAGGCGCCGGAGAATGTGTCGGACCGCGCCCCGCGCGTGCGCCCCGGCGGCAGCTTCGGGCTTATGCTCACCGAAGCGCTCAACCTTTTGACGATCGACGGCGCCAAGGTGGCGATGAAGAAGGTCGAAGACGCGATCTCGATGAGCCAGACCGCCTATCGCTCGCTCTATTGGGACGACGGCAAGGCGCAGATGGTCGATGGCGTGAAGAACACCATGACCGGCACCCAGTCCACCGCCCGCGAGACCGCGATGCTCAAAAACTATCAGGCAGCGCTCAGCCGTCTCGCGGCCGGCACGCCCACCAGCTTTGGATTCTGACGCATGAACACCCCCCCGATCCTCGCCGGCATCCGCGATCGGATGCACAATCTCGCCGATCGTCAGCGCGTGCTCGCCCAGAACATCGCGAACAGCGAGACGCCCGGCTACAAGGCGCGCGACGTCGCCGAGCCCGATTTCGCGGCACTTGTGGGCGGCAGCGGCATGGTCGCCAGGCCGCGCGTCGAGCTCACCCAGCGGATGCGGAGCCTGGGTGCTGTCCAGCCGATCGGGGCGGGCGTGATCTTCGACAAGGACATCACCGAGACGAAGCCCGACGGCAACAACGTCACGCTCGAAGATCAGCTGCTCAGGATGGGCGAGGTCCAGGCCGATTTCACCGCGATGACCAACCTCTATCGCAAGCAGATGTCGATGCTGAAGACGGCGATCACCGGCCGCGGAGGGTGATGCCCGGCTCCCCGCCGATCGATCCCCATCCCGTCAACAAAAAGGCCGCCGCGGAACTGTCCGCGGCGGCCTTTTCGTATCGGCTCGGCTCGTTCGCGGCCGTTCAGAGCCGCGCGTTGATCGAGATCGGCGCGGGTGCGTCCATTCCGCCCATGCCGCCGGTCGCGCCGTAAGTCGCCGCGCGCGCGCCGGTGAGGCGTTGCGCCTCGGCTGCGATCGCCGCCATCATCTCGGACGAAAGCTCGATCTGGCGCGCCAGTATCTCCTGGTTCACCGCCGACGCGTCGCGCAGGTTGCGGCTCACTTCGGTGAGCTCCTCGCGCGCCTCGGTCTCCAGTGCTTCCATCCAGTCCTTGCCCTCGCGCTTCAGCCGCGCGACTTCGGCTTCGATCCGGCCGGTGAGGCGCAGCTTTGCCGCCGCGATCTCGCCCAGTTCGGGCACATAGGGATTGCGCGCCAGCTTGTCGTTCTCCTCCTCCATCAGCGAGGTGAGCGAAACCATGGCGTCGATCAGCTGTGCAGTCATCATTGCCCCTGTTGCATCTTGAGGATCTGGTCGAGCACGGCGGGGGCCAGGCCCACGCCGCCGCGCTTCGCGATTTCGGCGCCGAGCTTCTCGGCCAGCACGCCGCGGAACATCTCCTCGCCGTGCCCGCCCGAGAATTCGCCCTCCTGCTCGACGCTTTCGAGCATGAGCTGGGTCATCTGGCCGAGGAACACCGCCTCGAAGCTCTTGGCGGTCTCGGCGTTCTTCGGATCGACCTTGGGCAAGGGTTTGCCCGCGGCGACCGGGGGAAGGGGGGCAATGTCGTTCATTGAGGCTGGCATCACTGGACCTCGATCTCGGCCTGGAGCGCGCCCGCGGACTTCACCGCCTGAAGGATGGTGATCAGGTCGCGCGGGGAGACGCCCAGCGTGTTGAGCCCGCTCACCAGCGACTGGAGCGACGCGCCGTTGACCAGCGCGAGCGAGGCGCCGCTGCCGTCGTCGACCTGGACCTGGGTGCGCGGCACGACGGTGGTCTGCCCCTGAGAGAAGGGCGCCGGCTGCGAGACCTGCGGCGTTTCGGAAACGGTGATGGTCAGCCCGCCCTGGGCGATGGCGACCGGCGTGATCCGCACGTCGGCGTTCATCACCACGGTGCCCGATGCTTCGTTGATCACCACGCGCGCGGGCTGGTCGACCTTGATCTCCAGATCGCCGATCTGGGTGACCAGATCGATCAGGCTGGCGGCGCCGCTGCTCGGCGTGACTTCCACGGTGGCGGGATCGAGCACGGTGGCGCTGCCCATGAACCTGCCGTTGATCGCGCGTGCGATCCGGTCGGCAGTCGCGAAGTCGGGGTTCTTGAGCGCTAGCTTGAGGCTCGATGCCGAGCGCAGCGCATAGGGTACCTCGCGCTCGATGATCGCACCGCCGGCGATCCGCGCGGAAGTGGTGACGCCACGGCTCACGCTCGCCGCCTGCCCCTGACCCTTGAAGCCGGAGACTGCGACCGGGCCCTGCGCCACGGCATAGATCTCGCCGTCCAATGCCCGCAGCGACGAAGCGATCAGCGTGCCGCCCTGAAGGCTGGTCGCGTCGCCGAGCGCCGAGACCTGCACGTCGATCTTCGAGCCCGATCGGGCGAAGGGCGGCATGGAGGCAGTGATCGAGACCGCCGCGACATTCTGCGTCCGCATCTGCGTGCCGCGCACGTTGACGCCCATCCGCTCGAGCATCGCCTGCATCGATTCCTCGGTGAAGGGCACGTTGCGGATGCGGTCGCCGGTCCCGGCCAGGCCCACCACCAGGCCGTAGCCGACGAGCTGGTTCTCGCGGACGTTCTCGACGTCGACCACGTCCTTGATGCGCGTCTGCGCAGCGGCGTGCGGCGCGGCAAAGGCCGCGGAGAGGAGCAAGATCGGTGCAGCGAAGCGCAGCATTAAACCCTCGATCGAGTGGAAAAACGGCCGTGTTTCTCTTATAGGATGAAGAGAGGCCTTTGCGGCCCGGGAAGGTTAATTTCGTGCGGATCGAGAGCCTATCGCCGATGATGGCGCGCAGCCTGATGGCCGCGCTGCCCAAGGCCGCACCCGGCTTCCCGCTCGCCGGGGGGGATGCTGCCGCGCCCGTCGCACCCCAGCCGCCCGTCAATGGACAAGGCGGAGTCGCTCCGCCTTCGGTGCAGATGCTCGTCGCGCTCGCCGCCGCCGATCCCCAGATCGAGCGCCGCCGCCGCATCGCCAGGGATGCCGAACGCGGCGTCGACGCGCTGGACCGGCTGCACAAGGAGCTTCTGGCCGGCACCGCCCCGGTCGAGCGGCTGCGCGAGATCGCCGAATGGTCGCAGACCTTCGAGACTCCGGACGATCCGGTGCTCGCGCAGATCCTGTCGGAGATCGACCTGCGCGTCCGCGTGGAGCTGGCGAAGCTGGATATCGAAGCCTAGGCTCTATCGACATAAGGCTGACGCTCGCCCGCGGGCGCGAGAAGTCGTGCGCGCTATGGGCGAACAGACGCGCCGCGGACCAGCGCGACCCCCTGCAGGATGTTCTCGACGACGAAGCCAGGATCTTCGTGGGGAAGGCCATGCCCGGCGGTTGCCGCGACATTCTGCCTGGCATTCGACGACAGCGAAAGGAACAGCCGTTGCATCCGCTGGGTCGCCGCCTCCAGCTTGATCGCCATTGGCTCGGACAAGCCGGGCACCATGCGGTAGCGCGGGCTGTGCGTGGCGATGATCACCGGCTTGGCGCCAAGGGTTTTCAACCTGCGCGCCTGCGCCGCGCTCGGGGCAAAGGCCAGCTTCTCCTCGTTCTTCGTCGGATCCTCGGCCATGCTGGTCAGAAAGGCGCGCGCTTCGGTGATCGCCTTCTCCTCGCCCGGAGCAGCGGGCGGCAGCAGCGCCAGCCAGGTCGCGATCTGGTCGGGATGCGTCGAGGAGATCAGGACCAGCCCCGCGGTGTCGTTCGGATAGCGGCTGGCGAAGACCTGCGCGTGCAGCCCGCCGATCGAATGGCCGACGAGCAGATAGGGACCTTCGACTCCTGCCTTTCCCAGCGCGGCATGCAGGTCGGCCGCGGCATCCATGCTGGTGCGCGGTCCCTCGGGCGCCGGATCGCTGCCGCCCAGCCCGGCACGGTCATACAGGCAGATGCGGCTATGCATCGCGATCTTGCCGGCGATGCGTTGCCATCCGTCGTCCTCCACAGGGGTCGTTCCCAGCCCCGCATCGACGACCACGGTGGGATAGCCGGTGCCTTGGCACGCGATGCGAATGGATCGGCCGCCGACGTCGAACCGGCCGTCCGCATCGCGGGCTTCGGCATTGGCTCCGGGTGCCAGCAACGCGAGCGTCGCGACGAACCTCAACGGGCCGAACATTGGGCGGCGCATTGTCTACCTCCTTCGATGGATGTCGTTCTTTGCTGATGTCATTCCGAAGCCGGCCGAAGCCCGCGCGGGTCGCGCCGGTCAGGCGGTTGCCGTCGAGGATCGTGCGAGCAGCCAGACGACGGGAACCGCGGTCGCAGCCAGCAGGGGCGCTAAGAACGTCGTCGAAAGCGCCGCGATCTCGACGGGAGCATCGCTGGCCAGCACATAGGCGACGCATCCGATCGCACCGGCCGATCCGAGATCGATAGCCCAGCGCCGGAGCGTCGTTCGACGCCGCCTCGCGAAAGCGATGTCGAGCTCGATCAGCCAGTCCATGTCGCTCACGAAAGCGTCGTCGGCCGGTCGCTCCTCTTCGCGGAGCAGCGCGGCCAGATCGGAAAGGGTTTCTTCGTCCATCATTTCGCATCCAGCATCGCGCGGCATTTTGCGGTCGCACGGGCGACCCGCGACTTCAGCGTGCCCAGCGGGATTCCCAGGATCTCCGCAGCCTCGCCGTGGGACCATCCTTGGCCAAGGCACAGGGTCACGCTGGCGCGCTCTTCGGGATCGAGCGCCGCCATCAGCTTTTCGACGTCCATCCTCGCCAGCGGATCTTCGATCGGCGGCGCGGGAATGGCCACCTCGTCGCGCCGGTCGAGCTCCAGGCGTTGCCGCTTCCGGGCGTCGAGAAACACGCGCCATCCGATCGCCAGGAGCCAGCCGGCATAGCTGCCGGTTCCGCGGAAATTGCCGGCGTTCCGCCAGGCGCGCAGGAACGTCTCCTGCGCGAGGTCGTCAGCCGCCTGCGTGCCGGCGACGCGGGCGAGAAAGGTCCGCACTTTCGCCTCATGCCGGCGGACCAGGGCAGAGAATGCGCGTCTGTCGCCCCGTGCTGCCTTGGAGGAGAGCTCGAAGTCATCAGTCACCGCCGACGTTCTTCTTCGCGGCTGTCCGCTTGCGCGTCGCGTGCCGCAACAGAAGCGCGATGCCGACAAAGGACGGAAACAGCGCAGCGCCGAGTATCTGCCTGATGGATTCGTCGTTCAGAATAAGGCCGTATCCCGCCGTCGCCAGCCCAATCGCCACGAGCACCAGGCCGGCCCGATCGTCGCCACGCGGCTCCGCTCGTTGCCCCACGATGTCGAGCTTGGCTGCAAGGTCTTCGGCCAGCTTGCGATCCGTCGCCATCGCCGCTCTCAAGGATCGGTGGATCATCGACGCCTGAATGATCCGGCCCAGGTTCATTGCCGTCACGGCAACGCCAAGGATGAAGAGAGTGACGATCGAAAGCATCAGTGCGGGCGGCATCGACATACTCCAGAAGCGGTTCCTGCAATCACTAGACCGGTGTTCGGGGAGATTTGGATGATCGGAGCGAAAATTTTCTGGAGCCGGGTCGAAGACGTGCCGACGGAGACGATGGCCCGGGATCCTTGGAGAGGCTGAGCTGCAGAGACGGGAGCGGTGATGGAGCTGGGCGGCAATTCGAGCAACATGTCGGTTTCCGGGCGCCGGCACGAGCATGTCGCACGGCAAGAAGACCGGCCTTCAAATTGCTGGTAAAGTAGGATTTGTTCTGCTTTTGTTCGAATATGGACGTCCAGCAGGATCCCTCTCCCAAGCCTGTCGCCTCGGCGTGGCGCGGGCGGTGCGTAGGTGTCGCGTCGGTGGTGCGTCGCTGTCGCGCGGGTGTAGCGCCGCTGGCGCGCCGGTGTCGCGTGCCTGTCGCTTCGGTGTCGCTTCGCTGGCGCCTCGCCGTCGCTTCCGCCCAAAAAACGCGCTTTCGAGTCAACCGGGGCAACCGGGCGGGTAGATCGGCCGTCGTCCGGGCGTTCGATCTACGCACCCTGCCAGCCCCCCGCGGTCCTGCGCATCGGGTTCACGCCTGGCCCCCAAAAACAGGTTTCCGAGTCAAGCGCGGTCAACCGGGCCGTCCCCGAAATCGCCCAAGAACCGCGGAAATCCGTGCTTTTCCGATCCAACCAAAAGGTTTGCAGTCCGGCGCTTCCTCACCATCGGATTGGCAATCCAAGCTGCGTGCCGGCGCGATTCCGGCTTGCCTCCGCCCGGCGCGCCCGCAAGGTTGGCGGCATCGAAACCGGGGGATAACCGATATGCTGCGCGCGCTCGCCACCACGCTTCTGCTTGCGGCCTCGCAGCTCGCCGGTCCCGCCGCGGCCGACGAGCGCGCCTACGACGCTGCGCTCGCCGATTTCCGCAAGCTGCACCGCGCCGAGGTGCAGCGCGCGGGGATTGCCGGAAGCAGCTTCTATTTCGTCCGTGACGGCAGGACCGTGGCCGCCGACCATCTTGGAGAGCAGGACGCCGATGCGCACGTCCCCGTCGATGCCGCCACCATCTATCATTGGGCATCGATCACCAAGACGATGACCGGCATCGCGATCATGCAGCTGCGCGACCGCGGGCTGCTGTCGCTCGACGATCCTGTCGTCCGGTACGTGCCCGAGCTTGCGCAGGTTCACAATCGCTTCGGCGATACCGGCGCGATTACGCTGCGGCAGCTGATGAGCCACAGCGCGGGTTTCCGCAGCGGCACCTGGCCGTGGCGCGATCAGGAGTGGCAGCCGTTCGAACCGCCAGGCTGGGAGCAGCTCGCCGCGATGCTGCCTTATACCGAGCTGCTGTTCCGGCCGGGAACCCGCTTCAGCTATTCCAATCCCGGGATCGTCTATCTGGGGCAGGTGATCGAGCGGCTCTCGGGCGAGGATTTCGAAGTCTATGTCGATAAGAACATCCTCAAGCCGCTCGGCATGCACGCCAGCTATTTCGATCGCACGCCGCCGCATCTCCTGCGCCACCGCGCGCACAGCTATTACATCCGTGACGGCAAGCGCGTCGCCGCGCCGTTCGATGTCGACACCGGCGTGACCGTTTCGAACGGGGGCCTCAACGCGCCCTTGCCGGACATGGCGAAGTACGTCGCTTTCCTGCTCGGCGATCCGGCGCGGCCCGAATATGCGCTGGTGCTCAAGCGTTCCTCGATAGACGAGATGTGGCGGCCGCAGATCGCCGCCGGTGAGGACTTCACCCAGGGGCGGATGGCCGAAACCACCCAGGCCGGCCTGTCCTTCTTCGTCGATCAGGGGAAGGGTGTCCGCTTCGTGGGGCACAATGGCGATCAGAACGGCTTCCGTGCCTATCTGAGCCTCTGCCCGGAGCAGCGCGCCGGCAGCCTGCTCGCGTTCAATACCGAGACGCGCGGGGTGCGGAACGATCCGTCCAATCGTTCGACTGCGGAATCGCGGATTGCGCTGGCGACGGATGCGTTGTGTGAAGCGCTGGCGAAGCCCTAGCGCCGGGACTTGGCGATCTTGAGCACGTAGCTGATCACCTCGGCCACCGCGGCATAATGCTCCACCGGGATCGGACGGTCGAGCTCGGCGGAGGCATAGAGCGCGCGGGCGAGGGGGCGGTTCTCGACCAGCGGGACGTTGTTGGCGGTGGCGATCTCGCGGATCTTGAGCGCGACGGCGTCGACGCCCTTGGCCACCACCACCGGCGCCGCCATGACGCCATGGTCGTACTGGAGCGCCACGGCATAATGGGTGGGGTTGGTGATGACGACGCTGGCTTTGGGGACGTTGGCCATCATCCGGCCCTTGGCCCGCTGCATCTGGAGCTGGCGGATCTTGCCCTTGATCTTGGGATCGCCTTCGGACTGCTTATACTCGTCCTTGATCTCCTGAAGGCTCATCCGCATCTTCTTGAGGAAGGCGCGGCGCTGCCAGACGAAGTCGAACAGCGCGAGCGCGCCCACCAGCATGGCAATGGGCCGCAGCATCGCATCGACGATGTCGTTCGCCGCCGCGCCCGCCGATTGCAGGTCCGCGCCCACGAGCCGATCGATTCCAGAGGCATGTGGCCAGGCGACTGTCGCGGCGATCCCCACCACCAGGCAGATCTTGACGAAGGTCTTGGCGAATTCCATCAGCGCCTGCTTGCCGAACACGCGCGGAAGGCCGCTAACCGGATTGAGCTTCGACCATTTGGGCGCGACGCGTTTCCAGGCGAGCATCGGCCGGCCCTGGAGCAGCCCGCCGAGCAGCGCGAAGCCGAACATCGCGGCCAGCACCGGCGTCATCGCCGAAGCGATTGCGGCGAAGATGCCGGTCGCGAAATCCTGCGCGCCGTCGGGCGTGAGGCGGAAGTCCTCGGCGCCGCCCCACAGCCGGACGAACATCGCTCCCATCTGCTGCAGGGTGAGGGTGCCGAGGCCGCCCATCACCACGATCGCAGCGACGAACATCGCTGCGTGGCGCATCTCCGGCGCCATCGGCACCTCGCCGCGCTCGCGGGCGTCCTCGAGCTTCTTGTCTGTCGGATCGTGTGTCTTGTCTTCCTGGTCTTCGCCGCCGCCCGCCATCACCAGCCCCCTTGCATGGCATCACCCATGGCGTGGCCGAAGACGGTGAGCATGGCGCCGATCGTCGCGGCGGCGAGCGCGAGACCCAGCAGCAGGTTGAGCGGCTGGGCGATGAAGAAGATCTGGATCGCGGGGGCTACGCGGGCGGCGAGGCCAAGCGCGACGTTGAACACGATGCCATAGACGAGGAAGGGTGCGGCCAGGCTGATCCCCAGCGTCATCGAACGTCCGACCGCGGAAATCGCGAGCTGGGCGAAATCATGCGCCGGCGGGATGCCGCCGATCGGAAAGCTTCCGTAGCTGTTGATGATCGCGCCGAGCCAGAGGTGATGGACCTGCATCCCCATGCACACCAATGCCGCCGCGATCCCGACGAACTTGGACAGGAGCGGCGCCTGCCCGCTCTGCGCGGGATCGAAGATCATGGCCGAGGAAAGGCCGATCTGCATCGAGACGATCGAACCGGCGATCGAGATCGCATAGAACAGGATCTTGACGATCATGCCCATCGCCAGCCCCGTCATCAACTCGGTGACCAGCACCGCCGGCAACACCGCGCCGCTTTCCACCGCGGCGCGCGCGGGCTCCCCCACCATGCCGTAGAGCGCCGCCGACATGGCGAAGGCGATCATCAGCCGGATGCGGCCGGGGATCGAATCCTCGCCGAATACCGGCAGCAGCATCAGCACCGCTCCCACTCGTGCGAACACGATGAAGAAGGCGCTGACCTGAAGCTCGAGATCCGGCGGCACGATCATCCGGTGACGATCAGGTCGCTGATCTTGGTCATGAAGTTGCCCAGCGCCCGCCCCATGGTGGGCAGCATCAGCAGGAATACCAGGCCCATCGCCAGCATCTTCGGCACGAAGGTGAGCGTGACTTCCTGGATCTGCGTCAGCGCCTGGAGCAGGCCGATGAGCGCGCCGACGATCAGCGAAGTCAGCAGCAGCGGACCCGCGACCGTGAGCACGACCATCAGCGCAGCCTCGGCGAGGCTGACGACCTCACTGGGCGACATGGCTCAGATCTGCATGCGCATGATTTCGGTGTAGGCGCTGACCACCCGGTCACGCACCGCCACCATGGTGTCGAGCGCGGTCTCGGCGGCGCCGATCGCCGTCACCACGTCGATCAGATCGCCCTTGCCGGCGACCTGCATCGCCGAGGCCTTCTCGGCGGTGCGCATCTGATCGGCGGTGCCGACGACGAGGTTCTCGACGAGCGCGCCGAAGCCGCTGCCATTTTCTTCGGCCTGGCCCGCGGCGGGCTTGCCGAGCGCGCCGCCGATCCCTGCGACCCGGCCATAGGCGGCCGTCGCATCAAGTGCACCGATGGACATGGATGTTTCCCTTATTTCAGCAGGTCGATAGTGCGCATCGTCAGGCTCTTGGCGGCCTCGATGGCATTGAGATTGGCTTCGTAGCTGCGCTGCGCGGCCTTCATGTCGGCAGTCTCGACGAGGCTGTTGACGTTGGGCTTGAGCACATAGCCTTCGCCGTCGGCGGCCGGGTGACCCGGCTGATAGACGCGAGTGAAGTCCGACTTGTCAGTCTGGATCGTGTTGATCCTGACGCCGGTGGCGCCGGTCGCACGATCCATCTCGGCCGAGAAGCTGGCGACCTTGCGGCGATAGGGATTGCCGCCCGGCGCAGTCGCGACCGAATCCTGATTGGCCAGATTCTCGGCGATCACGCGCATGCGCAGCGACTGGGCGCGCAGGCCCGAAGCCGAGACATTGAGTGAAGTCTTGAGGTCCATGAGGGCTCCCGGAAGGCCGAAAGCGGCCGACAGCAGCATAATAGGCAATTTTTGCCGCATGCGGCGCCGGGGGCGGAAAAAAGGTTCCTATAAGTCCTCCTGAAAGGGAGACGCATGTCCGTACTCGAAGGTATCACAATCGAGATGTCGATCGTCCTCGGCTCGGCCGAAGTGCCGATCCGGCAGATCCTGCAGATGAGCCGCGGCGCGATGATCCCGCTCGACTGCGGGCAGGACGATCCGAGCCTGGTCTATGTGAACGGCGAGCTCGTCGCCAAGGGCCGCATCCTCGTCGACGGCGAGCTGATGTCGCTCGAAATCTCCGAACTCGTGAAGAAGCGGCGCCACTGATGGATATCCTCCCGATGCTGCGCACGCTGGGTGCGCTGGGCGTGGTCCTGGGAATGCTCGCGGGCGCGCTGTGGGCAGTGCGCCGGTACGACATCAAGCTGCCCGGCCGCGTCGCGGGCACGGGGCGCAAGCGCATCGAGCTGGTCGAACGGCTCGCGGTGGACGGCAAGCGCTCGGTCGCGCTGATCCGCCGTGACGGCTGCGAGCATCTGGTGCTGATCGGTCCCGACGGCCATGCCGTGCTCGAGACCGGCATCGCGGCGCCGCCCGCTCCGCCAGCGGTGGAGAGCGTCCCCGCCAAGGTGGAGGCCGATCTTGCCGCCGTCAAATCGGCGTTCGGCAAGCTGATCGAGCTGCCGCGCACGATCCAGACCGCGCAGGCGAAGTTCGCGACGGCGCAGGAGCGCGCCAGGACCCCGGCCAACGACGAACGCGCCAAGGCTCCCGCCAACGACGCGCTGCCCGACCCCGCGCCCCGCCAGCGCACCCGCCGTCCGCGCGATACCAAGCGCTGGAACCGCGCCGCGGTGCGCGAGGCACTCAATGCGTAAACTGATGATCGCGGCCGCCGCGGCGCTCGTGCTGCTGCCGGTGGCGGCGCACGCGCAGGCGGCCGGCGGCACCACCATCAACCTGGGCGGCGCCGGGGGCGGCCAGCTCTCGGCGCGGGCGATCCAGCTCGTGCTGATGCTGACCGTGCTCAGCCTGGCCCCCGGGCTGCTGATGACCGTCACCAGCTTCACCCGGATGGTGGTTGCGCTCTCGCTGCTGCGCACCGGCATCGGCGCGCCGGGCGTGCCGCCCAACCCGGTGATCATCAGCCTAGCGCTGTTCCTGTCCTTCTTCGTGATGGCGCCGACCTTCGAGAAGGCGTGGAACGACGGCGTCGATCCGTACACCAAGGGCGCGATCACCGAGCAGGCGGCGTTCGAGCGGACCGCCGAGCCGTTCCGCAAGTTCATGCTGAGCCAGGTGCGCGACAGCGACCTCAAGATGTTCGCCGAGCTGGGAGGCAAGCAGATCCCGAGCCGCGAAGCGACTCCGCTCGGCACGCTGGCACCGGCCTTCATGGTCTCCGAACTGCGCCGCGCGTTCGAGATCGGCTTCCTGCTGCTGCTGCCGTTCCTGGTGATCGACCTGGCGGTGGCCGCGGTGCTGATGGCGATGGGCATGATGATGCTCCCGCCGCCCACGATATCGCTGCCGATGAAGATCATCTTCTTCGTGCTCGTCGACGGCTGGGCGCTGGTCGCCGGATCGCTGGTGAAGAGCTTCACCAGCGGGTGAGCGCAGGGCCGGGCGCGTGCCGAAAATTCGGCTCCCCACGCGGAAACCAACCATTTGGTTGGGTTGAGAAACCACGTTTCTACAATAGCTTGATGCGATTTCGCGCCTGGCGCGGTTGACTCGCGCTTGACCCGTTTGCTCGTTTTGAGTTCGAGCGTCATGTCGGCGCCCGGACAGTACTGGCGCGATGCCGGGCCGCGATCGTGGGTCCACGCCGGGCCGCGATTGACTCGGACAGTGGACCTGCTTGACTCGATACAGCGTTTTTCGGCCGAAACGACGGGGACGCGCCAGCGAGGCGTCAGCGAAGCGCCAACGAAGCTGCAGCGACGCGCCACCGGCGCTACAGCTATGCTACAACGACGCGCCACCCACGCGGCAGCAACGCTACAGCGATGCAACACCGAAGCTACACGCAAGCGGCACCGACGCGGCAGCGAAGTGGCACCTGCACTGCGGGCAAGCGGCGCTGGTGCGGCGATGAGCGGGAAGGGCGGGTTCTTCTGCACGCACATGCGCGAACGGAAGCAGAACAAATCCTACATTGCCAGCAGATTTGCGACGGCAAACGCCCAGTTGTTGCCGTTCGTTCACGATCGTAGCGCGCCTCAAAGCAGACGCTGGAGAGATCATCTGGACCGGCATCCGCATCTACGAGACGAAGACCGTTCAGCGGCTTCTCACCAGAAAGTCCGACTCGTAGATCCTGTCAGTTCGCTCGATTATAGACGAGCTTATAGTTAATTGGTGTAGAGAGCAGTGGACTGATGATGGTAGTCTCCTCCACCAACTGCTGCCCAACGCCACGATACACTGTCGTCCGCTCGATGTCGTCCCCCCGGAATGTTAGCGAAATGGCTTCACCATTCGCTTTTGCCGACACATCGAAAACAAGGCTTTCCACGAGCTTCCACTTGATCGACTCTCCGCCAATCCAAACGACAATAGGTGTTTTGTCATCGTACTTGATCGAGAATCGACTTCCCGAAACCGACATTCTAAATCTGCTTGTAGCAATGGACTTGCGCAGCCTCATGCGAGCGAGAGGGCGTTTGGCGTTGGAAACGCCGGCAATAGCGCTCTCGATCGCTTGAAAGGCGGCGTCGCTCCGTTCCGGGTCGCGGACATAGCTGCCTGAAACAACACCTTGCGCCGGGCTCGCTGAGCCTGAGCCAGAGATCAAGATGGCAGCTCCGGTCGCCGCCGCCAAAGTCCAATGACGCATCACGCCCTCCTCAAATTCCGCTGCTCGCCGTGACGGGTGTAGTGACGATCCGGCGTAGCGCATAGGTGAGGCCTTGGCTGTCAAATCGAGGGACTTCCTCCCGTTTGCAGACGCACGTACTGGCGGAGGGCTGGCTGTATCAGAGGGCGAGCCTCGCGGCCGCCAACTCGATCTGCAAACTCGAGAGCGGACCAGCCGCTCTCCACCTACTTCCCACCGTCCGCGTGCCGCAAAGCGAACACCGAAACCGGCCGGCCGGAAACACTTCACTTGCTGACGTTCTGGCCAGCTCTCATACCTGCCCAATGAGGTGGGGCACTTTCGTCATTCCGGTCGCACTTTACGCCTGTACGAGCGCGGAAAATCGCTTTGTTGTCGACGATGCGCAGACACATGTCGTCGCAGCTACACTCGTACTCTGCGGTTCCGAAACGCCGCTTCAACGAAACGGTAAACGGCTGACGCTCAGTAAGCCGATCACCTGCGAAGGGAGCGGCTACATCAGGCTGCGATACACATCGGGCGATGATCATGTTTGTCCTGTCGGTTACGTGACACCCGGGATGGAGCAAGATTTCACGTATCGAACAACTGAGACGGGATGCGAGTAGCCGACCTTCAACGGCAACTTCCCACCATTCCCGGTCATTTGCTGACCATCACCGACGCAATCCCCGGGGTTCGCAACTCTCGCGTCAGACGTCGCCACTTAGTGCGGCCCAACTTCCTGCCACTTGGAGTACCTATGCCATCAGAGCTTTATTGGATCGGCGCTGACACGACGGCGAGGTTGGCAATCATGGCGCGGCCACGAGCGGGTGACTGGCTGGAAAATGAGATAGCACACTGGAAGCATTCCGGCGTCGGGATCGTCGTAAGCCTTCTTGAGCGCGAAGAGATAGACGATCTCGGATTGGATATGGAGGCGTCTCTTTGCCAGGAGAGCGGGATCGAATACATATCTTTCCCCATTCCCGATCGAGGTCTACCGAGCGACGCCGAAGCTGCGCTGAGCTTTGCGGCAGATGTAATGGCAAGACAGAAGCCGATAGCCATCCACTGTCGGGCTGGCATTGGTCGATCTTCGATCATGGCGGCTGCTTTCCTTATTAGCGCCGGCGTTAGGGCGGAAACTGCTTTGTCGGCAATCGCGGAGGCGAGACGCCTGCCGATTCCCGACACGGATGCCCAGCGCGAGTGGGTGCTTAACCTCGAACAGCGCCGAAATTGAACGTCCGCATTCTTTGACGAGCGACCTAAAAGCCGTCAGGCAGCAAACCACCCGATATCAGACATTCCCCGACTTAGGCGCCGGTGCCAAAAGCTGCCGTGCGTGCAAGTGCGCGCTGGATGGGTGGAGCCGAACTGATGCCGCAGCGACTGAGCCTGACCGCGCTTTTAGTCGATGACTATGACAGAGCCCTCTCCTTCTATGTAGGTGCGTTGGGCTTCGAACTGCGCGAAGATACACCGCTCGCCCCGGATAAGCGTTGGGTGGTCGTAGCTCCGCCTGGTTCTGCAAACGGCCTCCTCCTCGCCCGTGCCGCTGGCGAGCGGCAGCGCGAGGCGATCGGCAACCAGAGCGGAGGCCGCGTTTTCTTGTTTCTGGAAACCGATGACTTCGCACGTGACCATCGCGTGTATACTGAGCGGGGCGTCCGGTTCACTGAGCCTGCGCGGAGCGAGCCCTATGGGAAAGTCGCCGTGTTCGAGGACATCTACGGCAATCGATGGGACCTGATTCAGCCAAGCCCGCCTGACGGGTAACGCTCCAGCGGGCGGACGTTCAGCCGGCTGCCGCTATCGTGCGAACGATCGCGTCGGCTGCCTCGTTCGGTGTAAGCGCGCCTGTGTCGATACGTAGCGCCGGTTCGGGCATCAATTTGATGCAAGTGGCCATTGAAGGCCTAAGCTCACGAAGCAGGTCCAGCGAGCGCAGCTTGCCGAACCGCTCGCGCGTGGGGTTCACAAGCCGCCGCTCTTGCTCTGTTTCGTCCAGTTCGAGCGCGATGTAGATGACCTTTCCCCCCGCTTCGGCAACCATGCGCGAAACCCGATCGGGGAAATCCGGGGGGACGCTGGGCTCTGGAGCAAATGTAAAGATCAGCGATCGATCCGAAACGGCTGCGGTGGAGATCGTCTCCAACCAGAACTGCTCCCTGAGGCGCACGAATTCAGGTGAGCCGAAGGGAAAAACGGCGCCGACCGCGTCCACGATCAGGTGGTTGTGGAACAGGGGCATTCCCGTCCGCTCAGCTACCAGCCGGCCGACGGTAAGCTTGCCGCTGGCAACGGGCCCATAGATGAAGATCAGGCGCATTCCGATTGGGTACCAGCGTCGCAGGCAGCCTTCCACCTGCAAAGGAAAATGGCAGCTGTCGCCGATCCGGAATCCGAAACCCGGCCTGTCCACCCAATAGCTGCGGTCAGCTCGCGCGAACCGCGCCAGCCCCTTCATTTCCCTCTGAACGTGCTTCAGGGGCCGATTCCCCGCTCACAATCCCATCGCTCGGGGCCGGGTGGATGCTGAAACAAGTTCAGCATGACGGAGCGTCGGGAACGGCGGCTGACCACCAGTTGAGAGGTTCGAGGACTCCGTCGCGAACGTGCGGCGGATGCCGAAGCAGGCTTGGCGCGAGGGAGAAGGGCCGGCGCGGCTTTTCAATCCCGGCGGACACGCCGACTGCCGCGGGTCAGTTGCTGGTTCCCAGATGGCCGAGCCAGCCGGCGAGCTCGTGGTAGGGGATGATCTCGATGAACGAGATGCCTACCGAAGTGCCCTTGCGCCAGCGCACCGTCGCGCGGCGGGAGCCGAGGCCGGCGATCGTGAGCACCACCTGGGTGTCGAGCTCGAGCTGCTCGGGGCATTGGATCATCACACCGCTCTGCGAGATGTTTTCGACCACCACGTCGTGCGTTTCATCGAAGTTGATGATCCGGGCGGGGCAGTGAACCTCGAAGCGTGGCGAGCGCGGGGAATGGGTGTTGCGCAGGATGCTGCGGGTGCGCGCGCTGCGATTGGCCTTTGCCTCGGCGAGGATGCGCTCGACATCGACCGGTTCGGCGAATTCGACGCCGGCCCGGCCCGAGGTGCTCCATACCGCCCGGCCGAAGAGCCGTTCGCCACTGCGCAGCTCGACGGTGACCAGATTGCCGTAGCCGAGCGGCCCATCGGTCTCGACTGCCATGCCGGAGGCCGAGATGTTGCGGACGCGGCAGAGCCGTTCGCCGGTGCGATCGCAGATGAGCTTGCCCACCAGGAGGGTCGTCACGACGCGTTCGGGCCGATCGAGCGAGAGGCCGTGTTCGGATATCAGGCTGGTTTCGGTCGAACCCACTAGGCTTGCCTCGATATATTCGCTGGCCCTTCGTCACATAGTCGAAGGACGGTTAAGAACTTCTGTGTCCGTCTTGAAATGCGCGGAAGAGCGCATTTCCAGGCGGTGCCGGCCCGCTCCCCCACCCGGCCACCCATAGGATACTGGCGTTGGGTGGCCGGGTGGGGGAACGGACCAGCACGCTAAACAACCCAGTGACGTCAGGCCGGGGTGGCCTGAGTCACCGCCACCTTGCGCACCACGCCGTGGCCGAATGCCTCGGGCGCGGAATCGAGCACCACCTTGCGGAACATGTCGATGTTCGGAAGGAGCCCGTCGGGGCCCGCGGCCATCGGGGTGCGGAAGGTGCGCATGTTGATCGCGTGCATCAGCAGCGGCAGGCGCGCGGTGACGAACCCGGTCTTGTCCTCGGGCACCTGGAGCTGGATCTGGAACTGGACGTAGCCCGAGAGGCGGCCATCTGCGAAGACGAGCGGCGCAAGCACCTTGCCGCCGTCGACGAAGGTGGGCGCTGCGTCGGCGTGGGCCGCGGCTCCCTTCGGCCCGAGCAGCATCGCCGTCGCCATTGCCGCGCCGCCCCCGAGGCCGAGGCCGGCCAGCAGCACCGCGATCAGGAAGAGCATCTTCTTCATGGCCGGTACCCCCTAGAATTTGAAGCTGGCGTCGGTGGGAAGCGCCGAGGCTTCCGATCGGAGCACGATCGTGATCCGGCGGTTTTCGGCGCGGCCCGGCTGATCGGGATAGACCGGCTTGGTGGCGCCCATCGCCACGATCTCTGCAAAGCGGTCCGCCGAGAGGCCCGAGGCGATCAGCGCCGAACGCGCCGCGAGCGCGCGCTCCCCGGAAAGACGCCAGTTGGCGTCGCTCTGCCCGCCGGTGCCGTCGGTGTGCCCCTCGATCGAGATCTGCGTGCCGGACTTGACGAGCTTGCCCGCCACCTGCGCGAGCATGGCGCGGGCATAGGGATTGAGCTGCGCGGTGTTGGCCCGGAACATCGACTGACGATCGGTGTCCATCAGCGTGATGCGGAGCCCGTCGCGCGACGGCTCGACATCGACGCTGCGCTTGTCGGCGCGATCCTGCGGGATCGAGTCGAGCGCGATCTGGAGCTCGGTCGCGATCACGCGCATCGACGCGTCGGGGATGTCCGCGGTGCCGCCGCGGCGCGCGCCGACCGTTGCCGCGGCGCTGGTGGGAACGCCCTGCGCGCGGGTCGTGTCGGTCGAGGAATTGCGGCTGACGCCGCCGGCACCCTCGGACGAGCCCTGGACGGGTGTCGAGGGCGCGGAGTCCGCGACGGCGGGCGAGAAATATTGAGCAAGGCCGCGCAGCCGCTCCTTGTCCGGATTGGCGATCAGCCAGAGCAGCATGAAGAAGGCCATCATCGCCGTCACGAAATCGGCATAGGCGACCTTCCACGCGCCGCCGTGATGGGCACGCGCGATCTTCTTCACGCGCTTGATGACGATCGGACGATCGTTCGTGCCGGGGGCCGCCATCTCAGCGCGCCTTCAATGCGGCGCGCAGCCGCTCCTGCACCGCGCCCAGCCGGACATGGCCGATGGCGGTGAGCGAATCCTGGCCGCCCGCGATCCGCTCGAGCAGGTTCACGCACTCGTCGGCATGCTGGATCAGATAGTCGAAGGTCTGGAGCTGCTCGAGATAGGCCGATGCGAAATGCGGATCGCCCACCAGCACTTCGGCGAGACCTTCCAGCCTGTCGCGCATCTCGCGCAGCTCGCCGGCCATCACGCTGTGGAGCGCGGCCGAATAGGGATCGAAGCCGGGCAGCGGACCCACGGCGTCCGAATTGGCTGCGACGGGAACGAACGACATCAGAACAACTCCAGCTCGCCGCCGCGGACCGGCGCGGGGATGGGACGGGGAGGGGCCTCGGGCACGCGCTCCGCGACCCTGGTGCAGCGGCTGCGGCCCTCGTGCGGAAGGAACTCCACCTTGCGGGCGGAGGTGCCGCCGAGATCGCAGTGCGCGATCTCGATCCCCTCGGTTTCCATGAAGCGCCGCGCGAACGCGGCATTGGACGAGCCGATCGAGCCCAGGCCGGAGACGATGTTCGCGCCGCCGTAGAGGTGCGCGCGCAGCCGGTTGCGCGCGGCCCCGGTGGCCATCATCCCGTTGATCAGCAGCTCCATCGCATGGACGCCGTAGCGCTGCATGTCGCCGGCCGTGACGCGGTGGTCCGCGTTCGGCTCGCCGAGCAGGAAGTGGTTCATGCCCCCGACCCGGGCCACGGGATCGTAGAGGCACGCGGCGACGCAGCTCCCGAGCAGCGTCGAGATCATGACCTGCGGTTCGGCGACGATCGCATTCTCACCCTGGACGATCGACACCCGCCGCATCAGGTGAGCTCGCCGAAGACGCGCTCGATCTTTTCCTTGAGCGCCGCGGGCGCGAAGGGCTTCACGACATAGTTGTTGACGCCCAGCGCCGCAGCTTTCTGCACGATCTCCTTGTCGGCCGAGCCGGTGAGCATGATGAACACGGTCTTGCCGATCACCGGATCGTTGCGGACGGCCTCGAGGAACTGGAGCCCGTCCATCTCCGGCATGTTGAAATCGGAGATGACGAGGTGGACGCGATCGCTCTTGATCGCCGACAGCGCCTCGGGCGCGCTCGGCTTGTCGCGCACGTCCTTGAATCCCAGATCCTGCAATGCGCGGCGGATCATCGCGCGCATGCTCGTCTGGTCGTCCACGACCATAACCTTGATCGCTGCAGCAGCAGGCATCAGACGCTCCCAATCTTTTCACGGCATGCCCTGAGGATCGCCTCAGGCATGCCCGACAAACCAACTTCCTTTTCGACCGCGCCCAGCGACTGTGCTGCGCGCGGCATTCCCCAGACCACACAGGTCTCGCGGCTCTGCCCGAGCGTGCGGGCGCCCGCCTGGCGCATCGCCAGCAGTCCCTCGGCCCCGTCCGCGCCCATCCCGGTGAGGATCGCGCCCACCGCCGCGGCGCCCAGCGGAGCGACCGAACGGAACAGCACGTCCACGGAAGGGCGATGGCCCGTGACGGGATCGCCGGGACGCAGCTTGATGCGTCCGCCGACACCGCCGGAGAGCTCCATGTGGCTTTCCCCCCCAGGAGCAATATAGACGGTTCCCGGGGTGACCGGCATTCCGTCGGCAGCTTCGACGACGCGGACGCGGCATTCGCGGTCGAGCCGCTCCGCGAAGCTGCGGGTGAAGGTGACCGGCATGTGCTGGACGATCAGCACGGGCGGGCAATCGTCGGGCAGCGCCGGAAGCAGCGAGAAGAGCGCCTCCACGCCGCCGGTGGACGAGCCGATCGCGATCAGCTTGCCGTGGGCGGCACCCGAGACGCTGGGCTGGACGGGCAGGCGTTGGGGCCCGGCACGCGCAGTGGAGCGGGCGGCGGCCTTGACCTTCTGGCACAGCAGATCGGCGTCGCGCTCGATATCCTCGGGCGTGCCGCTGGGCTTGGTGACATAGTCGACCGCACCGAGGCGCAGGGCCTCGATCGTGACTTCGGCGCCCCGCGCGGTGAGCGTCGAGCACATCACCACGGGCATGGGGCGGAGCCGCATGATCCTCTCGAGGAACGACAGGCCGTCCATCCCGGGCATCTCGACGTCGAGCGTGAGCACGTCCGGGTTGAGCGTCTTGATCATCTCGCGCGCGGTGTAGGGCTCGGGCGCCATGCCCACGACCTCGATCTCGGGATCGGCGGCGAGCATGCGCTTGAGCGTCGCGCGCATCGAGGCGCTGTCGTCGACGACGAGCGTTCGAACCGGTGTCATCCCCCCGTCTCCAACTTATGAGTCGCCGGCTTCTGGTAGATGGTGTGGCCGCACGAGCGCATCCGGCCGGCGGCCGCGCCGATCAGCCGCTCGGAATGGCCGATGTAGAGGTGCGCGCCGGGCGCGAGCTGGTTGACGAACCGCTCCTCGAGCTCCTCCTTCGCGGGATCGCCGAAATAGATCATCACGTTGCGGCAGAAGATCACGTCATAGGCGGCCTTGAGCGGCCAGGGCTCGAACAGGTTGAGCACGCGTGCGGTGACGAGCTGGCGGGCTTCGTCGGCCATCACCAGTCCACCCGGCGCGGGGCGCATCCAGGCGCTGCGATAGGGTTCGGGCACGCCGGCAACCACATTGTCGGCGTAGAAGCCGCGCTGGACCGCCTCGACGACGTGCGGCGCGATATCGGTCGCGAGCAGGCGGACGTCGGCATTTCGCAGCCAGCTGGCGGACGTGCGGTCCGGCCCCAGCAGGCACATCGCGATCGTATAGACTTCCTCGCCCGACGAGCAGCCGGCCGACCAGATCCGAACCGGCCCCTGCTTGCGCTTGAGCACCGGCAGCACATGCTCGCGGAAATGATCGAAATGGTGCGGCTCGCGGAAGAAATGCGTGTGATTGGTGGTGAGCGCCACCACCATCGCATGCCGTTCGTGCGCGTCGCTCTGGACCAGCGCGACATATTCGGAGAAGCGGGCGAGGCCGTGCTCGCGCAGCCGACGCGCGAGGCGCGACTGGACGAGCGTGGTCTTCGCCTCGCTCAGCGCGATGCGCGCATCGCTGTGCATGATCGCGGCAATGGCGGCGAAATCGCGGGGCGTGAGCTCCGCGTGGTGGGCCGCCATTCTCGTGCCGCTACCGCCGGCGAGCGCCGCCGCGGCGCTGCCGGCCGCGCTCATGCCGCGAGGTCCAGATGCTTCGTGAGGCTCAGCGAGTCGAGATCGAGGAGCAGCACCATCGTGCCGTTCTCGTCCCGGGTGCCGTCCTTGGCGCGGGTGGGGATACGCACGAGGCCCGCGATCACGCTCTGCTCGAGCGTCTCGACTTCGGGCGCCGGCTGGATCTCGGCCTCGCCGATGCCGACGATGTCGTTGACTTCGTCGACCAGGAAGCCGGCCTGCTTGCCGAGGATGTTGACCACCAGCACGCACGAGCGCGCGTGGATCACGCTGGGCTCCCACCCCAGACGCTCGGCGAGGCCGACGATCGGGATCACGTTGCCGCGAAGATTTGCGACGCCCTTGATGAAGCTCGGCACGTTGGGGAGCGGCGTCGGCGCCTCCCATTCGCGGATCTCGATCAGCGCGCGCATGTCGATCCCGAAGGTCTGATGCGCAAGCGAGAAGGTCACGATCTTGCGATCGATCGTGTTGGTGTTGTCATTGCTCATGCTGCCATTCCTTTTGGCGTGAAACGGGGGGAGGGCGAGGCGGCGAGCGCCTCGATGTCGAGGATCAGCGCGATCGAGCCGTCACCGAGGATGGTGGCGCCGCCGAGGCCGCGGATCGGATGGAGGTTCTGATCGAGGCTCTTGATCACCACTTCGCGGCGATCGTCGATCGTGTCGACGACGAGGCCGACCTTGCCAGTCTCGCTCTCGACGATGACGACGAGCGACTCCTCGACGGGGCGATCGTCGTTGAGGCCGAAGATCTCGGTCGCGCGCTTCACGGGGACATATTCGCCGCGCATGTCGATGACCTCGGTGTCGGGCGAGGTGTGCTTGACTTGGCCCGGCTCGGGCTGGACGGTCTCGAGCACGTGCGCGAGCGGCAGCACGAAGCGCTGTCCGGCGAGCCTGACGATCATGCCGTCGAGGATCGCGAGCGTGAGCGGCAGGACCATCGTGAAGGTAGTGCCTTCGCCGGGGACCGAGTGGATCTCGACGCGGCCGCCCAGGGCTTCCACGTTCGAACGCACCACGTCCATGCCCACACCGCGACCCGAGATGTTCGAGATCTTGTCCGCAGTCGAGAAGCCCGGCGCGCAGATCAGCTGGTCGATCTCCTCGTTGGTGAGCACGGCGTCGGCGGCGATAATGCCCTTCTCGACCGCCTTGGCGCGGACCTTCTCACGATTGATGCCGCGGCCGTTGTCCTGGACCCGCACGAAGATGCGCGCGCCCTTCTGCTCGGCCGAGAGCTTGATCGTGCCGGCGGCGGGCTTGCCCGCGGCGATGCGCTCTTCGGTGCTCTCCAGGCCGTGGTCCGCGGCGTTGCGGATCATGTGGGTGAGCGGATCGCCGATCTTCTCGATCACGCCCTTGTCGACTTCGGTGGTCTCGCCGACGGTCTCCAGCTCGATCTGCTTGCCGGTTTCCGCCGAGAGGTCGCGCAGCATGCGCGGCACGCGGCTGAAGGCCTGCTTGATCGGCTGCGCGCGCAGCGACATGACATTGTCCTGTATCTGGCGCGTGAGGCGGGCGAGCTCGGGCAGCTCGACGCGCTGACGATCGGCGGGCGACAGCCGGTCGGCCAGGATCGAGTTGCGGATCACCAGCTCGCCGACCAGGTTGAGCAGCAGGTCGAGCTTGGCCAGATCGACGCGGATCGTCTGCTGGGCTTCGCTTGGCGGCTTGGGTGCAGCTGCGGGCGCATCGACGGACACCGGCGCAGGCGCGGCGGCGGCGACCGCTTCGACGACCTGCTGCATGTTCGCGGCAAGATCCTCGATCGTCGCAGTCACCGGCTCGAACGGGATGAGATCGTCGAACGCTGCCACGTCGGCGGCGGGGGCGGGAGCTTCCGCCGCCGCGGGCGCTGCGTCCCGGCTGATCTCGACGACCGAGTCCGGCGCGACGAAATCGAAGCAATCGACGATGTCCATCTCGGCGACGTGGCCGGGGACGCGGATCACCCAGGTGAGATAGGCGTCCTCGGGATCGAGCTCGCGCAGCGGCGGCAGATCGGACGTGTCGACCGACACGACTTCCCCGCCCAGGCTCTCCAGCTCGCGCACGATGAGCATCGGCTCGCCCGCATTGGCGAGCGCCGCGCGCGAAGGCTTGAAGCGGATGGTCCATGCGCCCTCCGCTTCGGCGGCGACCGGCGTTTCGGCCGGCGCATCGAAATCGTCGAGCGAGACGAGCACGGGCGTGAACCCGAATTCATCGACCTCGGCCGACGGCGCGGGATCGACCGACGGGGCCGCGGGCGCGACGGGGACCGGGGCGTCGTCGGACGCGCCCTTGTTCGCCAGCACCTGCTCGAGCATTTCGAGCGCGGCAGCGTCGTTCGGGCGGGAGGCGAGGCCCTTGGCCGCCTCGACATGATCGGAGAGCACGTCGAACGAGCTCAGCATCACCTTGATGACACCGGGGGTGGGGACGATCTTTCCGCCGCGCACTTCGTCGAGGACGTTCTCGAACTTGTGCGCGAACGCCGTCAGGTCACCGTGGCCGAAGGCACCGGCGCCGCCTTTGATCGAGTGCACCGCGCGGAACACGCTGGCAATCGTCTCGGCCGAGACATCGCCTGCCTGCATCGCCGACAGCCCCTGCTCGGCAGCAGTGAGGCCTTCAGTGCATTCTTCGAAGAAGATCGCCTGGATTTCGTCGAGTTCGTCGCTCACGGGCACACGCGGCGGATCGCCGCCCCCAGCTTGGTGGCTTCGAAGGGCTTGGTGATCCAGCCCGTGGCGCCGGCGTCGCGGGCGCGCGACTTCTTCTCGTCCGAGAATTCGGTGGACAGCACCAGGATCGGCGTGCCCTTGAACTGGGGCAGCGCGCGCACTGCCTCGATCAGTTCGAAGCCGTCCATCTTGGGCATGTTGATGTCGGTGATCAGCAGATCGGGCTGCACTTCGTGCATCCGCTCGAGCCCATGCTCGCCGTCATTGGCGCTTTCGATGCGATAGCCCTGCGCAGTCAGCGACGTCTTGAGCAGCATGCGCATGCTCGCCGAATCGTCGACGGTAAGGATCAACTTGCTCACTGGACGTCTCCGGATTCGAGGCCGATCGCGTCCGCAAGCCGGGACCGGGTCACGCGATCGATGAAAGCTGGGCTGGGATTGGTGATACGGAAGGGCTGGCCGCTACCCGCCGCCTCGGCGCGGGCGGCGACGAGGAGCTGGAGCACGGCCTGACCGACGCTCTCGACCTCGGACGCGTCGATCTCGAGCGTGTCGTCGAAGTCCGCGGCGAGCACGAGACGGACGCGCAGGTCCTCCGCAGTCACGGTCGTGCCGTGCACGGGGAGGCGCAGCGACCGGTCTTCGGCCGTGTCCTCAGGCAGTTGCGGGGGTGAGTGCATTTTTGGCCTCGTCGAGAGCGGATTCGAGTTGCTGGAAGCTCGGTGCGTAGGCCGAGGGAGTCATGCGGCGTGCGATCTCGATCGCGACCTGCACCGGCTGGTTCTGGGCGTAGGCGACGATCGCGGTCTTCACGATGCCATACGGCTTGGAGTCGGTTTCGATCGTCTCCAGCAGCTTGGTGGCGAGCGGGCCGACCACGCAGTAGGAGAGGAGCACGCCGAGGAAGGTGCCGACGAGCGCGCCGCCGATCATCGCGCCGAGGATCTCGGTCGGCTGATCGATCGAGCCCATCGTCTTGATGACGCCGAGCACCGCCGCGACGATGCCGATCGCGGGAAGGCCGTCTGCCATGATCTGGAGCGCGTGCTGCGGGCCGAGCTCCTCATGATGGTGCTTCTCGATATCGGCTTCCATCGCCGCCTCGATCTGGTGGGGATCCTCGAAGCTGACGGTCATCATCCGCAGATAATCGCAGACGAACTCCACCAGATGATGGTCGGCCAGGATGCGCGGGTAGGGCTTGAAGAGGGCGCTTTCGTCCGGGGCATCGAGATGCGGTTCGAGCGCGGTCGGTCCGCCCTTCTTGAAGGTGGCCAGCAGGCTGAACAGCACCGTCAGCAGGTCCTTATAGTCCTGCGACTTCCAGCGCGGCCCCCTGAACGCGCGCATGATCCCGGCGCCGGCCTTCTTCACGGTGGCGATCGAGTTGCCGACGATGAACGCGCCGATCGCAGCGCCGCAGATCGCCATCAGCTCGTGCGGCAGCGCGTGCAGGACGATGTCCATCTTGCCGCCAGCCATGATGAAGCTGCCGAAGACGCATCCGAGAATGATGAGGAAACCGACGCCTATCAGCATGGCCGTGCCATATTCTTTCTCTGGTGTTTCCCAGACTTATAGGAAGGATTTGCCGTGCCCGGTCCGGCCGCGGCGGCAATTTTCGAGCCGCTGCGGCGAGCCGTTCACGCAGTCGCGCCCGCTGCGAGATGCGCAGCGTTGCCGACGGGCGCGGGGGCGCCATCGCGCGGAGCGATCGGCCGGAACACGACAGCGAGCATCATCGGCCGATCGTCCTGGCGCGGCGGCGGGGGGACCATCATGAACGCGAACTCGTCGTCGCAGCGGAAGAGGTGCGGCGCAGCCTGCTCCATGCCCTCGAGAGAAGGCAGCGCAGGCTGCTCGGCGCCGGGAGCGGGCCGCTCGCTCAGGAAATTGTCCACCGGCATGAAGACGGCGCTCTCCACCTGCACCCAATCGTAGAGCTGGCCGAACTGGAGCCCCACCGAATAGCGGCAGTCGCCCACGGGCACCGGTGCGAGATAATAGCCGTCGTGCGTGGGCGTGGCGGTGATGCTGCCGGTGTTCACCTGAGTGCCATCGGCGACGATGACCGGAAGCTGGATCGTCCGATCGACGAAGTCGACATATTTGAGCCCGAGCCCGAAGCGCTTGTGCGCCAGAAGCGCGAGCTTGATCGCCAGCCCCTCGCCCTGCAGCTCGGCGGGCAGATACATGCGCTGCGCGCCCTTCATGTAGAAGAGCCCGCGCTGGAGCAGCCCGCGCCGGGCGGACTCGGGATCGAACAACGTCACGGTATCGTCCACGCCCAGGTTCACGTCGTGCTCGAACTCGGAGATCACGTCGAGCTCGTGTTTCATCGGCAGGAACATCAGCCGGCCGAGCGCCGCCGCCGCGGCGCGGCGCCACATCGTCGCCTCGTCAGGGCGCGAGGCGCGCATCACTGCGTCGCGCTGCGCGTGCACGAAGCGGACGCAGCCAGCCTGGATACGATCGCGCACGACACTCTGGGCGCCCTTGATACTGCTCGCGCGGCGGATCGGAGTGCCGTCCGGCTCATAATCGACCACCGAACCCTGGGCAGCGGTGCAGGTCTGCTCGAGGATCGCGACGTTCTCGCACAGCGCCTCGAGCGTGTTGCCATCGTAATGGCGCGGATCGAGGAAGCCGCGTTTGTCGAAGCCGGTACGGAACTGCTCGCGCAGCAGCAGGTAGCGCCCCGCGACTTCAACGCCGAGCAGGCGGCGCAGCACCGGCTCGACTTCGTTCTGGACGGTGCCGTTGTAGCCGAGGTCGACGAGCATCAGCGTGTCGCCCCTGGCCGGGTTCACCGTGCTGCGGATGTGCGCGGCGAGCCGCTCGGCATAGGCGCGCGAGTCCTTCACGATTCGGCGCGCGCGTGCCGGGTTGCGGACCGCGGTGAGGAACGCGGGTATTCGGCCCTTTTCGGGCAGGTCCTTCATGATCGCCGCGATTTCGCGCGGCGGCAGCAGAAGCTGCTTGGCGACGACGCGCAGATCGGTGGAGAACTCCAGCTCGAGATAGCGGTCGATCGCCTCCACGTCGTGGAACGAGGCGGCGGTCGCGGTGAAGCGGCTGATCTCGATCGCATGTGCAGGCGTGCCGTTGCCGGCGGCTTGGTGCACGAGCTGCGGCAGATAGCCGTCGCGCATCAGGAAGAGATGATGGACCTGGCCGCCGTTGCGCGCGCGGAGTTCCTCCGCCTCGGCTGCCAGCCAACGGTCGAAGCCGTGGAAGACGGGGCCGAGCGTCGCGAAGCCGAACGCCTCGGCGGCATCGGTGACGCCGGGTTCGACGGCGGCGAGCGCGGCGCGGTGCGGCTGGTGCGTGGCGGCGAGGCCGGAAGCGTGCGGGTGGAGCATCGCGCTTACCGCCGCCTCTAGGCGCAGGCGCTGCTCGGTCGCTTCCGCGAACTGGCGCAGGTGCAGCGCCTGGACGCCGAAACGGGCGACGCCGTCCACGTCGGCGCCCTTGTTGTCGCCGATGTGGAGGATCTGCTGCGGGGCGAGCCGCACGTCCTTGAGCACGCGCTCGTACAGACCCTGGCTCTTGGACAGGCCGTAAGCCGAGGAGCAGAAGACGCGGTCGATCAGCGCGGCGACGTCGGCGCCCGCAGCGGCGGCGATCAGGCCGGAGAGCTGCCTGGCGTCCAGATAGGTATCGCTGACGATGAAGATCTTGAGGCCGCGACGCTTCGCCTCGCGCATCAGCGCGACGGTGGGGGCGAAGGCGAAGCAGTGCGTCGCCTCGGCATCGAGCTCGGCCTGCACGGCGGCGGCACGCTCGGCGGCCGTGCCGTTGGGGAGCAGCTCGCGGTAGATGTCGCCGATGCCGACTTCCAGCCGCTTGTGACGCAGCGCCGCGGCGTTGCGGGCGCGCTCCTCCGCCCAGGCGCGCTGCGATACCGTCATGTCCGGCAACATGCCGAACAGATCCTTGGGCGCGTGCGTGTCGCGCCACAGCAGCGTGTCGAAGCAGTCGAGCGAGAGCGCCTTGACCTCGTCGCGCCCGTCGAGCGCGTGGGGGAGGGCGTGCGGAAGGATGAAGTCGGCCAATGCAGTTTCCCTGGAAATGCGCCCGCATCGGGTGGACGCATGAATCTTATAGGAAGGGTCCGCGCCGAACCGGCGATTTCGTCCTAGAATAGAGGCGTCAGCAAAGGAGCCAGCATGACGCTTACTGCCTATCAGGCGGCCCGCAGCCGGGCCGAAACGCCCCGCGCAGCCGAATATCGGCTGATGAGCCAGATCACCGGCGAAATGATGGAAGCCGAGCGCAACGGCTTCAAGGGAGCGATGCTGATGCACTCGCTCCACCGCAACCGCGAGATGTGGTCGGCCTTCGCGACCGACTGCGGCGCGACCGGCAACGGTCTGCCCAACGAGCTTCGCGCGCAGATCATCTCGCTGGGCCTGTGGGTCGAGCGCTTCACCAGCGACGTGGTCGCCGGGCGCGAGACGATCGGCGAACTGATCGCGCTCAACCGGACGATCATGGACGGCCTGCGCGGCGAGCGGCTCGCCGCCTGACGCTTCTCCCTGTCGCGAACCCAAGGGCGCCCGGCCAATGCCGCGGCGCCCTTTTTCGTGGCCATAGCAATTCCACTTCGGGAGGATTGGCTGCTCTAGCCAACCATTTTCCGTCACCCCCGCCTTGTGCCGGGATCCACAGGGGGCAAGGGCGCGCAGAAGCTCCATGGCAGCCGGTGAGGCCAGTGGCCCCGGCAAGAAACCTGGTGACGATGAGGCTTGCAGCGCTCGAACAGCAAAAAGGGGCGCCGCGGGTATCCGCGACGCCCCTTGAGCAGGTCCACCGCCCGTTCGCCCTGAGCCCGTCGAAGGGCGCCTTCCGTGAGCGGATGGTTGAGGGAGTGCCCTTCGACAAGCTCAGGGCAAACGGCTCTCCCCCTAGAACGAAGCCCAGTCGTCGTGAGCGGCGCCGTTGCCGTTGGCCTGGATGCCCGAGGGCAGCGGCTTGACCGGCGAGACATAGCCTTGGCCCGAAGCCTTGGCCGGCTTGAAGCTCACCGGCCCGGCGGCGCGCTTCGCGGCCGGAGCGCTCCGGCGCGTCTCGTTGCCGATCGTGAACTTGGCCGCCTGCTCGGCGAGCGCGCTCACTTCGGCGCTGAGGTTGCGCGCGGCGGCCGAGGTCTCCTCCACCATCGCGGCGTTCTGCTGGGTCGACTGGTCCATCGATCCGATCGCAACCGAGATCTGGGTGATCGCCGTCGACTGCGCCTGGTTGTCGCTCGCCATCTGGCCGAGCAGCGCGTGCACTTCGCCCACGTCGCCCGAGATGTCGGCAAGCGCCGTGTCGACCTTCTGCACCATCTCCACGGCCGCACCGATGTCGGTCTGGGTGGCGGTCAGCTGGTCGCGGGCGCGCGCCGCCTCCTCTTCGGAGCGCATCGCCAGCGCCGAGACGAGATCGGCGACCACCGCGAAGCCGCGGCCCGCCTCGCCGGCACGGCCGGCTTCGACTGCGGCGTTCATCGCGAGCACCCGCGTCTGGAAGGCGATCTTGTCGAGGCCCTCGATCACGCTGTCGATGCCCTTGGCACCGTCGGCGACCCGCGCCATCGCCTGCACCGCCTCGTCGGCGATGCCGCGCCCGCCCGACACCGTGGCGATCGCGCCGTCGGCACGCTCGACCGTGCGGCTCGCCGCCTCGGCCGTCGCCTTGAGGCGGCCGTCCATCTGCGTCACCGCAGCCGAAGTCTCCTCCAGACTCGCGGCATTGGCTTCGGTGCGCCGCGCCAGATCCTCCGAGGCCTGGGCGATCTCGCCCGAGCCGGTGCGGATCGCCGCCGTCGATTCCGTCACCGCGCCGATCAGCTCGCGCAGGCTCGACAGCGCATCGTTGAAGTTGGTCTTCACCGTCGCATAATCGGCTGAGAATTCCGCCGTGATCTGCGCCGTCAGATCGCCCTGCGCCAGCTGGCCCAGACCCGCCTCGAGCGACTGCACCACCAGCTGCTGCTCGGCATCCGCAACCTTCTTCGCCGCGTCCAGCCGCTCCTTCTCGACAGCCGCCTCGCGGAAGACGAGGACGGTCTTGGCCATGCCGCCGATCTCGTCACCACGCTCGGTGCCCGGCACTTCGATGCGGTTGTTGCCCGCGGCGAGCGCCTTCATCGTGTCCTGGAGCTTCGCAATCGGGCCCGTGATGCCGGTGCGCGACACGAGGAGCGAGATGGCGAGACCGCCGGCGATCGCGACGACCGAAACGATCAGCATGATCATCGAGGTGCTGCTGGCGTCGTCGGACAGCTCCTTGGCAAGCGTGCGCCCTTCGGCGATGCGCTCGTTGTTTGCCTTGGCCGACTTGACGCTGAACGCATCGATCCGCTTGTCGAGATCGGCGAGAATGGCCCGGGCCTCGTCGTTCTGATCCTGCTGGCCGAGACGGATCGCCCGCTCGGCATCCCGATGGATCGCGTCGATGTCGGCGCGGAACGCATCGACTTCGCTCGCAATGTCGGGATCGAGCTGCTTGGCCTCGTCCAGCGTGGTGACGGCGCTCGCATAGGCGCTGCGTTCGGCTTCGCCCGCAGCACGCGCCTCGGCCGAGCTTCCGGGGTAGACCATCGCGCGATAGCCCGAATAGACCATCTGCGTGCCGAAGCGATTGGTGCGCGCCAGCAAGGTGCTGATCGGCAGCTTCTTCTCGACCAGCGCGGAATAGGAATCGTCTGCGTTCTGAAGCGCGCGCGATCCATAGAAGGCGACCGCAAGCGTGACCACGCCGAGCATCAGCAGCAGCGCGAGGATCTTCGTGAAAATCTTAAATCGGGCGAGCAAGTCCGCCATGGATACACCTTTGCTGTGGAGGCAAGCGGGGGACGCTCGCCCAAGGAACTGATCCATGACTTATAGAAGGGGCGAGGGGGCCATCGGCTGCCTACGGGTGCGAAACCGCTTCCGTAGATTCCCATAGAGGTCGTTTTTAGTTCCGCAGAGCTCGGTCGCGGCGGCACGCTGATCCTCCCCCTGCGGGGGGATTTACACTCGGCTTCGCTCCTTCGCTTTGGGGTGCGGAATGTCGGTGCAGCCTGGAGCGAGGGGACGTTCAGCGGACGGTGGCAAGTGCGAGCGGTTCAATCCTTGGGGAAGAGCCCTGCCGCGAATGCGATACGCAGCGCTTCCGAAAGGCTGCGGACCTCGAGCTTCTCCATCAGGTTGGCCCGGTAGATCTCCACCGTCCGCGGGCTGATGTCGAGCTCGTAGGCGATGATCTTGTTAGAGCGGCCTTCTATCAGCCCCTTGAGCACGTCGGTCTCGCGCGGGCTGAGCTTGGCGATCTTGGTTTCGGCGACGTTGAGCCGGGCGGCCTCCTCGCTATTCTCTTCGAGCCGCGCGAAAGCGTTGTCGATCACCTGCATCAGCACTTCGGCCTCATAGGGCTTTTCGAGAAAGTCGAGCGCCCCGGCCTTCATCGCCTGGACCGCGAGCCCGACATTGCCCTGGCCGGTGAGCACGACCGGCACGAACCGCGCCTTTCCGTCCAGCGCCTGGAGCACGTCGAGCCCGGTCGCACCCGGCATGTGGAAATCGAGGAGGAGCACGCCGGGATCGAGCCCGGCCGCTTCCTCGAGAAACGCGTCGCCCGAGCGATAGCCGCGAACCACCAGGTCGCTTCGCACCGAAAGCAGCGTGTGCAGAGAGGCGCGGACCGCGTCGTCGTCGTCAACGATGTAGATCGTCCTGGTCATTCGTCTCCCCCTGTTCCACGGCGGGCAAAGTGAACCGGAAGCATGCTCCGCCTTCCGGACGATTGTCGCCCCGCAAGGTTCCGCCGTGTGCTTCGATGATACGCTTGCTGATCGAAAGACCAATACCCATTCCGCCTCCACCGATGCCTTTCGTCGTAGTGAAGCGCGAGAAAAGATTATCCAACACATGTGAAGGCATGCCGGGGCCGTTGTCGGTTACTGCGATCTCGATCATGTGATCATCCGATCTGCGTGAGACGATCGTGATTATCTTTTCCTTCTGATCCGACTGGCGCAGTGAATCTATTGCATTTCTAAGCAGGTTCACGAGCACTTGCTGGACCTGGATCCGATCGGCGAAGACGAACTGGACCTCCGGGTCGAGCTGGTAGTTGACGCGGATGTTGGCGAGACCGGTGCTCACCAGCACCAGGTCCACTGCGTCGCGGACGGTGCGATCGACCAGCTCGGTGCGCATTTCCACTTCCCCGCGCGCCATGAAGGCCCGCAACCGCCGGATGATCTCTCCAGCGCGTTGGGTCTGCTCGACGCCCATGCGCAGCAGCTCGGCGACACGCGCCGGATCTTCGCCGCGTTCGAGCAGCATGCGTGCCGCGGCAAGGAAGTTGGAAGTGGCGCTGAGCGGCTGGTTCAGCTCGTGCGCCAGATCGGCCGCGAGCTCGCTCATCGCGCTCTGACGGGAGACATGCGCGATTTCGGCATTGAGGTCGCGCAGCCGTTCCTCCGCCGTGACCTGTTCGGTGAGATCGCGCAGGAAGATGGTCAGCAGCAGGTCCTGGTCGCTGTGCGCCACGCCCGTGCGCGCCTCGACCGGGAACTGACGCCCGTCCTTCGCCTGCGCAACGGAAGTGATGACACGGTCGGTGAGCCCGCGGCCGGTTTCGAGGAAGCGGCGGAGCACGGCGGCTATTCCCTCGCGCTCGGGAGCAGGTGCGAGGATGGTGAAATGCTGTCCGATGATCTCTTCCGGAGCATAGCCCCAGAGCCTTTGCGCCGCGGTACTGAACTGCAGGATCTGCCCCTGTGCATCGATCACGACGATTGCGTCTGGAACCGTGTCGAGCAGCGACTGGAGATGCACCTCGCGACGGCGCAGTGCCGCCTCGCGCTCGTCGCGCGCAGTGACGTCCAGGATCATGCCCACGCCGCGCTCCATCCGGCCCTGGCCATCGTAAAAGACGCGGGCCGAGCCCTCGACCACGCGCACGTCCCGGGGGTGCGCCAGCCGCCAGCGGAAGCTGAACTTGTCGGCCCGGTCGCGCTCGGCCTGTGCGATCGTCTCCAGCACGTCCTCTGCGTCCGCCGGATCGACCTGGGCCTGCCAGCGATCGATGTTGGACAAGGCGCCGGGCTCCAGGCCCAGCCGCTGCTCGGTGCCCGGGGACCAGTCGATCCGGCCGCTCGGCACGTGCCATTCGAAAATGCCCAGCTCGTGCGCGGAGGCTGCGGCGGCGAGCCGTTCCTCGCTCGCGCGGAGGGCTTCGGTCGCCGCCACCTGCTGCGAGATGTCGTTGACGCCAAGGACCAGCAATGTCCCGCGCAGCGGGCTCTCCACCATGTGCACGCGCTCGAGCACATGGAGTTCGCGCCCGTCCTTGGTGGTTTCCACGAGCTGCTGGACATCGGAGCCGATGCGCATGGGCATGCCATAATCGTGCAGCTGGCAGCGCGAGCGGAGCAGCGCATATTTGTTCTTGTCCCGCGCTTCGTCGACGCTCCAGCCGTAAAGCTGTTCGCAGCCCTGGGACCAATGGACGATGGTACCGTCGAGGTTGACGACGGCGACCGTGGCATTGTCGAGCGCATGGCTCAGCTCCACCAGCGCCGCCTGATCCCTTGCGATGCGCGAGGCGGCCCAATAGCCTATGATCGCGACTGCCAGCAGATTGCACAGCAGCAGGAGCAGCTCCTGCCCGAGCGAGGAAGTGCCGTCGCTCTGCACGAAGAACAGGTTGAAGATCGGCGGAAGCAGCGGCACCACCAGCGCCGCCGGCAGCAGCAGCCGCGCCACTCGCCAGATGCCCTTGCGCACCGCGAAGAGCCGGATCCAGTTGAAGCTGCCGTGCTGGACCAGGATCGCTCCTGCCACGCACACCGCGCACATCGCCGAGGGGATCGATATCGAGCGGTAGTAGGCGACCGGGTCGCCGGGGCGGATCGAGAGCACTGCGATCGCGGGAAGAGTCGAGAAGGCGAGAAACGCCGCTACTGCGGTGACGCCCACTGCGACGGCGATCACCACGCCTTGCGCTTCGTCCGAACCGCGCCGGCGGGCGATCGAGAGATAGCCGGCGAGGCTGAGCAGCACGAGGAGCGTCACAGGGTTGAGGCCCGGCCTGCCGGGGTGAGCGGCGGGGAATTGCGCCAACAGGTTGCCGAACCACAGCCGGTCGATCCCCAGATCGCTGCCGGTGATGGCCTGGACCGCGGAGGTGGCCGCCACCGCGAGCGGCACGATCCAGAGCACGGCCGCGACTCGCCGCTGGCCCAGGATCGCCGCGAGATGGCCGAGCGAAAGCGCCGTGAAGCCGATCGCGGTCAGCGGCCAGATCGGGAAATAGGCAATGCCGAACCCGCGCAGGTGCGGCTGATCGAAGACCCAGCCAGCGAACGCGAGCGTGCCGCAAAGGGCACCCAGCAAAGCGAGCGTGGCTGCATCGAACCGCGTGGCCTGCGTAGCTGTGGAAACGGGTGCCTGGTGATCTCTCTGCACGCCGATCTTCCCCAGAACGAGCCAACAGCCCCAAAACAGCACAACACAACCGGGTGCGGAAGGCTCCGCGGGCTCCGGCGGCTCCGACAAGCTGCCGTGCAGGCCCTAAGGATTTCTGAAGAGAGGCATCCCGCCCGCTTGCCAAAGCCCCGGCTTGCCGCGATCACAGGCCCCCTGCGCCGGGGGGGCGCTGCCAGAATATCAACAGGAGGAGTCGCGCTTGAACCGTTCGGTCCTAATTCTCGGCGCCGTCCTGGCGCTGGGCGGGTGTGCCGCCAACGCCGGGGAGTCGCGCAGCAGCGCGTCCGAGCCGGCATCTGCGAGCGGACCCGGCAAGGGCAAGGGCTACAGCCACGATCCCTTCCCTTCGACCTATCGGCCCTATCCGGGCCGGCCCACGCTGGTCACCAACGTCACCATCTTCGACGGCGAAGGTGCGCGGATCGAGAACGGATCGGTGCTGTTCCGCGACGGCAAGATCGTCGCGGTCGGGCAGGGGCTCGCGGCCCAGGACGGCGTGACCGTGATCGACGGGCGCGGCAAATATCTGACCCCCGGCGTGATCGACGTCCACAGCCATCTGGGCGATTATCCGTCCCCCGGGGTCGAGGCGCATTCGGACGGCAACGAGATGACCTCGCCCGTCACCGCGGAAGTCTGGGCCGAGCACAGCGTCTGGCCGCAGGACCCCGGCTTCGGGCGGGCGCTTACCAACGGCGGCGTGACCACGCTCCAGATCCTGCCGGGATCGGCCAATCTGTTCGGCGGTCGCTCGGTGACGGTGAAGAACGTCTACGCCCGCACGATGCAGGGGATGAAGTTCCCGGGCGCTCCCTATGGTCTCAAGATGGCGTGCGGCGAGAATCCCAAGCGCGTTTACGGCGCCAAGGGGCGGATGCCCTCGACGCGGATGGGCAATGTGGCGGTCGACCGGCAGACCTGGGCGAAGGCGGTCGAATACAAGCGCCGCTGGGACAAATATGAGGACAAGGGCGGCGAAGCCCCGGCGCGCGACATCGCAATGGACACGCTGCGCGGCGTGATCGAAGGCGAGATCCTGGTTCACAACCATTGCTACCGCGCCGACGAGATGGCCGTCGTCATGGATATGGCCAAGGAGTTTGGCTACAAGGTCACCGCCTTCCACCACGCGGTGGAAGCGTACAAGATCGCCGATCTGCTCAAGGCGAACGAGACCTGCGCGGCGGTGTGGGCCGACTGGTACGGCTTCAAGATGGAAGCCTATGACGCGATCAACGAGAACCTCGCCATCCTGGAGAAGGAAGGCGCCTGCGCGATGATCCATTCGGACGATGCGAACGGCATCCAGCGGCTCAACCAGGAAGTCGCAAAGGCCCGCTCCGCCGCTCTCAAGGGCGGGTTGGACATCTCCGAGGAGGCGGCCTGGCGCTGGCTGGCGATCAATCCGGCCAAAGCACTGGGAATCGCCGACGAAACCGGCAGCCTCAAGCCCGGCAAGATGGCGGACGTGGTGCTGTGGAACGGCAATCCGTTCAGCGTCTACACGCGCCCGCAGATGGTGTGGGTGGACGGTGCGCTGCTCTACGACGCGGCGAACCCGAAGCTGCGGCCCGTTTCCGATTTCGAGCTCGGCCAGCCGGGCGAGGGGGATGTGAAGTGATCGACAAGCTGCTTCTCTGCACTGCCGCCGCGCTCGCGCTCGCAGCTCCCGCCGCCGCGCAGGACGTGGCGATCACCAATGCCAAGCTCGTGATCGGCGACGGCGCGGGCCCGATCGAGGGCGGAACCGTGGTGGTCCGTGGCGGGCGCGTGGTCGCGGCCGGAGCGGGCGTCGCGGTGCCGGCGGGCGTTCGCACGGTGGATGCCGGGGGGCGCTATGTAACGCCGGGCATCTTCGCCGGCTTCACCCGCATGGGCATCGTCGAGGTCGACGCCGTCCAGGGTACCAACGACACCAGCGCGGGCAGCTCGCCCTTCAATGCCGCGCTCGATGTTGCGCCCGCAGTGAACCCCAAGTCGAGCCCGCTCGCGGTCAATCGGCTCGAAGGCGTCACCCGCGCGGTGGTCGCGCCGGACAACAGCAACGGATCGATCTTTGCGGGGCAGGGCGCGATCATCGACCTCGCACCCGACATGGACGCAGTCACGCGGCCGCGCGCCTTCCAGTTCATGGAATTCGGCGAAGCGGGCGCCCGCAGTGCCGGGGGCAGCCGGCCGGCCGCCTATGCGATGCTCCGCAATGCGCTGTTTGAGGTGCGCGACTATGTCCGCAACCCGGCGAGTTTCGCCGACCGCGGCAAGGACGCGCTGCTCACCCGCGCCGACGCCGAGGCGCTGGCGCCGGTGGTGCAGGGCAAGGTGCCGCTGCTCGCGCATGTCGAGCGAGCGTCGGACATCCTCGGCGTGCTGCGGCTCAAGCAGGAGATTCCCGCGCTCAAGCTCGTGCTGGTCGGCGCGACCGAGGGCTGGACGGTGGCGCGCGAGATCGCCGCGGCAGGCGTTCCCGTGATTGCCTCGGCGCTCGCGGACCTGCCGGCGTCGTTCGAATCCCTCGCGGCGACCCAGTCGAACATCGGGCGGATGAAGGCGGCCGGCGTGACGGTGGGCATCGGCACGATCAACGAGGACGAGGCGAGGCAGGCGCGCTGGGAGAAGCAGTTCGCCGGCAATCTCGTCGCGCTGGGCCGTATCCCGGGCGCCAGAGGGCTCGACTGGGGCGAGGCGTTTGCGACGATCACCGCGCGGCCGGCGGAGGCGCTCGGCATGGGGGACGAGTTCGGCTCGCTTCGGCCAGGCCGGCGCGGCGACGTGGTGATCTGGGACGGCGACCCGCTCGAGATCGGCACCTCTGCGGTGTCGGTGTTCATCGACGGCGTCGAGCAGCCGATGACCAGCCGGCAGACGCGGCTGCGCGAGCGCTATTGGGACCCGAAGGAAGGTGCGCTGCCCAAAGCCTATCAGCATTGACCCGAGCGGTTCGTTGCGGAACCTTCACGATGCTGTGGCATTGCTGCGCTGAACGCATGGCCGCGCCGCCGGTGGCCTCGATGGGAGAAATGACATGATCAAGCGCATTATGCTGCCAGCGATTGCGGTGTTGGCGCTGGCTGGGTGCCAGTCCGAGCCAGCGCAGGACAATGCTGCCGCTCCGGCCGCGATCAATACGACTGACGCCGAAGCGAATGCGATCGGCAATGCGGCGGGATCGGACAACGCGCTGGCCGCCGTGATCGAGATGAACGACCGGCAGCGCAACGTGGTGTTCATACGCGCGCTGCTCGATGCGGGTCTTCCGTGCGAGGGCGTCACTTCGTCCGAGCGCGTGGATGACCTAAACGGGCAGCCAGCCTGGCGCGCCACCTGCGTGGGCGGTACCAGCCATCTCATCAGCATTTCGCCAGACGGCACCGCCAATATCGCAAGCCGCACCGACCGCTGAGGCTGGACCGGACCCGGCCTACGGGCGGCTGCTTCAGGAGAAAAAAAGGGGAGGCTCCGAAAGGAGCCTCCCCAGTGTTTTCCGGGAGGGGAAAATCAGAGGCCGACGATACCGCCGTCGTTCTTGGTGATGATCACCACGGCCGAGCGCGGGCGGACGGTGGCGCCGGCGGTGCCGGTCGCCTGGCTGTCCGGCCAATGGCTGTTCGGAGCTGCTGCAGTGCCGCCTTCGCCCGGGTGCTGGATGCCTACGAACAGCGTCCGGCCGTCCGGGGTCGAGTCGACGCCGGTGATCTCGCAGGCCACGGGGCCGACGAGGAAGCGCTTGAGCGTGGCCGCGGTTGCAGGCGCACCCACGCGGGTCACCTGCGTAGCGGTCGCGCCGCCCGTGCCGGTGTTGGTGATCGTCCGCGCCCCGCCGTCGCCGACGGTGCCAGGGAGCGCAGCGAGCATCATGCAGTTGGTCACGTCGGTGAGGGCGCCATCGTCGGTCTGGAGCCAGAGCAGCGGGCGGACCTGACCGGCGGGATTGGTGGCGCGGCTGAACCAGGCGCCGTCAGGGCTCGAGAAGTCCTGATCGGCCGTGAGGCCCGAGAGATTGACGTTGGCCGCATCCGCCTGCGCCGAGTCCGCGCCGAACAGATAGATGTCCCAGGTGAAGGCGGTCGCTTCGGTCGAGTTGTCGTTCTCGCGGATGCGGATGACGTGTCCGTTGGGGTTGCCGAACTGATTGCTGGTGCCCTTGGGGTCATTGTAGTGGCGCGGATTGGCGGCGTCGGTGCCGTTGAGCGGGCGGCCGGCGGCATTGTTGTTGGTGAGCGTCAGATAGACTTCGCCGTTCGCCGGGTTCACCGCGGTCCATTCCGGACGGTCCATCGGGGTGGCGCCGACCACGTCCGCCGCAAGGCGTGTGTTCACGAGCACGTCGGCCTGATCCGCGAACGGATAGACGGTGCTGCTCGCATCAATGCCGTTCTGGCCGAACACCAGCGGCACCCAGCTGCCGGTGCCGTCGGCATTGAACTTGGCGACATAGAGCGTGCCGTTGTCGAGATACTTGTCGCCCATCGCCAGCCGGTTGGCGGAGTTGGCGTCCGCTGCGGCCCAGGCGGTGGCCGACACGAACTTGTAGAAATATTCGCGCCGCGAATCGTCGCCCATATACCAGGCGGGCTTGCGGCCGGCGACGAACAGGCCCGGCCAGCAGCCCTCGTGACCCATGCGGCCGAGCGCGGTGCGCTTGCGTGGCGTGGAGGCGGGGGCATAGGGATCGATCTCGACGATCCAGCCGAACTGGTTGGGTTCGTTGCGGAAGTCCGCAGTCGCCGAAGCGCCCGTCGCGCGCGCGTCCCAGCGGCGGAAACGCGTGTCGGCCCCATCGGTGGGGACGACGGTCGACCAGCCGTAGCTGCCGGTGTTGCTCGATACGCCGTAGCGGCCGAGCGAGATCAGTTCCTTCGCAGTACGGGCTGCGTCGTCGCCGCGGCGGCGGAAATAGCCTGCCCAATTTTCTTCGCAGGTGAGATTGGTGGCCCAGGGCGTGGTGCCATTGGCGCAGTTGTTGATCGTGCCGCGGCCGGTGGTTCCGTCTGGCGAATAGGCGGTCTTGACCAGGTCCGATCCGCGGACCGGGCCATTGAGCACCATCGGCGTGTTCGGCGTGATGCGACGGTTGAAGCTGCTGTTCTGGACATAAGCCCAGCTGCGGTTCGCGCCTTCGCGATACTCGACGACGCTGACGCCGTGGCACTCGATCTCCTTGATCGCTTCGGCTTCCGGACGAATGCCGCCCGCGTCGGTGGGACCGGCCGGGTGCAGATAGGATTCGGTGACATTCTCATGGTTCTGCACGAGCAGGCCGCGCGTCGAGCTGTTGTCGTCGCGCGTGCCGGTGGCGCTCAGGCCATACCAGTAGAGCGCGTCGCCATGATCGCCGATGCGCTGGGCGAAATCGGTGTCGGTGCCGTCATTCTTGTACGCAGGAACGGCCGCGGCGATCGGATCGCCGAGCCGGGCGCCGATCTGGACGGTGTAGCCGGTCGGCACGGTCACCACGTCGTTCAAATTCTTTGCGACTGCGGCAAAGCTCAGCGCCGCCGGGTTCACGGTGACGGTGGTGTCGCGATAGGTGGTGCTGGTGGTGTTGTTCACATAGCGGAAGACGAGCTGCGTCGCCGCCGAGACCGCTGGCGCGATGAACGTCGCGGTGGCGCTGGTGGCGCCGTTGAGCGCGACCGTCGGACCCGAGACCTGCACCCAGCTATGGCCGCCGGTGGTGCCCGTACCGGTGAGCGTCACCAGCTGGCCCGTGCCGGCGGTGACGGAGGTGCCGGGCTCGGCAGTGGGAGGCGGCGGCGGGCTGTTCGCTTCGGTGTCGTCGCATGCCGCGAGCACCGATGCGCCGAGTGTGGCGGCGACGATCGCCGAGCCGCCGCGGAGCGTCTGGCGGCGCGAGAGCCGCTGCGCTGCCAGCTCGTTGAGCGTGGTGGTGGCGCTGCGATTGGTGTCGACGTCGCCGTCGGAATAGCCAAAGCCGGTTTCGGTCAGATCGTTCATGGAAACCCCCAAGCATCCGGGCCAGGCGCGGTCCGGTTGCGGTTGCTTTGGGAGGTGCGGTTTACGGGGTGATGGAACAGCCGTGACAGGGGTGTGACTTCCCCGCGTCGATCGCGTGACGCTTTGCTCCCGCCTCTTCGAGGGGCTAAGCGGGCAGCGTGAAATCGGAGCCGGCATCAGACGAGCTTGGAGACGCGCCGCCGCCCCGCAGCCTGGCGGAGCGACTCGTGGAGCGCGCCCGGACGCGTCGTGCGCGCACGCCGGCAACCGTAACGCCGGCCGATTGGCGGAGCGCGTTTGTGCTGGCGGGACTGATCCTGTCGGCGCCGCTGCTGACCATCGCGGGCGCCAAGCTGCTGACCGGCGCAGTGGAGCGGGAGGGTGCCGCTCTCAGCGCCCAGCTCGCCCCGCGCATTGCAGCACAGCGCGAAGCCGAGGCAGCGCACCAGCGGCTCGCCGATGCGCTGCGCGGTCCCGGGCCCAGCAGAACGATCGAAGCGCTCGCGCGAACGCTGCCGGCCGAGGCGAAGATTGCGCGACTTGCGCGCCAGCCGGACGGCGCGATCGACATCGAAGTCGCCGCGCCCGATCCGGACCGGCTTCGCTCGGCGCTGCGCCGGGCACCTGAATTCGCCAAAGTGCGCGACGCGGGCCAGCGCGCGGGCGACGGCGAGATGATCAGCCGCTTCAGGATCGCCGCGCCATGAAGGTCCCGCCGCTCCTGCTCGGCGCCGGCGCCGGCGTGATCGGCGCGCTCGTCATGGCGCCCGTCGCCGGCTCGGCGCTGGGGGAGCTCGCGTCGGCACGTGCCGAGCGGGATTCGCTGCGCGCGGAGGCCGATGCTCCGGCGGTGCGCCAGCCGCTGCTCGCTCCCGGTCTTGCCCTTCGCGCGGGAGACGCTGCCGCGGCGCGGACGCTGGCCGCTGCGCGCGTGGAGGCGCTTGCCAAGGCAGGCGGTCTGCTGGTCGAGGACAGCGGCGCGCTGGCGGCTCCGGCGGGAGTGGTGGCGCTGCGGCTGCGCGTCTCAGGCGCCGAGAAAGCCGTACTCGGGTTCGCCGATGCGCTCGAACGCGAGAAGCCCGTCCTTCGTCTGCGCGGTTGGCAGATCGAGGCGCTTCCGGGCGGCAGCGTCCGGCTCTCGGGCGAACTGGTCGGGGGATGGCGATGATCGCGCGCCGCGATGCCATCGCGCTGTGCGGAGCGGTCGGTTTTGCGGTGCTGACGCCGGTGATCCTGCTGGCTTCGGCCGAGCGCCGATCACCCATGCCTGTCCATCGCGAGCTGGCGCCGCTGACCGCCCCGGCGCCCGCAACGCTGACGGCCGCTTACGAGCGCCCCCTGTTCGGCCTGCCCCAAGGCGCCGCTGCAGAGGCGTTGCCGCAGGACGCCCCCGCGCTGGTGGGCGTGGCCGGCAGGCTCGGCGCCGATGCCGTGGCGCTGGTCCGCGGCGCCGACGGCACCACGCGGACGCTGGCGATTGGGGACAGCGTCGACGGCTGGCAACTGGCTTCGCTCGCGATCGACGCGGCCTTCTTCACACGTGGCGCGCAGCGCATCCGCGTACCCCTGCCGGCGGAATAGCCCAGCTCAGTAGATGCCCTCGATCTCCACCGTGAGCCGCGGCGTGGGGGGCGCGAGCAACAGGCTGGAGCGGCGATTGTTCTCCATCTCGTCGGCGCGCAGCCTGGCGTATTTCTCCTTCGCCGCTGCCGCCGCATCGGCGCCGTCGCGCAGGATGCGCGGGCGCAGGAAGATGAAGAGCGTGCGCTTCTGGCGCGTCTCGCGGCGGCTCTTGAACAGCTCGCCCACGATCGGAATGTCGCCGAGGATCGGCACCTGGCGCCGGATGTCCTGATAATCGTCGCTGATCAAGCCGCCGAGCACGATCGTCTCGCCGTTGTCGGCGAGTACGGTGGTGTTGATCGCACGGCGGTTGGTGATCAGGTCCGATGCGTTGGGGACGGGACTCGCAGCAATCGACGAGGCTTCCTGATTGACCTGGAGGCGGATCGTGTCGCCCGCGTTGACGCGGGGCAGGATGCGCAGGGTGATGCCCACATCCTTGCGCTCGATCGTGTTGTAAGGGCGCACGTTGGTGCTGTCGGTGAGGACCGAGCCGGTGACGAACGGCACGTTCTGACCCACCACGATCTCCCCGACGACATTGTCGAGCGTGGTGATCTGCGGGGTCGAGAGCAGGTTCGCCTTGGTCGACACGCCGAGTGCCTGAACCAGGATCGAGAAATCGTCGCCTATCGTCACATTGCCGGTGAAGCCTTCGCCGAGCAGGCTGCCGAGCGGCACGCCGAGCGTTCGCAGGATCTGCCCGAGCGACGCGAAGCCGACCTCGGGCTGCGCGAAGGAGGTGCCGGCACCCTCCCGGCCCAGCACGGCGCCGCCGGTGCCGAGCTGCACAGCCAGGGCCTCGGCATCGTCACCGGTGATCTCGGCGATCGCCGCCTCGATCAGTACCTGAGGACGACGCACGTCGAGATCGGTGATCAGCGTTTCGATCGATGCGATAGCCTGCGGCGTGCCGCGTACCACCACGGCGTTGAGCTCGGGGGCGGGCTGGACGGTCAACTCGGGAGTCGAAAAGCCCTGCGGCGTCTCGACCGTGGGGGACTGCATCACTGGTTGAGTGGGCGCGCTCGCCTGCCCATTTGGCAGCGTCGAGGCGCTGCCGCCGCTCGCCAGACCGGCGAGCATCTGCGACTGGTTCTGCCGCGCGAAGGGGTTCTGGTTCTCCGAAAGGCTGCGCGCGACGGGGTTGTCGGCCGATTCGCCCTGGCCGAGCACACCGCGCAGCACGTCAGTCACCGTTTCGGCATCGGCATAGCTGAGCCTGAACATGCGCGTGATCGGCGTGGCGCCGCCGGGCTGGTCGAGTGAAGCGGTGATGCGCCGCGCCTCGGCTACGGCGGCGGGTGTGCCGCGGATGATCACCGTATTGCTGCGCGCGTCGGCCGCCACGCGTGCGCCGGCGCCTGCCTGATCGCCGAGCACGGTCTGGAGCGACTGGGCGACGTCCGCCGCATTGCCGTTCTTGAGCGTGATCGTCGCGAAGCTCGCGCCGCCGCCGCCATCGAGCTGGCGCACGATCGCTTCGATCCGGCGGACGTTGTCGGCATAATCGGTGATGACGACGGCGTTGGGGCTGGTGAGCGGTTCGACGCTGCCAAAGGTCGCGACCAGCGGCCGGGCTATGCGCGCGGCATCGGCTGCGGGCACATTCGAGAGGCGCACCATGCGCGTCACCAGTTCCTGCCCCGAAGCGCCTCGGCTGGGCACGCCGCCGTCGCGCACGGCGTTGGCGGCAGGGACGATGCGCCAGGCACGGCCCGAGCGGACCGCGGCGAATCCATTGGCGCGCAGCACCGACTGGAACAGCTCCCAGACGCCGCTGGGCGTGAGTGGAGTCGCCGAAGTGACGGTGACGACGCCCTTCACCGCGGGATCGAGGATCAGCGTGCGCCCGGTGATGCGCGAGATCTGGTCCGCGACGTCGGCGATCTCGACACCGCGCATGTTGACCACGACGTCGGCAGTCTCCTCCTGCGCCGCGGGGATCTGCGCTGCCGCCACGGCGTCTAGCGCGATGCCGGTGAGGGCAAGTGCGGCAAGAGTGGAGCGAATCTTCACGGGAGGTACTTTCTAGCGGAGCGGAACAGTAAGCGTCAGCCGCTTGCCGTCACGGAGGATCTGGATCTGGGCGGAGCCGCTCGCCTGGGCGGCAGCGAAGGCGGCATTGGCGGCGGCGGGATCGTTTAGCGGAGTGCCGTTGACCGACTGGATCACGTCGCCGGACATCATGCCGGCGGGAGCGTTTGCACCGATGCGATAGCCCCCCGGGCCGGGTGAAGCGCCGAAGCGCTCTAGCATCGCCGCGGCGCCGGCGGCCGGCGGCGGATTTGCGGGGGCCGGAGGCGCAGCGATCGGTGCGCCGGTGACAGGGGGAGGCGGCGCCGCCTGCGCAGCTGCCTGACGCTCCTCGGGCGTGAGCGACGGATCGGGAAAGGCCAGGAATTCGGTACGTCCGCCGATCGCCAGGATCACGCGATCGCGCAGGATCGACTGGATCGTCGCGCCGCTGACGCTCTCACCGACGCGGAAGGCGACCGGCGCCGCGCCGCTCACCGCGATGAAAGCCGTGGAAAGCGTAACCGGATTCGCGGCGATCACGCCCTTGAGCTCAAGCGGGAGCGTCGTCGGTTGACCCGATTCGACGACGAGCGGCTTGCCGAATGGGGCGAGCGCGAGGACAGGGGCGACGTCGGGCGGCACGGCGGGGCCGCTGCGGCCCGACGGAACCGTGATCGCCCCGGTTCCGGCATGGCCGGCGATTCGCCAGGTGAGCCCCGCTAGCGCGACGGCGACCGAGACGACTACTGCTCCGGTCAGCAAGTCGAGCGCAGTGCGCGCCTGGCGCGGCGTTAGGCTGAAACCCCCGATCATCGTCTGCGTGCGTCCACGAACCCGTCGAGCGATGCAAGAGGTGCTTTTTCATTGACTGCGGTAACGGCGATGCGGACGCGATCGATTTCGGGATCGTCGGTGCGGCGCCGCTCGATCGCGACACGCCATTGCTGGCCGAGCATGTCGACAGAAGCGGATGCCGGCGGAATGCGCGCCTCAAGTTCCGCCAGCCTGTTTTCTGCCGCCCACATTGCTGCAGTCCGGCGCTCGACGCCGCGCGTCGAATCGATGTGGGATTCGACCGTGCGCATCAACCCTACAGTCGCAATCGCGAGCACCGCGAGCGCAACGAGCGCCTCGATCAGGGAGAAGCCCTCGTCGTTCATGCCGCGGGTGCCGGGGAAGCCGTCGCGGTCAGCCCGTCATAGGTGACGCGCCAGCGTTGGTCGCCCGACTCGATGAGCGCCGAAAGCGGGCGGCCGCCGCCATCTACGCCCAAAATTACCGGGGGGCGCACGTCGAGAGTCACGACCATTCCCGCGGGGAGCCGGTGGAAGCCGAAGGCATCGTCGGTGCGCGCGAGCAGCGTTCCGTCAGCGCCGATGGTGGCGAAGCCATAGCCGTTCCTGGCCGCGGTGAACGCAATCATCCGGTCGCCCAGCATCGCATCGTCGGCCGCCGCCTGGAGGCGGGTGGCGAGGCGCCGTGCCTCGGCTTCGGCGCTTGGCGCGCGGGTGATGCTGCCGACGCCGATCGACACCGCGCCCGCCATCACTGCGATGATCGCGAGGACCACGAGCATCTCGACGAGCGTGAGTCCGACTTCGCTGTGTCGCCCTGCCGCGATGCTGCCGGTCCCCCCCATGGGCGTCAGCGCTTTCTCACGATGTCCGCATCGACACCCTCGCCGCCCGGCTGGCCGTCGCGGCCGAGCGACTTGATCTCATAAGTCTGGCCATTCGACGTATAGGCATAGTCCCGCCCCCACGGGTCCTGCGGCATCGTCGAGAGATAGCCACCATCCGGGAAGGCGGTGGGCACCGGCGGCACGGCGGTGCGCTCGACCAGCGCCTTGAGACCCTGCTCGCTGGTGGGATAGGCGCCGTTGTCGAGGCGATAGGTGGTGAGCTGGCTCGCGATCGTCGCGATATCGGAGTTCGCGGTGGTCACGCGCGCCTGATCAGGCCGGCCGATCACATTCGGGACGATCAGCGCCGCCACGAGCGCGATGATCGCCAGCACGATGATCATCTCGACGAGAGTCAGTCCTTCTTCGCCCTTCGGAGTTGTGCGGCGCTTGCTGTTCTGCCTAAGCAGTGCGATGTCACTAAACTGTTTCAAAACTATGCGCATCCCCGCCCCATGCGTCCTTCCCATGAAGCAAATGTGACAGCCTCCGGCCGTGCCCTTGGTGCGCCCGATGCGCCGGAACCGCGCGCCGCGGGCGTCTGGACGCTGGCGGGCGGCCGCCTGATCATAGCCGAGCGGGGTGGTCCTGCAACCATCCTCGTGCCCAGCGAGCAGGTGCGTCTGCTCGCGGTCGATCTGCCGCTGGCGAGCAAGGCCAAGCGACTGGAGGCGCTGCCCTTCGCGATCGAGGAAGCGATCGCCGAGCCGCCCGAATCGGTGCATCTCGCGCTCGGCATGGAAGTCGCTCCCAAACGCTATCTGGTCGGTGTGGTGCGCCACGACGTGATGGCGACGTGGATCGAGATCGCCGAAGAGGCAGGGCTTGGCCACGCCGCGCTGGTGCCGGACGCGCTCGCGCTGCCGCGCCCGGCGGAAGCCGCATGGGCGGTGAACCTCGCCGGAGACCGCGCGACGGTACGTTCGGGCGACGGGACGGGCTTCGCCTGTCCGGCAGCAATGCTGCTGCCCGCCTGGGAAGCCGCGGGCAGGCCGGGCGTGCTTTCCCATGGCGCACCGCTGCCGGCCGCGATGCAAGCGGTGGAGAGCGCGGCAAGCGTTGCAGCGCTTTCCGAACGGCTGCTCGAACCCGCGCTCGATTTGCGCCAGGGTGCCTATGCGCGCCGCCGTACCGCGCTGCCCAACGTCTGGCGGCGGCTCGGCTGGATTGTCGCGCTCGGCGCCGCCGCGCATGTCGTGATCGCCGCGGCCGACACGCTGATGCTCCAGCGGATCGCCGATCGGCGCGCCGAAGAAACCCGCGCGGCTTTCGCGGCCGCCGCGCCGGGAGCGACGCCCGGTGCCGATCTCGCCGCGACCGTCACCGATATGCTGCCCGCGTCCGGCTCCGCCGCCCCCGATGCGTTCCTGCCGCTGCTGACGCGCGTCTCGGGCGCGCTGGGGCCGCTGGCGGGCGGGCTCACCGTGCGCAGCATGACCTTCCAGGCCAACACGCTCACGCTCGATCTCGACGGCTCGGACGCAGGACTTGCCGGCCGAATCGACGCCGCACTGCGCGGTGCGCGCGTGCCGGGCAGCGTCACACGCTCGCCCGACGGCTCGATCCGCGTTACGGCGGGCGCGGCATGAGGCTTGTCATCTCCCGTATGCCGGCGCTGGACGCGGCGCTCGCCCGTTTCGACGGCTGGTGGAGCACGCTCTCGCCGCGTGAACGCGTGCTCGTTTCGATCTTCGGGGCGCTGCTGGCGCTGACGATCCTGGTCTTCGGCGTGGTGAAGCCGCTCCAGGCGGCCCGCGCACAGGCGATCGCCGACATCCGCACGCATGAGACCCTCACCGCACGCATCCGTGCCGCCGGAACGCTCAGTGCCACCCCCGTGCCCCGCCGCCAGGGTGCGCCTCGGGATGTCGCGACGAGTTCTGCGCAGCATTTCGGGCTCACGGTGGTGCCCGAAGCGGTGGCGGGGGGCGTGCGCGTTACCGTCGCCGACGCCACTTATGAATCGCTCATCGCTTGGCTCGCCGATCTGAGCGCGACGAGCGACCTGCGCGTCCGCCGCCTCGATATTCAGCGTCGTCCGACCCCCGGTCATGTCTCGGCCACCGTGGACCTGGGTGCATGAACGAGGAGCTGATCCTGGTGGAGGACGCGCCGGCGCCGCGCACGCTTCCCTACAGCTTCGCGCGCAAGCACGGGGTGTTGCTGCGTGCTGGGCCTGCGGGGCTCGAATGTATCCACCGCGTGGGAGCCGGGCTCGACGGGCTGCTCGAAGTACAACGCATCGCGCCGGGCGTGCCGCTGGTCGCGGTGGCGGACGAGGCGTTCGACGCCGCACTTAGCCAAGCCTATAGCGAACGCGCCGGCGTCGCTGCCGACTTCGATATCGGCGACATGGATCTCGCCGCGCTCGCCGACAGCGTCGCCTCGATCGACGACCTTCTCGACACCCGCGACGATGCACCGGTGATCCGGCTGATCAATGCGTTGCTGCTCGAAGCGGTCAAGGAAGGCGCGTCGGACGTCCATATCGAGACGCAGGAGAAGCGCCTCGTCGTCCGCTTCCGGATCGATGGCGTGCTGCGCGATATGCTCGAGCCCCCGCGCGCTCTGGCACCGCTGCTGGTCAGCCGCATCAAAGTGATGGCCAAGCTCGACATCGCCGAGCGCCGCATTCCGCAGGATGGGCGCGTGACGTTGCGCATCGGGGGGCATGATGTCGACGCGCGCGTCTCGACCATCCCCACCCAGCACGGCGAGCGGGTGGTGATGCGCCTGCTCGAAAAAGGCTCGCTGCGGCTCGACCTCGAATCGCTGGGAATGAGCGCGAAGGACCGCGAGGTCTTCGCGCGGCTGCTCGATCGGCCGCACGGGATGATGCTCGTCACCGGCCCCACCGGATCGGGCAAGACGACGACGCTCTATTCGGCGCTGACCCGGCTCAACGACCGCAAGCGCAACATCATGACGGTCGAAGATCCGATCGAATACGAGCTGGCCGGCATTGCGCAGACCCAGGTGAACCCGCGTACCGACATGAGCTTCGCACGCGGGCTGCGCGCGATCCTGCGCCAGGACCCCGACGTGATCATGGTCGGCGAGATCCGCGACCAGGAGACTGCCGAAGTGGCTGTCCGATCGGCAATGACCGGCCATTTCGTGCTGTCGACGCTCCACACCAACAGCGCGATCGGATCGGTGACCCGGCTGATCGACATGGGCGTCGAGCGGTATCTGCTCGCGCCGATGCTCGTCGGGCTGGTCGCACAGCGGCTCGTGCGGCGGCTGTGCCCGGAATGCCGCTGGCAGGACGAGGCGACCGAGGCCGATTCGCGACTGCTGGGTGGCGTGCTCAAGCCGGGCAAGAAGATCTGGCGCCGCGGCGGCTGCGATGCGTGTCATGGCGAGGGCTATCGAGGCCGCGCCGGGCTCTACGAAGTCGTGCCCGTGGACGAGCGGCTGCAGAAGCTGATTCATGACGGGGCGTCCGAAGCCGACCTCGAAAAGGCGGCGCGTAAGGTGAGCCCCAACCTGCTCGAGGATGGCGTCGCCAAGCTGCGCGAGGGACTGACCACGGTGGAGGAAGTCGCACGCGTGGTAAGGGACGAGGGGTAGTGCCCGCCTACGCCTATCGTGCCGCGGATCGGGCCGGTGCGGCCAAGCGCGGGATCATCGAGGCGTCGAGCCCCGCCGCGGCGCGGGCGCTGCTGCGCGAGCAGGCGCTGCTGCCGCTTTCGGTCGAGCCCGCATCGGAGCGGGGGCGGGGTTTCCGCCTCTCGGTCCTTCGGCGCAGCCGGGTCTCGCCGCGCGCGCTCGCTACGGTCACGCGACAGATCGCGACGCTCGTCGGCTCGGACATCCCGGTCGAGGAGGCGCTGCGGCTCGTCGCCACCCAGTCCGAAGCGCCGGCGGTGAGCACCCTGCTGCTCGAGGTCCGCGGCGCAATCCTTGACGGGCGGAGCTTCGCCGCCGCGCTTTCGGCGCACCCCAAGGCCTTCCCCGAATTCTACCGCGCCTCGGTCGCGGCGGGCGAGGCTTCGGGCCAGCTGCCCGACGTGCTCAACCATCTCGCCGAGTTCGTCGAGATGCGCCAGGCCAATGGCCAGAAGCTCCAGCTCGCCCTGCTCTATCCGGCGCTGCTCGCCTGCGTCTCCTTCGGGATGATGGCGCTGCTGATGGTCTATGTCGTGCCGGACATCGTCCGGGTATTCGTGTCGCGGGGAGCCGACCTGCCGCTGCTTACCCGAGTGCTGATCGCGATCAGCTGGTTCCTCCAGAATTTCGGGCTGTACCTGATCCTCGCGCTCGCCGTGATCGGGCTGGTGGCGGGGCGCTGGGTGCGGGTGCCCGCCAACCGGCTGCGGCTGCACCGCTTCTTCACCGAGCGCCGCCCGTTCCGCCGCTTCAGCCGCCAGCTCAGCGCCGCGCGCTTCGCGGGCAGCCTGGCGACACTGGTAGGGAGCGCCGTGCCGCTGGTCGAAGCGCTCCACGCCGCCGCCGCTGTCACGCCGAACCATTGGGTGCGCGAAAAGGCGCTGGGGGTGGCGCAGCGGGTGCGCGAAGGCATCTCGCTGCGCGCCGCGATGCAGGAGGCCGGAGTGTTCCCCACGATGCTCGTCGCGATCGTCGCCTCGGGAGAATCCAGCGGCCGCCTTGCCCCCGCACTCGGCCGCGCCGCCAGCGAGCTCGAACGCGAGCTGGATGCGCTGGTCGCGACGCTCGTCTCGCTGGTCGAGCCGCTGGTGCTGCTCGTGATGGGCGGGCTGGTGCTGATGATGGTGCTCGCGATCCTCCTTCCAATCATCAACCTCAACAATCTGGTTACGCTCTAATCACATCTGCCCCTGAATCCGCGCGCCTGCCGGCATTCCGAGGAAGGGCATCATCGCGGCGCCGTCCGGCGTGACTCCGAAATCGAGCGTGCCGTCTTCGGCGAGCTCGGCCGACACCAGCACGCGGCGGCGCTGCGCCATGGGAGCGATGCGGATCATCGTGCGGTTGCCGATGTGCTCGGCGGTGAGGATCAGCGCGGGGAGGGGGGAAGCGGGACCCGCGCCCTTGGGGCGGCAGCTTCCCGGATCGCTGGTAGCGGTGCCCGAAAGCATCTGTGTGCCGCCGCCCACCGCGATCCGGTCCATCTCGACCTGCATCGTCAGGTCGCAGGTGAAGGGCAGGTTGGGCTGAATCGCCTGGAGCAGGCTGGCATCGGCCGATCCGCTAGCCTTGTCGATCACTACGCGCCCGCCCGGGTGCACGAGCAGGCGTCCGCCCATGTCTGTGTCGGGGCCGGTCGCCTTCCAGTCGGCGGCGAAGCCGAGCGAAGTCAGCGAGCGCAGCGGCGCCATCTGCCATTCGAACTTCGAGCCGCCGGCGACGCCCACCTCGCCGTTCCAGACCGTCCCCGCCACGCCGGTGCGCCAGGGGCGGTTCTTCACCACCACGCTCGCGGGCAGCGTCGCGAGCATCGCCAGCGCATAGGAGGCTATGCCCAGCACCGCGAAGACGATAATACGCCGGCGTGCCACACCCCCCGTACCCGGAGTCGGCAATGGACCGGCGGTCCCTGCTGAGGTTGCTGCAATCAGGCCTGGTCGCGTCAGCGGCATCGGTCGTGCTTCCCTCGTCTGCGCATGCAGCGGCAAAGAAGGACAAGCGTCCGATAGCGCTGCTGGTCCCGCTCACGGGACCGCGAGCGCGGATCGGCCTTAGCATGCGCCAGGCGGCCTTGCTCGCGGAAAACAGCGCCTATGTGCAGAGCTTCGACACCGGCGGCACCGCAGCGGGGGCCGCGGCGGCGGCGGCGAGCGCGCTCAAGAAGCGCCCCGCGCTGATCCTGGGGCCGCTCTCGGCCGAGGAAGTGCCGGCGGTGAGCAGCACCGTCGCGGGGCGCGTGCCGATCATAGCGTTCAGCAACGACGCCGTGCTGCGCCAGCCGGGCACCTACATCTTCGGGATAACCCCCGGGCAAGTAACCGGGGCAATCCTGCGCTATGCGCGTTCGCGCGGCGTGAAGGACATCGCCGTGATCGACGACGGCACCCCGTGGAGCGCCGCCGCATCGGTCGCGGCGGGCCAGCACGAAGGCGAGCTCGGCATCCGCGTGCGCGTGCTCGAAGTGCGCGACGGCCAGCCGCTTCCCGCCGCGGGCGAGGCGCCCGACGCCGTGCTGCTGCCCGGCAGCGGCGAGGCCGTGCTCGCGGCGGCGCGCAACCTCAAGCAGACCGGCATCCAGCTGCTCGGCACGCTCCAGGGGCTCGACCACCGCCCCCAGGCGCTCGAAGCGCTCGACGGCGCCTGGATCGCGAGCCCCGATCCGGCTGCGTTCGGGACCTTCGCGAGCGAGTTCGCGGCGCGCAACGGCGGACGCCCCGGCACGATCGCGGCGCTGGCCTATGACGCCGCCGGGATCGCCAATTCGCTGCGCGACGCGGGAACGCTGGGCCCCGAAGGGCTGCTCGACAGCAAGGGGTTTCGCTGCGTCACCGGCCCGGTGCAGTTCCGCACCGACGGTTCGGTGGCGCGCGACTTCGCGATCCTGCTCGCGCGTGCCCACGGCTATGAGCCCGTGGCGGTGAGCTCGGGCGCCTGAGCCCGCGAACCGATCGATGCCGCCCCGCACCGGAAATCGTTCCGCGGCCGCCAGCGGCGAGGCCGGCTTCACGCTGATCGAGCTGATGATCTCGCTTGGCCTGTTCGCGCTGATCGCCGTCGCAGGGCTGGCGCTGGTCGACGGGATCATCAGCGTGCAGGGGCGCACCGAGAAGCGGCTCGACCGGCTGGCAGACCTGCAGCGCGCGATGTTCGTGGTGACGAACGATCTCGACCAGATCGCTTCCGGACCCCTCAGCGGCGGCGGCAACGGCCTTGTCTTCACGCGTGCAGCACCGGGGATCGGCGGCGCGGCGGTGAAGCTCGAATATGGCACGGCAGGCGGTGCGCTGGTCCGCCGGATCGGCCCGGTGCCGCAGATCGTGCTCGCGGGGGTGGGGCAGGCCCGGTGGCGCTTCTGGGACGGTGCATGGGTCGACCGCTGGCCGCTGCGCGAGGAGGATGCCGATCGCTGGCCCGGCGCAGTGGAGCTCAGCATGCAGGCGACGGGCCCGGGCGGCACCCCTGCGACGCTCCGCCGCGTGATCGCGCTTCCGGCGCGGCCGCAGGAGGACGAGGAGCAGGAACAGCCGCTGGGGCAGCCGCAGCCATGAGCGGGCGCGACGAAGAATCGGGGATGATCCTGGTCAACGTGCTGATGTTCGTGGCGATCGCCGCGGGGCTGGTGGTGCTGATGATCAACCGCGAGGAACTGGCGCTCGACCGCGCGCTGCGGGCGCGGGAGGCGGCGCGGGCGATGGCGGTGGTGCGCGGCGGCGAGCTTTCGGCGCTGGTGGCGCTGCGCCGCGACGGCGAGACGGCGCCCGACACCGATCATGCCGGCGAGCCCTGGGCGCGGCTTTCCGAAGCCGGGGCGCCGATCGAGGGCGGCAGCTTCGACCTGGCGATCGCCGACGCCGAGGGACGCTTCAACATCAATTCGGTGCGCCGGGGCGATGCGGCCTCGACGATCCTGTTCCAGGCGATCGGCGAGGCGGCGGGGCTCACGCCCGAGCAGATCGTCGCCGCGATCCAATATGTGCGGCTCGAGGGGCCGGTCACCGACCTGCGGCCGCTGCGGCTCGCGGGGATCGATCCCAAGGTCGCCGACCGGCTCGAGCGGCTGGTGACGGCGCTTCCCGGGCGCACCACGCTCAACCTCAACGCCGCGAGCGAGGAAGTGCTGGCGGTGCTCTTCCGCGACCCGCTGGTGGGCGCGCGGCTGGCGCAGGTTCGCGACCGCCAGGGCTTCCTTACCCAGAAGGATCTGGCCGACAACAACGTCACGCTCCCCTGGGGCACCAGCTTCCGCTCGAACACGTTCTGGGTCCGAACCCGCGCCACGATCGGCGGCACGAGCCAGCAGACCGCGACGCTGATCCAGCGCCGCCGCACGCCCGACGGCCGCTTCGAAGCGATACCGGTCGAGCGCTGGCGCAACGCTGCGGTGCCGCCGGGCGCGCCGCCGCTGCCGGTGCCGAAGGGGTAGGGCCCACCATTTGGTTGGCTCCGGTTGACTCGGTTCGCGTGTTTTTCGGCCGAAGCGACACCGACGCTACAGCGATGCGCCAACGAAGCGCCACCGACGCTACAGGATCGCGCCACCGGCGCTGCACCCACGCTACAACGACGCGCCACCCACGCGGCAGCAACGCTCCAGCGACGCGGCACCGAAGCGGCACCCACGCGGCACCGAAGCGGCACCTGCGCTGCGGGTAAGCGGCGCCGGCGAGGCGACGAGGGGGAAGATTCTTTTGCGCGCGCACATGCGAACGTAAGCAGAACAAATCCTACATTGCCAGCAGATTTGCAACGGCAGCTAGCGCCCCAGCTCCGGACGTCAAAGGGTGCGTTGAACAACTGCGAACGACGGCGAGCCAGCAGTTAACACATCCATGCACCCCCACCCGGTCACGAACTGGTAGTGGGTCACAGGGCCGCTGACATCCTTCCAAACTGCGGACTGGTCGCGGCTAAATCGAGCGCCCTCCAAGCGGTAAGCAAAGTGGTCAGGGATTAAACCTTCAACCGGAGCGTCTTCCTCTTCAGTGCTGATAGCCATCTCATCTGACAGTCTCACGATGCACGGGCGATCGAAACTCACCCGGAGGGCGTGTGAGGCGTCATCTGGCAGGATGAAGTCAGCAGCTATCCCGTTCGTCTTCCATTCGAAGGCAAGGATGTCGCTGGCTACCGCTCTCAGGTGAACGCCCGTCTCGATAGGTATGTAGGTCGGCATAAGACCATCCTGACTGGATGCGCCGATGTCCGCAATCCACCAACCTCGGCCGTCTACGATCCGCGCGCCGCTCGCCAAAGGCGGACCGGCAGGAGACGCCCCATTGCAGACATTCTCACGAAACGTCATTGTTCGTGTATGTCTGTTGCCCGCCAAACACTGTCGTTAGGTATCTACGCAGCCGCGACGACAGTTCTGCTATTGGCCGGTTGCGCTAATGCGCAGCAGCGGGTCGCGGGGCACCGGTTCAACGTGCCCGCCGCAAATCTGATACCTAAGAGTGACTACCCGTTTCTTCTGCCGAAGTCACAAGATGAAGGGTTCATCTTCATACTCAATCCACAAGCCGAACTGCGACAACGGAGGAGCGTTTTAGTTCAAGAGAGGGAAACAGTCTGCGCACGAGCCAACGGAGGCGGACACGTTTCGCGGACAATCTGCGGTCCCCGGAAGATCGAATGGCAAAACCACGGTTGGGTCAGGAAGGGCGATGAAACATTTTGGACCTATAGCCCAGATACACCCTCTGGCGTGGACGCGCCTTTTGTAAGCTGCCACCGGATGCAGATCGAAGGACATCCCGGCCTCTGCAATGCAACCCTCGTCCTCGGCGACTTAGTGCTTACGATCAGCTTGGACGATGATGAGCTTCCCGCGCTTGAGGACACCTACGAGAACGCAGCCTCATTGCTACGCTTATGGGAAGTTTAAAAATGTCCGCTTCCCACTCAATAGCGGCCGCTTTCCCAGCTTCGCGCTAAAGCACTATCCGGAACAGCGCGCCGCCGCCCGGTGCGTCGGTGACGTCGATCGCGCCGCCGTGGGCGATCACGATCTGGCGGGCGAGGTTGAGGCCGACGCCGGTGCCGGTGGCGCGGGTGGTGAAGAAGGGCAGGAAGACGTCCTGCCGCAGCGATTCCGGGATGCCGGGGCCGTTGTCCTCGACTTCGATCGCGGTGCCGCGGGCGTCGTCCAGCATCCGCAGCGCCAGCCGCGGCGGGCGATCGGCGCTGGTCATCGCCTGGGCGGCGTTCTGCATCAGGTTGATCACCACCTGCGCGAGCAGGTCCGGATCGGCGTCGAGCGCCAGCGTGTCGGGTGCGATCTCGAGCGTGAGCGGCACCGCGGGCGACTTGGTGGCGAAGATCCGCGCCAGCTCCTCGGCCCAGGGCCGCGCGGAGAAGCTCTGGCGCTTGATCTCGGGCGTGCGCGCGACAGCGCGATAGGCTTCGATGAAATGGCTGAGCCCGCGCGCGCGGCGGGCGAGCGTCTCCACTGCCATGCGCGCGTCGCCCACGCGCGGATCGGCGGAGAGATCGGGATCGGCGAGCAGCTCGGCCGCGGTTCCGGCGAGCGACGTAACCGGCGTCATCGAATTGAGGATTTCGTGGGTGAGGACCCGCACCAGATCGTTCTGCGCGGCCATCTCCACGGCGTCGAGCGTGCCCTGAAGCGGCTGGACGCTGATCGCGCGGGTGCGCTGGCCGAGCCGTTCGAGCGTGGCCGAGCGCACCAGCATCCGCTGCGCACGACCTTGGATATTGAGAATCAATATCTCTTCCTGCTGCGAATCTTTCTCGAGCCGCCGGGCGAAGGTTGCGCCGTAAGGAGAGAAGTCCTGCGGCATGGTGCCATGCTCGCCGAACAACCGCCGCGCGGCCTTGTTGGCGAGCGCGACATGGCCTTCGCTGCTGACGGTGAGCACCGCCACGGGCATGTCGTCGACCAGCGCGTCGAGATAGCGCAGCTCGCCGGCGACGCGCTCCTGCTCGGTACGAAACCGTGCGAGCGCTTCGTTGAGCGCGGTTCCCAGCTCGCCGAAGCCCGCGCCGCCGTGCGTGTCGAACCGCAACGCCGTGTCGCCGAAGCGAAGCGCCTCGAGGAAGCGGCCTACGGTGCGATTGGTGCGGGTGACGTGGTGGAGCAGCCCGAGGAACAGGCTGGCCACGATGATCGCTGCTACGATCCGCGCTGCGCCCAATCCGGGCGTGAGGAAAGCCGCCACGCAGGCGGTGAGCGCGGCCGTCAGGCCCAGGATCCAGAAGATCAGCCCGAGGGTGAAGCGGCGGTCAAAGCCCATGTTTCTCCATTCGCCGATAGAGGGCAGCGCGCGAAAGCCCGAGCTCGGCGGCGGCGAGCGAGATGTTGTAGCCGTGCTTCCTGAGCGCCTCCTCGACCAGCCGGCGTTCGACCCGATCGAGGTTTAGGTCCTCGGCAGGGCGCGGCGGCACGATCGCCTGGGGCGAGATGCGCGGGCTTGCGGAGATGAGCGCGAAATCCTCGGGCTCCAGCGGCGCGTCACGCGCGAGGATCACTGCGCGTTCGAGCGCATGGCGCAGCGCGCGGACGTTGCCCGGCCAGTCGTGCCCGAGCAGCGCGACGCGCGCGGCGGGGCTGAGTTCGGGAACGGGGCGGCCGTAGCGCCGGGCGTAGTGGCCGAGATAATGGTCGATCAGCTCGGGCACGTCCTCGCGGCGCTCGCGGAGCGGCGGCAGGTCGATCTCCACGGTGTTGAGCCGGAACAGCAGGTCCTGGCGGAAATGGCCTTCGTCGCGCAGCTTTTCGGGCGGGAGATTGGTCGCGGCGATCACGCGAATGTCGACGGGCACCGGCTTGTTCGCGCCGACCGGGGTTACCTGACGCTGCTCGAGGACGGTGAGCAGCTTGGGCTGGAGCCGCAGCGGCAGGTTTCCGATCTCGTCGAGGAACAACGTCCCGCCGTCCGCGGCCTGGATGCGGCCGACGCGATCGGTGCGCGCATCGGTGAAGGCGCCCTTCACATGACCGAACAGCTCGGAATCGATCAGATCCTCGGAGACGGCGCCCAGGTCGACGGTCAGCATCACCTTGTCCGCGCGCAGCGACTGGCGGTGGAGCTCGCGCGCGACCAGCTCCTTGCCGGTGCCGTTCTCGCCCAGCACCAGCACGTTGGCGTCGGTAGGGCCGGCGCGCCCGATCAGCGAATGGATGCGTGCCATCGCAGGCGACTGGCCGAGGATCGCGGATCCGTTGCCGAGCGGGGCGGCGGGGGTGGGGGCGGGAGCGCCGCCCAGGACCGCCTTGCGCGAGCGCCGGAGAGCGGCGGCGGTTCGTACCGTCGCCAGCAACCGCTCGTTCGACCAGGGCTTGGAGACGAAGTCGGTCGCGCCGTGCTTCATCGCGGCGACGGCGATCTGGATGCCGGCGTGTGCGGTGATCATCACCACCACCATCTCGGGATCGATGGCGAGCAGCTTGTCGAGCCAGGCGAGCCCCTCGGCAGCGTCGGTGGCGCCGCGCGCGAAATTGGCGTCGAGCAGCACCACGTCGGGCGTGCGCGCGCGGATCAGCGGCAGCGCCTCGTCGGGCGAGCGAGCGGTGGCGACATCGGCGAACAACCGCCGCAGCAACAGCCGCGACGCGGTGAGGATGTCGTCATCGTCATCGACGACGACACAATAGTCGAATTCCGTGCTCCCCATGTGCTCCTCCCGTACCGCGACTGTGCGATTCCGGACAATCAAATTACGTGCCACATCAATTGGCATGGCTCGTGCTGACATCCGTGCAGAGAGGAAGACGTCGGTGCCGGGACATTCACGTAAATGGGGAAGAACGTTGCTGCTGGTCGCCGCCGGCTGCGTCGCGCTGACATCGTTCCGTGCACCTCTGGCGGCGCTCGACATATCGGTGACGCAGAGCGGCGCCTGGGCGCTGCTCCGCATCGGTTTCGCATCGGTGCGGATCGCGTTCGATTCCGGACAGGAGTGTTCGAAATCGGACAGGTGCGCGGGTTTGCTTTTGCCGCCATCGCTTGCCGACGCCTCGCCGGAGCCGGCTGGCACGGCGGTTGCTAGGTCATGATCATGGGTGTCGTTCGCATGCAGAAATCGGGGGATCAGCCCGTCTCGGGAAGCGGGATGGATCGGGTGGTCGAGACGCGCAAATTGCCCCTGCGCCTCAAGATCGCCCTGGGGAGCGCGGCTGTCCTCGCGGCCGCGCTCCTCTTCTGGTGGTTCGCGCCGAGCGGGTCGAGCCAGACGGTGGGTGCCGACAACGTCACCGTCTCCACCGTCACGCGCGGCACCTTCGACGATTTCATCCCGCTGCGCGCGCGCGTCACGCCGCTGCTCACCGTCTATATCGACGCAGTCGAGGGCGGGCGGGTCGAGAAGATGCTGGTCGAGGACGGCGCGACGGTGGCGAAGGGGCAGCCGATCGCGATCCTCTCCAACGCCGAGCTCCAGCTTTCCACCCTCGCGCGCCAGACCGAGGTCGAGCAGCAGATCAACAACATGCGCAGCCAGGAACTCGCGCTCGCGCAGACGCGGCTGTCGAACGAGCGCGCCGTGCTCGAAGCCGAGCTCGCGCTCGACAAGGCCAGGCGCCAGTATGAGCGCGAGCGGCCGCTTGCGGAAAAGGGCTTCGTGCCCGGCAGGCAGTTCGCCGACACGCAGGATCAATATGAATATGAGCAGCGCCGCCTCGCCGCCGTCAAGCGCAGCCAGGCGACCGACGCGCGGCTGCAGGGCAGCCAGCTCGCGCAGCAGCAGGCCGCGGCGCAATCGATGCAATCGGGTCTCGCGATCGCGCGCGCCAACCTCGATGCGCTGCAGCTCCGCGCGCCGGTGGCAGGGCAGCTCTCGGGCTTCTCGGTGCAGGTCGGCCAGTCGCTCCAGCGCGGCGAGCGGGTGGGGCAGATCGACAGCCCCGGACGCAACAAGCTGATTGCGGGCGTCGACGAATTCTACCTCGGCCGCGTCCAGCTCCAGCAGCGCGCGGTGCTCGACTGGGGCGGCAAGCGCTATCAGGCGCGAGTCACCAAAATCTATCCGCAGGTCCAGAACGGGCAGTTCCAGATCGACCTGCAGTTCCTCGGCGACGAGCCCGCGCAGATCCAGCGCGGCCAGACGATGCAGGCGCGGCTCACGCTGGGCGATCCCACGCCCGCGCTGCTGGTGCCCAACGGGGCTTTCTACAACGAGACCGGCGGAAGCTGGATCTTCGTGGTGACCCCTGACGGGAAGAGCGCGGTCAAGCGCACCGTCCGCCTCGGCCGGCGCAACGCCGAGTTCATCGAAGTCCTGGAGGGGCTCGATGCGGGCGAGAAAGTGATCACTTCACCCTACACCGGATACACCGACAAGACGCGCCTGGACCTGAAGAAGTGACGGACAAGGAAGGAAAATCCATGCTGACGATGCGCGAACTCTCCAAGGTATACCGCGCCGACACGGTGCAGACGACGGCGCTCGACGCGATCGACCTCGAGATCGCCGATGGCGAGTTCGTCGCGATCATGGGTCCATCGGGCTGCGGCAAATCGACGCTGCTGAACATGATCGGGATGCTCGATAGCCCGTCGAGCGGCAGCTACGTGTTGAACGGCCAGGAAGTCGCAGGGCTTTCCGAGAGCAAGCTGGCCGACGTGCGCAAGGAGAACATCGGCTTCATCTTCCAGAGCTTCAACCTGGTCGACGAGCTGAGCGTGCGCGACAATGTCGAGCTGGCGCTGCTCTATCACAATGTCCCGGCAGCCGAGCGCAAGCGCCGGGTGGACGAAGTGATGGACAAGGTGGGCATCGCGCACCGCGCCAAGCACCGGCCGAGCCAGCTTTCGGGCGGGCAGCAGCAGCGCGTCGCAGTCGCGCGCGCGCTGGTCGCCAGCCCCAAGCTGATCCTGGCCGACGAGCCCACCGGCAACCTCGACACGCACCACGGCGAGGAAGTGATGCGGATGCTCCAGGCGCTCAACCGCGAGGGATCGACGATCGTGATGGTCACGCACTCGCCCGCGCACGCCGATTATGCGGGGCGCATCGTCAGCATGCTCGACGGCCGCATCCTGCAGGAGCGCCGCCGCGCCGCCTGAAGCACTCGAAAAGCGAGGCAGGGTTCTGGGAGGACCGAGGCATGTGGTGGAATTATCTGAAGGTCGCGGTTCGCGCGCTGCTGAAGAACCGCGTCTATGCGTTCATCAACATCGTCGGGCTCACTGTCGGCCTGGCGGCGTGCCTGCTGATCCTGCTCTACGTCCGTTACGAGCGAAGCTACGACAGCTGGCTCGCGAACGCCGATCAGGTCTACCAGCTCCAGACCTATATCTCGCCGAGCAGCCGCGGGGGCGAGCAGAAGGACATGCAGTTGAGCGCGATCGCCGCGGGGCGGGCGCTCGCGAAGGACTTTCCGCAGGTCGAGAAGATCGTGTGGATGCGCTCCTTCTCGCCGATCGTGATCCAGAACGGCCAGCCGTCGCAAATGGAGACGCTGCGAATGGTCGACGGCAATCTATTCGAGGTGTTCGACCTGCCGTTCGTTCGCGGCACCGCTGCCACGGCGCTGCCGGACACGCATTCGGTCGCGCTCAGCGAGAGCGAAGCGCGGCGCCGGTTCGGCGACGCAGACCCCGTCGGCAAGACCTTCACCATCGTCGATAACACGGGTGACGTCGATTACCGCGTCACTGCGGTGTTCAAGGACATTCCGAAGAACAGCAGCATCTCCGCCGACATGGTCGCGCGCTTCGACCTCGGCACGCAATTCGCCGATCGCATGCCGCAGGTAACTCGCTTCGGCAGCCAGCAGGGCTGGAATTTCATCAAGCTGCGCGAGGGGACCGACCCCGCCGAGATCACATCGCAATTCGCCGCGTGGGAGAAGCGCAACATCCCAGACGAAGTCACCAACGGCGAGCGGACGAATCCCGGCGACGAGATGGACTTCGGCCTGGTCAACATCCGCGACGTGCATCTCGGCAGGGCGCAGATGTATCCGCTCACGCCGGGCAACGACCGCGGCACGGTGACCACCTTCGCAGTGATCGCGCTGCTCGTGCTCGGCATGGCTTCGATCAACTTCACCAATCTGGCCACGGCGCGCGCCTCCCAGCGTGCCCGCGAAGTGGCGCTGCGCAAGGTGCTCGGCGCCTCGCGCGGGCAGCTGATCGCCCAGTTCCTGACCGAATCGATCCTGCTGACGTTCTTCGCGATGCTGATGGCGCTCGCGCTGGTCGAGCTGCTGTTGCCCGCGTTCAACGGCTTCCTCGATGCCGAAATGGCGCTGCGCTACTGGGGCAGCGAGAACATATGGGTCCCCGCGATCGTGCTGGTGCTGGTGGTCGGCACCGCGGGCGGGCTCTATCCGGCCTTCTATCTCTCGCGCTTCCAGCCCGCGAAGATCCTCAAGGCCAACCAGTCGAGTGCGGACGCGGCAGGATCGGGCAGGTTGCGCAACTTTCTGGTGGTCGCCCAGTTCGCGATCTCGATCGGGCTGATCGTCTGCACCGCGGTGATCTACAGCCAGACGCGCTTCGCCCAGACGCTCGACGCGGGCTATCGGCGTGACGGGCTGCTCCAGGTCGCCAATCTGGACTTCCGCGGCGTATCCCAGGAACAGGAGCAGCAGCTCGTCGAGCGGATCCGCCGTGTGCCGGGGGTGGAAGCGGCGGCGCGCACCCAGATCGCAGTGTCGCCCAGCGGCAATTCGGCGTCCGACTTCTTCCTGCCCGGCGCGACGAGCTCGGTTTCGCTGGGCACCTATGGCATCGAGACGGGCTTCTTCGAGGCGATGGGGATGCGGCTGCTCGCGGGCCGCTTCTTCCAGGATTCGCAGGGCAGGGACGATGCGACCACGCCGTTTCCTGCGCAGATCGAGGCGGAGCGGGCGCTTGCCGCGCGCGGGATCAACGTGGTGATTTCCGAATCCGCGGCGAAGCGGCTCGGCTTCCGCTCGCCGCAGGAGGCGATCGGCAAGACGATGAACGGGGCGATCACGCTGCCGGAGGTCGGGCTGATCCCGAGCACGATCGTGGGAGTGGTGTCCGACGCACGCTTCCGCTCGCTGCGCGAGCCGATCCAGCCGACGGTGTACGTCATGCAGCGGATCGGCTTCGCGCAGATCGCGGTGCGCTTCGCCGGAGTGGCACCCGCCGAGATCCGCCGGCGGATCGAGCAGGTGTGGCGCCAGACGGTGCCGCTGGTGCCGTTCGACGCCGATTTCGCCGACGATCTCGTCCGCGAGCAATACCGCCGGGAACTCGCGCGGGGCGCACTGTTCGCCGGCTTCTCGATTCTGACGGTGGCGATCGGCTGCCTGGGCCTGTTCGGGCTCGCAGCCTTCACCGCCGAGCGGCGGACCAAGGAGATCGGTATCCGCAAGGTGCTGGGCGCGCGCACCCGCGACATCCTTCGGCTCCTCGTCTGGCAGTTCAGTCGGCCGGTGCTGATCGCCAATTTGATCGCCTGGCCGATCGCCTGGTGGGTGATGCGCGACTGGCTCAACGGCTTCGACACGCGGATCGCGCTCACGCCGGTTCCGTTCGCGGCGGCCGGATTGCTCGCGATGCTGATCGCGGTCGCGACCGTCTGCGGACAGGCGCTGCGCGTCGCGCGGACGAACCCCATCCATGCCCTGCGGTACGAATAGCATGTGGCGGAACTATCTCACGATCGCGCTGACGCTGCTGATGCGCAACCGCGTGTACGCCGCCATCAACATCGGCGGGCTGGCACTGGGGCTCGCCGGCTGCCTGCTGATCCTGGCTTATGTCCGCTACGAGAGCAGTTACGATAGTTGGCTGCCCGACAGCGGCCGACTCTATCAGGTCCAGACGAAGTTCAATCTGCCCGGTCAGCCTGCGCGCAACGTCCAGATGAGCCCGTTCATCGTCTACGAGAAGCTGCCCGGCGGCTTTCCGCAGGTCGAGGCGGTGACCTCGCTCGCGCCCGGCAAGACCGTGACCGAGCGCGACGGCCAGCCGGTCTTCATCGATGTGGGCACAGTAGACGCCAATTTCTTCGACGTATTGGATCTTCCCTTCGCGCAGGGCGGGGCGACGACCGCGCTCCCCGACACCAATTCGATCGTGCTCACCGAGCGCGAGGCGATCCGCCATTTCGGCACCGCCGATGCTCTGGGCAAGCAGCTCAGCCTCGGCGCAGGATTGGGGAAGCGCGACTATCGCGTCACCGGCGTGCTGCGCGATCTGCCGCGCAACACCAGCCTGCGGCTGAGCCTGCTTTTCCGTCGCGACCTGGGCGCGATCCCCCCCGAGCAGCGCGGCTGGAGCAATTTCAACCAGCAGCATTACGTCAAGCTGCGCCGCGCCGGCGATGCCGCTTTGGTCAATGCCGGTCTGCCGGCATGGGAAAAGCGCAACGTTCCCGGCACGGTCATCGACGGAAAGCTGGCGACCATGTCGGACGCCTTCGATCTCAAGCTCATGCCGTTGACCGACGTCCATCTCGGCGCCACGCAGGACGCGGCGTTGACCCCCGGCGGCGACCCCCGTACGCTCGCCACCTTCGCCGTGGTCGCCTTGCTCACGCTTGCCATGGCGGTGATGAATTTCGTCAACCTGTCGACTGCGCGCGCTACCCAGCGCGCCCGCGAAGTGGCGCTCCGCAAGGTGCTCGGTGCCTCACGCGGGCAGTTGATCGTGCAGTTTCTCGGCGAAAGCTTGTTGATGGCGGGATTGGCGATGCTGCTTGCGCTGACCATCGTCGAGCTCGCCACGCCATGGATCAGTGCGGCGATCGGTGCCGACATCCGCATCGCCTATCTCGGACCAGCGGGAATGCTGCTTCCCGCCGCGGCGCTGTTCCTCGCGACCGGCCTGCTCGGCGGGCTTTATCCGGCCTTTTATCTCAGCCGCTTCCGTCCGGCCGACGTGCTGCGCGCCAACAAATCCTCGATCGAGACGCCAGGCAGTGGCCGCTTCCGCACCGGGCTGGTGATACTCCAATTTGCCATCGCGATCGGTCTCATCGCCTCGACCTGGGTGATCTTCTCGCAGACCCGCTATGTCGAGACGGTCGATCCGGGCTATCGCCGCGACGGGCTGATCCAGATCGTCAACGCCTGGCGCTTCGCCAAGGGAAGCGAATACGACGCCGCCCACGCCGAGATGCTCGCGATCCCCGGCGTCACCAGTACGACGCGGACGTCGATCCCGCTGGCATCCGACACGCGGCCGGTATGGCTGGTGAAGGCCCCCGGCGCCGAGGAATATCAGTCGCTCAACTATTATGGCGTCGATGCCGAATATCTTCAGACGACGGGCATCGAACTGCTCGCCGGCCGCCGGTTCGACGATCGCATCGCGCTCGATCGGGTTCCGGCGGGCGACGATCAGGCGCGCGCCGTACGGGGCGTCCACGTCGTGATCAACCGCGCCGCGGCGCGCAAGCTCGGCTTCCGCACCCCGCAAGCGGCGATCGGGCAAACGGTGCAGGCGATGCGCGGCGGCCCTCTGGTCCCCTCCACGATCGTGGGCGTAGTCGAGGACACGCGCTTCCGCAGCGCGCGCGAGGCCATCGAACCGACTTTCTACGCGGTCGATCCGGAGGCGACCGAGGTGGTGCTGGTCCGCTTCGTCGCCGCCCGTCCCGGGGAAGTGATGGCGGCGCTGAACAAGATCTGGCGCAAGTTCGAGCCCGAGATCCCGTTCGAGGCGCGCTTCGTCGATGACATCGCCCGCGAGCTCTACGCCGCTGATCGCGCGCGCGGCGCGCTGTTCGCTGGCTTCTCGGTGCTAGCGGTCCTGATCGCATGCCTCGGCCTCTACAGCCTAGCCTCGTTCGCCACCGAGCGGCGGACCAAGGAGATCGGCATCCGGAAAGTGCTGGGTGCCAAGGTGCGCGACATCGTTCGCCTGCTCATCTGGCAGTTTTCCAGGCCGGTAGTGCTTGCCAATCTGATCGCGTGGCCGACGGCGTGGTGGGCGATGCGCGAATGGCTCAACACTTTCGACATCCGCATCCCGCTGACGGTCACGCCCTTCGCGCTCGCGGGGCTGCTCGCGCTGCTGATCGCGATCGCCACTGTCGCCGGACAATCTTTGCGGGTCGCCCGCACCAATCCCATCCACGCGCTTCGCTACGAATAGGAACCAGACCATGTGGCGCAACTATCTGACCGTGGGCCTCCGTGCCCTCGCCAAGAACAAGGTCTATGCCTTCATCAACATCTTCGGGCTGTCGCTCGGGATCGCGGCGTGCCTGCTGATCCTGACCTTCGTCCGCTACGAGTTCAGCTATGACAGCTGGATGCCCGAGGCGGACCGGGCCTATCAGCTGCAGAATTTCTACCTGCCCACCGAGCGCGGCGGCGAGGAGATGAAGCTGCAGATGACGAGCATCGTCTCGGGCGCGGCGCTGCAGAAGGATTTCCCGCAGGTAGAGAAGCGGGTCTACCTGACCTCGCAGGGCATGGTGATCGAGAAGGACGGCCAGCCGACCACGCCCGAGCGCGGCGTGCTCGTCGACGGCAACATCTTCGAGATTCTGCGAATCCCCTTCGTGAAGGGCGATCCGGCGCACGCGCTCGACGACACCAGCTCGCTCGTGCTGAGCGAGTCCGAGGCCGAGAAATATTTCCCCGGCAGCGATCCTGTCGGCAAGACGCTCACCGTCACGTCGGGCGACATGAAGCAGGATTATCGCGTCACCGGCGTGTTCAAGGATCTGCCCAAGAACACCAGCCTGCGCTTCAGCGTGGTCGCGCGCTTCGATCCGCAGACCTATTTCCGCAAGGTGCCCACGATGCTGACATCGTGGAACAATCAGGGCGGCTATATCTATGTGAAGCTGCGCCCAGGCACCGACGTGAAGGCAATGGAGGCGCAATTCCCCGCCTGGGAGAAGCGCAACATCCCCGACGATCCCGGCGAACCCGGGCCCCATGAAAATCCCGGTTCCTACGGGGACTGGCACCTCGTCAACATCCGCGACGTGCACCTGGGCGAAGGGCAGGCCGCGTCGATGATGCCGGGCGCCGACAAGCAGACGATCCTCACCTTCGCAGTGATCGCGCTCATGATCCTGGCGATGGCGTGCATCAACTTCACCAATCTGGCCACAGCCCGCGCCTCGCAGCGCGCCCGCGAGGTGGCGCTGCGCAAGGTGCTGGGGGCGACGCGGCGCCAGTTGATCACGCAGTTCATCGGCGAATCGATCCTGGTCGCGGCGATCGCCATGGTGATCGCGCTGGCGCTGGCCGAACTGGCGATCCGGCCGCTCAACGCCTTCCTCGAGGCCGATATGAGCATCCATTATCTCGGCAGCGACGGCATCCTGCTGCCGGTGATCGTGCTTGCGCTGATCGTCGGGCTGGCGGGCGGAGTCTATCCCGCTGTCTATCTTTCGCGCTTCCAGCCCGCGCGCGTGCTCAAGGCGAACAAGTCGGGCGCCGAGGCCGAAGGCAGCGGGCGGCTGCGCAACCTGCTGGTGGTGGGGCAATTCGCAGTCTCGATCGGGCTGATCATCTGCACCGCGGTGGTCTATTCGCAGACGATCTATGCGCGCACGATGGATGCGGGCTACAAGCGCGAGGGCCTGTTCCAGGTCTATAACCTGAACGCTCCCGCGGTGGAGCCGGTCGCCAAGACGCTGCTCGAGGAAGTGCGCCGAATTCCCGGCGTCACCGCCGCCGGCCGCACTTCGATTTCGGTCAATCCGGGCAACAATTCGATGACCAGCGCGCGCCGCCTGGGCCAGACCCAATCGGTCCAGATCGGCGTCTACGGCATGGATCCGGGGGTGATCGACGCGCTGGGCATGAAGCTGCTCGCGGGTCGCAATTTCAACGAGACCATCGCCATGGACGACTCGACCACGCCGAGCCCGGTGAACATCGAGGCCGAGAAGGCGCTGGTCGCGCGCGGCACCAACGTGATCGTCTCCGAAGCCGCCGCCAAGCGGCTCGGCTACGCCACGCCCCAGGAAGCGATCGGCAAGCCGATCCAGGTCGGCTTCACCGTGCCAGAGGCGGGCAGCTGGGTGCCCGCGACGATCGTCGGCGTAGTGACCGACGTGCGCTACCGCAGCGTGCGCCAGCCGCTCCAGCCGATCCTCTATTTCTACCAGACGACCGGCTATCAGCAGCTGCTCGTTCGGGCGAACGGCGACCTCAAGGCGATCAACGCGCAGGTCGAGGCGATCTGGAAGCGGCTGGCGCCCGATCATCCCTATTTCTCGCGCTACGTGACCGACGTCGTCCACGATCTCTACAATCAGGACGAGCGGCGCGCGCAGCTGTTCGGGATGTTCGCGATCCTGGCCGCGGTGATCGGCTGCCTGGGGCTATTCGGCCTCGCCTCGTTCACCGCCGAGCGCCGAACGAAGGAGATCGGCATCCGCAAGGTGCTGGGCGCGCGGACGCAGGACATCGTGCGGCTGCTCGTCTGGCAGTTCAGCCGGCCGGTGCTGATCGCGAACCTGATCGCCTGGCCGGTCGCCTGGTGGGTGATGCGCGACTGGCTCAACCAGTTCGACATCCGCATCGATCTGACCCCCACGCCTTTCGCGCTCGCGGGCGTGCTGGCGCTCGTCATCGCTGTCGCGACGATCGGCGTTCATGCCTTCCGCGTGGCGCGAACCAATCCGGTGCATGCCTTGCGCTACGAGTAGGCGCGTCAGCGTGGGCGCATGCACCGGGCGGGCGGGGAGGCGACTCCTCGCCCGCTTCACTCGTGCGGGCTCAGCCAAAGGCGAAGGGCAGGCGTCTCCGGATGCAGGAGGCCCAACTATAGGAATTTGCGGGAGAAAATGGTCGGGGAAAGAGGATTCGAACCTCCGGCCCCTGCGTCCCGAACACAGTGCTCTACCAGGCTGAGCTATTCCCCGACCGGCGCGGCTTCGAGCGACGCCCGAACCGCGAGGGGGCGCCTATACCCACGCCCGCAGAGTCGCGCAAGCCGCTGAATCAGCTTTTCGCAGTGCCCAGCATCGCCTCCACCGAGATGAACTTCTCGCGCGGGGCGCCGGAGCGCGCCGCCGCGATCTCGGCGGTGTCGATCTTCTGCCAGTCGCGGAAGGTGACCACTTCTACCCGGCGGTCGGCGAGCAGGGCGTCGAGCGCGGGGCGGCCGGGCTTGCCGCTACCCTCGCCGAGGTCGCCTGCGATCTTCTCCACGATTGCGAAGCCGTCCGGCCGGTTTGTGCCGATCGTTCCCGTCGGGCCACGCCGTGCCCATCCCACAGCGTAGAGCCCGGGGAGGATGCGGCCCTCGTCGTTGGCGAAGCGCCCGGCGCGATCGTCGTATGGAATGCCGGGGATCGGTGGAGTGCGATAGCCGATGCAGCTCACTACGAGCGCGGCGGGGATGACATAGGTCTCGCCGGTGCCGCGTGCGCGGCCATCGAGGTCGAGCGCGGTGCGTTCGACGATCACGCGCTCGACGCGCCCGTCGCCTTCGATCGCGACGGGCATCGCGAAGAAATCGAAGACGATGTGGACCGGCTTGGCCGGATCGGTGCCGCGAGCGGCGAAGCTGCGCAGGTGGTTGACCGACTTGCGCTGGCCGGGTTCGAGCACGGCGTCGTCCTCGGGCGGCGGGAGATCGGCGGGATCGACCACGGGCGTGGCGCGCGCGAGATCGCCGAGCTCGCCAAGCTCCTTGGGAGTCATTGCGATCTGGTGCGGGCCGCGGCGGCCGAGGAGCGTCACGGTCTCGATCTGCGAGCGGCCGAGTGCTTCGAGCGCGTGCGCGACGATGTCGGCACCTTCGAACTCGGCTTCGCTCTTGGCGAGCACGCGCGCCACATCCAGCGCCACATTGCCGTTGCCGATCACGACCGCGCCCTTGCCAAGGAGGGGCGGCGCAAGATCGGCATGATCGGGGTGGCCGTTGTACCAGCCGACGAAAGCCGCGGAACCGACGACGCCTGGGAGGTCCGCGCCAGGGATCTCCAGCGGGCGGTCGAGCGGCGCGCCGGTGGCGAGGACGACGGCGTCATAGCGCTCGCGCAGCTCGTCGATCGTCACATCCTGGCCGACGCTGACATTGCCGACGAAGCGGACATTGTCGGTGAGAGCGACGGCCTCGTAGCGGCGCGAGACACCCTTGATCGACTGATGGTCGGGCGCCACGCCGCTGCGGATCAGCCCGAAGGGCACCGGCAGCCGATCGAGGATGTCGACGCGCACGTCTTCGCCGAACTGCTTCTGGCAAGCCTCGGCGGTGTAATAGCCCGCGGGGCCGGATCCGATGACGGCGATATGGCGCATAGGGGAATAACCTCAGCGGGACAGGGCAGGAGCAAGGGCGAGGCCGTCGCCGTTCTTGCCGGCGGGCAGGCGCCGGAGCACGCGGCCGGACGCCACGTCGATCTCGGCGATTTGATCGCGGCCGGTCTCGGCGGCGTAGAGGCGCTTGCCGTCGGGAGAGAAGAGGATGGTGACCTGGCCAGCTTCCTTGCTCCCGGAGACGGCGAGCGTGCGCGTCAGCTTGCGGGTAGCGACGTCGATCAAGCTGATCGTTCCGGCGGCGACGTTGCTGGTGGCGATGGTCTTTCCGTCGGGGCTGGTGGCGACGCGGATCGCCACCGGGTCTATCGCGATTTCGCCGAGCTTCTCGCCGCTCGCGGTGGCATAGACCTGGAGCCTTGGCGCCGAGAGGTCGCCGACCCATAACTCGGCACCGGCCCTGGCGAGCGAAAGTCCCTCCGGCTTGCCGCCCACTGCGATGTCGCGCAGCTTCCTGCCTTCGGTGAGATCGAGCACGCTCACTGTCCCGGACCCGATATTGGCGACATAGGCGAAGCGCTGGTCGGGTGCGACGGCGACCATGTGCGAACCCGTCGCACCGGTGGCGATGCTGGTGATCTTGCCGTCGGGCGCCACCACCGCAATCGACTGGCTTCCCTCGGTCGTGGCCACCAGCCGGCCGTCGCTCAGCCAGACCAGCCCGTGCGGCCGCTGGTTCGGGCTGAGGTCGATCGTCCGGAGCTTGGCGCGCTTCGCGATGTCGAACACGTCGATCGTGGTGCCGCCATAGGCGACTACCGCCGCCTGCTTGCCATCGGGCGACACGGCGATCTCGTGCGGCATGTCACCGGTGGGCAGCCTGGCGAGCTCGGTGCCGGTCGACAGATCGACCAGGCTGAGCGTGTCCTCGCCCTTGTTGCCGATCAGCAGCGTACCCTGCGACTGGGCCCGGGCGGAAGGCGCGGCGGCGCATGCCATGGCGAGCAGGGGCAGGAGCAACGCACGCATCGGACTCTCCCATTTTTCCGCGATGCTAGGGGCGCAGCAGCGACTTGGAAAGCCTCGCTCGCTTGCTCGACCTGCGGGCTGTAGCAGCGCCTGAAATGCGAGCGCGTCGGGCGTGGCCGCGCCGCTGCCGGTGTTGTCGAAGATCACCCAGGTCTCCACCTGTTCGGCTCGTGCCTGCTCGGCCCATGCCATCAGCGCGTCGGCGTCATAGGAGGACCAATAGGGTTTGGGGCTGCCGTGGAGCCGGAAATAGGCAAGGCCGCGCCATCCGCCGGGCAGCGCGGCGGCGGGAACCAGCGCGGGATCGGCGGCGACGCGCGCGACGCGGTTGGCGACGAGCAGCGCGTCTGCATCTGGCCCGAACCAGCTCGGATGCCGCGGCTCGAGCACGATCGATCCGCCGACGATCGCGTGGAATGCCGCGAAGAAGCGTTCGGCGAGCGGCGCATCGTGCGCGAATTTGGGTGGCAGCTGGACCAGCACCGGGCCGCGCTTGTCTCCGAGCCCGGCGATCTGCTCGGCGAAGGCTGCGAGTGCCGCGTCGCAATCCGCCAGCCGCGCCTCGTGGCTGATCGCTTTGGGAAGCTTCACGGCGAAGCGGAAATCCGCCGGCACGCTCGCCGCCCAGCGCTGCCAGGTTGCGGGGCGGTGGGGGCGGTAGAAGCTGGAATTGACTTCGGTCGCGCCGAAGCATCGTGCGTAGCGTTCGAGGTTGTTCGCGCCCGGCGGGAAGCGATCGCGGACGGTGCGGGGGAGCGCCCAGGCGGCGGTGCCGATGCGGAGGATCATGGCGGTGCAATTCGCCCGTGTGCGAGGGGTTCCGGGCGGGGCTTGCGCCTGCTAACGCGCGGCGATCATGGCGACCGAACTTTCCAAGATCCGCAACTTCTCGATCATCGCGCACATCGACCACGGCAAGTCGACGCTGGCCGATCGGCTGATCCAGCGCACCGGCGGACTCTCCGAGCGCGAGATGAGCGCGCAGGTGCTCGACAACATGGATATCGAGAAGGAGCGCGGCATCACCATCAAGGCGCAGACGGTGCGCCTGGAGTGGAAGGGCCACGTCCTCAACCTGATGGACACGCCGGGCCACGTCGACTTCGCCTATGAGGTCAGCCGCAGCCTGGCCGCGTGCGAGGGGGCGCTGCTGGTGGTCGATGCGGCACAGGGCGTCGAGGCGCAGACGCTCGCCAACGTCTATCAGTCGATCGAGCACGACCACGAGATCATCCCGGTCATCAACAAGATCGACCTGCCGTCGGCCGAGCCCGAGAAGGTCAAGAACGAGATCGAGGAGATCATCGGGCTCGACGCTTCGAACGCGGTGCTCGCCAGCGCCAAGTCCGGCATCGGCATCGACGAGATACTCGACGCGATCGTCGAGCGGATCCCGGCGCCCAAGGGCGACGCCGATGCGCCGCTTAAGGCGATGCTCGTCGACAGCTGGTACGATCCCTATTTGGGCGTGGTCATCCTCGTCCGCGTGATCGACGGCTCGATCCGAAAGGGTCAGCAGGTCAAGTTCATGCAGGCCGGCACGACGCACCTCGTCGATCGCGTCGGCGCGTTCCGCCCCAAGATCGAGCAGCTTCCCGACCTGGGGCCCGGCGAGATCGGCTTCATCACCGCGCAGATCAAGGAAGTCGCGCAGGCGCGCGTCGGCGACACGCTGACCGACGCCAAGCGTCCCGCCGCGGAGCCGCTGACGGGGTTCAAGGAAGTCCAGCCGGTGGTGTTCTGCGGGCTCTTCCCCGTCGATGCCGCCGATTTCGAAAAGCTGCGCGAGTCGATCTCGAAGCTGCGGCTGAACGATGCCTCGTTCAGCTTCGAGATGGAAACCTCGGCTGCGCTCGGCTTCGGCTTCCGCTGCGGCTTCCTGGGCCTGCTGCACCTGGAGATCATCCAGGAGCGGCTGACCCGCGAATACGACCTCGATCTGATCACCACCGCGCCCTCGGTGGTTTACAAGATGCGGCTCACCAAGGCCGCGGGCGAGGCGCAGGGCCAGGAGCTCGAACTCCACAACCCCGCCGACATGCCCGATCCCAACCGGATCGAGGAGATCGAGGAGCCGTGGATCAAGGCGGTGATCTACGTCCCGGACGAATATCTAGGCTCGATCCTCAAGCTCTGTCAGGATCGCCGCGGCATCCAGAAGGATCTGACCTATGTGGGCGGCCGCGCGCAGCTCACCTATGAGCTGCCGCTCAACGAAGTGGTGTTCGATTTCTACGATCGGCTGAAGAGCATCTCGCGCGGCTATGCGAGCTTCGATTACGAGCAGATCGGCCACCGGCCGGGCGATCTCGTCAAGATGAGCATCCTCGTCAACAACGAGCCGGTGGATGCATTGAGCATGATCGTTCACCGCTCGACCGCCGAGAGCCGCGGACGCGGGATGTGCGAGCGGCTGAAAGACCTGATTCCGCGCCACTTGTTCAAGATCCCGATCCAGGCGGCGATCGGCGGCAAGGTGATCGCGCGCGAGACGATCGCGGCGCTGCGCAAGGACGTGACCGCCAAATGCTATGGCGGCGACATCAGCCGAAAGCGTAAGCTTCTGGAAAAGCAGAAGGAAGGCAAGAAGCGGATGCGCGAGTACGGCTCGGTGCAGATTCCGCAGGAAGCCTTCATCGCAGCGCTGCGGATGGGAGAGGAATAGGCCGAGTCGGCGGGTACAAAACGAGACTTTGGCTCGGTTCGTCCTGCCCCCGGCTCGGCTCGTCCCGCCAGACACATGGTTATCGACTGTTGGATGGTTATCTCCTTGTGGAAAGCCACAACAGGAGTTTTTTGGATGAGGAATACCGCATCGATTGCCGCCGCAGCCCTTGCTTTCATGGCGGTGCCGGCGACAGCCCATGCGCAGACTGCCACCGCGCCGCAGCCTGCGCAGGCGACGGCGCAGCCCGCCGCCGGCGCGACTGTCTATGACGCCCAGGGCAATGAAGTAGGCAAGATCGAAAGCGTCGCGAACGGGGCTGCCGTCGTGTTCACCGGCACCAGCCGCGCCGCCATTCCGCTCACCAGCTTCGGCACGAGCCCCAAGGGCCCGACGCTGGGCATGACCAAGGCGGAGCTCGACGCGGCATCGCAGAGCTCGGCGGCGACGCAGGTCCGCTCGCAGCTGACCCCGGGCGCCGAAGTGCGCGGCCAGAACGGTGCGGTGCTCGGCAAGGTGAAGGCTATCGAGGGCGACAACGTCATCGTCACGGCCGCCAGCGGCAATGCCGAGGCGCGCGTGCCGCTCAGCGGGTTCGGGGTGAACGCGCAGGGCGTGTTCATCGGGATGAGCCAGGCCCAGTTCGACGCGGCGATTGGCGCTTCTGCCGGGGCGGCCACGCCGGGCACGGCTGCCCAGTAAGGCAGTTCGTCAGTATCGAGAATGCGGGGCGCGGCTGTCCGGCCGCGCCCTTTGCATGTCCGGAGATGTCGACGCCCGCCCCCCGGAGCGATAGGAGGGCGCGATGGCAAAGCGCGAAGGGGGCCGAATGGATCGTCGCTATCTGCTCGGCGGGCTGGGGTTCGTGGCCATTGGCGCCGGTGCCCTGGCGTGGGGCTGGAGGCGGGGCGAGATCCAGGCCCCGCTGGTGCTGGCGGCCGCCAGCATGCAGGATGCGATGCGCGCCACCGCGACCGCCTGGGCGGAGAAGGGGCACCCGGCGCCGGTCTGCTCCTTCGCGGCATCCTCTGCGCTCGCCCGGCAGATACTCGCCGGCGCGAGGGCCGACCTTTTCGTCAGCGCCGACGAACGCTGGATGGATGAAGTCGAGCGCGCGGGAAGGATTGTCGCGGGGACACGCAGCATGGTCGCTGGAAACGCGCTGGTGATCGTGCGCCCCGCAGGCGCGGCCGCGGGCGGGGCGATGCCGGCGAATGGCCGCATCGCGATCGCCGATCCCGATGCGGTGCCCGCCGGGCGCTATGCGAAGGCAGCACTCGAACGTCTGGGGCTCTGGGAGCAGGCGGAGCCGCGCCTCGTGCGTGCCGAGAATGTGCGTGCGGCGCTCGCGCTGGTCGAGCGCGGTGCGGCGCAATCGGGGCTCGTCTATGCCACCGATGCGCGGGCTTCGAACAAGGTGCAGGTGGCGCAGCTGTTGCCCGCCGATAGCCATCCGCCGATCCGCTATCCCGTCGCGCGGCTTTCAACGTCGCGCAGCCCGGATGCCGAGCCGTTCCGCGAGTTTCTGCTGGGGCCTGAGGGCCAGCACATCCTGCAACGCTTCGGCTTCACGGCGCCGTGACGATGCCCAGCACTGCCGAATGGGAGATTGTGGCGCTTTCGCTCCAGGTTGGGGCAGTGGCGGTGCTGGCGTGCCTGCCGCTCGCGTTCGGACTGGCCTATCTGCTCGCGCGCGGGCGTTTCCGCGGCAAGGTGCTGCTCGACGGGATCGTTCACCTGCCGCTGGTAGTGCCGCCCGTGGTGACGGGCTGGCTGCTGCTGCTCGCCTTCGCGCCTGCAGGACCCGCAGGCGCGCTGCTCGAGCGGTGGTTCGGGGCGACCGTGCTGTTTCGCTGGACCGGGGCCGCGATCGCCGCGGGCGTGATGGCGCTGCCGCTGATGGTGCGCGCGATGCGGCTGTCGATCGAAGCCGTCGACCAGCGGCTCGAGCAGGCCGCGCGCACGCTTGGTGCCGACCGCCGTCGCGCCTTCTGGTCGATCACGTTGCCCTTGAGCCTGCCAGGCGTGATCGCGGGGGCGGTGCTGGGTTTCGCGCGTGCGCTGGGCGAGTTCGGCGCCACGATCACCTTCGTGTCCAACGTTCCGGGTCAGACCCAGACCCTGCCGCTCGCTATCTACACTGCGCTCCAGACGCCCGGCGGCGAAGCGATGGTGCTGCGGCTCGCGGGCATCTCGGTGCTGCTGTCGCTGCTCGCGCTGCTCGCCTCGGAGCTGATCGCGCGCCGCGCGGGGCGGGGGCTGCATGTCCTTTGACATCGACGTGAGCAAGCGGCTCGGCGGCGCCGAAATCGCCTGCCGGGTCGCGCCCGAACCGGGCCTCACCGTGCTGTTCGGTCCGTCCGGCGTGGGCAAGACGAGCGTGCTCCAGATGGTGGCCGGCCTGATCGCGCCCGATGAGGGACATGTCCGAGTGGGCAGCGAGACGCTGTTCGATGCTGCCCGCAGGATCGATCTTCCCCCCGAGGCACGCCGCGTAGGCTATGTTTTCCAGGAGCCCCGGCTGTTTCCCCACCTCAGGGTCCGCGCCAACCTGCTTTACGGCTGGCGCGCGGGGGCAGGGGCGGTCGACGTCGACGAGACGATCGCGCTGCTCGGCCTCGCCCATCTGCTCGACCGCTGGCCGCGGACGCTCTCCGGCGGCGAGGCACGCCGCGTCGCGATCGGCCGCGCGCTGCTTTCGGATCCCGCATTCCTGCTGCTCGACGAGCCGCTATCCTCGCTCGATCGCGCGCGCCGCGAGGAGATCATGGCACTGATCGAGCGGCTGCGCGATTCACTCGGCCTGCCGATCCTGATGGTCACGCACGATCGGGCTGAAGCCGAGCGGCTGGGGAATCGCATCGTCGAGATGTAGGTCCCGCGCAACGCTCGCGCTCGTCCCGAGTTGAGCGACTGCAACCAGCGGAGCCGGCCTATGCTCGAAGGAAAGCGCGTGCTCGTCACCGGCGGTGCCGGCGCAGTCGGCCGCGCAGTCGCCGAGCGGATGATCGCGGCCGGCGCGCGGGTGGTGATCGCGGATCGCCCGCAGGCTGATCTCGCGGCAGTGACCGAGGCGCTGGGCGGCGGAAGGATCGAGGCCGTTGCCGCGGATCTTGCGAGCCCCGCGGGCGTGGACGCGATGTTCGCGCGTGCCGACCAGTGGCTGGGCGGGCTCGATATACTCGTCGCCTGTGCCGGAGTGGGCTCCGGGCCGCTGATGGAAATGGACGACGCCGACTGGCGCTATGTGATCGAGAGCAATCTCGCCAGCTACGTTGCCTGCACCAAGGGCGCGATCGATCGCATCCGTGCGGGTGGCACGCGCGAGGGCATGATCATCCTGGTCGGATCGATCAGCGTCCATATCAAGGCAGTGGGCGAGAGCGTCTACAACGCCGCCAAGGGCGGCGTGGCGAGCTTCGCCGAGACGCTGCGCAAGGAGATGGTTCCCGAAGCCATCCGAGTCACGCTGATCGAGCCGGGGGCGATCGGATCGGCAATGCAGCCCTATGATCCCGAGGAGCGTGCCCGCCAGATTGCCGAGCACAAGATGCTCGACCCGGCGCAGGTTGCCGAGGCGATCCTGTTCGCCGCCACCCGGCCGCCGGGTGTGGACGTGGTCACGCTGCGGATCGAGCCGCTCGACCAGAAGATCTGGTGAGCGGCCCGCGCTTCACCAGCGCGTCGGCTTGGGGTTGCGCTCGTCGAAACCCATCTGGTGCCAATAGGGATAGGGCGGGGTTCGGCTGCTTGCCGTATCGAGCCGTTCGATCTGTTCGGGCGTCAGCGTCCAGCCGACCGCGCCCAGATTCGACTTGAGCTGCTCCTCGTTGCGCGCACCGATCACGATGTTGGCGACACCGGGACGACTCAGCAGCCAGTTGAGCGCGACCTGCGGGACGGTCTTGCCCGTCTCCGCCGCGATCGCGTCGAGCACGTCGACGACGTCGTAGAGCTGCTCCATGTCGGCGGGCGGGCCCCCGACATCCCCGCCAGCGGCGATGCGCCCCTCGGGCAACGGCTGGCCGCGCCGGATCTTGCCGGTGAGGCGCCCCCAGCCGAGCGGGCTCCACACCATCAGCCCAACGCCCTGGTCCAGCCCGAGCGGCATCAGTTCCCATTCGTAGTCGCGCCCGATCAGCGAATAATAGCCCTGATAGGCGACATAGCGGCCCAGCCCGTACTTCTCCGACGTGGCGAGCGACTTCATCAGGTGCCAGCCCGAGAAGTTGGAGGCGCCGATGTACCCGATCTTGCCGGCGCTGATCAGGTCGTCGAGCGCGCGCAGCGTCTCCTCCACCGGCGTCAGCGCATCGAAGCCGTGCATGAAATACAGGTCAATATGATCGGTGCCGAGCCGCTTGAGGCTGGCTTCGGCCGCGCGGACAATGTGGTAGCGCGAGGACCCCTTGTCGTTGGGTCCGCTCCCCATCGAGAAAGTGCCCTTGGTCGAGATCAGCAGCTTGTCGCGCCGGCCCTTGATCGCGTGGCCGAGGATTTCCTCCGAAGCGCCGGTCGAATAGGTGTCGGCGGTGTCGAAGAAATTTACTCCGGCATCCAGGCACAGGTCGATCATCCGCGTGGCTTCGGCAACATCGGTCTTGCCCCATCGGCCGAAGAACTCGCTGGTCCCGCCGAAGGTGGCGGTGCCGAGGCTGAGGATGGGCACCTTGAGCCCCGAACGGCCGAGCTGACGATGTTCCATGAAAGACTCTCCGGCGGTGATTATCGCGTCGGGAATGCAGCCCGTGGCTTCATGAATCAACGCCAGGCCGATACGAAATCCTGCATCGGCGCTTGCGCGACGGGCATGCTTCGCAGCCGGGCCGAAAAGAAAACCGCCGCCCGGTTTCCCGGACGGCGGTTTCTCATTTCAACGCTGATGAGCCGCTGAACTCAGGCGATCATTCCTCGCCTTCGTTCAGATACTCGCCGGCATCTGCATCGGTGCCCTGGCCCGAGGGGACCACGGCCGCCAGCGGATCGTCACCGGTGCCCTGCGCGTCGCGGACCGAGCGCGCGAGTTCGGCTTCGTGCTCCTCGGCGGCCGAGGCCGGCGCGATGAGCGACGCTTCCTGCATCCTGCGCTGTGCCACACGGAGCGCCGCATCGCGCGACGAGGCCGCCACGCGCAGGCGATTCATGCCCGCACCGGTGCCCGCCGGGATCAGGCGACCGACGATCACGTTCTCCTTGAGGCCGATCAGGGTGTCCTGCTTGCCCTGGACCGCCGCCTCGGTGAGGACGCGGGTGGTCTCCTGGAACGACGCCGCCGAGATGAAGCTGCGGGTCTGCAGCGACGCCTTGGTGATGCCGAGCAGGATCGGCTTGCCCTGGGCCGGCTGCTGGCCCTTCTCGAGCTTCGCGTTCTGCTCGTCCATCTCGTCGCGGTCGAGCTGCTCGCCCACCAGGAGCGTGGTGTCGCCCGAGTCGGTGATCTCGACCTTCTGCAGCATCTGGCGAACGATCACCTCGATGTGCTTGTCGTTGATCTTCACGCCCTGGAGTCGGTAGACTTCCTGGATTTCCGATACGAGATATTCCGCGAGCGGCTCGATGCCGAGCACCTCGAGGATGTCGTGCGGATCGGGGCTGCCGCCGATCAGGTTGTCGCCACGCTTGACGTAGTCGCCTTCCTGAACGTCGATCACCTTCGACTTGGGAACCAGATACTCCACGACCTCGCCGCCGTCCTCGGGCTGGATGCCGATCTTGCGCTTGGCCTTGTAGTCCTTGCCGAACACGACACGGCCCGAGACCTTCGCGATGATCGCATTCTCCTTGGGCTTGCGCGCCTCGAAGAGCTCGGCGACGCGCGGCAGACCGCCGGTGATGTCGCGGGTCTTGGCGGACTCGCGAGCGACGCGGGCGAGAACGTCACCGCCCTGCACCGTTGCGCCGTCCTCGACCGAGATCACCGCGCCCGGGGCGAGCATGTAGCGCGCCGCCTCGCTCGCGGCCTCGCCGGTGAGGGTGAGGCGAGGACGCAGGTCCTCCTTCTTGCCCGCACCGCGATACTCGGTGACGACGCGCTGGGCGATGCCGGTCGCTTCGTCCACCTGCTCGGTCATGGTCTTGCCGTCGATCAGGTCCTGGTACTTCACCACGCCGCCGGTCTCGGTGATCACCGGCATGGTGAACGGATCCCACTCCGCCATGCGGTCGCCCGCGCTGACGATGTGGCCGTCGTCCATCATCACGTACGCGCCGTACGGGATGCGGTGCACCGCGAGCTCGCGGCCGTCCATGTCGACGATCGCGATCTCGCCCGAACGGCTGAGCACCACGCGGCGCCCACGGTGATCGACGATGACGCGCAGGTCGCGATACTCGATCGTGCCGTCGACCGGCGCTTCGAGGTTCGACTGCTCGTTGAGCTGCGCCGCGCCGCCGATGTGGAAGGTACGCATCGTCAGCTGCGTGCCCGGCTCGCCGATCGACTGCGCCGCGATGACGCCGACCGCCTCGCCGATGTTGACCGGCGTACCGCGGGCGAGGTCACGCCCGTAGCACTTGCCGCACACGCCGAACTTGGCCTCGCAGACCAGCGGCGAGCGGATCTTCATCCCCTGGACGCCGATCGCCTCGATCTGCGCGATCATTGCCTCGTCGAGCAGCGTGCCCGACGGGATGACGATCTCGTTGGACTTCGGATCGACCACGTCCTCGGCCGTGGTGCGGCCCAGGATACGCTCGCCGAGCGACGCGATGGTCGAACCGCCCTGGACGATCGCCTTCATCTCGAGCGCGCGCTCGGTGCCGCAATCCTCCTCCATGACGACGCAGTCCTGCGACACGTCGACCAGACGGCGGGTGAGGTAACCCGAGTTGGCGGTCTTCAGCGCGGTATCCGCGAGGCCCTTGCGGGCGCCGTGGGTCGAGTTGAAGTATTCAAGGACGGTCAGACCTTCCTTGAAGTTCGAGATGATCGGCGTCTCGATGATCTCGCCCGACGGCTTGGCCATCAGGCCGCGCATGCCGGCGAGCTGCTTGATCTGTGCCTGCGAACCGCGGGCACCCGAGTGGGCCATCATGTAGATCGAGTTGATCGGCAGCTCGCGACCGTTCTCGTCGCGCTTCACCGCCTTGATCTCGTCCATCATGGCCGCCGCCACCTGGTCGCCGCAACGGCTCCAGGCGTCGATCACCTTGTTGTACTTCTCCTGCTGCGTGATCAGGCCGTCCTGATACTGCTGCTCATAGTCCTTCACGAGCGTGCGGGTCTCGTCGACCAGCCCAACCTTGGCGTCCGGGATGATCATGTCGTCCTTGCCGAACGAAATGCCGGCCTTGAACGCGTGACGGAAGCCCAGCGCCATGATCGCGTCGGCGAACAGCACCGTCTCTTTCTGGCCGGTGTGGCGATAGACGGTGTCGATGACGTCGCCGATCTCCTTCTTGGTGAGGAGACGGTTGACCACCTCGAACGGCACCTTGTGGCTCTTCGGGAGCGTCTCGCCGAGCAGCATGCGGCCCGGCGTCGTCTCGAAGCGCTTCATGTAGGTGTTGCCGGCCTCGTCCGTCTGGGGGACGCGGCTGATCACCTTCGAGTGGAGCGTCACCGCGCCCGTGTCGAGCGCCTGGTGCACTTCGGCCATGTCGGCGAGCAGCATGCCTTCGCCCGGCTCGCCGGTCTTCTCCATCGAGAGATAGTAGAGACCGAGAACCATGTCCTGCGACGGCACGATGATCGGCTTGCCGTTCGCGGGGCTGAGGATGTTGTTGGTCGACATCATCAGGACGCGCGCTTCCAGCTGGGCCTCGAGGCTCAGCGGAACGTGCACGGCCATCTGGTCACCGTCGAAGTCGGCGTTGAACGCCGAGCAGACCAGCGGGTGGAGCTGGATTGCCTTGCCTTCGATCAGCACCGGCTCGAACGCCTGGATGCCCAGACGGTGGAGCGTCGGCGCGCGGTTGAGCAGGACCGGGTGCTCGCGAATGACTTCGTCGAGGATGTCCCAGACTTCCTTACGTTCCTTCTCGACCCACTTCTTGGCCTGCTTGAGGGTCATCGAGAGACCCTTGGCGTCGAGGCGGGCGTAGATGAACGGCTTGAACAGCTCGAGCGCCATCTTCTTGGGCAGGCCGCACTGGTGCAGCTTGAGCTCCGGACCGGTCACGATGACCGAACGGCCCGAATAGTCGACGCGCTTGCCGAGCAGGTTCTGACGGAAGCGGCCCTGCTTGCCCTTGAGCATGTCGCTGAGCGACTTGAGCGGACGCTTGTTGGCGCCGGTGATCGTGCGGCCGCGGCGGCCGTTGTCGAACAGCGCGTCGACCGCCTCCTGCAGCATGCGCTTTTCGTTGCGGACGATGATGTCCGGCGCGCGCAGCTCCATCAGGCGCTTGAGGCGGTTGTTGCGGTTGATCACGCGGCGATAGAGGTCGTTCAGGTCCGATGTCGCGAAGCGGCCGCCGTCCAGCGGCACCAGCGGGCGCAGCTCGGGCGGGATGACCGGGATCACGTCCAGGATCATCCACTCCGGACGGTTGCCCGAGTCGATGAAGCTCTCGACGACCTTCAGGCGCTTGATGATCTTCTTGGGCTTCAGCTCCGACTTGGTCTCGGCCAGCTCCTTCAGAAGCTCTTCGCGCTCGCCCTCGAGGTCGAGGTCCATGAGCATGATCTTGACCGCCTCGGCGCCGATGCCGGCGGAGAAGGCGTCCTCGCCATATTCGTCCTGCGCGTCGAGCAGCTCGTCCTCGGTGAGGAGCTGGAACTTCTCGAGCGGAGTCAGGCCAGGCTCGGTGACGATGTAGCTCTCGAAGTAGAGCACGCGCTCGAGCTGCTTGAGCTGCATGTCGAGCAGCAGGCCGATGCGCGAGGGCAACGACTTCAGGAACCAGATGTGCGCAACCGGCGCCGCCAGCTCGATATGGCCCATCCGCTCGCGGCGGACCTTCGAGACGGTGACCTCGACGCCGCACTTCTCGCAGACAATGCCCTTGTACTTCATGCGCTTGTACTTGCCGCACAGGCACTCATAGTCCTTGATCGGACCGAAGATGCGCGCGCAGAACAGGCCGTCACGCTCGGGCTTGAACGTGCGATAGTTGATCGTCTCGGGCTTCTTGATCTCGCCGAAAGACCACGAACGGATGCGATCGGGCGAAGCGATACCGATCTGGATCTGGTCGAAGGTCTCGGGCTTGGCGATCGGGTTCGCGAAGTTGGTAAGTTCGTTCATTTCTTGTGTCCCTCTGGAGGGTCAAATTCGTCGGGGCGGAGGAGGGGAGGGGTGCCACCCGAAGGTAGCACCCGATCCCCTTTATTCCGCCGCTTCGGCCAGGCCGTCGCCGTCTTCGATCTCGTCGACGTTCTTGAGCTCGACGTTGAGACCCAGCGAGCGCATTTCCTTGACGAGCACGTTGAAGCTCTCCGGAATGCCGGCCTCGAAGGTGTCGTCGCCCTTGACGATCGCCTCGTAGACCTTGGTCCGGCCGACCACGTCGTCGGACTTCACGGTGAGCATTTCCTGCAGCGTGTAGGCGGCGCCGTAGGCCTGGAGCGCCCAGACCTCCATTTCGCCGAAGCGCTGGCCGCCGAACTGCGCCTTGCCGCCCAGCGGCTGCTGGGTGACGAGGCTGTACGGCCCGATCGAACGCGCGTGGATCTTGTCGTCCACGAGGTGATGGAGCTTCAGGACGTACTTGTAGCCCACGGTCACCTTGCGATCGAAGGCATCGCCGGTGCGGCCGTCGAACAGTGTCACCTGGCCCGATTCGTCGAGTCCAGCCAGCTTCAGCATCGCGGTCACGTCGGCCTCGACCGCGCCGTCGAACACCGGAGTGTCCATCGGAACGCCCGAGCGGACATTCTGCGCCAAGTCGATCAGCTGATCGGACGAGCGCCGCTCGATCTCACCGACATAGTTCTCGCCATAGACGGTCTTGAGGATGTCCTTCACCGCTTCAGGCGCCTGGCCCGGCTTCGGATCGGGGTTCGCTGCCCGCCATGCATCGAGCGCTTCGCCGATCTTGTTGCCGAGGCCGCGAGCGGCCCAGCCGAGGTGAGTCTCGAAGATCTGGCCGACGTTCATGCGCGACGGCACGCCCAGCGGATTGAGCACGAAGTCGACAGGCGTGCCGTCCTCGAGGAACGGCATGTCTTCCTGCGGCAGGATCCGCGAGATGATGCCCTTGTTGCCGTGGCGGCCGGCCATCTTGTCACCCGGCTGCAGCTTGCGCTTCACCGCGACGAACACCTTGACCATCTTGAGCACGCCCGGGGGCAGCTCGTCGCCGCGCTCGAGCTTCTCGCGGCGGTCCTCGAACTTGTCCTTGATGCGCTTCACGGCCTCGTCATACTGGCCCTTCACCGCTTCGAGGTTCGCCTGGACCGCATCGTCCTGCACCGCGAATTTCCACCACTCGTGGCGATCGACGCTGTCGAGCAGGTCCTCGTCGATCGTCGAGCCCTTCTTCAGACCCTTCGGCGTGGCAGTCGCGACCTGACCGAGCAGCATCTCCTTCAGACGCGACCAGGTCGCGCGGTTGAGGATGTTGCGCTCGTCGTCCGAGTCCTTCTTCAGGCGCTCGATCTCCTCGCGCTCGATCGCCAGCGCGCGCTCGTCCTTGTCGATGCCGTGGCGGTTGAAGACGCGAACGTCGACCACCGTGCCGGTGACGCCCGGCGGCAGGCGGAGCGAGGTGTCGCGCACGTCGCTTGCCTTCTCGCCGAAGATCGCGCGGAGGAGCTTCTCTTCCGGCGTCATCGGCGATTCACCCTTGGGGGTGATCTTGCCGACCAGGATGTCGCCCGGCTCCACTTCGGCACCGATGTAGACGATGCCTGCCTCGTCGAGGTTGCGCAGCGCTTCCTCGCCGACATTGGGGATGTCGCGGGTGATGTCCTCCGGCCCGAGCTTGGTGTCGCGGGCCATCACTTCGAACTCGTCGATGTGGATCGACGTGAACACGTCGTCCTTCACGATCCGCTCGGAGATCAGGATCGAGTCCTCATAGTTGTAGCCGTTCCACGGCATGAACGCGACCAGCACGTTGCGGCCCAGCGCCAGCTCGCCGAACTCGGTCGACGGACCGTCGGCGATGATGTCGCCGGCGGCGACCACATCGCCCACCTTCACCAGCGGACGCTGGTTGATGCAGGTCGACTGGTTGGAGCGCTGGAACTTCATCAGCGTGTAGATGTCGACGCCGCTCTCGCTGGCGTTCACCTCACCGGTGGCGCGGATGACGATACGCGTCGCGTCGACCTGATCGACCACGCCGCCGCGCCGCGCGCCGATCGCGGCGCCCGAATCGCGGGCGACGGTCTCTTCCATGCCGGTGCCGACGAAGGGCGCTTCGGCCTTCACCAGCGGCACCGCCTGGCGCTGCATGTTCGAGCCCATCAGCGCACGGTTGGCGTCGTCCTTCTCGAGGAAGGGGATCAGCGACGCCGCGACCGACACGAGCTGCTTGGGGCTCACGTCCATCAGCGTGATCTGGTCGGGGAGCGCCATCAGGAACTCGCCCGCCTGACGCGCCGACACCAGATCCTCGGTGAAGCGGCCTTCCCCGTCGAGCTCGGCCGAAGCCTGCGCGATCGTGTGCTTGGCCTCTTCCATCGCCGACAGATAGACGACCTCGTTGGTCACCTTGCCGTCGATGACCTTGCGGTACGGCGTCTCGATGAAGCCGTACTTGTTGACGCGCGAGAAGCTCGCCAGCGAGTTGATCAGACCGATGTTCGGGCCTTCCGGCGTTTCGATCGGGCAGATGCGGCCGTAGTGGGTCGGATGGACGTCGCGGACTTCGAAGCCCGCGCGCTCGCGGGTGAGGCCGCCCGGCCCGAGCGCCGAGACGCGACGCTTGTGCGTCACTTCGGAGAGCGGGTTGGTCTGGTCCATGAACTGCGAGAGCTGCGACGAGCCGAAGAACTCGCGCACCGCGGCGACCGCGGGCTTGGCGTTGATCAGGTCGTTCGGCATCACGGTCGACACGTCGACCGAGCTCATGCGCTCCTTCACGGCGCGCTCCATGCGGAGCAGGCCGACACGATACTGGTTCTCGAGCAGTTCGCCCACCGAGCGGACGCGGCGGTTGCCGAGGTTATCGATGTCGTCGACTTCGCCCTTGCCGTCCTTGAGGTCGACCAGCGTCTTGACGACAGCGAGGATGTCCTCGGTGCGCAGCGTGGTGACCGTGTCCGGCGCGTCGAGCTCGAGGCGCATGTTGAGCTTCACGCGGCCGACGGCCGACAGATCGTAGCGCTCGGGATCGAAGAACAGGCCGGCGAACAGCGACTCTGCCGTCTCGAGCGTCGGCGGTTCGCCGGGGCGCATGACGCGGTAGATGTCGCTCAGCGCCTGCTCGCGCTCCTCGGCCTTGTCGGCCTTGAGCGTGTTGCGGATCCACGGGCCGGTGGCCATGTGATCGATGTCGAGCAGCTCGATGCGGTCGATGCCCGCCTTGTCGAGCTTCTCGAGGTTCTCGGCCGACACTTCGTCGCCCGCCTCGATGTAGATCTCGCCGGTCGACTCGTTGATCAGGTCATAGGCGCTGTAGCGGCCGAAGATCTCCTCGGTCGGGATCAGCAGCGTCTCGAGCCCGTCCTTCTGCGCCTTGTTGGCGGCACGCGGGCTGATCTTCTGGCCGGCCGGGAACACGACCTCGCCCGACTTGGCGTCGACGATGTCGAACATCGGCTTGGCGCCGCGCCAGTTCTCGGGCGCGAAGGGAATCTGCCAGCCATTCGGGCCGCGGACGAAGGTCACGCGATTGTAGAAATAGTTGAGGATGTCCTCGCTGTTCAGCCCCAGGGCATAGAGCAGCGTGGTCACCGGCAGCTTGCGCTTGCGGTCGATGCGGACGTTGACGATGTCCTTGGCGTCGAACTCGAAGTCGAGCCACGAGCCGCGATAGGGGATCACGCGCGCCGCGAAGAGATACTTGCCGCTGGCGTGGGTCTTGCCGCGGTCATGATCGAACAGCACGCCCGGCGAACGGTGCATCTGGCTGACGATGACGCGCTCGGTGCCGTTGATGAAGAAGGTGCCGTTCTCGGTCATGAGCGGCATGTCGCCCATGTAGACGTCCTGCTCCTTGATATCGAGCACCGAACGGGCTTCCGTATCGGGGTCCACCTCGAACACGATCAGGCGCAGCGTGACGCGCATCGGCGCCGCATAGGTGATGCCGCGCTGACGGCATTCTTCCACGTCGAACTTCGGCGGCTCGAGCTCGTAGTTGACGAAGTCGAGCTCGGCGGTGCCGGCGAAGTCGCGGATCGGGAAGACCGAGCGGAGAGTCTTCTCCAGGCCCGAGACATAGCCGATCGAGGGATCGCTCCGCAGGAACTGCTCGTAGGATTCGCGCTGAACCTCGATCAGGTTCGGCATCTGTACCACTTCGTGGATGTCGCCGAACACCTTGCGGATGCGGCGCTTCAGCGTGCCGCCTGAGCCTGCGCGCGTCTGCGCGCCTTCCTCGATCGCCTTGGTTGCCATGGGTGATTTTGCCTCGTCAGCCGTAATTTCGGTGCCCCTGATCCGGGGCCGGGACGTGCTAAGGGACGCAGAAAGGCTGCTCGACTTCCTCTCGGAATTCGGCAGCTCCCGGCGTCCTCGTAAAACCGCAACTCCAATTCGACCGATGCGCTGCGCGACGGCGCATCATTTCCCGGTGCTGCGGTGTGACGGCGATATAGGTGCGCTGTCGGATTGTGTCAAATGCGCGGGCGACAAATTCGGGAAACACGAACCTGCCTTTGCCGTGGCGAAGGGAGCGGCTCTTTTCATCGGCGCGGCGGAGCGCCTACGATGCTGCTTCTCAGGGAGATAGTCGCAAAATGAAAAACCGCTTGCTCGTCCTTCTCGCCGGAACCGCTTTCCTGACAGCGCCGGCCTCGGCCCAACAGGCACAGCCGTTCAACGACATCCCGGCGAAGTTCACGCCGCCGGCGCAGCCTTCGGACTTCATCAAGCGCGAAGTGATGATCCCGATGCGCGACGGCGTGAAGCTCTACACCGTGATCGTCATCCCCAAGGGCGCGAAGAACGCCCCGATCCTGTTCACGCGCACGCCTTACAATGCCGCCGGCCGCGTCAAGCGCACCGAGAGCACGACGATGCTCAATGCGTTGCCCGAAGGGGACGAGGTGTTCGTTAAGGATGGCTACATCCGCGTCTTCCAGGACATTCGCGGCAAATATCGTTCGGAGGGCGACTATGTGATCACACGCCCGCCCGTCGGTCCGCTCAACCCCACCAACGTCGATCACACCACCGACGCGTGGGATTCGATCGACTGGCTGGTCAAGAACACCCCGGAGAGCAACGGCAAGATCGGCATGCTCGGTTCGTCCTACGAGGGCTTCACCGTCGTAATGGCGCTGCTCAACCCGCATCCCGCGCTCAAGGTCGCGGCGCCCGAAAGCCCGATGATCGACGGCTGGATGGGCGACGACTGGTTCCACCACGGTGCCTTCCGTCTTGCCAACATCGGGTGGATCGGCTCGCAGACCGGCTACAAGGGCGACGGCAAGGCGCCCAACCGCCCCGAATGGGACGATTACGATACCTTCCGCCGCGTCGGCTCGGCGGGCGACTGGGCCAAGAAGTTCGGTTACGACCAGCTGCCGGCGTGGAACAAGATGAGCCAGCACGTGGCTTATGACGCATTCTGGCAGGGTCAGGCGCTCGACAAGCTGCTCGCGAAGAACCCGTCGAATGTCCCCACGCTGTGGGAACAGGGCATCTGGGATCACGAGGACATGTACGGCGCGATCCACGCTTTCGAGGAGCTCCAGAAGACCGATCAGGCCGACAAGAACTTCCTGCTGATGGGTCCGTGGCGCCATTCGGGCTTCAACTACAACGGCTCGAAGCTCGGCGTTCTGGAGTTCGAGGGCGACACGGCGCTCCAGGCGCGCCGCGACATCCTGCTGCCGTTCTTCAACGCCTATCTGAAGGACGGTGCACCGCCCTTCACGCCCGCAAAGGCGAGCTTCTACAACACCGGCGAGAACCGCTGGGAGTATCTCAACCAATGGCCGCTCGCGTGCGAGAGCGGCTGTGGCGCCAAGCTCACCCCGATCTATCTCAAGCCCGCCGAAGGGCTGGGCTTCGACAAGCCAGGGCAGGGCTCCGATTCCTACGTCTCCGATCCGGCCAAGCCGGTTCCGCACCTGCCGCGCCCGGTCAACTTCCAGGACGGCCGCTGGTCGACCTACCTCGTCACCGACCAGCGCTTCGTCGACGGCCGGCCGGACGTGATGACCTATATGACCCAGCCGCTCACCGAGCCGGTCCGGATTTCGGGCGCGCCGATCGCCAACATCTTCGCCAAGACGACGGGCACCGACGGCGACTTCGTCGTCAAGGTGATCGACGTCTATCCCGACGAGATGGCGACCAAGAAGGAAATGGGCGGGTTCCAGCTGCCGATCTCGATGGACATCTTCCGCGGCCGCTACCGGAACTCGTTCGAGCATCCCGAGCCGATACCGGCGAACAAGGTACAGCAGTACAAGTTCCGCCTGCCGACGGTGAACCACGTCTTCCAGCCGGGGCACCGGATCATGGTCCAGGTCCAGTCGAGCCAGTTCCCGGTCTATGATCGCAACCCGCAGAAATACGTCCCCAACATCTTCTTCGCGAAGAAGGAGGACTACCAGAAGGCGACGGTGACGCTGATGTACGGCGGCGCGCAGTCGAGCAGCGTGCTGCTGCCGGTGGTGCCGCTCGACCAGTCGGCCGCCGCGGCGAAATAGGCTGCGCTTGAGGCGCGGGGCGCCGTCCGATACCGTATTGCGCGCCTAATACGGGAGGGCGGATGCTCCGCGTGCTCAAGTGGATCGTCGGACTGGCGCTGCTCGCCGGGATCGGCGCCGCCGCGTGGGACGTAGCGACGTTCGACCGTGCGGGCTGGCAGCGCGACTATGCGAAGCTCAAGCGCGAGATGGCGCAGGGCTATGCCAATCTCGACTGGGTCCGCGAGCACCGGAAGCTCGACCTCGCGCGGCTCGATGCGGAGACGCAGGCGTCGCTGGGCAGTGCCTGGTCGCGTGTCCAGGCGTGGCTCGCGCTGCGGCGTTTCATCGGCGCGTTCCACGATCCGCATTTGGTCCTGGCGCTGACGCTGCGCGCGCCGGCCACGGCCGTGGCCACGCCTGAGGTGCAGCAGGAAGCGGCCGCGAGCCTGCCCGTCGATGGCTGCGAAGCGGCGGGCTACAGCGAGGACCACGGCGGCCTTGCCGAGCGGTGGGACGGTGTAACCGGGTGGCGCCCGCGCGGCGATCCCGACGACGACTTCCCGATCGCGATGGTCGGCGACACAGGCGTCCTGCGGATCGGCAGTTTCGACGACGCCCGCTATCTGGCCGCGTGCCGCCGCGCCTTCCGTGCCGGCATGGATATCCAAACGTTGCGTGCCGCAGCACGGCGACAGCTCAACACGGAGATCGTCCGCGCGATGGCACAGCTTCGCGCGCAGGGTGCGAACCGGCTGCTCGTCGATGTGACCGGCAATGGCGGCGGCAGCGAATGGGTAGCCGAGGTTGTCGCGTTGATGACTCCGCGCCGGCTGGTGCGCGACGAGGCGCGTCGCGTCGCTCCACAGTGCGATCGATCGGCGATCTGGAGCGGCGGCAGCGTCTGCCCGGTGCTGGGAGGCACGCCAGCGCGCGCCGAGATCGTGGGAAAGGGGGCGTGGCGCGGTCCGCTGCTGATCTATGCGGACCGAGGCAGTGCCTCGGCCACCGAGGACTTCATCGCCTGGCTCCACCAGAACAAGGCCGCGGTGCTGATCGGCGAGAAGACGCTGGGCGCAGGCTGCGGTTATGTGAACGATGGCGGGCGCGTCCGCCTGGAACATGCCGGCGTGGAAGTCCGCATGCCCAATTGCGCGCGCTTCCTGCCCGACGGGACCAACGAGATCGAAGGCCAAAAGCCCGACATCCCGCTGGAGGCAGAGGACGACAAGAGCTGGGCGCGGGGAATGGAGGCGGTGCTCCGGCGGGTATCGGTGCTGCGGTGATGCACTGGCTCTTCCGCGCACGGAGGAGCCGCGCTAGGTTTTTACCGGGGCAACGGGGGGAAATCGAAATGAAGGTGTGGTGTATCGCGCTTGCGTTCGCACTTGCAGCGCCGGGAGTGGCTGCTGCCAAAGACCGCGAGCCAGAGGTGCTGACGCGTTCGGGCAAGTGGCTGGTCAACTACGATCGTGACGGTTGCCAACTATGGGCCCAGTTCGGCAGCGAGGACAAAATGGTCGTCGCGCGCTTCACACGATACCAGCCGGGTGACGGCTTCGATTTCTCGCTCTATGGCAAACGTCTGCGCGCGCTTGACTATAAGGGCAGCGCTACAATCGATTTCGGGCTCAAGGGTGCTCCCGCAGATACTTCGTACTTTTCCGGCAGCGCAGGAAAGCTGCCAGCCGTATTCTTCAGAGGGTCGCGACTGGACGGCTGGGAGTCGCAGTCGGAAACCGAAGTGCCCCCCGCGATCACGCCCGAGCAGGAAGCATCGGTCAAGGGAGTGACGGTGGCGATACCCGGACAACGTCCGTTTCGTCTCGAGTTCGGCTCGCTGGGCAAGCCGCTCGAGCATATGCGGCATTGTACGGACACGCTTGTCGAGAGCTGGGGGTATGATCCCCGGGTGCAGTCGAACCTCCTACGGCGTGCGTCGGCTCTCACTTCGCCAGCCAAATGGTTTTCCCCGAACGATTATCCGATTGGGGCTGTTCGCGCCGGGCAGAGCGGAATTGTCCAATTCCGGATCGATGTCGATCCTGATGGCAGCATCGCCGGGTGCCATGTTCTCGCGCGTACCAGCCCCGATACCTTCGCGGATGCGACCTGCCGCGCAGTGAAGAGGCGGGCGACAGTCCAGCCCGCGCTCGATGCGCAGGGAAGACCCGTTCGATCCTATCTAGTGCTCAAGACAGTCTGGCAGATCGAAAGCTGACTGCTGCCTTGCCTTCACTCGCATTTGGCGTATTAATTCACCAACACAGTCCGAGGGGTCAGACCGATGAAGCAATGGAGCCTTGCGCTCGCGCTGGCGGGGGCTGCGGTACCGGCGGTGGCGATCGCCCAGCCGGCACCGCCCGCGCCCGCGGCGGCGAGCAAGCTCAACGTCGAGATGCAGTATTTCACGCTGCCCAACGGCCTTCGCGTCGTGCTGACCAGGGACAGCATCGCGCCCACCGTGACCGTCGCAGTCTATTACGGCATCGGCTTCCGCATCGAGCCCAAGGAGCGCACCGGCTTTGCGCACCTGTTCGAGCATCTGATGTTCCAGGGATCGAAGCACGCGCCCAAGGGCGTGTTCGACACCACGATCACTAATTCGGGCGGCATCAACAACGGCTCCACGCGCTTCGATTTCACCAATTACTATGAAGTCACGCCCTCGTCCGCGCTCGAGCGGCTGCTGTGGCTCGAGGCCGATCGCATGGCCAATCCGGTGATCGACGAGACGGTGCTCAAGAACCAGCAGGGCGTGGTGGGCAACGAGGTCAAGGTCAACGTCCTCAACCAGCCCTACAGCACCTGGCCGTGGATCGACCTGCCGATGCTGGCCAACACCAACTGGTACAACAGCCATAATTTCTACGGCGATCTCAAGGAGATCGAAGCTGCGACCGTTCCCGACGCCAAGCAGTTCTTCGACGCCTTCTATCGCCCGAGCAACGCGGTGCTCGTGATCGCGGGCGACATCGACTATGCCGCGACGCGCGCGATGGTTGAGAAATATTTCGGCTGGATGCCGAAGAAGCCCGCGGTCACGCTGCCGGACATCTCCGAGCCGCGCCAGACGCAGGAGAAGTTCAAGAGCCGCGTCGATGCGCTGGCGCCAAAACCCGGCTTCGCCTTCGGCTATCACGTGCCCAGGCGCGGCACGCCCGAATGGTATGCGATGGGGCTGATCGACCAGATGCTGGTCCAGGGCGACGACAGCCGGCTCTATACCAAGCTGGTGCAGGAGACGGGGATAGCCGGCGAGGTCGACGGCGGGATCAACTGGGGCCTGGGCGACATGTTCGACTATAACGGCCCGATGCTGTGGAGCGTCAACTTCACGCACGATCCCAACCACAGCCGCGAGGCGATCACTGCTGCGGTGGACAGCGTGATCGAGGATCTGCGCAGCAAGCCGGTGAGCGCCGAGGAACTGGCGCGCGCGCGCACCAAGATGCGCTCGCAGCTCTATTCGACGATCGACTCCGGCGGGCGCATCGGTCTGGTCAACCTGCTCGCATCCTACGCCCTGTTCGACAACGATCCGCAGGCGATCAACCGGATCGAGGACGGCTTCGCACAGGTGACGCCCGCACTGATCCAGAAGACCGCGCAGGAATATCTCCGCAAGACCAACCGCTCGATCTACGCGATCGAGCCGGGTGCCGCTGCCGGCGCCGCCAAGCCGCAGGGAGGCCAGTGATGCGCAACATGATCGTGCGTGGCCTGCTCGCCGCCTGCCTCGCGTCCGCCGTGATGCCCGCGCTCGCGCAGGACTTTCCGCCGCCCCCGCCGATCGCGGATCCCAAGCCCTTCAAGCTCCCGGCGACCGAGACCTTCACGCTAGGCAACGGCATGCAGGTCACGCTCGTCCCCTATGGCATCGCGCCCAAGGCAGTCGTGTCGCTCCGCGTCCGCGCGGGCAACGCGACCGAGGGCGAGCAGACCTGGCTCTCCGAGGTCACTGCGGCGATGATGAAGGAAGGAGCGGGGGGGCGCTCGGCGGGCCAGCTCGCCACTGCCGCCGCCTCGATGGGCGGCGACCTCAACGTCGGCGCCGGGCTCCAGTCGACCCAGATCACGATGAACGTGCTCGCCGAATATGCGCCGCAGGCGGTGGCGCTGATCGGCGATGTCGCGATCCGGCCAGACTTCCCCGCAAGCGAGCTCACGCGCGTCAAGGCGTCGCTCGGGCGCCAGCTCGCAGTCGCGCTGTCGCAGCCGGGCACACTCGCCGATGTCGCGCTCGGTCGCGCGGTCTATGGCACCAACCATCCCTATGGCCGCTCGATCCCCACCGAGGCGCAGCTCGCCGGCTACACGATCGACGACGCCAAACGCTTCCACGCCGCCCAGTTCGGGGCGAAGCGCGCGCATCTCTACATCGCCGGCAAGTTCGACGCCGCGGCTGTGAAGGCCGCGGTGCAGAAGGCATTCGGCGGCTGGGCCGCGGGTCCTGATCCGCTCGTGCTCACCAGCCCGCACGCGCCCGGCCCCAAGGTGATCCTCGTCGATCGCCCCGGAGCGCCGCAGACCACTTTGCGCCTCTCGTTCGACGCAGCGCGCGCGGGCACCGACGCCGATATTCCCCAGCGCGTCACCAACGCGCTGCTCGGCGGCGCCTTCAGCTCGCGGATCACGCGCAACATCCGCGAAGACAAGGGCTATACCTATTCGCCGGGATCGGCGATCGCCTTCAACCCGGAGGAGGCGCTATGGACCTTCGACGCCGATGTGACCACCGAGTCCACCGGGGCGGCGCTCACCGAAGTGTTCAAGGAAGTCCGCCGGATGCAGACCGAGCCGGCGCCTGCCGAGGAGTCCAAGGGCATCCGCACCTATCTGGCGGGGCTGTTCGCGATTCAGAACTCGACCTCGCCCGCGCTGGTCAACACGCTGGCGACGCGCGACACGCTCGGGCTGCCGGCCGACTGGACCGATCGCTATGTTCCTGCAGTGATGGCGGTAGAGCCTGAGGCGATGATGGCCTCGGCCAGGGCCGGCTACCCGCTCGACAAGCTCACGCTCGTCGCCGTCGGCGACCTGAAGACGGTCGAGCCCCAGCTCAAGGCGCTGCCCGAGCTGGCGAACGTGCCGTTCCAGCGCGTCGCGGTTCCCTGAGACGAACAAGGAGGGGAGGGCCTCCCCTCCGCGGCGAATCGAGGCTAAAACGCGCCGCGTGCAAGCTGCAATTCATCTTGGAGCGGCTACAGACGTAGTCGTGGACTATCGCAAGTATCGGACCGGATGCCTGACGGGCTGCGCCGCAGCCACGGCCGCGCTCGTGGCGCTCGCCGCACCTGCGCATGCGCGGCAGACCGCGCCGGCTTCTCCGCCTGCGTCTGCACCGACGCCGGCGCCGTCGCCCACGCGCTCGGGGCCGCCGAACGTGATGTACCTGCCCAACGTGGTGCCCGAGCGCTTCTCGATCGGCGGTTCCCCTACACCCAGCCCAACGCCGCTTCCCGTGCCCCCGCCCGTGGTTGTTTCCACGCCGACAGCGCGGACCGATACGGTCCAGCCGAGCACACGGCGGCCGCAGGGGCCGGCTCGGACCGCGACTCCCGCACCTGCGCCAGCCGCCACAACTGCGCCGGCGGCGGACCAGACTGCCGCGCCGCAGCCCGCAGCCGTCCAGCCTTCGGCCGTGCAACCGACTCCTGTTGCCACTCCTGCGGTAGCGGCACCGGCACCGGCTGCCACCCCCGGCTGGCTATGGGCGCTTGGCGGCGCCGCAGGGACGGCCCTCCTGCTCGGCGCCTTCTGGGCGCTGCGGCGGCGCCGCGCCGATTCGGAGGAGCAGATGCCCGCGCCCGCGCCTGCGCCCGTAGCAGTGCCCGAACCGCCGCTTCGTGCGAGTCCGCCGGGGCTTGCCCCGCTTCCCCAGCCCGCCTCGCCGCAGGGTACGACGTCGCCACGACAGGCGCCGGCCGCACCCGTAATGCCCGCCGCCGCATCGGACCCTTTCGAGCTTGTCGTGCAACCGTTGCGGGTCGAAGTGAACGAGCTGGAAGTCGTGCTGGAGATCGAGCTGCTGATCGGCAATCGCCAATCGACTTCGGCTGAAGCGATCCGCCCCTCGTTCGCACTGATCAGCGCCAACCCCGATCAGGACCGCCACATTGCCGGCTTCCACGCCAATCCGATGGTCGATCCCGTGGGCCGTGCGTTCGATCTTGCCGCGGGTGCAGGTGGGCGGATGCCGGCGCGGCTGCGCGTCCGGCGCGAGCACGTCCATGTCGTCCAGGTCGGCGGCCGGCCGATGTTCGTGCCGATCGTGATGATCGATCTGCGCTGGCGGGGAGGGCTCAGCGTCCGCCGCTTCGGCTCGGACTTCATGATCGGCACGGCGGGGCAGGGCACCAAACTGGGGCCCATCTGGCTCGATCGTGCCCAGCTTGCCGCGCCGCTCGCGGCAACGCGCTACGTTCCCCGTCCCGCGCCGGTCGCGGCCTGAGCCCGCATGAATTCGCGCGCTTAAAGTAGATTATTGAGAGAGTTACGGCAGCCTTCCTAGATAGCTGCCATGCTAGCCAAACAAATCGCGGATCTCCTCGAAGCCCGCAAGCCCCAGGCGCTTTGCGACGCCTGCATCGCCGGGGAGCTGGGCGCCCGGCCGCGCCGAGTGAAGACTCTCACCGAAGCCTTCGGCATCACCAACGATTTCACGCGGGTTCCGGCGAACTGTCCGAGCTGCGGCGAGCAGGCATGGACGATCCGGGCCGGCGGCACGCAATAGCCGCTTCTCCCGAATGAAAAAGGGCGGCCCCGCGGGACCGCCCTTCTTTCTCTGCAGGCAAGCAGAAGAGGCTTACTTGACCTCGACGGTCGCGCCGGCTTCTTCGAGCTGCTTCTTGATCTTCTCGGCTTCGTCCTTCGACACGCCTTCCTTGACGGCCTTCGGCGCGCCCTCGACGAGGGCCTTCGCCTCGGTCAGGCCGAGGTTGGTGATCGCGCGGACTTCCTTGATGACGTTGATCTTCTTGCCACCGTCGCCGGTGAGGATCACGTCGAACTCGGTCTTCTCTTCGGCGGCAGGCGCACCGCCGCCGGCGCCACCAGCGGCCGGAGCGGCAGCAACGGCAGCGGCGGCCGAGACGCCCCACTTCTCTTCGAGAAGCTTCGAGAGTTCGGCGGCTTCGAGAACGGTCAGCTCGGAGAGCTGGTCAACAAGAGCGTTAAGGTCAGCCATGATATACTCCAATCAAATCAGATAGGTTAGGGATATTGGTCGCAAGGAAGGCCGCTTCAGGCGGCTTCCTTCTCCGCATGTGCCGCAAGAACGCGCGCGATCTGTGCGGCCGGTGCCTGGGTGATGGTCGCGAGCTTGGTCGCGGGAGCGACGATGAGCCCCACGATCTTGGCACGCAGCTCATCCAGCGACGGCAGCGACGCGAGCGCCTTGACGCCTTCCGCATCGAGCAGCTGCTTGCCCATCGCGCCGCCGACGATCTCGATCTTGTCGTTCGACTTGGCGAAATCCGCGATGACCTTGGCCGCAGCCACGGGATCGGCGGAGGTGGCAAGCGCCGTCGGACCCGTCAGCAGGTCCGCGATCACCGAATAATCGGTGCCCTCGGCGGCAATCTTGGCAAGGCGGTTCTTGCTGACCTTGTAGCTCGCACCGGCTTCGCGCATCTTGTTGCGGAGGTCCGTCGACTGCTTGACGGTCATCCCGAGGTTGCGGGTGATGACCACCACGCCGACCTCGTTGAAGGTGCGGTTCAGCTCGGCAACGGCTTCGGTCTTCTGGGAACGATCCATGCCGGTCTCCTCGTTATGATCCCCGCTTTCGCGAGGACCGGTTCACACAATGTCCGAGGGGAAGGATCGTCAGCGCCAGAGGCTCACCCTGGCATGACCCGGACGCTCCGGACGTGCCGGAAGCGCCGATGAAATCTGTCCCCGTCTAGGCGAGAGATCAAGGCCGGCAGATCCCGGCCACTCGCTGTCTCGGACGGCACGCACGAGCGGCAAGCGCTCGAGCGAAGGCGCGCACATAGCGGGAATCTGTGAAGAGTCAACTTTTGCGTGACTTTCACTACCAAGGGGCGAGTCAAAATAGACAAAAAGGGCCCGGGTTGCCCCGAGCCCTTTCGCTTTGCTTGTCCTTGGTCAGGCGATCAGACCGTGGCGACTTCTGCCACGTCGACCTTCACGCCCGGGCCCATCGACGAGCTGAGCGCGACCTTCTTCAGGTACTTGCCCTTGGCGCCCGCCGGCTTGGCCTTGACCACCGCGTCGACCAGCGCGTCGAAGTTCGCGCGCAGGTCCTCGGCCGGGAACGACACCTTGCCGATCCCCGAGTGGATGATGCCTGCCTTCTCGACGCGGTACTCGACCTGACCGCCCTTGGCGGCCTTGACGGCCTCGCCGACGTTCATGGTCACGGTGCCCAGCTTCGGGTTCGGCATCAGGCCCTTGGGGCCCAGCACCTTGCCGAGACGGCCGACCAGGCCCATCATGTCCGGGGTGGCGATGCAGCGATCGAAGTCGATCTTGCCGCCCTGGATGATCTCCATCAGGTCCTCGGCGCCGACGACGTCGGCACCCGCCTCGCGGGCCTCGTCGGCCTTGGCGCCCTTGGCGAACACGCCCACGCGCACGGTCTTGCCGGTGCCCTTGGGGAGCGTCACGACGCCGCGGACCATCTGGTCGGCGTGGCGCGGGTCGACGCCCAGGTTGAGCGCGACTTCGACGGTCTCGTCGAACTTCGAGGTGGCGTTCGCCTTCACGATCGCGATCGCCTCGTCCACGGCGTGGAGCTTCTCGGCGTCGACGGTCCAGGTCTTCTGCTTCTTGGTCAGCTTAGCCATCGTATCAGCCCTCCACCACTTCGAGGCCCATCGCGCGGGCGGAGCCTTCGATGATCTTGGTCGCTGCCTCGATGTCGTTGGCGTTCAGGTCCTTCATCTTCACCTGGGCGATCTCGCTCAGCTGCGAGCGCTTGATCTTGCCCGCCGATGCCTTGCCCGGCTCCTTCGAACCCGACTTCAGGTTGATCGCCTTCTTGAGCAGATAGCTCGCCGGCGGGGTCTTGGTCTCGAACGAGAACGAACGGTCCGCATAGACGGTGATGACGGTGGGCAGCGGCGTGCCCTTCTCGACGTCGCCGGTCTGGGCGTTGAACGCCTTGCAGAATTCCATGATGTTCACGCCGCGCTGACCCAGCGCCGGGCCGATCGGCGGAGACGGATTTGCGGCGCCAGCCGGCACCTGCAACTTGATATAGCCGGTAATCTTCTTTGCCATGTCACTCTCTTTCCAGGGATCCGCGCGGGTGTGCGGAGCCCTTGATCAAGTTTAGCGGTACAAGCGGGCGCCGGTTTGGAGGCACCCTCCCGCAGGATTTCCAATGCTGTTGCTTCGGAAGCGCGGGCCCTTAGCCGAAACAGCCGCGGGATGCAAACCCTCGCAAAATAGCTTGTGGGGCCGTGAGCGTGCTTCTCAGAACGCCTCGCCGATACCGAAATAGAAGGCGGGGCCGTCCTCCCCCCATGCCACATCGGCGCGCAGATTTACGTTGGAGCTCTTGGAGGCGAGATAGCGGAGCCCGACCCCGCCCGAGGCCAGTACCGTGCTGTGCTTCCAGATCGCCTTGGTGTTCTCCGCAATCCCGCCGACTCCGCCGAACACCACTCCGCCGAAGCGGCCGAACAGATGCTGACGCACTTCGGCCTGGATCGCCCAACTCGCTCCGTCCCGGTAACGGCCGGTCTCGTATCCGCGCAGGTCTCCCTGCTGGCCGAACATGCACAGGTCGTAATAGGGCGCATCATCCGACACGCCGCACAATTGTTTGCGGACCCCCACCACCGCAGTGCCCAGCGGGAAATAGGCATTGCCGGCGAACTGCAGCTTGTTGTGCGTGAAGTCGCTGCCAAGCCATTCCACGCCGTAAAGCTTTGAACCAGTGGCATAGACGCCTTTACGGGGGTTGGTGGAACTGTTGCGCGAATCGAAAGTGAAGGCGGGGCCGATCATCGATATCCGGCTCTCGCGCTGAACCTGACTGGGGATCTGGACAGGGTTGTCGGGAGGAAGGGACGGCAGGTCCACGGACGAGTTGATATCGAGATAGAGATATCGTGCGCCCAGATAGAGGTGACGCAGGAATCCTTTACGGAAGATCTTGACCTCGCCGTCCACCAGCCCGGTGAAGGCCTTGTCGTGCAGCTCCACCGAGACGCCGGCCTCGCCCGCATTCGGGCCGATGCCGTAGAAATTCAAATTGACCTCGCCATATCCTGCGAAGGCGAGGAAGCGCACCCGGTCGTGCGCGAGCGACATCGAATGAAACCCGCCCACGCCCCAGCTCTTGGTGCTGGTGTAGCTCCCCGCGAGGCCGCTTATCCAAGGCCGGGAGGCGCGATTGGGATTGTAGAACAGCACGGCAGCCGCGGCGAGACCGGTGCCGAGCGCCGGGTTCGAAATGGGAATCGGCGCGACAACAAGATCCGGTCTGCTGCTGGGAGGGGACTCGGGCACCTTCTCCGGATGCTCCGGCGATTTCAGCGTTTGCGCCTGGTCGGTCGTGTCCTTGGCGAGCGTGTTCTGCGCCGCGGCGGGCCATGCGCAGCCGAGAAGGCACATCAGGGCGAAGCAATGCAGACTGGCCTTCATGCGCGGCTCCGTCGAGGTTCGGAGCCGAGCATAGGTTGGCGAGGCGGAGGGATAATCGGGAGAAGCCCTGTTTTTGATCCGTGATTTCCCTGCGGGCTCGACGCAGGCTGGAGCGGTCTAGCCGGCGCGCGCCGGTCGATCGGCCGTTCCACCGATGCACGGCGTGCAATGGCCTGGGACCTCGCAGATTAACCGTGAAGGAGCGAAGCCTTCCCGTGCGCAGAGTGCGGATGTGCTGATGCGCAGCCCGGGCAGAGGCAGCGCCCGTACGGTGCCGCACCTGGTGCAGACGAGCAGACAATCCGCATCGGCCCCATCTAGAATATAGGCGCTGAGAAGCTCCACACGCTTGGCGGCCTTGCGACGCGTCAGCCTTGCCAGCACGCGATGGAGCTGCATCCGGGACAGCCGCCAGCCCAATTTGTCGCTGCAGCGTTCGAGTTCCCCGACCGTGAGCGGCCGCTCGCCCTTGGCCAGCAGATCCAGCACCATCGCATCGAGCGCAGCAGGCGACCTTCGCTGCGCAGTCGCGCGCAGCGAAGGAGCATGCGCCGACTTCTCATCCATGGCGCCGGGCGCATTTGCGCAGCCGCCAGTTGAGCGCGTGGCCGGCTACGAGCATGAGGCTTCCCGCTACCGTCAACGCAGTTTCCGCCTCTTCGCCCATTACCGGCAGCAGCGCGGCCACCAGGAAAACGCTTCCCGAAAGCCCGAGAATGGCCGGGAGCGGCGCCCGATGCTGACGATAGCCGCGCCGGAAGGCGATCAGCGCAGCCGGCAGTGCCATCGCCAGCGCAGCGACGTGGAAGGCCGACGAGCCGGCAAACAGACCCAGGATTCCCGGCAGGAGCAACAGCAGGAAGGGCAGCGCGAGGCAATGGATCAGGCACAGGAGCGATGCGGACACCGCCACCCCCTCGGAAATATCGGTCAGCCGGCTCCGCGACGCGCACACCGGGTTCGCTTCGTTCATGTTTACGCCCTTGATTGATGATATATCATCTCTTAGTAGGCCGCCGAGTTGCTGAGCGAAAGGGGTCAAATCATGAAAAATCGCATTCGTCTTCTGTGCGCGGTCTCGTTTGGGGCGCTCGCGCCGGGCGGCGCTTTTGCCCAGGCGGGGAGCCATTCGGAGGGTGACATCGTGATCACCGCAGCGCCGTTCGAGCAGCGCGCGGACGAGACCGCGACGCCGGTGGTGACGCTCGCGGGCGAAGAACTGGTGCACCGCCGCCAGGCCACGCTGGGCGAGACGCTGGCCGGACAGCCGGGCATCAATTTCGAGAATTTTGGCGGAGGCGCGAGCCGTCCCGTGATCCGCGGCCAGACCTCGCCGCGCGTGCAGGCATTGAGCGACGGCTCGGCCATCCAGGACGCCTCGGCCATCTCACCCGATCACAACATCACGACCGAACCGCTGCTGCTGCGCGGCATCGAAGTGCTCCGCGGCCCTGCCGCGCTTCTTTACGGCAGCGGCGCGATCGGCGGCGCGATCAACCTGCTCGACGAGAAGGTGCCGACCGCGCTGCCCGAAGGTGGCCTCTCGGGCGCGGTCGAGGGACGGCTCGGCACAGCCGATGACGAACGCTCGATCGTCGGCGGCGTGACCGCGGGCGTGGGCCCCTTTGCCTTCCGGGTCGAGGGGGTGCGACGCGAGTCCGACGACTATGCGGTACCGCGCGGCTTCGGCGCCGGCACCGTCGAAGGCTCCTACAACGACACCTCGACCGTGAGCGTGGGCGGTTCGTGGGTGGGATCGAACGGCTATCTGGGCGTCGCCTATACCCGCCAGCGCAGCGAATATGGGTTGCCCGGCCACAGCCACGACTATGAAGACTGCCATCCGCACGGCACCAGCCTCCATTGCGGTGGACACGGCCATGACGAGGACGACCACGATCATGATCACGACCATGATCATGAGCACGAGGAAGTCCCGTTCGTGAAGCTGCGGAGCGAGCGCTTCGACATCCGGAGCGACTATCGTGATCCATTGCCGGGGCTGGAGAAGCTGCGCTTCCGCCTGTCGTTCACCGATTATGAGCATGACGAGATCGAGCACGAGGAAATCGCCACCACCTTCAAGAACAAGGGCTACGACCTGCGGCTCGAGCTGACGCACAAGCCTATTGCGGGCCTGCGCGGCGTGTTCGGCGTGCAGCGCTGGGAAAGCGATTTCGAGGCACTCGGCGAGGAGGCCTTCCTCATCGATACCGAGACCAAGAATACCGCATTGTTCCTGATGGAGACGCTGCCGCTCGGCCCCGTCCGGCTCGAGCTCGCGGCGCGGCAGGAATGGCAGGAGGTCAGGCCGGAGATCAGCTTCTTCCCGTCGGTGAAGCACGATCCCTTCTCGCTCTCGGGCGCCGCGATCTGGGACGTTGACGGCGACTATTCGGTCGCGCTCTCGCTCGCCCGATCGCAGCGTGCCCCCAGCGTTCAGGAGCTTTACGCCTATGGCGTCCACCTGGCGACCAACACCTTTGAGATCGGGCTCGTCACCGGCAACGCGCTCCTCGGCACGCAGGCGTCGCTCGACGAAGAGACCTCCAAGTCGATCAACCTCACGCTACGCAAGACGCGCGGGCCCACCAGCTTCACGATCGGCGCCTATCACCAGGACTTCGACAACTACATCTATGCCCAGACGCTCGACCAGTTCGAGGACTTCCGTCTGATCCGCTATGTCGGTGCGGGTGCCACCTTCACCGGAGTCGATGGCGAAATCCGGCACCAGTTCACCCCTGCGCTCGCGGCCTCGGTGTTCGGCGACTATGTCCGCGCCAAGCTCAAGGATGATCGCGGCAACCTCCCGCGCATTCCCGCGGGGCGGCTCGGCGGCAGGGTCGATGCGCATGTCGGCGGCTTCACTGCCGATGCCGAATATTACCATGTGTTCGAGCAGGACGAGGTCGCATCCTACGAAAGCCGCACGCCCGGCTATGACATGGTCAACGCCACGATCGCCTATCGCGTCGATCTGGGCGCGCGCCGCAACGTCGAGCTGTTCGCCCGCGCGACCAACCTGACCAATGCACTCGCCTATAACCACACGTCTTTCATCAAGGACGCGTCGCCGCTGCGCGGACGCAATCTGGTGATGGGCGTCAGGGCGGGCTTCTAGCGGCCGGCGGAAAACGATGACCGGCGTCGCCCCGCAGCGAACCCGTTCGGCGCTGTTCCGCTACATCGAAGATCTCCAGGGCGAGCGGCCCTGGGGATCCTTCCTCGATGCGGGCACTGGCACGCACTCGGCCCGCTGGCTGTCCTCGCTCGCCACCGAGCGCTGGGTCGCGGTGACCGGAGCGGCCGCGCACGCCCTGCAGGTTCGCGATGCGGTGGAGCCTGTCCGGCGCCCGCAGGACCGCATCGTCGTCGCCAACTGGGCAGACCCGATGCTTCTCGCCGGCGAGCGGTTCGACACGGTGCTCGCCGATTATCTCCTCGGCGCGGTCGAGGGGTTTGCGCCGCATTTCCAGTCGACATTGTTGGCGCGGCTACGGCCGGTCACCGGCGGGCGTATCTATCTGGTGGGGCTGGAGCCTTATGTGACGCACGACCCGGGCACGCCCGCCGGCCGCCTCGTCTGGGAGATCGGCCGCTTCCGCGACGCCTGCCTGCTCCTGGCGGGGGAGCGCCCGTACCGCGAATATCCAATGCAATGGGTGCTGGAGCAGATGGAGCGCGCCGGCTTCCGCGTCATCGCCTCGCGCGGCTTTCCGATCCGCTACAAGGCACGCTTCGTGAATAGTCAGATCGACATGTGCGCTCCGCGGCTGGCACGGCTCGAGGACCGCGCGTTGGCGGCCGCGCTCGCTACCCACGGAGAGCAACTCCGTGCCGCGGCTCTCGAATTCGCAGCCAAGGAAGACGGCATCCGCCACGGCCACGACTATGTCATCGCTGCCGAGCCGTGCTGAGAACATCAACTCGCCAGATGACCGAGGCCGGAACCCTGCGCCAGGAACCTGCGCATCAGAACCATGCTCTGAAGCCGAGCACCAGGTTCCAGCCTCCAATATCGTCGCCGTCGCGTCGCCGGAAGTCGGCCGTGCTGCCGAAGGCGCGCTCGTATTCGACGCCGGCGTAAGGCGCGAACTCGGGTACGAATTCGTATCGCAGGCGCAGGCCGGCCCCCGCCGTGGAAAGGCCCGAGCCCATTCGCAGCTCTGGTACGTCCTGTAGCGCGAGTTCTATCGCCGCGTTGGGCTGGAGGATCAGCTTCTGCGTGATGCGTAGATCATATTCACCTTCGATCCGCGCACTGGCATCGCCCTTTTCGGAGACGAAGGCAGCGGCGTCGAGCTCGAACCAATAGGGTGCGAGCCCCTGCACGCCGAGCGCGAGATAGCCGCGGCCGGGTTGCGGCCGGATATCGTAACGCACGCCCGCCTGCAGATCGAAATAGGGCGAGATCGCGTGGCTCCAGAGCGCCTGGACTTCTGCGTTCTCCAGCCAGCCCCCGAAGCTGCCCTCGCCCTGGCTCTTGATCCAGAGCTTGTCGGTGTCGCCACCATACCAGAACTGGACATCCTCCCAGGCATAGCCGTTGCGGCCGTCGCGAAGCGCCACTTCCAGCTGGTCGACCATGAAGCGCGAGACAGATTGCCCGCCGTGTTCGGCACGGATGGCTTCGCGTGCCCGGGCCATCTCGGCGGGGGAATAGATGCTGTCAGCAGCGTGGCGCGGCCCCGCCATGGCATCGGGTGGGGACGGGGCGGGCGCTCCGGCGGACGCCGGCATGTCATGCCCGGCATGCGGATCCTGTGGTTCCGGCATGACATGGCCCGCATGCGGATCGGCTGGCGCCGGTGCGGTGTGGCCCGCGTGCGGGTCGGGTTGCGACTGCGCCTGTTGCTGCTTCTGCGGCTCGGATGCCGTGCCGTGACCGGCATGTTGCGCAAGGGCAGGGGCGCTCGCCGTCAGCGCGAGCAGAAGGATCGGCAAGCGAGTCATTGCACGTCTCCTTCCAGCGGACGGACCGAAACGACGCGCATCATCCCGGCGTGCATGTGGTAGAGAAGGTGGCAGTGGAACGCCCAGTCGCCGGGCGCGTCCGCTGTCATGTCGAGCTCGACGATCCCGCCCGGCAGCACGTCGACCGTGTGCTTGAGCGGGTGATGGCCCGGGTGCCCGTTCACCAGCTCGAAGAAATGGCCGTGGATGTGGATGGGGTGCGCCATCATCGTGTGGTTGATCAGCCGGATGCGCACGCGTTCGTCGCGCGCAAAGCGGATCGGCTCGGGGTTTTCGCTGAAGCGCTCGCCGTCGAACGACCACATGAAGCGCTCCATGTTGCCGGTCAGATGGACGTCGATGCTGCGCGACGGAGCGCGCCGATCGGGGTTCGGCGTGAGCGAGACCAGATCGCGATAGGTCAGCACGCGGTGCGGGAGATTCTCGAGGCCGGTCCCGCGCTCGCCGGTGCGATCGACAGGCATCGTCGCGATATTGTCGACGCCGACGCCCATGTGGACGCCTGGCGGCGGATTGGAACGCGAATGGACGGGGGCTTGCCCGTTTCCCGGTGCGCCATGACCCATCGCGGCGTGATCCATGCCGGGCATCTCGTGCCCGCCAGCGGCGCTGCCCGCGTCATGATCCATTCCCATATCGCGCATTGTCAGGAGCGGGCGTTCCCGCAGCGGCGGAACCGCGGCGCGCATTCCCGCGCGTGGGGCCAGCGTCGCTACGCCCATGCCCGATCGGTCGATCGCCTCGGCCACGAAGCTATAGGCGCGGTCCTCGCGCGGCTGCACGATCACGTCATAGGTTTCAGCGGCGGCGATCCGGAACTCGTCGGTCTCGACGGGGCGGACATTCTGTCCGTCCGTGCCCACCACGGTCATCACCAGATCCGGGATGCGCACATTGAAAATGGTCTGGGCAGCCGCATTGATGATGCGCAGCCGCACCCGCTCGCCCGGCGCGAACAGCCCCGTCCAGTTCTCCTGCGGGCCGTGGCCGTTGATCAGATAGGTGTAGGTGGTGCCGGTGACGTCGAGGATGTCGGTCGGGTCCATCCGCATTTGCGCCCACATCTCCCGATCGCCGGCCCGCATGCGGTGCTCGGGATCGCCGCTCAGGCGGCCGGCCAGCGTCATCCGTTGACGGTTGAAATAGCCGCCCTGCTGCTTGAGCTTCCGGAAGATCGCGTGCGGGTGCAGGAAGCTCCAGTCGGAAAGCACGATCACGTGCTGGCGGTCATAGGCGACGGGATCCGGCCCTGCCGGATCGATGACGATCGGCCCGTAGTGCCCCGCCTGCTCCTGCAGACCCGAATGGCTGTGATACCAATAGGTGCCGCTCTGGCGGATGGGAAATTCGTAGACGAAGGTCTCGCCGGGCCGAATGCCGGGAAAGCTGATTCCCGGTACGCCGTCCATCTGGAAGGGTAGCAGCAGCCCGTGCCAGTGGATCGAGGTGTCCTCGCCGAGGGTGTTGGTCACCGCGATGCGTGCGTCCTGCCCTTCGCGCAGATGCAGCAGCGGGGCGGGGAGCGTCCCGTTGATCGTGACCGCATGGCCGGTCCTGGCGCCCGTGCGGAAGGCCGAATGGCCCACGGTCAGCCGGATGTCCTTGCCCGAAAGCGTGGGCGGGCCGGAGATGGAGCCTGCCGAGCCGCTGCGCGCCCAGGCGGGCAGCAGGCCCTGCAGGCCCAGCGCCGCGCCGCCCAGGGCGGCGCCCGTCAGCAGGCGCCGCCTGCCCATATCAAAGCAATTCATCGTACGTCGTCCCTAGGCCACCATACGGCCTTTATGATCGCTGGAAGGGAGTGGCGTCGGCCGCGCGTTCAGCCGACGCCACCCTTGTGCGAGCTGTCTAGTGGCCCTGGTGGGCCTGCGGCGCGGCGGTTGCCTTCTGCCTGGAAGCGCAACAACCGTTGCGGTCTTCCTTCTTGCAGCAATCGGCCTCGGCCGCCTTCTCGCGTTTCTCCGCGCAGCAGCCGGCAGTCAGATCATGGCCTGCATGCGGGTCCTTCTGGGCCGGTTGCTGGCCCTTCTGGTGGCTTTGATGCTGCCCGGCATCCGCAGTCTGCGCGGCAACCGGCAGCGGCGCCATCGCAAGGACGGCTGCCGTCATGAGCAAATAGTGCATGTCGTACTCCGACGTTTGAATCCGTTGTGACTGGTTCAACGTCAGAGGAGGCGCGGGGGCGGGAGCTCCATTTCCGGATGCAGGCCAGCAAGCCAGGCCTGTAGCGGCAGCGCTGGACGCGCAGCCGCGGCGAGCGGCCGGTAGTCGCGGCCGGATTGCACCGTCGGCAGGACGCTGCATGCGATCATGCAGTCCAACGCGACAGCCGGTGTCGGGGGCGCCTTTTCTTCAGCCATGTCCGCGCAATGGTCGGACGGCATGGACATGCCATGCATGCGCACGTCATCGGCATGCGGCGCCGCCGCCATGGCCGCGTGCCCGCCCGACATGCCGATCACCACGAAAACCATGGCAAACAGCATCAAAACCCGCAGAAGACGCGCTTGCGACATGCTCTGGAAGATATACCGCGTCCACATCGGGTGCAACGCCGGTTCGCTTGCCGCCGGCCGAAGGCGGTCGAAACGTAGCGCAATGGGGGTGTCCGAAACGAAGAAGGCCGAAGCTTCCGCTCCGGCCTCCTGATAAGTGCGTGCTTGCGCGAGCAGCTTCACTTGACCCGTTCGACGTCCTCGAAGCCCAGCTCCAGCGGAGTCGCGCGGCCGAAGATCGAGATCGAGACCTTCACGCGGTTCTTGTCGTAGTCGAGCTCCTCGACCACGCCCGAGAAGGTCGCGAAGTTGCCGCTGGTCACCTTCACCGTGTCGCCGATGTCGTAGTCGACCTTCATCTTCGCCTTGGGCGAAGCAGTGGCGGCCTCTTCCTTGGTGTTGAGGATGCGCGCGGCTTCGGCCTCGCTGATCGGCTGGGGCTTGCCCGAGCTGCCGAGGAAGCCGGTCACCTTCGGGGTGTTCTTCACCAGGTGATAGACGTCGTCGTTCATCTCGAGCTTCGCCAGGACATAGCCCGGAAAGAACTTGCGCTCCGACTGGACCTTCTTGCCGCGGCGGACCTCGGTTACCGTCTCGGTCGGCACCTCGACGGCCTCGACCAGGCGATCGAGCCCCATGCGGGTCGCGTCGGCCAGAATCTGGTCGCGGACCTTGCCCTCGAAACCTGAATAGGCGTGGATGATGTACCAGCGCGCCATCTTATATCCCTTATTGCGCGAGGCTGAGCAGGAAGCGCACGACCGCGTCGAAGATCGCGTCGACCCCAAGGAAGAACATGCCGAGCAGGCTCGCCATGATCAGCACCATGACGCCGGTCATGATGGTCTCCTTGCGCGACGGCCACACCACTTTCGCGGTCTCGGCCTTCACCTGCTGCATGAACTGGATCGGATTGGTCTTCGCCACTGCGGCAGCCTCACATGAAAACGCTGTTCCTCAGCGGGGCATAGGTCCGCCGCCGCTCCCTAGCAAGGGATCGGCGCGTTCCATCACCACTGTCGGAATGGGTCAGCTATCTAGCGAGGCACCGGGGACAAGGCAAGCGCTTGCCTCACAGATATGCCACCGCCGCGAATCCCCCCACCAGCAGGATCAGGAACCCCCAGGCGAAGAGGTTGAGCCGCTCCTCGATGAAGGCCTGGACGGGCTCGCCGAAGCGCCTGAGCAGTGCCGCAATGATGAAGAAGCGCGCTGCGCGCGTGATCGTCGCCAGAATCACGAACAGCGGAAAATTGAACGCGAAGAAGCCGCTCGCGAGCGTGACGAGCTTGAAGGGAATCGGAGTCAGGCCCTTGAGCAGGATGATCGCGGCGCCATAGTTCGCATAGCCGTGACGGAGCTGCTCTACCTTGGCCTCCATATGGTAGACACCGACTAGCCACTGGCCGACCGAGTCCCACAGGAAATAGCCGATCGCATAGCCGAAGATGCCGCCGAGGATCGACGCGACCGTGCAGACGGTGGCGATGAGATAGGCCTGCTCGCGGCGCGCGAGCACCATCGGCACCAGCATCACGTCGGGCGGGATGGGGAAGAAGCTGCTCTCGGCGAAGGAGACAATGCCCAGGCTCCGCAGCGCGTGCCGGTGGTGGGCGAGCCGCAGCACCCAGTCGTACATTGGACGAAACATGTATTCTCCCCGCGAGGTTCGGCGCCTGTTAACGCGCTTTTGTGCGCGCGCGAAGGCGTCTTGCGGCGAAGAGGGGGGAAGGCGGCGGGGAATAGCGGAAGATGCTGCGCCGCCCGCCGCGAGCGCGAGGCGACGCGGGCGCGCGAACGGCTCGATACTGCCCCTGCACAGTGCCCTCTCGCTCCCTGTCTCGGACGAGTCTCCTTGCAATGGCGCGTCGCCGAGAGCGGGACCGTTATTGCGCTATTGCCGCGAGTACGGCTTTCCCATCATCGCGCTCGTTACTCCCGGGGAGGAGGTGACCGGGGCGTGCTCCAGATCCGCGCAGTCGAGTTCAGCGCCGGGCGAGATCGGCATCAACTCCGACACGCTGACGCTCGCGTGTTGAGGCGCGGAACAACTGACGGCTGGGACAAGCGCCCGCCAATAGGCAAGGCGTCCGATATGTCCATTTTGCAGTTTATCTTCGTCCAGTTCGGGGAAGGATTGAATGGCAAATCCATAGATAAATATGCCATCTTCTTCTTATATCGGGTCGCCTAATAACAACGCGCAGCGAAGCTGATAAATACACGGCATCTGCATTGTAAAATACAGGATGCACTGCGTAACCGTAGTTCAAATATAGAAGAGGTAAATATCTCTGCTTGTCGCATGAGCAGAGCTGGAATTCTTGCGTGTCTCTTGTCGAAGGGGCGGCGCCGGCCCTCCTTCTTGGACTTGCTGCGTAAGGCGGCGCGTCCGCTCGTATTCAGCACCGGCGTAACCAGAACAAGGAGAAGGCGAATGACTGGCTTCCCTCAAGCTTATCTAAGCGGTCCCCTGCAGCAACGTTATGGCGGCATGGGCGCGTCCGGCGCGGATTGCCTAATGGTCACCGGAACCACGCTGTGTACCATCGGCGCGCATGCTGCGATCGCGGCGGCGCAAGGCGGTGCCGGCTGCAAGGATGTGATGTGGACCGCAGGCTGCACCTTCGCCGGCCAGCAGCCGGGCGCCGCCGCCGATTGCGGCAAGGTGCTGACGACGCTGGCCTGCACGCTCGCCGCGCAGCATGGCCCCGCCCTGGCGGCCGCAGGCTGCAAGGACGTGATGTGGACTGCAGGCTGCACCTTCGCCGGCCAGCAGCCCGCCGCCGCCGATTGCGGCAAGGTGCTGACGACGCTGGCCTGCACGCTCGCCGCGCAGCAGGGCCCCGCCCTTGCGGCGGCCGGCTGCAAGGATGTGATGTGGACCGCAGGCTGCACCTTCGCCGGTGCAGGGCAGGGCGGCTATCAGGCCGATTGTGGGAATGTCCTCACCACGCTCGCCTGCACACTCGACGCGCCGGCAGCCGTGGAAGGCCAGGCGATGTGCATCACCCTCCTCACCGCATATCCGACCTTCTGTTCACCGGTCGCCGCCAGCGACGCAAAGTCGGATTGCAAGAATGTGATGTGGACGGCGGGCTGCACCTTCGCCGGTCAGCAGGCCGGCACGGGATGCGTGCAGATCATGAACACCACCTTCTGCACCGTAGGCGTCGACGCCAAGGGCGCCGCGGCGGCAGATTGCGGCAATGTCCTCACCACACTCGCCTGCACCCTCGCGGCCGAGCAGACCGAAAAGCTCGGCGCCGGGGCTGACTGCAAGGATGTGCTGTGGACCGCGGGCTGCACGTTCGGTGCGGCGGAATCCGTTGAGGACTGCGGCCATGTGCTGACTACCTTGGCGTGCACGCTGCTGGCCGTCCCGGACGAAGCCGAGGCAGGCGCCGCCGACTGCAAGCATGTGATGTGGACGGCGGGCTGCACCTTCGCTGCGGTGCCGCAGCGCGCGGAAACCGCGCTCGACTGCAAGCATGTGATGTGGACTGCCGGTTGCACCTTCTAGGCAGCTCGTGAGGCAGGCCGCCGGGCTCTTCCACAGAGCCCGGCGGCCCCTCGTCGGGACCCTCCAGCTTGCGGATTTTCCATGGATGCAACCATCACGCGCAATCTCGTGCGCTATCTCATCGGCAAAGGCCTGCTCACCCGCGAGGAAGTGGTCGATGGCGGCCTTGCCCTCACGATGAGCCGTAGCCGCAACCGCTTCGTCATGCTCAAGCGGCGGAGCGGCGCTTCCTATTTCATCAAGCAGGCGATCGAGACAGAACCCGGCACGCGTGAGACAATCGCGCGCGAGGCCGAGATCTATCGCGGCGCATTTGGGGATGACCGGTTACTGCCGCTGCGAGAGCTGCTGCCCCAGTTCCGCCTCCATGACAGCGAACAGGGCATTCTAATCAACGACCTGATCCCGGACGGCGAGACGATTGCGGCGGTCCATAACGGGCTCGGCGCCTGCCCGGTGGATCTCGCGGCGAGGCTTGGCGCAGCACTTGCCGCCTACCATGGCATCCGGTTCGTGGAGGGCGCCCCGCAAGCCGGGCTGTTCCCGCAACAAGAGCCCTGGATCCTCAAGCTCCACACCGAGCGCGACCTGGGCGGCATGCGTCGCAGCCCTGCGGCTTCCGAGCTGGTCGACATCCTCCTCGCCGCGCCGCGCACCGGCGCGCTGCTGGCCGAGCTGCGCGCCGGCTGGAAGCGCGACACGCTGATCCATACCGACATGCGCTGGGAGAATTGCCTGCTCGCGCCGCGCAACCAGCCGCTCGTGTTGCGTCATCTCTATGTGATCGACTGGGAGCTCGCCGATATCGGGGACGCCGCCTGGGACGTGGGCAGCATGTTGCAGTCCTATCTCGCCTTCTGGATCGCCTCGATGCCGAAGCAGGCGGACCCGGAGGCGATGCATGCCGGCGCGAAGGTTCCACTCGCCGCGATTCAGCCGGCGATCGGTGCTTTCTGGGGCAGCTATATCGCAGCGAGCGAGACCTATCGTGGCGAGGCCGCGCAGTTCCTCGGGCGCTGCGTTCGGCTGCTTGCAGCACGGATGATGGTCACTGCGTTCGAGCGCTGCGCCTGGGCCAGCCAGATGGACCCTACCGCGCTTGTACTCGTCCAAACCGCGCTCAACATCCTCGAACGGCCCGAACCGGTTGCGGTGGAACTGCTCGGCATCACCGAACCCGCGCGAGACGCGCAGGAAGCGGCGAGGGCGGCATGAACGACACGGCGCCCATGCTCGCCCCCTTCGTGGCAGCGCTTGCGCTGGACACTGACGGCACGGTCCGCCTCGCCGGCCAGCCTGTCGGCCGGCTTGCGGGGCCACGGGACGACCGCACCGCACTGGCTGCCGCGCTGACGCCGATCGTCTATGAGCATGGCTATACGCGGCCTTTTCCGGCGCCGGCGGAGAGCGGCGATCCGAAGGACCTCACGGCGGCGCTCGCACGCGCCAATGCAGGCCGGCCACGTGACGAGACAGGTTGGGTAAGCGTCGGCCTCGATGCGGGCGGCGGCGTCACCGCCACGCGCCACGGTCGCATGCGCCGCTTCGCGCCGGGCCAGTTCGTCGCGGCGGATGGCGAGCTGCCTGTCGGCGCCCGGACGCCACTCGTGGTGCATCTCCCCGTCGGATCGACAGTCGCGCAGCCGGGCTTTTATTATTGCTTCGGTGAGGCGCATCGGGAGGCCAACGACCTCAGTCCGATGGTTCGCTTCTACTGGAACGTCAGACGCGCCGGCGCGGAGCGGCTGGTGCACGCGCTGACTGGCCTGCTCAACCGCTACCACATTCCGTTCGAGTTCAAGATAACGGTCCGCAGTCAGGACTATGTACGCCGCGACAATGCCGTCCTTTATGTCGCGCAGGACCTGTTCCCGGCGGTGATCACGCTGTTGGCAGCAGCATGGCCTGGCTTGGCCGAGCTACTGGACGATGGCGTGCCGCTGTTCACCCGATGCGTCGCGCCTGGGCTCGGCTTCGCCGAAGATCCCGGCAGCGGCGAGAGTTTCGGCATGGCGCGCAGCCGTCTCGTGGCCGCCGCGCTGGCTGCGGCCTGGGAGGAGGACGGCTTCGCCATCGCCCGCTTCGACGCCGAGCTCTCCGCCGCGATCGCCGCGGCGGGGCTTCGGCCCGATGCGCTGTGGCGCAATCCTGGCTCCGACGACATCTATGTCTTCCCTTCGTTCGAATCGGAAAGGGCCGCGGCATGACGATCCGACAAGCGTGTATCGAGACCGCCTTCCAGATTGGCGCGCGGCTCGCTCGCGATGCGGTCTGGGACGGCAATCGGTGCAACTGGTTCGCCCCCGTGTTCGAGAGTTTCACCGGCAGCCAGCAACTCGCCTGCGGCACGCTCGCCGCGACGCTTTATGATGGCACGGCGGGCATCGGCCTGTTCCTCGCAGAGCTGTATCGGGCGACCGGCGACCCGCTCGCCGCGCGCACAGCGGCTGGCGCGATCGAGCATGCGCTCGATCGTGCGGCGGACGTTCCTGAGGCGCTGCATCGCGGCTTCTACACCGGCTTTCTCGGCATCGGCTTTGCGGCGATCCGGAGCGGCGCGGCGCTGGGCGACGAGGAGCTCGCTGCACGAGGATCGGCGATGGTGCGTCGAGCCATAGCGCTTCCGCCCGAGGGGAAGCTGGCGATCGACGTGATGTCGGGGAACGCGGGCGCGATCCCTGTGCTGCTCGACATCGCAGCGCAGTCCGGAGATGGGGGACTGCGCGATGCCGCGGTGGCGGCCGGCGAGCAACTGCTCGCGAGCGCAGAGCGCAGCGAGCGCGGACTGTCGTGGAACGCGATGGGCGAGATGGCGGAGCTGGTGGACTTGTCGAGCCTGTCAGACGAACTCGTCACCGAGTTCCGCGAGAAGAAGCGTCCCAACCTCACCGGGCTGTCGCATGGTGCCGGGGGCGTTGGCTGGGCGCTGCTCGAGCTGGGCGCCGCGACCGGCGACGCGCGCTTCACCACCGCCGGCCGTGACGCTTTTGCCTATGAGGACAGCTGGTTCGACACGGCAGCCGACTGCTGGCCCGATCTGCGCAATCCCGACCACGCCAACTCGAACGGCACGGCGCCCGCTGCCTGGTGTCATGGAGCAGTGGGCATCGGGCTCGCCCGCATCCGTGCGCTACGACTCACCGGTGACCGGGCGCTGCTGCCGGGAATCGAAGCCGCGCTGCGGATCAGCGCGCGCTCGATCGTCGGGCAGCTCGCACGCCGGAATGCCAATTATTCACTCTGCCACGGAGTGGCGGGCGACGCCGAGCTGTTTTTCGCGTGGGTTCGCGCGTCTGGCGATGCCGAAGCCTGGGCGCTGGTAGAGGAAATTGCACGAAAGGGCATGGCAGAATATGGCGACACCGGCCGCCCCTGGCCTTCGGGCACGCCTGGCACGGGCGAGTCGCCCAGCCTGATGCTGGGTCTGGCCGGGACCGGCTATTTCTATCTGCGGGCGTTCGATCCCGAGCGGTTCCCTTCGATTCTGCTCGTCGAGCCGGCGGCATCAACCTCTGCTGGGGCGGGAGTGTCGCCAGCCGGTGCTCTATTTCGCCGGGAAGCCGCGTCTTGAATTCCAGCACCGGGGTCGCAAACGCCCGATAGCCGCTGCCTGCGCAGCACATCGGCCAGCTGTGTTTGCAGCCGATCGTCTGCACTGCTTCGGGCTCCGAGCCGTTCCAGCGCGCGGCTAAGCTGAAGATCTGATCGTCGCGAATGAAGGGCGCGCACAACGCAGTCGCTTCGGCCAGAAGCAAGTCGCTGGCTAGGCTCGCCGGCCTTCTTTATTGATAGTGACTTGCAAAAAACGAGCCCGCGAATCACACCGGAGATCAAAGTGGCAGGGGCGCTCGGATTCGAACCGAGGGCCTTCGGTTTTGGAGACCGACGCTCTAACCAGCTGAGCTACACCCCTGTGCGGTGCGCGCATGTAGCGCGGTGTTGAAAATGGGGCAAGTACGAACACCCAACGCGAACGTGTGCGGCGGGTAAGTATCTGTCAAATAAGCAATAATCCAAGATAATTCGAGCTCATTTGCCGCCCTTGAGCGGTCACTTGAGTTCAACCGGTCGCATGTGTTCGCATTGTTTCGACGTCACAACGATAGACATCCTGAGCCAATCAAAGACGGTTTGGGTCACACCTTGTGTCCGAATTTGTGTCCGTGAAACGTCCGGTGGATTCGTCGAGAATGAGCAACAGAATGGGACAGAAACTCACACTTTCGCCTACATCCATCGAAGCCCTTAACGCGGGCCGGCTTTCCGATGCGAGGACGCCCGGCCTTTACATCGAGGCCTGCGGGGGTCGGGGCATGATCACCCGGGTATGGAAGTATCGACGCCGCATTGCCGGAAAGGGGGCGAAAGAAGCGCTCAAGGCGACATTGGGCGCCTATCCTTCACACAGCATTGCGGTAGCTCGCGAGTGGGCGGCGAAGCTGAATCAATCTGCAGAGCAGGGCGTCGACCCGAACGAAGTCGCTCGAGTCGAGCGAGCGCGCCATCTGTCCGTAGCCAGCGCTCATGCCCTCTACATGGCTTCCGTGCGCTCCGGCGAGCGTCGCGTCCTCAAGCCGAGGTCTATTCTGGGGAAGGAACAAATTTGGTCGTGCGACATGGAGCGGCAAATCGGCGAGCGGATTCTGCAGGAACTGACCGACGACGACTTATGGTCACTGGTCCTTACCAAGGGAAAGACGGCTCCAATCCGCGCGAACCGCTTGGCCGCTGAGCTAAAGGTCTTCATGAAATGGTGTGCCGGCCGACCCGGCAGAGAGGCGGGCATCCTTCTGAAAGCAAACCCCGCGGTGACGCTTGAGGCAAACTATTACCCGTCGAAGCCCCGCGCGCGTCACCTGAGCCATGAGGAGCTTCGCTTATTGCTCCAAGCGCTCGCGGTTGAAGGGCGGATCTATCAGCGGGCGATCTTACTGCTCCTGCTCACCGGTTGCCGGAAGGAAGAGGTCCTTGGTGCAGCGGCGGCTGAAGTCAGCGACGGTGTCTGGTCTATCCCGGCGGCGCGCACCAAAAATAGCCAAATCCACCGGATACCCTTGTCGCCATGGGGCCGTTCCCTGGTTGCGACCAATCACCGATGGCTGATCCCCTCCTCGCGAAGGGACGGGCCGATGCTGGCTGGATGGTACAAGGTGTTGGTACGGATCAAAGCTAGAATGGAACAGATCGCCCAGCGGCAGATACCGCATTTCACATACCATGATCTCCGGCGCACCCTGCGATCCAACACAAAGCGCCTGAAGATTGATCGTGAGACAGCGGAAGCCATGCTCAATCACAAGAAGCCGGGCCTGGACGAAGTTTACGATGGATATGATCTTTACGACGAGAAGCTCGATGGATTTGCGCGATGGGAAAGCTTCTTGGTGAAGCTCGCGATTAGCGCCGAACTGTTTGAGCCGCTTTCCATTCCGGATGAATCCAAACCGTTTTCCGATGGATAGCGCGACCGTCGAGCCAGTCCTCGACTTCGATCCTTTTGAATATTGAGGAGCCGCCGGGGCGCATCTCTGTAGGGAAAGATGCGTCCCGCTTCGCTCGGAGCCGGTTTAGGTTTCTGACAGACATACAGGCGAGATCGGCGAACTCCTCCAGCGTGATTGTTGGTCGGTCCCAATAGCGGTCACGGAGCACATGCACCTCGTTGGTATGTACGTGACTGTCACTTCAAGGTGATCTTTAAGGCAACATCCTAGGCACTACGGCGCCTAATGAGCCGCATTTTGTCGATCTGCGCCGCGATGAGCCTCGCCAAGCCCGAGAGGTTGGCCATACACTACGCTCGGGATGATATCTCGACCGCCGGGTTTGCAACACTCTCATGGGCACCCACTGGTCGCCGGTATCAAGGAGCAATGTTTAGGTGATGCTCTACGGGAATTGAGGGTCCCCCGGTTTCTCCCGGCACGATGCGAGTTTCCGGCCCGCATGAGCCTCACCCATCTCTGGTCCGGCCCTTGTGAGAAAAGCCGGCTTCCTGTGCATCAGGGCAGGCATGCCTGTGGGCGCCCGTAGGCCGCGGCGATGCGCTCGAGCGTCTCGACGACATCCGCGACGCGGTAGGTCGGCCGTACATCGAGCGCCGGCGACACCGGTGTAAAGTTATCGATGATCGACAGAATGCGGATCTTGCGCCCGTCGAACAGTTGGCCCGACAGAAAGTCCATCGACCAGCACTCGTTGGGCGCCGTCGCGGGCGTTCGATCGTCCCGCAGCTTCGCCTTGACCTTGCGCTTGGGTGTCTTGCTGCGCAGCTGGAGGCCCAGCTCGCGATACAGGCGATGGGTGCGTTTATGATTGATCTCCCAGCCCTCTCGCCGGAGCAGCACGTGGATACGTCGGTACTCATAGTGAACACGGGTCGCAGACAGTTCCTTGATCCGCATCTTGAGACCGGCCTGATCGAGGCGGCGGGACTGGTAGCGCTAGGTCGATCGATTGATCGGAAATGCGCCGCAAGTCCGCCGTTCGCTTACCTGGTAGCTCACCTGCAAATAGCCGACGATCTCCCAGGTTCGATCAGGCCTTACATTTTTCGCGGATCACGTCCTGCAGCATCTCCTTGTCCAGACTCCGATTGGCCACCAGCCGCTTCAGCCGCAGATTCTCCTCCTCAAGCACCTTCAGCCGCTTCATCTCCGATGGCATCAGCCCACCATATTTGCTGCGCCATCGATAGTAGGTCTGGATCGAAATACCGGCCTTGCGGCACACCTCCTCGACCGTCGTCCCGTCCTCAGCCTGCTTGAGGATGAACGCGATCTGCTGCCGGGAATTTCTCACCAAAATCGGACCGGTTCGAGGGCTCAGGTCAATTCTTTAAGCGCCGCCGCATGTAGCGGATCGAATACTGGATCATGTCGCGACGGCCAAGAGGTCCAAGGTCGTGCGGGTCTACAGTAAGTCCGAACTCTTCAAACAGCGACGGGAAGCTTTGAACGCTTAGGCTAACTTGGTGAGCTGGATAGTAATCCGCACGGCTACGAACGTTGAATCGAGCGAAGTTGGTCGCTGCATCCAACTACCCGCATGAAAGTGTTGGCGTTGAAGGAAGGCAGGTGAATCCAACCACTTCGTTTGAGATCAATAGTTCGACCGCAATAGCTATTTGATATTCACGCCGTAAAAGTCTTTCATTCCCGCTGCTCTGAAGGGCTGCACCGGCTCCTCTCCTTTGAGGAGCAAGAGCGCGGGCGAATCGATCGTCTGGGAAACGGCTATGAAGCCATAGATGTTGGCGGTGGTCCACCGGGATCTATCAGGCTGCTCAGGATTCCGGAATTCATTAAACCTCACACTGACTTAGTCATGCACGCCCGAACCGCGGACGCGCGTGCAACGATTGCCCAAGCGTCCGTCGTCCTTCCTGGCAGGATGGACTGCCAGCCATCGGGCATGGTGGGATACCACATCGCGCCAGAGACGACCGGTGCTCAGGCGAGGCAACCGCAGCGGTGGATTAAGCTGTCGCCAGCCTTCGCGGCCCTGTCATCTGCGTACATCTAAAGCGCCCTGAAGGAAGGCGGCGATGTCTGCTTGGCTGAACAAGCTTGCATCGCCTGGCAGCGAGTGTTTGAGACAGGTGAGCGCGAGGCCAGTGGCGACGATCGCCTCCAGATCCTGACCCGACAGCACACCGTGGAGAATCCCCGCGGCATATGCATCGCCTCCACCAATCCGGTCTACAATGCCGGCCACAACCACCTCTTCGGTCTGGTATCCGCGTTCGCGCGTATCGACGCGCGCGGCAATGCGGTGACGGTCAGTGTCATCGATGTGCCGCGCGGTCGAGGCGATTCGCTGAAGGTTGGGGAAGGCGGCAAAGGCGGCTTCCGCGGCCTCGCGCCGACGGTGAGGGCCATCACCCGAGAATTGCTCGCCCAGCAGCAGCGAGATGTCTCGATGGTTGCCGAACATTGTGTCGGTGAGGCTGATCAATTCCGTCAGGACCGCGCGCGGATCGCTGTCCCACGTTTCCCACAAGCGCGCGCGGTAGTTGCCGTCGAAGCTCACTTGCACCCCAAGTCCTCTAGCAGCGCGTGCCGCGGAGAGTGTGGCCTGTGCGGTTGCTGGACCGAGCGCGGGGGTGATGCCCGACAGATGCAGCATCGCTGCGCCGTCTAGAATCGCGCGCCAGTCAAATGCGTCTGCGGGCGCGGCCGCGAAACTTGATGCCGCGCGATCATAGACGATGTCCGATGCGCGCAGCCCTGCGCCGGCCGAAAGGAAGTACAGCCCCATCCGCCCGTCGCGTAACTGTACATTATGCGTATTCAGGCCCTGTCCTCGCACGAAGCGGATCGCCGCCTGGCCCAGCGGATTGTCCGGTACTGCGCTGACCATCGAAACGGCATGGCCCAGATTGGCGAGGCCGATGCCGACATTTGCCTCAGCGCCGCCAACATGCACATCGAGATTGCCGGTCTGCATCAGGAGCTCGCGTCCGGGGGCAGTGAGACGAAGCAACAATTCCCCGAAACAAACGATACGGCCAGCCATGATGTCTCCTCAGCTATGCCCGGGTCAGCGCGCCAGGCCACTGCCGTCTACCCCGAGAAAACGGCCCTGCACATAGCGTGATGCGCATGAGGCGGACTTCCGCGACAGCAACGGCTGCTCCAACTGATCGGGCTGACGGCAATAGGCTGCATCGTTGAAACATTTGTTCGGCCACCGGGACTAAGGAAGCAACGGCGCATGTCCACTTCATCGTCGCTGCGCGCCTGATCGCGTTCCCGATGGCTATCGCCGCGAGGTGACAGGTATGACCAAGACGGAGCCGACGGACAGTGTGTGGCAGCCGGATTGGTAGGGCGGGCGTTCGTCTGCGATGCCGATGCGGTGAACTCGCCAGGTGTTGTTGCCGAACTCGACTCCCCATGCCGCTCAACCCGAGTTCCTGAGCCCCGTCGCAATCGCGTTGATCGACAGCAAGATGCCCTGCTCGATCTTGGAATCGGACTCGCCCGCGCGATGGCGTTTAAGCAGCTCGACCTGGAGCAGGTTGAGCGGCTCGATATAGGGTAGACGTAGGCGGATCGAGGATTCGAGCGCCGGGTGCTTTCCGAGCAGCCGGGCCTGGCCCGTGACGTCGAGCAACTGGTCATGCGTCACGTGCCAATCTTTGCGAATGCGGAAAAAAATCGAATCGGCCAAGCTGCGGTCCTCGACCAATTCGGCATAGCGTTCGGCGATGCCCATATCCGACTTGGCGAGCACCATCTCGAGATTGGCGAGAGTCGAGGCAAACAGCGGCCAATCCGACGCCATCTCGCGCAGCAGACCGCGATCGGGAAATGCCGCCAGCGCCTCGCCGACGCCGAACCAGCCGGGTAGCATGACCCGGGCTTGGGCCCAGCTGAATACCCAAGGAATTGCCCGCAAATCTTCGATGGCGTCGGACTTTTTGCGGCTGGCGGGACGGCTTCCGATCTTTAGCCCGGCAATCTCAGCAATTGGCGTCATCTGGCGGAAGAAGCTGCGGAAACCATCTGTGCCGTAGACAAGGTCGCGATAGGCCTTGAATGCGGTGCCGGAGAGCTGTTCCATCGCGGCTTCGAAGCGGCTTGCATCGGCTTCGCTCAGTCGCTGCGGCTCGAGGCTGGCGAGCAGCGTCGCCGAGGCCATCGCCTCGAGATTTGTCGCCGCGCTTTCGCGCGTGCCGTATTTGGCGGCGATCACCTCACCTTGTTCAGTGATGCGGATGCGGCCCTGCACCGTGCCGGCGGGTTGCGCCTGAATTGCCTGGAACGACGATCCGCCGCCGCGGCCCACCGCGCCGCCGCGGCCGTGGAACAGCTGCATGCCGATTCCAGCTTCTCCGAACACCGGTTTCAGCGCGGTCGAGCCTTTGCTGAGACCCCAGGTCGAAGTGAGATAGCCGCCGTCCTTGTTCGAATCGGAATAGCCGATCATTACTTCCTGGTGGCCGCGCGCCTGGCCGATTGCCGCCACCTCGGGCAGCGCGAACCAGGCGCGCATGATCGCTGGCGCGGCGTCGAGGTCGCCGATCGTCTCAAACAGCGGCACTGCCATGATGTGCGCTTGGGGCGCGTCGCCGGGAATGTAGAGTCCGGCCTCCTTAAGCAGCACATGGACTTCGAGCAGATCAGACACCGACTGCGCCATCGACACGATGTACTGGCGGATCGCGGCGACGCCGTAGCGCTGGTGCGCCTCTGCCGCCGCATGGACGATGGCGAGCTCGGAGGCGGTCTCGTCGGAATAGCTCGCATAGCGGCTGGCGAGCGGGCGCGGACTTGCCAGCTCGCGGCGCAGTAAGGCGATACGGGCGTCCTCGTCCAGCGCGGCATAGTCAGCCTCGACTCCCGCGATCTTCAGCAGTTCGGCGATGACGCGTTCGTGCACCGCGCTGTTCTGGCGCAAGTCGAGCGTGGCGAGGTGAAAGCCGAAGATATCGACCGAGCGGATCAGCCGCCCGAGCGCCCCGCTTGAGGCGAGCGATTCGCCACCATGTGCGGCGAGGCCGTGCGCGATGGTGGCAAGATCGGCGCGGAAAGCCGCAGGATCGTGATAGGGCTGACCCTTGAGCGCGCCCGGACGCGGTGCCGTTTTGCCGGTCAGGTAGCGGTAGGTCGCGGCGAGCCGCGCGTAAATGCCAGAAAGCGCGCGACGATAAGGCTCGTCAGAACGGCTGGCAGCATTGTCCCCGCTCATGTCGGCAAGCGCTGCGACAGCGGCGTCGGTCTTGGCGCGATGGCTGGAAATCGACAGCTCGGCGCCGAGCGCATGCACTGCATCGAGATAGTGGCTGAGCACCGCTTCGGCCGAGCGGGCGAGGGTGAGGCGCAGCGAGTCGGCGGTGACGAAGGGATTGCCGTCGCGGTCGCCACCAATCCAGTTGCCGGGCTTGAGGAAGGGCGGCACGCGGCTGCCCAGCGCGCGGTCCCAGCGAGCATAGAGCGCGGGCAAAGTGGGGAGGAACACGTCGCTCAGATAGCTGAGCGCGGTTTCGACTTCGTCGGCGACATAGAGTCGCTCGAACCGTAGAACTCGGGTCTGCCACAGCAAGGTGACCTGACGTAGGATCGCTTCCTCGATCAAATCGCCATCGGGCGTTTCGGCGACGCCCTCGTCGCGCAGTCGCATCAGTTCGGCAATGCGGTTGCGGTGGTCGATCATCGACTTGCGGCGCACTTCGGTCGGGTGCGCCGTGAGGACCGGCGCGATCAGCGCATTGTCCAGCAACTGCGCAACCTGATCGGCGCCGATGCCGTGCGCCTTGAGCCTGGAGATGGCATGTTCGACGTCCGCGCCCGGCTCGGCGGCGATGCCCTGGCGGTCCTCGGCGAGGTTGGCGAGCATAGAAAACAGCATGAAGCTGCGCACGAACTCGAGCGTTTCATCGAGGCTCAGCCGATCGAGGCCAGGGTCGATCTTGTCCGCCCCGGCGACCCCGCGATGGCGATCGACCGAGGCGGCACGGATATACTCGATCCGCCGGAACAGCGCCTCGCCGCCATAGGCGCGGATGACGTCGCCGAGCAGCTTGCCCAGGAAGCGGATGTCTGCATTGTTCGCGATCGGTGTGCTGTCCATGCGCCGTTGCTGCACCGCGGCGTAGCGCGGGTCAACCGCTTCATCGCTCCACGAAGCACCCCTAGAAAAAATGTCGACTGTCGACAAAAGACGGGTTATAATTGAGTTTGGCGCTGTCGGTATGGAGTAGAGCCAATGATGCGCTTCTGGATCACGCCCCTGGCCTTGAGCCAGGCCCTTCTTCTAGCTGGATGTTATGAGGAGTCCGGTAGCGGCGCGACCAGAACGGCAGATGTTATGACCGCGGTCGCGGCTCCGCCTCAGGCCGCGCCACTTGCGGTGAACGTATCGATAAACGTCAATGCCGACATTCGCCACGTCGTCGGCGGCGTCAGCAGCTTTTCACGCGAGAAGTTCATAAACATCCACGCGATCAATTCTGATCTGGAGTGGTGGGGCGGCAATGCTCAAAGCCTCAACCAACCCCAGGAAGTTCCGGATCTGCTGAACGGGTTCGTGAAAAACTTGGATGTCTATTTCGGCCGTGATTCAGGGTCGATGGCGTATGAACTCACTCGGGTGCCGCAGGGCTCTCAACCTGGTTATGCTGATGCGAATGCGATGGCTTCCTTGTCGGCGCTGCCGCGCACCTATGGTTATCACACAGCTGCGCAACGCACCGTGGTCGGTAGCGCTGAATTCGAAAAGCGCATGGCGAGCTGGGTTTTGGTCGCTCAAGAACGGCCGTTCTTTCCGAATGGATACCCCATCGCCAATCAGGGTTGGGCTTTTTCCCGCACCGATACGCAGGCTGCACCGTTTGGTTCATCCACTGGCCATTTTATCGGCAACTATCTCGCCCGCTACTTCAACCAGAGCGGATCGGTTGGAGCTGGCGCCGGCATCATCAAGCCCAAGTTCGTGGAAGCAATCAACGAGCCGCTATACACCTTGATCGACGATCCGGCTCCCCATCTCGCGGGATACCCGCGCCCGACCTACAATGATGTTTTTCGCTATCATGACGGCGTCCGAAACCAGGTCCGGCCTTTGAATACGGCCCGCCAGGTTCAGGTTGGTGGCTATACGCCCGCCTTTCCGGACTTCGAGGAAGCCGAACCCTCCAATGCGGCATTGTTTGCGCGGTGGAACGCGCGAGATGGCGCCTGGCTCGGTGGGGCGGGCCGAAACATGGATTTCGTATCGCTGCATCTGTATGATTTTGAGGGAATTCCAAAGAACGGAAACGTCTACAAACAGTACCGAAAGGGCAGCAATGTCGAGGCGACCTTCGACATGCTAGATTACGCTATGAACTGGGCATATGGAGGACAGCTAAAGCCCTTGGTGATCTCGGAATATGGTGCCCGAGCACATCAGGTGGAGCCGAATGGATGGACCCCGCAACGCGACTGGTTCTATCTGAAAGCGATGAATTCGCTGATGCTTCAATTCATGGAGCGGCCCGACCGAATTGCCAAGGCAATACCCTTTGTAGTCCTGAAAGGGGAATGGGGGAGGACCAGCGTACCCTATAACTGGCGCCTGCTGCGCCAGGCATTCGAGGACGGTACCCCGGCAAACGCCGGCAATGGCAGCTGGGTGTACACCGAGATGGTCAATTTTTACCGGCTATGGAACGGCGTAAAAGGTACGCGGCTGGAGAGTTGGGCAGCGGATCGAGACTTCCTCGTCGATGCTTATGTCGATGGAGCGGCGAAGGATCTGTACGTTATCATCAACAGCCTTGAGTCCACCCCCCGCACGGTCGATCTCAAGCTTCTTGGCATCCCAGCCGGGAGCACCGTAACCCAAGTCGAGCAACGGCATCTATACCCGGACGCAAACGGTCGCCCGATATTGAGCACGAGCACGTCTGCTTCGGTTCCTGGTTCCGTCGTGCTTGGGTCCGAAGCGACGATGGTCTTGCGAATTCGCTACAGCACCGCGCCGGCGCAGCCGCATACGCTGTCTCAATCCAGGCATTACGCGACGGTAGGTTCGTCAACGGTGTTGACGAATATCATCGCCGGATCAACGCATAATTTCACGGTTCCCAACGTTACTCCGGGCGCGAATGGGGAGGCCGTTCTTCGGCTGGGCGTCGGTCGCGAGCATGGCAAGTCGCTACAGCCGGTCATCACATTCAACGGAGTGACGCTAAGCGTACCCACGGACTATCGTGGATACGATCAGTATAATGGGGGAGCGGGGCGGTCTCGTTTTTTTGGGGTGCTGGAGATACCGGTGCCCCTCAGCGCCCTGAGAGCAAGCAACAATATCGGAGTTCGATTCCCAGACTCAGGAGGCGCCATTTCCTCCGTTGTGCTCGATAACTCAGTATCCACCCGGTCATTGGCAAGACAATAGCGTCGCCTAAGGCTGGGTTGGAAGGAGCTAGCGGATGTTGCCCTCCATGGCGGCTATGGCTGCCTTGGCATCACCTGTCTGGATGGCATGGATTATCGCTTCATGCTCGGCGATCGCCTGTTCCGGCGTGCTAATGCGCTGATAGTTCATTCGCATGCGCAAGATGACAGGCTGCCAGAGATTGACCAGGTCCTCGCCGCCGGCGGCGAGGAGGATCACCCGATGAAACGCAATGTCCGCCTTGGTGACCTCGGCAAAATCATGCTCGCGCAAGCGCTTGGTCAATTCCTGAAATGCCGCCTGAAGCTGATCAAACAATCCTTCTGGCCGATCCTTGATCACTCGCTTGATAGCAAAGATCTCGATCTGCCGTCGCAATTTGATCATCAGCGCCTGAAGGTCGGGCGCTGGAATATCATTGACCATCGTCCCCCGGTGTGCTCGGGTGATGAGAAGCCCTTCCTTGGAAAGCTCCAGCAATACGTCGCGGATGCGGCCGCGGGAGACTCCAAACCGCTGAGCCAACGCCTCCTCGGTAAGCTTCTGGTTGGGAGCGAGCGCGCCTGAAATGATATCTGATCGGAGCCGATCCGCGATTTGCTCTCGTACCGCGATGATCATGTTGTCGCCATCGGCCATTGTCGATTGTCCATAATTTATTCGCGAACCATCGTTGGCTTGAGCGATAGACAACGTCAAGAGCGGGGTGCCAAAGGCTTTGAGGCCGAAATGACGGTCGCGATGCCTTGGGAGCGAGCCTTAGCTGAGGATCAGTTTGAAACAGGGCTTGGTGCGGGAGATGAGCCCATCGCGGCGCTGATGCTGGCGGCAGTGTCCCTGATCGCTTCGATGGCGTCCTTGAGCGGCATCGATTCGCCCGCCTGATTGACATATCCCATGCTGAGCGCGGCGAGAATGCCCCCCCGCCCGAATACCGGGACGCTGCTGTTGATGACGCCGTTCACCAGCACGCTTTCAATTGTCTCGAAGCCCAGCCTTCTTGCGGCAGCAACGCGCGCGATGAAGCTTGCGGCGTCGTTAGAAGGCGCTGGCTTGACGAGGAGGTCCAGACGATCTTGGGGCAGAAATGCCGCAATCACGACGCCAGAACTGGTAGCAAGCGCGGGAAAAATGGCGCCCGTTCGAACTGAATACCCCGCAGGTCGTGGACTTTGCACCGAAGCGAGGACCAGGACCGAGTCACCGTTCAAAACGGCCAGGTGACAGGACTGTTCGGCGCGGCGAGAAAGGCTCTCCATCAGTGGCAGGGCCAGTGAAATCAGCCGTTCAGTCGGTTCGAACCGATGAGACAACTCGAACAATCTGAGCGTGAGGCCATATCGACCCGCAACATCCTGCTGAACGTAGCCACGATCGGCGAGGTAGAGCACGATGCGGTAGATCTCGCCCATGGTGCGGCCGAGACGGTCGGCGATTTCATTCATGGCCAGCCCATCGGGCGAACTCGCCAGCAACTCGATGACATCGAGTCCTTTGCCGAGCGCGGGTACCTGCGCTGGTGCCGCCTCGCCCCGGGGGCGGTGCACCCGTGCCCGGCGTGCGGCGGCTGGAACAGCTTTGTCGGTCATTCGCCCGCTTCTTGCGCGCCTCCAAACAAAATGGAAGCGGGATCCTTTGCGGCCATGGCGAAGCAGATCGTCATCAGCTCGTTTTCAATCCTGAGGCCGTGGTCGACCGGATGATCCATCGCGCTACGAACGGCCGCCTTCACCGATTGCGTGGCAATCGACGAATGACCGGCGATGGCGGCTGCAATGCGCCGCGCTGTTTCAAGCTCTTCCCCTGGCTCGACCAGCCATTCGATCATCCCCATGTCAAATGCCTCCTGGGCCGAAAAACGGTCGCCGGTGAGGAGATAGCGCATGGCCCTGCCATACCCTGCCAACCGGGTCAGATGCTGCGCCGCCCCGCCGGCACCGGTCCAGCCGAGCTGGACTTCCGGCGCGCCAAATGTGGCTGAACGCGTCGCGACGCGCAGATCGCAGGCGAGTGCGATCTCAAGTCCGCCGCCCAATGCCCAGCCCTTTACCGCGGCGATGCATGGTTTGCGCAAACTGCGAATGCTCGCGACATAGTCGTTGCGGTTCCGCCACGCCCAGGGGTCTCGATAGGTGGCCAGCGCGCCAATATCCGATCCTGCGCAGAACGCACGCTCGCCGGCCCCGCAGATGATCGCGACGTGCACTGCGTCGTCGCGATTCACAGTCGCGCAATGCGCCGCGATCTGCTCGTACATCGCTGGCGTCAGCGCGTTGTGCTTGGCGGGGCGGTTCAGAACGATCTCTGCGACGCGCCCGCTGATCTGAAGATCGACGGTTTCTTCCATATCACAAACCTATCCATAACTTCGGTATTTGCAAATAACTTCAGTCTATGCAAATTAGCAAGGGCCGGGTGTCTGAGTCCCGACGGGAGGAGCGGATGATGAGCGAAGCGGATCTGCCGCTGGGTGGGCTTTTGGTCGTGGACCTCAGCCAGTTTTTGGCCGGCCCCTATGCGGCATTGAGACTGCTCGACCTGGGTGCGCGTGTAATCAAAGTGGAGCGCCCCGACGGAGGTGACCCATGTCGCGATCTTTACAAGACGCGAGACCAGCGCATTTCGACCCTTTTCCAGGCGATCAATCGAGGCAAGGAAAGCCTCGCGCTCGATCTGAAGCTGGCTGATGATCTTGCGGTCCTACGTCAGGCGCTGGAGCGCGCGGATGTCGTGATCCAGAACTATCGCCCGGGCATCGCTGAGCGGCTGGGCATCGGCTATGAGGCGGTGCGCGCGATCAACCCCCGCGTCATATATGCCAGCATATCGGGCTATGGCAGGGACGGCCCCTGGGCCAAGCTGCCAGGGCAGGATCTGCTCGCCCAGGCGCGGTCCGGTATCATGTGGCTAAGCGGGGATCAGGCGTCGCCGCCGACACCGGTCGGCTTGGCGGTTGGGGACATCTATACTGGCGCGATGGCTGTGCAAGGTATTCTCGCGGCGCTGGTGCGGCGCGGCGTGACCGGTCAAGGCGCGCTGGTCGAAACCAGCCTGCTCGAAAGCCTGGTCGACCTTCAGTTCGAAATGATCACCGAATATTTCGCGAACCAGAACACCATGCGTTTCCGATCCGAAGCCTCGAACGGCAATATCAACGCGCCACCGCCTTATGGCGTTTATCGTACTAGCGACGGCTATCTCGCACTGGCGATGACGCCCCTCCAGCGGCTTGCGCCACTGCTGGATCTCGATCCGGATCCGGCCTGGGAAGGCGACCATCTCTCGCTCCTGGTCGAGCGGGATCAGATTAAGCGGCGGATCGCCGAGCGAATCGTGATGCGCAGCACGGCGCACTGGGCTGCCGCGCTGCAGCCGCATGATATCTGGTGCGCCGAGGTCATGGACTGGACCGCACTCCTGCGAACGGAGCAGTTTGCGGCACTCGATATGCTTCAGGATCTGCCAAGCGTGGACGCAGCCTCGGTCCGGACGACCCGCATGCCGATCTCGATTGACGGAGTCCGACCGCGAGGACATGCGCCGGCGCCGGCGCTTGGCGCGCACAGCGAGGCGCTGCGTCGCGAACTCGCAGGCAATGATGCGCCGCTGGTGTCAGCCGTGAAACCGGCGCTATGACTACGCTTCGAGGTATCACCTGGGATCATCCCCGCGGATATGATCCGCTGGTGGTGATCTCGACAGACTATCTGCGGGAGCACGGCACGACGATCCAATGGGACCGGCGCTCGCTTCAGGATTTCGCGGACTATCCGATCCGCCGGTTGGCGGAGCGCTACGACCTGATCGTTCTTGATCATCCCCATATCGGCGCGGTTGCGGCCGAACGCTGCCTGTTGCCGCTGCCTGACACCGAGCCGGATTCGACCGCGTCGATCGGCGGATCGGCGGAGAGTTATGTCTGGGAAGGTTTGCGCTGGGCCTATGCGATCGATGCCGCCTGTCAGATGGCGGTGCGAAGCGAGCATGCCACTGCGCCGCTGCCGCGATACTGGCATGAGTTCTTGGCCGACGATGCAGCCAGGCTGCGCGCCGTGACACCGCTCAAGCCTGTCGATGCGTTCGACATGTGGCTGACCTTGCTGGCGAGCCTGGGATGCGCCTTGCCGGCCACCGGCCAGACATTCGCTACCTCGCGCGCTGGCGAACGCGCCTTTGCGATCTTGCACGCGCTTTATCGCCTTGGACCGGAGGAGGCGCTGAGCTGGAACCCGATTCACATACTTGAGCTGCTTTCGGACGGGGACGGTGAGTTTGAACAGTCGCCCTGTCTATTCGGCTATGTAAATTACGCCGTGCCTGGCGTGCGGCGGCGTCGGCTAGCATATTACGACCTGCCGATCTTCGAACCGGGCGGCGCGCGACGCGCGATCCTAGGCGGAGCGGGGCTGGCCGTCTCCGCGCATTGCCGCGATCCCGAGGCGGCGGTTGCCTTTGCCAGATGGGCCGCATCGCTGCCGGTGCAGAACGGGCTGTATCTCGCCGGCAACGGTCAGCCTGCGCATCGGCATTGCTGGGAACATCGTCGCGACGACGCGCGCACCGGAGGATTTTTCGGGGGCGGCTTCGCAACGATTGACGCCGCCTGGACACGCCCGCGCGAGTCGTGGTTCCCGGACTTCGTCGATACCGTCTGCGAGAATATCTCACCGCTTATTGTCCGCCGCGACGGCGTTGCTTTCTGCGCCATGGTCGACCGCGCTTATCGGCATCATTCAGGAGTCCGGACATGAGCCGCGTTGCTGTTATTACCGGAGGCAATCGCGGGCTGGGGCTGGCGCAGACGCGCCGGTTCCTGGCGGGCGGATACCGCGTCCATGTCGTGGCCCGTTCGCGCGGCGATCTGGACGGACTGAGTGCCGGCGAGGGTCTGTCATTCCTGGCCGCCGATTTGGCGGAGTGGCGCAACGCCGACTTTCTCGACCGGATCGCCGATGATGCCGGCGGGATCGACGTGCTGATCAACAATGCCGGCGTGCACCTCAAGAAGCCCCTTGAACAGGTCGGGCCCGATGAACTGGAGACGGTAATTGCCATCAATTTGATGGCGCCGTTCGCGGCGAGCGCGAGGTTCGTCGAGCTGAACCGGAAGCGAGGAGGGGCGATCGTCAACATCTCGTCGATGGCGGGACTGATCGCATTGCCAAGCGCTGCCGCGTACGTCACTTCAAAGACCGCAGTGATCGGCCTGACGCGCAGTATCGCCGTGGATGCGGCGCAGCATGGCATCCGCTGCAACGCGGTTTGCCCGGGCTTCATCGAAACCGACATGACGCGCGCCGTACTCGCCAAAGATCCAGCGCGCCGTGCAAAGATCGAAGGACGTATCCCCACGGGTCGCTTCGGATCGGCTGAGGATGTTGCCAATGCCTGCTTCTTCCTGGCGAGCGACGAGGCCGTTTATATCAATGGCGTGGCACTGCCCGTGGACGCCGGATTTTCAATCGGATTTTGAAACGGAGCAACATGGAAAACCAAGTCACCCAGTTGGTCGCCGCCGGCGAAGTCACCGTCATGCCGGGTGAGCCGGCCATGCCTCCGCCGCCTGGCTGGGTCCGGCTGAAGCTCGCGCGCGCCGGCATCTGCGGCACCGACATGCATTATTTCCGGCATTTCGGAAATGCCGGTTTCCCACTGCGAAACCCGGTCACGCTCGGTCATGAAGCCAGCGCCCATGTCGTCGATCCGAATGGGAGCGACCTAGCCAGCGGCGCGCTGGTAGCGCTTAACCCCATTATTGCCTGCCACCAATGTGATGCGTGTCGTCGCGGGCACGAAAATCTTTGTGCCGCAAAGCGCTTTCCCGGCTCCGCGCTGACCTATCCGCATGTCGATGGATTCTTCCGCAGTGTAATCGACTTTCCGGCGGAATGTTGCATCCCGGTTTCGTCGCCAGTGGCGGCTGAGCATCTCTCCTTTGCCGAACCGCTGGCCTGCTCGCTCCACGCCGCCACGCTGGGCGAAGTGGGCGAGGGGTCACGCGTGCTCGTATTGGGGTGCGGGCCGATGGGGTTGCTCAGTGTTATCGCGGCAGCCTCGCGCGGAGCGACCGTTCACTGCTCCGACCTGCGCTCGGAGGCAGTCGAGCGCGGATGTGAAATCGGCGCAAGCCAAGGCTTCGTCATCGGCGAGGGCGAGCCCCCGGCCGACAGCGCCTATGATTGCGTGATCGAGGCAAGCGGCAGCATCGTGGCGCTCAATCAGGGGTTTCAGTCAGTACGCCGCCAAGGCAGAGTCGTCGTCTTGTCCAATCTGCAAGCCGGCGCGACCGCGCCCGAGCTACAGCGAATCATGCTGAAGGAGATCAGCTTGATTGGATCATTTCAGTTCAATCGGGAATTTCGCGAGGCAGTTGAGGTGATCGCGGGTGGACAGTTTGACTTCGGCAAGTTGATCGCACGAGTGTTTGCGCTGAGTGAGATCGAGCAGGCGTTTGAACTTGCATTCAGTGGATCGGCGGTTGGTAAGATCCAGCTCGCTGACGGATAAATGTTGAGTACTTTGATCGGCTTTGTTCGCTCGTTCCCGCTCGCAGGCTCATTCGCCACGTGCACGGCATATGGCAAGGTCGTCGCTGGCGTGGCGATTGTTTCGGCTTTCGCTGCGCTGTCAGCGTGCGGCGGCACGGAACCGGACAATGCAGTCCCGCAGATGGACAGAACCTCAGGGTTGGCGCGCCGATGCGCCAGCGAAAAGGCGGCTAGCGCGGTCGAGGTGGCGGGCGGCAAGTTCGAGATGGGACAATCCGGTGTTTACCCCGAGGAGGGGCCGGTCCGCATGGTCGAGGTCAGCCCCTTCTGGATCGACCGCGGCGAGGTGACGAACGCCGCCTTCGCAAGGTTTGTAACTGCAACTGGATATGTGACGGTGGCTGAGAAGCCAGTCGACCCCGACATTTTCCAGGTTCCAGCGGAGCAGATTCCGCCCGACATGCTGAAGCCAGGGTCGGCGGTGTTCACCAAACCTTCGCGCGCCAGTAACCGCTATAGCGACTGGTGGGCATATGTGCCGGGCGCAAGCTGGCGCAGGCCTTACGGCCCGACCGGTGCTGAATATCGCCCCAATGAGCCGGTAGTGCACTTGGCCTATGCCGATATGGCGGCATTTGCCCATTGGCGCGGCGGCCGAATTCCGACCGAGGCAGAATGGGAGTTCGCGGCCAAGGCCGGCCAGCCCGACTACATCGCCCAGCCGGCAGAGGCCAATAGCTGGCAGGGCGTCTTCCCGGTCGCGAATGAAAAGACCGATGGTTTTGAAGGCCTCGCCCCGGTTGGCTGTTTCGCTCCCAATGCGCTCGGACTCTATGACATGGTCGGTAACGCGTGGGAAATGACCAGCGATTTCTATGCGCCAGGTCACGATCCAGCCAGGCCGACGCGCGATCCCAAGGGCCCATCCGAGAATGACGCTTATGATCCGGGCAATCCAGGCATGCCGTCGCGCGTGATCAAGGGCGGGTCCTATCTTTGCGCGCCCAACTATTGCCGCCGCTATCGCCCTGCTGCGCGGACGGGTCGAGACAGCGGCATGGGCGCCAGCAATGTCGGATTCCGCCTGGTCTATGACACCGCCGAGGCAGCGCGTGGAACGTGACTCGGTTCGGTCGGTCCCGATGAGCGGCGGATGATCAGCCTGGCTCGGTGCTGAATTGCAGCTTCGATCGTTGGGTCGTCTGAGATGGCCAGTTCGAACGTCGATCGCGCGAGGGCTTCGGTTGGGAGGCCGATCGTCGAGACGCCGTCATTGAGCCAACGATAGACGGCGGGATCCCCATAGCCGATAAACGCCAGTTGTTCGCCGAGGGAAACATCGTTCTCGAGCAATTGTTCAAGCGCGCCTCGAGCGATCTCAACGCCGGCGCACAGGATTGCAGTGGGCGGAAACTCGAGTGCCAGACATTTACGTACGCTCTCCCGGCCGTGATCGTAGACTGCAGGTCCGGACAATGTGCGCTCATCGCTGGGCGAGAGGCCCGCAGCAGCCATCGCTCGCGCGAACGCTTCCCGCCGGCTGCGTCCCGACGACAACGCCAAGGACGGACCAATGAATGCGATCAAGCGATGCCCGCGCTGGACGAGGTGCGCCACCGCTTCGTCGATCGCGGCGGTATCATCGATACCCACGAATCGCGCAGGCCATGGCACCGCCGGGCTGCGGATCAAGTATAGACGGCGTATGGTTTCCTCGGAGCTTTCCGCTGCCCGTCCCTCATCTGGCAGGGTGGGAACAATGATCGCAGCATCGGCGTGCAACCCGCGCAGTTGCTCGAGAGCCTGCCGCTCACGTTCGGGGTCCTCGCTTGTCAGATGAATAACAAGGTTAAGCCGCCGCGCTGCGCACAGGTCGCCAAAGGCCTGGGCGAACCGGGCATAGAAGTCGTTGACGATATTGGGCAGCAGCAGCCCGATCGTGCCGGATTTCATCCCGCGCAGCGCCTTGGCGGCGGACGACTGGATGTAGCCCCGATCGAGTGCCAGTTTCAGGACGCGCTCGCGGATATCGACGCTGACATTGGGATGATTGTTGATCGCGCGCGATACCGTCATGTGCGAAATGCCGAGCTCCCGAGCGAGTGTCTTGACAGTTACCTTGGCTGGCACAGCGATCTTTCTGACGGGGAACTATTTGCTTGCAATGATATTCGCGGAGAAGCAATAGCTCCATTGTTCACGTGAACAATGGATTTGAGATGGTTCACCCAGAACTGATCGAACGATGCCGGCGACTGATGAAAGAGCTCGGCCTCGCAGGACCTCAGGCCGTGATTGCCGCAACATGCCTGACGGGCGGAGTGTCGTCGGACGTGCTTCGCGTCGATGTCGACGGTCAGGCATATTGCGCAAAATTCGCCCTCGAAGTGCTCCGAGTGGCGGCTCGATGGGAGGCGCCCATCCACCGCAATCGCACGGAATATGCGTGGCTGAAGTTTGCGGCCTCTGTGGCGCCGGGCTCGGTGCCGCGACTATATGGCCATAGTGAGCGCGAACAGGGCTTTGCCATGGAGATGGTTGCCGGAGGAGCTCGCAACTGGAAAGATGAACTGATTGCCGGCAGGGTCAATTCCGGAATTGCGCGGGAATCGGGCAGGCTGCTCGGCCGCCTCCACGGCGCATCCGCGGGCCGCGTGCTGGAGCCCGACCGTTTCGACAGAGCTGAGGATTTCTTCGCGCTCCGCGTCGAGCCCTATTTCATCCATTTGATCGCGACATATCCGCAGCTCGAAGCGCGGGTGCTGGCGCTGGCTGAACACTACCGCGTTTGTCGGATCGCGCTCATTCATGGGGATGTCAGCCCCAAGAACATTTTAGTGCGCGACGGAATGCCGGTGCTGCTCGACGCCGAATGCGCCACGATGGGGGATCCCGCGTTTGATCTCGGCTTCTGTCTCAACCATCTGCTCTTGAAGTGGGTGCACATTCCCGACAGCAACGCGGCGTTGCTCCGCGCCGCGCGGGCGCTATGGGACGGCTATTGTGAGCATCTCGATTGGGAGCCGGTGGCGGCGCTGGAAAGGCGTGTTGCTGATCTGGCCCCACTGCTGCTGTTGGCGCGAGTCGATGGCAAATCGCCGGTTGAATATCTGAATGCCGAGGCGAAACAGACCGTCCGCTCCATCGCACTTGATCTGATCAACCGTCCAGCTGCCACCATTGAGCACATCACTACCCGACTGGAGGCGCGACGCGCATGAGCACTATTCAATCGATACTTGGTCGCCGCGTGTGGGATTCGCGCGGCAACCCGACCGTTGAAGCCGAAGTGACGCTCACCGACGGCAGCATCGGGCGTGCGATCGCGCCGTCCGGGGCGTCGCGAGGAGAGCGCGAGGCGATCGAGCTTCGGGATGGGGGCAAGCGCCTCGGCGGCAAAGACGTTTCGCGCGCCGTCGCCAACGTCAACGGGCCGATCGCAGCACGTCTGCGGGGCATGCCCGCGGCGGATCAGGCCGGCGTGGATGCGGCCATGCTCGCGCTGGACGGCACACCGCTCAAGACGGAACTTGGCGGCAACGCGATCGTCGCGGTTTCGCTCGCCATATTGCACGCCGCTGCGGCTAGCGCCCGATTGCCGCTATGGCGCTACCTGGCCGAAACGCATGGCGCGACGCCCACTATCCCGCTGCCGGAAATTCAGATCTTTGGCGGGGGCGCGCATGCCGGGCGACGCGTGGATATCCAGGATTTCATGATCATGGTGCCCGGCGCGGACGATCTGGAAGAGGCCATGGAAGTCACCAACGCCGTCTATCACGCTGCCGGTCGGCTGATGGAGGCGCGCGGCGAGGCCGTTGGCGTCGCGGATGAAGGCGGATGGTGGCCGACGGTTTCGACCAACGAGGAGGCGCTCGAGCTGCTGGTCCAGGCGGTCGAGGCGGCAGGTGAGGTGCCCGGCGAGCGCGTCGTCATCTCGCTCGATGTCGCCGCGTCCGAGTTCGAGCGGGACGGCCGCTACATCCTTGGCCTAGACGGACTTGAACTGGATAGCGGCGAGTGGCTCGAGCGGTTAGGCAATTGGGTCGAACGCTATCCCATTGTATCGATCGAGGATCCCGCATCGGAGCGCGACCCGGAAGGCATGCGCGCCTTCACTGCGCGCTGGGGCGACCGGCTCCAGATCGTCGGCGATGATTATCTCGTCACCAATGCGAGGCTGATCGAGGCTGCAGCAGGCGCGGGCGGCTGCAACGCTTCGCTCATCAAGGTCAATCAGGCCGGTACCGTGACCGAGACGATTGAGGCGCTCCGCGTATCTCAGGAGCGGGGCTTTGGCACGCTGGTCTCTGCACGATCGGGCGAAACTGAGGATGTGTCGATCTGTCACCTCGCGGCGGGGCTTGATGCCGGACAGTTGAAAGTCGGCTCGTTCGCGCGGTCCGAACGGATGGCGAAATGGAACGAGTGCCTGCGCTTTCAGGGACAGGCGGGGATGGGCGCGTTCGTCGGCGGACGTCCGATCGAGGGAACTTGGTGGGGCGCGAAGCGGCCCTGAGGCAGATGAACGAAAGGAATTATACATGCGGTTTCTTCGGGTAGACATGGGGGACGGGAGGGTCGTGCCGAGCATCCTCGATGTTGACGGCAGAGCCCGCGATATTTCGACCCTCGTGCCCGATCTTGGGCCAGCAACGCTTGGCGATGCGCTGATCGAGCGGATTGCGGAAACTGAACTCACATCGCTGCCGCTGGTCGATCTGACCGGCCGGCGGATCGACGCGCCGATGGCGCAGCCAGGGACGATCTGGTGCATCGGCCTGAACTATAGCGACCACGCGGCAGAGGCGGGGATGGCAATCCCAACGGAGCCGATCCTCTTCAACAAGGCGGCCGTCACCTATTGCGGCCCGAACGATCCAATCCTGATGTCGCCGCAAATGACCAAGCTCGACTGGGAAGTCGAACTTGGAATCGTGATCGGCAAAGCGGCGCTGAACGTGTCGCACGACGCTGCGCTCGAACATGTGTTCGGTTATGTGCTGGTGAACGACGTGTCAGAACGCGCCTGGCAAATGGAGCGCGAGGGTCAGTGGGTGAAGGGCAAGTCGTTCCCGAACTTCTGTCCGGTCGGGCCGTATCTGGTGACGCGCCAAGCCGTGGATGACGTGCAGTCGCTGTCCATGTGGCTCGACGTCAACGGGGAGCGCAGGCAGACGGGCAGTACGTCCAGGATGATCTTCGACGTCGCGACCATCGTTTCATACATGAGTGAATTTACACGGCTGGAGCCCGGCGATCTGATCTGCACCGGCACGCCACCGGGCGTGGGCGCGGGTATGAAGCCGCCGCAATGGCTGAAGGCGGGTGATCGCGTGACGCTGGGCATCGAGGGCTTGGGTGAACAGGCCCAGACCGTTGAGCCGCTTGCCTGACGAGCGGCAGCAGGAGAGCATAATGAGCAGCCGGGAATTTGCGGGCAAGCGTGCGGTCATCACGGGCGGGGCGCGCGGCGTAGGCGCTGTGGCGGCGCGGATGCTGCTGGAGCGCGGAGCAACTGTGAGCCTGTGGGACCGCAACGCCGAGCAACTGGCGAAGGTGGAGCGCAAGCTTGCTCCGACGGGACGCCTTTATATCCAAACGGTGGATGTCGCGGATGCGGACGAGGTCGCCGCCGTGACCGAGCGGGCGGTGGCACTGATGGGCGGGATCGACATCCTAGTCACAGCGGCGGGCATCGCCGGTGTCAATGCCCCGGTCGAGAACTTTCCCCCCGATGTGTGGGATCAGGTGATGCGCGTTAATCTCGGCGGCGTGTTCCTGTGCTGCCGTGCGGTTGTGCCGCATATGCGCCGGCAGAACTATGGCCGGATCGTCACGATCGCATCAGTCGCGGGCAAGGAAGGCAATCCCAATGCCTCGGCCTATTCCGCTTCGAAAGCGGGGGTGATCAACTTGACCAAGGCGCTTGGTAAGGAATTGGCCGACACGAACATCACCGCGAATACCATTACGCCGGCCGTTATCGCGACCGAAATGCTCAATGATGTGAGCGAGGATCAAATCCGCTACATGGTTTCCAAGATCCCGATGGGCCGTACGGGTACGCCAGACGAGGTAGCGGAGATGATATGCTTCCTTGCCTCCGACCGCGCGACTTTTTCCACCGCGGCGACATTTGATATGTCCGGCGGGCGGACGACCTATTGACCAGCAGGCCGCGCCGCAAGGTTGGGCGCGTGCGGACGATCGCCTAGTCTTCAAAACAGGCTGAGGGGCGAACCATGCTCTCGCTGGGACATTAGTATCATGCTGACGGCTTGCAACTTGTCGGCACCGGCAGTCGTCACTGCTCGCGGCAATATTTAGCTGAGAAAACAGGCAGTTGCCTTTTGCCGCAGCGGGTGCGTGCGAGCCAGTGGAGGCATCCGATAACAGACATGCGCGGCTTCATACGCTGACTCGCGCGCCCGACGCCACCTAAATGCCTTATTGGCTGATCGGCGGACGATCGAATTATCGAACTCTAGCGCACGCACTACTTGACACAATGTCGACAGTCGACATTGTAAGGCCGGATCGGCGAAGCTCGCCGTGTGTGACGGGAGAGTGTGCGTGAAGCGAGGCAGTATTGCGGTTCTGGCGCTGTTGACATCGACGATGGCGGTCGGCGCCAGTTCGCAGTCCCCTGTTTCAAGTTCTGCCGCTACCCAGGATATGATTTTCGATTTCGAGGATGGCATCGTGCCCGCCTCGCTCCAAGCCGCGAATGCACAGGTTTCGATTGCAAAGACCGCTGAGGGGCATGCGCTGAGGGCCGACCTCCAGTCACGTGAGAATCTGTACACCTCTCTTACTTTCCGGCCCGCCACGCCATGGGACTGGCGCGGCGGGGATGTTGTTGGCCTCGCGTTGGAAATCCGCAATCCCGGCGGTGAATCGGTTCAGCTCAATCTCGACATCGTCGATGGAGCGGGACGAGCCGCAACGCGCAGTACGGTCATTCCCGCCCGTGGGGGCGGCACCTACTATGCGCCGCTCAAGGGGCCGGACCTCAAAGCGGACACCGGCTTGCGCGACGATCCCGATTATTGGCGCGGCGTCGGGCGTAAATTCACGTGGATGTGGGGCAGCAAGGAACTCGATCTGGCAGGCATTCGCGAATTCAAGATCGGATCGATCAGCCTAGCGAGCGACCGGAGCATCACGATCGACCAGGTCCGGATCATACGCAATCCGTCTACCGACCCTAGCTATCTGAAGGGCATCGTTGATCGCTATGGCCAGGCGGCGAAGATCGACTTTGTGGGCAAGGTCAAATCAGATGCCCAACTGCAGGCGGCGGCGCGCGCCGAGGTCGCGCAACTGCGCGGCGCGGCACTGTCTGACCGCTCGCGCTACGGCGGCTGGAAAAATGGACCCAAGCTCAAGGCAACCGGTTTCTTCCGCACCGAAAAGGTCGACGGAAAATGGGCGATGGTCGATCCCGAGGGATATCTCTACTTCGCCACCGGTATCGACAATATTCGCATGGCCAATCTGACGACCATGACCGGCTATGATTTCAAGCCGGGGTCGGTGAAGCCGCGCGATGCGAACGACGTGACGCCCGAGGATTCCGCCGGCCTCTATCGGATGCCGGATTCGGCATTGCCTGGCCGCTTCGTGGCGTCCCAACTGCGGCGCGAAATGTTCCAGTGGATTCCCAGTTATAGCGATCCGCTGGGCGACCATTTCGACTATCGCCGCGAAGGCCATTCCGGCCCGCTCGACAAGGGGGAAGCCTATAGCTTTTACCGCGCTAACCTGGAGCGGCGATACGGCCAGACTTCGCCCGCGTCCTATATGAAGGTCTGGCGAGATGTGACGACCAAGCGCATGATTGACTGGGGGTTCACCTCGTTCGGCAACTGGCTGGATCCTAGCTACTACGCCACGGCCCAGCTTCCCTATTTTGCCAACGGCTGGATCATCGGCAATTTCAAGACGGTGAGCAGCGGCGACGATTATTGGGCACCGCTACCCGATCCTTTCGACCCCCTTTTTGCCGAACGTGCCCGGGTTACCGCACGGTCGGTTGCTTCGGAGGTGCGGGGTAGTCCGTGGTGCGCCGGCATCTTCATCGACAATGAGAAGAGCTGGGGCCGCATGGGCACGCCCCAAGGCCAATATGGCATCGTGATTAACACCTTATCGCGCAGCGCCTCCGACAGTCCAACCAAGGCCGTGTTCGTCAAATTGTTGCGCAAGAAATATGGCACCGTGGCCGCGCTCAATACGGCGTGGGGTGCAGACATCGCGTCCTGGGACGCGCTGGCCAAGGGTGTGGTGCTGAAGGAGCACGGCACTGCGCGACAGGCCGATTATGCGATGCTGCTCAAGGCATATGCGCGCGAATATTTCCGCGTCGTCGATGGCGCGCTCAATGAGGTGTTGCCCAAGCACCTCTATATGGGCGTGCGTTTTGCGACCTGGGGCATGACGCCGGAGGTCATCGAGGCGGCGAGCGAGTTCGTCGACATCATGAGCTACAACGAATATCGCGAAATCCCGCACGAAGGCGCGTGGAGCTTCCTTGCGAAGATCGACAAGCCCAGCTTGATCGGTGAATTCCACATCGGAGCGAGCGACGCCGGACTATATCACCCCGGCCTGATCCTCGCGTCCGACCAGAAAGATCGCGCCGCGCAATATGAGCGCTACATGGACGCCGTGATCGCCAATCCGTGGTTCGTCGGCGCGCACTGGTTCCAGTATGTCGACTCACCCCTGACCGGCCGTTCCTATGACGGTGAAAACTACAATGTCGGCTTCGTGTCGGTTGCGGACGTGCCCTATCCCGAAATGGTTGCTGCGGCGAAGCGCATGAACGGGCGCCTCTATCCTGTCCGGTTCGGAAAGAAGGCGTTGAAGTAGGAGGAGCAGCTCGGTCGGCCGGGGATCATTTGATATCGATGAGTGGAGAGCAGGAACATGCAGCTTTCGATTGGAATCGCTGTCGCACTGATGGGTGCCGTCGCAGCGCAGGCTTCGAGTGAACAGATCATCAGCGATGCACAACGTCCGGTTTGGGGCAGCTACGGTGACATAAAGGTCAGTCGGCTGAGCGAACCAAAGGCACCGGGCGGCACATTGGTCCGCATTTCGGTGCCACGTGCCGGTGCGAACTTCTGGGACAGTTCGGCGACAGGTGCGATCTCAAAGGCGGTTAAGAAAGGCGACATCGTAACCATCGGTTTTTTTGCGCGGTCGGGCGAGCCGGGCAAGCCGGCATGGGTCAACGCCGTCGTCGGAAGCGTGACGCCACCCTTTAAGGCCGCTGCGGTGGGTCGCGTGGAGCTCGATGACGAGATTCGGTTTTATTGCGTCGAAGGCATCTCGCCGGTTGATGTTGGCGACAAGCAAGGTCGTTTGACGCTTCACGTTGCGGGCGCAAAGCAGGTCGTCGATCTTGGCCCTTACATGGTTACGACGCGCGCGACGGGCAGCGAGACGCAGCTGCCCTGCGCCCGCAAGGTCAAAAGCAGCGCGCAGGCCACCGACTAACTGCTCGCAATTCGTTGTCGACTGTCGACAAAATAATTGACCGCGGCCAGGAACCCGAACTAGATGGCGTCGACAATCGACATTTGAGTCGTCAATGGCTGTCGGATTGGCGGCCAGAATGTATAAAATGGGGGAGGAAAATGATGCGATTTTCCAAAAATGATTTGCTTCACACGACCGCCGCGCTGACCATGGCGATTGCCATTCATGGGAATCCCGCTTTTGCTCAGGCCGGCGCACCTGCCCCGTCCGGCTCAGCCGCCACCGCCGACGACCAGGACGACGAGACGGTTGATCGCGAAGGCGACATTATTGTTACGGGTATCCGAGGCAGCATTAATCAGTCCATCGACGACAAGCGTCGTTCGGGTCAGATCGTCGATACGATCAATGCCGAAGATATTGGCAAGTCCACCGATCAGAACATAGCCGAGGCCCTGAATCGTATCTCAGGCGTCAGCGTCAACACGGTCGATGGCCAGGGGGCCACGATTTCAGTTCGCGGTGCGAACGCGGATCAGACTGTCGTCACGCTCAACGGTGTTGCCCTGGGCTCGACTGGCTTCTCGCAGGGTGTCGACCTTTCGGCTTACTCCGCTGACATTCTGGCGAAGGTAGAAGTAGTCAAAACCCCCTCGGCCGATGACGAGGAGGGGTCGCTCTCCGCGGTCGTGAACCTGATTACCCGCAAGCCGCTTGATCTGAAGCGAGACGTGCGGACCATCTCCTTGCAACAGCGCTACAATGGCCTGTCCAAGTCGTTCGATCACAAGATCTCGGGTACCATCTCGCAGCGTTTCTTCGAGGATCGCTTTGGCGTAATTGTCACTGCCTATGACGAAAAAACTTCGGTGCGTCGCGACCAAGTGGCTTTTTCCAACTACAATGCCTTTGGCACGAACTTCTACACCGACCAGAACGGCAAGGCGTTTGGCGCAGCCGACGCGATTGCAGCAGAGGCGACGCGGGCGGCGATGTTCAACCGGCCGAGCGCATTCGCCGGCGTAGAAGGCGTCGCGGCGGGAAGGGGCCCTTATGCCAACATCGCCTATGGACTCGCGCCGACCACGGCGGGTTACGAAATTTACGAGAACGAATATAGCAGGCGTGGTGCGGACGCGTCGATGCAGTGGCGCTTCTCCGATCGAACGTCGCTGACCCTGAACGGCACCTATAATCAGCAGAAATTTCGCGGCAAAATGACGGGTGTGTCCGTCAGCCAGTCGAACTTCGGGGGGCATATCGATGGTGTGCAGCAGCCAAATCTCGGCCTGACGCCGAATTTTCTTGACCGTACATCCGTATACGACACGAACACCGTTCCTTATGGGGGAACTGTCCAGAATCCTGGTGACCCGGTCACCAACCCAGGACTGAACAATGGCTTGATGTGGACCGATCCGGTCCAGAAGTGGCGTCTTCTTGACACTGGTACTCGAACCTATACGCAATATCTGAACCGCTTCTCGACTGGCAGCACCACGAACTCGGTCAACAACTACACCGTCGAGAATTATCTATTCAGCGCGGAATTCGAGCATGGCTTTACAGACCGGCTGAGAATGAGCGCGGGCGCTTCATTGGCCAAGTCCGAGCAGAAGCCCGAACGCAGCATCTACATGGTGGCAAACCGGAACCGCGTGGTCGGCCCTTGGAATCTGCATCATGTGCCGGCGGATTATTTACAGCCCGCGGGCTATGATTGTTCAGGAAGCGCTTGCCGTCTCGTCGGCGGCACATCTACCCCCAATCTTGGCCAAATCATCGACATTCGGGCCGACCAGAATGATTTGTGGGACAATGTTGGCCGTACCGGATTCAATCCGGACGACCTCAATTCGCACACGCTGTCGTATATCCAGTCCAGTGTGACACGGGTGAGTGACGAACAGCGGGCGGCGTTTGCCGACTTCGACTGGGATGTCGACTTTGCCGGTATCAACAGTTTCGAATTCGGCGCTAAATATACGGAGCGCAAGAAGTTCGTCGATGCCCAGTCAGGCACGCCGCGCGCCAGCAGTCAGCTTGTCGAGGCGATTAGCCCGTTCACCGGACAAACGATCTTTGTGGACCCTGCCGCCATCTCGCTGATCTCCGCCGGCATTTTCTCCAGCGGCACTACCTCTGCCAACAATTTGCTGAGCGGTCTGGGCGTTCAGCGAGATCATATCAGCGACGGCTGGGCGACCTTTGATCCTGTCGCTGCTCTTCAGGCAGTGACCACGGGCGAGCGCGATTTCACGCTCGACCGCACTCAAACGCGCGGAGCCGAGTTCCGGAACATCGCAGCTTATATCAAGGCGAACTTCGCCTATTTCGAGGACCGCCTGAAGGGCGATATCGGTCTGCGCTATGTCCGCACAAAGCTCGACACAACGGGCTTTGCCGGCGCGAACTTTGCGTTTGACGCCCAGGGGCAAGGCCGGATCATCGATCCGATCGCGCTCAATACCCTGCGGAATTCGAACAAGGGTAACCGTTGCCCGGTGCTGAGCGAAACACCTTCGCCGCTGGGTCGGGGCCCTTCATCGGCATATTGGACGGGTGCTGGGCCAGTCCCAACGGACTTCAATGATGGCCGGAATTACAATCTTTCGAACTTCCAGGCGCGAAATCGACAGGCTCGTATCGACGGGCAGGGGACTTCGCCTGCAGTCCCTGGCGGGGTCTGCTACGATCCGTTGCTTGAGCCAGGCGCCATTCCGAATGCGTTTCTCGAGCGCAACCTGATCCGTTACTCCGATCTGTCGACCGAACAATTCGGCACAATCGGTGGTCGGACGCTTTCCGACCGCAGCCGCGCGTCAATCGCGGCGGCGGATGCATATGATTACAATGTCTTCCTGCCGAGCCTCAATCTCAGCTTCCTGGCAACGGACAAGCTTATTGCCCGCTTCTCGGCATATCGTACAATGTCGCGCCCGCCGATTGACGATCTACGCGCCGGCTTTCGCATGAGCGAAGGGTCTGTCTTTGAAGGGACCACTCAGTTCCGCCCGACCTCGACGGTCGACCTCTATTCGGCGCAACTCAATCCGCTAAAGGCAAACAATGTCGACATTGCTGTCGAATGGTACTTCAAGCGCGATGCAATGCTGTCCGCGAACCTCTTCTACAAGGATATCAGTGATCTGGTCGAAACGGTCGACCAGCGCTGGTTTATTGGCGATCTGCGAAGGATCGCTGCAGATCCGAATGGGGCGACAGTTGATGGCCTGAATTTTACCGACTCGTCGGGCCGCACGACCGATCTTTTGCTGACGCCATCTTCGGATGTCTCCGCTGTGCCGGATATCGGCCAGTGCATGCCACGTCGCTTGCAGGGCGAGGCGACGCTCCAGCAGGCCACCAGCTGGCTTTATGGAGGGGACGGCCGGGCGCTGTGTAACGAATATAATGTGACGCGACGGCAGAATTCGGAATCAGCCCGCGTGATGGGTGCAGAAGTCCAATATGTGCAGAGCTTCACCTTCTTGCCGGGTCTGCTGTCTGGCCTCGGCATTGCGGCGAACTACACCTTCTCAAAATCCGAGTTCCAGGACTCCAAGTTCCCGATTCCCGGAACGCCCCGGCACTCCTACAACGTGACCGGCTACTGGCAGAAGGCTGGCCATCAGCTTCGTCTGGCCTACGCAGGTAGCAGCGATTCGCTGGTTCAGCGATCCTTCTCTGGTGGCGCCTTGTGGCAGGAAGGCCGCAGCACGTTGGACTTCTCGGCAGCCTATCAGGTAACGCCCAAATTTAGCTTCACCTTTGACGCAGCCAATATCACGGATGCGCCCGTACGGACCTATTTCACCAGTCGTATCATCCGTTTGCCTGATGCAACTGGCGCGATGGTCAACTTCGACGAAGGGTCAATCTATGAAGGGGCACCCAAGTCCCGCACTGTTCAGGAGTATAATACCGGCCGGATTTTCCGCTTCGGTGTGAGGGCGGAATTCTGATCGGGGGGGCACACCTCTCTCCCTGAGCCTAGGCGCCGCATTCCCCTGAATGCGGCGCCTTTCTTTGTCTGCGTCGCTCGATAGGATGGCCGATATGGATGCTGTGCATTCTTCAGCGCGTGCGCCAACCCGTTTCCTGATTCTGGGCGGCGGAACCGCCGGCTGGATGGCGGCGCTCCTGCTCCAGCGCGCTTTTCCCAATGCCAGCCTCACCCTGCTTGAGTCTTCCGCGATAGGAACGATCGGCGTGGGCGAAGGCTCAACCCCTGCGCTCAAAAGCTTCTTCGATGCGGTCGGTATCGAAGAATATTCATGGATGCCCGCCTGCGGCGCCACGTTCAAATCCGGCATTCGTTTCGACGACTGGTCGCGGGTTCCGGGGTTTGAAAGCTACTTCCATCCCTTTCTGACCCAGTTCGACCGCGATCACATCCGGGCGCTTGCATATAATTCTGAATTGCGGCGGCGCGGGGTCGATGTCCACGCTCACCCCGATCTCTACTGCTATTCCGCTTATCTGGCGGATCGCGCGCTGTGTCCGGTGCCGCCACATTCATTTCCGTTCGATGTACAATATGGCTATCATTTTGACGCCAATCGGTTGGCAGCATTCATGAAGGCGAGCGCCCAAGCCCGCGGCGTCATCTGCCGCGACGGGCTGGCGCGGCATGTTCGACGGGACGAGCGTGGAGATGTCAGCTCGGTCGAATTGGATGACGGCGCAACGATTGCCGCCGACTTCTTCATCGATTGTAGCGGGTTCGCCTCGGTGATTACGAAGAATGCGCTCGGCATCTCATACGAGACCTATAGTGATGCGCTGCTCAACGACCGGGCGGTCACCTTTGTCACGCCGCCAGTACCGGTGGCGGCCAGCCATACCACCGCAACCGCGCTTCCCTGCGGATGGGCGTGGCACATTCCCCAGCAGGAACGCACCGGTAACGGCTATGTCTATAGTTCCGCCTATCGCTCTGAAGACCAGGCAGCAAGCGAACTGGCAGCCCATCTGGGCATCGCGGAGAATGCGATGACCCCGCGCACGCTGCGCTTCAGCACCGGGCGAGCGACGACGGTATGGAACCGCAATACGCTGGCGGTCGGACTCGCGCAGGGGTTTCTTGAGCCGTTGGAAGCCACCGCGCTGGCGCTGGTACAACTCACGCTGGCCCGGTTTATTCGTTACTGGCGCGCAGGCCAGGGGAACGCGCGCTATGCCTCACAGCTGAACGACGAGATCGCGGACGCCTATGCCAACGTGAAGGATTATCTCCATACCCACTATTTAACGTCGAACCGCGACGACAGCGGCTATTGGCGAGCTTGTCGCGCGAACGGGTCCGCCATCTCGCCGCGGCTCAAGGCGGTGATCGAGACCTGGTTTAGCGGGGGCGACATAGCCCCGGTGCTCCACGAGACTGGGCTGGGTCGTCATTACAAGCTGAACTCATGGCTCTATTTGCTGAGCGGGATGGGCATCTACCCGCGCGGCGTTGCGCTGACTCCCGCCAGTAGGGAGCAGCTGGACAAGGTGCCGCTGGCATCGATTCGCGATTTCTTCGAACGCTGCACGCTCAACCACCTGCCGCAGGCGGACGCACTTGCGCGGTTGCGGGCGGGGTTGCCTGCCGAGCAAGGCGCTGCGGCGACCGATCCGGACCTGGCGCTCGAGCGGATGCTTGGGCTAGATTTTGCGGCAGCGTTGCCTCGATAAGGACTGGCGGGTCAGCCGCCTTCGACTAGGCTGTGGATCACTTGTTGATGCGAACGCGGAATGGCTGAGGTCTCCACATCAACGGCCCGCGCGACATTCTGGAGAAACTGAAGCAGGCCGGGCGCGTCGGCGCGTGGAATGGCAAATCGCAGGTAATCGAGCGCGAATCCCTGACCGATCAGCACCTGAAACCAGCTGTCATGCCCGAACAGCGCATGGTCCGGCAGATCGAACCAGCCGGTCTGTGCGAACGCCTGTAACTTGCAACCGAGCGACGAGGGTCGCTTTGCGTTGCGTCGCTCGGTCCAAAAAGGCTCATCGCGCTGATTGATGACATAATGCGCCGACAGGAAATCGCGGATTTCTTCCGTTTCCGCGCGCCACATCGCGTTAAAGCGGCCGCGATCATCGGCTTCTCCGGCATTGTCGAACAGCATCTGTTCCAGAAGCAGCGCATATTTCGAGATGAGATGGATACTGGTCGATTCCAGCGGCTCCAAAAACCCCGCGGCCAAGCCTAGCGCAACACAATTTGCATCCCACGGCTCCGCAAGCCGACCTGTTCGAAAGTCGATGCGTCGCGGCTGATTGATCGGTTCGCCCGCGACTTCGCTCATCAGCAAATCGGTCGCTTCATCATCGCTCATATGGTCAGAGCTGTAGACGCAGCCATTGCCGGTGCGCGATTGCAGCTGAATCTCCCAGCGCCAGCCAGCCCGATGGGCTACCGACCGTGTATAGGGGTTGGGCGCCGTGCTCCGCGTGGTCTGGACGGCGATGGCGCGATCACAGGGAAGATAGGCGCGCCAGTCTTCGAACGTGCCCCCCAGCGCCGCACGGCTCAGCACGCCTGTCAGCCCGGAGCAATCGATGAAGAAATCCGCCTCGATCAACTCGCCGTCTCGGGTTCGCAAGGCGGCAATGCCGCGCTCGCCGGTTTCCACCGCGACAATCTTGCTGGAGCGATGAACAACGCCGTTGCGCAGCGCATTGGCCCGCAACTCGCGCGCCAGCAACGCCGCGTCAAAATGCAGCGCATAGCTCAGCTCGCACAACGGATAGTAGAGATGCTGCGCGGCACCTGCCGGCCGCTCGGCTACGCGGGCGAACCGGCCCTTTCGCGCAGCTGCCACGGCAGGCGTAAACGCATCGAGCGTGCGACTGGAAAAATAGGCGCCGCCTCCCAGCCATGTAGTGAAGAAATCATCCTCGCCCCGCGGCGTGCCGGTGGTGCCAAAACCGTGCATATAGGTTTCGCCCGGGCGCGACCAGCCTTCGAACTGAATGCCATATTTAAAGGTGGCCTGCGCCGCTTTCACCACTTCACTGTCGGTCATGCCGACATGGTTCAGCAAATCATAGATTGTCGGGATAGTCGCTTCGCCGACGCCAATCGTCGGAATGTCCGCGGCGTCGACGACGGTCAACGATACGCCGTGCTCCGCCGACCGTTGAGCGAGGACGGCCGCGCAGGCCCAGCCTGCCGTTCCGCCGCCTAGGATGAGGATATTCTTTATATCCGGTGCCATACGGGGCCCTCCCGCCGAGCCGACTGATCGCGCTGTTATCTGTCAACAATCTGTCTGCAATCGAGACCCTTGTAAAGCATTGCGACCGCATGGGCGAATGGCAGCTGCGAAGCGGTGGATGGTGCCTCCGCCATCTTACTTCCGCGGCCAGCGACTTGCGGCGATAATAGCGAACATAATTGACCCTCATGCTGGTCCCGTCGATCTTGTCGGTCACGGTCCCCTCAATTTCCTGGTTTAGAATGGCCATGCTGAGCAGGATGTTCATCGCGCTGAAGGAAATATCATTGCGCTCGGCATGATAGAGCTTCCCGTCGAGATACCATTTGAAAATCTTCCGACCGTTCGAAGCCGTAAGTGTGGTAGTCGGCGGCCTGGTCCGTGATCGTCGCGGCATCGAACCGGTCGAGTTCGGCCTATTTGCCGTCATCCCAATATTCAAGCGTTTAGTCCGTCATCAGATTCCGGTCGGTGCCATTGCCTGCCGGCCAGCCATTCATGATCTGAACCGCGCCGACGATTTGCGCCTCGTCCCACTCGATCTCGAGCCATTTAGAGACCGTGCTTCGATGAAACCCAGCGCGTCTGCAAGCGACCGTCGGCAGGGAAGGCCTCTCTGGACCGCAGTTGATAGACGGTGCCGACCGTCGTTAACCGGGCACCTGGCATGCAGGCGAATTTCGACATGATCCGTAAACTCGAAGTTATCGTGCATCCCTCCCGAATGGGCGGCTTATGGCTAGGAACGTGTCGACATTGTCGAGTGTTGACATTTTGCGGCGGTATCAACAGAGTGGATGGGGGAGAGCTACATGATCGGTCTGGCATTCGCCCGTAGCTGCTTGCGTGTGCTGGTCGGCTTTGGGCTTTGCAGTTCGCTTCCGGCCTTGGCGGGGGACGGGGATGCGACCAAGCTGCGGAAGCCGAACATCGTCTTGCTGTTTGCGGATGATGCAGGATATCGTGACTTCGGGTTCCAGGGCAGTCGCACGATGCGCACGCCGCATCTCGATCGGTTGGCGCGCGAGGGCACGCGCTTTTCCCAAGCCTATGTCACCGACCCCACCTGTGGACCGTCGCGGGCGGGCCTGTTGACCGGCCGCTATCAGCAGCGTTTCGGCTTCGAGGAGAATAATGTCCCCGGCTATATGAGTGCTAACAGCAAGCTGGACGGGGCGGAAATGGGACTGCCTCTTGCCGAGCGTACGATTGCAGATCATCTGCGCGCGCGCGGTTATCGCACTGGTCTGTTGGGCAAATGGCATCAGGGGGACGCGGACCACTACCATCCCTTGCGACGTGGCTTTGATGAATTCTACGGCTTTCGCGGAGGATCCCGCAGCTACCGGCCCTATACCGATCAGCCATCGCCTCAGAACAAAATGGAGCGAGGCTTCGGCAACTATCGCGAGCATGAAGGGTATCTCACTGATGCTCTGGCGATGGAAGCGGTGTCGTTCATCCGGCGCAATCGTGAGCGACCGTTCTTTTTATTCGTGTCGTTCAACGCCGTGCACACCCCGATGGAGGCGTTACCCGAAGATCTCGCAGCCTTTCGGACCCTTTTGGGCGTCCGCAGGCTCGCGGCCGCGCAGATGCTCGCGCTCGATCGGGCAAGTGGCGCGATCCTGGCGGAGTTGATGGCAAGTGGTCTTGAGGGGGAAACGCTGGTCGTGTTCGCAAACGACAATGGCGGGGAAGTGCCCCATAACGGCTCGGTCAACTATCCGCTGGCCGGCACCAAGGCAACCTTTTTGGAAGGCGGGCTGCGGATCCCGATGCTGATGCGATGGCCCGGTCGCGTGGCGACGGGTCGAGTATATCATCAGCCCGTCAGCCTGCTCGATCTCCTGCCCACCTTCCTTGACGCCGCAGGCGGCGATCCATCTGCCATTCCCGGTCTCGATGGGACATCGCTGCTTCCTTATCTCACCGGCAACAAGGCGGGACGGCCGCATCGCACATTGTTCTGGAAGCGAGGCGCGCGCGCCGCAATCCGTGACCATGACTGGAAGCTGCTGCGGCATTCGGATCGTCCGGCCGAGTTGTTCGATCTGCGCCGCGATGTCGGGGAGCAGCGTGACCTTGCCAGCCGACGACCGGACATCCTGAGGATGCTGTTCCGGAAGCTATTTGCCTGGGAGACGAAGCTGGAGCGACCGCTCTGGATGTTGCGCGGCGAATATGACCGATCCGATATCGAGTGGATGGACCATTATCGCACGCCTTCCGAGACCTGGCGTGGGCTTGATTCCATGCAAACAACAGATGCTCGCGCGGACTGACGCGTTCTCTCGTTTGCCAGTGAGTGGCGCATGGACGGCCTAAGCTGCAAGCAACGGTAGAGCAGCCGGACCGAGCCGAGATCTGTGCCTCTGATTTAGGCTTCATCGCGGTGCCTTCCGGGCCACATTCGGTCATGCCGAACTCTTGAATTCAGAAGGAGAATCTCAATGAACAGCGTTATACCGCGCCGGCGATGCCTGGCGATGACGGCGGGCGGGCTTGTTGCCGGACTGATTGGAAGCTCGCGGGCAGTGGAGGCTGAGCCTCAAAACAGGATTGAGCGTCTCGACAGCCGCCTCGACGCCGTCCTTGGAGCCTCACCGACCTGTGAAGTGATCGGTCGCGGTTTCGAATGGGCCGAGGGGCCGACCTGGGACCAGAAGCGCCGTCGTCTCTATTTTTCCGACATTCCGCCAAACAAGATGATGTCGTGGCAATCGGGCACCGGCATATCGGTCTGGCGATCACCCGCAGGGGCCGGGGGCGCCGGCCCAGGTGCGAACCCGGGAACCAATGGCCTGCTCTATCTGCCCGGTGAAGATGCCCTGCTGGTGTGCGACCAAGATACGCGTTCGATCCTCAAATATGCGCTGGGACGGCCGGCGGCACCGGATGTGGTTGTGCGTGGCGCCACCGGGGCGGCGTTCAACAGCCCCAATGATCTGGTCATTGCAAGCGATGGGCGGCTGTTTTTCACCGATCCGCCGTTCGGCCTCGATGGAGGACTGAAGTCGATTGCGCGTATGCGCTCCGTGAACGGCGTTTATTGTCGCGCCCCCTCGGGGCAGATCGATCTAATTGACGGTACGCTGGTGGCTCCCAACGGCATCGGCCTGTCGCCGGGCGACCAGCACCTTTACGTTTCCGTGTCCGACGCAGCCAGTCCGTGGATCGTGCGCTATGCGCGAGCGGGATCAGGATGGCTGCGCGACCAGAGCACCTGGTTTGACATGTCGCGCTTTCTGGCAGGCAATACACCGGGCGCCCCGGACGGCATGGCAATAGCTTCCAACGGGGTCGTCTTTGCAACGGCGCCGGGGGGCGTCGCGATCTTGACGCCCGAGGCACAATTGCTGGGGATGATCCGTACCGGACGGGCGACCGGAAATTGCTGCTTTGGCGAGGGCGGATCAACGCTGTTCATCACATCGGACGACATCCTACTCCGTGTGCGAACCAAAGTAGGCGGACTAGGGTTTCGCACATTGTAGACAGTTGACGAAGGACGGCGAGTCGACCATGCAAGAGTCAGGCGATCCAACAATGACGGACTGGAGAGTGTAATGCTGGGGACTGGTCGGCTCAGCCGCGCTGCTGCGCTATTGGTTTCGTCTGCATTCGTGATGGCTGCTTCGGCTGCACCATCCGAGCGCCTGGTGGAAGGCTTCGAGGGCCGGACCGGTCCGATCAGGACCAGCAATGCCTCTGCAGAAATTGTTGTCGCGGCCGGGGCGACCCAGGGGCGCAAGGGGCTGCGCTTGCGGTTTGAGCCGCGCGACGAGGACATGGTCACGGTTTCCCTTTCGATCCCTGCGGAGGTGAACGCGATGGGCGAGACCAACCTGGCGCTCGACGTGACCAACGCCAGCGGCGTGTCGATCCATCTGTTCGTGACGCTGATCACCGATGACGGCACGCGCCAGCGCGCCAGCGGCGTGATTGGCGCTGGCAAGACCGAAACGCTTTACACCGTGCTGACGGGGTATGAGGCCAAGGTGGAAACTGGCCTTCGTGAGATCCCCCCTTCTTGGAAGACGCCTGACCAAAAGCTTATCGGCGGTCACAGCGGTGGCCCACTCGAGCCATCGAAAATCCGGCAGATCGAGTTCAGCACCCAGGCCAACCCGGTTGCGCGCGAGATCGTCGTCGACAACATTCGAGTGCGTGCCAATCCGCCGGCCGACGCCTTCTTCCTTGCAGATATCGTCGACCGCTTCGGTCAAGCCGCGAAGAAACAGTATCCGGTCAAGATTTCAAGCGAAGCCGAGCTTCGCGCGAAGGCGAAACAGGAAATGGCGGTGCTGGCGGCCTCAAAAGGGGCTCCAGGCCGGTCCAGATGGGGCGGGTGGGCCGATGGGCCGAAGCGCAAGGGCACGGGGTTCTTCCGAGCGGAGAAAGTCGACGGAAAATGGTGGATGATCGATCCGGACGGCCACCTGTTCTTTTCGAACGGCTTGGCCAATATCCGTATGGCGAACATGGGGACGATCACAGGGTATGATTTCAACGATCCCGAAGTGCGGTTCATCGATCCCGAGGAGCTCACACCCGACGATTCGGTTGACATCGTACCGGTCGACAAGAAATACCGCGCCAGCCGGTTTCTCGCCTCTCCACTCAGGCGGCAGATGTTCGAGTGGCTGCCGACCTATGACGACCCGCTCGGCAGCCATTATGGCTATGCCCGCGAGACGAAGCGCGGCGCCGTCCAACACGGCGAGATCTTCAGCTTCTACAAGGCCAATCTCGAGCGTCGCTATGGCAAGGATTACATGGCGACCTGGCGCAAGGTGACGATTGACCGGATGCGCGATTGGGGCATGACCTCATTTGGCAATTGGGTGGATCCCAGCTTCTACCAGAATGGTCGCATCCCCTATTTCGCCAATGGCTGGATCATCGGAAACTTCAAGACGCTGTCGTCGGGCGACGACGTATGGTCGCCGCTGCCGGACGTTTATGATGCAAACTTTGTGCGCCGCGCACGACTGACCATCGAGCAGATCGCACGCGAAGTTCAGAATTCGCCTTGGTGCGTCGGCGTGTTCGTGGACAATGAAAAGAGCTGGGGCCGCGGCGACACGACAGCGGCGCGATATGGCGTGGTACTGGACGCGCTGAGTAAGAAAATCTCCGAGAGCCCGGCCAAGGCACGCTTCACGCAGATGCTGTGTGACCAGTACAAGACGGTTGCGGCGCTCAACGCTGTGTGGGGCACGAAGTTCGCCAGCTGGGAAGAGTTCGGCGCGGGCGCCGTTCCGGTACAGCTGGAAGCGGCGCGACCGGATCTGTCGCGGCTGATGCGCGATTATGGCGAGAGATATTTCAGCACCGTCCAAAGCGAGCTCAAGCGTGTCATGCCCAACCACATGTATATGGGCGTGCGCATGGCGCAGTGGGGCATGCCCGAAGAGATTATCGAGGCGTCGTTGAAGCATTCGGACGTACTGAGCTTCAATAACTACAAGGAAGTCATGCATCCGGACAAATGGGATTTCCTGAACGCCTATGACAAGCCGGTCATCATCGGTGAGTTCCATATCGGCGCTACATCCGACACCCCCTTTTATCATCCCGGACTGATCGCTGCGTCCGACCAGAAGGATCGGGCGCGAATCTATGAGCAGTATATCAACAGCGTCATCGATCATCCGATGATGGTCGGCGCGCACTGGTTCCAGTATATTGACGACGATGTGACCGGCCGCTCCTATGATGGCGAGAACTATAATGTCGGCTGGGTCACGACCACCGATATTCCCTATCCGGAGATGGCAGAATCAGCCCGGCGCGTGAATTACGGCCTGTATCAGCGCCGCTTCGAGAAAAAATGAGCAGGCGCCGTCCCGCAATCGGGGCGGCGACCATGCTGCCGATCTACGCGCGCGAGCTGGCGCAGTTACAGGTGATAGAATGAAGATAACCGACATCTCGGCGTTTCCCTTGTGGGCGGATCACCGCAACATCTGCCTGGTCAAAGTCGATACCGATGAGGGGATTGCTGGATGGGGCGAGTCCGGGCTGTCGGGGCGCGAGCTCGCGGTCACAGCGATGGTCGAGCACCTGAAGCAATTTTTGGTTGGTCAGGACGCGCGAAGGATTGGCGCGCTGTGGCAGGAAATGTATCGCGGCGCTTACTTTGAGGGCGGACGCACGATCACCGCGGCGATCTCCGCAATCGACATTGCGCTTTGGGATATCGCCGGGAAGGCGCTGGGCGTACCAATACATCAATTGCTCGGCGGAGCACAACGCGACCATATTCCATGTTTCATCACCACGACCGAAGCGCATGGCGAAGCGATGATCGCCGACATGGTGCGGCTCAAGGACATGGGGTGGGACTGTATTCGCGCGACCACCGGTGAGTCTGTCGCTGGCCCGCACGTTTATGATCCGCGCAAGGCGATCGCCGTTGCCGCCGACGCGCTGATCGAAGCGCGTGCCGCTTTAGGAAGCGATGTTGTGCTGGGTATCGACTTCCACCATCGCCTGCAACCGGCCGAAGCGGCGTCATTCTGCCAGCGCATGCCGAGCGGTACACTCGATTTCCTGGAGGAACCGATCCGCCAGCAATGCCCGGCGGCCTATACCCAGCTGCGCAGCATGACCGACATGCCCTTTGCGATCGGCGAGGAGTTCGCGTCGAAATGGGATTTCCTCCCCTATATCGAAAGCGGCCTCACAAATTTCGCGCGGATCGACATCTGCAATGTCGGGGGTTTTACCGAGGCGATGAAGATCGCGGCGATGGCGGAAGCGCATTATATCGACATCATGCCTCATGACCCGCTCGGGCCGATATGCACGATGGCGACGATCCATATGTCGGCGGCGGTGCCGAACCTGTCCTGGCAGGAGGTCGATCCCTATGGGCGAAGCACGGTCGATTATGACCGCCTGTTCCCGAATCGGCCGCAGTTGGAGAGGAACCGCTTTGCCATTCCGACCGCGCCCGGCCTGGGCCTTGAAGTCGATGAAGCAGCGGTGCGCGCTGGCAGCTTCGCATTCTGGGAATGCCCGCGGCGGTATAAGCCCGACGGTTCCTACACCAACTGGTAAGGACGATGCCGCGCCATCGCTTCACCATTCTGGTCGCACTGTTCGTGACGGTCGTGATCAACTATCTCGACCGGACCAACATCTCGATCGCGGCGGTCGACCTGGCGCGCGACCTGTCGCTGACGAAAATCGAAATGGGGATCGTTTTTTCCGCCTTTGCCTGGACCTATTCGCTGTTCCAGATTCCCGGCGGGCTGTTGGCGGACCGCTTTCGACCGCGCCTGCTGTACCCTCTTTTGCTGACGCTGTGGTCGATCGCGACGATCGTTCAGGGGATGGCTGGCACCTTGATCATGCTGGTTGTGTGCCGCGTCCTGGTCGGCGTGTTCGAGGCGCCTTCCTATCCGATCAACAATCGCGTGGTGACCAGTTGGTTTCCCGAACGCGAACGGGCCGGAGCGATCGCATTCTACACGTCCGGCCAATATCTCGGCCTCGCATTTCTTGCGCCGCTGCTCGTGGCGTTTCAGGCCGAGTTCGGCTGGCGAGCCTTATTCTATACCTGTGGCGCGGTCGGCATCGTGTGGGCATGGATCTGGCACATTCTGTATCGCGATCCAGACCAGGATGCGCGGCTGACCGAACCGGAGCGGAGGGCGATGGCAGCGGGCGGTGCGCTGATCGACTGGGCCGACCGGCATGACGGTGGGTCCGCTGCAAAGGTGGCGAAGGCGCCGGCGCTCAGCGGACTGTCGGTGGCATTGTCGAGCCGGAAGCTGTGGGGCGTATATCTGGGGCAGTTCTGCATCGGTACCGTCTCGATCTTTTTCCTGACCTGGTTTCCGACCTATCTCGTCGAGAGCCGCGGCATCGAGTTCGCTAAGGTGGGCTTCATCGCCTCCGCCCCGTTCCTGGCGGCGTTCTGCGGCATCCTGCTTTCCGGCACGCTGTCCGACTGGATGGTGCGACGCGGAGTCGATCAGGGACTGGCACGCAAGGCACCGGTCCTGATCGGCATCGCCCTTTCGACCAGCATGGTGAGTGCGATTTATGCCGACACCGACCTCCAGGTCATGGTCATCATGTCGCTAGCGTTTTTCGGCAATGGGCTGGCGTCGATTACCTGGATTTTCATCTCGCTGCTGGCGCCACGCAACCATATCGGGCTCGTAGGCGGCGTGTTCAACTTCATCGGTGGCCTATCCGCCGTGGTGACGCCGTTGGTGATCGGCCTGCTGATTGAGGGCAGTAATTTCACCCCTGCGCTGATCTATATGTGCGTTGTAACGCTCATCGGGATTTTCGCCTACACGGTGCTGGTGGGGAAGATCGAACGGGTGGCCGCGCCATCCTGCAACTGACGGGGCGGGGCGGCGCGTCCCAGTCATGGGCTATTCGCGGATGACGCCGACATTCCAGCCGCTTCCCCAACCGGCGGCCCAGAGCAGTCGCCGGTCATGCGCATCGGGCTTTGCGTCGATAATCTTTTCATGGCTGTTTAGACCGTTGTTGATCTTTGCCCAGCTATTCCCACCATCGCGGGACAGGAAGAGTCCGGGGTTGCGGAAGGTGACCTCCGGCTTCATCTCGCGATACACTGTAACAAGCAGAAGGTCAGGGTCGAGTGGCGAAGATTCGACCTGGGTGACCAGCGGCGCCGCAAAGATGCGGTGCCAGGTTTTGCCCCGATCGCGACTGCGCCATGCACCGCCTTCGACAAGCGAGCCGTCATAAGGGGATCCGGTCGCGATGTAGAACGCGCGGGTCCTTCGATCGATAAACACGCTGTTGACGCTGCGAATGGCCGGCGGAAGCACCATTCGCCGCCAGTTCGACCCGCGGTCGGTTGAGATATAGAGACCCCCATCGGCATCATTGGCCGCCGCATAGAGTATTGCCGGATCGTCGGGGTCCATTGCCAGGCGACGCAAGCTGACGGACGCCGGCAGCCCGGCATTGCTCACGGCCCAGGTCCGCCCCCCGTCGCGCGACCGCATGAATCCGTAACCCCCCACTGATGGCGTGCGGATTTTGGACCGGTAAATTTCGGTGAACGCGTTGCGCGTCACCAGCACATACATGTTATTCGGATCGACCGGATCAATCGTCAGCGAATTCTGTTCGGGCAGCAGGCCAAGCGGGCCCTTGCCAAAGTCGGCCTGCTGGTCTGGTTCGTCCCGCCCAGCTTCCAGCAAGGTGCCGATGTTTGTCCAGCTTTTCCCGCCGTCGACGGACCGGCGAACCCTGCCCGCATGCGACTGGCGCCACGACAATGCATAGATGATGTGCGGATCACGCGGATGCACTGCCATCGTGGCGATGGAAACCATCCCGCCATGATGCACCTGCCCCTCGATCTGCTGGACCAGGACGGCGGCTGGATTGATCGGAGCGGTTTGCGGGACTGTCTGCCAGATGCCGTGCTCGCCACTTGCCATCAGGCGCCGGCCGGGAATGCCGGTGTCGACAATGATCAGCCGACCCGGCAGGTCGCTATTGCCGCGGCCGATCCAGCGGCTTCGTTCGCCGTCAATCTCGATATCGTCGATCTGGTGCCAGCTTTCCCCCCTGTCGGTGGACTTGTGCGTTTGCTGGTCGATGCTCACATAGACCGTGCCATCCGGCCCGACTGCCAACAGGCGGTTGCCTGACAGCTCAGCCTGTCGGTCGAGTTCATGGCGCAGGTGCGCAAACTCGACATTGGCCGAACTCGGATTGCCACGGTCGCGCCAATAGTCAGCGTCCTTGCCGCTGCCCCAGTAATCGCCATAGCGCACGACCACCTGCCAGTTTCTCCCCCCGTCAAGCGTGCGCCACAACTCGCCCGGGCCGAATGTTCGATCGTGCTTCTTGTTGAGTGCGACATAGATCTCGTCCGGATTGCGCGGGTTCACGGCGATCCTGTTGAAGACCGGCAGCGTCGATTGCGGCAGTTCGGGAAACGACTTACGTGCATCCGCCTGTGAAATGCCGAGCCAATGGCTGATCGTGCGGTAATAGCGCTCCACTTCGATCGGATAATCGATTCGCGCGAGGTCGAAAGGCAGGTTGCCGCTGATATCGTGCCAGCTGCGCCCGAAATCGTCACTGACGAAAATGCCCCCTACGGCGTGAACCGTCAGATCCTTGGGAATATAGGCAGTCTGTTCGACCAGGAACAGGCGGGTGCGGCCTGTCGACGGGTTGTTATGAATTGCGAGGTCGCGCGGCAAGTTGGCCGGCAGGCCCGCGCCCCCGGGGTGCCACCTCAATCCGCCATCGTCGCTTAGGAATAATCCCTTGTTCGACGCCATGGCCAGCCGCTGCGGCGCCCGCGGATCGACGATGATCCGTCCGACATCTAGGTCAGCGGGCAATCCGGCAGTGATCCTTTGCCAGCTTCTGCCACCGTCAACGCTTTTTAGGATGTAGCCATAGTCGACATAGCGTTCCGGTTTGCCACCCGGCCGGGCAACGGACCGGTGATTGTTCTTGACGTCCCAGAAGTTGCCAGGCCCGATGTACCAGACGCGGTCGTCGGTCGGATCGACGGTCAGTTCCGACAGCCGCGTTCCCAGCTGTTCGTCATACCACCCCTTTGTAAAAGCGGCAGGGTCGTAAGGATTAACGCCGAATGACTTCCAGCTGCGCGTCAGTTCCGTGAGCTTCGTCCAAGTGCGGCCCCGATCGGTCGTGCGGTAGAGCCAGCCGTTCCAATCGATCGCATGGCCCAAGTCCGCTCGCTGGCGCGAGAATTCGACATCGACGACGCGCTTCATTTCGTCGCCGGTGCCGTCAGCGTCCTTTAGGCTGTGCCACCGCTTGCCACCGTCCCAGCTGCCATAGCTGACATGCATGTCCGGGCCGATGAAGATGGCTTTCGGATCGATAGGATGCGGCCAGAGTTCCTCATTATAGCCCGCCATGCCCGGCCCCACGGGATGCCAGACTACGCGCGGATCGGAGACGATCCGTTCACTGCGCAGCCGCTCGAAATAGCGGGCATCGGATGGCTCGGAGGGCGCCGATCGTGGCGCCATCGTCGCTGTCTGGGCGCAGCCTGCTGTAGCAAGCGACATCGCGAGCGCACTCGCAACGGTCCGGATTGAGAGGAGGGGGAGGGGTGAAGTTCGCGGCATCACATTGCCGACCTGGGCGCGTCGCAGCAATCGCCTGGGCAGGCGCTCGCGGGTGAGCAACGGGCCGGCACGATCCAGGGGCCATGGTGCGGATCAGAGCGTGTTCCAAGGGCGGCGGAGCATTCAACGTGAACGACACTGGCCAATATCGTCAGTGCAGCGATCATATTGCCAGCCGCGTCGAACATGCTCCAGCGCGACCAGTGCATCGTCCTCTTCCCCGTTTCAAACGTCGATGAGCTGATTGGCAACGAACACCGTGTGTCGGTGGTCGCGGGCAATCGGCACTGTAAAGTAACACAATGTCGACACTTGACAATCCGTATCGTGCCTGAGCTCATTCCCGCACTTGCATGCGGACCAGCGCTGCGACAGGAGAGATTATAAGGGAGGTTTGGGGCGGCTCGCCGGCGTTTTGCTTGCGGCGTTGATTGTCTCATTTTCCGGCGTCGCGGCCCGGGCGCAGCCCCTGCCGCAGTCGCAGCCCGACATATTATGGATTGTGACCGATGATCAGCGCCCTGATTCGGTGGCAGCTTTCAACCGTGCGATGACGGGACGCGCCGTGAGCAGGCTGGGTCCGGTCGAATCGCCCAATCTGGATCGGCTGGCCCGTCAAGGCGTGCTGTTCGTGAACGCGTTCAATCAAGCGCCGACCTGTGGCCCCTCGCGCACTTCGATGCTCACTGGCCGTTATCCCTTCCGCAACGGCAAATATGGCTGGGAGAATACGCATCAGACCGCCGATTTCGTGCGGCCGGCCTTCTCGCAGGCTGTGCGGCGCGCCGGATATGGCACGGCCGTCATCGGCAAGCGGCACTATTCTATTGTGCCTAAGGACAAGTCGGAACCGATCTATGACCTCGAACTCGACTTCGCGCGCGACATGCAGCGCAATGGCATTGGCGATTTCACTTCGGAGGGCAGCTACGGTCTGGCCGATTCGGTGCTACTGCGGCGCGCTGGAACTGAAACGGTATTCTATCCCGACGGACGGACGAAAACCTATCAGATCTCTTGGGCCGACCGCGAACTGAGCGCCGCAGAGGAGGCGACCAAGGCTGCGGTGGAGAAGGAGTTCGACATCCTTCGCGCCCGCACCCAGATTCATACTTCCCTGATTTTGGGCGGGGTGAATCCAATGCCCGCCGGCCGAACGATCGACGGCAGGATCTTGGAGGAGTTTCAGAATTATCTCGCCAACGCCAACCGCGACTACAAGTCGACTTGGGGTGCAACGCTGCAGGGCGCGGACCGCACGAAGCCGCTGTTCGTCAATCTGGGTTTTCATTTCCCGCATACGCCGGTTCTTCCGCCCAAGAGCTTCAGAGATCGGTTCAAGAGCAAACATTATCGCCTTCCCGATTTCGATACGGACGAGCTCTCTGCGCTGCCTCCCCAGCTCGTCGAGACTTATAATGAAGCTAAGTCTGACAGACTGAACGACAGGGAAAAGCTGCAGGCGATACGAGACTATTATGCGTTCACCGCCTATGGCGATACGCTGATCGGCAAGGCAGTCGACTCGTTCGTCGAATATTCGAAGTCCAATGGACGCGAGTATATGGTTGTCATCACCATTGGCGATCATGGCTGGCAACTTGGCGAGCAGGGGATCATGGGGAAATTTGGTCCATGGGACCAATCCATCCATGGCGCGGCGATCGTCATTTCCTCCGACAAAACAACGTTCCCCGCCGGCAAGGTGTTCCGGGAATTCGTCGAGTATGTCGACTTCGCGCCGACAATCATGGCAGCGGCAGGCGTTAATATCGGCAAGCCTGAATTCGCCTATCTCGATGGGTTTGACCTTGCCCGTGCGCTCGTCGATCCAAAACTCAAGCGCGACTATATCCTAGGCGAAATGAACCTGGTGAACGGCCACCGGGCGTATATGCGTACGAAGGATTTCGCCTTCTCAATGCGCACCCGGGATTTCCGAACGGAAGGGAGGAGTCCTGCCCTCAACCAGGATGTCACCTGGGCGCTGGATGTGGCGCCAAAGAAGGCGGATTTGGCGCTGTACGATCTGCGCGTCGATCCGGATGAGCGGCGTAACCTTGCCACGACGTTGGACTACGACGATCTGGCGCACTGGTTCCGCGAGTAGCTCGGCAACATCGTGCTAGGCGATGGGCGAGTGGAAGCAGACTGGGGCCGCGAGAACGCCTATAACCTCAGCAACTTCGCTGGGGGTGCAGATGACAAGCAAATTGCTATTCCGCCAGCGCTGCTTCCCAACCCGCCGCGCGTCACGCGGCCCGGGCCCAACCGCTGACGTTGAGCCGACCTGCCGATGTGTTGGACGAGGCTATGGCGGGCGTTCGGGCGGCATGTCCACCTAGCGCTTGGCTAGCGGTCTTCTCACTGATCCATGTTCCTGTCGTCACTCCGTCCGCTCGGCGGTCGGTCGGGGGAGTTGCGGCCCGCGGCTGTCTCAGAATTCGTTATACTCACCGACATACCGCAGCCCGATAGAAAGTAGACTGATGACAATTGACCGTCGTAAGGTAACGGTAGCAGGGTAGATATAACCCAAGGGGGAGGTTTCATGCGGAACTTGCATGTACGATTGCTGGCGTCAGTCGGATTGTCGCTGGCCGTAACCATGCCGATTCACGCTCGCGCGCAGACCGCAGGCGAAGCCAAGGCGGACGCGGATGTTGTTGAGCCGGAAATTGTCGTCACCGGGTTCCGTCAGTCGTTGGCCCGTGCCGCCGAAATCAAGCGTCAGGCGATCGGTGTGGTGGACGCGATCACGGCGGAAGACATTGGAAAGTTTCCGGACGCAAACCTTGCCGAGTCGCTTCAGCGCATCTCGGGCGTATCGATCGACCGATCGAACAACGAAGGTAACCAGGTAACGGTTCGTGGTTTTGGGCCAAGCTTCAACCTGGTCACGCTGAATGGCCGTCAGATGCCGAACTCCTCTTCGCTTCAGGCTGAAGGCGTCTCGCGGAGCTTCAATTTTCGGGAGCTTGGCTCCGAAGGTGTAGCGGCGGTTGAGGTGTACAAGACGGGTCAGGCCGACATCTATTCGGGAGGCCTTGGCGCCACCATTAACGTTCGCACCCCGCGCCCGTTCGACCAGCCAGGCTTTCGGGCTGCCGTGAGCGCCAAGGCGGTCTACGACACGAGTGTCGAAAAGGATTCGAAGGTAACGCCCGAACTCTCGGGTCTGGTGAGTGGAACCTTCCTCGACAACCGCGTCGGTATCCTCCTTGTTGGTTCCTATGCGGAGCGCAACTCGCACAAGGACCGGATCGGCACCTCGGGCGGCTGGCGCCGCAACCGCACCGGGGGGCGCGCGGTCCAGATCGATACAAGCGCGATTGACACGAGCGTCAATCCGACCAAGTCCTGGTGGGTCCCCTTCACGATCGATCAGGATCTGTGGGATACGCAGCGCCAGCGCCTCAATGCGCAGGCGACGCTGCAGGCCGAGCCGGTCGATGGGCTCATCTTGACTGCCGACTATACCATGTCGCGGTTCAAGGAAACGACCCAGATGAATCGGATGAGCTATTGGTTCGACGCGCCCGATCGTGGTGTCGCGGACAAGAATGGGACGCTGGTCGATATCACTACGTTCAATGACACGCTGAACTATTGGGCGTGGGATTTCTACCACAAGGGTGAAAATGACTCGCTCGGGGTCAATCTGAAATGGGAAGTCAGCGATAGCCTCACCTTTGAACTCGATGCGCATGATTCGACGTCGAAGTCGAACCCGGATGGCCAGACGTCCGAAAGCATCGTCGACCTGTTCAACACGGGTAGTTTCGTCACATTGAAGGGCAAGTTCACCGACGGACTTCCGGCGGCGAGCTTTGATGCTTCGCGTTTGCCGGGCGGAGATCCCTACAACAAGGCAAACATCGGTTCCGATCTTTATCAGAAGCGCGGATACTCGATGGACAATAACATCAAGCAGCTGCGCGGCTCGGCCGAGTGGAAGGCTAATGACAACATCACCATCAAGGTCGGATCAGATTATACAAAATACACCGTCGATACGGCGTCAAATGCGACGTTCTTGCTAGTCAACGTCCCCATTACCAATCTCGATCTGCAGTTCGTGGACTCAGTCAACCCTGACGTCTTTCCGAAAATTCCGATCTATCGAGTTGAGGATTTTCTCGACATTGTTCGTGCCCAGAATCTCTTCACCATCACGCCGCCGCAATTCAACGGCGTGCAGGAGGAAACCTATGGCGGCTATTTCACGCTGACCATGAACGGCGAGCTTGGCGGCCGGCCAATCCGCGCCAATGCGGGCCTTCGTTATGAAAAGACCAATGTCGAAGGCTATTCGATCCGCGAGGGTTTGGTCGGCTTCCGCTACTTCAACGCGCAAGGGCTGCAGCCAGTCTTTGATGGCACGGTGGCGGCGCAGACGCTTACCTCAGACTATGAGCAATGGTTGCCGAACTTCGCGGTGAATTACGAGCCCTTCGACAAATTCCTGATGCGAGGCGCGTTCAGCAAGACCATCGCCCGCAGTTCGATTTCAGCGATGTTCCCCGGGACTACCATTTCAGGGCGTCCGGGCGGGCCGTTCAACGCGAGCCAGGGCAATCCCGGTCTGCTACCCTATGCGTCCGATAATTTGGATTTCTCGCTTGAATGGTATTATCGCCCGGGCAGCTATGTGTCGGTCGGCGCCTTCCAGAAGTGGGTGTCGAACTTCATCGGCGCGGTTCGGCTTACGGGGCCGATCACTAACGCGGCTGGCAATCCCATCACCGACCCAAGCGTGAATCCACGGCCCGGATGCCCCGAGAACGGGTCCGCGCCGAACCCGGCCTGTGTCTCGCAGCCTGGCGATCCGGTCGTGACCTTCGACATTTCCTCGACCGGTAACCTGCGCGATGCATCGGTTCGTGGTCTCGAAGCGGCCGTGCAGCATGTGTTCGGCGACACCGGCTTCGGCGTGATCTTGAACGGGACGCTGGTCGATGGAAACATCTCATACGATGTCTATGACGTCTCGGGCAGCACCTTCGCGCTGACCGGCCTCAGTAACTCGGCCAATGCTGTCGTCTTCTATGAGAAGAACGGGCTTCAGGCGCGCGTGTCCTATAATTGGCGCGACAAGTTCTTGCTCGGGTTTGCTGGGGCGGGGGAGCCGGTATTCACCGAAGCCTACGGCCAGTTCGATGTCAGCGCGAGCTACGACGTCACAGACAATCTGACGGTGTTCGCCGAGGGCCTCAACATTACCAACGAATCGACCCGACGCCATGGCCGCTTCAAGGAGCAGCTGATCGATTACGAAACGTATGGTGCGCGCTACTCTCTGGGCGTGCGCGCGAAGTTCTGACAAAGTCGCGTCAGATATTTCAAGGGGGGCGGGTGGCGAAGGCCATTTCCGCCCCCTTCTTGCGCTGCGCCAGCGCCGCGTTCGTCCAGTGGCCGGCGCTTTACGCCGGTGTAAATGGAGCGAAAATAATTCGTCACGCGCCAGGGACGATGGAAGTCGCGTTGGTTGTGGGGTGCCGCCAGTGCCGTCGCGATGGTGTTGCCGGCGACCGCCACGCCCAAGCTGAGCGGGGAGGGACAGGTCTGGCGGACCGTCACACTGGACTTCAAGGGCCCACGATCAGCCGAAACGGCGACGCCAAGCCCGTTTATAGACTATTGCCTGGATGTCGAATTTGGCAATGACAGCCGGCGCTTTCGCGTGCCCGGCTATTTCGCAGCCTGCGGCAAGGCGGCCCTGACCTCTTGCGAGAGCGGGGACGTTTGGCGGGTGCATTTTTTTTACCCCCGATGTTTCGGGCGACTGGCGCTGCATGGTTGTGCTTCGCCGTGGCGCAAACATCATCCTGGGCGGGCAGGAGAGTCCATAGGTACGTTGGATGGCGAAGGCGGCACGATCGCCATCGCCCCCACGGTTCCCGGGTCGGTCGATCCGCGCGACCGCAGCCGCCTCCTCTATACCGCACAACGTTATCTGCGATATTCGGCCACCGGCGAAGTGTTTTTAAAGCCGGCACTGATGCGCCGGAGAACGCATTGGCCAGCCGCGATTTCGACGCCACGCCCAACCGCCAGACCATGCGCAGGCGCTGGGCGCCGCATGCCAATGACGATGCCGGTGTCGACATCGTAAAGTATGGCTGGAACGGCAAGGGCCGCAACCTGCTCGGCGCGGTTGCATACCTCGACGATCAAGGAATGAATGCGTTCTCCTTCTTGACGTTCAGCCTAGGCGGCCACGATCAGAATGTTTTTCGGCACCGGGATGAGGCGTCGATCGCCGAATACAACGAGCTTGGTCCGCGCCAACAATTGGACGAGAGCGTCAAACATCTGCGTTTCGACGTGTCGAAGCTCGATCAAGGGCAGGGTGTCCAGCTATGCCAACGATCGTGGAATGTTCCTTCATTTAAAGCTTTACGAGCTTGAGAACTACGATTTCACGGACGGCGGCGATACGGGCATCGAACGGGTCGCATATCTGCGGTAAATGATCGCGCGCTATGGTCACTTTCTGGCGCTGAACTGGAATGCCGGTGAGGAAAATGCGCAGACCGCCCCGCAGGAGATCGCCGCGGTGGCCAAGATCGCCGAACTCGATCCCTATCACCATCTGCGGGTCAGCCACAGCTATCTTGGCCGTAAGGTCCGGCATTTTCCGCTGCTTGGCGAGCGTTCAGCGGTCAACGGCATCTCCATGCAAGGGCAGTTCGCCGACTTTTCTGACGTGAGGCCAGAGATCGCCGAATGGGCGCTGCGATCAAGCGCTGCGGGGCGCCCATGCGTGATCGCCAGTGATGAACAGGGCGGCGGAGATGCCGGCATCCCGGTCGACGCCGACCATCCCATCGGCAAGCTTACCGGACCGCCCAAGTTCGATGACGATCGCCGTGCCGTGCGTGGACAGGTCCTATGGGCAACACTGACCGGCGGTGGTTACGGCGTCGATGTTGTTACGGTTATGCTAGCGGCTGCAGCGACCTGCTGTGCGAGGACCACCGCACGCGTGCGACCAAGTGGCCCGACGCGAAGGTCGCGCTGGACTTCTTTCGTAAGCACGTCGGCAACGACGTGCTTACGATGGAACCGCTCAATACCCAGTCAGGAACCCGCCAGCCATTCTGGTTCGGCGAGCCGGGCGAGAAGATGATTGTCTATGCCCATGATGGCAATTCGATCCGGGAGCGCGCCATGGTCGACAATGCGACATATCGCATCGCTTGGTTCGACCCGACCACGGGCGCGATGATCAAATCAATCGAAAAGGCGACCGAGGCGCGCTCCGAGCATTATATAAATCGCGATTTGCTGGTCACCGGCCCCGCGCCCGGAGATGGCGGCAAGGACTGGGTTGCGCTGATTGAGCGCGTGAAGGAGCGGTGACGGGCCGCATATCTGACGTGGGTGGCGTTGACGGTCGCTGCCACGTCACTGGCAATCCCGCCATCGGCGGAGCAACTGTGGAGCTGGCCAGTCGTTCGGCCGGAGCAATCCGCGTTGGGGATCCAAGTCTCGGACTGCAGTTCGCATCCGTGGGACCGCGTTTAAATCGATCCGCAGCGCCGTCTTCTTCGTCCAGCTTGATACGCGTCGACGCGATCTCGAGGCCCGGCTGGGGTTCGGCGCCATAGTCGACGATGCGACAGGAGCTATCCCTAAAACTGAGCTGTGCCGTGCGGCAGGTCGAGACGTCGATGACGCGCGCCGGGGCGTGCCCGCCTTGATCCGTCAGACCAACCAAATCCCGACGGGGCGCTAGAGGACCTAATTGCGGAGATAGGTGCGCCCCAAGCTTTCGCGGGCGCGTCACTTCATGTCCGCAGGAGAGCTTGTACGAGCCAGCGCTTCCTCGAGCCGGGAACGCCGCGACCACCTCCCGGTGGCGCGGTCCGTGCGGCGCTTTTGATCAGCGACCCATCCACCCGCCGTCGACCAGCAGCGTCGCGCCGTGCACATAGTCGGATGCGCGCGAGGCGAGGAAGAGGGTCGGGCCCTTGAAGTCCTGGGGCTCGCCCCAGCGACCCGCCGGTATCCGTGAAAGGATCGATTGCGCGCGTTCCGGATCGTTTCTCAGAGCCTCGGTATTATCGGTCGAGATATAGCCCGGGGCAATCGCGTTGACGTTCACGCCCTTTGAAGCCCATTCATTCGCGAAAGCCATCGTCAGCTGTTTAACGCCGCCCTTGCTGGCCGCGTAGCCGGGCACCGTTATCCCGCCTTGATATGACAGCAGCGATCCCGTGAAGATGACCTTGCCATGGCCACGCTCGACCATGCCGCGACCGATCTCACGCGTGAGCAGGAACTGCGCTGACAAATTGACCTCGATCACCTTGTCCCAAAACTCGTCTGGATGTTCGGCGGCCGGGGCTCGCAGTATCGTGCCGGCATTGTTGACCAGAATGTCGATGGGCGGATGGTCCGACAGGATCGCTGCGATCGTCGACTTGAGTGCGGCGCGATCGGCGAAATCACAGCGATAGCCTTGAAAGCGGCGGCCGGCCGCGCGAATTGCGCGTGCCACCTCGTCCTCCGGCTCGAGCGAAGCCGATACGCCGATGATATCCGCTCCTGCTTCGGCAAGCGCCAGGGCCATGGCCATGCCGATGCCGCGGCGGCAACCGGTTACTAGCGCCACTTGGCCCGTCAGGTCGAATAGTTCAGCGGCGCTCATGCTTCGCACTCCAGCAATGTTTTCATACCTGGATCGTGGCTGTCGAGCGTTTCGAACGCGGCCTGAACCTGGTCGATCGGATGGACCGATGTGATCAGCGCATCGACATCGACCTGGCCGCTGGCGATCAGGGCAATTGCGGCATCGAAATCGACTGCCTCGTACACGCGGGCACCCACCAGTTCGAGTTCGCGCCAGAAGAACCGGAACAGATCCACCTGTGGCTTGGTTGAATGGATAGCGACCATGCAGATGCGGCCGCGCACGGCGGCGATATCGGTCATGGCGCTGACGGTGGCTTGAACACCCGCGACCTCGAAAACAACGTCAGCGCCCTTGGTCCCGGTCCAGTCCATCACATGCGCGGCAAGGTCGCCTGTAGCAGGGTCGAAGGTCGCGAAGCCCGCATTGGCGGCATAGGCCCGCCGCACGGCGGTCGGTTCCGATATCAGCACGTCGGCGCCTCGCGCGCGCGCAACCAGTGCAATTAACTGGCCGATAGGCCCGCCGCCCAGAACCACGACCTTCTCGCCTGCCGCGACGCGCGCACGCGCGACATCGTGACAGGCCACCGCCAGAGGCTCGACCAGCGCACCGCGGCGCAGATCAACGTTCGCGGGAAGCTTGTGCAGCGTGCGCGCCTTCACCGTCCAGTAGGATTGCAGGGCACCGGTCGTGTCGATTCCCATGAATTTAAGGTTGTGGCAGATGTGCGAATGACCCGCCGAGCACGCCGGGCAATCGCCGCAATAGTCGAGCGGGCGAACCACGACGTGCTCACCAGCGGCAAAGCCCTCGACATCATCGCCGACCGCTTCGATGACGCCCGACATTTCGTGTCCGATCACCCCTGGCGGGCAGACGCGATGGTCCATGTTTCCGTGGTAAACGTGAAGGTCGGTGCCGCAAAGGCCGACATAGCCGACGCGAATCGTGACTTCACCGGCCCGTGGCTCGAGGCGCTTGCCCTCGGCGAGTTCGAACCGGCCCTTTTCAACATAAACAGCACTTTTGAGAGGCATGGCGCTTATCCGATTTTGTGTGGTTTGAGGCGTTGGGTATTGAAGGAGACGCCTGATCCTGGGGAGTTGGGAGCGGTGGTTTTACCGTTTGTGACGGTGGTGGGGTTGGTGGTGTAGGCGTCGATGGGGAAGGAGTGGATTTCGAGGGTGGCGGCGTTGGGGATGGCGGCCATGAGGGAGACGTGGAGTTCGTGCATGCCGTGCGATGCGACGGGTTTGCCGGCGGCTGCGGCGCGGCGGGCGACGTCGAGCCAAGGGGTGATGCCGCCGATATTGGAGGCGTCGGGCTGGAGGACGGCGATGGCGTGATGGGCGATGGCCTGGCCGAACTCGGCCGGGGTGCGCAGGTTTTCGCCGGAGGCCAGCGGGATGGCGGTGGCGGCGGCGACGCTGGCATAGGCGTCGAGGTCGTCATGGGCGACGGGTTCCTCGAACCAGGCCAGGTTCATGTCCTCGACGCCGCGGGCAAAGGCGATGGCGGCGGGGGCGTCCCAGCTATAGTTGGCGTCGGCCATGAGCGCGCGATCGGTGCCGATCAGTTCGCGCACGGCGCGCACGCGGCGGATGTCGGTGGCGATATCGGGGCGGCCGACCTTGAGCTTGATGCCGGTATGGCCGGCGGCGAACTCGGCGGCGACGCGCTCGAGCAGCTGGTCGTCGGAATAGCCAAGGTCGATGAGGCCGCGATAGCAGCGGACGGCAGGATCGGTGCCGCCGGCGACCTGCCAGAGCGGCTTGCCGAGCCGCTTGCAGCGAATGTCCCATAGCGCGATGTCGGCGGCAGCGATGGCAAAGCCGCAGATCCCGCCAAGGCCCAGATAGTGTAGCGTGGCGCGCATGCGCGCGGCCAGCGCCTCGACATCATGGGCATCGGCGCCCTTGAGCAGCGGGGCGATATCCTCGCGCAGCAGCGCGCGAATCGCGCCGCCCCCGGTGCCGCCGGTGTAGGTGTAGCCGACACCCTCCACCCCGTCGGCACAGACGATGCGACAGGTCACAAGCTCGAAATGCGTGTGCAGGCCGTGCCCGGCATCGACCAGCGCCTCGGCCAGCGGCACACGGTACAGCACCGCCTCCACCGCCACGATGCGCGCCGCCTCGCCAGCCGCCACCACCTGATCACCGCCCATCGCGGCGCCCGCGCTCGTCACCCCTGCCATCCTCCCCAATTGTCAATTGTCGACTGGTCTGTCAATTGTCGACAGTAGGCGGGTTGTCAATGAAGTAGCAAGCCGTTGCAGAACCGGCAGGGACCCGCTCGCGCAGTAACCAATTGTAGACAATTGACATGTCTGGCAAGCGCGGCGAAAAGCTGGTAAATCTAATGACGAAGGGGAGAGATATGCGCGGTCAAGCGATTAGGATGATGCTGTTCGCATCGGGCGCGATTGCCGTGTTGGCGCAGTCCGCGCTGGCGCAGGACGCCGTGATCCGGACGATCGAGGGTTTCGAATCATCGCGCAGCATCGCACCACAAACCAAGAATGCCTCGGCGCGAATCGTCCCGGCCACCAACGGACCCGGCAAAAGCCTGAGAGTCGATTTCCAACCCCGCGCTGAGGACGATGTGGTCCTCAAGCCCGCCACGCCCTGGGATTTTACTGGGAAAGGCGATGTGAACCTTGCGTTCGATATCGTGAACCCGGCGAAAATCTCAACCCAGATTTTTCTGATCATCACCGATGCGAACGGCGCGTCCCAGACCACCATGGCGGTGGTACCAGCAGGCAAGTCAGTGACCGCCTATGCCGTTCTGTCAGGCTTCGAAGCGATGGTGCAGAGTGGGATGCGCGAAGTTCCGCCAGGCTGGGCCAGCGATGAGACGAAATTGTTCTGGCGGACGGGCAGCAAGAAAATCGACCTGTCGCGCATCGTCAGCATCACCATCCGCACCCAGGCGATGACAACGCCTCGCAGCCTGATCTTCGACAATTTCCGCCTCCGCCGCAATCCACCGACCGATCCGTTCTTCATGACCGATATCGTCGACTCGTTCGGCCAGGCGGCGAAGGTGGAATACCCAATCAAGATCCATTCCGAAGCGGAGCTGAAGGCTGCGGCGCAAAAGGAGCTGGCGCAGCTCGCGGCGTCGGAAGGGCCGCCGGATCGATCGCGTTTCGGCGGCTGGGCAAGTGGACCCAAGGTGCGCGGCACCGGCTACTTCCGCACCGAAAAGGTCGACGGCAAATGGTGGCTGGTCGATCCCGAAGGCCACCTGTTCTTCTCCAGCGGCATCGCCAATGTTCGTATGGCCAATCTCGAGACGGTGACGGGCTATGACTTCGTGGACTCGTCGGTGCGGAAAATCGATCCGGAGGAGCTGACGCCCGAGGACTCGCGTGACTTCGCGCCGGTCGCGCCGGAGGTTCGCGGCACGCGGTTCCTTGCGTCCCCGATCCGCCGGCAAATGTTCCAGTGGTTGCCGTCCTATGACGAGCCGCTTGGCAAGCATTACGGGTATCGGCGCACCTTCCATCAGGGCGCGCTGAAGCATGGGGAGATCTACAGCTTCTATGGCGCTAATCTCGAGCGCCGTTACGGCGATAACTACATGGCGAAGTGGCGGCAGGTGACGCTGGATCGTATGAAGGACTGGGGCATGACCTCCTTCGGGAACTGGATCGACCCGATGTACTACGATAACCAGAAAATGCCCTATTTCGCCAATGGCTGGATCATCGGCGACTTCAAGACATTGTCATCGGGCTTCGATTACTGGTCACCGCTGCCAGACGTGTATGATCCCGAGTTCAAGCGCAGGGCGCGTCTGACGATCGAACAGATCGCGCGCGAGGTGAAGGGTTCGCCCTGGTGCGTCGGTGTGTTCGTCGACAATGAAAAGAGCTGGGGTCGCGTCGACACGAATCGTAATCGCTATGCAGCCGTGATCAACGCGCTCGCCAAATCTGCTGCCGACAGCCCGGCCAAGGCGCGTTTCGTTGAGATGCTGCGCGGCCGATACCCGACCATCGATGCGCTCAACGCGGCATGGAAGAGCCAATATGCATCCTGGGATGCTTTCGGCGCGGGCGCGTCCCTCCCGGACGTGGAAGCGGCGGTGCCCGATCTGGCGCGGCTGTTCGCGGACTATGCCGACACCTACTTCCGGACGGTTCGCGATGAAATCAGGCGAGTCATGCCCAACCATATGTACATGGGCGTTCGTATGGCGGAGTGGGGCATGCCCGAGGAAGTGACTCAGGCGGCGATCAAATATTCCGACGTGTTGAGCTACAACGTGTATCGCGAGGATTTCCACGAGGATACCTGGGGGTTCCTCAAGAAGGTCGACCGGCCCACGATCATCGGCGAATTCCATATCGGCTCGACGTCGGACACTGGCCTATATCACCCTGGTCTGGTGATTGCGACGGATCAGACCGATCGCGGCCGCATTTATGAGCAATACATGAACTCGATCCTCGCCAACCCGATGATGGTGGGCGCACACTGGTTTCAATATGTCGATGATCCAGTGACCGGGCGCGCCTATGACGGTGAGAATTACAATGTCGGCTGGGTGAGCAACACCGACATGCCGTATCCGGAGCTGGTCGCTGCCGGAAAGCGCTTCAACTACGATCTTTATCGTCGCCGGTACGGGAACTGACATGGCTGGACCGATCGCAACGGCGCCCACCCAGATGGGCGGCGTCGACACCAATCGTCGCGCGCTGCTGCTTGCCATCATGGTGTGCTTCGGCGGGTTCGTCTTTGGCCTCGACGCTGCGCTGGTATCGGGCACCAAGGCCTATGTCATCCGCGATCTGGGCGCGGATGCCATCGGCTTCGGCTATGCGGTGAGCGCGCCAGGGCTCGGCGTCGTCTTCGCTCTGATGGTGACGGGGTTCGTCTGCGATCGGCTGGGCCGGCGCACGACCTTGCTGATTATCGGCTGGCTCTACCTGATCTCCGCGGTCGGCGCGGTGTTCTCGCAGACATTGTGGCAGCTCGTCGCATTTCGCTTCCTTGGCGGCCTGGCCTTCGCATCGCTGTCGGTTTCCTCAATGTATGTCGGCGAGATTGCGCCGCCTGCGAAGCGGGGATTGCTGGTCGCGGTGAACCAGCTCAACATCGTGGTCGGCCTGTTCGCAGCTTACCTGGCCAATTATTTCATCCAGGGCTGGGTCGCGGACGGGGCGCCGATCGCGGCTGCCACCGGCATGGATCGCTACACATGGCAATGGATGTTGGCGGTACAGATCCCGCCATCAATCCTGTGGATCCTGTTCCTGCTGAAGATCCCGGAAAGCCCGCGATGGCTGTTGCTCAAGGGCAGGCGAGAAGAGGCCGCTGCTGTGATGCGTCAACTCGCCCCTGCAGGGGAGGTGGAACGCTCAGTGGCCGAAATCGAGGCGATGGTTAAGGCCGAACGCGCTGGAAGTTCCGGGCGCAGCGAAGGCACTTGGCAAAGTCTGGCGCGGATGTTTTCGCCCACGATCATTCGCGCGACAATCATCGGCCTGGTCATCGCGGCGGTCCAGCCGACCACCGGAATCAACGCCATCATGTTCTATGCGCCTTATGTGATCGAACAATCGGGCGTGGGCGCGGACGCTTCGTTCCTGGTCCCGGTCGTGAACGGCGTGTTCAGTATCATCGCCACCTCGCTCGCGTTGATGTTCATCGACCGGATCGGACGGCGAACGATATTGCTGGGCGGGCTGGCGGTCGCTGCGGTCAGCCTGCTTGCCTGCTCGCTTTCCTTCGCGACAGCGACCTATCGGCTGGAGGCGCCGCGCATTGCAGCGCTGCCGGCGGAGATCGACCGTGCGTCGCTCGCGCCGGTCGTGGGGGTCACGTTCGACAATGATGTCGCGTTCAAGCGGGCGCTGAACGGCGCAATCGGACGCGGCGTGGCAGAGCGTCATGAAGCGGAACTGCTAAAGGCTGCCACCTCGATCAATCTGTGGGCCGTGTTGATTGGCATTGCGGCGTTCGTCGCCGCCTTCCAATTCTCGATCGGCCCGATCATGTGGGTCATCCTGGCGGAAATCTTCCCGACAGGTGTGCGGGGTGTCGCCATCCCTGCCTGCGCGCTGTTGACCGCGCTTATCAACTATTTCGTACAGCAGCTTTTCCCTTGGCAGCTGGTCAGTTTCGGCGCTGCGTCGATATTCGGCACCTATGCGCTGTGCGTGACCATCGGCTTTGTCGTGTTGTGGCGCATGCTGCCAGAAACCAAGGGTCGATCGATCGAGGAGATCGCTGCGACCCTCGCCATGAAGAAGGAACCCGCGTGACCGCCACTGCACTCAAGGACAAGATCGTCGTTCTCACCGGCGGCGGCGCTGGCATCGGCTGGGGCATTGCACAGGCCTGCTGCGCGCAGGGTGCGACCGTCTTCTTTGGTCAACGTAGCGCCAATGGCGAAGCGAAAGCGGCCGAGCTTTCCGAGCGCGGAGGGTATGCTGCATTCATGCAACTAGACGTCGCCGATCCGGCAAGCATCGCCGCCTTCGCCTCCGAAGCGCGACAGCGTTACGGCCGGGTCGACGCCTTGATCAACAATGCCGGCGTGACGATCGAAGGAGATCTGCTGAGCTTTCCGATCGAGGATCTCGACCGGCTATGGGCGACCAATGTGCGTTCGATCTTCCTGCTGACCCAGGCGCTGGCCTCCGTCATGCCGGCCGGTTCGGCCATCCTCAACATCTCATCGAACCATTCGGTCGCGAGCGTCGCGGGCTATGAGATGTACGCAGCCACTAAGGGCGGCATCGCCGCGATGACTCGGGCGATGTGCTGGAGCTTGGGCCAGCGCGGCATCCGGGTGAACACGCTGAGCCCCGGCCTCACCCGGACAGAGGCAGTGCAGAAGGTCATAGACGATGCGCCCGAACTCGAGCGCGGATTTAATGCGATGCACGCCGATCAACGCTTCGCCACGATCGAGGAGATCGGCAATGTCGCCGCGTTTCTCATTTCCGATGCTGCCGCAGCCATTACCGGCGCGGACCTGGTTGCCGACCATGGGCTGGCCGTGCAGCTGTGTCGGGACGACCAGCTGAAATAGGATCCGACCCACGCGCATCGCCGACACCGGCGTGCGCATCGAATGGACACGCCGGATAGCGCGATCGGCCTTGAGGTCGGGCATCGTCCGCCAAGGAGGACTGAATGGGGCAAATGGAAGTCACGGGAATTCGGCAGCAGATCGCCGATCGCTTGCGAGCCGATATTATTGCCGGAGCATTGGCACCGAACCAGAAGGTGACCGAGGAAGCGCTCGCCCATCGCTTTGGCGTATCGCGCGGTCCGATCCGTGACGTTCTGCTCGAGCTTTCAAAGGAAGGACTGCTGGTCACCCGGGCGAACCGCGACACCCGGGTCAACGATGTCGCCGCGCCCGAGGTGCAGACGATGCTGGTCAAGCTACGGCTCGACATCGAAACCTACGCCCTGCAGCGAGTCGCCCAAAATCCCTCAGGCGAGTTTCTGCAACGGCTCCGCGAGGCGCTGCACGACCTGTCCATGCAGCTGCGTGCCGGCAATTTTGCCGAGGTCACGAAAGCCGACATCGCCTTCCATCGTCTGATCGTCCACGAAGCGGGGGGCGACGACCTTGTGAATCTGTGGCAACCGATCATCATGCGGATGCGGATGAATTACTGCCGATTAGCCTCGCCGGATCAGGCGATCGAAGAGCACGAGCAGATCGTCGCCGCGATTGGCGCCGGAAAAGGTGCAGCGGCCGTCACCGCATTGAAGACCAATGTGCGTTAGTCCCTGCCGCGTGACCAACCAGTCAGCGCGCGTCGATCACGGACCGACGGCCGTTCGGGGCACACTCAAGAGCGACACCTCAGAGCGATTGCCGTAAGCCTATCATCCCGGTCTTACCACCGACTAAATCGAACTATGGCTGTCATGTGTTGACAATCTACGATGATGACGCAACTGTCCTGTGGCGTGTTTAAACGATCCATCACCGCTCGACCGGAATGCTGCCTTGAGTTCCGCCGGGTTGCCAAGATCACAGGCCAAGCCGGTCCCCTCCAGCTGGTAGCCTCGTACTGGGCCGGCATTGCGCCGGCCCATTTTCTTGAATCCAGGGCGGAGCGGCTGCGATGGAACCAGTGACGAGGATCGTTATCGTCGGTGGCGGTACGGCAGGGTGGCTGACTGCCGGAACCCTGGCTGCAGCGACGCGCGAGTGCGATGAGCGCCCGCTTGAGATCACCCTGGTTGAATCGCCCAATGTTCCGATTATCGGCGTGGGAGAGGGAACTTGGCCGACGATGCGGCGAACGCTCAAACGCATGGGCATCCGCGAGACCGATTTCCTCAACCAGTGTAGTGCCTCGTTCAAGCAAGGGGCGCGATTTGTCGGTTGGGTCGATGACTCGCGGGGCGACGCCTATTACCACCCGCTGGTGCTGCCGCAGGGCTATTTCGAGACCAACATGGCCAGGCAATGGCTGGCGGGCGTTTCCAATGGCTCTTTCGCCGCCACGGTTTGCCCGCAAGAAGCGTTGTGCGAAGCGGGACGCGCACCAAAAGCGATCACGACCGCCGAATTTGATGCGGTGGCGAACTACGCCTATCATCTCGATGCCGGGGCGTTTTCGCGATTTCTTCAGGAGCACTGCACGCGCGTTCTTGGCGTCCGCCATGTCGCCGCCGATGTCACGGGAATCCGGTCGGCGGAGAATGGAGATATTGCCGCCGTCCTGACAATGCAGGCCGGCGAGATCGCGGGCGACCTGTTTATCGACTGCACCGGATTTCGTGCACTGTTGCTGGGCGAGCACTTCGGCGTCGGCTTCATTCCCTGCACGCAGGTGCTGTTCGCCGATCGCGCGCTGGCGGTGCAGGTGCCTTATCCGGCCGCCAATAGCCCCATTCTGCCGCATACGCTCTCCACCGCGCAACGGGCGGGTTGGATCTGGGATATCGGGCTGCAGAGCCGACGTGGCGTCGGTCATGTCTACAGCAGCGCGCATATTGATGATGATGCAGCGCGCGCAGATCTGCGCGCTTACGTCCATTCGATCGGCGGCGATGCCGAGGCGCTGCCGATGCGCAAGATCGAGTTCCAGGCCGGTCATCGCACGCGTTTTTGGGAGCGCAACTGCGTGGCGGTGGGACTGTCGGCAGGCTTCCTGGAACCTTTGGAAGCTTCGGCCATCCTGCTGGTCGAGATTGCGGCGCAGTTCATCGCCGAGCAGATGCCGGCGACACGCGCGGCGATGGACCCGGTTGCACGACGCTATAACGCGACCTTCGCATATCGCTGGGCGCGGATCATCGATTTCCTGAAGCTCCACTATCTGTTGAGCCAGCGTGCCGAGCCGTTCTGGGCCGACAATCGCAGGACGGAGTCGATTCCCGAAAGCTTGACCGAACTCCTGACCCTGTGGCGCGAGCAGCCGCCATGGCATGACGATTTCGACCGCGCTGTCGAGGTGTTCCCGGCCGCGAGCTATCAATATGTGCTGTACGGAATGGGCTTTCAGACGCGCGTCCCGCCCCGCGGCCTGTCGTCGCAAACGCGCGCCCACGGCGAGCAGCTTTTCATGCATAACAAGCAAGAGGCGGCGGCGATGATCCAGCGGCTGCCCAGCACTCGCGACCTGCTGGACAGGATTGCGCGCTATGGCCTGCAACCAGTCTGAAGGGATATCCGTGTCCAAAATTGCCATCCTGGATCCGGCGGAGCATCGCGACCTGCGCATAAAGCAGGGGCATGGCGCGCAGTTCGGCGAAGATGTTCCCCTCGTTCCACTGACGGCAAATGAACTGCGACAGGCAGTGGTCGAGTTTCCGGTATTCCTGGTCAAGGATCCGGGGACCGGCCAGTTCGGCCTGTGCGCGTTGCTCGGCCGCTCGGCCGGCCATAATGCGTTTCTCCGAGGTGACCGCTGGCGAACACGCTATGTCCCGCTTCATATTCGCCGGCAGCCCTTCCTTGTTGCCGAACGGGCGGAGGGGGAGGGCGCAGTTGCGATCGACCTTGACAGCGATCGGGTCAGCCAAAACGAAGGCGAGCGGCTGTTCGACGATGCGGGTGAGGGGACAGCGGCGCTCGCTCGCGCCAGGGACCTGCTCGTGGCGATCATGCAGGCCGCCCGGCCGACGGCCGCCTTCATCACCGCGCTGGTCGAGGCACGGTTAATCCGTCCGGCCGAGCTGGCCGGCGCATGCTCCGGTGATATTGTGCTTGACGTGGCGGGTCTGTACGAGGTCGATCGCACAGCACTTGCCTCGTTGCGCGGCGAGCGGCTGGAGCAGCTGCATGGGGCAGGGCATCTGTTCGGCGCCCATCTGCTGATCGCCTCATGCGGCAATCTCTCTCGCCTCAGCAGCGATTATCAGGCTGATTGAAAACTTGTAGCTCTGGCGTTTAGCGCGCGTTTAGCCCGATGCTGCGGGGCCTATTGGGCGAGTTCGCCAGCGCGGATTGAAATTCTGCCGGAGACGCATTGGCCGGGGTCAAGCTCGACGAGCCCATAGCGATCCTGCACTCCATCTCGATTGTGCGCGTCTGGGAGATGGGATTGCGGCTCAAGACAGAAGAAATCGACCGCCGGATTGGCATAAACCATCAACCAGTCGAGATTGGACGAGGCAGTCAATGCGACGTGAAACCCGTGGTCGGGGTAATCGATCTGCAGCGCCCCCGACCAGTCTTCATAAATGTTGTTGCGCCAGGTTGAGGGCAGCTCGGCACCAGCGGCAAAGTCGAGCTCAGGTGGCAAGGTAATAGGATCTGATGGAATACCGCCAGGGCGCTCGAGCCAGAAGCGCCGGGCCTTGAAGCGAATTCTGTTGCCGGGTCGACGTGGAAACCATGGATGAAAGCCCAGCCCGAACGGCAGGGGCATGTGGGCGAGGTTGGTCACGCAAAGCAACACGTGAAGACCGTCTGTGTCCAGACTGAAGTGCTGATCCGCGCGATATGCGAGCGGTCCACAAGTGGATTCGAGTCTCAGCCTCGCCTGCGTTCGGCCTGCATCTTCAACCGTCCATTGCTCCATCCATGCATTACCATGTACCGCATGACTTTCTCCCGGGTGGGCGGGAAGCGCGTGACATTTACCGCGCCAGTCGAACTTCGCGTCCGCGACACGCCCGCCAAATGGCACCATGGGGAACATCCCGACGCTGCTCGGGTCACGCAGGCACTGGGGGTCGGCGCTCGATTGAAGCAGAGCTTCGTCGCGCCAGAACAGCCGGCCGAGGCTGCCGCCATTGTCAGGGTAAATCTCGGCTCGGTACTCGCCCGCGCTCAGTCGAACAGCCTTAGGCATCGATGCCTAAGAAAGGTACGAAGCAGGCGGACTGGGAACGGGAGTGGCGTGGTGCTGCTCTGCTCAAAATACCCCGATGTGATGGCGAAAGCAGCACGCTTGGTCGGCTAGACCGAGGCATTCGCGGCGACCTTGGCGTTCTTCATCGCCTCCACATAATTGGCTGCGCGCGCGCCCACCTCTTCTGGCGCCAGTCCGGGTTGGAAGAGACCTGACCCAAGTCCAAAGCCGCTTGCCCCGGCGCGCAGCCACGGATCCATGGTATAGGGCTGGATACCGCCCACCGGCAGCACGGGTATGGTTGACGGCAGCACTGCACGCAGCGCCTTGAGCCAGGCGGGCGAGCTTCCTTCCGCGGGGAACAGCTTGAGCGCCGCCGCTCCTGCCTCGAGTCCCGCGAACGCTTCACTCGCGGTCGCGATGCCGGGCAGGCTGACGATCCCAGTCGCCACGCAGGCCTGGATCACTGCGGGATCCATGTTCGGGCTGACTGCGAGGGTCCCGCCCGCATTGGCAAGGCGTGCAACATCATCGACCGACAGGACGGTCCCGGCGCCGATGACGGCGTCCGATCCAAATTCCCGGGCCAGGCGCGCAATGCTGTCGAACGGCTGGGGCGAGTTGAGCGGGACTTCGATGAGCGTGATGCCTGCATGGATCAGCGCCGCGCCGATCCCCACCGCATCCTCGGGCTGGACGCCGCGTAGGATCGCAATCAATGGCATGCGCTCAAATGCTGCTTGAAAAGGCCTCATCGTGCCAACTCCCAAATTCGATTTGCGCCAGCTGCAAAGGCAGCGTGACTGTCGATCATGACGACTGTGCCACCGCATTGTTCGATCGCGCGAGCATAGAGCGGCCCGAGCTTTTCATCGGCAAGCAGATGTACGGCCCGCCCGGCAGCATGGGCGGCGCAGTCGGCGCCGATCAGCAGCCCGCTGGCATAGGAGGCAGCATCGGCGTCTCTTCGCAGGCCGAGCACGCCGGCGGCGCGGATGCCGAACAAGCGTGCGAGCAGGTTTCCCGACTTGGCGTCTTCGACGCCCTCGGCGAAGGCCTCACCTTCCGTGACGTCGCCCGTAAGTTGCGCGCTGAGCAGGGAATGGTTTCGCAGCAGAGCGAACAGCTCACCGGGCATCGAGGTCACGAAATGCGCGATCTGACCTTCATTCATCTCTGCCCATTTGCAATGCGTGCCGGGCTGACAGAGCAAGGCGCGTGCCGGCGCCAACCCGGCGGCGATGGCGCCCAGCAGCTGCGCCTCCTCACCGCGCATCACGTCCCCGCATCCATTCGCTTGCCACGACACGCCAGGCACGACCCAGATGCGGTTCCCGGCAGCGCGGAGCGCGCCGGCCAGCTCGGGAATGCCGCAAGGGGCTTCGACATAGCCCGCGTCGCGCCAGCCCCGATTGGATCCGATCATGCCCGCCAGCAGCACGGGATGATTGCCGTGTCGCGTTCGCAGCGTCTCGATCAGCGCCGGGTAGGCAGCAGGTGAAACTGCGAGAATTCCCAACGCGTCGCGCTCAGTAAGCGTGACGATGCCCTCGTCGATCACATAGATGCGTCGATTGGTCGTGCCCCAGTCGACGGCGATCAGCCGATCCATCTTTGCGCTCAATATCCGAGATAGACGGTACGCTTCTGCAGATAGTTCTCAAGGCCATAAGGTCCGTCCTCGCCGCCGATGCCGCTGCGTTTGTGACCATTATGGTAGCCATGGAACGATCCGGAAATGCCCTTGTTGACGAACACTGTGCCGGTTTCGAGCCGGTCGATGAAATGGTTGATCCTGCTGCTGTCGCGGGTCCAGACATAAGCGGACAGGCCGTCATTGCGTGCATTGGCGAGCGCGATTGCCTGTTCAGCGTCGTCGATGCGCATGATTGGCAAGACCGGCCCGAAGATCTCCTCGCGGATCAGCGGAAGTGACGCATCGCCACAGGCGAGCACGGTCGGCTGAAACCAGTTGCCGTCCTCAAGTCCTTCGGGCGCACCCTGTTTGCCACCGGCGAGCAGCTCTGCGCCCGCCGCGACCGCGCTTTCGACCAGATGCTGCACGCGATCACGCGCGGCGCGGGTGGCGAGCGGACCCATGTCGGGGTTGTCCATTGGATTGCCGGTGCGGATCGTGTTCACCTTTTCCAACAACGTGGCGGTAAACTGGTCGGCAACGGATGCTTCCACCATTACTGTCTCGTTGCAGATGCAGACCTGCCCGCTATTGGCAAAACGTGCGATCGCCGCCGCCTCCGCCGCCTTGTCGATATCGGCGTCGGCCAGCACGATGAACGGCGCCTTGCCTCCCAGCTCGAGGCACAGCCCCGCGAGATTATCGGCCGCAAGACGCGCGACGCGCTGGCCTGCGGCGATGCTGCCCGTGAGCGTGATGACCCGCGTCTTGGAACTCGCCACGAGCGGAGCGCCCACGCTGGCGCCGTCGCCAGTGACCATGTTGACGACGCCGGCGGGTATGCCGACCTCTTCGACAAGGCGACAAAACTCGGCCGCGGTGACTGGCGTCGCCTCATGCGGTTTCAGCACCACAGTGTTGCCGGTCACCAGCGCAGGCCCCAGCTTGCGGCCGATCAGCGCGAGCGGGTAGTTATAGGCGCAGATCGCGACGCAGACGCCATAAGGCACCTTGAACGTCATAAGCCGCTCGCCGGGCGCATCGGCCGGCCAGATGTCGCCACGCAGCCAGCGCGCCGACTGCGCGGCATAGCGCATATAGCCGATCGTATCGGTGACCTCGCCATGCGCCTCGCGCAGCGTCTTGCCCTGCTCGCGGACGAGCAGACGCGCGAAATGCTCCCGGTTTTCCTCAAGCTTGGCGTTCAGCGCCTCGAGATATTCGGCCCGCTGCATGGGCGTTAGCGCCTGCCAAGCAGGTTGTGCGCGTGTTGCCGCGTCGAGCGCCTCCTCGCAATCAGCGGTCGAACAGGCAGGCACTTCTGCCCAGGGCCGGTTGCTGGCGGGGTCGAGCACCTCCATCCACTCGCCGGACGAGCCTTCAGTCCAGCGTCCGTCGATGAAGCAGCGAAAACGGTCAATCGCGGTCATTAGATCACCTGATGTGGTTTGAGGCGTTGGGTATTGAAGGAGACGCCTGATCCTGGGGAGTTGGGAGCGGTGGTTTTACCGTTTGTGACGGTGGTGGGGTTGGTGGTGTAGGCGTCGATGGGGAAGGAGTGGATTTCGAGGGTGGCGGCGTTGGGGATGGCGGCCATGAGGGAGACGTGGAGTTCGTGCATGCCGTGCGATGCGACGGGTTTGCCGGCGGCTGCGGCGCGGCGGGCGACGTCGAGCCAAGGGGTGATGCCGCCGATATTGGAGGCGTCGGGCTGGAGGACGGCGATGGCGTGATGGGCGATGGCCTGGCCGAACTCGGCCGGGGTGCGCAGGTTTTCGCCGGAGGCCAGCGGGATGGCGGTGGCGGCGGCGACGCTGGCATAGGCGTCGAGGTCGTCATGGGCGACGGGTTCCTCGAACCAGGCCAGGTTCATGTCCTCGACGCCGCGGGCAAAGGCGATGGCGGCGGGGGCGTCCCAGCTATAGTTGGCGTCGGCCATGAGCGCGCGATCGGTGCCGATCAGTTCGCGCACGGCGCGCACGCGGCGGATGTCGGTGGCGATATCGGGGCGGCCGACCTTGAGCTTGATGCCGGTATGGCCGGCGGCGAACTCGGCGGCGACGCGCTCGAGCAGCTGGTCGTCGGAATAGCCAAGGTCGATGAGGCCGCGATAGCAGCGGACGGCAGGATCGGTGCCGCCGGCGACCTGCCAGAGCGGCTTGCCGAGCCGCTTGCAGCGAATGTCCCATAGCGCGATGTCGGCGGCAGCGATGGCAAAGCCGCAGATCCCGCCAAGGCCCAGATAGTGTAGCGTGGCGCGCATGCGCGCGGCCAGCGCCTCGACATCATGGGCATCGGCGCCCTTGAGCAGCGGGGCGATATCCTCGCGCAGCAGCGCGCGAATCGCGCCGCCCCCGGTGCCGCCGGTGTAGGTGTAGCCGACACCCTCCACCCCGTCGGCACAGACGATGCGACAGGTCACAAGCTCGAAATGCGTGTGCAGGCCGTGCCCGGCATCGACCAGCGCCTCGGCCAGCGGCACACGGTACAGCACCGCCTCCACCGCCACGATGCGCGCCACCTCGCCAGCTGCCACCACCTGCTCACCGCCTGTTGCGGCACCCGCGCTCATCACCCCTGCCATCCTCCCCAATTGTCAATTGTCGACGAAAGTGTCAAGGTGCTGCCGCCGATATGAATGTTGACAATCTACAGTCCTCAGGCATCTACAAGTAAGAGCGCGTTAATGGGAGAGACACGATGTTGGGTTGGCTGATCATGGCGAGTGTCGCCGCCGCGCCGTCGCCTGAGGCGAGCAAGCGAGCCGAGCGAAGGGAGGTCCGGTTCAAAGAGGTAACCGCGACATCTGGACTTCGCTCCACGCCTGGATGGAAGTATGGCGGACCGGTGATCGCCGACCTCGATCGCGACGGACATGTGGATCTGTTGCTCGGAAATCATGACGAAGATCCCCTTCAATTGTTCTGGGGGACTGCGGACGGACGCTTCGTCGCGGGTGAGCTCCCGGATATCTATCGCGACATTCACGGCATGGCGCCCGGCGACTATGATGGCGATGGCGACCTTGATCTGCTGGTTGCCGTTGGCGGGGGTAATGGCAAGCAACCAAGGCCCCCAATTTTGCTGCGCCTCGAGGGCAGGCGCTATGCCGACGTCACCGCGCAAGCCGGGCTGACTGGATATGGCGCACGGGGGCGATCGGTGCGCTGGGTCGATCTCGATGGGGACGGCGATCTCGATATCGTCGCGATCAATGCGCGCCAGCTGCCCGGCGAAACCGGTCCGCGCAACCTACTGTTCGAAAATCTGGGCGGTCGCTTCCGCTATCGTGCCAATGGCCAGTTCGAACCGATCGAGGCCGAACGCACGCTCGTGACGGACTTCAACGGCGATCATCGTCCAGACCTGGTGCTGTTCAGCCCGCTCACGCTTCTCGAGAATGCCGGAAATTTCCGCTTCCGCGACGTGACGCGCGCGCGGCTTGGCGAAGCTATGGCCGAAATCCCGTATGTCACGGCCGCCGCTGAAGCAGACTATGACAATGACGGTGATTTTGACCTCTATCTTGCACGCGGCAAGGTCTATTACGAGATCGCGGACAATGCTGTCGACTTCGATCCGGCAAGCGGCCGCCTCGATCTTCGCGATTCCGGGAACAAGGGCAGCGACGGCATCGAATTCACGGCGTCCGGTCCGGTGGTGTTACGCGATTTCTGGCATTGGCGGCGCAAACAGGGGCTGGTTCTGCCCCTGTTCCTAGGTGCGAAAGGGGAGCAGGTTGAAACCCCCGTAGCGCCGTTGACCATCGCCGCAGAACAGGCGCGCGGCCGGGCCACGGAGCGCAACCGCGATGGGTGGTATCTCGCGCATCTTGGCAATGACCGGTGGCGTCTCGACTGGCACCTCTCAGGCGATCATGCCTGGGACATTCGAGCGTCAGTCACCGGCGTCTCGTCGATCAAGCCCGACTGGAAGCCCCAAGACATGGGCGTTACAGATCTTTTGCTGCGCAATGATGGCGACCGCTTCACGGACGCCTCCGCTCGCTTGCCCAATGCAGCGGCGCGCAACAATTGGGGCGTTGTCGCAGGCGATTTCGACAATGACGGTCGCTCCGACTTTTTCCTTCACCACTTCGGCGGATTGCGCCGCCGCGTCGCGGACTCGATCCTGCTCAACCAGGGCAAGCGCGGATTTGCCGGGATGGACATGCCCAGTGCTACTGCGGGGATCGGCGGCAACAGCCATGGCGACATGGGCGCGGCGCATGACTTCAATGGTGATGGCAAGCTCGACCTGTTGAATGGCGACGACGATCTGGGCGGCTGGCATCTTTACCGAAACGTGACGGCATCGACCGGGAACTGGCTGGTCGTCCGCGTCGGCGCATCTTCCAAAGGGACAGATGGCGCCGGCGCCACCGTGCGCATTGCCGGGCCGCATGGCGAACAACTGCGCCATGTAGGTTCATCGGGTGAAGTCCATAGCCAAAGCATGGACGAATGGGTGCATTTCGGTCTGGGCTCGTCTGCGCGCGCTGCCAGCGTCGAGGTGATCTGGCGGGACGGCACGCGCGAGCGGCGTACCAACGTGGCGGCAAATCGGATCATGCCTATCGGACGCCTGCCTGCCGCCGCGCGGTCGCGCGACTGAACGTCGCGCACTGCTGGACGACCTTGGAGAACATCATGCCTGAAAACGTATCCCGCAGAAGCAGCCTGAAAGCCGCAGCTGCCAGCGCAGTTGCTAGCGCGCTCGCCACGCCTGGCGCAGCAACAATCGGGGCATTGGCCAAAGGCCAGCGGCTGGCGGGCACGGCCAAGTCCAACTGGTCCTCGAGACACGATCGCGTGTGGATCGGGGGCGATTACTGGGCCAATCCGATGGAGGATTGGCGGATCGCTGATGGCGCAATCGAGTGTGCCTCGCCCGGGGGCAATCGCAGCGTGCATTCGCTCGTGCATCAGCTGGTCGACGCCGAACGCCGTTTCAGCCTTGCAATTCGCGTGCGCAACCTGGGCTCGCCCGATACCAATGGCGGCGCGTCGCTCCGAATCGGCATCAGAAGCGAGATCGACGAATATCGCAGCAACTGCTTCGTTCAAAAGGGGCTGGATGCCGGCATCCTTGAAGACCGGATCGTGCTGGGTGACCGATCGGCGAGGCTGCCCAGGACGATGGGCGGCGGCGAGTTTGAACTCTTGCTGCGCGGTGAGCCGCGCGACGGCGGCGTGGCGCTCACTTTGACCGTCCATGCAATGGACGGCAAGATGGCGCCGGTCGAGCTCGCCGTTCAAGTGGCATCGGCGCGCGTGCTCGGCAACGTCGCCGTCGTGAGCAACTTCTCCATCCCCGCGATCGATGACAAGGCACAGGCAAGTTCCAGGTTCCGGTTCAGTGACTGGCGGCTGACAGGGGATGCCTTTGCTTATGCGTCCAAGCAGCGCTTCGGCCCTATCTTGTGGGCGATGTACACATTGAGCGACACGCGTGGGGGCGAGGGCTATGTCCTCAAGCTGAGTGCGCTGACGGGACCGATGGGACCGCAGGACAGCAAGGATATCGAGCTGCAGGTGCAACGCGGCGGAAAATGGAGCTCGCTGGGAACGGCTCGGCTCGATCCAGACGCCTGGGTGGCTACATTCCGTATCGCGAACTGGGAAGCCGGGCGCGATCTGCGCTATCGCCTCCTATATCGCGAGAGTTTGCGAGGTGGCGCGGCCGAGACCGATCAATATGTCGGCACGATCCGCGCGGCGCCCGCCGCGCGCCCGCTGCGCATGGCGGCGCTGACCTGCCAGAACGACTATGCCTTTCCTTATGAGCCGGTGGCCAACAATGTCCTTCGATGCCAGCCCGATCTTGTCCTGTTCTCCGGCGATCAGATCTACGAAAATCATGGCGGATTCGGCGTCATCCGGGCGCCTGCCGATCGGGCAATCCTGAACTATTTGCGCAAATATTACCAGTTCGGCTGGGCGTTCCGCGACGTGATGCGGCATGCGCCGACCGTTTGCCTGCCCGACGACCATGACGTGCTGCAGGGCAATTTGTGGGGCGAGGGCGGCGCGGCATTCTCCGACGCGGCGCTTGCTTCCAAGCGATCCGATGGATCGGGGGGCTATATCGAGCCTCCCCGGGTGGTGAATGCGGTCCATCGCACCACCGTCTCCCACCTGCCGGATCCAGTCGATCCCGCGCCGGTCGCACAAGGCATCAGCGTCTATCATACCGAACTCGTCTATGGCGGCGTCGGCTTCGCCATCATCGCCGACCGGCAATGGAAGTCCGGACCCGAACGTCTGAAGCTCGTCGTCGGCGAGACCGGGCAGGGCGAGAATCCCCGATCGATCAATCCCGCAATGGACCGCGATGACCTTCAGCTTCTGGGCGCCAGACAGGAAGCATTCCTGGCACGTTGGGCTAGCGACTGGCGTGGCCATAAGCTGAAGGCCGTGATTAGCCAGTCCGTTTTCGCGGGCGTCTCGACGCACCAGCCAGAACCCAACCGCTACCTCAAATATGACATAGACAGCAATGGCTGGCCGCGTACAGCGCGCGACCGGGCAGTGCGACTCATGCGCACGGCAAAGGCGCTTCATATCTGCGGCGACACGCATCTCGGCACCCTTACGCAATATGGGGTAGAGGCGCAGCGCGACAGCAGCTGGGCCTTCTGCACGCCAGCGATCGCGGCCGGGTGGCCGCGCTGGTGGCGACCGGATGCGGTGGGCCTGCCGGTCCGTAACCGCCCAGCCCATGGCCTTGCCGAGACCGGCGAGTATCAGGACAGCTTCGGCAATCGCGTCTATGTCTACGCCGTCGCCAATCCCGACATCGGCACTGCGGCGAACCGCTATGCGCAGGCACAGCAAAAGGGCAGCGGATTTGGCATGATCGAATTCGACACGCAGGCGCGCACCTATACGCTGAGCGCTTATCGGTTCTTTGCCGATCCGGCCGCCCGCGACGGCCAGTTCCCAGGCTGGCCGGTGGTGATCCATCAGGAGGAAAATGGCGGTCGCAACCGCTTGCGTTAGCGTGGGCGGGTTGACCCGAGCGCTGCTAAATCGTCGCGCTGCCCATTCCTGTCCCGCAACGCTGGTGCGCAAGCTTGTGCGCTCATGCCCTGCGCCAGCCGGCGAAAGGCCATGTCGTTTGTGTCTAGTGGCACCGTCAAGGTGCCGGCCGGGAGCAGCTTCGCGGTGCCCTTCCTGGCTGCCGTGAGGCTCGTCAGCGCGGGTAGCGGGACGATTCAAGGTGCAATCCGGCACGCGACGCGCTGTAATATTGTGGGAGGCAAACGATGCTGGACTGTTTGAGCGATGCATGGGCGGTCCTCACCGACGTGCTAAATCCCCACGGGCCGGCAATGATGACCGCGCGAAGTTACACGCCGACGGATTTCAGCATCCGATTTTTCCTGCAGCTCGCCGTCATCATATTCACGTGCCGCTTGGTCGGCATGCTTGGGCAGAAATTCTTGCGACAGCCGCAAGTCGTAGGCGAGATGGTAGCAGGTGTCCTGCTGGGGCCGTCACTGCTGGGACTCTTCCTGCCCGAGTTGCACAATGCCATCTTTCCAGTGGAATCGCGTACTGTCCTTTACGTCGGCGCACAGCTGGGTGTCGGACTCTACATGTTCATGGTGGGCCTGACGCTGCGGCTCGACCATTTCCGGAGCAAGGCGAAAAGCGCCGGCTTCGTTTCCGCAGCCGGCATTGTCGTGCCTTTTCTATTGGCGGCGTTGATAACACCGGTTCTGCTCAACACCCCAGGCCTCTTCGCAGCCGGCATTTCGCAAGTGAATGCGATGCTGTTTCTCGGTGCATGCATCGCGCTCACAGCCTTTCCCATGCTCGCCCGTATCATAAACGAGCGCGGGCTGGCGAATTCCTCCCTTGGGACGCTGACGCTTACCGCGGGTGCCTTCGATGACGCAGCATCGTGGTGCGTGCTCGCGCTCGTGCTCGCTGCATTCGGTGCCGGCCCGGGCGTGGCCGTCATCGCGATCCTTGGTGCTGCGCTTTACACAACGCTCATGCTGAAATTTGGTCGCCGCCTGCTCGTTCCGCTCGAGCGTGCAGTGCAAGCGCGCGGCGAGATGACCACGGACATCCTCGCCATCACCATGCTGCTGTTCTGCCTTTCGGCCTTTCTGATGGACGCAATCGGAATCCATGCGATTTTCGGAGGCTTCCTGATCGGCGTGTGCATGCCGCGCGGTCTCTTGGTCGAGGAGTTGAAGAAGAAGGTCGAGCCACTGGCCGTGGTCCTGCTGCTTCCGATGTTTTTCACTTACTCCGGGCTTAATACCCAACTTAAAATGGTCAATTCGATCCCATTGCTGATGATCGCGTTGGGCATCCTTGCCGTGTCCATTCTGGCCAAATTCGGGGCATGCTACGCTGCCGCGCGCCTGTCGGGCGAGGACAATCGCACCGCGCTCGGGATTGGCGCATTGATGAACTCGCGTGGGTTGATGGAGCTGATCATCATCAATATCGGCCTGCAACAGGGCATTATCGGACCGGCGCTGTTCTCGATGCTGGTGCTGATGGCGATCGTCACCACCGTCATGGCAACGCCCGTCTTCGAGTGGGTTTATGGCCGCAGAGCGCGCGAAACGGGGCAACTTGATCAGCTCATCGCCCGACCATAGCGCGTGAATGCATCTGGACATGCACTGCGGCGCGCAAACCCGCTGCTCAATACAGCTGCGCAGCGCTGGGCAATATGCCTTGATCGTGTCTGTCGCTAGCTCGCGAGCACAACGCGCGGCTCAAATTTACCAGGCAGGTGCGCGGTGGCGGAAAGGGTGAGGCCATCGAGTTCCCCATCGAGATCGACGGCAGCGCTGGTCAAATAAAGTCGCGCTGCATCTGGCCCGCCAAAGGCGGGGCAGGTCGGGCGCTGCACGGGCACAAACAACTCGGCGGCGATTTCCGCTTCGGGCGACACGGTGATCAGTTTGCTCGCGTCCCAGCACGCGATGTGAATGTTGCCCGCCCGGTCGGTGATCGCGCCATCCATGAGCAAGTTCTCATCGGAAGTGTCGAGGAAAACCTCAGGCTGGGTGGTCGGCCAGCCATCCTCGTCCACGGACAGGGTCATCAGGCGATGTGTGACGGTGTCGGCGAAATAGGCGCGGCGCCGGTCTTCATCGAAGCAAGTGGCATTCGGTACGGTCAGGCCGCAGGCGATCTGGCGAAGTTCGCCGCGATACCAACGATATATCGCTCCCGCACCGACTTCTGCTTGCAGGCCCATCGTACCGACCCAAAACCCACCCCACGGGTCCGCGCGCCCATCATTGCTTCGTGTCGAGACATTGTCGGCCTCGAGGCCGCAGATCGACTGTCGCGAAGCTCGTGCAAGGTCGAACACGAAGAGTTCATTCGAGTCGGCAGCGATAAGGCGCTCGCGATCGACCCATGCGATCGCCGAAACTGGGCGTTCGAAGCGCCAGCTACGCTGGTCGTTGCCGTTGGAGGCAAACAGGCGCTGATCGAGGATATCGACCCACAGGAGCTCGTCCCGCTGGGGATGCCACAGGGGCGATTCTCCGAGCTGGCAACGAGTGTCATCATAGACTTGCATGGCTTGGCCCTGGATTGAAGTCGTTGCGCATCTTCACGCGAGCGGGGATGCGCTGCGGGGCTCCTGTCCGCCAATGACTGGAACCAGCAGATGGATGACAGCGAACGCGACGAGATAGGCCCCGGCCGCGGCAAAGAATATCGCCGAATAGCCGCTCTCGGCGTCGAGCCAATGCCCGACCATCCAGGCCATTGCCATGCCGCCGACCGCGCCGATCGTACCGCCAAATCCCGCCACTGAAGCCGCTTCATCCGCTGGAAACTGGTCGGAGACGAGCGTGAGTAGGTTGGCTGACCAGGCCTGGTGTCCGGCTACAGCGAGACTGACCAGGAACACGGTGACCCACAGCCCCTGAAGCGAGGGGGCCCACGCCACTGGCAGAATCAGGATGGCGCAGGTCAGCATCACAAATTTGCGAGACTTGTTGACCGAAACGCCGCGCTGAATCAGCGCGGATGAGGACCAGCCGCCCGCGACGCTTCCGACGTCGGCAAGCAGGTAGACCGTGAGGAGCGGCAGTCCGAGCTGGCTGACCTGAAGACCGTGGCTCTTGTTCAGAAAATCGGGCAGCCAGAACAGGAAGAACCACCAGACCGGATCGGTCAGAAATTTGGCTATGGCGTACGCCCAGAGACCGCGAGTGCGGACCAGGTGCCGCAGTGGAGTCGCACGGCGCATCGCGGCCCGTTCCGGGCGATGCTCGCGTGGGGTCAGCAGTAGCCAAGCAACAACCCAGAATAGCCCTGGGATCGCCGCAAACAGGAACGCCCAACGCCAGTCGAGCGCCGCCAGCACAAGCGGCACAAGCAGCGGCGCCAGCATTGCGCCGACATTGGATCCCGCGTTGAACAGGCCAGTAGCGGTGGCCCGCTGATGCTGGGGGAAATGTTCGGCCACGGACTTGATCGCGGCGGGGTAGTTGCCTGCCTCGCTGACCCCCAGCGCGAAACGCGCTGCAACGAAACCGATAAAGCTGCTGCTAACCGAGTGCGCGGCGATCGCGAGGCTCCAGATGCCCGTCGCGAGCGCATAACCGCGCCGAGCGCCGATGCGGTCGAGCAGCCACCCCGAGCCAGTCAAGCCGATGGCATAGGCCGCCTGAAACGCGAGCACGACATAGCCATATTCACGTTCTGACCAGCCGATTTCGGTATCGAGGATGGGTTTCAGAATGCCCAATAGTTGACGATCGGCATAGTTGATGGTCGTCGCCACGAAGATCAGCGCGCAGATCCGCCAGCGATAGGGCGTGCCTTGCCCCGATGGGGTAGGAGCTGGGGGCTGCCCCTCTCGGCTAGCAGATAGCGACATCTTCCCCCCGCTCTGAATTGCAGACTGTCAACAATACAGCCTGAGTGGGGATTGTCGAGTCATCCGTGCGAGACGCGCATCGCCGTTCCTCATTAACGGCCTGCCCCGACGCCTGCCGGACGAAGCCTGGATCAGTGCGCCGTTTTCTGCAGTTGGTTGCAAGCTTGACGCGGCGGCTCCCCGCCGAGCACGCGAGCGACTTCCTTGCAGACCGCCAGCTTCATATCGATCAGCGATTCCGCGGAGGAGAAGGCAACGTGCGGCGTGACGATCACCCGTGGATTAGCGAGCAGGGGGGGCGGAATATCCGGCTCGCCATCAATGACATCGAGGCCTGCGCCAGCAATGCGCCCATCAGCTAGCGCGCTGATCAACGCATCGTTGCTAACGATGGCGCCACGGCTGACGTTGATCAGGAACGAGCCCGTGCGCATTTGTGCGAATGCGGCCTCGTCTAGGAGATGTCGCGTGCCTGCATTTAGCGGAGCAAGCACAATCACGGCATCTGAAGTCGCGAGCATCTCGTCAAGAGGAGCATAGCGGGCAGGGCCCGCGACCACGCCGGAACGGTTGTGCGCAAGAATTGAGCAACCAAGCCCGTTCAGCTTGCGCGCAATGGCCTGCGCAATACTGCCATAGCCCAGAAGACCTATGGTGAGAGAACAAACTCGCCGGGCTTTGACCAGTGCGGGGTCCCAAATGCCGGATCGCACGCTCGCATTGATCCGAGGAAGATCGCGGGCGAGTGACATCAACATCGCCACCGCATGGTCCGAGACCTCCTCCGCGCAATACCCCGGCACATTTGCAACCCAGCAGCCGTAGCGCGTGGCTGCCTCGACATCGATATTGTCGAGGCCGATGCCGAGCCGTTGGATCAATCGCAGGTTCGGCACCGAATCAATGCTGGCCTCACTTACCGGGGCCCAACAGGTCATGATGGCGTCGGGTTGATGCTCCCGACAAAGGGCCAAGACATGACCTTCTGATCGCGCATTCGTGTCTCGCCAGATCAGCTTGTGCCCGGCAGCGGCAAGCAACTCCTCTTCCATTTGGCAATCAGGCCAGGCAATGTCGGTCAGCAGTACGGTCGCCATTGCTTGGTCCAGAGCATCGAGGTGTCGGACAACAGACTAAATCAATTGTTGACAGTTGACAACAACTTGATGTGTCCCCGTCAGCACGTATGGCCAGATTCGAGGCTGTGATTTGAGGAGGGTTTGAGTTTCGTCGTAGTGACGAAGAAACGAAGACGAAACCCAAGCCCTCGAACGCCAAAATGCCTGCCGCAGGTGATAAAGGACGTCCGGCGGCAAACCCGGCGCCACTTCTCGGCCGAGGACAAGATCCGGCTCGCATGAGAATCGAAGTTCTGGCTCGACAAGATCATGGGTTGCCGGTGAACAGCGCACCTTTGCAGCGACCGCAGTTGCCTTGCCCAAGCCTGTCGCTCGGTACGCGGTTGAGCGCCGCACATGCTGGGCAGGGCAGGATCAGCTGTCGAATCATGGCATCAGCCGGGACGCTACAAGAAAAACGCACTTTGGCTTATTGCGATGCAGGCACTCAGTTTTGGTTGGCATTTCGCCTCAGTTATCGGGCCGACCACGGCCCTGGATGGGCCCTGCGCAGTCTACCGCTGGCGCGACTGGATCGATGAGCCGGGGGCGCACAAGCACATGATTTGCCTCCACACGCCCGAGCGCATCATCGAGCTGGGCTTCGGGCGCGGAGACGACCACCCCGAAGCACTCGCGGTTTTGGGGGATGGAGATGACCGTCAGCTGCTGGTCATCTGTGACACACCTTGTACGAAGCGCCTCGATATTCACGCCCGAACAGCACGTTGCGACGTGTTCGCGATTTCAGATTAGGTGGCGGAGATTCATTCGATGGGGCTGGTTTTCCGGAGCGGTATGTCTGCTAGGCGCCCTAATCTCGGTCATTGGAGCATCAGGGCTGCGCCCCTGAAAGCGGACATCAAACGGGCCCGTGCGTCGTAGCAGCTATTGGGGACCGTGCCGACTGTCAGCTTTTCGGAATCGTGATCGCGAAAGCGAACTTTCGTTTCTACAAGTGGGTTTCGCGATAATTTATCGGGGGCACCGGATTTGGACGATTTACGAATATGTTGGCTCGAACGCCGCGCGAACGAGGCAGAAAGGGTGGGAGATGCGCGGTCGCCGGGCGACGTTGACTACGCGCGCGTCATCCATTCGGCTTCATTTCGCCGGCTACAGGGCAAGACGCAAATTCTCAATCTGGGAGACAGCGACTTTTATCGAACGCGGCTCACTCATTCATTAGAGGTCGCGCAGATCGCCGGCGGCCTAGTGAAGCAGCTCCGCATCAACGAGCCGGAACATCCCGCCGTCGAGCATCTCCCCGAGCATAGTTTGATCCAGGCGATCGCCTGTACCCACGATCTCGGTCATCCGCCGTTTGGCCATGGCGGCGAGGTCGCGCTCAACTACTGCATGCGGGCTGAGGGCGGCTTCGAGGGCAATGGCCAGACGCTTCGCATCTTGTCGCGGCTCGAGAAGTTCGCGGCGGGTGGGGGCTCGAACCTCACTCGCGAGTCGCTGCTCGGTGTCCTGAAATATCCGGTAGGCTACAGCGAGGCGCGCAACGCTTCGATCAGGCCCGCTCTGCTTAGCGAGACAAGCGGCATCCCGCTGCTCGACCGGGAGGCGTGCAAGCCGCCGAAATGCTATCTCGACAGCGAGGCGGATGTCGTCGACTGGATCTTGTCGCCCCTATCATTGACGGACCGCGACGCTTTCCAGGAGATTGACCGTAAGGATGGCAAGCATCACAAGGCGCGCCACAAATCGCTCGCCTGCAGCATCATGGATTTGGCAGATGACATAAGCTACGGCGTCCATGATATGGAGGACGCGCTGGCGCTGCGGCTAGTCGATCGCGACGCTTTCGAGGCGCATGTTTCGCCGAATCAATGCCAAGGCCTGCTCGACTATCTCGTCGGGCGATATCCCCGGGACTATCGCAATGACGTCTATGGTGAGCTGGTCGCGAGGCTGTTCGGGGATGGCGACCGGCGCAAACATCAGATCAATAGGCTGCTGAACTACATCATCCCTGCGGTCCGTCTCGAGGAAGTGGCGGGCTTCGACGAGCCTCGGCTTCGCTACCGGGCGACGTTGCCCGAGCCGGTGCGGACGTTCGTCAACGCGATCAAGGATTTCATTTTCGAGGCCGTGATCCGGAGCCCGAGCGTCCAGCATCTCGAGCTCAAGGGCCAGATGATGGTGATCGCGGTGTTCGAGGTGATGAAGTCCGAGCCCAAAAGCTTCCTGCCGGTCGATATCCAGGCCCAGCTCGACCGCGAGCCGGCGATGCGCGTGATCTGCGACTATGTCGCCGGGATGACCGACACGCATCTCCTGCGGACCTATGAGCGGCTATTCGCGCCGCGATTGGGCTCGGTGTTTGACAAGCTGTGAGATGGAGCGGCGGCGTGGCGTCCGCACGCCGCGCCGCCGCCGCTCAGCTGATTTCGCGCCACCATGACGCGAGGCGCTCCCACCAGCGCTGGCGCGGCGCGGAGGGCTGGGGTCTGTTTTCGATTGGCCGCTCGGGGATGGCGGTGGTTTCGGGCCCGGGGGCTGGCTGGCCAAAATAGCGCGCTTTGGCCTGTCGGTCGCGGCGGCGCTCCGCAGCGACCTCGGCATCGCTCCAGGACGGCGCTTCGATCACCCTGTTGCGGCGGATCACATAATGCGACCGGCAGGGCAGGGTCCAGCTCCCCACCGACGGGTGGAGCGTGATCGTCTCGCCGTCATAGATGATGTGCCAGTCAGTCGGAGTGAGCGGGGTAACCACCTCCTCGCCGCATCCACAGCAGCAGCTGTGGGCGGCGCTCCCATATTCGAGCGACACATAGAGGATGCCGTGCGCGAGCGGGTCGGGAAAGCTGTCGACGAAGCGGTGGTCGAGCGCCTTGTGCCGAATCATGCTGCATCCTCGTTGAGCAGCATGTTGCCGTCGAGTGTGTAGGTCGAATGATGCTCGCCCTCGAGATCGCAGTAGAAGCCGCTCAGCTTCTTCCACTTGATCACGGCCAGCACCGCGTTGAGGGCGTTGAGATCCGCGACCTGGATGTTCGAGGCATAGAGGTCATTCGCCCCGCCGCCCGCCAGCGGGATCCGGCCGGCCGAACCGCGCGTAGCCGGGGTGCTTGCGGTGACGCGGAGGATGCCGCTCAGACCGTCATCGCCGGGCTCTAGACCCATGCCGATATCGATGAAGGTAATGCCGCGCTCGTGGAGCCGTTCGATCAGGGCGGTCTTGGCCTCACCCGCGTCCATACTCAGGAAAGCCACGTCGATCCCGTCGAGCCGGTCGAGATTGTCCGCCGTGATCGCCTCGGGCACTGCGACGATGCCGCGGTGCATATGCTCATAAGCCGCCTTGAAATAGTCGACCTTGAGCGGCGCGTCGCGCAGCTGGTCGAGGCTGGCGGCCCCGGGCGCGCGGAAGGCATTGTGCTGGAGGAACTCGTCATCGTCGAACAGCCGGATCTCGGCGACCGGCGTCTTGGCAACGAAGTCGAGGATATAGCCGCCCGAACCACCCAGGCCGATGATGGCAATGCGTTGCCCGGCGAGGCGGGCGGTGAGGGCGCCGATGCCGACCCGGTCCGAAGCGGTCTCGATATAGTTGAAGACGCTGTCGCCATCCTCCTCGTGCTCGAGCGCGCGATAGGGGCGCGGGGTCGCCTTCGGGTCGATCACCGTCGCCGGCCCCGCGATGATCGAGGCATAAGTCGTCATCTTGTGGTGATAGTCGAGATAGCCGCCGTCGGGCTTGCTCGAAAAGGCGTGCTCAGCGGTCAGACCGTGGCCGAGATCGAAATGGGTGGTCTGGTTCGAGATCGCCACGATGGCCTGCCCCTGTGCGTTGCAGGGATAGGCGCCGTCGAAATGGATGACATGGGTGTCGGGCGGGCGGGTCGCGTCGCCGGCGAGGGCCAGGCTCGAGATCAGCGTGCCTTTGCGGACCTTTTGGTCCGCATCGACATAGGGGACGTCGCGCATGACGAGGAACCCTCCGACGACCTGGACGAAATAGCCCTCTTCGCGCAGCTTCGCGAGGTCCGGATTACGACTGAACAGTGCGTGTGACATTGAAGATGGTCCCCTTCTTAATGGTGACGATGCCATGGGCGCCCAGCTCGCCGGCATGCGGCGTCGAGGCCGCCTTGCGGAAGGTCATCGAGAAGACGACGTTGGGCTCGTGCGGGCCGGGAAAGGCGAGCTCTACGATCTGCTCGAAACTGACCGTGGGGCCGGCGACCAAGCGCGGGCGGGTGTTGACGATGATCTCGATCTCGACCGGCGGGCGGGCCGCGACGAAGAAGCGCTCGATGCCGGGCTGGTTCAGATCCACCAGCATATCGGGCTCGATCAGCTGATCAGTGCCGCCGCGGACTTCGAGGAACACCGCCTGGTCGGGGCCGGGCTTGGCTAGCGCCGCGAGGATCTGGCCGCTGATCAGCGGCTTCCCCCAGCGCAGCTCGCTGCTCTCGACCTCGAACTTGAAGTCGCGGTCGGTCTGGAAGGCGACGAAACGCTCGGCGCCCTTGCCGCGCAGGTCGAAGGTCTCGTCGAGGCGGACATCCTCGAAGTCGCCGGAACTGAGGATGGCGAACAGGCTGAAGCCGCGCTCGGGGTCCAGACCGGCGACGGCGAGGATCTGGCGGCCGAGCGGCACCGGATCGGTGACCGCGAGGTCGGTGAAGTCGAGGTTGTCCTGCGCGAAGCGGATGCGATAGGCCTTGGCGGGACGGAGAGGGCGGCCATCGCGGATGGCCTCGGCGACATCGTCGAAATCGGGAAGGTCGGCGTCTTGCATTGCGGTGTTTGTCCTTTCGTCGGGCCGGATCTGGCCGGCTACGAAAGGACAATCGGGGGCGACGCGGCGGACCGGAAAGGCCGCTCAGAAAATCTTCGCGAGTAGTCCCGGCGGCACCGGACCGCAGACGAAGAAGGCCGGACAGCCGGGGCAGACGCGTTGCTGGGCATTGGTCGGAAAGGCGCCCGCGCGTATGTCGGCCATCGACGCTTCCAGGGCGGTGCGGCGTCGGTCGAGCACCAATTGCTTGATCGTCAGCGGGGTGACCCGGTCGCTCGACAGATGGACGACCTCGGCCGAGGCAGCCGGCATATTGTCGGATATGGCGAGCAGCATGGTCGCGACAGCGAGGCCCTCGGTATCGGACTTGCGGAAGACACCGGTCCGCACGCGCCGGAAGATGCGACGTCCGTCGCTTGCGATCAGGATATCGTCGGCCCGGAAGGCGATCTCGTCGCCGCCGACCCGCAGGACGAGCGGAACGAGCGGCTCGGGGCGGTGATCCCCGCGCGCGCGGCCGAAGTTCGTCGCCAGTTCGAGGGCGTAGGCGCGCAGCGCGTCGAAGCTGCCGCCGGTCTCGAGACCATGATCGTCGCAGGCCGTCTCGACCGCGGCGCGCAGGCGCACGGCGTCAGCGGGGTCGAGGATACCCTGCACGATGGCCCGCACCACCGTCCGCGTCGCTTCATGCATACGCATGAAGTCGCTCTCGGTGCGGCGGCCGCCAATGCCGAGGATATGCGTATAGAAGAAGCGCCGTCGGCACTTGTCCTTGTCGAGCATGCCGATCTGGGAGTCGCGCAGCAGGATCGAACCGTTGATTGTGAGAGCAATGGCGTCGTCCTCGGGGGCGACGTCGAGGCTGCGCAAAAGAGGTGGATCATGGCGGCGGACTGCGGGCCCGAGCCGGTCGAGGAAGGGCGAGAGCGGTCGGTTGGCGCCATCGATCCGCGCGGTCACCGCATAGAGGATGAGCCGGTCGCGGGCGCGCGAGGTCGCGACATAGAAGAGGCAGTCGCGCTCTTCGCCGTCGCCGGCGATCAGGGCCGCCTTCACGTCGCCCGTAATGCCGGCGATTACCCCTTCGGGAGGCAGGCAGACCGGCGCCTTGGCGTTGCCGGGCAGCGTGTCCCGGTTCAGGCCGGGGAGGTGCACTCCCTTGAACTCGAGGCCCTTCGAACCGTGGATTGTCATCAGGCGGACCGCATCGAGTCCCTGGGCGGCGTCGGGCAGCTGGCGCAGATCGCGATCGTCGCCGATCGCGACGAGGCGGCGGATACGGTCGAGCAGGCGCGGGATCGCGCGGCCCTGGTCGCGCGGCTGGACGCGGAGGAAGTTGAGCAGTTGCCAGATGGCGATGCCCCGGCTGCGCTCGCCGATCGAGGTCGCCTCGGCGATACGCGCGGCGATGCGGCTGTGGTCGAGCAGCAATTCGCACAGCAGGCGCCAGGGCGGGCTGTCGGCATCATAGCCGGCGAGGAGGGTGGCGAGCCGGTCAAGCGAGCCGCGGGTCTCCGCTGATATCGGCAGGCTGGCCCGGGCCGCGAGCCATGCGAGCGGTTCGTCGGGGCCGTCGCGCAGATGGTCGAGGATAGTGGCGACATCGGTGAGGCTCATCGGAAAATCGGGCATGCAGCCGATCCGGACGAGCCCCATCGCGCGGCGATCGGCGAGCAGCGACAGCAGCGACAGCAGGTCCTTGACCTCGCCGCGCTCGAACAGGCTGCCAAGGAACAGCACAGGGATATCGAGCCGCTCGAGATCGCGGGCGATCTGGCCGAGCCGTTCGTTTCCGGTGCACAGGACTGCCTGATCGCGATAGGCGATCCCCGCTGTGTGCAGCTCACCGATCGCGTCGGCGATCGCGACCGACTGGCCGTCCTTGCCGGCGAGCAGCCGCAGTTCGATCGGGTTGCCGCTTGGGCCGCGGTCGGCGTCAAGCGTGGTGTCGCTCGTGCTTGCCGTCATCTGCCGGGCGAACGCCGAATAGCCCGAGACGATCTCATCGGTGGAGCGATAGTTGATCCTGAGCCGACCGGAGAGGGCGCTGGGAAAGTCCTGGCTGGTGAAGCGCGAAGTGCTGACCGGCGAGGCGCCGCGGAAGCGATAGATCGACTGGCGGGCATCGCCGACGACCCAGAGATTGGCACCGGTCGGGCACAGCGCCTTGAGCAGCCGCACGCTGGCGCGGTTGACGTCCTGATATTCATCGACGAGCACATGATCATAGGTTTGCTGCAAGGTGCACGCGATGTCTGGCCTTGCCTCGAGCAGTTCGACGGGCCGGGCGACGAGGTCGCCAAAGTCTAGCGCGTCGCGCTCCTTCTTCAGTGCTTCGTAAAGCGTGTAGATGCGCGCGATTTCGGCCGCTTCGAGCGCCCGAACGTGCCGCGGGTCGACGCCTCCCGCATCGCGCCGCATCGTCTCGGCGCATTCGGCATAGCGGTCGGGGCTGACCACCTCGTCCTTGGCGCGCGAGATCACCGCGAGAATGTCGCCGATCAGGGGGGTCGGATTGTAGAGGTCGCGATAATGTTCGAGCTCAAGCTTTGGAAAATCCTTCTCGAGCAGTTCGACCGCCTCGACCCGGTCCATAAGCCGCGGGTCGGCGGGAAGCCCGAACTCGCCGTGCAGCCGGCGGATGAGGTCGAGACCGAAGGCGTGGAAGGTGCCGATCCACATCGCGGCCGCCTCGTCAGGCTTCTTCGCGGCGATCCGCTCGGCCATCTCGCCGGCCGCCTTGTTCGAGTAGGTGAGCACCAGGATGCGGCGGGGGTCGACCCCCTCGTCGAGCAGTTGGACCACGCGCGCGGTCAGTGTCTGGGTCTTGCCCGTTCCCGGGCCAGCCTCGAGCAGATAGGCTCGCCCACGATGATCGGCAGCCGCCGCCTGCTCGACATTCAGCGGCTTTTCGAAATGAACCTCGACCTTGGGTTCGACGACGGGCAGCAGCAGCGCATCGAGTAATTGCTGCGCGACCACGTCGAAGGGCGCGCGCATGCGCTTGGCGATCTCGGAGGCGCTCAACTCGTCCTCGACATGGAGTTTGCGCAGGAGCGGGCGAGGCAGCAGCAGCTCGCGCGCGAAAAGATCCATCTGGACCTCACGGCGCTGGCGGCGGCCATAATCGACGACGCGGTCGATGCCGGTCGGCGAGGCTTCGGCGGCGCGCGCCATGTCGGGGGCGAGCGCGGTCGGCGGGATGCTCGCATCGCCCAGCTCATGATGGCCGATCTCATGGGCGACGAGGAAGGCCTGCTCGAAGGGCGTGCCGATATTCTCGTGGAGGATGAGATCGTCGACGGCGATCAGAGTTGCGCGTCCGCCGTCGAGCTGGGCGGAGCCGGGATTGGCGGTTTCGACCGACAGCCCGCGATGCTTGGCCTCGCCGACCGCGAATGCATAGGGGTCGGTCGGGTTGAGCCCGCGCGCGATCGCGGCGCGGTGCAGGTCGGCGGCGCGGCGGCGACCAAGCTCGACCGCGTCCATCGTCAGTCGTCTGCCAGCAGGCGCGCGCGATCGGCGTCGGGCACGCCCGCGTCGATCAATATCTGCTCGAAGCTTATCTTGTCCTCGGCGCCGGGCTGGCCGTCGGCTTTGTAGCTTCGCCCGGTCGCCATGGTGACGGGACGCTGCATGGCGGCGATGACATGCGCCAGCGGCACCCCTGCCTCCTCGGCAAAGCCCCTGGCGATCGAGGTCGGCACGGTCGAGGGATCGACCCTGTGCTCTCGGAAACATACGATGACCTGGCGTGGGACGCCGAACCGGTCGGCCACGGCCTTGCCCTTGGCGCCGGTGAGCGTCGCAAAGGGATCGTCGTCCCGAGACGGCGCCGGCGCCGCAGCTTTATGGGTGATCCATGCGGCGTCGATGCGCGACTCGTCGGTCGCCGACAGCGGCTGATCGTCCTCCTCCGCGTCCGCAGTGGCGATCAGGCGCGACAGATCGATCAGCTGCAGCGCGAACTGCGGATAGTCGCGGACGTAGCGCTCCAGCGCGGCCGCATCCTGCGCGTCTTCCATCATGAACTGCTCGAGCACGCCATCGAGGCTCATGGCCGGGCGGGTGGAGGTCATTGCTCATCCTCTTGATTGAACAGGGCCGTCAGCGTCTTCAGCGCCCGGCCCCGATAATTGCGCACCGATCTTTCCGTGCAGCCGAGAGCCTTGGCGATGGTCATCACCTCCGGATCGCTGGAATCGATCGGCCACCCGAGCAGCAGGAGATGCATGGTCCTGCTTTGTTCTGGTGGCAAAATGTCAATCGCCGCATAGACCCGCTTCCGGAAAAACGGATCGAAAAAAATATCTTCGTCGATCGCGTAGGAATCGGTCTCATCCTGGTCCGACGCTGCCAGCATCGCATCGTCCGGATCGGACGAGCAACTGCGGTTCTCCTCGGCCCAGGCTTTGTCCTGCGCGTCGAGACGGAGCCGCTTGAGGGCCATGTCGAAGCGCACCTCGTAGAAATCCAGCTTGTCGTCGGCCTGCCGGCGGTCGCTGGCGAGCAGCTCGACGAAGCGGTCGAAGACAGCGTTGCGGATCCGCTCGCTGGTCAGCGCGACGGGGCCGCCGCCGCGATCGGTGCGCGGCAGCGTTCGTAGCACACGTTCCTGCAGGATCTTGTAGAGCCGTTCGAACCACGCGTCCGAATTGTCGCGGCGGCTCGCACGGACAAAATAGAGCAGGCACTCGCTCGGAATATAACCGGGGTCGGTACGCTTGTGGATGGCGGCGCGCGCAAGCAAGTCGTCGCGTGACAACTCGGCCAACTGGACGAGCATCGCTTCGATAGTGTCGAACCGCTCATAGAGCGTGCCGTCTTGCTTGCGCTTAGTAAGCGGAACGATCAATCTGCCCTCCCTAGTGCGCGATCGAGCCTAGTCGAACTGATAGGATAATCGCCACGCGAGACACATCCGGAATACACTGATTTAAAAAAATTTCGCTGGGGCGGATTCCGGCGGCCGAGCCACCGGCGATTACCCCATGGGGCGCCTTTGCTCGCCCCGGTTCGCATCCTGGCCTAAGATTTGATCGGACGGCGGTCCTGTCGTTGAGGAAATGTAGATGAGGTTCATTCATTCGGCCGACTGGCAGCTCGGCAAGCCCTTCGGTCGCTTCGGACCCGAGCTGAAGGCGGCACTGACCGAGGCGCGCTTCGACGCGATCGATGCGCTCGGCCGCCTCGCCGCCGATCAGGGCGCGGCGCATGTGATCGTTGCCGGCGACATCTTCGACACCGAGGGGCCGGACGACCGCACGATCGTCCAGGCGGTGGCGCGGATGACCCAATTCGGGTGCCGCTGGTGGCTGCTCCCCGGCAATCACGATTTCGCCCGTAATGGCGGGCTGTGGGACCGGGTCCGGCAGCGTGCAGGTGGTGGCACCACCATTCTCGCCGAGCCCGTCCCGTGTGAGCTCGAAGCGGGCGTCTGGCTGATGCCGGCGCCGCTTGTCCATCGCCACAATCTTGACGATCCGACCGAGCTGTTCGACGCGATGGAGACACCGGGAGCGCGTCTGCGGATCGGGGTCGCCCATGGCTCGATCCGCGACTTTGGCTCGCGCGGTGAGACCAAGAACCAGATCGCCCCCGACCGCGCCCGCCGCTCGGCGCTCGATTATCTGGCACTCGGCGACTGGCACGGAACGCTCAGGATCGATGCACGCACCTGGTACGCCGGAACCCCGGAAACCGACCGCTTCCAGCGCGACGAGCCGGGCCAGGCGCTGCTGGTCGATATCGAGCCGGGCCAGGAGCCGGTTGTCAAACCGGTCAGGACCGGGCGTTTCCAGTGGTTGATGCGCGACTGGGTCGCCAATGACGCGGCTGCCTTCGCAGCCGACTGCGACCAGATGCTGGCCATGATCGACGCGCCCAACACGCTCCTCCAGCTGAAACTGGCCGGCATCACGACCCTCGGCGACCGGATCACGATGCTCGATCGTCTCGACAACGATGTCCGCCATCGCCTGCGCTGGCTCGACCTGCGCGCCGACGATCTCGTCGGCCGGCCAAGCGAGGAGGATCTCGCCTCGCTCGCGGTCGAAGGCATGCTGGGGGCCGCTGCGGTCAAGCTGAGCGCCCGCATCGAGGAGGGCGGGTCGGACGCCTATATCGCCAGGCGGGCGCTCGAACGTCTCTTCGTCGAATATAGCCGGGAGACTGCATGATGACCCTCGTCATTCGCAACATCGCCCTCGACGGTTTCCGCAAGTTCCGCACCCCTTTTGCGATCGAGGGGCTGGCGGATGGCCTCAACATCGTCATCGAGCCCAATGAAACGGGCAAGTCGACGCTGCTGGATGCGCTGCGCGCGGCCTTCTTCATCCGCCACAACACCAGCAACGCGCTCGCCCGGTCCTATGCGCCCCATGGCGAGGCGGTCGGGCCCGAGGTCCGGGTGGGCTTCGATGTCGCCGGAGCGCCCTGGTCGGTCACCAAACGCTTCCTGCGGGGGGCATCTGTCGAGACGGACGGGCCGCAGGGCCGCGCGCAGGGCGAGGAGGCCGAGGCCCGGCTCAACGCGCTGCTGGGGTCGGTGCGCGACACGAGCCGGACAGGCGACGTCGCCAGCTATGGCGCGCTGGGCCTCCTTTGGGTCGGCCAGGCGCAGGGGCTCAAGGTCTCGGCGCCAGGGCAGATCGTCCGCGACACCATCGCCTCGACGCTCGAGGCCGAGGTCGGCTCGATCATGGGCGGCGAGGCGTTCCGACGCGTCCGCCAGCGGGTGAACACGGATTATGATCTCTATTGGACGCCGACCGGACAGAAGAAGGGTCGGCAGGTCGAGTCCCGCGACCGCGCTGACGCCGCCGAGGCTGCGTCCGCGGAGGCATCGACGCGGCTGGCAGCGCTCGAGCGCAGCTTCACCGAGCTCGAAGCGACCCGCGGGCGGTTGAAGAGCGTCGACCGGGAGGTCGCCGACGAGACCGATATTGAGACCCGCAAGGCCCTCGTCGCTTCGCTCGAGGTTGCCCGGGCCGCCGCGCAGATCCTCGCGACGCGCACCGCCGAACAGGAGGCGGCGTCGGCCAGGCTTGACGGCCTTGCCGATCTCAAGGCGCGGCACGACGACGCAGCGGAGGCGCAGGAGGCGGCGACCACCGCCCTCGACACCGCCAGGACCCAGCGCGCCGCCCTTGCCGACAGCCTGAGCGCGGCCAAGACCAAGGCCGCCGATGCTCGTGCCGCACTAGACACCGCCCGCGACAGCCGGCGCGAGGCTCGCACCGCGCTGGAGTCAGGCGAGGTGCTGCTCGCGCAGGACCGGCGGACGGCCGCCATTGCTGCCGCACGCAAGCGGCATGATGAATTGCTAACGCTCGAAGCCCAGCTGGAGGCGGCCGAAACGCTCGCGGACACGATCATCTCGGCCGAGTGGATCGCCGAGCTCGAGGAGCATGACCGTGCGGTTGCCGCAGCGCAAGCGATCGTCGACAGCGGCGCGACGCGGATCACCCTGTCGGGACGCGCGGACGGGATCACCCTGGATGGCGCGCCCATGCCGCTGGGCGAACGCGTCCTCACCGCCGAGACGCGGATCGCCTTTGGCGGGGCTGAGTTGATGGTGAGCCCGCCTGCTACGGCCGCCAGCGCCGAGGAGACGCTGGCCTCGGCGCTGCGGAGCCGGACCGAAGCGCTCGACGAGCTGGAAGTCGCCGACCTGGCGGCCGCGCGTCTGCGCAATGAGGCGGCGCGCGATGCCGCGGCCGAGGTCCGTACGCTCACCGCCCGCATCGCCAACGTGACCCCGGCGGACGAGCGGTTGGCGCTCGCCGCCGGCGCCGAGGCGCTCAAGCTGTTCATCACCGAGCTTGCGGACGCGGAGCAGGGTGGGGCGACCCCGGCGGACGAACTGCCCGATATCGCGGCCCTGACCGAGGCGCTTGAGACAGCCGAGCTGGCGGCCGCCCGCGCCGAGGGCGCACACGATAGCACCGTCGCGGCGTTGCAGCGCGCCGAACAAGAGGATGCGCCGCTCGCCATCGCCGAGGCCGGTGCCGTGAGCGATCTCGCCAATGCGCGAAGCCTGGTCGAGACGATCGAAGGACGGGCGGAATGGGCCACCCTCGATGTCGAGCTGCCCAAAGCGCGAGAGGCGGCGGCCGCCGCCTCGGTGAAACTCGAAGAGGCGAAGCGTGACGCAACCGCACATGATGAGGCCGCGATAAATCGCAAGATCGAGATCATCGATGCGCGGGCTCGCACGAGTGCCCAGGCGCAGACCAAGCTCGAAATGGAGATCGCGCGCCTCCAAGGCACAATCGAGAGCGAAGGTGGCCTGGGTCTTGCCGACCGCGCCGCGGCGGCCCGCGAGGAAGCCGAGGCTGCGCAGGCCGCGCTTCAGCGGGTCGTCGAGGAGGCGGCAACCATCAAGCTGCTGCACGATATGCTGGAGGCAGCGCGGGTCGAGACCTCGGCGAAATTCGTTGGTCCGGTCGCCAAGCGCGCGAAGCGCTACATCGAGCGGCTGCTGCCCGACTGCGAGCTGAGCTTCACCGAGGATCTGGCGCTCGAGCGGGTGGTTCGCGCCGGGGTCGACGAATCGTGCGAGGTTCTGTCCCAGGGCACTCAGGAGCAGCTCGCGATCCTCACCCGCATCGCCTTTGCAGACCTGCTGCTGGAGCAGGGGCGGCCGGTGTCGCTGATCCTCGACGATCCGCTGGTCTATTCGGACGATGGGCGCCTCGACACGATGGTGGAGATATTGAGCGATGTCGCGACCCGGATGCAGGTGATCCTGCTTACCTGCCGCGATCGAGCCTTCCGCCATGTCCAGGGCAATCGGCTTGTGTGGCGCTGACCTGGGCTTTTTGACATAAAGCTGCTCCTCTGAGAGGCGACTCGGGTCCGCTTTTCCGGTAGTGAACTGCGGTACCGGCTCGCCCTTCCGCGACATGCCAATTTAAGCTCTTAGGCATCCGCCGACATCTGCCCCAACGCTAACCGACCACCGAAATCGTCATGGCTAGAGAAAATTGCTGATTGTCCGCTTTCGGGCGTCGCTCGGCAAACCCATAATGTCTGAGATTGGGTCGCGAGCAGACCTGCACATTTCGCGACCGAACGGCAGCTTCCCTCGTTCTTGCCGCCCCAACCGGACAGGCAGGAGACGGCCCACCAGCTGCCTGGCAGCTTCAGTGAAACCTGCCGGTCGGAAATGCGCCCCTTAGCGGCCATTCCCGCGATCGAAGCGAATTCCCGAAAGCGGCCGGTCAGCTTTAGCGTGCGGAAGCGCAAGTAGAACGGCTTGATTTGGATGGTTAGCGGTCGTTTGCGGCAGCGGCGTCGGTGCCAACGACAAGTATCTCGAACAGCGTCAGGTCGTCCGGGGTCGTCACTCGAACTCTCAAGTCCGAGTCAAATACGGACGGGTCGCCGTGCTTCAGCATTTCGCCAGCGAAGGCTTGCGCCATCGCGCGCGCGTCATGTGCGCTTGCAAGCTCGAGACGCTCGAAGCGCTCCGCTCGTCCATTGTGCAAAACGTGGAAGGTATAGCAGGCCATCGCTTGCTCAACGCGACCCAATTGCATTATCTCCACCAGTTAATGTTCATTCGGGCGATACGCAGCAGGACTCACCTCAGAGGAGTGCCGCTCGTTGCTGGCACCCGACTTATCCCGTTAGCCCGTTGATCCAAGTCAGTGACGGAACCGAAACTAGGTTAGGAAATTGTTCCTTCCAACGGAGGAATGATGATGGACCGCCTTCCTGCGCTTGGCGCCTTGATCGCAAAGCTCTCGTCGCTTCAAGCGTTAAGCGCTCAAACGGTGTCTGCGCTTCTGAATCTTCCATGGCGCGCCAGACGGGTCATGCGTGGCACAGTCATCGTTGGTGACGGGCAACTGATTACCGAATGTTGCTTGTTGCTGCAGGGTTTTGCCTGCCGCTCCAAAATGGCGGATGACGGCGGCAGGCAGATTGTCTCGTTTCATCTTGCGGGCGACATTCTCGACATCCAGCACCTGCTCTTCGAACGCGCCGACCATAGTGTTCAGGCAATCAGCGATGCAGAGCTTGCGTTTGTTCCCACCCCGGCTCTGCGGGCGGTCGCGGCCGAGCATCCCGACATGGCCACCGCGTTATGGCGCGACTGCCTCGTTGACGCTTCAATCTTTCGAGAATGGGTGCTCAATGTAGGAAGGCGCGATGCTAAAAAACGCGTCGCTCACATGCTGTGCGAGTTCGCTGTCCGCGCCGAGGCGGCTGGCCTAGGATCACGCGAACGTTTCACGCTGCCGATGACGCAAGAAGACATTGCTGATGCAACTGGCCTTACATCGGTTCACGTCAACCGAACCCTTCGCATTCTCACCGAGGAAGGCGCGATCGCACGGCACGGCCGCGAGGTTCGCATTGCTGACTGGCAGCGGATGCGCCGCACCGCCGACTTCTCGCCAGATTACCTGCACCTGGCGGCGTGATTCTAAACGGCTTGACGTCGACTTAGGGGTCGTAAGCCGCGCGACCGCTTCCAGTTCGACGACGGGAAACATGGCGTTTCACTCCGTGGCTAATCACGGCCGTGGAGAAAAACAATGGGATACTCGAAGTACGATCCGGCGATGCAAGGCCGACCGGCGTGGAACGCAGGAAAGACGGTGGGAACCAAACGCCCGCTGACTCAGAAGCAGATATGGGCGGTGCGCTTCTTCCTGGATCGAGAGGGGCGCCTCCGCGACAGAGCGCTGTTCGATTTGGCAATCGACAGTAAGCTACGCGGCTGTGACCTGGTGAAGATCAAGATCGGCGATATTGTTTCCGGTGCCGACATCCGGACCCGAGCGATCGTCATCCAGCAGAAGACCGGAAAGCCGGTCCAGTTCGAGTTGACAGCTGACGTGCGAGCGAGCCTGCTCGCTTGGCTCGATCGAGGTGGCGGCACAGTGCATGACTATACTTTTCCGAGTCGTGTCGATCACGCGGGCCACCTCAGCACGAGACAATACGCGCGACTGGTCGATGAATGGGTCCACGCCGTTGGCCTTAGACGTGCTGAATACGGCACGCATGCGCTCCGTCGCACGAAGGGGTCGATGATCTACAAGGCCACCGGCAATCTCCGGGCGGTTCAGATACTCTTGGGTCATACGAAGATCGAGAACACCGTAAGGTATCTCGGCGTAGATATTGAAGATGCCCTGGTCCTAGCGGAAAGAACTCAGATCTGACGTGTTGGGCGGCCCCTTCGACAGAGGAAGGGCCGCCCGATGGCGGGCGGCTGGGCACTTCGAAGAAGCGACTACCGCTGTGAGCACGACGCACCCGCAATGACAGATTGCTAAGCAGGGTGAAGGAAAAAGAACGCGCGAGAAAAGATTGACGAAAACGTTCTTCGCTGCGCGCAGGGCATGCTACGGTCGCGCAATCAGTGGCTGTCGACCCGTAAGCGCCGCTGGCTGGGAGACCCTATGTGCTCCCGCTTGCCAGCAGGAGACGTACAATCGAACAATCTCTCATCGCCATCTATGCCGTCGCGGTCGCCGCGATGACGATCGTCACCAGCACCGCTATTGGCGCGCTGCGCTGCTCGCGTGAGCGACAAGCTCGAGCCGGCGAGGCCACAGTGAGGCGTGTGCGGTTGAGCAAACAATGGCGCCGGTGATCAACCGCGAGACGGTAGATCTCCATCTTCGCCGATCGGTGCGAAAGACAGAAACGTATCGTAGGAAGCGGTCCTGACGCTCGAGCGCTCATAGCTTGTTTGCGACGGGGGGCTGGCGCGACAACGTGCTCATGCCCATATGGTGGATATCGCGCCGACCATCCAGAGCCTGGCCGCGACTGAGAGTGTGTTTGCTCCCGCTCAGATGAGAAGTCGTGCACGCGGCCTGTACGAGCGTTATGCAGCGGTTCTTAACACCAGCCGGAATTCCGCTGTTCACGCCTTTTTCGGCCGCGTTTGCGCTGATCTAGCCAGGCTACGGCTTAATTCAAGGAAATCTGACATGGCCAAAGGTGAACAACGCGGTAATCGCGAAGCGCGCAAGCCGAAGAAACCGTCGCCGCCAAAGCAGAATGCTTCCAATCCTTCGTTGAAGGGCGCCCCGCCGCCGCCTGCGAAAAAATGACTGTTCGTAGGTCACAGGCGCAGGGCAAGCGCGTTGATGAATGTGTCAGAAGCGATGGCAATTGGCCAGCGGAGGCTCGGCAGCATCCGTTCCAGGATATATGCTCGTCCAATCTGGGCGTGGGGCTGGCGGCTGTGCGGCACGGGTAGGCCGATAGGAATGGACAAAGCTGGGGAATGAGCGCCTAGCTGCGAATGGCCATCTGCGCCATTTAGGAAATATCTATCGAACCGCGCGAGATGCTTGCCTACAGCCTGATCGTCCAGATCGTGCTCGCCGGAATTGCGCTGATACTGTTCATGCTCCGCAATTCCCATGCTGCCAGAACTGCTCGAGACAGGAGCCGAGACCAGGCTCGACGCGAGGCAAAGCATTTGAAAGACTAGGCGCCGGATCCGAACCCGGCGCTAGCTCACGCATACCTGTTGACGTCTCATCTCGGCAAAGCCGAACGCGGTCAGGAACGCGACGTCGGCGGCATCGCGGCCGACGCCGATCTTGGCCATGTCGCACTCCCTGGCCATGCCGGTCGCATCGATCAGATGCCATTCGCCGCCCAGGAACACCTCTGCCACGGCATGGAAGTCCGGCGGTTCGACGCCGAGCGCGTAGACGCTGGCCATGCGTGCCGGGATGCAGGCAGCACGCGCGAAAGTGATCATGACATGGGCATAGTCGCGACAGATGCCCTGCCGCTTGACGAAAGTCTCAAGCGCGGTGGTGACGGAATTGCTTGAACCAGGCACGTAGGTGAAATGCCGGGCGATCCAGTCACGCATCGCAATGACCTTCGCGCCATCGGACTTGTCGCCAAATTCGGCCTCGACAAACGTTTCGAACTGATCGGACGGACAGTATCGCGAGCTCATTAAATATTGCACGGTTTCCCCGGGCAACTGGTGTGGCGGGACGACCGGCAGAGTCAGGCAGTCGTCGAGCGCTCGTTCGATCCGCACCGTCGCGCGGTAATCGATGAGCAGCTGACCCTGCACGCGTACCCAGACTCGCTCACCGATGCCGTCGTGCGACGCAACGCGCGCGAAATGCTCGGTTCGCGTGATGTCGAGATGCGAGGCCTCGATCACCTGCTCGGGAATCGCTGCGGCTTCGAACTGAAGCAGAACGTCGGTCGGCCGCTCGAACCAATAGTCGAGCTCGGCGCGGATCGACAGGCTCACCGTTTGCCAGCCCCTAGCCGGCGGGCATTGCCCATCGCGGTCCGCCGCACCGGCGCCAGCGCTGCCGCGTTCAGGCGTAATGCGGCGTCGATCGAGCCCATCGCATACTCCTGCGTGCGTTCGGCGAGCGCGGTCACTTCGCGCAGCGTCGGCGCGCGACCGGCAAAGGCCATCGCACCTACCTGCTGTGCCTGCGCCCACCAGACCGCCTGCATCGTTGCAACATCGCGCATCACCGACTGGCCACTTCGCCCAAAGGCGTCCATTTTTTCCGGGATCATCCGCGAAAATTCGGCGATGTCAGCGGTGAAGGGCGAACGCGCGGCGTCGTTCATCAGGTCGCCGCGCGCCTGAACGACGCTTGATGCAGCGTTCAGCGTCTCCGCCGTGCGCAGCCAGTTGCGCTGCATCTCGAGAGTCGCGCTCATCATCCGCGACCAGGTGGTGAAGGGGTCCATGCAATTACTCCGAATGTAGCAAGGTCGCGGTCAGATCGAGCGGCTCGAAACTACGCCAGCATGCGCAGCGAAGGTTCTCGATCGTAGAAGCGGCGCCTGGCGGCAGCGATGAAGCCAGCGTCCAGCCCGGTTACCCCCTCGTCCGGCTCGATCCCGGCCTTGTCCAGCAACGGCTGTGCCTCGTCGTTCGTGCCGATCGCCTTGAGATGACCGAACGCGTTCATCACCCATTCGACCGCCGCCGCTTCCTCGACCAGCATGGCGGCACCGTCCTTGGACAGCAGCACCGCGACGGCGTCGAACAGTTGCGAAGGCGTCCCGGCAAGCTGGCCATCGGCTTTTTGCTGGGCACCGTCAGACAGTCTGGCGCCGCCGACCTTGGGCGCGACCAGCACCGGTTTGCCCTTCGCCTCGTCGATCGCGGCGACCAGTGTCTTGAGCGCGGCGGCGTCGCTGCCGTCAGCGATGAGAATGCCGACCGCGCGGCCTTCAAGGGTATCCTTCATGTTCTTGTGGATCGACAGCGCATCGGACGGTGCGATCTCGACCGGTTCCTTGGCCGCCTTGGCCTTCGCCGGCAATGGCAGGTTCAGGCCGTCGGCGACGCGTTGGGCCAGATCCTCGTCGACGTTACGCAGATTGGCGAGCATGCGTGGCGGCACCTGATCGAGCAAGCCGACTTTCGAGAGTTCGAATACGAAGGACGATGCGATGTGCGCCTGTTCGCTTTCCGTCTGCGAGCGATAGAACATCCGCGCCTGGCTATAATGATCGGCAAAGGTGTCGCTACGCACCCTCAGCTTCTCGCCGGTCTCGTCCGCGCCCGTCTCGGCGTGGACGGTGGCGTAGCCCCGAGTCAGCGACTCGCGCGGACCGCCCTCCTCGCCATGATCGGCCAGGCTGTTGGGCTCGTAATTCGCCCGGCCCCTGGGCACCATCGTCTGCATCTTGCCGTCGCGCTGGAAATTGCCGAACGGACAGCGCGGCGCATTGACCGGAATCTGGTGGAAATTGGTCGTACCGAGCCGCGAATTCTGCGTGTCGAGGTACGAGAATAGCCGCCCCTGAAGCAGCGGATCGTTGGAGAAACCTATGCCCGGCGGCACGTTGGTCGGCAGGAACGCGACCTGTTCGGTCTCGGCGAAGAAGTTGTCGACGTTGCGGTTGAGCGTCAGCGTCCCGATCAGGCGCACCGGTACATCCTCTTCCGGGATCAGCTTGGTCGCATCGAGTACGTCATAGGGCTGTGCCTCGGCGAACTCGCGGTTGAACACCTGAATGCCCAGATCCCATTGGGGAAAGGCGCCGGTGTCGATCGCCTCGAACAGATCGCGTCGGTGATAGTCGTTATCGGCCGCCTGCAGCTTGAGCGCTTCGTCCCAGATCGTCGATTGCAACCCCAGCCGCGGCTTCCAGTGGAACTTGACGAAGCTGACCTTCCCCTCGGCATTGATCAGCTCGAAGGTATGAACGCCGAACCCCTCCATCGTTCGGTATGAGCGGGGCAGCGCGCGGTCCGACATCGCCCACATCAGCATGTGCGTGGTTTCGGGCATCAGGCTGGCCCAATCCCAGAACGTGTCGTGCGCCGATCCGGCCTGGGGATAGCCGCGATCCGCTTCCATCTTCACGGCGTGGACGAGGTCGGGGAACTTGATCGCGTCCTGGATGAAGAACACCGGGATATTGTTACCGACCAGATCCCAGTTCCCCTCGCTGGTATAAAATTTAACCGCGAAGCCGCGCACGTCGCGCGGCGTGTCGACCGACCCGGCACCGCCCGCGACGGTCGAGAAGCGGACGAAGACCTCGGTCTCCTCGCCCTTCCTGAACACCGCGGCGCGCGAGAGGTCGGAGATATCATCGGTCGCGACGAACACGCCATGCGCGCCTGAACCGCGGGCATGGACGATCCGCTCCGGGATACGCTCGTGGTCGAAGTGGAAGATCTTTTCGCGAAGGACAAAGTCCTCAAGCAGCGTTGGTCCGCGCGCGCCGCTCTTGAGGCTGTTCTGATTGTCGGCGATCGGCACGCCGTGGTTGGTCGTCAGCACGTTGCCGGATTCCACCCGCTGGTGCGGCTCGCCGCCGTTGCCGGTGGTGATCGTCGTGGCGTCGGAATTTGATTTCGTCATGGCTGTCCGTTCGGGCAAATCGGCCGGCGGACAGCCCTGATCACCCTACCGGTCGGTAGTTGCGTCCGGAGGCCCGGGGCTGCTGGTGATTGATGGCGCAGAATGCGTGACCGATGAACCGGTCAGCACGACTTAAGTTCCGGCATGCGACTTATCGGCGCACCGATGGTTCAGGCCACCCCAGCGATTGCGCATCGGAGCTTTTCCATCGACCCCCTCATCTTCATCACTGCCATCCTTTCCGTATTTATCCTCAGTATGCTTGCCATGATCGCCTTCACGCTGATCTTTCGTTCCCGACGCGGAGGAGCCGGCTGAGTTGGGGACTTGAGGCCGCGCGGCGCGACGAACCGTCGGTCGCAAGCGCATTGACTGGCTGACCTTGCAGGCTCACGCGCGGTTCTCCCGGCGATCGCAATGCCGCTTGCTTGCTCGATCGCAGGTCGCCAGCGACGCAAACAGATTGGGCGCGATGCGACTTCCTCGACTATTCGGCGGCTCGACCCATGATCTGGCGATCGACCTCGGCACGGTGAACACCGTGGTTTACCTCCGCGGGCGCGGAATCGTGCTGAACGAACCCTCCGTGGTCGCGATCGAGACCGTAGGTGGTATCCCTCGCGTCCGAGCCGTGGGCGCGGAGGCGAAGTTGATGCTGGGCAAGACCCCGGACAATGTCACGACCGTCCGGCCGATGCGCGATGGCGTCATCGCGGACATCGATGTCGCCGAACAGATGATCAAATATTTCATCGCCAAGGTTCGCGGCGGCACGCGGAAATTCGGACCTGGCCCTGAAGTCGTCATCAGCATTCCGAGCAGCGCGACGCAGGTCGAGCGGCGCGCCATCCGCCAGGCCGCGACCAACGCCGGTGCGCGAAAGGTGCGGCTGATCGAGGAATCGATGGCGGCCGCAATCGGCGCCGGCCTACCGGTGACCGAACCGCGCGGTGCGATGGTCGTGGATATCGGCGGGGGCACGACCGAAGTCGCCATCCTCTCCCTTCGCGGCCTGGCCTACAGCGCTTCGGTCCGGGTGGGCGGCGACCGGATGGACGAGGCGATCGCGTCGGGTATCCGCCGCAAGCACAATCTCCTGACCGGCGAAGCGACCGCCGAGCGGATCAAGGTCGAAATCGGGACGGCGCGTTCGCCGGAAACGGGCGTCGGCGCCACGGCCATCGTGCGTGGCCGCGACCTCGTCAAAGGCATGCCTGCCGAGGTGGAGGTGAACCAGCGGGAGATCGCGCACTGGCTGTCGGAACTGACCGCGCAGATCGTCGAAGCGACGTTGACCGCGCTCGAAAAGACCGATCCCGAGCTTGCCGCCGACATTTACGACCATGGCATCGTCATGACTGGCGGGGGCAGCCTGCTCGCGCATCTCAACGATGTACTGTCGATGATGACGGGCCTGCCGGTCACGGTCGCGGAAAACGCGCTGATGTGCGTCGCCAACGGCGCTGGCGCGGCGCTGGGGGACGAAACTTATAGTGGGGTGATGACTGAAGGCTGATGAGCGAGCGGCACCGGATCACCAGTGCGCGTCGTCAGTTCCCATTTGCACCGATCGCCCAGCCCGGATGACGTCGTCATGGTCGCGAGACCTTCGATCACTTCGACCGAACAGGGAAGCGCGGGCGCATAGATGAAGCGCCAGCACCAGCGGCATTCGCTGGAACCCAGGCTGGAAGGCGCCGTATTCCACGGCAGCGCTCTCGATTTTTGCAGTTCGGCTTCCCGCTTGTCCATGAACATGTTCACTGCTCCGACGGCGCTTGCCGCACATGATCAACGATCGTCGGATGCAATAGTCCCGTCGTTGCGATGCGCTCATGCTGAGATGAATGCGTCACTGTCGATGACGCCCTAACAATCGAGGCACCGCAGTCTTATCTCCGACGTATCGCAGCACCTGCCATGAGCGCAGCTGCGACTGAGAGATGCTTGTGCTCCCGCTCGATGCAGGAGACGCACGATGCGCATTCACCAGATCATTTCTCCGGCACATAACGACACACTGCCTGTGGCCGGTGGTGTTCCGAACCCTTGGCTGAGGGAAGACTTGCTCGCGCTGGAGACTGCGCTGCGCGACATGAAGGTCAATTTCTCGAGTGACTTTGTCGAGGGTCGCATGGGTCACCAGCATAACACATTTCAGCATCGCGCGCGCATCATCAGACAATTGACGAATCAACTCGACGAGCAGCGCGCCCGCCTGTCATGAGCCGCCGGATCGGTCACATCCGATGCGCTGGCCCCAAATTTGGTTGAGCGCCGCATACCTGCTAGCGAGGCCCGTCACCGACGCGAAGGATTTTCGGTATCGAATCAAGTGCATCTTGTCGGAATGCTCGATGATCGCTGGTGCCTCCGCCGTGGAGCCGGCCATCGCCGAACGGCTGAATGCCCGCATCGCTGGTCATGGCGATCGCTGCATGGTGTTCGCGCACGGTTTCGGATGCGACCAGCATATGTGGCGTTTCGTCGCACCTGCGTTCGAAGCGAGGTTTCGCACGGTGCTGTTCGACTATGTCGGCGCCGGCGGCTCGGATTTGAGCGCCTACGATGCCGACCGGTATGCGACACTCGAAGGCTATGCCGAAGACGTTATTCAACTTGCCCGAAGCATGAACGTCACCGATGGCGTGTTCGTCGGGCATTCGGTGAGCGCGATGATCGGCCTCACTGTGGCACGGCGGGCACCCGAGCTGTTTTCGACGTTCGTTCTGGTCGGGCCTTCACCCTGCTATATCGATGAGGGCGACTATGTCGGCGGTTTCAGCCGCGAGCAGATCGACGAGCTGATCGAGTTTCTCGACAGCAACCATATGGCGTGGTCGCAGGCGATGGCACCGGTCATCATGGCAAATCCCGATCGTCCCGAGCTTGGCGAGGAGTTGACTGCGAGCTTCTGTCGGACCGATCCCGATATCGCCAGGCGCTTCGCGCGCGTAACCTTCCTCACCGACAGCCGGGCAGACCTGGGTCCGATCGATGCGCGCGTCCTGATCCTGCAATGTCGCGAGGATGCGATCGCGCCGCCGGGCGTCGGCGATTTCGTCCAGCGCGCGATCCCCGGCAGCGAACTGGTCACGCTCGACGTAACGGGCCATTGTCCCAATCTGAGCGCGCCCGATGCAACGATCGCCGCCATCAGGGCTTTTGTGTGAGATGCTGAACATTCTCGCTGCGATCACCAGTTGACCGACGACGCCGATCTGTTCGAGACCGCGCCTTGTGGTTACCTTCTGGCGGACGCCGACGGGCGGCTGACACGGGTCAACCGGACCTTTGCGGGCTGGATCGGACAAGCTGCCGATACGCTGGTCGGCAAGCGCCTGTCTGATCTGCTCACCGCGCCGGGCCGCATCTTCTACGAAACGCATTTCGCCCCGACATTGCGGATGCGAGGACGGCTGGATGAGATCGCGCTCGAGCTGATCGCCGCGAATGAGCGTCGACTGTCGGTGCTGGTCAACGCGGTCGAGCATCGCGACGGCGAGGTGCGATCGGTCCGGATCGCGGTGTTCATTGCGACGGAGCGCCGTGGCTATGAGCGCGGTCTGGTCGCCGCGCGCGACAAGGCCGAAGCGGCGGTGAAGGTGGAGCGGGCGGATGCTGAGCTGCGTGAGCAGTTCATCGCAGTGCTCGGCCACGACTTGCGCAACCCGCTCGCGTCCATCGCTAGCGGGCTGATGATGCTGCAGAAGGAACAGTTCAGCAAACGGGGGGCAACCGTTACGTCCTTGATGAGCGGAAGCGTCGTGCGGGCGACGGCGCTGATCGACAATCTGCTCGATTTTGCGCGCGGTCGGTTGGGCGGCGGCATCACGCTGCAACGCGACGCAGCCGAGCCCCTGGAGCCTGTCTTGCGGCAGGTCGTCGCCGAGCTTCGCTCGATCTCGCCTGGTCAGGATATCATCGCGCGTTATGAGTTGGATGTGCCGGTAATATGCGATCGCGTGCGGATCGGTCAGCTTCTGTCCAACCTCTTGGGCAATGCATTGACGCACGGCGCCAAGGATCAGCCAGTGCGCGTCGATGCCACGGTCGCGCTGGGAGAGTTGACGATCGCGGTCTCAAATGCGGGTGATCCGATCCCGGACGATGCACTGCCGCGGCTGTTCCAGCCCTTTTTCCGCGGCCACGACCGTGTCCGGCAGGGCCTTGGCCTCGGATTGCACATCGCTTCGGAAATCGCGCGAGCGCATGGAGGTACGCTGGTCGCGCGGTCGGACCCGGTCGCGACGACGTTCATTTTCACGATGCCCTTCGCCGCCGATCCGCAACTCGTTTGATTTGCACCCGATCGCGTTGCTGCTGCGTTGCAGTTCATTCAAATTGCCGGGCAGATCCCGGGCGGAGAGCCGGGATGCCAATTTCACCAGAAGTAACGACCGTCCTACTCGTTGAAGACGAACCCCTGATCCGCATGCACGGGATGGACATCCTGGAGGATGCCGGGTTCCGAGTGCTGGAGGCGGCGGACGCGGATGAAGCAATCGCGATCCTCGAAGGCGATGAAGCCATCCATCTTTTGTTTTCGGATGTCGATATGCCGGGAACCATGGATGGTCTCCAACTCGTACAACTAGTGCATGAGCGTTGGCCCGACATTGGCTTGCTCGTGACGTCGGGCAATCATCGATTGCTGGACAGCGATGTTCCGGGGTCTGGCCGATTTTTCAGAAAACCGTGGACAATTAACGCGCTGACCGAATGCATTTGTCTGATGACAAGTAAATAACCTAGCGAACTGAGGGATATAACCACCTCAAAGGAAATGGCCGCCCGCATTTCGCAAGGATAATGTCTACTTATTTGCAGGTGCCACTTATTTGTGGGTGCCGCCATCCCCACATAGTTGGGACCGCTGGATAGCGTTTTCCGATTCTCATTTTCCGTCGGATTGCATGCTCCCGCTTCATTTCATGGGAGCCAATAATGGACCTCAATTATCTCCTTTCGCGTCATCAGATCGCGTTGATGCAGGCGGATGCCGCCGATACGTGCGAAGCCCGCTGGGCGCACCGCGGGCTCGTCAAGCAATATGCTGCTCGCATCGAGGAGCTGCAGCGCGTCGCCGGCGCGAAATTCTCGCTGGCGGGTTGAGCGCCGCACTTTGAACCGCGGCATCGACCGCTTCCTCGAGGAGAATGCCGTGATCAACGAAAGGCCGACCTCATCGACCACCGCGCCCAAGCGTCGCCCATTTCGCAACAAGTTCACTACGGTGAGGCTGGCACCCGATGCCGTGGAGCGGCAGAGTCGCATCACGCTGCTGGCGTGGAATGCGCTCGGCGCCGACGCCGCCATCGCCTTTCTCAACAACTATAGCGAAGCGCTCGATGGCCGCCCGCTCGATCTCGCGGTCGCGAGCAGAGTCGGCTACGACTTGGTCGAGCAGGCGATCACCATTCGAAGCGCGCGCGGCTAGCTGCCGCTGTGATCCTGACCATCTGCCATCGGACCGTGTATCGCTACGCGCGTCCGGTGGGATTGATGCCGCATCGCATGATGCTGTGCCCGCGTGGGCAGCACGACCTGCGGCTGTTGACGACATTGCTGAGCTGCACGCCGCCCGCCCATATCGAGTGGACGCAGGACGTGTTCGGCAACATCATTGCGACCGCCAGCTTCGACGCTTCATCGGACAACCTGACCATCGACAGCCGCATGGTCGTCGATCAATCTGCGACGGCTTGGCCGATCTTCAAGATCGACCCGTCCGCGCACAATTTCCCATTCGCCTATAGCAATTCGGAGCTGACCGATCTGGGTGCGCTTCGCCATCCGCAATATCCCGCCGCAGCGGAATGCATTCGTAAGTGGCTGAAGCCGCTGCGGGGGGCTGGCACATTCGATACGCTGACGCTGCTCAGGGCGATCAATGGCGCGATTGCCGAGCAATTCACCTATCGCGCGCGCGAGGAAGAAGGGACTCAGTCGCCTGATGAGACGATCCGCGCCGCCAGCGGCTCGTGTCGCGATTTCACCACCCTGTTCATCGAAGCGGTGCGACAGCTCGGCTTCGGCGCTCGCGCCGTTTCAGGCTATCTTCACGCCGGCGAGGGCGGCGAAAGCGACCAGCACGGATCGACCCATGCCTGGGCGGAGGTTTATCTGCCATGTGCTGGCTGGATCGCGTTCGATCCTACCCATGCCAGCATGGGCGGCGCCGGCCTGATACCCGTCGCCGTGGCCCGCGGCATCGAGCAGATCAGACCTGTCCAGGGCAGTTTCACCGGCACGGCTGAGGACGATCTGGGCATGACGGTCGAGGTGACCGTATCGGCGGGCGCGCTGCTGGCAGGTGGCTCGAACACGAACAGCTGAAATCTGCCCGTCGCCGCGCTATCATGCCGTAACACTCAAGCCGCGATAGACCTGTATATTCCCGCCGCTTCTGCTATGGCGGTGGCGCTGACGTCGCCTGCGACGGATATCGGGCCGGTCCAGGCTCTCCCTTTGTCCCTTTCTAGCCTCACGACGCCGGGATGTGCCGCTTTGGCGCATGCTCGTCACGCATCGGACAAAGGATACCAAGATGATCACCGGAACCGTCAAATTCTTCAATATCGACAAGGGCTATGGCTTCATCGCGCCGGAGGACGGCAGCGGCGACGCCTTCGTCCACATCAGCGCTGTCGAGCGTGCCGGCATGCGCACGCTCGATAAGGACCAGCGCCTCACCTACGATCTGGAAAAGGACAATCGCGGCAAGACGTCCGCGGTCAATCTCCACGCGGCTTGAAGGCTGCGCCGGTGCGCGCCCTCGGGCGCGTACCGGTGATTCGGCCGCGCTCAGCGGGTTGGCGTAACCAGCGTTCTCGGGCTCGCGCTTTCGTGAGGACGATCGACATTTTCAAGGCGACTGAAGCGACCGCAGCAGATCCGGCTGCGAACGCGCGCGATGACGACGATGGCTGGCCGTGGGGTAAGCTGATCGATACCGCCGTCATTCCCGGCGGGGGGCACCTGCATCTCGTCCGGCATGATGATGATTACGAAATCCTGTTCGACGACGAGCAGTTGATGGGCAGCTGGGCCTTTCTGTCGGAGGAAGCGCTCGCGACGGTCGTGCTCGGCCGCCTGGGCAAGGCTGCCGACCGCATCCTCATCGGCGGGCTTGGCATGGGCTTTACTCTTGCCGCGGCGCGCGCCGCGCTACCCGCAACGACCAAGATTGTGGTGGCAGAGCTTGTCCCGCAGGTGCTGGCTTGGGCGCGGGGTCCGCTCGCGCATATCGTCGGCAATTCGCTGGCCGACCCGCGCGTCAGCATCGAATTGCGCGATGTGCATGACCTCATTGTAGAGCAACCGGCCGGATTCGACGTCATCCTGCTCGATGTCGACAACGGGCCCGATGGCCTTATCCACATCGCTAACGAGCGGCTCTACAGCAGTTGGGGCCTGCGCGCGACGCATGCCGCCCTGCGCTCGGGCGGCATACTGGCAGTCTGGTCGGCCTATCGCGATCCGGCCTTCGCCCAGCGTCTCGATGCTGCCGGCTTCGACGTCGAAGAGATGGAGATCGCCAGCGGCGGTTACGCGGATGATCCGCCGCATGTCATCTGGCTCGCGGTTCGACGGCTCGGCTAACATCCGCCAGAGCGAACCCTCGCAATTCAACGCCGGAGCCCCATATAAAGTGTATCGCGCCGCTTTTTCCGGGCATGGCCGTGACTGAGAGATACGTGCGCTCCCGCTCTTGTACGGAGCAGACATGCGCCAATTTCGAACGCCAGAATTTCCGCCATTCGCACTTCGCGCGACCCTGCAGACTGACATTCACCCCACGCGCGCGATCTTGTCGCTCTTCAACTGCGGTGATGAAGTTCCGGGCGCATCTACAGTCGGAGGCAGCATATGTCCCGCGCGCTGAACATCGACGCGACCATCCCGCAGGTGGTGGCGATGGCTCGCAAGCATGACATCGCGATCAGCGCGATCGAGGCACTGGACCCCGACGGCACCCGCGTCGTCATGGTGACCGGCGATGCTGCCGCCGTGCTGGCGCGCGCGTTCGGCCGCCGTGTGCTGACCGGCTCCGTAACCCGTGCGCCGTGGCGACAGCAGAACATGGTCTGACTGAGCCGATCCCTCGCCATGCGACCTCGATAAAGGAACTTCCATGCAGTTGACCTCGATCATGAGCCGATCGCAGCAGAAGCGCCAGCTTGATCTTGCTGAAGAGGCAGCGCTTCCTTACGCCAAAGGCATCGCACTGCTCGCTGCGTCTGTGTGGGGCAAGGAAGCAAGTGCGGCCGAGCGCCGCGAGCAACGGCCTGCGACAGCGAAAGCGCGATTGGTTGTTACTTCGCCCACCGACGATCGGATATTCAGCGAGAATCCCGATCGGGGGTTTGCCGATAGCGCATGTCGGGCAACGGATCTCGACCAAATTGGATTATGACGGCCCATCGCGAGCTGATTAAGTGAAAACCGCGCTACCGCGGCATATCAATAAGCAGGCTTTGGCACAGTCGCGGGCTCAGCCCCTGCCGAGTGGGGGCGCGAGGTAGCGCAAAGTACTCGCGCGCTTCAAAACGGACTTTATTTCACACCAGCCGGCTTTCACGAAGTCTCCTTTTGCCGGATCCCGATTGAAAGCCGCCATTCGGCTTCCGGCCCCTCAGTGGCCTGTCTGCTCTTGTCACAACCAGCCCGTCGGAAAAGCGCCCCATTTCGGTCGTTCTATACCTCTATGGGTTGCCCTGAAAGCCGCCGTTCGTTCATCGCGTAAGCGGGGAAACTTGCTCGCCTTACGCGGTAATCCCACGGAGCCGATTTGTAGCCGGGCTCGCTGTGCGAGGATCCCATCGGCTCCCATTCGCGCCAGTTGTTATGTGGCTGACATCCGTCCACTATTGGCTGCAATGTCTCTTTTGACGGGAACCCGAAGACTCCTGAGCGAAATGGCGTCGCCCGATGTGTTCGAGGCGCTCGCCACGGCGGTGTTGCGCGAGGCCGATCCAGCTTATGCGGCGCTGATCCATGTCGGCACCAACGTCGCGGGACGCGCGGTCAGATCGCCGGTCGATGGCATTGGTCTGCGCCGCGATCGCGGGGGCCGGCGCTTGCTGTTCGTTCAGCACACGATCACCGCGCGCAAGGCACTGCGCCGTAAGTGGCTCGACCCGGAGGAAGGCGACGTTTCTAAGGCGCTGGCGATCCTGGCGGCGGAGCAGAAGCGCGGTGCGGTTCGCGCGGCAAGGCTCGTCCTGTGCAGCACGGCTGATCCCGACGAGGAGCTGATCCGCGACGTGCACGAAGCGGCCGGTGAGGCACTGACGATCGACATTTGGCCGGGCTCCCGGATCGCCGACTTCCTCGATCGCCATCCCGAAGGGCAGTGGCTTCGCCAGTCCGCGTTCGGTACAGAGGCTATGCGGTTGTCACTGTCACAGGCACGCGCAATCGCGCGCCAATCACTGAACGATTATCTTCCTTTGGTTTCTCGCGACGAGATGGTGGCGCGCGCGCTCGATCCGATACTCGCTGCGTTTGCGCGCGATGCCCGCGGTGCCGGTTTCGTGATCGGCGAGTCGGGGCTCGGCAAGAGTGCGGCGCTGCGCCGTCTAGGCGATTACTGGCTTGTCAACGGCGGTATTGCGATCGTGCTCGATCACGAGACCATCGAGCAGGCCGCGACGATCGATCAAGCGATCGCCTTAACGCTGCGCAAATGGGCGCCCGCGCTGGACGCCGGGTGCGGCCATGCGGCCTTGTCGCTCGCAACGTCCGAACACCCGCTGCTGCTTATCGTCGAGGACGTCAATCGCTCCGCCAACCCGCGGCGGATTGTCGAACGCCTCATCGGCTGGTCGGGGGGTGGCAACAATGCGGATATGGCAGCCGCCTGGCGGCTGCTCTGTCCGGTCTGGCGCGGCAATGCCGGGCTGTCCGACAGCCAATTGCGCGACCGCGTTCTCAATCGCTCGCTCGCCGTCGGTGGGTTTGAGCCCGCCGAGGCGGTCGCCGCCGTGCTTGGGCGCTCGGGCGCGGCGGGGGCTGCTTTGTCAGCGCTCCAAGCTGGCGATCTTGCCACGGCGCTCGGCAATGACCCGTTGCTCATCGGCCTCAATTCCGATTGGGCGTCACCGGATCCACGAGAAGCGATCGAGTCCTACATTGCCGCGAACCTCGCGGCCGCCGCCGACGATCGACTATTGGCCAGCGACCTGGGTGCCGCGCTTGGTCTGCTCGCCGAGCGCTCGGTGATGGCGCGAACGATCGCGCCGACCTGGGCCGAGGTTAGGACGTGGTTCGCGGCCGACATCGACGGTCTTGCGGGTGTGCGCCGGCTTGTCGATCAGGGCCCGGTCGTGCGGCTCGGCAGCGATGACCGCCTAGCCTACCGCCATGATCGCGTTCGCGACCATCTTCTAGTTCGGGCAATCGTCGGGCTGATCGAGACGAACCGCTTTGATCCTGATCTGTGGGCTGAGCCCTTCTATGCCGGACTGATCGGCGCGGCACTGACCATATTGCCGCTCGATCACATCGAGGAGGCCGCGCAACGCAACCCGGTTGCGCTGTTCGCGGCACTGCAGGATGCCTCGCTCGATCCCCAGCGACAAGCGTGCCTGCTCGCTGCCGCGGAGGGTTGGACCGCCTCGCTGGGCTTTTCCGACCCGGCTACCAAAAGCATCCAATCGCATGCGCTTCGCTATTTGATGCGGACCGATGGGCAGTTCGTGATCAAGCTGGTCAAGCCCTTTACTCCTGGCTTCTGGACGCTCGAAGCGTTGGCTCGTAACGGCGTGGCCAGCGCCGCGGCCGCTCTGTGTGGAAGTTCCGATCCAGGCGTGCGCAACAGCTGGCGCGACCGCATCGTCGAACATGCACTCGCGCGCTTTCCTGCCTTCATCGACGATCTCGGCGCTTTGCTCGTTAAGCCTGCGATTACTCGGCGCGAACTGGAGGGAGCGCTCAATCTCGCCGGTCAAATTGGTGATCCCCGACTGTGCGATGCGCTTGCCGCGCGCTGGGCGACGGAGGGCGGTGCGGCCGCTTTGTCGACCGGCTGGCTTTGGGCGGTGCTACGCTGCTGCCCGCTGGTTGGCCATCCCCTGGCGGATGAGGTGTGCCGGGCTTGGGCTGCGTTGCCGTCGAAAGTGCGCCGCCAGGACAAGCGTGACGATAATCCACGCTGGGATATCGCCGGCTATTCGCTTCCATGGGGGTTCAGCCGTAAACCCGACCCTGCGAGCGTCGCCTTTCTAATGGAGCTGCCAAAGCGGCATCGCGGGCTCGATCATGTCGTCAAGACGATCGTCAGTCATGTCGATCTGCCCGCCGCCGTCGTTTGGTCGATCCGGAAGGCGGCGGCGATCGACCGGCGGATCGAGGGCAAGGGCTATATCAACTTCTTCTGGCACGACCTCGAGCGACGCTGGTCGCCCGAGCAGCATGGGCATGCGCTGAGCGCGGACAGCCGCGCCGCCTTAGGGGAAATATGGCGAAACCGACGGCGCGATCGTTTTGACCGCCGCATCGCTTTCCGGGTTTGGTGCCTGACCCCGACCGCCTCTGAGATTGCCGACTTGCCGGCGCTCGAGGCCGATCCGGTGCTCGCCGACCAGGCGCTGCGCACGCGGCTCGCCGCCGGCGACCAAAGCGCCGTACCGCTGCTCAGTGGCCGGCTCCAAATCGGCGACCGCCGCTGGGTGTGGTGGTATCATGCGCGAAAAGTTGGGCTTGGCGGCCTTGAGCCCGATATCAGGCGCCACTTCGCTGAGCGCCGCCGCAACCCTCCGGCAATTCCCGACAATCATGGCGATCATATCGTGGCCGAGTTGTTGATGGATTCGCGAAGTGAATTTGCGGCTGCGACGATCATCGAGAATTGGGATCAGCTGCAAGCGAGTGCGGCTTTCGTGCAGGCGGCGCTGTATCTCGCAACGACGGACACAATTGCGTTGGCTCAGGCGGCGGTGAGGGCGAGCGCAAATCCTGCTCGGCTGCTCGACCATGTCGGTATGTTATGGGGCATTCGCGTCACCGGTCGGCCCGGCGTCACCGACCTTGCTCAGTTGCGAGGGCTCGAGCCGTTCCTTGCGACGATCGGTGAGGGGCAATATGGCGAGATGCACCTCGGCGACCTGTTCCGAGCCGCTAACGAGATCGGTGCGCTGGACTGGCGAAAGCAGCATCTCGATCCGCTACTCAGCGCCAGCCGGTTCGGTCATTGCCCGTCGAATCGTGAGGCATTGTTCGCGTCGCTCGACCACGAGGTGCAGCGTGGGATGCGGTCCGACCGTGACTGGATCTTCGCCGATCATTGGTTTGAAGACCGCGAAAAAGAATTGTGGAGCCGCGATGCGCTCCTGGTGCTTATTTCCGACTGGGCGGTTAGCCGCGCGAGCGAGGCCGCCACGCGCTTGCTGTGCGAAGCTGTGGATCGGCGTGGAAAAGGGACCCCGGTAGCGGGGTGATCGGCGTCGAAAAGGGACCCCTCATCCCGTTGGGTCTAGGCTGTTCGCTTGGCGGTGTGTCAGGCGGCGAGATCGGGATGCTGGTATTGGAGACGGTGTTGAGGATCCGGCGCGAGCACGCGTCGGGGAAGGCCATCAAGGCGATAGCGCGGGACCTGCACCTGTCGCGCAAGGTGGTGCGCAAGGCGATCCGGGCGCCGGAAGCGGACATGGGGTATCGGCGGGAGGTACAGCCGCTGCCGAAGCTGGGGCCATTTCAGGCGCGACTGGATGCGTTGCTGGAGGAAGATGAGGCACGGCCGCGGCGCGAGAAGCTGCGCCTCACGCGCATCCACGACCTGCTGCTGCGCGAGGGGTTCGACGGCTCGTACGACGCGGTGCGGCGTTATGCGGCCCGCTGGCGCCGGGCGCGACGTCGCGATGTGATGAATGCGCCGGCGTTCATCCCGCTGCTGTTCCGGCCGGGCGAGGCTTACCAGTTCGACTGGAGCCACGAGGACGTGGAGATTTCGGGCAAGCCGATGCGGGTAAAGGTCGCGCATGTCCGGCTATGCGCGTCGCGGGCAATGTATGTGCGAGCCTATCCCCGCGAGACACAGGAGATGCTGTTCGACGCGCATGCGCGGGCGTTTGCCTTCTTCGGAGGTGTGCCGACGCGCGGCATCTACGACAACATGAAGACGGCGGTCACGAGCGTGTTCACGGGCAAGGAGCGTGTCTTCAACCGGCGCTTCCTGGTCATGGCCAACCATTACATGGTTGAGCCGACCGCCTGCTCGCCGGCGTCGGGCTGGGAGAAAGGTCAGGTCGAGAACCAGGTGCAAACCGCACGCGGCCGCTTCTTCCAGCCACGCCTGCGATTTACCAGCCTCGAGGAGCTGAACGGTTGGCTGGAGGCCGAGTGTCGGCGCTGGGCAGAGTTGCACCAGCATCCCGAGCAGAAGGAACTGACGGTTGCTCAGGCCTGGGCTGCCGAGCGCAGCGTGCTCCAGCCTGTTGTCGCACCCTTCGACGGCTTTCATGAGAGCGAGCATGCGGTAAGCGGCACATGCCTCATCAGCTTCGACCGCAACCGCTACTCCGTTTCTGCCAGGGTGGTGCGACGTGCCGTTCAGGTCCGCGCCTATGCCGACCGCATCGTCGTGCGCTGCGACGGGGAAGTCGTCGCCGACCATCCCCGGTTTTTCGGCCGGGACCGGACCATCTACGACCCGTGGCATTATCTGCCGGTGTTGGCGACCAAGCCGGGCGCCCTGCGGAACGGCGCGCCGTTCCAGGGCTGGGAGCTGCCGCCTGCGCTGGCACGACTGCGGCGCAAGCTTGGCGTCGGTGACGATGCCGACCGGCGGTTCGTGCGGGTGCTGGCCGCGGTGCTCGACGACGGACTCGAGGCGGTGGAAGCGGCCGTGCGCGAAGCATTGCTGGCCGGCGTCGCCAGCGACGACGTCATCGTCAACATCCTGGCCCGCCGGCGCGAACCGCCGCGACCGCTGACTATTGTCACGCCAGAAGATCTGGCGCTGCGCCATCCGCCCCGCGCCGACTGCAACCGCTATGACAGCCTGCGAGGCCTCCATGCAGCGGCATGAGATGATGACGGCCATGACCGAGTTGGGGCTGAAGGGCATGGCTGGCGCTTTCGACGAGGCGGTCACTACCGGTCTCCAGCGCAAGCGCACGACCATGGAGGTCCTGACCGACCTGCTGCTTGCCGAGGCGACGCACCGCCATGCAGCCTCGGTCCGTTACCGGATGTCGGCCGCCAGGTTGCCCGCGGTGAAGGACCTCGACGCCTTCGTCTTCGGCGACACTCCCATCAACGAGGGACTGGTGCGCTCGCTGTACAGCGGCTCGTTTCTTCCGGGCCGACGCAACGTCGTGCTGGTCGGTGGAACGGGTACCGGCAAGACGCATCTCGCCACCGCCATCACCGCCAATGTGGTACGAGCCGGCGCCCGCGGACGCTACTTCAACACAGTGGACCTGGTGAACCGACTCGAGGAGGAAACGCGCCTTGGCAAGGCCGGCACGCTGGCGGCCCAGCTCTCGCGCCTCGACCTCGTGGTGCTCGACGAGCTTGGCTACCTGCCGTTTGCACGCTCGGGCGGTCAAATGCTCTTCCACCTCGTCAGCAAGCTCTACGAGCAGACCTCCGTCATCGTCACCACGAACCTCGCCTTTGGCGAGTGGCCGACCGTCTTTGGCGACCCCAAGATGACCACCGCACTGCTCGACCGTATTACCCACCATTGCGACATCGTCGAAACCGGCAACGACAGCTGGCGCTTCAAACATCGAAGCTGACGCCCAGGACCACCGGCAGAGAACGCTTCGCGCTGGTTGCGCCTCCGGTCGGGCTACGCCCGCCCTACGCCGCAACCAGCGCGAACGGTGCACCCGTCATACCCGTAACGCTGCTCGACGAAGGGGGTCCCTTTTGGACGCCGATAGGGGGTCCTTTTTGGACGCCGATTGACAGCGCAGTTTCAGGCGCTCGGCCGCGCGCAGCTTGGGCGACAAGCAACCGCGCGTGATCTCGAGAATATCGGGTCCCGCAGGCACGTCGCCGTCGCACAGGTTGGCAAACAATTCTCCCAGGATGTGAGGACGGTCAGTGGGCAGCAGGCGGAACGAGCCAAGGTGGGCTCCGGCGCTGTCCGTTTCGATCAGATAGGTCGCGTCGGCCGTGTCGAACTGGTCGCGCTCGAACGCGCCGTTGACGACCGGTACCTCCCATTTCAGCAGATCGACGAATACCTGCTTTCGCGCCCGGTGCATGTCGTCTCGCACCGGGCAGGCGCCGGGCGCCACAGCGCCCTTCAAAATCTGGATCATGGTAAGCTCCCGCCTTGTAGCGGAAGCTCAGTTGTCGCACGTCGCGATTGTGGGACACCCTCTGATCAGGGGGTTGCTCAGCGCCGAAAGACCTCCCCGTAGGAGATCTGGCCATCGAACAACGCGCGAACGACCAGATAGGGTCGCTGCGCATTGCCATAGGCGCGACGGATATTCTCGACATGCTCGTGGGCAGTCGCGGGTGAGATGCCGAGCAACTGCGCAATCTCGGCATCTGCCTTGCCGCGAGCGACGAGCACCAGCGCGTCATGCTGCCGATCGGTGAGGATCGGAACCGCGTCGGACTGGCTCGGCATGCGCCGTTGATCGCGCAGAATGCGCCTCCCGGCCTCAAACGCATAGGAACTGATCATGGTCGCCAGCGGCAAGGCATTCAGCACCAGGCGCTCGAAGGAGCTGGCACCAAAGGAGCAAGTCCCCCGATACTCGCCCGGCACGTGCACGGGAACCGTGAACCCCTCGCTCAAGCCATAGCCGCGCGCCGCCTTCAGTATCTCTCGATCGCGGCGGGTCAGGTGGATCAGCTTGGCGACATCCGACCACAAAAAGCCGGTCGCAGTTCGCGTGCTGGCCCGGTGGATCGGATCGTTTGCATAATAACGCTCCGTGAGCGCGCGCTCGATCCATTCCGACTGATAGTTGCTGAGCCGCAGCGCGTCCTCCGCAGAGGCGCGCAAATCGACATGATGCCCCAAGGCGAAGTGGTCGAAACCAAGATCGCGGGTCATCCGGATGAGCCGCTCCTCAAGCTGGCCAAGTTCGCGGACCGACAGGAATTCGTTGATTTCCTTGTAGATCGCAGTTGGCATCGCTTACGCTCCTCCGGCTGTAAGGCGATCCTCCCGCTGCTGCTGCTCAGTCGCAAGTTAATATATTTACGTCGAAAAAGACCAGAGATCCGCATCTGATTTGGTTATTTTTCGGAGGAGCGGAGTGGGGGCGGGGAGGTGAGGTGAACCCATGCGCTCCACATCTTCCTTTCACGACCTGCGACGATCGGCGATGATGCTTGCCCAACAACTTGGTGGCGAGTGGCATGGCAGCAGCGCAATGTGCCGCTGCCCAGCCCATATGGATCGGACGCCGAGCCTGTCGATCAGACTCGGCACGCGAAGCCTCTTGTTCAAATGCTTCGCAGGGTGCGACACCATCGACGTACTGCGTGCCCTGCGGCGCCGCAACCTGTCCATCCCCGCATTAGCTTATCCCGAGCACAGGCTTGTGCTCGCCACCGGTGCTCCAAGCATGACGAAAGCTGCTCGCCGGATCTGGGACGCAGCATTGCCGATCGCCGGATCGCTTGGCGAGCGCTACCTCATTTCCCGCGGTCTTTCGCTGCCTTCCCGAGGACTGCGTTATCATCCGGCGACGCCGCTCGGGCCAGCGAGCCGTGCTCAGTTCCGTCCCGCGATCATTGCGGCGCTCGAGCGGGCGCACGAGGTCATCGCCATCCAGCGCCTGTTTCTGGACGAAGAAGGCCAGCTTGCCGCCAATCTGCAAAAGCCTAAGCTTGGGCTGGGCAGGCCGTTGGACGCGGCCGTCCGACTTGCGCCACCACAGGCCGAGCTTGGCCTGGCCGAGGGCATCGAGTCGGCGTTGGCTGCCCACCAACTGCTCGGCATACCGGTATGGGCTACGCTCGGGAGCGAGCGACTTGCTCACGTCATCATACCCTCCACGGTGCGGCGCCTCACGCTGCTGCCGGACGCAGATCGCAGTGGCCGGATCGGGGAGGGCAAGGCGCGCCGTGCTTATGCTCGCGAGGGTCTCGATCTTCGGACGCAATGGCCATGGCGCGGCCACAAGGACTGGAACGACATCCTGCTGGATGAAGGAGAGGGGGAAGCTGGGCCAGTGCGGCATGCGGTCTGAAGGTCAGGCCGGCCGCACTGGAGGTAGCACATGACCGACATCATCTACGCCAAGGCGGCAAACTGCGAGAAGTCGCCATCGAACGTCCGGAAATCCTCGGACCCCGAGGCCGACGCGCAGCTCGCCGCAAACATAGCCGTCAACGGCCTCATCCAGAATCTGGTCGCGCTGCCGGTTGCGCGGAAGAAGGGCCATTACCGCATCATCGCTGGCGGGCGGCGTCTTGATGGCATCCACGCGAACATCGCGGCCGGCGTCTTTCCAGCGGACTATGAAATCCCGATCAAGGTGCTCAAGGACGCCAAGGATGCGCTGGAGATCAGCTTCTCGGAGAATTTCTTCAACCTCGAGATGAATCCCGCGGATGCCTGCCGGGCCTTCCAGGACATCATCGAGATCGAGAACAAGACGCCGGCCGATATTGCCAAGCGCTTCGGGCTGACCGAACGCTTCGTCCGCGGCCGGCTCCGCCTCGCCAACCTCGCCGAACCGGTCTTCGAAGCGCTTCGTGACGGCGCGATCACGCTCGATGTCGCGATTGCCTATGCCAGCACTTCCGATATCGCTCGACAGGCAAGCGTCTTCGAACAGATGTCGAGCAGCTATTACGGCAACAACGTCAACGAGATCCGGCGCATGCTCGCGGCCGGCGCTTATAAGGGCGGCGATCCCAAGGCGCTGTTCGTCGGGCGCGCGGATTATGAGGCGGCTGGAGGGCGGGTGGATGGCGACCTGTTCTCCGATGCCGTAACCGAAATCTGGCTCGACGGCGACATTGTTGATCGACTTGCCGAGGAGAAGCTCGCCGAGGCAGCCGCGAGCCTGCGCGAACGCGAAGGCTTTGGCGAGGTCCGACACGTGCCCGCACCCCATGTGCCCTATAGCGAGACCTGCCATCTTGCACGCGTTCACGGCGAACCGATCCCGCTCTCACCTGACGCGGATGCCCGCAAGCGCGAGATCGAGGCCGAGCTGATGGCGATCGAGGAAGCGGCGGAAGCGGCCGACGGCTATGACGAGGCACAATCCGAGCGGATCGAGGCGCTTGAGGAGGAACTCGAGACGCTCGCGGATACCGGTGAAATGCTCACCGATGAGCAGCGTGCGTGCGTCGGCCATAGCCTATGTCGTGATCGGGCCGGACGGCCAGCCGCGCATCCATGAGCAACTCTACGCCGACCCCGTCGTTGCCGAGGGACCTGCTGTTGACGCCGCGGGTGAGGCCGATGAACTGGAAGACGCCGATGAACCAGAGTCGCATCAGGTCCAGTATAGCCAGCGACTGCACGACGAGCTCGCCACGATGAAGGCCGAGTTGCTCGCCGTGCATGTCGCCAGCGATCCGCACTTCGCGCTGGACCTCGGCACCTTCATCATGGTCGACAATGCGACGAGGGTGTCAGGCTATTATATGATGCCGAGCGAGCTTCGCGCCAATGCACCAAGCCCGCGCGTCCACGGCTTCGAGAGTGGGATGGCAGCGGCTGACGCCTGGACGAAGCTTGAAGGCGCGCTTGATCGCAGCTGGACCCAGCACAAGGAGATGGAGGCGCGATACGATGCGTTCTGTGCGCTGGACGACGAGAAGCGCGCGGCCTGGCTCGCCTGGGCAGTGTCGCGCACGCTCCATGCCGTGCCCGACGGGCGCGAGGGCAGCAGCTTCCTCAATCATCTTGGCGCGAAGCTCGAAATCGATGTCGCGGCGTGGTGGCGGCCCACCGCGCGCAGCTTCTTCGACCGTATCACCAAGCCGGCAATCCTGGCGCTGTTCGAAGCGATCGGCGGGGTCGAGTTGATGAGCCGCTACGCCGCTTCGCGAAAGTTCGATCTCGCCGCAGCCGCCGAAAAGCTGTTCGGTGGGCAGGTCATCATCGAAGCGGACATCAAGGCTCGCGCGCTCAGCTGGTTGCCCGCCGCGATGCGATTTGCGCCTGAACCCGTGGAAGAGGCGGCGCAACCCGATGGCGCCGGCGACGGGTCCGCTACGATGGATGCGGTCGCGGACGCGGCTTTAGGTGTCCCTCTGCCAGCCGACCCTTCGCTCGGCGAGACCGGTCCGCTCGCAAGCGCCGCCTGACTGGCCCGCATGACGGGGGTCGCCTTCGCGCGGTCCCCGTTCGGGCGGCCGCGATTTGACGCTCGAGGCAGCCGCCCCAGCGCAATGAAGCTGTACTGCGGGCCTTTGGTTTCCGGCGTCGGCTCGACCGGTCGGAGGAAGGGGGCGGTGAAGGCATGAGGCCGGTGGGCCTCGTTCCCAGCTCCCGGAGGTAATTTCATGTCTCTTTCGCTCAAGGCCGGCACCGATCACGGCGCGGACCCCGATCATCATGCCGGCTGGGTCTCCTCGCTGACGAAGGTCGCGAGCTGCCTGCTCGAGCAGCTCGGACAGGGAAGTGGAATATCCCGCCGCAGCCTATGCGCCCTGATGACCGAGATATTCGGTGGATCGGATGCGTCGGGAAACTGGTCGATGCGGGCAGCCTACGATGCCCTTGAAATCGCCCAGGCCAGGCTGGTGCTGAACCCCGACTGGGGCGTCCTTGAGGGGCCCGCCCCCTACCAGCTTCTGCGCGAGTTGGAGGGCATTGGTCGTTCGCTGCCCACCCAGAGTTACCGCAGCGAGCGACAGGTCGATCTGCAGCAATTCTCGACGCCGCTCCCGCTGGCATGGCTCGTGACGCGCGCCGCCGCGCTTCGGACGGACGATGTCGTCCTCGAGCCGTCGGCTGGGACGGGCATGCTGGCGGCCTTTGCCGGCCGGGAAGGCTGCCGGCTTGTGCTCAACGAGCGCGACCCATTGCGCGCCGGGCTGCTGGGTGCGCTGTTCGGCGCACCGGTCTCGATCGCCGATGCGGAATTCATTGACGATATTCTGCCGGCTGATCTTGTCCCGACGGTCGTCCTGATCAATCCGCCCTTCGCGCGCAGCGAACAACGCGGGCGGGACCGCCATGCCGGCGCTCGCCATCTCAGATCGGTGCTGCTGCGCCTCGCGCCAGGAGGCCGCTGTGTCGCGATCATGTCGCCGGCCTTTGCTCAGGATGGCGCAGGGGCGGCCGGATATGAGGCCGTCGGCCGCATCGTGCCGCCGCGGGCCGAGATCACGATCACCGGCCAGCCCTTTGCCAAGCATGGGACATCCATCTCGGTCCGCCTTTGCGTGTTCGACAAGGGATGGGCGGGCGTGACCGAGCGCGCAACGGTCTCGAGCCTGGACAAGGCGCTGGACCTTGTGCTCGCGCTGCCGCCGCGGCTGGGCGGAGAGCCGCCGCCGTCCGCCCCAGCGGCAGCTTTGCCTTTGTCGCCGCCGCGTCCCAGCGGCTTGTTGGCCACGATCGGTCGAGCGCGGTTTGCTGGGCCAGTCCATCCGCCCGCATCCGATGTCGATGGAACCCCGCGACCGCTCGACTACGAGGTGCTGAAGACGCCGGCCTCGGCCGGCGAACAGATCGGTATTTATGTGCCGTGGCGGCTTATGCGCATGGCGATCCCTTCCGCGAGTGCCCACCCCGACCAGCTGGTCGAGTCCGTGGCGATGTCATCGATCTCGCAGCCGATGCCGCGCTACCGGCCGATGCTGCCCGGCGCGGCCATCGCCGCGCTTTCCGACGCGCAGCTCGAGACGGTGATTTATGCCGGGCAAGCGTTCGAACGTGACCTGCCAGGACGCCATTCGCCAAACGATGTCGGGACGTTGCTCGCGCCGGACGAGCATGGGCACGCTTATCGCATGGGCTTCATGCTCGGCGATGGCACAGGGGTCGGCAAGGGCCAGCAGGTCGCGGCCTGCATCCTCGATCGCTGGTGCCGCGGCCATCGGCGCGCGGTCTGGATCTCCAAGAGCAGCGCGCTGATCGAAGATGCCCGGCGTGACTGGTCGGCGCTCGGCGGCCTTCCGATCGATATCCAGCCGCTCGACGCGTTTCCTTTCGGATCGCCCATCACGATGACGAGCGGCATTCTCTTCACCACCTATGCCACGCTTCGCTCGCAGCGCGACGACGCTCAGTCCCGGCTTCATCAGGTGATCGACTGGCTCGGCGACGAATTCGACGGGGTAATCGCCTTCGACGAGGCGCATGAGCTTGCCAACGCCGCTGGCACCCAGACCCGGCACGGCACGCAGAAGGGATCCGAGCAAGGGCTTGCCGGGGTCCGGCTGCAGAACCTCCTGCCGCGCGCCTGCGTGCTGTATATCTCGGCGACGGGCGCAACCGATCCAGCCAATCTCTGCTACGCAACGCGCCTTGGCCTGTGGGGGCAGGGTTCGGCTTTCGAAAGTCGCGACGCCTTCATGGCCGCGATCGCAAGCGGCGGTATCGCGGCGATGGAGATCGTGGCGCGCGATCTGAAGGCGCTGGGACTCTATACGGCGCGGGCGCTGACGTTCAGGGGCGTCGAATATTCACCGCTCGAGCATCGGCTGACCGCCGGACAGATCGCGATCTATGACGCCTATGCCGACGCGTGGAGCATCATTCATCAGAATCTCGAAGCGGTACTCGAAGCCACTAACGTGGTCGATCGAATGACTGGCAAGGCGCTCAACGGCCAGGCGAAGGGTGCGGCGCTGTCGCGCTTCGAAAGCGCGAAGCAGCGCTTCTTTGGTCAGGTGCTGATCGCGATGAAGCTGCCGACCCTGATCGAGGCGATCGAAGCGCATCGCAGGCAAGGTCAGCATGTCGTGGTGCAGTTGGTCACGACGGCGGAGGCCATGCTTGATCGCAGGCTCGCCAGCCTCGACGCGGACGAGCGCGCGGTGCTCGATATCGAGCTCAGTCCGCGCGAAGCCGTGTAATGTTGAGCTCAACATTACAGGAATTCTTTGCAGTCGCAGTTTATGTCGAGCGTGGCAGCAGGAGGCGCAGGTTTCCTTCGGTTTTCCATGATTTCACTCCAGATAATTACGGTTCCCTCGACCTGAACAAGTCGAAGGAACCACCATGA